>VYLD01000005.1_pt1 | contig 186311 bp, 176 predicted proteins | sample 5114401 | NCBI WGS metagenome assembly VYLD01 (sample SAMN12291783, study PRJNA351875) | freshwater metagenome | isolation source: freshwater lake | place: USA: Michigan, Gull Lake | collected 2013-08-08 | reverse complement strand
TGTTATTATTATTGAAATCAATACCGAACCCACTTTGGGTAAGGGAGACTACGTCAGAACCATAACAAATTGAACCGAAAACGAAAAAATCAAAACAAAGAAATACACATGAAACAATTTTTTTTGGTCATTGCATTTGTTCATTTATTATTTTTTGGAGCTAGCTCTCAGAAGCTCAATACTCCTAAACTAGACAGTCTTTTTTCTGCCCTAGCTGATAATGATCGGGCAATGGGAAGCGTAGCTATCTCAAAAAACGGAAAGGTACTGTATTCAAGGGCAGTTGGTTTTAGTTCATTGGAGGCGGCCCCAAGAGTTCTGGCCACGGAAAAAACAAAGTATAGAATTGGCTCGATCACCAAAACGTTCACAACGGTCTTGATTTTTCAATTAATAGAAGAAGGTAAATTATCACTCACCACCACCCTTGATAAATTTTTCCCGACTGTTCAAAATGCGAAGATTATCACGATCAGTAATCTACTAGGTCATCGTAGTGGCATTCATAATTTTACGGATGATCCGGATTATCTAACATGGATGACCATGCCAAAGTCGAAAGAGGAAATGATTTCTACAATTAGCAAAAATAAGCCCGACTTTGCTCCTGATACAAAGGCCCAGTACAGCAATTCAAATTTCGTGCTGCTTGGGTTTATCGTGGAAAAACTTAGAAAGAAATTGTATTCGCAAATTCTTGATGAGCGAATTGTGAAGAAGGTTGGACTCACGGATACATATTTCGGTAAAGCAGCAGATTTGAAAAACAACGAGTGTTTTTCGTATCAATGGACAAACAATGAATGGAAACGAGAACCAGAAACCGACATGAGCATTCCGCATGGAGCTGGTGCCATTGTCTCTACGCCAACAGATTTAGTTAAATTTATGGAGGCGTTGTTTGCAGGTAGACTGGTCAAAGAATCGAGTTTGCTAAAAATGAAAACAATTGTGGATGGCTATGGAATGGGACTATTTCAAGTTCCATTTGGAAGCAAACGCGCATTTGGTCACAACGGAGGTATCGATGGATTTTCTTCCAACACAGCCTATTTTCCAGAAGATAGTTTAGCGATTGCGTATTGCACCAACGGCCAGCGTTATTCAATGAACGATATTTTGATTGGAGTACTCAGTATCTATTTCGATATACCATATTCCATTCCAGCTTTTAAGGAGTCAGGTTATAATGTGTTGCCTACTGAATTGGATCAATATGTGGGAGTGTATTCAAGCCTTCAAATCCCACTTAAAATCACTATTTCAAAAAACGAATCAGAGCTGAGAGCTCAAGCCACCGGGCAGCCATCCTTTGCATTAGAGCCGAGCGAGAAGGATAAATTTAAGTTCGAAAGGGCGGGCGTCATACTCGAGTTCATTCCTTCGGCAGGCGAAATGACTTTGAAGCAGGGCGGAGGGGTTTTCAAATTTGTGAGAGACAAGTAAAAAAAGCTGCCTTGTGAGGGCAGCTCGCTTTTCTATTTCGTTTTACCTTGTTAACAGAATTCATCGAACACTTCAACTAAGTGTTCTCCAATCATCTGCGCATTTCTTCCTTCAATATGATGGCGTTCTACAAAATGAACGAGTTCTCCATCTTTAAATAGCGCAATGGCAGGAGAAGACGGAGGATAGGGGAGTGTGTACTCTCTCGCTTTAGAAACGGCTTCTTTGTCAACACCAGCAAAAACGGTGGCAAGATGAGCGGGCTTCTTTTCAGAATGTTGAAGAGCCCATTTGATACCCGGGCGGGCGGCACCAGCGGCACACCCACAAACTGAATTAATGACCAAAAGCGTTGTGCCTTTTTGATCTTTTAGCTCTTGATCAACCGCTTCAGATGACTTTAATTCTTTGAAGCCGGCCACGGTCAAATCATTTCTCATGGGGGCTACTAGATGTTCAGGATACATAAAATTCAAAATTTAGGGTTCAAAATTAATTAATAAACACAATTACATAAAGCCTAGTTCCAGTTTGGCTACCTCACTCATCATATCTTGGGAGTAAGGCGGATCAAAGGTGATCTCAACCTTGACTTCGTTGACGCCTTCTATTTCTCTTATTTTTTGTTCTACCTCACTAGGTATTACCTCTGCCGAAGGGCAGGATGGAGAGGTAAGCGTCATTAAGATAAAGACATTATTTACCGGGAAGATGTTGATTTCATAGATCAGGCCTAGTTCATACACATCCACCGGAATCTCTGGATCGTAGACTGTTTTAATGGCAGCTAATACCTTATCTCGAAGGTTAACTCCGGTGTCTTGGCTTACATTATTTGTCGAAACTTCGTCCATTAGTTTGCAGCCAGTTGTGTCTTAAATGCCAATGCATAGAGTTTGATTTGTTTGATCATCGCTCCGAAACCATTAGAACGCTGAGTGCCAATAAAGCGTTCCATGCCAATCTTCTTCATAAAATAGAGGTCGGCATTCAATATATCTTCAGGGCGTTGGCCATTGAAAATACGCACCAAAATACTAACCAGGCCTTTTGTGATGGCGGTATTGCTGTCAGCCTGAAAATAGACTCCGTCATTTTCAAGACGAGCTGTCATCCAGACTTTTGATTGACAACCTTTTACTTCATTCACCTCAGATTTATCAGCAACTTTCATTTCCGGAAGTTTCTGGCCCAGTTCCATAATGTAAAACACAGTCATCTCCATGTCTTCGTCTAACAGAGCGAATTCACCAATAATTTGATCTTGTGTTTCATTGATGGTCATTTGTACAATGCCTTTTCTAGTTTGGTTACACGTTCGTGAAGGTGTGCAATATTCTCAATTTCATTGGCTAACTTAAAAATTGCTCTTGAGTTTTCTGCTGTTTGAAGATTGAGTTTACTCATTCCCTTCTCTAGTTTTTCAAGTCGGTTATCCATGCTGATTAAGCTATGTTCCATACTTGATGAAATGTGTTCCACCTTTTCAAGCCGCAGATTGGTTTGCTTTTGCTCATCAATCATTTGATCAAATTTTATCAGCGTTTCGGCTAAGAGTTCAACGATCCTTTGCTCATTTTCCATAACTGAATTTTTTAGTTAAGAAATTTAATGATTCTTTTTAATCCATCGATCATTATATCAATCTCTTCCTTCGTGTTATATACTGCAAAGGATGCGCGAACCGTTCCGTCCAAACCAAAACTTTCCATCAAAGGTTGGGTGCAGTGGTGACCCGTGCGAACAGCAATACCGCGTGCATCCAGCATCTGGCCAATATCAAAAGGGTGAATCCCCTCGATCACAAATGACTGAACACTGACTTTTTTTGATGCGGTTCCAATCAATCGAACGGAAGGTAGAGAAGCAAGTTTTTGGGCAGCATAACTCAATAGTTCATGCTCATGCGCTGCCAGATTTTCTTTTCCTAGTTGATTGATAAATCCAACGGCTTCCTTCAAGGCAACTACATCGGCTATATTGGGAGTGCCGGCTTCAAACTTAAAGGGCAAATCGTTGTAAGTCGTTTTGGCAAAGCTCACATCCTTGATCATTTCACCTCCACCCATATAGGGGGGCATCTTTTCGAGAAGTTCTTTCTTGCCGTACAAAATGCCGGTGCCAGTGGGTCCATACATCTTGTGGGATGAAATGCAATAGAAGTCGCAGTCCAAATCAACGACATCTATCGCTAAATGGGCAGAGGCCTGAGCGCCATCGATCAACACAACTGCTCCCATATCGTGAGCCATTGCGATCATTTCCTTAATTGGATTAATAGTACCCAAGCTATTAGAGGCGTGATTAACGGCCACTATTTTCGTGCGCGGTGAAAGTAATTCTCGGTAATGGTCCAGATCGATTTCGCCCGATGATGTGATGGTGATTACTTTAATAACAGCTTTCTTTTCTTCGGCTATCATTTGCCACGGAACTATATTCGAATGATGTTCTAGTCCGGAGAGAATGATTTCATCTCCTTCCTTTAAAAAGGCTCGGCCATATGATGAAGCCACCAAATTGACACTCTCGGTTACTCCTCTTGTAAAGATGATTTCCTCCACATGCTTTGCATGAATGAACTCCAGCATTGCCAAACGAGTATCCTCGTAGGCTTGGGTTGCTTTTTCTGCTAGGGTATGAATGCCACGGTGTATGTTGGCGTTATATTTTTCGTAATAAGTTGAAAGTGCCTCGATCACCCTTTTGGGCTTTTGGTTAGTCGCTGCATTGTCAAAATAAATCAATGGCTTTCCATTGACCTGCTGATCGAGAATTGGAAATTCCTCTCTGATCCTTTGTAAATCTAATGCAGGTGCAAATAGGGTGGTCATTTTAAAAATTCTTATGAAGTCTTTGAGTGATCAAGCTATCCAAATAAGTCTTCAAGGTCTCATTCTTGATGAGTTCGATAACATCCAACGCAAATGCATATAAAAGCATTGCCTTGGCGGCATCATATGGAATTCCTCTTGCTTGCAAGTAGAATAATGCCTCTTCATCGAGTTGCCCGGTCGTGCATCCATGTGAACACTTTACATCATCTGCCCAAATCTCTAACTGTGGCTTTGTGTTGATCGTAGCCGATTCACTCATTAAGATATTGCGGTTAGACTGAAAAGCATTCGTCTTCTGTGCGTGGGGACGGACATAGATCTTCCCATTAAAGACACCTTTGGAGTTTTCATCCATGATGCCCTTGTACAATTCGTTACTGAATGAATTCGGTTTTTGATGATCCACCACGGTGTGGTTGTCTACCAATGTGTTTCCGGTTACCAGATACAAACCATGAAAATGAGATTCGCAGTGCTTACCGTCAATTATAATAGAAAGATTGTTGCGAATGAGTTGGCCATTAAGGGTAAGCGTGAATGTATTTACTTTGCTAGTATTCGATTGTGAGAACGTGGTGTTCGAGACCTGATGAATCAATCCAATGTCATTTTGAACTTTACAATAGTCAAAGGTTGCGTCTTCGCCAACGATAATTTCCTCGGTGAAGGTATGGAAGCATGGATAGTCACCGATAGAATCTGATTTCTCGATAACTGAAACAGCACTTCCGTTCTCGACATTGACCAGTAATCGTGTATGGCTGACAACTTGCTTTTGCTGCGCATCGTTGATATGTAGAATCAAAAATGGCTTAGCTACAACTGTGTCCTGGGGTACATGAATAAAGATACCTTCCTGAAAGAACGCGGTATTCAACAATGAAAAGGCATCTTCTGATTTATTGAGCGCGCCTAGTTGCGTAACAATCCTTTCTTTTAACTTAGTGTCGGCTTCAGCGAACGTAGTAACAGTTACACTGTTTTCTAATTCACCGAGGTTGGAGAATTGCTTTGCAAAAGTTCCATTGATCAAAACGATCAAATGGGCATCTAATCCCGGAATAAGAAAAGGCTCAATCGAAGAGAGCGAGAAAGCTTGAGTAGATGTTTCCCAGACTAGCTTCTTTTCCAATGCTTTTGTGATCGGGGTAAATCGATATTCCTCTGATTTATTGGAAGGAAGACCAATCTCTAGAAGTCGTTGCAACGCGGTTTCGCGTATCGTTTGTCCTTCGCTAAAATAGGAGGGAACAGTGCTTTCCTGTATGCTTTTGAAAAAAGTTTCTGTAGCTGTCGTCATAGATTAAACAAGTGCAGCTTCGTTCTTAATCCAATCGTATCCCTTAGCTTCCAATTCTTTCGCAAGCTCCTTTGTTCCGGACTTCACAATTTTTCCTTTATACAATACGTGAACAAAATCGGGCACGATGTAATCCAACAATCTTTGATAGTGGGTGACCACAATGGTCGCGTTGTTTTTAGAACGAAGAGAATTTACGCCATGCGCAACAATTTTCAATGCGTCAATATCGAGACCCGAATCGGTCTCATCCAGAATAGCCAGCTTTGGCTCCAACATGGCCATTTGAAAAATTTCGTTTCTCTTTTTTTCTCCACCAGAAAATCCTTCATTCAATGAGCGGCTTAATAACGATTGGTCAATCTCGACCAACTTCATTTTCTCCTTCATCAATTGAAGAAACGCAACCGCATCCAATGGGTTTTGCCCGCGATAATGACGAATTTTATTGACAGCCGTTTTCATGAAGTTAATCGTGCTCACACCCGGAATCTCGACAGGATACTGAAATGCTAAAAAGATACCTTCCGCTGCACGATCGCTTGGCTCAATGTCTAACAGATTCTTACCATTAAATTGAACGTCACCAGCGGTAACTTCATAATCTTCTCTTCCGGCCAAAACAGAAGCAAGTGTACTTTTCCCTGAGCCATTAGGTCCCATGATGGCGTGCACTTCTCCAGCATTCACTTGAAGGTCGATTCCGTTTAAGATTTGCTTCTCACCAATCTTAGCTTGTAAATTCTTTATCGATAGCATAGTAATAATTCAAAATTCAAAGTTCATAATGGATTTAGCCTACACTTCCTTCTAAAGTAAGAGCTAACAGTTTCTGAGCTTCCACCGCAAATTCCATTGGTAATTGATTGAGTACTTCCTTGGCATAGCCATTCACAATCAGAGCCACTGCGGCTTCCTCATCGATCCCACGTTGTAGGCAGTAGAAAATTTGGTCTTCGCCAATTTTCGAAGTAGTGGCTTCGTGTTCTATTCTTGCCGTTTGATTTTCGACATCAATATAGGGGAACGTGTGGGCGCCACACTGATCGCCCATGAGCAAAGAGTCACACTGAGAAAAGTTTCGCGCGTTTGATGCACGCTTCATAATTTGCACTTGCCCGCGATAACTATTCTGTGATTTGCCGGCTGAAATTCCTTTCGAGACAATTCTTGATTTGGTGTTTTTACCAATGTGAATCATCTTCGTTCCGGTATCTGCTTGCTGGTAATTGTTGGTGACCGCCACGGAGTAAAATTCACCCATGGAGTAATCGCCTTTCAATACACAGGAAGGATATTTCCAGGTGATAGCAGAGCCAGTTTCCACCTGGGTCCACGAGATTTTCGAGTGGTCTCCAAAGCAAAGCCCGCGTTTGGTTACAAAATTATAGATGCCACCTTTTCCGTTTTTATCGCCTGGGTACCAATTCTGAACCGTTGAGTATTTGATTTCAGCATCCTTCATTGCATAAAGTTCAACCACAGCAGCGTGCAATTGATTTTCATCTCGCATAGGAGCGGTACATCCCTCCAAATAGCTTACGAAAGAACCCTCGTCAGCAATGATTAGTGTTCTTTCAAATTGACCGGTATTGGCTGCATTAATCCTAAAATAGGTCGACAATTCCATTGGGCATCGAACTCCCTTCGGGATGTAACAAAACGAGCCATCGGAAAACACGGCTGAATTTAATGCCGCAAAATAGTTGTCGCCCATTGGCACAACTGAACCTAAATACTTCTTTATCAAGTCAGGATGTTCTTTAACAGCTTCACTGAAAGAACAGAAAATAATGCCCAGTTCGCCCAAGGTGGACTTGAATGTAGTTGCTACCGAAACACTGTCAATCACCGCATCAACGGCAACTCCAGTTAGCCGTTTTTGCTCCGTAATGGATATTCCTAATTTCTCAAAAGTCTTGATCAATTCAGGATCTACTTCATCAAGGCCACCTAGGCTTTTCTTCTGCTTGGGAGCCGAGTAATAGATGATGTCCTGATAATTTATTTTTGGGTAGTGAACATTTGGCCAGGTCGGTTCAGGCATTTTCTCCCATTGGCGATATGCTTTTAGTCGCCATTCCAAAAGCCACGAGGGTTCTTTCTTTTTGGCCGAGATAAAACGAACAGTATCTTCACTTAGGCCTTTTGGGGCCTCATCTGCTTCAAGGTTTACATTCCAGCCATGTTCGTACTCTTTGGAGGTAAACTCTTCTAATACCTGATTGTCTTTGCTCATTCCGACCTATTTAGACTAATTCAAAATAGAAAGCCAAAATTAAGAACAATAAACGGCTTTTAAGGTTCGGACTATTGAAATTTATTTAGATAGTCAGCTTTAGATTTCGATCTAAGCTCTCTTCAAGAGAGATCATGGTTTCTGTGCGATCAATTCCTTCTACTTGCTGCATTTTGTCGTGTAGCACTTCTTTGAGGTGATTAGTATCCCGGCAATGTATTTTTAAAAACATAGAGTAGTTTCCGGTGGTGTAATGGATGCTAACTATTTCTGGAATATCCTTGAGTTTTGTGAGAACCTTATCGTACAACGCACTCTTTTCGAGGTAAATACCAATAAATGCCGTGATATCGTAGCCCAAATTCGCATAATTGATTTTAAGTGTGGTTTTATCCAATATGCCGGCTTCTTCCATTTTTGTCATCCTTACGTGTACTGTTCCCTGAGATACATTGACTTTCTTCGCCACTTCTGTATAGGGTCGCTTCGCATCTTGCATCAGGATCTCAAGGATCTTCAAATCCGTATTGTCAAGTTGATAATTTTTAGGCATAACATTTTGCTTTAATTATTAAAAGTACATTAATCATTACTATTTTTTGAAAATAGTGTATTTTATAATGGATATTGTTGACTTATGTATCGGTATATACGTTACTTTGTAATGTAATTTATAATGTAGGGTGTTGAAACTGGCAGACAAGCCCTCCTGTCTCGGGGGTGGGGAGCCAAGGATAAACGCAAGGTAATGGGTTGACCACTAAATGTTTTCTTAGTGCCTTGCAGCTAACTTCCCCGTGAAGGTTCGAACCCTTCCTCTACAGCAAAGCTCTCTCGATTTTCGGGAGGGCTTTTTTTTTCGCACCAGTTAGATCACGACAAACAGGTATTAGTCCCACAAACAGATCAGACAACAAGAAATTTTTTGACCAACAAAACAAACGATTGCTTGGCGCAACTTTTTTGACCTAATTGGGGGTTGTTTCTAACTTATCATACTATGACATCATTTCCCTGGCTAAGAAATTATTCTGCCGGCATTCCGGATCAACTTGGCTCTTTGGATTTCGCATCTTTACCTGAATTGTTTGAAGCTGCTTGTAAGAAATTTGGTGATCGAATCGCTTTTGAGAACATGGGTGGAAAAATCACCTATAGTGAAGTTGATCGCCTTTCTACAAATTTTGCGGCCTACCTGCAAAACGAACTGGGTCTGAAAAAAGGCGAAAGAATTGCTATTCAAATGCCAAACCTTTTACAATTTCCAATTGCTATGATCGGGTCGCTAAAGGCGGGGCTTATTGTTGTAAACACCAACCCACTTTATACGCCACGCGAGATGGAACATCAATTTAAAGATGCTGGCATCTCGGCCATTGTGATTGTTTCCAATTTCGCACACAACTTGGAGCAGATCAAGGACAGGATTCCTGCAAAGCATATTATTATTACCGATATGGGCGATATGCTCGGTGTGGTAAAAGGTGCAATTGTGAATTTTGTGGTGAAACGTATCAAGAAAATGGTGCCGGATTACAGCCTTACAAACGCAATTTCGTTTAAATCCGTATTGTCAAAAGGCGCAAATCATAGCTTTTCAAAACCTACAATAGAAGTAGACGATGTAGCTGTATTGCAATACACCGGAGGAACAACAGGCATTTCTAATGGCGCACAACTCTCGCATCGAAATCTGATTGCGCATAATATGATGATATCGCATTGGTTCGGGCCGTTGCTCCACCCATCTGAACAGCAGATTGTAATCACTGCGTTGCCACTTTACCATATTTTTGCTTTTAGTGTAAATGGCGTGCTTATGTTTCACAAGGGGCTTCGAAATGTATTGATTACAAACCCCAGAGATATACCGGGTTTCGTTAAGGAAATCAAGAAATATCAATTTTCCATTATTACTGGTGTCAATACGCTTTTCAACGGGTTGATCAATAACCCCGATTTTGCCACTTGCGATTTTTCAAAACTAAAAGGAGCCGTAGGCGGTGGAATGGCAGTTCAAGACGTGGTGGCCATCAAATGGCAAGAGATTACAAAAAGTCCGCTGGTAGAAGGGTATGGGTTGAGCGAGACGTCTCCCGTTCTTTGTTGTAATCCGCTCACAGGAAATCACAAGCGAGGAACTATCGGTATACCTATGCCTAGTACAGAAGTGGCTATCTTTGATGATGAAGGAAATCAATTACCTCAAGGCGAAACAGGTGAAATCTGTGCACGTGGTCCCCAGGTGATGAAGGGGTATTGGGAGAAAGACAATGAGGGAGTTTTCTTCAAGCCTGATTGGTTTCGCACGGGCGATATTGGTCTGATGGATACAGATGGTTATTTCAAGATTGTTGATCGAAAGAAAGACATGATTAAAGTTTCCGGCTTTAATGTGTTCCCCAATGAAATTGAAAATGTGCTGGCGGGCCACCCCAAGGTGCTAGAAGTAGCTGCAATTGGCGTTACGGATCCAAAGTCGGGAGAAGTAATCAAAGCATTTATTGTGAAGAAGGATCAAAGTCTGACAGAGGAAGAACTCAAGAAGTTCTGCCACGAAAACATGACGAATTATAAAGTGCCCAAATACTTTGAGTTCAGAACGGAACTGCCCAAGACCAACGTGGGTAAAATACTAAGGCGAACATTGAAAGAGGAAGAAGCAAAAAAAGCAACATGATTAAATTTGAAAATAGTAGCATGAGAGTTATCCCTTTGTTGATTTTGTTGATCGGCACGATCCTTATCTCCTTTAATTCCGTGAACAATCGATCAACTAGCACGGCTATTGATTCACTGCGCTACACCGAGGAGATCCACTTCAAGAATTTGCGTCAACTTACGTTTGGTGGCGACAATGCGGAAGCGTATTGGAGTTTTGACAGTAAAATGGTCAGCTTCCAATCTAACTTTAAAGACTGGGGGTTAAACTGTGATCAGATTTTTTACATGCCGATCCAAGGAATGGATCTAGGCAATGGTAAAACGAAACCAACCATGGTTAGTACCGGACAGGGTAGAACCACTTGTTCTTTTTTTCTTCCCGGCAATAAAACTATTCTTTATGCTTCCACTCATCTTGGAGGCAAAGATTGTCCGAAAGATGTAGAGCGTACTCCGGGAGGGAAATATTTATGGCCGATTTATGATACCTACGATATTTTTGTCGCTGATCTTGCGGGAAAACAGTTAAAGCAACTAACCTATGCTCCTGGCTATGACGCGGAAGCTACGGTTTCGCCTCAAGGAGATAAAATAGTTTTTACATCTACCCGTAACGGTGATTTGGATTTGTTTACTATGGATATCAATGGGAAAAATGTAAAGCAGATTACCAACGAGCTAGGCTATGACGGGGGTGCTTTCTTTTCTCCGGATGGAAAGAAAATCGTTTTTAGAGCGTCACGCTTCACCACAGAAGAAGCTCGAAAAGAGTATATTGATTATTTGAAGCAAGGACTTGTTGCACCAACCGCAATGGAAATCTTTACCTGTAACGTTGATGGGTCAGACTTGAGACAGTTGACACAATTGGGCAAGGCCAACTGGGCACCTTTTTACCATCCTTCGGGCAATAAGATAATCTTCAGTTCTAATCACAAAGGGAAAAGAGGCTTCGAGTTCAATCTGTTCATGATCAACACGGACGGAAGTGGGCTAGAGCAGATTTCTTATGATAAAGTATTCGATTCATTCCCGATGTTTTCACCGGATGGAAAGAAAATTATTTTTTCGTCCAACAGAAATAATGGAGGCACCAGAAATACGAATTTGTTTGTAGCAGACTGGGTTGACTAGAAGTCAAAATTCAAGATTAAAAATTGTAAAATCGTAATTTGTAAACAGAACACCTTAAATCTCAAATCACTATGATCGGCTTCTTTGAAAATCAATACCTCTCTTACAAAAAGGATCACATTAAAAACTTGTTAGCGTTGGCAAAAGCTGATGGGCACCTACACGAAAAGGAGGAAGCAGTGATTTATAAAATCGGGAAGCGTTACGGTCTAAAGGAAAGGCAAGTGAAAGCTATCCTAGATAGCAATGAAAAATTCTCCGTCAACGTACCAAACAATCACCATGACAAGATGAATGTGTTGTACGATTTGATGCTAATCGTTTTTGCGGACGGTGTGGTTGAAAAGAAGGAGGTAGCTTTTTGTGAGGATGTGGCCAAGCAGTTCAACCTAAAAAAAGAAGTGGTAAAGTGGCTCCTTACCGAAGTTTTTGACAAAGGGAAAGCCCCCGCACCCGATGAATGGGATGAGATGCGTGATCTGGCTAAAGAAAAATTCTCCTTGAAAAAATAGATTTTTACTCTTTTTCAACGAACGGTTTAGAACAGATTTTCTAAACCAAAGAACTTATCGATAATTACAAGTATTGATAGAATACTTAGCAACACCGGGCAGATCCAACTGATTGCGAAGTTGATATAGGTCTGGATAGACGAGCCCAAAAAGCTTGGATTGCCCAACGACAGTTCTTCGTTAAAGTTTCCAATTTTCCACCTATTGCGAATGAAGAAGCACATGAGGCACGCGCCCACCGTCAAACTGATGTCGCACATATCCGATACAAAAGAGAGAAAATCGGGTGAATTGTGAACGGGCAGTTTATTTAGCCAAGGCACAATCCCTTGACTAAATAGACTGGGTAATCCGAAGATAAAGATCAATGCCGAAAGCCCCCAAACCACGGCCTTTCTCGGCAGCTTCTTTTGGTCCACCAAGTAGGCAGCTGGAACCTCTAATAGTGAGATCGTGGAGGTGAGCGCAGCAAAGCAAATCAGAAGGAAAAAAGACCCGCCAACAATTCGCCCCATGATGGGGCCCATATTTTGAAAGGCTTCTGCCAGAATCACAAAAATCAATTTTGGGCCTTGACCAGGTTCGGCACCCAATGAAAACACCAATGGGAACACCATTAGCCCGGCCAGAAAAGCAACCGATGTATCAGCAATTGAAATGATAGCTGCAGAAGAAACGATGTTTTGATTTTTACCAACATATGAACCGTAGGTAATCAACGCACCCATGCCGAGTGAAAGCGAAAAGAACGCCTGCGTCAATGCATAAAAGATAGTTCGCGGTGTAATTTCATTCAGATCAGGTACCAAATAGAATTCGACTCCCGCCATCGCATTGGGCAATGTTAGGCTATAAATGATTAGACCAATAAGAATGATATAGAGTCCAGGCATCATGATCTTATTGGCAGCTTCTATTCCTTTTGCTATGCCCTGAGAGACAATGTAGGCCGTGAGCCCCATGAAAACCAAGGAAAAGAAGAACAAGGGGCCGATGTCATTCACATACTCGCCAAAAAACTGACCCAGGTCCTGGTGAGTAAGTAGATCGCCAAAAGAGATTTCTAAAAAGTAGCCAAACGCCCAGCCGGCTACCACGTTGTAAAACGATAAAATAAAAAATCCTGCAAGTATGCCGAATAGACCCAAGTATCCCCACTTACCACCACCCAATTTTTGGTAGGAGCCATAAGCGTCTGTTCCGGCTTTTCGGCCGATGGCAATTTCACCAACCATTACAGGAAAACAGAGCAATAAGATACAAATCAAGTAAATCAGTAAAAAGCCTGCTCCGCCATTCGTACCTGCGAGGTATGGAAAGCGCCAGATGTTACCTAATCCTACTGCCGAACCAGCGGCAGCTAAAATGAATCCGATGCGACCTGAAAAACCTCCTCTGTTTGCCATAGACGTATAATTGGTTGGCAAATTACTCGTTAAACTCTTAGCAACAAAAAAACGTTGTAATTGGCAAGTTTAACATGGATATTTACCATTGAATAGCAATCGGATGGAAGAGGCAAAAAAGTTAACCACGCAAGAAAAGGCACTTCGAATAAACCTTAGCAAATCTATCTACGGCTCGTTTGCCGAAATAGGAGCGGGGCAAGAAGTAGCCGCCAATTTTTTCAAAGTGGGCGGAGCTTCTGGGACCATCGCCAAAACGATGTCAGCCTATGACATGAAATTTTCTGATGCTATTTATGGGGTTGGTGATCGCTATGTGTGCGAAGACCGCCTCATGAGAATGTTGGCGCATGAGTACCCTTTGCTTCCTGAGAGATTGCCTCATCGCATTGAGGAGACACGTTTTTTTGCATTTGCCGATACGGTAGAAGTACTGAATTTCGATCGCACAAACCAAGGACATGGATGGATTGGATTACGGTTTCAACTTACACCAAAAGCAGAGCCCAACGACTGCGTGATTCACGTAAAGATGCATGACAACGATCCGTTGCAACAACAAGTCTCGCTAGGTATTGTGGGCGTCAATCTTCTTTATGCATGCATGTTCCTTAGAGAACCTGAGCAAATTATTTCCTCGTTGCTGGATGGACTTACCACCCGAAGAATGGAGGTAGACATGTTTCGTATCCACGGGCCTGATTTTGGCCATGTGGATAATCGATTGATGGCGCTTAAGTTGGTGAAGAATGGATTGACAAAAGCAGCGATGTTTGGGCCGGATGGACAAGTGATGCAGCCTTCTGAATATTTGTATAAAAAGAATGTCTTGGTATTGCGTGGCAGATTTCGACCCGTGACACATGTCAACGTAGATATGCTATTGACGTCCAGAAGGCACTTTAGAAGTGAAACCGATGTTGATCGCTCAAAGATCATTACCATAACAGAGTTGACATTAAATGATTTGAGTGCAGAGGGCGCCATCGATGAAAAGGACTTTCTGCATCGCGCGGATATTGTTTGTTCATTGGGACAGAATGTGATGGTGTCCAATTATTTTGAGTATTATCGCCTTGTCGATTACCTGTCGAAGATAACCAAAGGCAGAAAGACAGGAATGGTGATGGGGATCTATGCACTGCAAAAGGTATTTGATGAGAAGACATATGAAAATCTGCGCGGTGGAATTCTAGAATGCTTTGGTTCCTTGTTCGGCACTAACATCAAACTGTACATATATCCCGCCTTACGAAAAGACGGAAGTTTGTTTACACTAAAAGATTTTGAAGCCGACCTCCCCGTCAATTTGAAAAGCCTTTTTCGCTATTTGATGGATAGCAACAAATTGGAAGATATCCACGATGCGAACGTTGCCAATTTGAATATCATCTCCGACAATGTGTTGGCAATGATTCGCAAGGGTGAATCTGGCTGGGAAAAGTTTGTTCCACACAAAGTAGAAGAGGCTATTAAAGAGCAGGGTCTGTTTGACTACCCGCATACGCCAGTTCAACTTGGTTTTGACAACATCAAAATCTAAAGATGAAGGTGCAAGAAGGTTTAATTGCCGCAATTTTTTTCGCGCTCGCGTTGCCATCTTCAGCGCAGTTTATCAATATGCCAACCACAATTCAAACACCCCGAGGTAATGTTACATCAAGTAGATTAGTGTATTTCCCAACGTTCAATTATAGGAATGGTGATATTGATACTAACCTAAAATTCGATTTTACTATTGTTCTTTCTGATGATTCAGTGGTTAATTTGTTTTCTTCTGTAGGGGTAGATGACAAAAAAATGTATGTAATCCAGACAGTGAACAAGTCGAAGTTTAAGATTTTTCCAGAGGACACAAAAGAAATTTCGGGAAGTTCTGCAGCGTGGGGGAAGGTCAACGGAATACCCGCAGACAGTTGCTGGCTTTTTAAGATTGCTACGGGGGTTATCAATTGTTATTCATCTTTTCCAATGAAGGACATTAACACGACCATAGCAATCGAGGACACTGGAAGGAGAAAGATAGTCCCGTTGACAAAACAAAATATTGCGAATATTGTGGGGGATGATGACCAAAAGATTGTAAAGTGGCTTGAAGAAGGCAGACTTATTAAGGTTATCAAGTACTACAATAGAAAAAACCAGTAGCCTACTTTTCAGGGGCGATTCAATTTCTAACTCTAGTATTCTTCATCTTGATTAGCTCAAACAGATCAAAGATTTCCTTCTGCCTTCATTCGTTTAAAGTAGGATCTCGCCTCTACAAGTACTTTAGGTGCAAGGATAAAACCAGACACCATGGTTGGTATGGCCATTAAGGCATACGCAATGTCAATGATATTTATTACTAAGTTCATCGACACGATCGCTCCAAAAATGATGGTGCCCAAGTAAAAATAATCATAGTAACGAGCAGCCTTCACACCCACCAAAAATGAAAGAGCCTTGTTTCCATAGTAACTATAGGAAAAGAGTGAAGTGATTGCAAAAAAGAATGCACAAAGTAATAGTAAGTACTTGCCTATGCCTGGCATGGCTGCGTTAAAGGCATTGGCTGTAAGCGTAACACCTAATCCACGGGTTCCTTCTACATCCCATACACCCGTAACTAAGATAGCGAGTGCGGTAAGGGAGCAAACCAGTAAGGTATCAATGGCAGGGCTTAGCATCGAAACTAATCCTTCTCTGACCGGTTCTGAACTTTGAGAGGCACCTAATGCCATCGGTGCTGTTCCAATACCCGCTTCATTTGAAAACGAGGCTCTTCGCACGCCTGCCACAATAAGGCCTCCCACCATTCCGCCTAATGCCGGGCTTCCATGATAATTGGTGGCAGAAAATGCATCTGTTATAATCAGGAGAAAATAATGGGGGACTTTGTCAAAGTTGATTATCAAGATCGCTACTACAGAGAAAAAATAAATCACAATCATGAGCGGAACCATCTTTCCGGCCCAAACTCCAATGCGTTGAATACCGCCAATAATTACAATTCCTGAAATGATGGTTAAAACAATACCGATGACAAACTTGGCGATGTTAATTTCCATACCCGCTAATGAAAATGAAGCGGATTTCATCTCCGGTGAATCAATTCCGATATCAACGATAGCTTGAGTAAGCTGATTCGCTTGAAATATTGGCAGACATCCAATCATAGCGCACAAACAGAACAACACCGCCAGCGGATAAAATGGCTTGCCAAGTGCTTCGCGGATTACATACATTGGTCCGCCTTGAATTACCCCGTTTGAATCTTTACCACGATACATCACCGATAAAGTACTGGTAAAGAAGTTGGTAGACATTCCAACGAAAGCAGTTACCCACATCCAGAAAAGTGCTCCCGGGCCCCCAATGCTAATGGCAGCTGCCACACCAGCAATGTTGCCCATGCCCACAGTTGAAGCCAATGCGGTAGAAAGCGCTTCATACGGACTGATTTGTCCCGGGTCATTTGGGTTGTGAAACTTGCCCTTCAAAATTGCAATCGAATGAAAGAAATATTTGTAGTGGATGAACCGTGAGTAGATGAAGAAGAACACCCCTCCGAGAATCAAAAGAAAAAGAATGGGAGTCCATACTCCAGTTGCGATGTCGCTAATTAACTCGTTCATTAGGAAGGTTTTAAATCATTTCAGCTGCTAAATTTAGACAAAACAATTCTGAATGCTAAATTCTAAATTCTGAATTCAAAATTTAGAATGGGTACTTTAGTGGTGTGGATAACTCTGGGGGGCGTTTGTTAAACGATGTGAACTCTTAAAACAATACGTTTGTCCTTCTTAAAAAAGCAACTCAATACCAACAACCACGAAGTATGGAGCAGCGGTCAACGCCAGTGAGGTTAGGTTCTGCCATGAGCGGAATGGGCAACAAGTCCAAATTACTTGTGAGAGATATCTCAGAAAGTTTGGGCAAGCTGCCCCCTCAGGCGATTGACTTAGAGGAAGCCATTCTGGGTGCCCTCATGTTAGAGAAAAATGCACTCACAGCCGTTGTCGAATTTCTTCGGCCAGATCACTTTTACACCGAGCAGCACAAAGAGATTTACAACGCGATTATCGACCTGTTCAAAGCCACCGAACCGGTTGATATGCGAACGGTGGTTGCTCAGCTGCGCAAAAATGCAAAACTGGAATTTGTAGGAGGCGCCTACTATATTGCCGAACTTACTTCTAAAGTCAGTTCAGCAGCCAACATCGAATACCACGCGCGCATCATCATCGAGATGGCCATCAAGCGTGATCTGATTCAGATCGCTTCGCAGATGCATCAAGATGCATATGAAGATACCACCGATGTATTTGAGTTGCTTGACAAAACGGAGCAGTCCATTTTCCAAATTTCAGATACCAACCTGCGCAAGAACTACGACAACATGAAGTCGTTGATGTATCGGGCGATACAGGAATTGCAGGAAAAGAAAAATCATAAAGATGGTTTAACAGGTGTGCCGAGTGGATTCTCTCGATTAGATAGAGTTACTTCAGGTTGGCAAAAATCTGATTTGGTTATCATTGCGGCAAGACCCGGAATGGGTAAATGTTTGGGCAAAGGCACGAAGGTATTGATGTTTGATGGTACACTTCAAAATGTGGAAGATGTAAAACCAGGGGAGCTATTAATGGGAGATGACTCCACCCCTCGCACTGTTCTATCGACTACAAGGGGCAGAGAAAACATGTATTGGGTTCATCAGAATCATGGTATCTCCTACCGGGTAAACGAATCACATATTCTCTCGCTAAAAAGAAGCAGAAGAGAAGGGAATCACGAGCATGGAGAAGTACTGAATATTGAAGTGAGAGACTACCTACCGAAATCGGATAAGTTCAAATCGAATTATAAAGGCTATAAAGTCGCTGTTGAGTTTAAAGAAAAGCATCTTCCGTTGAATCCTTATTTTTTGGGTTTATGGTTGGGCGATGGTCATTCGTATAGTTCAAGAATTACAAATCAGGACAAAGAAGTGATCGAATTCTTAGGGCAATATGCGGAAGAACTTCAGCTTGAGTTGGTTGAATACAAGCAGGAGAATCGAACAAATAACTATGCAATTACTAAAGGTTTTCAGGGCAAGCAAGATTTCTATTCGGTTCAGGGCACGCTTAACGAGCTGAATTTATTAGAGAATAAACACATCCCTGATGATTTTTTGATCAATACCCGTGAAAATAGATTGGAGTTGTTGGCCGGGCTAATTGATTCAGATGGGCACTATAGCGATGAGTATCATGTTTACGAGATCACTCAAAAAAGTAAAGCGCTTGCCAAACAAATCAAATTTTTATGCGACTCGCTGGGTTTCAAGACCTCGCTCGTTTCTAAAACTGCGTCAATCAAAGAAATTGGGTTTGAAACAGAAGTTTATCGGGTTCGGCTGAGTGGCGACATAGATTCGATACCTGCTCGTATTGAAAGAAAGAAAGCACGAAAAAGAGAATCATTGATAGATTGGAGGCATACAGGTATAAAAGTTGAGTTTGATAAACTAGATGATTACTATGGTTTTGAAATAGATGGCAATCGACTATTCCTTCTGGAAGATATGACGGTAACGCATAACACGGCATTTATTGTCTCGGCAATGCGCAATGCGGCTGTCGACTTTAACTTCCCTGTGGCGATTTTTTCATTAGAGATGGCCTCGCTCCAATTGGTGAATCGTCTTATTTCTGCAGAAGCCGAACTGGAATCAGATAAAATTAAGAAAGGAAACCTGGCCGATTTTGAATGGCAACAATTGGTATCTAAAACAACCCGCCTTTCCAGCGCACCGATATTCATTGACGACACACCCGCATTATCTATTCTGGAGCTTCGTGCCAAGTGCCGCAGACTGAAAGCAGAACACAATATTCAATTGATTGTAATCGACTACTTGCAGTTGATGAAAGGAGAGATGGGCGGCAACCGCGAGCAGGAGATTGCCTCTATTTCGAGAGCGTTAAAGGGAATAGCAAAGGAACTTTCCGTGCCTGTTATTGCACTATCGCAATTGAGCAGGGGCGTTGAAACGAGGGGAGGAGATAAGAGACCTCAACTTTCTGACTTGCGTGAATCCGGTTCCATCGAGCAAGATGCCGATATCGTTATGTTTTTGTACCGACCGGAATACTATAAGATTACTGTCGATGAAGAAGGAATGCCTACTCAGGGGATGGCAGAAGTAATTATTGCAAAGCATCGGAATGGATCGTTGGAGAACGTGAAGCTGAAATTCATCGGCAAGTACACCAAGTTTGCCGACTATGATTCACCGGATGGTATGATCCTGATGAGCAGCATCACACGCGAGAGCCGGTTAAATACGTTCCGCGATGATGCGCCACCCGCAGCACGGCCGGATGACGAAACTCCTTTTTAGATCCCTAAATCTTTCTTTGCCACGAATGCACCAATAAACACAAATAATACAGAAAAAAAATTGGTGTCAATTCGTGCATTAGTCGCCAACTTTAAAAAAACTTTTAACCTCATTTACTTTCCACGCACATGCTTTTCGATTTCCACGAATTCACGAATAAACACAAATAATACAGCAAAAAAATTGGTGTCAATTCGTGCATTAGTGGCCAACTTTAAAAAAACTTTTAACCTCATTTACTTTCCACGCACATGCTTTTCGGTTTCCACGAATTCACGAATAAACACAAATAATACAGCAAAAAAATTGGTGTCAATTCGTGCATTAGTGGCCAACTTTAAAAAAACTTCTAACCTCATTTACTTTCCACGCACATGCTTTTCCGTTGCCACGAATTCACGAATAAGCACGAATAATGTCGCAAAAAAATTGCTGTAAATTAGTGCATTCGTGGTCAATTTTTAAAAATGCTTTTAGCTTCACTTACTAATTGTGTTCAAAATAGTATTTAGGTCATTATCGGTATATATATATGAAATCACTCGTACTAAGTAGTCCCGGACAGATTGAACTCAAAGATCTCCCCATACCCACTTTGAGTCCGGGAAAAGTGTTGGTAAAAATGAAAGCCGTTGCACTCAATCGAAGAGACGATTGGATTCGAGAGGGCAAATATCCTAACATTAAGTTTGGAGGCATCCTTGGATCAGACGGAGCAGGTGTGGTCGAACAAGTTTTTGATGAAGCTGATAAATCATGGGTAGGTAGTGAAGTCATCATTAATCCCAATATCGACTGGGGTCCTGATCCAGAGGTTCAGTCTTCAAAGTATTCCGTGTTGGGTATGCCGGTCAATGGTACCTTTGCCGAATACATTTCTGTTTCGCTTGATCGCATTCACCAAAAGCCCGCACACTTGGATTTTTTGCAGGCTGCTGCATTGCCATTGGGCGGACTCACCGCCTACCGCGCCTTGTTTAGAAAAGGAGGATTACGCACTTGTCAGAACGTTCTCATCACCGGGTTTGGTGGGGGAGTAGCCCAGTTTGCTTTTCTGTTTGCCAAAGCGGCTGGCGCTAATGTGTATGTCTCTTCGGGAAGTGATGAAAAAATTGAAAAGGCCTTGAAGTTAGGCGCGAAGGGTGCCTATAACTATCGCAAGCAGGTGAACTTTGAAGAGCTAAGGAAAACAAAAGGAGGTTTTGATTTGGTGATAGATAGCGCAGGTGGCGATCAATTGAACAACTTCATAAAAGTTTTGCGACCGTTGGGAAAAATTGTTTTCTATGGCGCCACCAACGGACTCCCCGCGAAGATAGATTTGTACCGCATGTTTTGGAATCAGCTTTCACTCATTGGCACCACCATGGGCAACGATCAGGAGTTTGTGGATATGATTGCGTTTGTAGAGAAGCATCAACTTCGCCCAATAGTAGATTCTATTCGTCCCTTTTCAAGAATTGTGGAATCGTTCCCTGATATCACCAAATCGAACAAGGTAGGGAAGATCGTTTTTCAGCTATAAGTAAGGACGTAGTTATAGTTATGGAAGTAATATACAGCCACAAGTCAATTTTCTAGTAAAGGACTCTAAACTTTATTGTGTTCTCAATAGCTCGCATTTCCTTGATCATTTCTTTGTTGTATTCTTTATTAATGTCGGTGATTACGTATCCGATTTGCTCGTTCGTTTTTAAATACTGTCCCACGATATTTACCCCATTGTCTGCCAGGATATGGTTGATTTTCGCAAGAATACCCGGTACGTTGTTATGGATGTGAATCAAGCGATGCGCATTCTCTAAAATAGGCAACGTAAGATTAGGGAAGTTTACGCTATTGCTGGTACTGCCAGTATTGATGTAGTCCATCATTTTTCCAGGAACAAAGTTACCAATGTTCTCCTGCGCTTCAGAAGTACTTCCGCCAATATGTGGGGTAAGGATCGTATTTGGAAGACCTCTCAATTCAGAGATAAACTCTTCATCGTTACTAATGGGTTCATAAGGGAAAACATCCACTGAACAGCCCGCAACGGTACCATTTAAAATACTTTCTCTTAACGCTTTTACATCAACTACATGCCCACGACTGAGGTTCAAGAAGATCACGCCCTTCTTCATGGCATTGAATTCAGCCGCTCCGATCAAATTAGCATTCGATTCTTTTCCGTCTACATGAAGTGTGATAACATCAGCTAACGCCAAAAGATCCTTCAGCGATTTACACTTGGTCGCATTTCCCAACGCTAATTTCTCTTCTTTGTCGTAATAGAAAATCTTCATGCCCAGATTCTCAGCAATGACAGACAGTTGCGCACCAATGTTTCCGTAGCCGATGATCCCCAGCTTTTTCCCACGAATTTCAAAACTACCTTTGGCCGATTTATCCCATTTGCCCTCATGCATCTTTGTTGATTTGTCAATGATGCCACGCATCAATAGAATCATTTCAGCAATAGCTAACTCGACCACCGATCTTGTATTGCTAAACGGTGCATTGAACACAGCCACCCCTTTTTTGGTAGCTGCTTTCAGATCTATTTGGTTGGTGCCGATGCAGAATGCACCAATGACCATTAACCTGTTTGCGTTTTCTAAGACTTTAGCTGTAACCTGGGTTTTTGATCGAATGCCCAACACCGAAACGTTTTTTATTTTCTCACATAGCTCGTCTTCATCCAACCCGGCTGGGTAGGTCTCGACATTAAATCCCTCCGCTTTCATCAGCTCAAGTGCGACAGGATGAACGTTTTCCAGCAGGAGCACGTTGATGCGGTTTTTTGGGTAGGAGATGGTTGTATTCAATTTATTTAAATATAGAAATTCGTCCAGACTAGGGGTAACGTGGTCGGCCTTGCTGAGAACACTTTCTCGTTCAATGTTTTCGGTAAAAGCAAAGAACTTATTTGCCAGGCCGGCATGTTTGATCTCATAGTCAGTATAACCATCGCCAATCACATATACGTCTCCATTCAAGTTAAGTCTTTTCAACTGCTCTACTTTTCCATTATTGGCCGATAACGGATTATTGAGATCAAATCCAATTACTTTTTCTAGCTCATCAAAGATAAATTCGTTAGCTAAAATATTTTCTGACTTAATCCCAAATTCCGTGACCACAGGTTCTATGAACTCGCGGAAACCATTGGAAATGATGTAAATATTTTCAGCGTAAGTAGTAAAAAATTCTTTGTTGCGTTTGAAGGATTCGGAAACAACTAGCTTCAGTTGTTTGATCAATGGCACCAGGTGCCTTTTTTCGGGCTGCAAAATATCAAGACGTTTTTCGATAGACTCGCGCAAGGAAATTTTTCCCTCCATTCCCAAGCTTGTGATTTCAAAAATCTGCGTCTTTATGTCCTCACTATTGGGGTGCTCTTTTACAATGATTTCTGCTAACACGTCAAATGCTTCCACTTTTGTGAAGGTGCTGTCAAAATCAATTACGAAGTACTTATTGATAGTCATCTTTTAATGTCTAGATGTAAAAGGAATTAATGGTAGGTAAGAAACCTTTATAATAGCATATTGATGGTAGGTGGTTTTCACCGTTGATGGCGTAGCCGTACATGGTAAAAAAACAAGTACGCAATTTAGTGAGATTAGAGCATCGAACGACAGTATTATTCAATTTCGCGATATTTTAAATTTCTTTAAATTTGCCCCTACCCAAAAAACAAAGCGGTCAAAAAAGATGAATCTATTGGAGTTTGAAAAGCCTATCGCTGAATTGGAAAGTAAACTGGCAGACATGAAGCAACTCTCAGACGATAGTGATGAAAACGTGACCAAAGCCATACAAGCGTTAGATAATAAGATAACGGAATTGAAAAAGGAGACCTTTGAAAACCTAACAGGTTGGCAGCGAGTTCAGCTATCTCGTCATCCTGACCGTCCTTATACTCAAGACTATATATACGAAATCACCACGGATTTCATAGAGCTTCATGGTGACCGAAATGTGGCAGATGACAAGGCAATGGTTGGGGGGCTAGGGACAATTGAGGGGAAGACTTTCATGATCATTGGCCAGCAAAAGGGTAGAAATACGAAGCAACGCCAGATGCGTAACTTTGGAATGGCTAACCCGGAAGGCTATCGAAAAGCACTTCGCTTGATGAAAATGGCGGAAAAGTTCAATAAGCCAATTGTCACTTTTATTGATACGCCTGGGGCGTTTCCAGGTTTAGAAGCCGAGGAGCGGGGACAAGGCGAAGCAATTGCGCGCAATCTCAAAGAGATGTTCATGTTAAAAGTCCCTGTGATTTGCATTATTATCGGTGAGGGAGCCTCCGGAGGCGCATTGGGCATAGCGATTGGAGATCGTGTTCTCATGCTGGAGAACACCTGGTATTCTGTGATTTCTCCTGAATCCTGTTCATCTATTTTGTGGCGTAGCTGGGATTATAAAGAGCAAGCTGCTGAAGTACTCAAGTTAACAGCCAAGGACATGTTACAAAATAAATTGATAGACGGTATAGTGAAGGAGCCTTTGGGGGGGGCACATACAGATGTCAAGGCGATGGCAACTGAGATAAAGCGAATTATCATCGAGACCTACAAGGAACTCTCTAAATTTTCCGTACAAGAGCGAATAAATCAGAGGATTGATAAGTTCTGCGCGATGGGAGTTGTGAAAGAGTAATATCCTGTTATTTTTTGTTGTTTACTATGAGAAAGAGTCTTCTCAGATCACCCTCCTTGTTTAAATTGATCTTCTCTTTTTTGATTATTGACTCTACGTCAATAGATGAGTCGTATTGTTGAATGGCATCAAGCGAGGCCTTCTTTTTGATTTGATTCAGTTTTTTGTGGATCGCATAGAAGTACTCTGACTTTTTAATGATTTTAGTGTCTTTGCTACCCACATTGAGTGCTGGGCTGAAATTCGGACGAAGGATTTCAAGATAGACTTTCTTTAAAAGTTGGACGTCTCCTTCCTGAAGAACCTCAAAGAAGCCGTCAATGGGCGTTACACTTGCGATGTATTCACGGGCATTGTTCATTATTCTTGTTTGGTTTGTCAACGAGTCGATCCAAACAATATTTTTGACCTTTACTCCAGCTAGTACCTTTACACCACCTTTTAAGCGGAATTCGAATTCGTTGTTTTGAATATCATATCTTGTTAGGTAGTCATTAATCAGCCTCTCATCGTCAAAAAGAAGAAGTGATGATTGACTCCAGTGTGCGTCTAGGTACACGTCTCCGATTGTTTGACTTTTTTCGTTCGAGGATATCGGAAAAAAAATATCACCAGGGGTAACTCGATAGGATCCTAGTTGATTTAGTAGGTTCGCAGACCGAACATTGTTATTAATGGTAGGAGTTTGAGCAGATACTTGTTTTTCTATAAAAACTAGCACAGCAATGATCATCAACACTTTCATAAAATTACTTTTATCAAATTTAGCATGAATTCCGAAAATAAATAACACACAAAAAGTGTTGGGATATTGATTTGACTTTGGTTTTACATCAAAAAGCACGAACTTCGATTTCAGCATCAGCCAATGAAATTACATACAATAGATACCGGCTTTTTTAAGTTAGACGGTGGCGCCATGTTCGGTGTTGTGCCTAAGTCAATCTGGAATAAATTGAATCCCTCCGACAGCAACAATATGTGCAATTGGGCGATGCGTTGTTTGCTTATTGAAGATGGCAATCAATTGATTTTGATTGACAACGGACTGGGGACTAAACAAGACGATAAATTTTTCAGCTATTATTTTTTGAATGGAGGCGATAGTTTAAGCAACTCACTGCACACCGCAGGATTTAACGAGAGCGATGTTACAGATATGTTTTTGACTCACTTGCATTTTGATCATTGTGGGGGTGGTATCAGCAGAGTGGGGGAAAAGCTCGAACTTACATTTCCCAACGCCCGCTATTGGAGTAACGAAGATCACTGGCGATGGGCCACCCAGCCGAATGCACGTGAAAAAGCTAGTTTTTTAAAGGAAAATATTCTTCCCATGCAGGAGAGTGGCCAACTGAAATTTGTTGGTGAAAAAGATTTATCTCCCTTTCCACAGATGGATATCTTCTTTGCCTCTGGACATACAGATCGGATGATGATTCCCAAGATAAAATACAAAGACAAGACCATTTGCTTTATGGCTGATTTGCTCCCTTCATCGCATCATGTGCCTTTGCCTTATGTGATGGGATATGATACAAGGCCACTTTTGACGATGCAAGAAAAGGAGGCCTTTTTGATGGAGGCAGCATCCAATAACTATATTTTATTTTTGGAGCACGACCCCGTCCATGAATGCTGCACCGTAAAACAAACGGAACGCGGTGTTCGATTAGATCAGACATTTGCACTAAAAGAAATTTTATGAAGCTCGGGCTTGTTTTATCTGGAGGTGGCGCAAGGGGAGTCGCCCATTTGGGTATATTAAAGGCATTGGATGAAATGGGTGTTCATTTCTCTATGGTTTCAGGAACCAGTGCAGGTTCTATTGTCGGTGCAATGTATGCCTATGGCTACAAGCCAGACGAGATTTTTTCAATTATTCGAACGTTGAGTATTTTTAAATCGGTGCGACCAGCATGGACGTGGGCTGGCTTGCTTCGCATGGATGGGTTACGTGATCTGCTGCTTAAACATTTACCGGGAAATGACTTTGCAAGTCTTAAATTACCATTGACAATAGCAGCCACCGAAATTCGAAAAGGGCGAATTGAGTATTTTGACAAAGGAGAATTGGTGCCCGCTATTCTGAGTTCATGCAGTATCCCTGCCGTGTTTAATCCCATGAGCTTCAATGGCGGTTTGTATGTAGATGGCGGATTATTTGATAACCTACCGGTGCGCCCAATAAGAGATAAATGCGACAAAATAGTGGGGCTACATTGTAATCATATCAGTCAGGATTTCGATCCCAATAGTTTACGGACGGTGATTGAGCGGAGCCTTTTGATGGCCATCAACGCAAATACACTGATCAGCAAAGGACTATGTGATGTGTTTATTGAACCTCCACATCTGTCCAGATTTGGTAGTTTTGATATAGCGAAGGCACAAGAAATTTTCGACATTAGCTATCAGTTCACGAAAGCAAATTTCCTGCCGCACCATTTTGGTGTGGGCATGATTGATATCGAAAAGCCGGCCAGTTAAAATAGTATACGAACGAAAAAATGGCAAAGACAGAAATTTTTAGGGAGCAAATTCTTGAGGGGATACCTGATGTATTACCCTCGCCAAGTGAGTTCGACAATGGGGTGAGTCATGCGCCAAGGCGAAAAAACATTCTTACACAAGAAGAAAAACGTCTGGCTGTCAGCAACGCTCTTCGCTATTTTCATCCTCGTCATCATGAAGTTTTAGCCCCTGAATTTTATAATGAGTTGCAAAAATTTGGGCGGATCTATATGTATCGGTTGCGCCCGAAGTATGAAATGAGGGCGAGGGGTATTGAAGACTATCCTTACCAATGTATGCAAGGCGGTGCAATCCAGTTAATGATTCAAAACAATTTAGATCCTCGTGTTGCACAGCATCCTCACGAGTTGATTACCTATGGGGGCAATGGAGCAGTTTTTCAAAACTGGGCGCAGTACTTACTTACGATGAAGTATCTGGCCACGATGAATGAGGATCAAACGTTGCACATTTATTCGGGTCATCCAATGGGTTTGTTTCCTTCTTCAAAAGAAGCTCCACGAGTAGTTGTTACCAATGGGATGATGATTCCAAATTATTCGAAGCCGGACGATTGGGAAAGGTTCAATGCATTGGGAGTAACCCAGTACGGTCAGATGACGGCTGGCAGCTATATGTACATCGGTCCACAAGGAATTGTGCATGGCACAAACATTACCATACTGAACGCGGGTCGGAAGATTTCAAAAAAAGGTGAAGGGCTTGCCGGCAAACTTTTTTTAACCTCAGGCCTAGGCGGGATGAGTGGCGCCCAACCTAAAGCAGGAAACATTGCTGGTTGCATCACGGTAGTAGCCGAAATAAACGAAGCTGCCACGCAAAAAAGACTTCAGCAAGGGTGGGTGGACGAAGTGGTTAGCGATCTCGATACGTTGTGTCAGAGGATTCGCACAGCGAAATCAAAAAAGGAAATTGTTTCGATTGCGTTTCAGGGCAACATTGTTGACGTGTGGCAAAAGCTTGCAGAAGAAAACATATTTGTCGACCTCGGCTCTGACCAGACATCTTTGCACAATCCTTGGGCAGGAGGATACTATCCAGCAGGAATGTGTTTCGAGGATTCTAACAGGTTGATGGTTGAGAACCCAGAGTTATTTAAACTTAAAGTCCAAGATTCACTTCGGAAGCAAGCACATGCAATCAACCTACACGTATCTCGCGGCACTTATTTTTTCGATTACGGAAATGCTTTTCTTTTGGAGGCTTCCAGAGCGGGAGCAGATGTAATGGCAAGCAATGGGGTTGACTTTAAGTACCCGTCTTATGTACAGGATATTATGGGCCCCATGTGTTTTGATTACGGCTTCGGGCCGTTTCGCTGGGTTTGTGCTTCAGGCAAGCAAGAAGATTTAGATTATACTGATGCATTGGCAGCGGAGGTACTTTCTAAAATTGTTCTTTCGGCTCCCGATGAGATTCAATCGCAACTAAAAGATAATATTGATTGGATACGTTCTGCGAAAGCAAACAATCTCGTTGTTGGTTCAAAAGCGAGAATACTGTATGCCGATGCAGAGGGGCGAATAGAAATTGCGTCTGCCTTTAACGAAGCCGTTGCGAAAGGCAAAATTGGCCATGTGATTTTGGGTCGCGATCATCACGATGTGTCGGGTACAGATAGTCCATATCGTGAAACATCCAATATTTACGATGGCTCACGGTTCACAGCAGATATGGCTATCCACAATGTGATTGGTGATTCGTTCCGAGGGGCAACCTGGGTTTCCATTCACAATGGTGGTGGCGTTGGGTGGGGAGAGGTGATCAACGGAGGGTTTGGAATGTTGTTAGATGGTTCTTCCGAGGCAGATCGAAAGTTGAAAAGCATGTTGCATTTTGACGTGAACAATGGAATTGCGCGGAGAGCTTGGGCGCGAAATACCGGAGCATTAACTAGTATCGCACGTGCCCAGCAACAAAATCCAAGATTGCAAGTGACTTCCACGTATTTGACTGACGAAGCTGTTTTGAATAAATTGTTTTGATATGCGTTGGTTGCTGGCGCTGGTTTTTAAATGGATGGGTTGGAAAACTCAAGGAGATGTTCCTCAAAACATCAACAAATATATTGTTGCCGTAGCGCCACATACCAGCAACTGGGATTTTGTGATCGGTATCTTAGCACGAAGTGTTCTGAATATTCAAAGTGCAAAATTTATTGGGAAAGATTCGCTCTTCAAGCCTCCACTTGGGTGGTTTTTCAGGGCGGTAGGAGGTTATCCCGTTGACCGGTCTGGCCATAAAGATATGACGGATCAAATCGCTCATATTTTCGACCAACACGAAAAATTTATTTTGGGTTTGGCTCCCGAAGGCACTCGGAAAAAAGTAGACAAGCTAAGGACTGGTTTCTACTACATTGCAAAGAAGGCCAATGTGCCAATTGTTCCGGTTGGGTTTGATTTTGCCACAAAAACCGTGGTTGTAGCGAAGCCTTTTTATCCCACAGATGATTTTGATTCTGACATGAAAACTCTGTTTAACTTTTATTCTGGTATTACTGGAAAAAATAAGGAGTTGGGCCTATCTGGAGAAACACCTTTGCGGAAAAAGTAAAAAACTATTATCATCCGAGTAAATTATAAATTGAGCGGGGGAAAGCGCGGAGGGGGTGGCTTTGAGAGTCCAAAAAAAACCTCTTGAATGAGTCAGAATACCAATGTTTTTCAAAAAATTATTGTTAGTCGGATGACAGTAGTAAAAAACAAAAAAAGTTTTTGTGGTTGCCTTTTTTTGGATTAGTTTTGATGAACCTAAACATAAATTAAATTTAAATTAAACTAGTATGAAAAAAGTTGTTTTTGTTTTACTCTTTTTGTTTGCAGTAGTTAGTCAGTCATTCTCTCAGGCATCAATTGCCCTTGGGGTTAAAGGGGGCTTAAATTTTGCAAATGTTGACGCAAGCAGTCCAAGCACTGCTTATAACAGCAAAACCGGATATCACGCAGGCGCGTATCTCTCGATTAAGTTGGCCAAAATTGGAATCCAGCCTGAAATCATTTTTTCCAGACAGGGCTCGTCTATTAAGCCCTTAAATGGAACTAGCCTTGATACTCGTTTTGACTATGTAAATATTCCAGTAATATTGAAATTGTATTTGGTTGGCGGACTCAATCTTCAAGCTGGTCCGCAGTTTGGGTTTTTGGCGAGCGCAAGTCAAGATGCCGTTGCTGGTGGTTCAGTGGATATTAAAAACACGTTAAAAAGTTCTGATATCACTGCTGCACTAGGTCTAGGCTGGGATCTTCCCTTTGGATTAAATATTGATGCTCGTTATAATTTGGGGCTTACAAAAATTAATGATGTTGCAGGATCTGCTGATGCAAAAAACCAGGTAATTCAAGTTTCAGTTGGCTTCAATTTGTTGAAGTTTGGTAATTAGTAGTTTCCCGAAGAATTTTTAAGAGCCAATCTTGAATCAAGATTGGCTTTTTATTTTTGCACCATGTTGATTTCGAGTTACCAACTGGCAATAGAATACCTTTATCAAAACCTACCGATGTTTCAACGTATAGGTGCTGTTGCGTACAAAGCCGACCTATTCAACACGATAAAATTGTGTAATGCCCTAGGCAATCCTCAAAACAAATTCAAAAGTATACACATAGCAGGAACCAACGGAAAGGGAAGCAGTTCGCACATGCTGGCGGCTATTTTGCAAACGGCAGGTTACAAAACCGGGTTGTACACTTCACCTCACCTTAAAGAATTTACCGAACGAATAAGAATCAATGGTATAGAAATTGACCAAGCTTCTGTCGTTGATTTTGTCTTGCGCATTAAGCCAACAATAGAAGAGATCAAGCCTTCGTTTTTTGAGATCACCGTGGCGATGGCTTTTGAGTACTTTGCCCAACAGCAAGTTGATGTAGCGGTGATTGAAGTAGGGCTTGGGGGGAGGCTGGATTCGACCAATGTGATTACTCCGATGGTTTCGTTGATTACCAATATTAGTTGGGATCACCAGGATTTGCTCGGTAACACATTGCCAAAAATTGCGTTTGAAAAGGCAGGAATCATAAAACAAAGTGTTCCTGTAATCATCAGCGAAAGAAACGCTTTAGTGGACGATGTGTTCAGCGAAAAATCTCTTACGACTAAAAGCTCAATACAATTTGCGACTGATGATTGGGAAGTAAGCCAATTAACAGATAGCTATAGCGTATTCCATAAGGGCAAAACAGAAGAATATGTGTTGGATTTGAAAGGTGCCTATCAGCGAAATAATTTGGCTGGAGTATTGGCCACTGTCGAGGTGTTGCAGAGTAAGGGGTTTCATATTGAAGCCAGTCATGTGCGTCAAGCGCTGAAAAATGTTACCAACCTGACAGGATTGAAGGGAAGATGGCAGTTATTGGGAGCCAAGCCTACCATCATTTGCGATACCGGACATAATGAAGGAGGAGTGAAGGAGGTTGTAGCCCAACTCGGCAAACAAGATTTTCGTAAACTTTTTATAGTCTGGGGAAGCGTGAAAGACAAAGACATCACTACTATTCTGTCATTGTTGCCTAAAGAAGCTTATTATTTTTTTTGTGAAGCCAAGATTCCGAGAGCCATGAATGCGGGCGAGTTGTTCCGACAAGCTACTGCGCATCAATTGAAGGGCGAGGTTTTACTTGATGTAAATGAAGCGATCGATCGGGCGAAAAGAATGAGCGGTGAAAATGATCTTATTTTTATTGGAGGCAGCACCTTTGTGGTTGCCGAAATTGAAGGGTTATGAAGAGCAAGTTGAAGCGATTTGAAATTATTGCCGGACGTCAAAATGTGATTGAACCGGGCAAAGAAATTTTTAATAACATCAAGGGAAAATGGGGTGATCTTTTTTTCAAAAATCAACATCCCATCACAATTGAATTGGCTTGTGGTAGAGGTGAATACTCCGTCAATCTTGCCCGGCAATTTCCGGACAGGAATTACATTGGCGTTGATAAAAAAGGAGATCGTCTTTGGAAAGGTAGTACTTGGGCAGTAGAAGATAAATTACAGAATGTTGCTTTCTTAAGAACAGGTATTTTATTCATTGAAAGTTTCTTTGAAGTGGGTGAGGTGAACGAGGTATGGCTCACGTTTCCCGATCCTCTTCCACGAAAAAGAGATGCAAAAAGGAGATTGTCTAGTACGCGTTATTTAGACATGTACAAGAAAATACTAGCGCCTGATGGCTACTTCCGGTTTAAAACAGATAACACCGATCTATTCAACTTTACTTTAGAAGAATTGAGCTATCGCAATGATCTGGTGGATTTTAAATATACACATGATCTTTATCAATCGGTGCTTCGGCCAGAGTGTTTTGATATCAAGACCAAATACGAAGAGATGTTCACCGCACAAGGTGAAGTAATCAAATATTTGCGTTTTCGCTTTGCTCACTAAAAAAAGAGGAAACATTGAGTTAACATTTTGGTAATTTGGTATTTTAACAACAGCGATCTCGAAATTGTAATTTTGTGTACCAAACCTACCGATGGGAAAAAGAAAGCGAGATGTTGAACTAGTTATCATATCGGATGTTCATCTAGGTACCTACGGTTGCCACTCAGAAGAGCTACTTCGCTATTTAAAATCAATAAAGCCAAAACGGATCATTCTTAACGGAGACATCATTGACATGTGGCAGTTTAGCAAACGCTACTGGCCCAAATCGCACATGCAGGTGGTGAAGCACATTACAAGCTTAATTGCTAAAGGAACCAAGATTACCTATCTAACGGGCAACCACGATGAGATGCTGCGAAAGTTCGCTGGCTTCAGATTGGGATCTTTTCAAATTGGCAATAAAAAAGTCCTCTCGTTGAATGGCCAATCCGCTTGGGTTTTTCATGGCGATGTATTTGATGTGACGATGAAGTATTCCAAATGGCTGGCCAAATTGGGTGCGATTGGTTACGACACCCTGATACTTATTAATTCGTTTGTGAATTTCATTTTGAAAGCTTTTGGCCGTGGAAAAATCTCTCTTTCCAAGCGCGTGAAAGACAGTGTGAAGCAAGCGGTCAAATTTATTAATGACTTTGAACAAACGGCTGCTGATATTGCGATCTCCAATGGCTATCAATTTGTCATCTGCGGCCATATTCACCAGCCAGAAATGAGAAAGATTACCACAGAAAAAGGAGAGGTGATGTATTTGAATTCGGGCGATTGGGTCGAAAACCTGACTTCTCTTGAGTACAATCAGGGCGCGTGGAAGATCTATCGCTATAGTGAAGACTTGCATGCTCAAAAAATAAAGCTTTCTAAACACGCCCGCAACACGTTAGATAATGACGAGATTTTTAAAGACCTTGTCAACGAATTTCTTTCTACGAAAAAATGAAGATTCTTTATGCTATTCAAGGCACCGGCAATGGTCATTTAAGCCGGGCTGTTGACATTATACCTGAGCTTAGAAAACACGGTGAACTTGACCTATTTGTAAGTGGAGCACAAGCGGAGATCGTGCTGCCTTATCCTGTGAAGTATAAATCAAAAGGGCTAAGCTTTTACTTTGGCAAAAGTGGCGGAATCAATTTTCTAAAAACGTTTCAAAAGAACAGCTCAAAAGACGTCATTAAAGAAATCAAGAGTTTTCCTGTTGAGAACTATGACTTGGTGGTAAATGATTTTGAACCCATTTCTGCGTGGGCCTGTAAGAAAAAGGAAGTCAGGTGCGTATCGTTAAGTCACCAAGCAGCGTTGCTTTCTAAGAAATCACCACGGCCAAAAATCGTTGACCCTTTCGGGGAATGGATGATTCGAAACTATGCACCCGTTAAAAAATACGTTGGTTTTCATTTCGAGGAGTACGATAAAAACATTTTTACACCTGTTATCCGAAGAGCTATCCGGGAGGCTCGCACCAAAGATCTAGGTCATTACACGGTATACCTACCGGCCTATGATGATAAGAAGTTGGTTCAGCGCTTGCTCAAGATTTCCAAGGTAAAATGGCATATTTTCTCCAAGCATACTAAGAGTGCCTATCATGTGGGGCGCATCTCGGTGTATCCTATTAGTGGCGTTGATTTTGTGGAGAGCGTGGTCTCGAGTTCGGGTGTGGTTTGTGGGGCTGGCTTCGAAACACCCGCAGAAGTATTGCATTTGCGTAAAAAATTGTTGGTTGTGCCGATGAAAACGCAATACGAACAGCATTGCAATGCAGCCGCCTTGAAAAAATTGGGCGTGCCAGTGTTGAAAAAAGTTAAAAAGAAAACCATCAAGCGTGTTGAGCAATGGATTGATGAGAACAGCCTACTGGATATTTCCTTTCCTGATATTGCTGGCGTAGCAGTGGAAAAATTGATTGAAAAGTATGGCTCAACGTCATAGCAGTAATTTGATAACGCTGCAATAAAACTTCAATCATATTTGAAGGGTATCTTTTCCACGAAATGGGAAGAGCCTATCGAATTTTGGTGGTGGACGATGATCCTGATATTCTCGAGTTGCTTCGATATAACTTGTCGCGAGAAGGGTTCAAGACAAAGGTGGTAGAGAATAGCCAAGAAGCAATTGGTGTAGCCCTCAGCTTTCGACCTGATTTAATCATCCTTGATATAATGATGCCCGCGCCTTCTGGGATTGAGTTATGCAAGCAACTTCGCAGCTTACCCCAATTCAAGGATACTTACATCTTTTTTCTTACCGCACGGTCGGAGCATTATTATCAAGATGCTGCCCTCGACACCGGTGGCGATGATTTCATTGAGAAAATTGTTGGCCTGCGCGCCCTGACGAACAAAGTGGCTACGGTTTTGAAGGAAGAATTTATCATTAGAAAAAGTGTACCCTCGGTGATTTCCGGTAATTTGGTTATTCATCGCAAGGCTGCCTTGGCATATTTGAAGGGAATTCCTATCAAATTTTCTAAACCAGAATTTGAGTTGCTTTTCTTCTTTGCGCAGAACCCCAAGAAGGTAATAAGTTTGGAGAATTTAGTGAATAACATCTGGGGCTCTGAAGTTTATTCAGCCACAAGTTCAATTGAATCGAACATCGAGAGCATAGCGAAAAAGCTTGGAGGAAAGTGGATGACCAGTTTAGGCAGTGGAAAATACAAATTTAGTCCTCACTAGTCTCCAATTGCTCAAGAACAGTTGATAAGTGATCATATTCTTTTAACCCGGGCATTGCTTCAGTTTCTCCGGTTAATACTAATCCGGCTATTGGCAAGCTGAGAAGGTCACCGAGATTACCCGGCTGGGGTTTTTTGAAGGAAACTAAAACCTTGTAATTAAAAGAAGTTAGCTTTTCAAGTTCGGTAACAGATATATCTTTGGTCATTACAAATTGAATTCGTTGGGAGTGCGTTGATAAATTCTCGATGTTTGATCGGTCTCCCTCGTTCATTCGCACGATTAACGGCAATGAACTTCCTTTGGCTATTGCGTATAGCTGATCGGTGTTCACTAAAATAAAGTCAGCATCATATTCGTTTACATCATGCTGTTCTACAGATCCACTTATGTCTAAGATCATACTCGGCCCCGTTATCCAGCTCTTGATGGCGGCAAAAAGAGTCGGATTAACATGAGCTATCGGGCAGGCCAGTAGTTGAACGCCCATTCCTGAACAATACCGTGCCTCGCTTAGATTGCAAATGTTTTCCACCAGTACGTTCGTTTTAAGAGTCATGCCCAAATATCAAAAAGAAAAAATAACTTTGAGATTAAAGTGCGTAAAAATTGTGTGGCCTAAGTTTGCAGATATCGTTCGGTACGGGATTGTGATGGCGTTTCTAGGTCTTTTAGGAATCAGCTGTGATTCAGACACAGTTGAAAAAAGTGTCAATTATTTTCCGTTTCGAGTAGGTCAAACCTGGCTCTATGATGTCGAGGAGACGAATATCACTCGGGCAGCTTGCACAGACAATGGCGCGACAACACTTAACTATCAGTTATTGGTGGAAGTGGTGGATTCAATTCCTGCTGATCAAGGGTTCACTTATCGCCTCAAACGTTCCAAAAGAACAAGTGCGACTGATCCATGGCTTGATTTCGAAACCTGGAGTGCCCAGTTGATTGGCAATAGAATAGTGGTCAGCGAAGGTAATATTTCTTACGTCAAGTTACTCACACCTATAACAAATGACTTGATTTGGAATGGCAATCTTTACAACAATCGCCAAGAGTTAAATGGAAAGAACGAGGACGATTATAAGAGCACATTTGTCAATCAGCCCTACGTGGTTGAATCGTCCGGTTTGAGTTTTGGTAATTCAGTTTCAGTGGTCCAAAATGATGAACAAAGTAATATTATCTATCGGGATTCAAGATTGGAAGTATATGCAGATCAGGTGGGGTTGGTTTACAAAGAGAGTTACCTCCTAAACTACTTTGCCAATTCTCAGTTGCCATGCTTTGCACAAAAGCGAACCCAACAAGGTGTTATTTATAAGCAGAGTTTAAGGGAATTTAGTAAATGAGTCGCGGTGAGATGAGAAAACTCCTGACATGGGTTTTGATTTGTGGGTCGTTGCCGGTTGTTTCTCAATCCAACCGCTATTTTGTTTTTTTTAAAGACAAGAACAATTCTGTTTTTTCGGTAACTGATCCAGTCAAGTTCTTAACCCAAAAAAGTATCGATCGAAGAGCAAAGGGCGGTATCGCAATTGGGCCTGATGACTTGCCTGTTAATGCCAGCTACGTCAGTCAGATTAAGATGTTAGGCGCCAAGACATATTTCACTTCCAAATGGTGGAATGGTGTATTGATACAGGCAGATCAATCGATTATTCCAACGATTAACGCGCTTCCATTTGTTGCAAAAACAGAGTTCGTGGCGCCTGGCGCGATTCTACAAGGTGGACGAACGGGGACGCGCGACAAATCAAATCAGCCAGAAGGGGTTGCACAACAAAGCGATTTCCAGCTACAACAACTAGCCATGGATAAAATGCAGCAGGACGGATATCTGGGAGAGGGAATTACCATCGCGCAATTTGATAGTGGCTGGCAGGGAGTAAACTTGACAGCACCTTTTCAACCGCTGTTTTTGGAAGGTAGAATAAAGGGCGTTTTTAATTTCGTTAGGAATACAAGCAATGTCTATTCTGACGATGATCACGGAACAAGCGTACTATCTGTAATGGCTGCTTATGTCCCTGGAACTTTTGTGGGTGGAACTTACAAAGCCAACTACTATCTTTTTGAAACAGAAGACGATGCCACGGAGTACAGGATTGAAGAATACAACTGGGCATTCGCTGCCGAAAAAGCTGATAGTTTGGGGGTAGATGTGATCAACTCTTCGCTTGGCTATAGCACCTTCGATGACCCTTCTATGAACTATACTGTTTTTGATTTGACGGGAAAGAAGGCAGTTATCAGTATTACGGCTCGCAAAGCAGTTGAGAAAGGAATGGTGGTGGTCTGCAGTGCAGGAAACGAGGGCAATAATAATTTTTGGAAATTTGTGACTACCCCTGCTGATGCAGAAGGTGTTTTGGCTGTCGGCTCTATTACATCGCTCGGTAGCAAAAGCTCATTTAGTTCTATTGGCCCAACAGCTGACCAACGACTAAAACCTGATGTTGTTGCATTGGGGTCCGGCACTGCAGTGATTTCCGCCACTGGTTCTTTGAGTACGGCTAGCGGCACATCTTTGTCAAGTCCACTGGTCGCTTCGTTGGCGGCCGGGTTGATCCAGGCGTTCCCCAACAAATCGGCCAGTGAAATCACGCAAGCTGTCATTCAATCGGCTAGCCTTTTCTCCACTCCCAATAACTCATTGGGTTATGGTGTTCCCAATTTTGAAATCGCAAAAAGCTATTTGAAGTATGGCGTTCTGGATGAAGATATTTCTGTGTTTCCAAACCCTGTATCGCGATCGTTAAATATTTTGTTGAAGGCACTTTCCAACGGATTGATTTCCGTATCAGTTTACAATTTATTGGGTCAGCAGATTTTTCAGCAGTCGAATTCAGTTAGCTGGGAAACGAATCCAATACAATACGACCTATCGCTCCTGGCCAATGGAATTTATCTATTGGAGGTCAAGACCGACAAGACAACCTTAGTAAAAAGAATCACTAAAATTGATTAAGTACTTGGTCGCTATCACCAAGGCATATTGCCACAAATAACACGAAAGCACAAGAATTTTAACTTGGCTATATTGGTGTCTATTCGTGCATTTGTGGCTGAATGATGATTGTCTATTTCACGCTTCGCTCCACTTCGCGAAGATTCTCCAGTTTTTTATTGCGTAAAAATCCGTTGATATCTTCAAAGTGCTCTTTGATTCGCTTGTTCCCGAATTCAAAAACTTTGGTTGCCAATCCGTCAAGGAAATCGCGATCGTGAGAAACCAAAATCAGTGTACCATCAAATGCTTTCAGCGCGTCCTTTAAGATCTCTTTTGTCTTTATATCCAGGTGGTTAGTAGGCTCATCGAGAATCAACAGATTGACAGGTTGCAACAACAATTTGATCATCGCCAGTCGTGTCTTTTCTCCTCCTGAAAGCATCTTCACTTTTTTGTCGATGGCTTCGCCACTGAACATAAACGCGCCAAGGATATTTTTTATTTGAGTACGGACATCTCCAAACGCGATTTGATCGATGGTTTGGAAGACGGTCAAATCTTCATCGAGCAACGAAGCTTGGTTCTGCGCAAAATACCCGATCATACTATTATGGCCCAATTGAAGTTTCCCGTCATACTCTATTTCGCCCATAATGGCTTTTACCAGTGTGGATTTCCCCTCACCATTTTTTCCCACCAAAGCTACCCGCTCACCACGAGCAATTGTAATGGAGGCATCCCTGAACACGACATGATCACCATACTTTTTAGTTACCCCTTCCATGATAACAGGGTAGTTACCGGAGCGTGGGGCAGGAGGGAACTTTAGGTTCAAGGCCGATGAATCTACTTCATCTACTTCGATGATTTCGATTTTCTCTAACATCTTCACGCGTGATTGAACTTGAAGAGTCTTAGAGTAAGTACCTTTAAACCGATCAATGAATTGTTGGATGTCTGCAATCTGTTTTGCCTGATCGTCAAACTGCTTTTGCTGCTGCTCGCGCCTTTCTTTGCGAAGTTGCAGGTAGTGGGTATAGTTGGTTTTGTAGTCGTAGATACGTCCCATCGTTACTTCGATGGTGCGATTGGTAAGGTTGTCGACAAACATTTTATCGTGACTAATTACGATTACAGCTTTTGCACTTGTTTTTAGAAACTCCTCCAGCCACTGCACCGATTCAATGTCCAAATGGTTGGTCGGCTCATCAAGCAAAATCAAATCGGGTTTTTGTAATAGAATTTTAGCCAACTCGATTCGCATACGCCAACCGCCACTAAACTCGGTGGTGGGTCTGTAAAAATCTGTGCGCAGGAACCCCAGACCCATCAGTGTCTTTTCCACCTCCGCATCGAAATTGATCTCTTCAATGGAATAGTATTTTTCACTTAGCTCAGATACTTGTTCGATAATTTTAGAATACTCATCCGATTCGTAATCGGTACGCGTTTCCAATTGGCTATTCAGGTAATCCATTTGCTTTTTCATGGCCAGAATTTTGCCAAACGCCTTTGATGCCTCTTCAAATACAGTGGCGTTATCTTCCGTAAGCAGATGTTGGGGGAGATAGGCAATAATCGCCTCTTTGGGCGCTGTTACCTTGCCTCGGGTGGCCTTGCTTACGCCCGCAATAATCTTTAAAAGAGTAGATTTTCCAGCTCCGTTCTTGCCCATGAGCGCTATGCGGTCATTCTCGTTAATGTTGAAGGTGATATCGCTAAAAAGCGCAGAACCGTTAAATTCAACGGTCAGGTTGTCGACAGAAATCATGTATTGAAAAAATAAACCTGCCAGCCAGTTGACAGGGGCCGCAAAGATATTACTATTTTGCCTTCTAAGCCACTTGATCCGTGGTCAGATTTACATCTTTGGCAGTTGGTAACGCCCTTCTACATTTCAACTATGCTAATAATCCTTTTCACTAGCCAACACTAAAATGGGGACTTCCTCGTGGTTTACCAGATCTTCGGCCACGCTGTGTGAAAGAATAAATCCCGTTTTATCATATTTTGTAATCGCGATCATATCGGCATCTGTCTTTTCCAAAAATTGATGAACGCCCCATTCTTCATCGTTCACTTCAATACTACTTTGGGTAGTCGATACATCAGGGTAGGGTAGGGTCAGTTCTTTTACCACTTTGTCGATTAACGCCTGATCTCCCGGTCTTTCTATGAAGTTTACAACAAGAATATGCACTGTAGCTTTCCACAACCTGGCAAGCCCCGCTACTATGTCAAATGCGTCAAGCACATTGCCTTGAAGTGTAGTGGCGAAAACTATACCTTTCACCGAAAACGATTTTGTTGGCAAGTTCTTAATAACCAGCACGGGAACGGAGGATTTGCGAACGACCTGTTGAGTATTACTTCCAATTACCAACTCCCGAATTCCAGTTGCACCATGGGAGCCCATTACGACAAAGTCAATGTTCAGAGGTTTGATGTATTGTTCTATTTGTTCATTCCCTTTATCAAAAACCAAGAGGGGAGTTGCCATGACACCTGCTTTGGAGGCCGCAACTACTAAAGCATTGAGGTTGTCCTGCGCGTGCCCCTTCTGCACATTGTTGCCTTTCACCTTAGCAATGTTCGGCACATGAAGGGATTCATCGGGACTGGGCATGATGTGTAAAAAATGAATGCTCGCCTTAACCTGCGAAGCGATTTGCAATGCGACTGTAGTGGCGTTTTGAGCGCATTCAGAAAAATCCGTTGGCACTAAAATGTTTTTCATAAAGTAACTGAGTTATTGGTGAGTATTACTTTTTCGATTTTATGGTGTATGTCCAAACCGGGCACTTTACATGATTTACAACACTTTCGGTAATGCTGCCGGAAACAAAGTGGGAAAGTCCCTTGCGGCCATGGGTGGCCATGGCTAACATATCGGCCTTCACTTCATTTGTAAATGCTATGATTCCGTCCGGCTCATAGCGGTCATTGCGAATATTTAGGGTATAGTTGCGAAACTTAAAATGTGATGCATACTCTTTTAGCTCATTGTCACGCACAAAGTTGAAAGGTGTATTTAAGAACAGGATATGCAATTTGGCTTTGAAGAATGCTTGCACGACCATCAGGTTCTTGATAAAATCGGTTTGATTTACTTCTAAAGAGGTTGGGAATACGATATTCTTAATCTTTGAAACCGGAATAGCTTTGCGAATAGCGAATACAGGGACTTTTGAGAATCGAACGATCTTCTCAGTATTGGATCCAACAAAAAACTCTTGCAGCCCGGAGGCCCCATGGGTTCCCATGACGACCAAATCCGGCTTCTTCTCTTCTATGAAGTCGCGGATCATCATAGAGGCAGGTCCGTGAACGACAAAAAATTTAACTTTTTTATACCCCTTACCAAATTTCTGCTGCAATCTGTCAAAGCTCTTCTTGGCATCTTTTTCCAATTCCTTGCTCATCCCCAGGTTAAATGCATAAGTGGGCATTCCAAACGAGGCTTCATAAGCTATTGGTATATCTATCACCTTTACTACCAATACAGATCCCTTGCTTTTTATTGCAAGGTCAATGGCGAATTTGAAGGCCTCAATGGCGGGCTCAGAGAAATCGCATGGCACTATTATCTTTTTCATATCGTGGTTTGGGTAATGGAGTTAACGGTTCGATCAAATTAAAGGTGAAGTTACAACTTCTTTATTGCATTTCTTAAACTTTTGTAGTTGCTGCTTATTTCTGTCTTGATATCATCATAGGCTGCGGCTGGCAAGGCTTTTAACTTCTTTGCTTTCTTTCGAAAAGATTCGATAGACTTTCTCACGATATCCATTTCCGACCGGAAGCCTTCTTTGATTTCAAACTTCTTGATGCCAAATTTCAAGCGTAGGATCTCTAGTTTGAGCAAGAATTTTTCGATCTCATGACCAAAATAGCCCTTCACTTCCATTTTATGCAGCAACGATTTGATTTCCTCCTCCAGGGCAATGGTGGCAGCGATCAGTGTCTTTATCTGCGAATCAAATGACTCCTTTGATTGCACCTTGCCGACTTGAAGTTGTAACTCCACCGCCTCAAATTTCATTTTCAGTACCAGTGGAATCGGTTGATCCAAAGCAGACTGAACAGATTTTTTCAAGTTGCTTATACCCCTGACGAATTCCTTTTTTACCTCTTCCAATTTTTCTTTGGCTTCTGATTTGCCCAGCGATAGTTGAAGAGCCAGTTCATCAATCTCTTGCTGCGCTAGCAGTAATCCTTCCGCCATTTTTTCCAGAAGGGGTGTTTTGATTTTAGTTTCGTTGGTTTCCATAAACAATGTCATTTGATTTGATACCGTGATTCGTCAATCACAAAACTCAACACGGGTAATTTGGATTGAAATAGTACGCTTTCTGTCACGCCTACCAAATAGCCGGCCTTCTGTTTTTTAAGATGCGTTGCCATTGCAATTATTTGTGCGTTCCGTTTTTTTGCACAACTCAGTATTCCTTCGGCTTTCTCTTCACTATTTTGAATGACATGATGAAACTTGACTCGCTTTTGAACAATCGTGAATTGCTTCATTCTTTCTTCCATGGTAGTATCATCAATGAAATGCCCTGCCGTGTTTACATAGGCTAAATCGATGTTTGCACCCACATCGCTGGCAAGGTTTTTAATAGTATTTATCATTGGGCGTACATCTTCATCAAAGTTTGAGGCAAATAGAATTTTTTTAATTGCACCAAAAGTGTAATTCTTCTTAACGCCTAAGACAGGGCTGTGCGCCATTCGAATCACTTTCTGCGCGGTCGAGCCAATGTACTTGAGCTCGGTATCTCCGGCTCCATGAACTCCCATTACGATTAAATCTATTTTGTTCTTTTTTGCGAATAGTACAATTTGTTCAAAGGGCACCCCACCGTAAACATGTGTAAATACGTTACGATCTTTAAAAACTGCCTGTTTGGAAAATTTCTCCAACTTTATTCTCGCATCTACCAGCGCCACTTCCAATGCTGGATAACTTTGTTGTGTTGAAACGGCTAATTTGTGCCACCCTACGGGAATTTTGGCCAGATGCAGGAGATGAATGTTACCACCTGTTTTTCGAGCAATTGTCACTGCTGCTTTGGCTGCGCTGGAGGAGTAAAGCGAAAAGTCGATGGGAACAAGAATGTTTTTCATGGTTATTAAATTTAAACGGTTTTTACTTTATTTCAAACTGTTTTGTTGACTCTTTTGCTATGTCTAAGTTAACCTCTTCTGTCGAGCTGAGAAACCTCGGTCATCATTTGTCCGCATGATTTTCATCATCTGCTTTCGCGGTCTTATATTGCAGAAATAGGACAAGAATCTGTCTTACATTTGATCTTGGTCATGTGAAAGCATCAGATTATTCTATTATCTTTCTTAAGTGATCAGGCCTCATGTTGGTTTTCGAAATCATGAAGAAGTTAAGTTCGTACGCTAACAAACGCTTTAAAGCCCTCACCGATAGCTTACATAGTTATCATCAAATTGATGACCCCGAGGTGCTTCATTCTATAAGGGTTGAACTGAAGAAAATCAAATCAATTCTCAATCTATTGCAATACGGGTTACCTAATTTTAGAGGCCATAAACATTATATTCCATTTCGAAACATTTTTAGACGGGCTGGAGAGATTCGTCAACCAGAAGTTATTTACAAGCTGCTTTTACAAAATCAAATTGGAGGGATTACAGATTCACAAATCCCTAATGCTGACCAGGAAGAACGCTTAATTTCGACATTTAAGAAGGACGTGCCAATGTTTATAGCAACAGTGACTGCTAAAAGAACTAAATTCAAGGAGCACATAAAAAATCTAACTGAAAGAAAGGCTGAGAAATACTTAACAAAAAGAAGACGACAGGTAAAACGTCTGCTTTTCCCTGTTTTCGAACCAGATGCACTTCATAAGACGCGAAAAATTATCAAAGAGACTATTTTTCTCGACTGGGTAGATAAGGACAAGCCGTCAGTTACTTTTCTTAAGAAGATAGAGAATAGAATTGGTCAATGGCACGATAAACAAGTCTTGTTGAAGATTTTGAACAGTGCTCAATATAAAGATCAATCTGCAATTCTGATAGCCAGTTGCCAGGAAGATTTGGTGAATCTAAAAATGGCTATTCAAGCGCACTATGGCAAAGGAAAAATTTGAAGCGTTATTATGAGAATTAGAATCAAGATTTGGCATTGTTGAAATGGATTCGATCACTCATATAGCACTAGGCGGATTACTAGGTGAGGCTATTGTCGGAAAGCAACTTGGCAAGAGAGCATTGGTGTGGGGTGCAATTGCTCAATCAATGCCGGATATTGATTTTCTCGCATCTTTCTTTGTAGATGCTTCGCACAATCTACTTGCGCACAGAGGGTTTACTCATTCATTCTTTTTTGCATTGATCATTACTCCAGCGTTGGCTTGGTTAACCTCATTCCTGTATCGCGAGGAGGGGATTGGTTATCGGAAATGGCTTGCTTTTTTTGGACTTCAAATTGTGATACATCTGCTGATTGACTCTTTGAATGCCTATGGTGTAGGGTGGTTAGTACCCTTTTCCGCGCAACGGTTTTCTTTTAACGTGCTCTTTGTGGCGGATCCGTTTTACTCGATTGGTTTGGGTATTTCTTTCTTAGCATTGCTTGTTATCCCTTTAAAAAGCAAATACCGCGTTAAGTGGGCATTTGTCGGTTTGCTTTTATCGTCTGGTTACCTGTTTTACACGTTTACCAACAAGTATGGAATTAACAACGATGTGAAACGAATCATTAAACAGCAACATCTTGCCTCTGTTCGCTACTTTTCCACACCCACGCCCTTGAATAATTGGTTATGGTACATAGTAGTGGAGGAGAGGAATGGCTACCAGATTGGCTATCGCTCGGTTTTCGATCAAAAGGACTCCACATTGTTTCATTACTTCGCAAAAAATGATTCATTGCTGCAGCCTATTCGCTCGCGCGAAGACGTGAAGCAGTTAGTTCAATTTTCCCAAGGTTACTATACGGTCAGTCAGCGCTCGGACGCGTTGGTTTTTAGTGAGCTTCGCTTTGGCCAACAGGCTGGTTGGTATGACCCACAAGCGAAATTTGTCTTTGAGTATGATTTGACGCACGCTGATAAAAATCAACTTGCTGTGCAGCGAGGCCGTTTTGCCGGATGGAATGCGGCTATCATAGAATCTCTGTTCAGGCGTATCAAAGGAAATTAAAAAAGCGAATTCACTGCGAGGATGCGCCTCTGTTTGATCTTCAAAGAAATTAGAAAATGGACTGGATGTTTAGTATCGTCAATTCTTCCTCTATTTTTCACATAGTTTAGCAGCATCGGGAATGGCTTGGTCCGCTGTTTCTGATAAGTCGATAGGACAAAGTATTTTTTGTTTAGAAAAGTATATTTTATCTTTTTTACCTATGCAAGATTCCTTTGATGGCTAGAGTTTCAAATCTAGCAGAAGACAAACCTAAGTTTAGTTTTCTCCTTATCAAGAATACTATATTCAAATCAGCCGTCAATACAATTTTTACCTATGAGTATTGTTGCGCAAGATGTAGATCTTTGTTGTTTGAAAAACGACAGAGGCAATCGGGGTATGCTTTCTATTGCTTGATGATTCTACCGTCCTCCATCTCAATGGTACGGTGTGTATTTTTGGCAAACTCCTGATCATGGGTAACTACCAGCAAGGTTTGTTTGTTTTCTTCTGCGAGTTTCTTAAAAATATCAAAAACCATCAGACTATTTTTCTTATCCAAATTCCCGGTGGGTTCATCGCACATGACTATACTGGGACTGTTGATCAGGGCACGTGCAATTGCTACGCGTTGCTTTTCCCCGCCAGAGAGTTGGTTGGCTTTTTTGGCTGCCAGCGACTGAATGCCTAAGGTATTCAACCTATCTATAGCGAGATCCTTCACTTCAACTTCTGAATGAATCCCTAGCTTGAGACCGGGAAGCATCACATTTTCTAATACGGTAAATTCATTTAGTAGATAGTGAAACTGAAATACGAAGCCGATTTTTTCATTGCGAACTCTCGCTAGCTGCTTCTCGGTTCTTCCTCGCATCGGTTCACCTCCAATGTACAAGTCGCCATCATAGTCGGTATCCATGGTAGAGAGTATATAGAGCAAGGTAGATTTTCCACACCCCGATTTACCAGTCACAGAAACAAACTCCCCCTTTTTGATAATAAGCGAAACATCTTTTAACACAGGAATAGTGACGGGGTCATGGAAACTCTTGTTGATGTGATCGGCTTGTAATACAATGCTTTCGTCCATACTATTTGCCGCGAATGATAATAACGGGATCTACTTTACTAGCCTTACGAGAAGGTGCCCAGCCAGCCAAATAGGTTGTCACCAAAGAAAAAATAGAAGCAATCAGATAAAAAGCAGGATTATAATTGATCGGATAAGTTCTAATCGTAGGTAAGGAAGGAGTATTGAACGGGATTTGATCGATGAGCATTGAAAGCAGAAAGCCAAAGAAGAGCCCCAAAAGGCCGCCAAAAAAACCAATGCTTAAGGCAATCACCAGAAAGATTCTATTTACATCCAGGCCAGAGAAACCAGTCGCTTTTAAGATGGCGATCGAATCCATTTTTTCATAGATCATCATATTCAGAATGTTATAAATTCCAAAACCAGCTACAATCAACAACACAATTCCAACGGAGTAGGAGATCAAAGATCGCACCGATGAACCGGTTTCAAATTGCGAGTTGGCCGTCTGAATATCTTCCGCATCTGCGTTGAATAATATCGCAAACTCTTTAGCAACAGGGGGAGCTTGATTGATATCAACCATTTTTAGTTGAATATCAGTAACGTAGTCGCTTGGTTTACCAAGTATTTTTTGTGTAGTACCGATGGATGCATAACTCTGCACTTTATCTAACTCTTGCAATCCAGATTGAAAAAAGCCAACTACTTTGAGTGAGAACTGCTGTTGCTTGGCCGTGGTTACCAGTACGACATCGCCAATGTTAGCCAGGAGCTTGGCAGCTAGTCCTTTCCCTAAAATGATACTATTCGACACGTTTTGTATGTCAAGGGGATTTCCTTCAGTGACATAGTCACTGAAATGAAACAAGCTACTTTCTTCCCGTGCATCTATGCCATTGATTACACCTGTAATGTCGATGGACCCATCATTAAAGAAAACTTGTGCGGTGATTTTGGGTGCTACCCCAGCCACCCGATTGTCTTTTCGTAAGTCCTGCATGATCGCCTGACTATTATATATTTCTTGTCGGCTACTACCCGATTTTATGGATCTTATAAAATTATAACTGCCTTTGTAGTCTTTTGACTGGTTGATTGGTTGATCCAGACTAGGTTTGATCTCATTAAACAACCGGATGTGAGCTGTACGATTTAAGATGAGCCCATCGAGCAAATCATTTAAACCTGTCATGAAACTTAGCAACGTGATGAACATGGTGATGCTGAATGTCACACCGATAGCTGCTACCAGGGTTTGCTTCCAACGTGCCAATAAAAGTGCTTTGGCAATCCGTATGATTAAGCGAACGTTCATGGTTTAGGCTTATAAATAACATCGGATGGCGATAGCCCATTGAGGATTTCCACTTTTTGGTAATCTCGTAAGCCGATGGTTACTTTTCGCGGTTCATCCTTGTTAACCAATACAGCCGAATCTCCTATTAGGTAATTTCTTGGAATCGTGAGGGCTTTCTCTTTGGTATTGATAACGATGTTGGCTTCGACCGACAGATTAGGGTAGAGTATGGCGGGCTTGGAGATAAATTTTGCGTTTACGGTAAACGAGCGAGATTGTTCGTTCATGAGTGGCTCAATCTTGGTTACGATTGCTTCAAAGACTTGTCCTTTATAGCTGTCCATCGTAAAAAGTACCTTTTGTCCTTCTTGCAAACGCACAATATCAAATTCATCCACTTTCATTTCCAAGATAAAATCAGAGGCATCGCCCAGAATGGCTACGGGGTTTAAGGTGTTGACAAATTCTCCTTTCTCCTTCAAGATTTTATACACTTTCCCATCTGCATCGGCCTTTACAATGTAATCCCCAGCCAGGGCGTTGCTTATTCTTAAATTGTTTTTTGCCTGATCAGAAGCAAATTCCAATTGCTTTTTTAAATCGCGATAGTTTAAGAGTGATACTTCATAGCTGGTGACCGAGTTTTTATAAGCCAACTCGCGTTGTTCTAACTCAACCATACTGCCTACCCCTTGTTTCCTTAAATTTGCCTGCCTTACAAAAAGCAATGAATCATTTTTTAGTTTGCTATACGCAAGATCACTGTTTACTTTGGCAGCTCTTAGTTTATCTGCATTTGACCTAATGTCTGTATAATCGGAAGCCAACTTGGCATTGGACATGTTCAATTTAGATGGCTCATTTAATAATTTGAACAAAGGAGCGCCCTTTTTTACCAGATCTCCTTCCGTTACCAAAATCTCCTGGATAAGGCCGTTTACAGTAGAATAGACCTGATATTGGTTTTTGCTTTTGACGGTACCTGAGGCATATACTGATTCAGAGATATTGACAACTGAAGGAGACGTTACTTCTGTCTTTTTTTTGCATGACATGGCCACCAAAAAAAGAAAACCGAACAAGAAATACTTCATGGAAAAATGCCGTTAAGAATTACTAAGTTAGTGAAATTACTTGTGCTTTGGTGGAAACTCTTTTAGAATTTCGTAGACGGCTTCTGCAATTTCCTTTTCTGTAAGTTGGAGATTCCTATTGTTCAAAACTTCGGTGGCCCATCCTCTCCAAATCAGGTTGTTATTTTTGGCATCCATCAAATCGATGATAAGCGTGCCTTCTTAATATTGATAAACATACATTTGACTGCGCGTCCAGTAAGGGCTATAGTAGTAGCCATATGGTGCTGGACTTACAGACGAACGATTCTCAACGATAATGTGATAGTGCACGTGAAAATCCGGATTCTCTTCATCGAAAGGTATTCCCTTTGCCTGAAACTGCAATTCGACAGCTTTTCTGATTCTTTTGTCGGTGAGCTCGTTATAAAGCAATGGATTATTTTTCGATTCAATTTCTTTCTCAGGAAGCCATGCATACGTTTTATAAATGACTAAGTTAACATCTCGGTCGTAGTCTGAGCGAACACTAATTTGATTGCTGCAATTGACTTCGAACAGTAAAAAACTTGCTGCTACTACTATCATAAGTTTCGTTTTCATACTATTATACTCTAAAGAAATTGATAAACACGATTACATATCTCCCTCAAGAAATTTGTTTTGAACTCTGTTCGCAGAATCACTGCTGACGAACCAGATTGGTCTAACAACCTTTTGCGTTCAAAGATAGCTCTCTTAATATCCACGAGGCTATGAGCAACGTTTGCTTCAATGATGATTTTCATCACTCGCCAAGAATAGATGATTTCATTTTCTGTAAATCTTGGAAGCGATGATGTTTATCGCCTTTTCTAACAGATAAACTGAGTGCTCCTGCTTCTTTACTCCAGAACATTGCTTTGGCTGAGAAGGGCAGCCTCTGCAATGATTTGCTCAACTCGGTCGGGTGAAAAACCGAGTTCTTTAAATAGCTTTTTATTGAAAGGAACGTCACGGCACAGCACTAGCCCTGCCTCCATGATGGGTACTCTTTCTTTCTGCGATAATGATTGAAGGCACGTGATTGGATAGAGGCCTGCTTGATCAATCATTTCTCTGATCCCGTTACCGTTCGGGTAGTCCCAACCTAGTAGATTTAATTTTGAACATAGGGCATAGGCGATGGCATCTGTGGAAAATCGTGTGTTTGTTGCAATCCAACCCTCATTCGTTTTATTTACAGTATTCTCACTAACGTCCCTGAATCTGGAATGAACGTACAAAGGGATTTTTACATCGCAAATGGTTCCCTGCAAATTATGATACTTGCATTCAAAGAGCTTTTGAATTCCCTCTCTTTCAGCTACAATATCAATCTCGTGGTTCACGCATCGCCCTTTAAGGATTAAATTGAGTTGAACGATGTGACCTTGGTATTTCAATATCTCGCTTATATACTTCTCGAAGGGATATCCGGAAGGCCCCAATTCCATGATGGCAGTTTTTAGTTTGTATTTAGAGGCGGCCGGTTTATGCTTTTTCTTTAGTAGGTTAAAGGCTAATTGATAGATCTTTTTGGTGGTCATGCCTTCCAACAAATGGTCCTCTACTTCTTGTATCACCGCTTTTATGATTGCTTCGCTCGCACCCGATCGCTGTAATGATTTTCGTAACTTAATAGCGGAAAACCAAGCCTTTTCACCGGATGCTTTGACGATTTGAATTTTTGATTTCATGACTAAATTTCCTTTTGACCCTCCAATTTAACAATAAAAAAAGAGGACGAGACTTTTCGCTCTTTGCCGTGAGGAATATCACGCTTAATAATGATTTATGTCACAAATATTTTCGGGTATTTTGCTCAATTTACAGATGCAATTAAAGCCGAATCACATGAAAAAAATATTATGTCCAGTAGATTTCTCAGATGTTTCAGCAAATGGCATGGAGTATGCATCGCATTTGGCAAAGGCACTTAAGGCGAGCCTTACTTTGCTTTACGTTCGGACCTCCATTTGGCCGGAAGCTGTACTGCTAAAGCAGGAATCGAGTAAAAGCAATGAAGAAATTCAATCCAGCCTGTCGCTATTCAGAACAGAAGTTCAAAACGAGTTTGGAATTGATTGCAACTATCACATTGCAACTACAACCGATACGTTAGAAGACACAGTTGCTTCCGTTGCCAAGCAATATGATTTGGTTGTAATGGGAACGAATGGAGCCGATAACACCTATCAGTATTTTTTTGGCAGCAATACCTATCAATTGATTGAGCAATCTGATTGCCCGATTGTTGTTGTGCCCCAGGGATGTACCTATCGGCCAATAGACCTGATTGTCTATGGGTATGATCCGGATACAAATCCCATCTTTTTAATAGATCAACTAAAGAAACTAGCCGCTCCATTGAATAGCGAACTCAAGGTTCTCCACATTGCAGATGACAAACCATCCGCAGAAGTAAAACGGAGGATGGAAATACTTCGAGATGCCGTTAAAGTACGTGAATCCAGAAATCTGACGTGGAGTTTTGATTTTCAATATTCTGGAGATGTGTGGTGGGCACTAGATCAATACATGAAGAACAATAACGCTAGCGTGTTGGCTCTTTCATTCCATCAGCGATCGTTGATAGAAATGCTCTTCAGTGAAAATGTGATCAAAAAGGTAGCGATGGTTGGAGATTATCCGTTGTATGTTTTTTGGAAGTAGTAAAAAATCGTACAAATGGAGTTTATAGATTATTACAAGATACTAGAATTAGCGAAAAGCGCTACTGATGCTGATATAAAAAAGGCGTATCGCAGGTTAGCCAGAAAGTATCATCCCGATTTGAATCCAAATGATGCTGCCGCCAAACTGAACTTCCAACAAGTCAACGAGGCAAATGAAGTTTTAAGCGATCCTGAGAAACGAAAAAAGTATGATGAGCACGGCAGGGATTGGAAGCATGCCAATGAGGCAAAGCGTTACCAACAGCAAAGGGGTGCTAAAAATAGGCAGAGGCCGCAATATGCAGGGGAAGGGTTCTCAGGAGATTTTGGAGGCGGAGACTTTTCTGATTTTTTCGAATCCATGTTTGGAGGCCAGTCGAGTCGAAGGGGTGCGCAGGTAAAATTTAGAGGTCAAGACATTACGGCTGAGCTTCATCTGAATTTGAAAGATGTCTACAACTCGCAAAAGCACGCATTAAATGTAAATGGAAAAAACATTCGATTGACTATACCTGCGGGTGTGGAACACGGTCAGACCATCAAGATTGTGGGGTATGGTGGAGAAGGGGTAAATGGTGGTCCATCGGGTGATTTGTACATCAGTTTCTCTATTGAAAATACGACAAAGTTTAAACGCGATGGCAATAACCTTCATACGGAGGTGGAACTTGATCTCTATACGGCACTGTTGGGTGGCGAGGTGACGATAGATACATTTGACGGCCAAGCAAAGCTGGTCGTGAAACCGGAAACTCAAACTGGCCAAAAAGTCAAACTCAAAGGAAAAGGTTTTCCTGTTTACAAAAAGGACAATGAATTTGGAGATCTGTTTGTCACCTGGCAGATCAAAATCCCTTCCGGCCTCACCGAAAAGGAAAAAGAATTATTCCGGCAACTTCAAAAACTGAGAGGTAATGGAAAATAAACAGTTAATTCCGGTAGCAGACTTCTGTGATCATTATCACATAGAGTTTTCGTTTGTTCGCTCATTGCATGACTTTGGCTTGGTGGAGTTTACGACCGTCAAAAAAGTCCAATACCTTAGAGCGGAGGACCTCACAGAATTGGAAAAAATGGCGCGCCTTCACTATGAGCTAGATATCAATATGGAGGGGATAGATGCGATCAAGCATATTCTTCAGCGAATGGATAAATTACAGCAAGAACTGAATTCCCTAAAAAGCCGACTTAATCTATATGAGCGTTCGGAATAACGCCTAATCCACAGGCGGTCGTTAGAAAACTTGGTCTATTTAAGTTTGAATGGCTGTTCTATTCAAAGTCGTCATCCTCCAGCTGTTGATCGGCTGAAGCAGTTGCTTGGTTGTGGAGTTTAGCTTTGTGTTTTTTGAGTTGACTTTCTAAACTTCGACAGACCTCTTGCGCTGCAGTTTCAAAGCTTTCTGCGAGTTCTTTTGCAAACAGATCATTGCCTGGGATGACCAGGATAGCCTCTACCAGAAAGTTGTTGCGCTTGGCGCTCTTTTCCTTTTTTAACAAAATATTACACCGCTCAATACGATCAAATTGGCGTTCCAGTCGCTCAAATTTTTCTTCTATTAACTTTTGTGTTTCCGGATTCAACTTGTGAATATGCGGAGATTGAATGTGGAATTTCATGATTGCGATAGTTTAGGGATTTTTGTGGACTCACCATTTAGAACAAAGCATCAATGCTTAACAAAATAGTTTTTTACATACGCATGCTGTTGCTTTTCAGTCATTTTCTCGGCTGACTGCATTTTTATAGTAATATGTTTCCGTTGCTTATCTTCAAGTAGCGAATTATACAGTTCTACTTTTGCATTGGTGGGGCCAAAGATTACGACATCGCTGTATTCTTTGATTACATCACCCAATTGGTGATAATAGTCTGATTGCAGAGCTTGTTCTTTGCTGTGCATGTGATCTTCCCCTTTTCGCATGATCACCTCCCTTACGGCTGGAGTAAATTTCGAAGCAATCGTCTTTGTCGATATAGGATCGGGCGTAAACTCCATCAAGTGGGCACTTGCATGATCCATCCAAATACCAAGTTTTCTAACGGTTTTCATAATTCATGTGTTTATAAGTTGACAAACCAATTCTCCTTAGGGCTTATCGCGAATAATTGTTTTGCTTTTGTAAGTCTGCCTTTAAATGGGGTGGTTCCAATTGGAGAACTAAGCGCTAGGGCAAAATCTGATCTTACATGAAATCCGCCTCTTGGTATTGCCTCCACAACAGCATCTTGATCTCGTCCTTTATACCTGATCAACTTCTCTGCTAAGAGGTGTGCAGCATGTTTTCGATCTTGAAACATAACCTTTTTTGTTCAAGTAAAATAAGGAACTACCAGGCCACCAAACCATGATAGGTGTTGTTCACCGTCATGATAAATATCAAGACCTCATTATTTTCTTTTTTTCGATGCTTTTGAAATAGAATCTTCTTTTGCTTTTTTTATTTCCTTCTCCTGCTTTTTAAAATACCCCCGGAAAAGGAAATTGTGCTTCATCGCCTCCATGTTTTCATTAAATCGATCAGTGCCAAATTCAATATTTTTCATGCTTTTTTTCAAGTCCTTGGCGAAAGCGGTATCGCTGATTAGCACACCAGTTGCTCCCTGTCCTTTTTTCAATTGTTCAGTCACTATGCGGATATCGCTGGTCAGTTCTACAGCCTTTGTAGTAGCTTGTTGGAGTTGCTGAATACTATTCTGAAGTCTTTTTGTGGAGACAGTATCATTCAATAAAACGCCCGCAACTCCCTTTCCATTTTTTATATCCTGAATGAGAAAATTGAGATCCTTCGAAAAAGCGGCTGTATTATCGGTTGTTGCCCGAATGTTCGAAATGGACAGTTTGACATTTTGAGCGACTGAAGTATCCATCAGAAGGCTCCATAGTGAGTTACTACTTTTCAATTTTTGAGTGATTCGTTTTAGGTCTGTTGTTATTAGGTAGAGATTTTGGTTGGTCAAATCCAGGGTTCGTAGCATCTCATCCGTTTCCACAGGTTTAATAGAAGTTAACATATCTCCTTCTTCCACAATCTCGCTCGATCCACCAGAAGTATTTGAGATATTCACTAGTTTATTTCCCATGAGTCCATCTGTTCCAACGGTGGCAATTGAATTTTTTTTGATAAATGGGTGAATATTATTTTTAATCGCCATCGTCACCTTCACGGTGGTGTCACTAATGATTTCTACTTTTTTGATCGTTCCTACATCTATTCCGGAGAAGCGAACATTGTTGCCTTTCATGAGTCCATTTACATTGTAAAAGGTGGCTTTAACTTCGAACGTCTGGTCGAAAAGGTTTTGGTTGCTGCCAATTAAATAAAGTGTAAAAAGTAGAAATGCCAAACCTATCATGACAAAAATTCCTAGTTGCACATTGCTGGAGGTGGTATTCTTCATAGTATTATTTTAATCAAAGAACAGTTTTACTTTTGGATCTATACTCTTTCTTAAATCTGCATAAGTGCCTGTTGCGTAGCAAACACCATCAATGAGCATAACAACCCTGTCTGCAGCCATGCTCACACACTGCAAGTCGTGAGAGATTATCACGGACGAAGTTTGGTACTTCTTCTTAATGTCAATCATCAGTTGGATGATTTCTTTTCCAGTGATCGGATCCAATCCAGTAGTTGGCTCATCATATAGAATTATTTCCGGCTTTAGAATAAGTGTACGTGCAAGCGCTATTCGTTTTCGCATACCTCCAGAGAGCTCGATAGGCATCATGTCAACGGTATGCTCTAAGCCTACATTATGTAACGCCTCCAATACTAGTTCGTCAGTCTTAACGCGACTCATGTCTTTCTTGAGCCAATGTCTGCGCAATGGGAATACCAAATTTTCTCGAACCGTCATTGAATCGTACAAGGCATTGCTTTGAAAGAGAAAACCAATTTTCATCCGTAAGCGATCAAGGTCTTCATGCTCGAGGGCGAGAACATCCTCACCAAAAATGGTAATTGAGCCTACTTCCGGTTTCATTAATCCAATAATGCATTTGATAAGTACGGATTTCCCAGATCCTGATTTTCCTAACACGACAAGATTTTCGCCTTTATATAATTCCAAATTGAAATGATTGAGTACATGATTAGTTCCAAATGATTTACATAAGTCCCGAATCACTAAAACAGCTTCACGTACCACAGCGTTTTCCATATCCACTAGGTTAAGCCCAAGAGATCTGTTATTTGGACAGCAATTAAATCAATTAAGAAAATGGTTAATGAAGACACGACAACGGCTGAGTTAGCTGAGTTGCCTACACCTTCCGTTCCCTTTTGGGAGTTGTATCCTTTATAGCAGCCAATCACCCCAATAGCAAAACCAAAAAAGAAGGTTTTAATCAAAGAGGGGATAAAGTCACTGTAACTAATTGCTTGAAAGACTTGACTCCAGTATAAACTCCAACTCACTATACCTTTAATGTTCGCCCCCAAGTAGGCACCGTAGAGTGCAATGGCATTCGACCAAAGAGATAGAATAGGCAACATAAGCGTAGCGGCCAATATTCGTGTTACAACCAGAAACTTGAATGGGTTAGTTCCGGAAACTTCCATGGCATCTATCTGCTCTGTGACTTTCATTGATCCGAGTTCAGCGCCAATGCTGGAGCCAATTTTTCCGGCAGCGATTAGTGCGGTAATCATGGGTGCGATTTCCCGAACTAGTGAAACAGACACCATACGTGGCAGCCACGATTCAGCTCCAAATTCTACCAAAGTCGGTCGAGATTGGATTGTTAATACTAAGCCCATAATGAACGCGGTGATTCCAACTAAAGGCAAGGACTTGTAACCAATGAAAAAGGCTTGTCTCACCAGTTCGCCAAATTCATAACGCGGTTTAAATCCTTCTTTAAAAAAACGAGCAGCAAAACGACTAATATCCCCCGTCTCCTCAAAAAAACGCTGCAGATAGTTTGGGATTTTCATTGTGTGATCAAATAAGCAACATTCTCTATAAGCCGAAACCATAGAGTTCTTTTAGTCAAAAAAAAACAACTTTGTCAACTTGCGCTTTTATTTAATCAAATCTTACAAAAAGGAGTCTGTGAAATAATGACTATCATCATAGTATTTTTTGACAGTTGTCAGCACGGAAGGATGACATCAATTTGAGTAGCCACCTGTCCTGACCCGATCTGTTTTGTAAAACACCTTGTCCTTTCCTGATTTTATCCTTACTTTTTCATCCAATCCATTAAACTAAACCCATGGTAAGAATCATTCCCTTCCTTTTGCTACTATCCATCGGGGCAACCGCTCAATCACTGCCCTCCAATTACTTTCAAGACCTTCGCTATCGTCTCATTGGACCTTTTCGAGCAGGTCGCACCGTAGGCGCTGTGGGAATTCCAACACAGCCCAACGTGTTTTACATGGGTGTGAATAATGGAGGAGTTTGGAAAACGGTTGATTTTGGCCGTACATGGAAACCTATTTTCGACAAAGAGTCAACCGGCTCCATTGGTGACATTGCAGTTTCACCCTCCCATCCAAATGTCGTGTATGTGGGTACTGGCGAGGGCCTTCATCGCCCTGACTTAGCCACGGGAGATGGGATGTTTAAATCAACTGATGGTGGAAACACGTGGAAACATATTGGATTAAATGATGCGCAACAGATTGGTCGTGTGGTAGTACATCCTACCAACCCGGAAATTGTTTTCGCGGCAGTCTTGGGTCATCCCTATGGCGCAAATGAAATGCGTGGTGTGTACAGAACCAAAGATGGTGGGGCAAGTTGGGAAAGGGTTTTGTATATCAATCATAATACGGGTGCTATTCAAATTGAATTTGACCCGAACAATCCTGAGATCCTATTTGCCGATCTGTGGGAACATCGCGAAGGCCCTTGGGAGAATGGCTCTTTCTCGGGAACAAACAGTGGTCTTCATAAATCAACGGATGGAGGAACAACCTGGAGAAAGCTAACAACAGGCTTGCCTACTGCTGCTGAAGGTCTGGGAAGAATTGGTTTTGGGATTTCCTACAGCAACCCGAAAAGAATGTTTGCCACTGTCGATGCACGAGAGCAAGGCGGAGTTTATAGAAGCGATGATGCCGGTGAAAGCTGGAAATTGGTAAGCACCGAACGCAGAGTGTGGGGACGTGGAAGTGATTTCGCAGAGATTCGCGTGCATCCAAAAAATCCTGATGTAGTATATGCTGCCAATACTGCGTCTTATCGTTCTACAGATGGAGGAATTACCTGGACGTCATTCAAAGGCGCGCCTGGCGGTGATGACTACCACCGCATCTGGATCAATCCATTGCAACCAGACATTATGATTTTCGCAGCCGATCAAGGGGCTACCATTACAGTGAACGGAGGGAAGACCTGGAGTTCGTGGTACAATCAACCCACAGCACAATTGTATCATGTGTCAACAGACAATCAATTTCCCTATTGGGTGTATGGTGGTCAGCAGGAGAGTGGCGCGATAGGAACAGCGAGCCGTGGAAATGGTGGACAAATTTCTTTTCGCGATTGGATGGGTGCTGGTGCCGATGAATATGCCTATGTCGCTCCTGACCCTAAAAATTCAGATATCATTTTTGGTGGAAGAGTAACGCGCTTCAACAAAAAAACAGGGCAGACACAAAATGTGGCACCTGAAGCATTGCGCTCTGGTCAATACAGAATGCTTCGCACCTTGCCGTTACTTTTTCACCCCGCTGACCCAACGATGTTGCTGTTCGCTACCAATGTACTTTGGAAAACACATTCAGGTGGAGATCAATGGGAAATAATCAGTCCTGATCTGACAAGAAAACAACCAGAAGTACCCGCCAGCATTGGCGATTTCAGAACAGAAAGTTTGATTACGATGAAGCAGCGAGCTGTTATCTATTCTGTTTCAGGATCACCGCTGGATAAAAATATCATTTGGGACGGAACAGATGATGGCTTGATACACGTAACACTGGATGGAGGCAAGAATTGGAAAGACGTAACACCTGCTGCACTCACTTCATGGGATAAAATTTCTCAATTTGATGCCAGTCATTTCGATACGAAGACGGCTTTCTTTTCGGTGAACGCGTTTCGCAAAGATGATTTGCGGCCGCACATTTATAAAACTAACGATGGAGGCGCTAACTGGAAAGAAATTGTAAATGGAATCCCAGCTAACGGATCTGTCAACGTTGTGCGCGAAGACCCGAAACAAAAAGGGTTATTGTTTGCAGGCACGGAAAGAGAAGTGTTTTTCTCTATTGATGAAGGAGAAAATTGGCAATCGCTCAGAAAAAATATGCCGGCTACTTCCATTCGTGATTTAGTAATTCATGAAGATGATTTGGTGATTGGCACACACGGACGATCAATTTGGATTTTGGATAACATCAATCCGCTCCGAAATCTCGCCAAAGCTTTTGCAGCTAAGAACGCCTACTTATTTCCTCCGGCTCTAGCCACCCGAGTTCGCAACAACATGTTTTCTGATACACCACTTCCCCCGGAAGAACCGGCCGGACAAAATCCCCCAGATGGTGCGACTATTGATTATTGGCTAGCGGCCAATACTAGTGTGGTGCGTATTGAAATTGCTGGGTTAGATGGAGCAGTAATGAGAGTGCTTTCGAGTAAGGATCAGCCTGAACCAATAGACACCCTTTCGATTCCGCATCCTACGTACTGGATAAGACCTAACCAAACGATCTCCACTCAACCTGGTCATCATAGAATCGTTTGGGATTTGCGTCATGATCCACCAAAAGGAGCAGACCGACAATTTGCAATTGCCGCTGTATACCACAATACGCCAAGCGGTCCGGTGGGACCTTACTTCCTGCCTGGCAAATATAAAGTCAGACTGGTAGTGGATGGTACAATCGCACAAGAACAGGAAATCCAGATCAGGCTGCATCCTCGAGTGACTTTTTCAAATGACGATTTGGTTTTGCAATCCCTTCATTCAATGATGTGTTATAAATCTTATAATGAGTTGCTAGCGTTGAGAAATGAGATTGATCTGAAATTGTCTAATCCAAAAGCGAAATGGGGGAGAGGGAAGAAGGAGCTTCTTATTGCACTTCGCGGAGAAGGCCGCCCCGAAAATCCAGATGTGATGTATGGAAGTATTTCTGACACATCCATTGAGAAAGAGACGATCGTGGCACTTCAGGAAAAACTATTGTATTTGATGTCTGTTCTACAAAGTACAGAGGCTAAACCAACGGCTGCACAGGTTCAAGCAGTAACCAAACTGACAATTGCAGCTATAGAACTAAAGAAAAGGGCGGAAAAAGTAAAATGAAATTATTTATCTTTATCAAAACAAAAAATTATGCCAACCTATCAGCTTAAAATCAACGGCAAGAGTATGCAGGCAGAAGCGGATTCTGATACACCTCTTTTGTGGGTGTTGCGAGATAGTTTAGGATTAGTAGGAACAAAATACGGTTGTGGCATCGCACAATGTGGTGCTTGCACCGTTCACCTAAATGGAGTGGCTGTTCGTTCTTGTTCATTGCCTGTCTCAGCAGTGGGTAATAAAGCGGTAACGACCATTGAAGGGCTCTCCGAAAAAGGTGATCACCCTGTACAACAAGCATGGAATGAAGTTGATGTGGCACAATGTGGCTATTGCCAGGCCGGGCAAATCATGACAGCTGCAGCCTTGCTTGGCAAGAAAACAAAGCCAACAGATCAGGAAATAGAAACCGCCATGAATGGAAATATTTGTCGTTGCGGTACCTATCACCGCATTCATGAAGCGGTGGTACTAGCCTCAACTAAAATCTCAAAATAATCACGATATGGAAACAATAGCTAAGACCAACAGACGTGATTTTTTAAAATTAGGACTTGCCACCGGAGGTGGATTGATACTCGGCTTCCATTGGAATACTTCCTCCGCATCTTCCTTCGAAGTCGTAAACCCTGTTCTTTTAGATAATATTAATTTCAATAGTTATCTCTCTATTTCTTCGGATGATGTAATTACTATTTTTTCTCCCAATCCTGAACTAGGTCAAAATATCAAAACGTCTTTTCCGATGATAGTAGCGGAGGAGTTGGATGCCGATTGGACAAAAGTGAAAGTAGTGCAGGCAGTGTTGGATACCAAAAAATACGAACGTCAATTGACGGGTGGGAGCGGAGCTATTCCACATTCTTGGGAGCGGTTGCGTAAAGCAGGTGCTACTGCTCGACAGATGTTAATGGAAGCGGCAGCAAAAAAATGGAACGTTTCAGTATCCTCCATCACAACTGACACAGGGCTTGTCATTCACGCGGAGAGCGGCAAGAAAGTAACGTTTGGATCTCTAGCTACAGAAGCCGCGACCATCCCTGTACCTACGGAGGTAAAACTGAAAGACAAAAAAGATTTTAAGATCATCGGCCAGCCATTACGCAATGTCGATAATCAGGACATGATTACCGGTAAACCTCTGTACGGAATTGATTTTTATCGGGAGGGAATGCTGATCGCAATGATCCAGCGCCCCAAGTCTTTTGGGATGAAAATTAAATCAGTAGACGCTAGTGCAGCCAAAGCAAGTGCCGGAATTATTGATGTAGTTACATTCAAGAATAACGTGGCGGTAGTTGGCAAATCAACTTGGCAAGTAAATAAAGCGCGCAAGCTGTTGAAGATTGAATATGAGGTTGACGGAAAAATTGAAAGTACAGAGGATCATGACAAGCTCTTCAAAGAATTATTGGAAAGCAAGGAGGCAACAGTAAGACGGAAAGATGGCGATGTGGATGCTGCCTTTGCAAATGCTTCCAAAGTGATTTCAAGAGAGTATCAGTGCCCTTTTCTGCCACACAACCCTATGGAGCCAATGAATTTCTTTGCTCATGTAAGGCCCGATGGAGTAGAATTAGTAGGCCCTTCACAAACACCGGATATGGCACGTAACGAAGTAGCTAAATTGTTGGGTATTGCACCAGATAAAGTTACGTTGGAATTGACCCGATTAGGAGGTGGTTTTGGAAGACGTTTGAAGGCCGATTTTGTCTTAGAAGCTGCAGAGCTATCGAGTATCATGAAAGCTCCTGTGAAAGTAATCTGGACGCGCGAAGATGACATGGGTGGTGGAAGCTATCGCCCAGCCGTGCGTTATCGTTTTCAAGCAGCATTGGATGTTGACGGAAATCTGATTGGATATAAACTTCGTGGTGTGGGCATTAATGCAGGTAACTCAACTCGTGAAGATAACTTCCCTGCAGGTGCTGTCGATAATTTGCTGATTGATTCGGTAGAACATAAATCAGCGATTACCACTGGTGCCTGGCGTGCACCCATTACTAATTTTCTCGCTTTCGCAGAACAATCTTTTCTGGATGAAGTAGCAATGGAAGCAAAACAAGACCCGATTCGGTTTCGCTTGAATTTGTTGGAGAAAGCTAAGAAAGCACCGGTAGGGGCGATTAAGTATGACATTGACCGAACGAAAGTCGTGATTGAGTTAGCTGCCGAGAAATCGGGTTGGGGAGAGAAAAAAAATGTAGCTCAAGGATTTAGTGTATACTTTTCTCATCGATCATATGTTGCACAAGTGGCAGAAGTTGAGATAGTAAAAGGCAAGCCCGTTGTGAAGAAAATCTTTGCTGCTGCTGATTGTGGAGTGGTGGTCAATTTAAGCGGAGCCAATCAACAAGTACGCGGTGGAATCGTAGATGGTATGGGGCATGCTTTTTTTGGAAACCTAACGTTTAAAGATGGTGCCGCTGAGCAGGTGAATTTTAATAATTACAAGCTAATTAGATACAATGAAGTGCCTGAAATAGATGTTCATTTTGTGAATAATGGAATTGATCCAACCGGACTAGGTGAGCCCGCACTTCCACCGACTGGTGGAGCCATCGCGAACGCACTTTACAAGGCAACCGGTAAGCGACTATACAATCAGCCATTTAGTAAACAGGACGCTTTGACTGGAGTAAATTTGAATCCAAAGGGCTAATACCGGATGGATTTGTTACAGGTAAAAGCAGTTAGTAAGCAACGAGACGAACGATTTGCAGTAAAGAACATTACTTTTTCTCAATCTCGCCTCCAACGAATCGCGATTGCCGGTGAAACCGGAAGTGGAAAGACTACTTTGTTAAAAATTATTGCAGGGCTTGAGCAAGCAAGTAGCGGAGATGTTTTTTTTGAAAACACGAAAGTAGATGGACCCGAAGAGACACTTGTGGCAGGTCACCCATCGATTGCTTTCTTGCCACAGTATTTCGAGTTGCCCAAATTTCTACGCGTAGAGCAAGTGCTTTCTTATGCAAGTCACGTTCGTGCTGGCGAAGCGAATCGATTGTTTAAGCTATGCCAAATCGAGGCTCTCTTAAAAAGAAAAACTAAGGAATTGTCAGGAGGGGAGAGGCAGCGGATTGCGTTGTGTCGATTGCTAATCGGACAACCCTCGTTGTTGCTCCTCGATGAACCATTCTCCAACCTCGATATGTCGTTGAAGAGTAAATTGAAAGATGTTATTCAGAACATCTCGAGAAAACTAAAAATCACTTGCCTTCTCGTTTCGCATGATCCTGACGACACGCTTTCTTGGGCCGAAGAGATCATTGTGTTGAAAGAAGGAAAAGTGGTGCAAAAAGGAACGCCAGAAGAAATTTATCGTGAGCCGGTGAACACTTACGTGGCTGGGCTATTTGGGAAGTTTCTTCGATTAACTGATCAACAACAAAAATCACTAGGTTATCGGAAGAGAAAAATTGTAAGACCAGAAGATTTCAAGTTTGTTAAAGAGAATCGGTACAGTTTGGGAGGAACTGTGCAAGAGATAGCTTTTTTAGGGAATGGTTTTGAAGTGAAAGTATTGGTAGGAAAGACCATTGTAAGCATAAAGTCAGCGAGAAAGTTAAAAATCACCCAACCAGTTTTTATCGGGTTAAAAGGTAGGCTCTAGAACTTCCCAAAATAGAGCCATTTCTTGGCCAATCGTGTTTGTTCTTCGCTCTAGCACTTATTAGGTAATGGGCTCAAATTTGATTAGCTTGCCGTGTTTTTTAGGGAAAATCATTCTGATTCTGTGCTGTGGAAGTACTACTTCAGCAACCTCTTCTAATCATTTGAACTGAAAATACATTGTTTAAGACAACTTTGCCTTGAAAATACGTGTTATACCCCAAGGGAACGGAGGTGTAGACGTAAAAAGTAAAAAAAACAGAATATGCAAAAAGCAACATTCGATAGGAGTCAAAATTCATTTTTTATTGCCTTGAAGGCGAAGGTAGATCGTTATTTTTCTGAGAATAAACTGGATCAGGCTGGTAATAACCGATTGTATATCAAAGGGGGGATACAAGTATTATCTGCTATAGGTCTTTATGTGTCGGTTGTATTTTTCAATCTTCCGCTTGCTGTATCAATTGCGCTAGCAGTATTATTAGGGTTAAACATGGCATTGCTTGGTTTTAACATCATGCATGAGGGAGGGCATCAGAGCTTTTCAAAATACAAATGGGTAAATAGCGTTGCGGCTTACTTTTTGAATTTACTGGGCGGCAGTACCTATTTCTGGAAAGTAAAACACAATGTGAATCATCACACATTTACAAATATCGAGGGTGTTGACTCTGATATTAGCGTAGAACCATTCATGCGGTTACATCCCAATCAGCCTTTGCGGAAAATGCATAGATATCAGCATCTCTATTGGTTTATATTGTATGGAGTTTCGTACATGGCATGGATTTTCTATGATGATTTTGTAAAATACTTTACACGAAAGATAGCCCCTCACATGGATCCTAAATCCTTGTCCTTGAGAGAACAAATAATATTTTGGGCTACAAAGCTTTCTTACGTGGTGATTTACCTCGTATTACCCATTGTGATGTTGGGCTGGTTGAAGGCTCTTGTTGGATACTTTATTGTGACATTCGTCTGCGGACTCTTTATTGCCATCGTCTTCCAGCTGGCGCATGTGGTTGAGGCGACCACATATCCTGACCAAAAAGAGATCGAAAAGGAGTGGGCAGTTCATCAAGTGAGCACGACCTCAAATTTTGCAACGCAGAGTAGGTTTCTTTTTTGGTTGCTGGGGGGGTTGAATTTTCAAGTCGAGCACCATTTGTTTCCACGCATCAGCCATATCCACTATCCTCAAATCAGCAAATTGGTAAAAGAAACTTGTAAAGAGTTTAATATAACCTATAACGAGTACACATCCATGTCAAAGGCGTTTTTATCGCACTTGCTGCATTTGCGCAGAATGGGCATGGCTTACTAAATTTTCAATTTCAATTATTACATGAGACAATTAAAGATTGTTAAGCAAATTACCAATCGCGAAAATCAATCGCTGGATAAGTACTTGACAGAAATCGCGAAAGTAGATTTAATCACAGCTGAGCAAGAGGTGGATTTAGCACGAAGAATTCGGGCTGGAGATCAGATGGCTTTAGAAAAATTAGCGAAAGCGAATTTGCGTTTTGTTGTTTCTGTAGCGAAACAGTATCAAAACAACGGCATGTCGCTGGGTGATTTAATTAATGAGGGCAACGTAGGTCTTATAAAAGCTGCCGGTCGTTTTGATGAGACGCGCGGATTTAAGTTTATTTCCTACGCAGTTTGGTGGATTCGTCAGTCGATTATGCAGGCGTTAGCCGAACAATCACGTATTGTTCGGTTACCACTCAATAGAGTTTCTTCGCTAAATAAAATATCGAGAGCATTTTCGGAGTTGGAGCAGAAGTTTCAACGAGAACCCACACACGAAGAACTATCAACGAAACTGGATATAGGCATCGAAGAGATTGAAATCAATCAGCGTATCTCCGGCAGGCAGGTTTCAATGAATGCACCTTTTGTACAGGGTGAAGACAACAGTTTGCTGGATGTTCTCGAAAACGATGGAGAGGACAAACCTGATCAGGGATTGATGGAGGGTTCGTTGATCAAGGAAGTTCAGCGTGCGTTATCTACCCTTTCCGATCGCGAAGCAGATGTGATTTCTCTTTATTTTGGCCTTAATGGAAAGCATCCCTTAACGCTGGAAGAAATAGGACAGACCTTTAGTCTGACACCGGAGCGTGTGCGTCAAATAAAAGAGAAAGCAACGGTTAAACTTCGTCAGAATGGACGAAGTAGGTTGCTAAAATCTTACTTAGGTTAGTAAATCCTATTTTGATTCTTCTTGTACAATAGAAGCTACGGGAGCTTTACGAACAACCTTCAAAAGAAAGTTCTTGTCGAGGCTTAGTTCGTAGGTGGCTTCCTTCATCAATTGCATCGCCTTAGTAGATTGTTGCAAGATCTGCAAAAGATCATGTGCTATAATTGAACCTTTAATGTTATTGACAGCTTTACCTTTGGCTGCCTCAAGAACGAAGCTATACCCGGATTTTACCTTTTGACCCATCGCCTTGAATTCGTGGCCATATAACTTGTATTGTTGTGGTTCCTGCTCAGCCGCACTCATTAGCTTTAAAATAACAGGTCGGTACTTGTTCCAAATGGGCGAGTAGGGGTTGTAATCCACGGTAGGTTATTAATTGGTAATAATTTGGTAAAGATAGTTAATTCTATCTTTTTTTGTATTTTTATCTACATTGTTCTAGCCATAGCAGTAAAGCAACTCAAGTTTGGTGTACCGCTAGCGTTTTTGATCTATGAGACATATCTATTGTTGGATTATCGTTTTTTTTCTTTCTGCAAATCAAGCTACGTGCGCTCAAGATTTTAAAGAAGCATATGTTGATCCTATTAGTCCAGCAGTGTCAGTAGCGTGGGTAGATTTTGACAATGACGGTGACCCTGATTTGGCTACATCAGGCGCTCTAAATAAAGCTGGCGAAGGGGCAACTATTCTCTACAGAAATGACAATGATCAATTTGTAGAGATGTCCGAAACGTTCGGAGGAATTACAGGCAAGATGAAATGGTTAGATTTTGATGTCGATGGTGATCTTGATCTCTTCTTAACTGGAGGAAATCAAATCCACATATTCAAGAACACTAATGGTACTTTCAATATGGAGTATACTTTTTATACCAACTTGACTGGGTACTATAGTGCAGTCTATTGGGCTGACTACGAATTGGATGGCAATGAAGATATGTTTGTGAGAAATAACGAGGGTATTTCTGTTTGGGTCAAGATTGGAGGCACATTTCAATTTAAACAACTAATATCTCGAGAACGTACCGTGAGCAGCTTTACTGTAGCCGATTTTAATCTTGATGGATCAGTTGATATCCTGATAAAGTCTGATCATTATGATAACCCACTACAAGGTTCCATCAGGCTCTACTTGTATAACTCTACCTCCGCCCAATATGAAATCGACAAATCCAATACATTTGAGTATATCCCGTATTCTTCCCCGAGTTCGTTTGATGCGGATGACGATGGCGACCCGGATTTATTATTTGGTAGTAAATTATTCATCAATACGGCTGGGTCATTTGCACTTTCAACCAACCCATTCTTTGAAGCTGTTGTAGGCCTTAAGGAGCTAGATGGAGATGGAGTTATGGATGTAGTTAGCTATGAAGACGGTCGGTTTGTGTATTATAAGAATGAAACTGGTGGGGTATATTCAAAAATCGTTGACAGCCTTGTGAACGAATTCTCAGATATCTTCTCTACAGCGTACTATGGATCGTCTTTTGGCAGATTCCGGTATGCATGTATTTCAGGAATGGTTGCGCCCGGCATTAATAGTTACAGGGCTACACGGATATATAGATTAGAGAATGGTAGCTACAGAAATATTTATCCTAATCCATTTGATCAGTCTATGAATACTCAAATCACATGGATAGACTATGACAAGGATGGTTTAATGGATGTATTTATTGCTAATGGTAACCTATATCGTAATACTGGTATTGGATTTGAACCTGCCTACAAATTTAAGGAGGCTCAGAATAACAATGGAAGTTGGGTGGATTTTAACAATGACGGCAACTTGGATTTTGTAAACAGGGTCGACAGAAAAGTAGTTCTTTATGAAGGTTTTCAGAATAATCCACCAAAGGTGACTTCGAAGACTATTTTTTCTGGGGTAACGTATGATTCAAAGATTCAGGTACTTGACGTTGACAACGACAAAGATCTCGATATTTATATTGACGGTTTCACGTATTGGGAAGGAGGCATATATACAAATTCCAATGGTGTTTTTACTAAAACATTTCAGTTTGAAAGTGAGGGTATCTTAGGAAAGTCGGAATGGGCAGACTATGACCTAGACGGAGATATGGATGTTGCAATATATATTGAGAAAAGCATTTTGGGAATTTCAAAAGTTTATCTTTATCAGAACACGGGTACTTCGTTCAAACCGGTGTTAGGAACGCCTTTTGCAAACCTGCGTGCTGGCAGTCAATGTAAATGGGTTGATTATAACAAAGATGGATATGTTGATTTATTTGTTTATGGCGAGTATTATGGTAAAAGATACGTTTACTTATACAAAAATGTCGCGGGCGTTTTCACGGAACAGCAAACAAATGCATTTGCCCTATTAGAGGATATTGGGTTGTATAACATGCAAATCAATATTGTGGATTTTGATTTAAATGGTTTTCCAGATATAATCGTTAACGGAAATGGAGCCAGTGAACCAGTTCTCTATGTGTATCGAAATACAAACGGCACATTTCTAAACTATTTAGGGCATGGGCTGCCTAATTTGTGGGGTTCTTTAGACTTTGCCGACTACGATAATGATGGAGATCCGGATGTCATACTCACCGGTCGCATCCCTAAAGTAAATTTTCCTAAAACTCAGATTTACATCAACCAAATTATTAATCTTAATAGCGGCCCTACTGTACGATTAGTCTTTCCGTCAAACAGGCAAACATTAGTTTACAACAATGGCTATACTCTTCATATCGACTTCCAACAGCCTGTATTTAAGGGAAGTGGATCTTTGAGATTTTATCGAAAAAGTAACAGCCAGTTGCTTTATGAAATTCAGATTGACGATCCCGCCATTTCAATTAATGGTAATCGAGCAACTGTTTTTATAAATGCCGATCCATTTGATAACGGAGAGCAAGTATATGTCTTATTTGATGCAACAGCTTTTACTGATGCGGAATCAAAAGCCGGAAATGGAGTACTTAATCAATCGATTTGGAATCTTACTATTCAAAACAATAAGACAGACCAGACTATTTCCTTTCCAAAGCTCCCTTCTGTTTTGGTAGGTTCTCCCGATTTAAATCCGCAGGCAACTTCATCAGCAGGACTAAAAATTTCATATGCAAGTTCTAATGAATCTGTAGCGACAATAAAAGAAAATTTAATAAATATCAAGAGTCCCGGCACTACTTTAATAACAGCTACAAGTTCGGGTAATGCTGTTTTTAATTCCGCCAATCCTGTTTCGCAAACAATGACAGTAAGTAAAGCTACACAGATCATTGCTTTTCCAACTATTTCTAATAAAAAGATAGGTGATGGTGTATTTAGGCTTATGGCTACTGCTTCGTCTGGACTAGATGTTTTATTTTCAACTTCGTCACCTCGTGTCTTTCTAGTTGGAAATGAAGTTAACCTCTTGCAAGCAGGACCCGTAACTGTCAATGCTGATCAAATTGGAAATTTGAAATATGAGTCTGCTTCTACAGTTAAACAAACTTTTTGCATCAATCCACAACAGCCAACAATTTCAACTGGTGGTTCAACAGAGATTATGACCCTAGTATCAAGTTCCGAGAACGGAAATCAATGGTTTAAAGATGGTGAAATGATAACTGGCGAAAAATCTCATAAATTAACAGTGACAAAAAGCGGCATTTATGTGGTAGTAACAACTGTTGAAGGTTGTGCAAGTGAACCATCTGCTGGGTACACGGTATTAATTACAGATCTGGATAATAGTCAAAGTAAGGAAGCTTTTTTGTTTCCAAATCCGGCTACTGAAATAGTAGTTTTTGACGCAAGTTCAATTAATCACGGAAATGGAACCCAAGTCCAAATTCTAGACAGCAGCGGCAGAATAGTGATGGAGTTTAACTCTATTGAGCCGCGATTTGAGGTCAGCGTAAATTCATTGGTTAGTGGTTCATATACTTTAATGGCAACCAGTCAAACCGGTACGTTAGTCAGAAGGTTTGTTAGGAAATAGCTATGCAGATGGGGGAATTAGATAGCTTGTGTTATGCATTTAAACAGAATGATTCGCTCAAACCAACTCGACCTTTTTCTTATCGAGATAATCCCACACTAAGCTACTCGCACCTAAAATTGGAGCGGCCTGGTTTTGCATCGCTGAAGGAAGCACTTTGATTTTTCCTCGGAAAAGGGGCATTAGGTTCGCCTCCATATGTCGGATGGTCGGCTTGAAAATCAAATCACCAGCTTGCGAAAGACCTCCGAATAGGAAAATGGCCTCAGGATCGGTATGAACTACGGTCTCCGCCAATTTCATTCCCAATATGCGTCCTGTATATTCGTAGGCTTCTTTGGCAACTATATCTCCGCGATGTGCTGCCTCGGTGATCATTTTGGTATTTAAGTGATCGAAGCTAATGCCTCTTAGCTCACTTGGCTCGAGGTGATCGGCAAGCAATTTATAAACGGTTCGCTTTATACCTGTAGCAGATACATACGTCTCTAAGCAGCCACGCTTTCCGCAGTTGCAATATCTTCCATTTGGGTTAACCGAAGTATGCCCCACCTCGCCCGCGATTCCATGATGGCCGTTGAGTAAAAAACCTCCACAAACAAATCCACTCCCCAGCCCAGTGCCAAGCGTGATGACCACAAAGTCTTTCATGTTCTTGGCGTTGCCATAAATCATTTCGCCCACGGCAGCTGCATTGGCATCATTAGTAAGAATGCAGGGTATTCCAAACTCATCTGTAAAAAGCTTTGCCAATGGGAGCACGCCTTTCCATTTTAAATTAGTGGCACGTTCGATGTTTCCGGTATAGTAGTTTCCATTGGCAGCACCTACACCAATCCCCACAATCTTTGCATCGGAAGGTATTGATTTCATCCCTTCACGAAGAGCATCAGCCATGCCATTAAAATAGTCCTGGAATTCTTCGTATTGAGTAGTGGGTATATTGCCTTGAAAGTGGACGTGACCTGCGCGATCTACAATTCCATACTTCGTGTTTGTTCCACCGATATCAATACCTACTGTAAGTTCTTTCATTTCTCTGCTATTTTTAGATAGAAAGTATTTTGGCAATGCGTAAAGATTCGTTGTCGATTTCGTGGTGGTGGGTCATGATCAGATCAAAGCTATTGTAGACCATCACACCATTTTTTACTCCTACCATCACATCATATTTTCCATCCAGTAAGCCTTCCACTGCGGCTACTCCCATTTTACTAGCTAGCACTCGATCAAAATAAGTAGGGGTGCCTCCTCGTTGAAGATGGCCAAGAATAGTTACCTTAATATCGAAGTAGTTATTACGTTCAGAGAATTTTTTTGCAAGTTCAATAGCACCACCGATTTTACTACCCTCAGCGACAACGATCAGACTCGACTTCTTGTTCGTCTTTCCCCCTTCGTCCAATTTATTGAAAAGGTCATCTAGCGACATTGATTCTTCAGGTAGAATAGTGGCTACCGCGCCACCAGCAATACCGCAGTTGATGGCGATATAGCCGGAATTTCGCCCCATTACTTCTATAAAAAACAAGCGATTATGGGAGATGGCTGTATCTCTTATTTTGTCGATCGCCTCTACGGCAGTGTTAGTGGCAGTATCGAAACCAATAGTATAATCGGTTCCTGCAAGATCGTTGTCAATCGTACCTGGAATGCAAATGGATGGTATTTGGTATTCTTCGTAAAATTTGTGTAGTCCAGTAAAGGTGCCATCTCCTCCAATGGCAACAAGTGAGTCGATGCCCGTCTTTTTCAGGTTTAGATACGCTTTTTCACGCCCCTCTTTAGTGCGAAATTCTTGACTGCGAGCCGTTTTTAGGATGGTGCCGCCTCGTTGGATAATATTTCCCACCGACCGAGCGCCCAATTTAACGATGTCTCCACTGATCATGCCTTCGTATCCTTGCATAATGCCGTAGACTTCCTTTTTGTAATAGATAGACGTCCGAACTACTGCACGAATTGCCGCGTTCATTCCGGGTGCATCGCCACCGGACGTAAACACACCTATTTTTGAAATTTTATTCTCCATTGATCTATTTGAGAAATCAAAAATAGTGGATGAAGCCCAGTTTACAAGAAGGTTATTTTTGTGTGGTGATTATTGTGCTTTCAATCGTTTGAAATAGTTTATCAGTCCGTTAGTTGAGGAGTCGTGGGAGGAGATGTGCTCTTTTGATTGCAGTTCCGGAAGAATTTTTTTCGCCAGCACTTTTCCAAGTTCCACGCCCCACTGGTCAAAACTGAAAATGTTCCATAGCACACCTTGTACAAATATTTTGTGCTCATACATGGCGATCAGTACTCCCAATGTTTTGGGAGTCAATTTTTCAAACAGGATTGAATTAGTTGGTTTGCTTCCAGCGAAAACTCGGTAAGGCAAATGGAATTCTATTTCCTCTTGTGACATACCTGATGCCTTTAGTTCTGTTTGCACTTCCTCCTCAGTTTTGCCCATCAGTAGTGCTTCTGTTTGTGCAAAGAAGTTGGAAAGCAATTTGTCGTGGTGATCGCTCAGTGGGTTTTGGCTGACTGCTGGAGCGATAAAGTCACAGGGAATGATCTTTGCGCCCTGGTGTATCAACTGATAGAAAGCGTGTTGACCATTTGTTCCGGGTTCTCCCCAGATCACTGGTCCTGTTTGGTAATTGACAAGCTTCCCAGAGCGATCCACCGACTTGCCATTGCTTTCCATATTTCCTTGTTGGAAATAGGCTGCGAATCGGTGCAGGTATTGGTCATAAGGCAAAATGGCCTCAGAGGAAGTGTCGAAAAAATCAACATACCAGATTCCAATCAAAGCCAAAATCACGGGAATGTTTTTATCAAGAGGCGCTGTTCTAAAATGGTTATCCATTTCATGCGCACCTGTCAATAGTGCCTCGAAATTCTCGAAGCCTATTGTGCAGGCAATGGATAAACCAATGGAAGACCACAACGAATAGCGACCACCCACCCAGTCCCAAAACACAAACATGTTTTCTGGAGCTATACCGAACGCGGTTACTGATTTTGTATTGGTAGATACAGCAACGAAATGCTTGGCAACGTCTCCTTGTTGGTTTGAATTAGTAAGAAACCATTGTTTGGCCGACTCTGCATTTGTCATCGTTTCCTGAGTGGTGAACGTCTTGGAAGCGATAATGAAAAGAGTGGTTTCCGGGTTAAGATTTTTGATCGTTTCAGCTAGATGAGTTCCGTCTACATTTGATACAAAATGTGGCTTGATGTTTTTATAATAGGGCTTCAACGCTTCGCATACCATTAGTGGTCCAAGATCGGATCCACCAATTCCGATACTTACAATGTCTGTTATCGCCTTACCCGAATACCCTTTCCACTGTCCGCTTAATAGTTTTGTCGAGAAGTCTCGCATCTGATCCAGGACTTTGTTGATCTCCGGCATTACATCTTGACCATCTACCAACACGGGTGTATTTGATCTATTTCTAAGTGCAGTATGAAGAACTGCCCGGTTTTCCGTTTTGTTAATCTTGTCGCCACGGAACATTGAGTCAATGGCATTTGGCAATTCAGCCTCGCTAGCCAATTCAACCAATAGCGCCAAGGTTTCTTGTGTGATGTGATTTTTTGAGAAATCAACGAGTACATCATTGAACGTAAGATGAAATTTTTCGAATCGCTCAGGATCTTCCTCAAATAGCTCGCGCAGGTGAGTGGCTTGCATAGAAAGAAAATGTGATGTCAGTTTAGACCAGGCATTGGTTTCGGTGGGATCAATAGATGAAAGCATATTGGTTTATTAAGTCGACAAAAATAGGGAAGAAAAACGGATGCGTTTCTGACTTTTTTTGAGTCAACAATAATAGACTTAGAGAAGTAGAAAAAGGTTATCCTCCTATAACCTTTTTTAGGTTTGCCACCAAACCTTCCCAAAGATCCTGCAACTCTTCCTGATCATCAAAGTCAGAATAATCTGTGACTTTGAGAAAAGTGGTTTGAGTCAATTCATTTACTTCCAGACGAAGTTCGAAGTAGGAGGGATCATTTTCATCCTCTTTTGTTTCAGGCAGGTATTCAAATTTGGCAAAATGATTTGTTCGGTGAGAGGTCAGTCGTGCTTTGTGTTCTTCCTGATCCCACACAAACGTGAATACTTTTTCGGGGCTTATTCGCACGTCATCAGCAAACCATTCGGAGAGGCCACTGGCCGAATCGATATAGGGATACAACATTTTTACGGAGGAATGGATCTCAAAATCAGTGGTAAAAAGATTTTTTTTGGTTTTTGTACTCATACTATTTGTGATTGGATTTTAATTTAGCTCAATTTTTCCTGTCCAACAAGGGCGGGGGTCATTGTTTAATAAATTCAACAAGAAACCTAATAAGTTTTCGTGGGTGAGTCATTTGATACTGTTTAAATCTGAAAAGTTTATAAATTTGCGCTCCTTAAAAATAGATAGAGCGGTAGCCAGCCTTGCCGGCAGGTTTATCTGGTTAGAACGTTGGATTCATATCCGCCTTTGGCGGACGGGGGTTCGAAAGGAAAAGATGAAGAAATAGAATAATTAGGCGCGGTAGCCTGCCTGCCGGCAAGGCAGGCTCAGGTGGTTAGAGCGTTGGATTCATATCCGCCTTTGGCGGACGGGGGTTCGAAAGGAAAAGATGAAGAAATAGAATAATTAGGCGCGGTAGCTCAGGTGGTTAGAGCGTTGTATTCATATCCGCCTTTGGCGGACGGGGGTTCGAAAGGAAAAGATGAAGAAATAGAATAATTAGGCGCGGTAGCTCAGGTGGTTAGAGCGTTGGATTCATAACCCAAAGGTCGGGGGTTCAACTCCCCCCCGCGCTACTTTTAGAGTCCATGTTTGTTGTTTATATTTTGTTTTCCGCCCGTTTCAACAAAATCTATATTGGGCAAACGGGTTCCTTGATAAGCCGTTTTCATTCTCACAACTCATTAGCAAAAAAAGGCTGGACAAATAGCTTTCGACCTTGGGAAGTTGTTTACACGGAGTTTTTCGAAACAAGATCGAAGGCGTTGAAACGAGAGAAAGAGCTCAAATCAGGCAAAGGACGCGCATGGGTTAGGGAATCATTGGAGCTACAATATCTCACAAGAGGATTCATATCCGCCTGAGTTGCTTTTCATCCTGCCACTAATTTTTATTCATCAACCAATTAAACTGGCGCTATTTTTGAGTTAAGTTGCGTTTGATGGGAAAATGAAAAAAATAGACAAACTCATCATCGGCTCGTTTGTAGGCCCTTTCATCATCACTTTACTGGTAGTAGTTTTCATTTTGCTGATGAAGCAGATGCTTATCTATTTTGACGATATCATCGGTAAAGGTTTAGAGTGGGGTGAGTTAGGGTCTTTGCTTTTTTACTTTTCAATATTCATGATTCCTCAAGGGCTCCCCCTTGCTGTGTTGATGTCTTCACTCATCACATTTGGTAATTTGGGTGAACATTTTGAACTGACCGCGATCAAAAGTTTAGGTATTTCTCTCACACGCGCACTTGTGCCCATCTTTGTTTTGGTTGTTATGATCACAGGGTTTGCCTTCTTGGCCAATAACTACATGGTGCCTAAGGCTGCACTTGAAGCCTATAGCCTTATGTATGATATAAAGCAGAAGAAGCCAGGCCTCGATATAAAGGAAGGCTCATTCTATAACGGGATTCCTGATATTAGTATTAAAGTGAACCGAAAATTCAAAGACGGCATTACTCTGAAAGGTGTAATCATCTACGATCACAGAGGCAGAATTGGGAACAAACAGGTAATCGTGGCTGACTCGGGTAAGATGTATACCATGCTAAACGATCAATATCTAAAGTTAGAGTTGTTTGATGGGTACGATTACACGGAGGGGAGCGGTTCTGGGCAAGACGAAACAGGACGACCGACTACAGAAGAAACCTATCGCAAAACAAAATTTTCGAAAATGCAGGTCGTCCTTGATCTTTCTTCATTTGGAATGAATCGAACGGATACCAAATGGTTCAAGGGGAATCGCATTATGCGCAACGTTAGCGAGCTTCAAATGGATCTAGATTCTGTGAAAGGTGAATTGAATACTCAGAAAATTGGCCTCTATTCCAACCGTTCATCTTTTTTTAGCCTTCATTTCAAACGTGATTCCATCATACTTCCTAAAGAGCTGCAAGATTTTAGAAAGGAAAAAGATTCAATCTATCGGGCAAAACTGGCGTCCGTCACGGCCACCCCCACTTCTACGTTCACAGTGCCTAACTATAATCCGGCTATCCCCAGCTTCAACACAGTGGGTTATGTTAAACTTCCTGATTCTATCACCAGAAAAGAGCACCATCTGTCAGATAGCCTCTATTCATCCGAGACAAGAACGAAGGCTGAGGTCGCAACTGCACTTAATAGGGTAAGAATGGCTAAAAGTCAACTTCAGAACTATAACACAAATACTGATGCGCAAATATCTGAATACAAGGTATTTAGAATCCAATGGCATAAGATCTTTGCTAACTCTATTGCATGCCTTGCCATGTTTCTGATCGGTGCGCCACTTGGCTCCATCATTAAGAAAGGCGGGTTAGGTGTACCCGTTTTGGTTTCTATTCTGTTTTTTATTCTGTATTACGTCCTCGACTTGATGGGGACTAAATGGGCAAAGCAAGATGTGATATCGGTTCCAGTTGGGGTTTGGATGGCAAACTTCATTCTTTTCTGGATTGGAATGGTGTTTTTGCGCCAAGCGCGAGTTGATGCGCGGCTTTTTGATGCCGATTTTTACAATGTAGTCGTAGATAATGTCAAAAAGCGGATTAGTCTCCTAAAAGGACAACCAAAAGTTGCTTAGCTCTTTGGAATTTAAGCTCAATTCCAATACTTTTGCGCGATTATAAAAAGATAAAAAGAAAAATTTTAAGCGATGCAACTCACCTCGGAAAAAAAACAAGAACTATTCAGCAAGCACGGGTTTGCTAAAAAGAAGACAGACACAGGCTCACCGGAGTCTCAAATTGCGATGTTTACTACTCGCATCAATGATCTGACAGAACATCTTAAAGGCCACAAAAAGGACTTTTCAACGCAGCAAGGCCTTGTGAAATTGGTTGGACAGCGTAAAAGACTATTGAACTACCTCCAGCGTAACAACATCACCCGGTACAGGGGGATCTTGGCAGAACTAGAGCTCAGAAAATAACCAAGAAAAAAAATGAAATAGGGAACCGGAAAAATTGGTTCCCTATTTCATTTTTTATAAACCCAAAGGAGTGGGTTTTTGGCTCGCATTCTTAATTTAGAATCCTACATGATGAAATTGCCGCTACTAGCTTTGCTTCAATCCAGGGGCGCGCTTGTCAAGGCATTGTATCAGATCTAACCAATTAAATTTAAAAATATTAAAAGATGAACTCAACAATAGTAACAAAGTCTTGCAAGTTGCCCGATGGGCGTGAAATTACTGTAGAGACAGGAAAGCTGGCTCGGCAGGCAGACGGTGCAGTAGTAGTGCGCATGGGCAACACCATGCTTTTGGCCACAGTAGTAGCTAACCAGACACACAAGGAAGGAACAGATTTTTTGCCAATGTCGGTTGATTATCAGGAAAAATTTGCCGCCACCGGAAAAATACCTGGAGGTTTTCTAAAGCGTGAAAGTCGATTGTCGGACTATGAGATACTCATCAGTCGCCTGATCGACCGAGCTATACGCCCCTTATTCCCAGATGATTACCATGCTGAAACTCAAATAATGATTCAGTTGATTTCTGGAGACCCAAATGCGTTGCCGGATTCATTGGCAGCTTTTGCAGCTTCAGCAGCTCTTTCCGTTTCGGACATACCTTTTCAAGGACCTATTTCTGAAGTACGCGTAGCACGTGTAGATGGAAAGTACATCATCAACCCGACTTTAGAGCAAAAAGAGAAAGCGGATTTAGATTTCATCGTAGCCGCTTCAATCGAGAATATTTTGATGGTGGAAGGCGAATGCAAAGAGATCAACGAAGAAGACATGTTGCAGGCCTTGAAATTGGCGCACGAAGCCATCAAGGTTCAATGTGAACTCCAAATTGAATTAACCAAGGCCACCAACAAAACAGTAAAGCGTGTTTATAACCACGAAGTTAAAGATGAGGCTTTTAAAGCAGAACTTCATTCGTTGTTGTATGACAAGGTCTACGCTGTGGCCCGCCAACAGTTGACCAATAAACATCAGCGCTCCGAACTATTCGGTAAGATCGTTGAGGATTATGTGGCATCATTACCAGAAGATACTACTGTAAATAAGGATCTTGTAAAGAAGTACTACAAAGACATTCAGAAGAAGGCTTGTCGCGATTTAGTATTGAACGAAAAGGTTCGTCTAGATGGTCGTAAGACTAACGAAATCAGACCAATATGGTCTGAAGTTGACTACCTGCCAATGGCGCATGGCTCAGCTATTTTTACTCGTGGAGAAACACAGTCGTTAAGTACGGTAACACTAGGAACAAAACTTGACGAGCAGATGATTGACGGTGCCATGTTCTCAGGTAGCAACAAGTTTATATTGCATTATAATTTTCCTTCCTTTTCAACGGGAGAGGTGAAGCCAAATAGAGGCCCAGGCAGGAGAGAGGTGGGGCATGGCAACTTAGCTATGCGTGCACTGAAGCAAGTATTGCCAAACATGACCGAAAGTCCTTATACAATTCGATTGGTTTCGGATATCCTGGAATCAAATGGTTCTTCGTCAATGGCTACCGTTTGTGCCGGTTCATTAGCTTTGATGGATGCCGGTATCAAGATTTCAGGGCCAGTATCGGGTATTGCCATGGGTATGATCTCTGATAGCTCTACAAAGAAGTATGCAATTCTTTCGGACATCTTGGGTGACGAAGATCACTTAGGAGATATGGACTTCAAAGTAACCGGAACCGAAAAAGGAATTACCGCTTGCCAGATGGATTTGAAAGTGGATGGTTTGACCTATGAAGTATTAAAGGAAGCATTGGATCAGGCGAAGGAGGGAAGAGCTCATATTCTTAACGAAATGAAGAAAACGCTGGCTGCGTCCAAGCCGGATTTGAAACCGCACACACCGCGTGCAGTTACCATTGTTATTGACAAAGAGTTAATTGGCGCGGTAATCGGCCCAGGCGGAAAAGTGGTTCAGGATATACAAAAGACCACCGGTGCAACCGTGGTTATTGAAGAAGTAGGAAATAAAGGTATCGTCAATATCTTCGCTAATAATCAGGAAGTTATGGACGCTGCTGTAAGGCGTGTAAAAGCAATTGTTGCTGTCCCGGAAGTAGGCGAGGTCTACAATGGAATTGTAAAATCGATCATGCCATTTGGGGCTTTTGTAGAGTTTATGCCAGGTAAAGATGGCTTGCTTCACATTTCAGAAATCAAATGGGAGCGATTAGAAACGATGGATGGCGTGATGCAAGTTGGTGAGGAGGTAAAGGTGAAATTGGTTGAGGTGGATAAGAAAACAGGTAAGTTCAGACTTTCTCGAAAAGTGCTTCTTGCCAAGCCTTCAGCTAAAGAAGAAACACCATCGGCCTAATCTTTGCTAGTGCTGTTTTTTGGAACTAATTTTTCATTTTTACGTGTTGAAATAGGCTATTAGAAAGAACACCGATGAGACAGTTAAAAATAAGCAAACAGATCACCAACCGTGAAAGCCAATCGCTTGATAAGTATTTGCAAGAGATTGGTAAGGTTGATCTGCTCACTCCCGATGAGGAGGTAGAGTTAGCCAAGCGGATTAAAGAAGGAGATCAAATAGCATTAGAGAAACTAACAAAAGCCAACTTGCGGTTTGTCGTTTCGGTAGCAAAACAATACCAGAACCAGGGGCTTTCTTTGGGGGATTTGATTAATGAGGGCAATTTGGGGTTGATAAAAGCTGCGCAGAGGTTTGATGAAACTCGTGGATTCAAGTTCATCTCTTATGCCGTGTGGTGGATTCGTCAAAGTATTTTGCAGGCACTGGCTGAGCAGTCTCGTATTGTTCGCTTGCCCCTAAATAGAGTGGGGTCTTTGAATAAGATATCGAAAACTTTTTCTGAGTTAGAGCAAAAGTTTGAACGTGAACCTTCGCCAGAGGAATTGGCTGAAGTACTTCAAGTTACAACCGCTGAGGTGGTTGATACAATGAAGATATCTGGTCGCCATGTATCGATGGATGCTCCATTTGTTCAGGGCGAGGAGAACAGTTTGTTGGACGTTTTAGAAAACGACAGCGAAGAGAAACCCGATTCTGGTTTAATGACCGACTCGTTGCGAAGAGAAGTGCAACGCGCGTTGTCAACATTGACACAGCGAGAATCGGATGTTATTACGCTGTACTTCGGTTTGAATGGCGAGCATGCATTGACGTTGGAAGAGATTGGCGAGAAATTTAGTCTTACCCGCGAACGTGTTCGGCAGATTAAAGAAAAAGCAATTCGCAGACTTCGGCATACATCCAGAAGCAAGGCATTGAAACCTTATCTGGGATAATGTAGATTTTGTAAAAAGTACTACAGAAGGTCTCGATCGCGAGACCTTTTTTTGTTAAAATTTTGTTCTCTATTTATGACAACTGAAAAAGTAAAAGTTTTAATTATTGGTTCCGGTCCAGCTGGTTATACAGCAGCAATCTACGCAGCCCGTGCCGGCCTAAAGCCAGTTTTGTATACAGGAGGACAGCCAGGCGGACAGTTAACAATTACCAATGATGTGGAGAACTTTCCTGGGTACCCCGATGGCATCAACGGACCACAGATGATGATGGATCTTCAGAAGCAGGCCGAACGATTTGGAACGAAAATCCACTATGCCTTGGCGACTGCTGTTGATTTCTCTTCATACCCATTAAAAGTAACGATCGATGAAAAACATGAATTGGAAGCAGAGGCAGTAATTGTTGCTACAGGAGCCACGGCAAAGTACCTCGGCATCCCATCCGAAGAAAAATTTTCGAATCGAGGTGTTTCGGCTTGTGCTGTTTGTGATGGATTCTTCTACCGAGGCAAAGAAGTGGCAGTTGTGGGGGCTGGAGACTCTGCTGCTGAAGAAGCTACTTACCTAGCGAACCTTTGCCCGAAGGTTCATTTGATCGTGAGACGTGAAGAGATGCGCGCTTCTAAGATCATGCAGCAGCGTGTGAAAAATACACCGAACATCGAGATTCATTGGAACTCTGAAACAGAAGAGATACTAGGCGATGAAAGTGGTGTAACCGGTGTTCGTTTGTTGAATACAAAGACTGGGCAAAAGAAGGATATTTCTGTGAGTGGATTCTTTTTAGCCATTGGTCATAAGCCCAACACAGAAATTTTCAAAAACCAGTTGACTATGGACGAGGCGGGCTACGTCAAAGTAATTCCAGGAACCACCAAGACAAATGTTCCGGGTGTGTTTGCGGTAGGCGATGTGGCGGATAAAGTTTACCGTCAGGCAATCACAGCTGCCGGCACGGGATGTATGGGCGCGTTGGATGCTGAGAAATTTATTGTGGCCAAAGAACAGGAGTTAGTAAGTCATTAAATTCGTTGTTAGTTATTCGTTAATGGTTGTTCGTTCATGACAACTTAAAACACAAACGAACAACCACCAACGAAAAACGATTTTGAAATGAAATTAGACATTCTCGTTTTTGCTGCGCATCCGGATGATGCAGAGCTGGGTTGTGGTGGCACGATAGCAAAGCATGTTAGCTTAGGGCATACTGTTGGTATTGTTGATCTCACCAGAGGCGAGTTAGGCACGCGTGGCACGATTCAGACACGAGCCGAAGAGGCAGCTGAGTCCGCTCGTATTCTTGGCGTATCGGTGCGCGAAAATCTTCAACTGCGTGATGGCTTTTTTCTAAATGATGAACATCATCAGTTAAAACTAATAGAAAGGATCAGGCACTATCGGCCTGAAATTGTATTAGCCAATGCGATTCATGATCGCCATCCTGACCATGGCCAGGGCGCGCAGCTAGCAGCTAAGTCTTGTTTTCTATCGGGATTAGCAAAGGTAAAGACGAGACGTGGGGGCGAGGAACAAAAAGCGTGGCGTCCACAACATGTTTATCACTACATTCAAAGTGCATTGATTGTACCGGACTTTGTGGTTGATATTTCTACTCATTGGGAAACAAAAATGAATGCTGTAAAGGCGTTCAAAACACAGTTTTTTGATCCATCCAGTCGAGAGCCGGAAACGTTTATTTCTAAACCAGGCTTTCTTGCTTTCTTAGAAGCGCGTGGAAGAGAATTTGGCCAATCTATTGAGGTAGCTTTTGCCGAAGGGTTCACAACCTCGCAAAGACTTGGTGTCGATGATTTATTCAAGTTGCGGTAAACAAAAAAAGCATCCATTTAAGATGCTTTTTCAATGAGCCCCCTGCCGGAATCGAACCAGCGACCTACTGATTACAAGTCAAAATCCAGAATTATTTACTATTTAGCCAATACGCCTGACTAACAGGTAGTTATTAGAAATGATGCATCACACACGTTTGCCATTAGTGGAATATATGTAAATATATTTTACTTTATTGATCATTATTGCTAACATTATTGTACTTTTGAGCCGAACAGTATTGCAAATTTATTGCAAACCAAAATTATGAAGCCCACAATAAATCTCATACTAGACTCAAGACGCCCGTTGGCTACTGGCAAGTTTCCAGTAAAGCTCAGGATCATCTTCAAGGTGATTGGCAACGGGAAAGAAAAGCAGGATGTCTACTATCACTCTACTGGAGAATCAATGTTCAAGGAGGAGTTTGATAAATTGTATACCTCCAAGGCATTGAAGGACCGTAGAGACAATCTAATAGCGGTGGTAGATAAAGCGACCTCTATCATCAACCAAAGGCCGAGCATATCCAAAACAGATTTTGCCTACCTCATGGAAGAGAAGGGAAACTATGAATCTGTTCAGGGCTTATTGGAGACGCTTAAAACGAGAGCAAACGAAAAGGGGCAAATCTCTACACGGAATATAATCGGCACCGTGATAACCAGCCTGACGGAGTTTAAAGGAAAGATAAGTCTTGGTGACCTAGACAGCAACACACTGGAGAAGTATGAGGAGTGGCTAATTGAGAAGGGGCTAAGTTATAATACAGTTGGGTTTTACACCAGGGAGATTCGCAAGATGTTCCGATGGGCCATTGACGAACTGCAGATCATCCACCCTTCAAAATACCCGTTTGGAAGGAGAAAGTTTATTCCCCCGGCATCCACGGCCAGAAAGATAGCGCTGAATGAGGCTCAAAAGAATTTAATGATGACTTATGAGGCAGAAGATCCATTCACACAGCGATCGGTAGACTTCTGGAAATTGTCTTACCTGCTATCAGGGATGAACTTTAAGGATATTCTTATATTGAAGTGGAGAAATTTAGTTGACGAAATGGGAATGAGGCTTATCCTTATTAACCGAGAAAAAACATCCGACCGTAAGCGCGACAAAACCAAGATTGAAATACCTGTTATTGACGAGGCCATGGAGATAATCAAAAAATACTCTCGGCCATCGCTTAACCCAGATGCTTACTTATTTGAAACAATGGATGGAGTTACAACCGAGGAGCAAATACACAGCCGCAAGAACCGATTTATAAAGTTTACGAATACCCACGTAAAGAAAGCATGTGAGAGAATGGGTATTCCGGTTGTAACCACTTACTCGGCCAGGCATACTTTTGCTTACATAATGAGAATAAAGTCTGTACCCATTGCCTTGAGGAAAGAAATGATGGGGCACGAAGATGAACGTACTACGGCAGCCTACGGAGGGATTCACGATATGCAACAAAAACTGAATACGGCTAAACTATTGGTAGGATAAACAACTATTTGAGTTTTGAAGAAGGGCAAATGTTATGAACGACTAAACTTTAAAATGATGGCACTATCATGCAACGAAGGAGACTTTAGCACATCATCGTCTAACGACTACAATCAAGTAAGGAAAAGACGCGAGGATGAGATCAGATCGATAGTACTAACGGAAGAAGAGATCAAAGACGCCTGTTATGAATGGCAGCTACGCAAATATTACAAAGAGCGAGGAATCAGCTTTAACGCTCTACAACTACTTTAACAGAGTAACTAAACAAGACAACCCCTAAATTTTATGACCGAAGAACAACCAACCGAAAAACCGCAAAAAACAACTACCGAGCAATGGGACGATCAATTTGCCGGACAAATATCGCAGCGATTTAAACACGCGGCATTAGGCAACATTTCTACGCGGGCCAGTTATAAGGACTTAGAGAATTTCAGAAAAAAATTCAATACTCACATAGAGCAATGCGTATATGATGCAATTGAAGACGTGAGATTTATCCGCTACTCTCATCAACGGATTGTGCTCAACAAGCTCTCGGAAGAGATTGACAAGTGCGACAAGGCGATCGCCAACGCCAAAGAAACTTTAGAGTCAGCATTGATTTTGGAGATAGCGAATAAGAGAGACACGGAAAAATCACTCTCTGACTATACCCACATGAAGGACGGATTGAAAAAAGCGATGGATCACATATTGTCTACCACCCCAAAGGAAGTGTTTGAGATTTTAAGTAAGGAACACGAAGAACGGGCTAATATTCAGCCTGCCTTAGATGGAGCAACCCCAGGCGCAATTCAATCCATTGGAAACCCATACAAAGAAGCAGAAATGAAGGTGAGCATTTAGCCCACCTTCTTTCAATTTTAGGCAGTCAATCTGTTTGCAAAGTGCTCCTTCACTTTTTTGTGAACAAACATTCTGCCCTCCTCAGTCCAAACGGTGTTTATAGCCGTTCGCAAGTCTCCTCTGGCATCAGTATACACATGGGTTTTTGTTCGGGTGAATCCCTTGTCCTGATAGGATGAGTACAATACCCACGTTTCTCCAGATCGATACATGATCCCTAGTTCGTGTAGCAAAGTATTAAGACGGTGCGCACTTATCCCGAGTTCCTTCGCTATTACCGTGGTGGTTATCGTGCTTTGGCTTTGAAGTACAGTGTCCACGTATTCTACTTTGGGAGCCTGTTCTTCAATTACCTTAACCTGCTCATCTATTTTTGCTTTTAGCGCAACGTTCCTGTCTTGGATTATGGTAAAGGCCCGATAGATTATCACGTCTTCATTGTTAGACTCCAGACTTTTTTCAGTCTCTAGCTTCTCCCAACGCATTACCAGTTTGGCTCTGGCCTCATCATTGAACTTGGTAGCCACATAAAGGCATTCTGATTTACTTAGTTCATACATAGGTCTTCTTTTGCCTTGTTCATCGAGATATTCAGCGAGCCGAAATTTCGACCCGCTAACTTTTTCCCAAGAAGGCTCCATTATGCGAATAGCCTACATTACGTGCTTATGCTCCTTATTGGCGTATTCGGCAACCTCCCGGCTACTCATGGTTTGATTTTTAGGTAGCTTATCCATTGCATACCTCCTTTCTGATCTCTCGATTGGTTTCTTTGGCCAGATGCCACCGTTCGTACAGAGCTGTAATAAACTGATTGGTTTCGTGCATGGTAAAGAATACCTCTGCCATGTGGTCCTGAGCATACTTTTGGCTGGGCATCATGGCTTTGTGCATGAGTACGCTGGCATGACCTTGCATTTGGCTTGGGAGTATGCTGTTAAAGTGGTCCTCAATAAGCCTGAATAGCTGTGAGAGATGGTGTTGACCTACTTCTTTTGGAACGTTTCGTGTTCCGACCGCTTCAAATCTGTCATCCTTGATAACTGATTGAATTTCCTGTTTGTTTGGCATAAAAAAAAGAGCCCCCGTGTGCCAAACAAACAGCTACATGCGTAGGAGTCATTAACCGGGCTTTCACCGATTCACGGGGGTTTATTTTTGATTCAGAAAGCTTGGTGAGAAACATCTAACTATTTGTTTGGCGGATCAAACCTAGTAAAATTCAACTTACCAACAAATATTATTGATAATTAATCATCAATTCGATAGTTTTAAGCATGAGATTTTTGATAATACTGTTACTCGTTTTAATAAGGTCCATTTGTTTTTCACAAGATTGTGGGCTACCAAAGCACTTTTCAAGTTACAGAGAAGCCCATAAAGCAATAAATGAACACAACTTTGAAATTGACGAATCTGACTACTCACCAAGTTCTTGGATACAGTCAGCGCATTATAAAAGCTGTGATGGAGAGATCGGATATTTTCTGATGTACGCCAAAACAGGTAAGTCTTACATATTCCGAGGTATGCCAATTGAAGTTTGGAATGGATACAAGTACGCCCCGTCCAAGGGTCGATACTATAACTACTACATTGACGGAAGATACGGGTTCTCACTTTGATTTATTTACTTCTTGCATCAAACTTAATACAAAAATGTAAAAAATATTGCACTTTTATGAAAATATCTTTTTACATTTGATCTCACTTAACAACTAAAATCAAAATGAAAACTAAATTAGCCTTTGTTTTTGTGGTGCTGCTGTCTGCATGTGCATCTGAAAGCCCTACTCCTATCACGGATTTAAGCGGAAAATGGTCGGTTTCTTCTGTCACGGTTAATGGGAAATTAAATTTGACAAGGCGGCCAGCTGTTGACATTATCTCTTATCTACTATTGTTTGATAATGCCTACGATTTTAAAATAACCTACTCATCAAAGGATTATTTTATTACACAGGGCACTTGCACTACCTCTGGAAGCACCGCTGCTATTAGCATATATGGCGATGGTTTTTTTTTCCGGAATGGAGTAATATCAAAAGACCTGAAAACTATTGAATTTGATGGCTATATGGCACCTAAAGAAGTGCCGGTGGTCGAAAAAGTTGTATTTAAGCGACTCTAAACACTAAACTTACTGTGGATGTAGCTCAAGTTGGAATAGTGGTGTCTAGCTGGGCCGTAGCTGTTGTTTTGGATCGTTATCTCTAACACCTGACTAATCATATCCCTACCATCTCGTAGCTTTAGCTGACCCGCTTGCATTAGCCCATTTGGTGTATTAACGTCCTTTAGAATAGGGGAGTAGAAAATATTCTCTAATTTCTCAAACTCTTTGCGCTTCATGTAGGTTCTTTGACCTTCACGATTTGTGCAAGTGACAATTGGTGTCTCACGGATTTCCACGTAAACCGTTTCCGCCCATCGATAAATCTTTCCGGTATCGAGAGCCACATACTTCCTTCCTACCACACCGGTGCCGGGGAAGGCGGCCAAATTAGCATAGTTGACCGTTATGGTATACCTATCTCCCTCACAGAGTTCTTCAGCGCTTATTTGTATGGCCGCAAAGTTCTTTACCCGAGATGGGTATGGGTTAACGCCAATGGTTACCGACCTATCGTACTTCACTCCGTAAAACTTATTGTGATTGGCCGCGTCTTGGTTGTGCAACCAAAGTTTATTGTTCTTGAAACTTACTAGGGTGTTATTGATATACCCGTAGGCATCAGGAGCAAAGCTCATGCGACAAACCCATTGCTTGCTTACAAAGTTGAACGCCCACGTTTCGGCTTCTACTCCAGATATTTCGGGGAATGTAATTAGGTATTCTTTATGATATGGGTCTATGCCTCCGAGAATGGCCACGTTATCTTTTTCACTAAAGTACTGATCTGCCTTATTTTTGAAGTAAATCTTCATGCCGTAATCACTGACAGGAACCTGGCCACTGTTGTTATACATCCAAACTACACCTTTGAAAATATCAAATCCAAATACGATTGATCCCCACTCTGCGATGCTTTCAGGATGGTAGGAGCCAAACTTAGCTTCTAGCTCATTATCTTGGCCTATTACGCGGTCTGTTTTTACGGTTTGAATATTTCCGTTTGCGTCAGTCAATACGCTTTCTTCAATGTAAAGACTAGAGGTTGTTCTTTGGTGAATGGCTAAAAGCACGTTTCCAGCCGGCTGTAACTTCACTACCGGAGTTCTATAAGTAGGTAATGGGTATTCGTTCACAAACTCAAATGAGCTGAGTCCGTTCACATTGCTATCTTGAATATAGGCATTGCTGTATCTTACGGTGGTATTTCTATAAAGTTGTTTTCCGGCAGGATTATATGCAATCCTTCTGCCTAAATCTGGTATCCTTCTATAATCTGGTAAAAAACTTGTGTTACTATTAAGCGAAACATACGTTTTTGCGACTGCCTCGAATGGATTAGCAGACGATATGTAATATTCGCCAAAAACAGCTTTAATCTCGCTCTCACCAGGGGCAACCCTAGTAATTACTGTAGTAGGAGATTCAAGACTAACACTATCTGCAAACAAGGTATCTTTGTCATACGTAATGTCACTTCCCTTTCCGTCTATCTTAAGATTTTTAAATACATACGTAACACTAGGGTCATAGGTATCAATATCCTTCCTGATAAATGTGCTTACGGGGAAATCACTAAAATAGGGTATTTCATAAAATGGCTTATCTTCACCTGCTTTTAATTTGAAAACCTCTATGTAGATAAATGGGGCAGTAAATGCATTATAACCGCTTGCACTCCAATTTAAATTTCCGCTTAGTCTGCTTCTAAAATTAGAACAAACAATTACCTGCCCATTAAAATCTAAAATAGGCGTAATAAGTTGATCTGTAACTCCCGTTAATGGAGTGATTAGCCGTACTAAGCATGAGCTATCTGGCACAAAAGGAATATTATCAGGTGCCTGAAGATGTAGGTGAGTAAACTGTTTGGTTGGAGTTACTAAATCAGGCAATGCCGTTAAGTATACTTTGCCGTTATTATAACGTTCCATACCCGGGGGAATTGGAATAGAGACCCCTGCCTCATTTTTTAAATCTCCCTCGGACACATAAAACATTACCTTAACTGGTATATGCATGTACATTGCGTAGTTCTGCTCTTTGGTTCTAGCTATTGATACATATTTGGCCCAGGAAGGGTGATTATTATCTCCAAATGCAGGTATTCCAAAAGTTTTGTTTGAGGTATTAACGCCTCCTGATGCTGCGTTGCCCGCTTGGTAGTCTGCATTAAATTTGACAAACTTATTTATGCCTGGGGTTCTCATTTCCTCATCCCAATAAACAGGACCATAAGAATAACTTCCACCGTCTTTTAACCACGAAGATGATACAAGGCCTACTGTTTTGTTCACCGTAAAGGCCTGGCTTTGCTCTACTTCGTAACCCTCCACATCGGATACCAGAAAATTTCTATTTCTAAACAGAGAAAGCGACTTGCTTCTCAATGGCATGGAATCAAATATTTTATTCGACTCGTTTTGCGGTACGATTTGATTTGAATTATCATCCATAAAATACACATCCGCAACGCCAGCGGTAAAATCTGTTACTGCTAAAACCTTGTAGACAAACCAATCCGGAGAGTTATTTTTCCTATACAATAATTCAACTTTTTCAATAATGGACTGCACTTCAACTTGCATGTATGCGCGCACCGTAACCCTATTTGTGTTAAAATCGGTTATGGTATCTGCGCCAGTCAACAAATAAACCTCACTCCATTGACTAAGTGGACTGTAGCCTTTGTCTTTGTAATTGTACCGAGTAGCAAATTGATAAATATTAGTAGCTATTGCGCTCGAGTTATAAGCCACGTCAATATCTGAGCTCATAATTTTAGGAGCAAATATTGGGGGTCTTGCGTACATATTAATACATCCCTGATCCGTAATTCCAGCATAACTTCTAGTCATGTTGATCATTCGTTGCGGATTGAGTCCGTCTGTCCAATACAATAAGTTTTGAGCTATGCCTATACCCGTTATCCTGTATCTTGGGTTGTTGCTAAATGCCAAAAGGCTATTCACAATCAGAGTAGAAAAAACATTTGTTGTGGGATTCCAAGAGTATATCCCGTGCTGGCCTCCGCTATTCCAGTTGAAAAGGATTAAGCGGCCGCCCTCCATGTCGGTAAATGTTCCAATAATTAAATTAGTTCCTACTGGCAATCCCGTAATGTCATATCCTACTGTTCCCGGAATATTTTGGAGGCTTTCAATCTCCCCGGTTTCGGAAGTGTGATATCTACAATTTACGGCATCGAGCAAAGGATTTACCAAAAGTCTATTGCCCCCGTTGTCTACACCGCGAGGAGAAATATCTTTATTGAGGCCGGTGATTTTAACTCTCTCCAGTTCCATTAATGCTGAGGTCTAGCGGTGAGGCCGTATCCGTTGTTTAATGTTTCGGTAATGTCTTCGATAGAGTAATCCCAAATCCTGTCTATTACTCTGTAATATTCTTCCTGATAATCTCTCTTGGCTTCGGCTACCATTTGGCGACTTTCTGTTTTGTTGAATTTCAGCCTGCGATAATGAATGCCCAGCGTGACAAGCTCTTCCGCGTATGGATGCACTAAACTTTGAGAATTGGGATTAAACCCGTCTGCCAGGTACTCGAGGTAAATTTTGCTTGTGCTGTCTACCTTTGTTCTGAATTGGATCTCATCGCTGTTGTCGTTTCTGTTTACAGTGAAGTAGCCAAACTGATTTTCCTTTACTATCTGCCCAAATATCTTGCCCGAATCTTGCCAGCCGGAATAATTGTAAAAAGGAACGGTGTAGCCCGCTAGATCGGTTTGAAGTAAACTTACAGGATCGGGGTTTGCGACCTTTATGTTCAAAGGATCCAAGTCGTGATAAATGGCGGTATCGTTTCGGTTAACGAATGTTTTGATTACGTCTCCGTCTTGAATACCTATTTTAATCCAATCAATGCAATCGCTAGGGAGAACAATAGACTTCCAGTCAGTAAGATTCAACTTAACAGTCTTAACCTCTTTTGCCATGTCCATTTTCCAGCGCTGCGCCTCTTGAATAGCCCAGCGTAGATACTGTTCTTTGCGGTGATTGCCTTCGCCTAAGTCGAGACAAACGCCATCTACAATTTCTTCTATGGTAACGTATGACTGTCTATTGCCTTTCATAACTGAGGATTACCGTTAGCCGCTAAATCAATAGGAGTAGGCCTGTACGAAGCCATCAATCTTTTCATTACCTCACTTACTTGCTCGGGTACTACTGGAAGAGGATCGTTTAAACCTATGGTGTCTGGTGCCGCAATGATCAACTGAGCTACTACCGTCAGCGGATCATCATCTGGTTCTACTGATAGGTTCCTAAAAAAAACGTTGAACCCTTCTAGGTATCCGTAAACAACATCTGGCACCCGGCCAGCTTTTGTATTTTGCCCTATGCTTGGATTGTGTGAGATCACTACGTCTTTGTAGTTTTCATCATCGCGCTTAAAAAATACCCTGTGTATACCTCTGTTATACGGCAATGCGGCATATCCTTCTGGTAGCGTTACAAATGCCCTGTTCAAATCGCTATCGTTCTGTAGCGGTAGTTTATAGGTAGATATGTACTGAGTGATTGCGCTTCTGTCTCCTTCCTGGTATTTGCCAAAGTAAGCCAGTATCATTACCTCGTTAAGAAGTTGGCGAATCTTTAGAACTACTTCGCGCTCATCCCATCGGCTGTCTGCGGTCTTACTCTGACCGCTTATGTCGTCTATGAATTGATTGGCTAAAATTCTAAGAGTTGTCATCTGTTCTCCATGGCTTTTTGCTGGTCACTGAACTGTGTCAACTGACCGTCTCTCATAGCTATACCCAGATTAGAAAGTACTCGATTCATAATATCATCGTGCAGGACGTCTGGAAATTCTATGTCAACCGAATTAACATCGTCATAGATATAATCCTCTCCTGATAGAGTGTATGCGTATACTGGCTTTACGGGGGTGGCTATGTAAGTTACGGTTACATCTAATTTTGGCGCCACGTAAATCACGTTACCAACAAACTTGCAAATAGGGTAGTCTACACTTGGTCCCTTGGTGGGGTGATTGAATCTATCAGCATATTCAGAAATGGTTAGCTTGCTAACCTTCTTTCCGGTTGCTGTGGCTACAATTGAAATTGGGTAATTGTGGCAGGCCGTTACGGTTTTGGTTCCTTCAGTAGTTCCTCCGGCTAGGGTTGCGACCGCTTCAATTTTTTCGAAAGGCTGTAAGTAAAGGCTTATCTTTTCCGTCTTGGCGTATTCGTCAACGTATTTTCTCCACACGTTTAAGACTTCCGCGTATGTCTCTTCGCCCATTTTATCGGGCGAAACGTAGCCAGTAAGCCCTTTTTTTATGGCAAACTCTATTCTATCCGCAATTCTTTTAATTGCCTTGGCCAATTCGGGTCTTGTTTATTAGACGCGAATATATTGAATTATTTACTAAAATTCAATAAAGAGCTACAAAATCCATTCTAGGTGGTAGTAGAAGCCATATCCAATGTAGAACCCGATAAACCTAATTAATGGTTGTGCGTACACAGGGACAAAGTCCCACATTTTGTCTGTCCATGCTCTTTCCGGATTAGTTCTGTCTCCGTTGTAGTGCCATTTGTGGCCATTGAGCCAGTTCCACAATATGTCAAAAAATGCAAAGTGAATACCAAGGGCATAAAATCCGAATTGCCAGAATGAAACAAGGGGATCAAAAAACCCTAACCCAAAAGAAAGGATAACTACGATTAGCGCAGAAAGCCAGTGCCGTATTTTGCCACCTGTATATTTCTTGGTGTAGTCGAAGAAAAGGTGAGTAACAGTAGGGATTGCTAGTAAGAGGTAAATAATTGTGCTCATTGGTATGGAGGTTAAAAAGGCAAATCGTCATTATCATTATCGTTTGAGCTAGGTTTTGCGGGCTCAGGATCTGGGTCTTGTGCCGCGTGTCCTGCTTGCCCTCTTTGGAATGCCGCCTTGGCAGACTCTTCGGACCACTCTAGTTTCCATGCCCTAATCTGGGTGTACCAACGACCGTTGTACTCGCGGCTTTCTAAATTGATATGAGCTTTGATATTCATACCCTCTCTCATGCCTTCGGCCTTGGTAATTAAGGGGTCTCCAAAAATGCCTATGCAGACCTTTTTTGGGTATTGGTCACGGGTTTCAATTACGAAATCCTGACTCTTCCAAATTCCGTTTTTGCCCAGTCCCTTTTGGATGGGCAATAGGTTTATCACTCTTCCTTCTATTTCCATATTACGCCTGCTCTAAAAGTTTACTTTTCAGTTTCGAGTAGGAAGACTCCTCTTTGTTTTGAATGATCTCCTGCGCTCGTTTAAATTCCTTTGCGGTAAGCTCAGGCGCCTTCTCATCAAGAAGCACCTGCAGTTCCTCTGGTGTTGGTAGTTCAATCTTAGAACTAACCACTGTGGCGGAAACTTCGGTTACGTCTCCATCGGCAATTTCTAAACCGGTTAACTTTTCGTGCAGCCATTTTCTAGCCTTACGGGTGGCCTTACCTATGACCGAATCGGTAGTAGTATAACTGTCAGACTTAATAGAAAAAGGCATTTCCCTTTCTTTGGTTTGTCCCTGGATCGTCCACTTTATTTTAGCTATTACTGTGGCGCTGGTCTTGTCTGGCGCAATCTTTGGCAGATCGAAAGAGATTTCATAGTCAAGGCCTTTTACCTGGGCTAACAGATCGCTAAATCCCTCCTTTGTCACATAAACTCCTCCGGCAATGATATTGAACTTGTTTCCGTAGGCAGTGAGCCCCATAAGAGAGGCATCTACAAGGCAATTTTTAACTGTCTCCACATCATACCCGCTTGCCTTGTCTTTGTCGGTTCTGAATCCAAGTCTACTTCCTTGCAGGGCCATGATGGGCTTCATAAGCTCAGGGGTGAGCGCTGTTTTTACCATCATAATAGCTTCTGCAGTCTTTAGGGACTTTTCAAGGCCGCCTATTTGCCGTTCGGATAGGTAGGATATAATACTACTATCTAATTTTTTTACTGTCTCTAGTTGGCTGCTCATGGGATGTTGGGTTTAAGTGTTAATGTGTGCGTCTCGTTTTTTACCGTGATGGACTTTACGCGATCAGAAGTCTCGATATGAGCTTGCGTAAAATGCAAGAGTTTTAAAAGACTTGCCATTGAATTTTCTAATTCGTTTTGAACTAGATTTTTTCCGTGTGTTTTTTTAGCTATTACTTTCATTTGATTTATAGGGGTTAATTAATTTTATTGGAAGACTTTCATGTCAACAAAATCCGTGTCCATGTCTTCTTTAAAATCTGGTTTATTTAACTTTTGAATTGGAGTATCAATCTCTTTTTGGTATTTTACAGATGCATCAGAATATTTTTTTTCTCTGCTTTTTAGCTTTAGTTTTTTCTTTACTGGCGCGGGCTTTTCTCCGATATCAGGTGCAAGAATTTCAATGGCTGAACCATTGTCTATAAGTTCTTGAATACGCAAGTTCACCTGATTGCTTTTTCCCTTGATAAAAAAAGTTTCAAGTGTAGACCTTTCAAATATTTCTATTGGTTTTTTACCGCTGAGAAGGCAAATCAATACGGCCTCGTTTGGGTAGAGTCGATTTTTTCTTAATCGGGCGGAAAAACTGCGTGAATCGCTGTCAAGATAGTTTTCGCAAAACTCTATCAAAGTCAATCCGGTAGAGTCTCTGATTGTTTTAGTCACTAAATCCATAGTGACAAAATTATACTTTTATTTACAAAAAGTAAATAAAAATTACTTTTTTGACGAAATTAATTCTCTTTGTAAGGCTGTTACTTCTTTTAGGTGGGCGTAATCTTTCTTAATCACGTCTAATTCGTCTTGCAATTTTTTGCTCATTTCCTTCTCGTTCATGTGCTCGGTGGCGCACAGAAGGTAGTCGTAACTAATGCTTACTCCTTTTTTGATAAAGAAGGCGTGGAGGTCTACAATGAAGTCTAAAGATGGGCTTACGGCTCCGTTTTCAATGATGTTGTAAGCTGATCGGCTTCTGTGGCATCCTTCCGCCATCTCAGCCTGGTTTAACCCAAGTTGGTTTCTTACCATTTTGATACGATTGCTGAATAGCTTTCGGTTAAATGATTTTTGCTCTCGCTTTCTCATAAATTTAATTTTTATGTGCAGGTTAAAAAACTACGAACAAGAACAAAAGTAGTCAAAATGTAAATATAATTTACATTGCGTAAAGTATTATTATTATTATTTTTATCAATAAAAATTAGTCTTTCAGGAACTCCTTGGTTGTTTGGGTTTAAAAAGACACCGGAGGGCAAAACGACCAAGTTTAAACTCCCCCCGGGCTTTTATGCTACTAATCTAATTTAATTCCGCAAGCTCCCATAGCCTCATGTAGTACATCGGTGTACGGGTCTGGTTTGTTGCTGGTTCTCTTTCCCCACCGCTTGTCCAGTGGCTTCATGTACTTTTCTGAAAGATAGGCGGCAAAATCTGGCCAGTATGGTTTCTCTTTATTCACTTTTGTTTTGTGCTTTTTGATCTCGGTGAAGAGGGCGTTTAAATCTAGTTTTGGATTCTTCATGGTTGCTAAACGTTAAAGGTTGCTAAGATAGTAGGTTTTTGTGCTGTTGGTTTATATGCTGGCTTTGCGTCTCTGGTATAGGTCTGGCGTTTCTGGTATGCGGTTTGCGTTTTCTTTTCTGGTAGTGGATATCCTTTGATTTTAGCTACTCTCTGGTTGAAGTTTGCCCAAACGTCCTCGGACTTAAATTCAAAGTGATACGTTCCTTTTTTGTAATGTCTGACGGTGAAAAATCCCCAGTCGAACCACTTGCCGTAATCCCATTCTAACTTTTCGATCTTGCTTCCAGGGTGTTTTTCAAGCGCTTCTTTGCCGTATCCATATTGATCAATTTCGTAACCACTCCAAAGATAGTATTTGTACCAACGATCCGTGTCGTCAATTATTAAATTCCCCTCGGCATCGACTAGCGTGTATTTGTTATTCATGCGGTGCTCGAGCGTCATAAAATTATCGTAGTTCTTTCCGGTAATGTAGCAAAGGGCTTTTACTAGGTCTTCCATTTCTTCTTTGCAGTAGCTTGGCGCAATAAATCTTTTTGTTAGCAGATAGTGGCTGTTTGTTTTCCATCCCTCTACCCGGTACTCGTTGTCGTGGCTGTGTCTTGTTACCTTGTCGAATACTTCTAAAATAGCTTTATCCATGCGCTGGCCTGTTGTTTGGTTTACCATGTCTAGCATGTGGTAAATGTTTCTCATGGTGAAAGGAATTTCCTGCTGCTTTTCAACAAACTTGTTTATATCCTCTCGGAGTCCTTTTGTAGCGGTCTTGGTTAAATCCATTTTATCAAATATCCATTTCCATCCGCTTCTCTGCATCCGCTTTTTAAACTCATTTCTTGCAACCGCAACGCCTCCTTGGTTAATAGTTATCGAAATTTGTTTTTTGTCGTTGTATGCGCTGGAGGTATCGAAGTAATCTTTTTGCAAGCTGTTTAATTTTACTGCCGTCTCAAGTTGCTGATCGTAAATTTTTACGCTCTCAACGTAACGGTTAACTAAGTCCCTGACCTCGTTGTATCTCATCAATCCGCTGGCCTGGCCTTCTTCTGGGTCCTCATCTAAAAAGAAACCTTCAAACTCTGCCTTGTAGTTGTTGACTGGCTTTTGTAGTCGGATCAATGCAACTTGTACGTTTGTTTTTCTTTCTGCCGTTGTAAAACATTCTCCGAGGTCCGAAAATTGCCCGTATGTATCCACTAAGGTTTTTAATTCCTCCCTTGTTTTTGTGTAGGGGTTTTTGATTGTCTCAAGATTACATAAGGCAATTACCTGACATCCGTCTGGCGCGATCTTGTACGCGTGTAGAATGTGCTGAGCTCCATTACTGAAGGGCGGATTCATAAGTATTGCATCAATGTGGCTTACCTTATCGCTTGTGAGGTCTAAAAAATTCCTCTCAACTATCTTGCAATAACTTTGCGCAATTTTAACTAATTGCGGTTCGTTCTCGCAACCTAAAACCTCCTTGGCTCCTGCCTGTTGGATTGCTTTAACTAAATTTCCGCTTCCGCAGCTAGGCTCTAGTACTATTTTGCCGTGTAGGTCAATGCTCGAAAGTAATTGATCAATTACGGGCTGTGGTGTGGGGTAAAAATCAGGACCGAACATATTTAGTCGTGGTTATTATTTGTAAACCGATACCATACACTCCTTCTTTTTTTTGCAGTCATTCTAGCTTTGGTTGCCTTTTTAAAGCGTTTTCATTTTCTGGGTGCTCACCTCTGAAGATGTCGTGCCCTGTGAATGTCTCTACTATTTGCTTCCCTGTGGTTATTGGGGTTATCCCTATTTTTGGTAGTCGTTTCATGGGTGTAAAGTTTATGCTGTCAATTGTCTTGTTCTTACCTCGATTGCTATTTTATAGGCCGCTATCCTCTGCCTTGGATGGTGGTATGTGCCTAATCTATTGCCAGTCTTTAAATACTCTTCCTCTTTGGATATGGCATTTTTCAGGTCTCTAATCTCGGCCATTATTCCTTCCTTGGTTCTCGTTACAATTGCTTTCATGGCTATTCTTTCAATGTTTTTTAATAGCTTTTTCATAATTAGTTTGCTTCCACTGGTTCAAATTCGTAGTTCTTATTTTCTAGCTCTGTCAATACCCAAAGCAAATCTTGAATATTGCACTCCTCTATTTTGTCTTCGTGTAGTTCGGTGCCGGACTCATCCTCACCGATTAAATAAAAAACTTGGCCGTGTTCTAAACTCCATTCTATCAAAACTCCGTTAATAGTTATGTCTGAATTTAGGATACTGCCTGCCGGATCATTGAATATATAATGGCCTGAATTGCTTAATTTGAAAAAATCTTTAATGCCTTGGATAGCGTTAGCTTTGATCTCTTCTAAGTGCTTGTTTAGTTTAGTGCTTGTTTTCATGGTCGTTTGTATTCATGTTGTAATTATAGTTAAAATAAAAACATCTGGGGGGCTGGTAGGCTCACATTAGTCCTCCCTGCTTTGCTGCTCCTTGGCTCTGGTCCGGATACCCTAAAAAACCCGTCTGAACTGGTGCCTATGGCTCTGCGTGTTACGATCATGGTAATTTTTTCCTCGTCCTTGTCTTCAATTGCTTTTTTATATTCTGCGTTTCCGTGTGGGCTCCAAGATGCTGCAACCTGTGGAGTCACGTTTATAGTTTTACGGGTTGTCGCTTTTATTGCTTCATGTATTGGCTTTTCACAAATGCAGTTATCAGCATTTAGAAAACAATTGCAAGGGGTTAGCTCTTCAATTGATAAACCGTCTGCCTGTATCGCTTCCTGTTTCTGGGCTTTGGCTTCTATTGTTTCGGGGTCGGGCGTATTAAGTCCTAAAAATTCCTCCATCTTTTTAACTTCTTCGCTTAACCGCTGCTTTGCCTCCTCTGGTGTTTTGCTTGGCCTGTTCTCGTGCTCTTTTAAGGCTTCTTTATATTGGCCTCCCTCTGGGTCGCAAATATTAAGCGGGTGCGCTGGCTCTAGTTCTGGATGCCTTAGCAATGTTCCTCTGTGCTGTGCGGCTATTAGGTTTCCCTCTGTCTCGAGTCTATTTGGCGTGTCTCCTTCTTCTTGTGGTGTTAGTGCCTTTTGCAGTCTTTCCAGGTCGGATTTTTTGAATATCCACCCCGCTCCACAACTTAGGCGAAAATTAAATTTGCCTCCTAGGCTTTTTAATTTGTCTTTTATCGGCTTGGTGTCTCCGATTACTGCGATCGCCTTTTCCGAGTAGTCAACTATTTGAACGGTTCCGGCCTGTACTTCCTGTGCTTCAAATTTCGGTGTCTCCTTGGTTGCCTCGGGTTGGGAGTTGCAAAAAAACCTATTTTCCGCGGCCGCAATTTGCAAAGTGGCTAGGCTGTTTTCGCCTATATTTATTTTTCTTACTTTCCATTCTCCGCTTTTCAAATAATAACCTGAACCCATCGAATATTTTTCGCGGTGCTCTATGTCTTCGACTTTGTATGACCATTTGTAGCCTTTTGGCTGGCTCTCGCTGTTCTTGGCTGTTACTAGCTCTATGGCTTCGGCTTCTGTTGTGAATACTTCCCCGCGTTCGCTATATCGGCCGTCTTCGTCTGTTTGGAAGGTTTCAAAAATTCCTTTTCCCGTTCCTAGGTGCGCGGTTTTCTCGTTTGTGTCTGCTGCCTTTCTCATTTCGCTGAAAATATCCCTAGTGTGGCTGCTCCATTGTAAATAAATTATTTCCTCGGTTGTCTCTGGGTGAGTGTTATAATCTGCGTATGGGTCGTACCCTGTCGAAAATTTTTCGCCTATTATTACAGATTTTACTCCCTCTGGTATAGCTGGGAGTATTTTAATGCCTGCAGCGATTTTCTGATTTCTCTCTATTGCTGCGGCCGTGCGGGCTTGCTCTTCGGCTTGGTTCCTTTCCTCGGTGGCGTGGCGGGCTTGGTTTACTAGGTTGTTAACCTCTTCAATTGGTAGCGTTTCGCCTTCGTTGTAGTATACTCCAATTCCGAATTTTTCACTGTATGGTCTTACTCGGTCGTCATGTCTTAACTCTTTGCCGTCTAAAGTCACGGTTTTGAAATGGCCGGGGCTTTTTACTTCATAAATTACGCGTTTTTTCTCTTCCCAATTTCCGCAACTATCGGTAAAAATAATTTGGCCTATCCCCACAACATACGCGGGCGCGGTTATCTGGGGGGCTTCTGCCTGTATCCTGTTAAATTCAATTAGTCCGGCCGCGTGTACCCTTTTTATTGCTGCCTCTGTGCCGTTGGTCTTTTCCTGGGCAAGTTCCAACCTTTTAGCTCCAAACATCTCATAGGTAAAATTCCCTTTGCCGGTGTCTTGTCCCTGAATAGCTGAACAACATACTAGGCCATTTGATCTCTTAAATGTTGAAATTTGCCATGCGTTGCCGTTGGCGTCCGTCTCTGTCATTGTCTCGGCTTTGTAACCTCCTCGAATTGATTTACTAAATGTCGTTTTCATTGTCTTGGTCGTTTTTTGGTTTGGTTAAAATAGATTTGATTGCTTCGCGTTAAACTCTCCGAATAATGGCGCCTCGGTTCTCGGTGCCGTGGCTTGTCTTATTTTGATCTTCAAGCCTTGGCGCACTGCCTCTAGTATCTGGGCTTTTTGCGTTGCTGTTATCTGCTTCGCCTCCCTTTCCGCTATGTGCTGGGCTTCCTGTTGCAGGCTTGTGTCCGTTACGGTGTCAATCGTTCCCGATAAATTTATTTGATTCATTTTTAAACGTGGGTTAAAATCCGAATGCATGGGACAATAAAACCGCTTTAGCTAGTCCGTATATGCAGACGGCCGCTCCACTTACTGCCATTAAAAAATTGATAACATTACCCGTGATTTTTGCTGCTTGTTCTGTCGTGTTTTTCATTGGTCGTTTTGTTTAATTGTTTATTAATACGCTACAAATGTAAATAAAAATTACATATTTGCAATACATAAGATAAAAATATCTTGTAACTAGCTGATAATGAGCTATAAAAAGTTTAAAATAAATGCGGTTTTTTTGTTAATCGTTGAACCTTCGCGTTATACCGAAAAGAGCCTTGTTTTGCTTTCCTTTCTCCCGTGCATGCCTCAAGGCAAAAAGGCAACCTATTACGATTCTATGGCCTGCATCCGTTAGCGAGTAAAGGCCGTTTTTTATATTGATATATTTAGCTGCTGAAACCGCGTTTTTGTGCTTATAAACGATATTTAACCCGTCCGACATGTAAACCGCTATGCATGACATTACTAAACGCCTATCCAGGTCGGGAAATTCAAGCCTGAACCGCTTAACCTGCCCCCCTACCACATGATAACTACTTAATGCATCAAATAAAAGGACCTTTCCCCTCCTGTGCGGCTTATATGATTTACTAACCGTTACCGGTTCGCTCTGTTCTCCTTCCATATCACAAAGCAAAAGAAACAAAACAAGTAACCAAAAAAACAAGACAATAAACCAATAAACAAGTAATCCAAAGTTATACACAATCTATACACAATTTGTCCACAACTATACTAACTACATTAAATGAATGTAATACTATCAGGGGTGTGGGATGCCTTGTTCAATCACTTAAATGCAACATTGTTGCAAATAAATTTATTCTGGCTGCCGCGTCTGGTTTGGATTTGCAAATATAATATGCTTTTGATTTGTAATCAGTTTCCCGACTTGTGTAAAGTGCTATTAATCAGGCTTTTGTATCTGAACTGCAATACATTTGCAATACATTTGCAATAAGCTTTTAATGGCTTTTGTTTGCATCTCATGGGAGGGGCTTTTTTAAAAATAAAAACGGCTTTCCGTATCTGGCACCCCACCCGGTCGTATTGGTTTCGTTCCGCTGCCGGTCTGGTCGTGGTCATATTTATATGGTCTGCCCTCCCCTCATACTCCTTCTGACTTTAAAACTGTTTTAGTGGTTTCGGTGTCCAATATGCAACACTGTTGCGTTTGAGAGTGTTGTTGGGATTACGTTTTAGTTAGAATAGGGGTTTTATGGTGGCTGGTCTCTGAAAACACGGGGTTTAGACCGGCTTTGTTGGTTTGAGGGTGTGAAATTGGGCTAAAATCGAGGGTTACTGGGGGCGATGTAAATAATAATGACATATATCTTTCATTATTTACTATCTATACATACTTTTGGGTATGAGAATTAGGAAGGGCGCGAATTTAAGTTATCTGATTAACGATGGCGAGAAGGTGATTGAGGTGAAGAGCCTTCGTGAATGGTGCGGGGATAGCTTGAAGCTGTATAACAGGGTGAAGGGTATGGCGAGTCTCTACGATGTGTTTCGGTTTAAGTCTCCGGATGTGATTATAACGAGACTGGTTAACGGGACACTTCCTTTGACTGGCGCTAGGGTTAAGTACGGGAAGATGAGATGGAATATATGCCACTGTGGAAACGGGTATCGCATGCCTTATGGGAAATTGGTAGATCACTGTGAAGAGTGTATGGTTGGGTATGATTACGAGTTCTACAATAAGCAGGTAAGGAGATTGACTACAGCTTATAGGGGTCTTATTCCTGGTATTGACAAGGTTGTTGACGCTAATGGTAAACTCACACTTGGATATGTTATAGACCATATCGTGCCGGTGTTTTTTGGGTTTAGGGTTGGCATTCCTATTCATCGTATCGCTCAAGTGGACAATCTGCAAATCATGGCATATGATGATAATGGCATTCACGGAAAGATGGTTATGCTGCCGGATGAGTGGAGAAATCATCTGACAGGTATGATTTGGAAATATAGCTATCAAGGCGAGGAGAGTATTGATCTGTTCGGTTTATGCAATAAGAAGGGATTGGATTATGTGGGCGTGTGCTCAAGGGTGACTAAAAATCAATGGCCAATTATTATCAACGGGGAGGAGTTAAAAAGTTATCCATTGAAGGCTCCTAATAAACAAGACGTTGATGATGCGGTGGAAATGAGTACCAGATTTAAGAAGGAAACCAAATTTTAAAATAATATGAAAACAGAAATTAATTGGATTGATGAAAAGGTTGAGAAGCCGGAGGGGGGAGTAGTACTGGGGATCACTGATTTAAGTCCTGACATCCCAAAACGAGTTGTGTTTGTGCCTTTATTGGGATGGTATAGAGTGCTAGAGAGTTGGGACTTAACTCCAGTAAGCGTAAAATTCTGGACTGCCTACAATCTTCCTAAGTGAAAGACGATAAGCTTTGGCGGGTGTTTTCTATTTACATAAGGCTTCGTGATGCTGATAATAACGGCATTGTAACCTGCATAACAACGGGTAAGCGAATGCACTGGAAGGATGCCGATGCAGGTCATTTTATTGGACGTAGACACCTAGCAACAAAGTTCCATGAGCAAAACGTACATGCTCAATCTCGCGGGTCGAACAGGTTTAATTCAGGCGATCAGTTCAAATACAGTCTGGCTATAAATAAAAAGTATGGGGCTGGCACCGCTGAGAAGCTACTTGTTCTATCTAGGCAAATTTGTAAACGTGCTGAGTTCGAGATTAACGCCTTAACAGACCACTACAAAAAAGAGATCGAAAAAATTAAAAAAGAAAAGGGATTATAAAAAAGCAACCATGGAAATAGCAAAAACAGACTTCATCGAAACAGAGCTCAAAAAGTTTGAGACAGACTTCGAGATCACAGAGGCGGGCCTGATCACACTTCGGGACTCTTTCAAAGATTTGAAAGTAAACGGAGTAGACGACAAAGAAGGTTTGAAAGCTGTAGAGACCGCCCGGAAAACCCTAAAGAAGCAACGTGTGACAATAACGAACGCCTCTAAGATGCTTCGTGACTCTGCCGTGAGGTTTCAGAAAGCCGTTATTGAAAGAGAGAACCACTTGGTGAACATTATCGAGCCAATGGAGGATGCTTTAGGTGTAATGGAGGATGAGATTTACGAAGAAAAAGAAAAAATCAGGCTTGAAGCCGAGAAAAAAGAATCTGCCAGAATACAATCTATGCTGGACCGATTGAACGCGGTGAACTATGCAATGGACTTTCACACACTGAAAGAGATAGCTGATTTTCAGTTTGAGCAGATACTTTCTGAGGCCACTGCGGCATTTGAAGAGAGTGAGAGAGTAAAGGAAATGGAGCGCATTGATCGTGAGGAGAAAGAGAAAGAAGAACTAGCAGAAGGATTGCGCCAAAAGGCTTTGTTTGAGCAGCAGCAGAAAGAACTACGTGAGCAGCAAGAGGCATTCTGGCTGGAGCAAGAGAAGATAAAAAAGGCTAACGAGGATCAGGCGGCTAAGTTGAAAGCAGAGCAAGATAAACTTGATGCAGAGAAAAAAGCCATCGAGGACGCTAAAGAAAAAGAGCGACTGGAAAAAGTTCGCCAAGAGGAACTAGAACTTGCAAAAAAGCAAGCTGCGGAGAAAGCAAAGATTGAGGCCGAAGCAAAAGCCAAGCGCGAAGCAGAGGATAAAATTGAAAGCGATCGCAAGGCTAAAGAAGAAGCCGAAGAGAAACTTCTTTTAAGTTCTGACAAGGATAAGTTTGCGTGGCTTGCTGACACTTTAAATGATGCCCTGATTGGTGACAACGTAATGATTTGGACTCATTTCAAATCTAAGAAAGGCAAGGCAGTAGCAAAGCAGATCAACGAGCTTCTGAAGCAAGCCTCTAAGTTGGCAACCGAAAACAAGTAGCCATGATACTAGGATTCAAACAATATTTCCCATGGAAAGGGGAAGACGGAAAGCCTGAGCCGACAAATTTTAGGGAGAAGATATTGGCCGGAGCAGGCTATTTTCAGCCTAGTGGTGAGGAACCAGTACGCAATGGGCCTGACACTCATTCGGTTTCAATAAAGTACTACACTCCCAAAATTCACACGTTCCGAGAGGACAAACACGATCGCTGGAAGGCAGGAATGAAAGTATCCATGGTCTACCGTGGCGCAGGCTACAAGATACTACATCACTTCAACGAAGGGATTCCGGAACTGGGCACGATAAAGAGTATACAGAAGATCAAAATAACTTGTGCCGGATCGATTGATCCTAAAGTATACAGGGAGCATGGAGCAAAATTTTGTATTAAGGTTGACGGAAAAGAAATTGAAGACACCATGAATGTAGTTAAGTTGGTTCAAAACGATGGTTTTTATGGACTTCATCAGTTTTGCAAATGGTTTAAAATCGACTGGCAAGGCAAAATTCTACACTTTACCGACTTCCGATATGAGTAAATCGCTAAAAATATCTATGGAAACATTTACTACAGAGCAAAATGTCATTCTCAAAATCCTACATATATCGGAGCCCGTTCGGTTCAAATTAAACTTTGAATTGTGCGAGTACGGCCACGACTGGGATGAAGGCCAGTACGGAGTCAAAAAATGCAAGACTTGTAGGAGGTATAAAGTTTGAAATTATGACAGAAGAACAGTTCAATAAAATAGTAGAAGACAGGATAGCTAAAATCCGCGAACTGCTTGTAGTAAAAGGTAAGGAGTACAGACGTAATAATGATGTATTCCACAACTTCAATTCAGCAGCCAGAGTAGAGAATATTACTCCACAACGAGCGCTGCATGGGTTCTTTCTGAAACACTTTGTATCGTACCAGGATATACTAAACGACTTGGATAAAGGTAAATGCCCGAGTGCAGAACTGATTGATGAGAAGCTAGGGGATATTATACTTTACATGATTTTGCAGGAGGCACTACTTAAAGAGAAAGCAATTTATTTCTAAGCATGGCAAAGCACTCTAACCACGTCCCATACGACTCACCAGATGGGCTACCAACAAATCCGTACCCAATGGTACCAGTTATCCAAGCCTGCACAAACGAGGACTGTGGCGAGGACGTACATACGGAAATTTGCCCTTTCTGTGGCACTGAGAACGAGATTGATTACGAACCGGATTACTCTGCGGGGGAGAGAGAGCATGAGGATGATTAAACAACTTAGACATGAAAAGACCAACAAAAAAACAAGTTCAATTTCTTAGGATGGCCCTAGGAATGACAGGGGTAGTTGCAATCAGCGACAATCTATCTGAATTAATCCTTGTCGTACAGTCAGAGATGAGAAGGCTCGGAGGTGAATATTCTTTGAGAGATGGAGCGCGAATAGCATCCGAACTAGGCGAAATCCATAAAAAAGAGATGAAATGAAACCAAAAGCCGAAAAAAAGTGCGAGAACGGGAAAATTGTGTACCGTCAATATGCCACAAGAAAGCTAAAGGAAATGAAGCGATACTACTCGAAAGTTGAGGCCGCAAACCTGTTGAAAATTAACGTTAATCAACTTAGGGTTTTGGTTTCTTTATTTCTGAATCTAGGGGATAGAAAAAAACTTTTGATGATTGAAATCGAGAAATTAGCAACCCTTCTTAGCAGGAGAATAAAGCAGACTAATAATAGTGAATTTGAGGAGGAGAGATTAGTGGATTTACAGTAAAAAATAAAATGACAACACTAGACAACAAACTACGAGACGGCTCATTTACCTCTAGCGAGATAGTAGCCCTGACAACCTTTGGAACCCGGAAGATGACCAAGGAAGAACTTGGTAAAAGGCCAAAGGAAGGGGTGGGGAGCGCGACTACTACTATTGAGGACGAGACCATTTTGAGCGACCCCGCAACAACCTACATCCATGAGTGCAATATGGAGAGGAGAATGGGTAAGTCTATTGACGCGGAATCGAACGCAAGACCATTAGCCTGGGGGAAACTGGTAGAGAAGAAAGTATTTGAAGTGCTCGATGTAGATTATAAACTGATATCCAAGGAAACCATTGTTCACCCGAAATATGACTTTTGGTGCGGTACGCCCGATGCAGAAAAAGAAAATACCTGTGGAGACATTAAAGCGCCATTCACTTTAAAATCATTCTGCTCTCTAGTGGATCCACTGTACGAAGGACTGACGGGTATAGATGCCATGAATGCACTTCGCTTCGGATACACAAATAAGAAAGGGCTGAAGGTAAAAAAACACGCTGACGGGGAGAAATTTTACTGGCAGATCGTAAGCAACGCAACCCTACTCGAAGTAAACGGAATTGTGCCTAACTGTGATTTTGGAGAGCTTATTATTTTTTGCCCGTATCAAAGCGAAATGGAATCAATAATGGAATTAGCTGGGCAAATTGATGATCCTTTGGAGCAAAGAAAATACTATTTTATATCTCAAGCTATTATCGAAGGGCCTCCATTCGATGGACTTCCTTTTATCTTGGACCATGGGTACTACAAGAACTTAAACATCATTCGGTTTGAAATACCAAAGAGAGATAAGCTGTTTTTGGAAAGGATGGTGAAGAACTCGGGCAGACATTTGATTGATAGAATGTGATATTACGGACGCTGGTTGGAAGAATAACAAAACAAATAATAAATATTATTTACATTTATGGAAAAATAAGCCAACTTATGAGAATAACTAACCCAAACATCACCGAGTTAAAAGACAATCAGATTTTTGTATTTGGATCTAACCTATCAGGGAAACACGGCAGGGGAGCCGCCAAAACTGCTTTGAGCTGGGGAGCAAAGTGGGGGCAAGCAAAAGGATTGCAAGGCAAAACATACGGCATTCCAACTAAGGATGCCAGTGTAACTCGAACGCTATCAATCAATGAGATAGCCCCTTTTGTAGATGATTTTATAGAGTTCGCTAAGAATAACAAAAATTTGGATTTCTTAGTAACAGAAGTGGGTTGCGGATTGGCAGGAATTAACCCAAAAGAAATAGCCCCGCTTTTTAAAGATGCCAAGGAACTTGAAAACGTGTGGTTGCCTGAGCGCTTTATAAACAAAATGTAATATTTATTTGATAATAGTAAATAAAAATATACATTTGTTAATCAATTAGGATGGCCACCAGATATAGCCCCCATGCAATAGGGTAAAAAATGCTCGTTTTTTTCTGCGCAAACAAAGACAAAAAAGGCTATTTGAGGGTAGCCTTTTTAATACATGGACTCAAACAATTCCCCTTTAGCTCTCTCTCTGGCCATCTCTTTGATTTGGTAGATACGATCTTTGATCAGCCTTTTATCGGTTTCTGTTACTAGATCATCGTAGTCAATCAATAGCATCTCTTTGGTGTATTTGGCTGCCTGCAGAGCGTATATGTTATACTCTTCTGGGGTTAGGGCTCTATCTACACCGGTTAATGAGTCGTAGATTCTAGTGGACTTGCTTGGGGTGCCGATGTAAGCTCCTGTGCTGGAAATAAGCTCCCATAATTTGTAGCTATCCTTTTCCTTCTCATCTGCCATTGTAGACATTTTGAGAGGGTTGAACTTGTATAGAGTTTCGGTGACAATCGGTTCGCCCAGGGTATTATACATGGTATCAAAGTTGTCTCGCATGGCCGGGAAGTCGCGGAACAACTGAGCGTAGAAGCTATCCCCCTTTTTCATTGGGGTATTGGTGATCTCCTGAATGCTTCGGCTTACCTGGGTGAATGCATTGGGAACCAACCCCGTTTTTATCGTGCGGCCCGCAAACTTGGTGATCTTGTCTCCAAAGTTTTTATCATCGCTAAGTATTTGAAAGAAGTCTGACATTCCGGAAAGGAAAGATAGATCTGAAATAAAGTGGAATGTTCCTGAAACGATAAGTCCGATTTGGGTATCGTTCATCTCATCTTTCTTGTACTTCCTGGAATCGTTGATGTAACCAATAACAGCAAAAGGAATGGCTAATTGAGTATTGCGATAATCGAAACGAATATCAGTGCCTTTTATCTTAGCGGTGTACTCTTTCCAGCCAGTTCTAGCCAGCTCAAAATTGTTTTTAAAACTACCGGTGCCGTCTGCGGTGATCTCGAGCAAGGGCTCGTCATCATCTTCACTTTGGCTCATGGCGTACAGAGTAACCATTGCCATTGAGCCCGATATGGCTTTGATCTTCTCCCTCAGTAACTCCTCTGCGGTAAACTTAGAATAGCTTGGCTTGGTTGGTATTCCCATACCTCCTTTTGCTGCGCGCACAAGTCCCCAAGGGGTGTAGTCCAGGTAATCATTAACTACGTTAGAAATTACCCGTGTAAAAGGGACTACTGTTTTAACGATAGGGACTGAGGTGGTGAGGGTGCTAATACTGCTCGACAATAACCCCATTACGCCTTCTGGCTCATGGTTATACGTTCCTTTGACCGCAAAGCTAGTCGCGTCTTCACGGTTAAGTTCGGACCATGACTGTTCCATGATCTCATATATCCTTCTGTTCTTCTGCTTGCCAGTTAATCCTTCGGACTCTGCACGGGTTTGGGCTGCATTTAATTGAATGGAGGTCCTGCCTATTAACTCGTTTGCTTTCGCTAACGTGGTTTTATCGAACGTATTTTGATTTTTGCTATACGCTTCTCGGAAAGCAAGCTGGTGCGCCCGCATGTGTTTCAACCCTCCATAAAAGAGAATATCAGTAGCGGTTAGTAACCTGCCAACGTACCTCCACCAGCTGAGAGGATTTTTTTTATTAAGCACCTCCAAAACAGATGCCTGTGACGTCTTTACCCCCGCAAAGCCTTCGAACTTGTTTGACTTTACAGGGTAGTAGCCATTCTTTAAAATGTTAGCCGCCTCCTTCAAATTTCTATTATACCCCTCTACCAAACCTTTGAGTTGGAAAGAGATGTTTTTGAATGCCACCTTTGGATTCTTATACTCAATTACAGACTGCACGGAGGAAACAAATGTTTCTGCCATGGTGCGAACTGCGTTGGCCTCGAAGTTTACCTTGTGGGTAGAAAGACTGGAAAGCATATTGGCATACCAGATGCTTTCAACCACTGAGCCCCAACTTAAAGGGGTAACTTGTTGATGGTACCTGATAATGTCCTGCACGGCTTCGAAACGCTGCCAGCCCATTGGCTTTGCTTCGGCTCTTTCCACTAACTCTTCAAGTTTTTTACTTTGCTCATCGCTGATAGCGGGGAGCTCGATGGATTCCAGATAAGCATCTCTTAATTTCTTATCGGAAAGAACGCCTAAATCTGTAAATTCTTTGATCTTGTCGGCCATTTGCTTAACCAATCTCTTCTTTTTTGGAAGTGATAGTTTAGATCCAAATTTTTGCTCAATTAGCTTCTGGCGCTTTTCGCCTACTATTTTTTCGAGCGTGTCCATTAATCGCTTGGCTTCACTGGGCTCTAAATCTTTCTCTAACGCCTCCTGAAGTTCTTGCTTTTTAGAATTTAGGGTTTTGTAATGCCCAATGGCCAGGTCTTTAAAACTCTCTCCCTGAAGGTATTCTAACAGGGTTTTGCGATCGGCCTTGCGCTCCTCTTTAATATCAGATGCAAATTGCTTGCGGAAGTCGGACTCATCCCAATCTTTATTGTTTTGCTTTACCTCGTTTATTGCCTTCTCAACGGCATCAGCTAGGCTATCTCCGGCTTTCACCGCTAACCGAATAGTATTAATCGCTGCCTTGTAAGTCAGCGGCAGTAGGCCCATAGAAAAGTCTAAATTAACCCGGCCACTTTTAATGCTATCATCAATCTGCTTTTCAATTTCGTCAAGTTTATTAAGTACTTTTTGAGTGAACTGTTTACGCTTGGACTGACGGAGGTTTTCTGATTTTTTTGACTCGTCTAGGATTGCTTTAATTCGGGGATCGCTCAATAGTGACTGCAGCGCCTCTTTTGGGGCTTTATCTAGGATTAAAGAAATGAGATCATCTACATTGGCCTTGTTGATGTCTAGGGCCTCATTACGGCTTTTGTTGTACTCTTTTGTGAGAGAGTAAGCTACTTGTTCGGCATCGGAGGCAAACATATTGGCAAAGGCCTGCACTGTTTGGCCAGCCCTAGTGCCTAGTTTGGCGATTTCCTCTACTAACCGGTTAATTTTATCCCTTACCGCGTTGGGTGTTTCGGATGTTTTTACCTCCTGCTTGAGCTGAGCGTAAATAGTCTTACCAATAAATATTCTATTTTGATCAGACAATCCGTTGTTAGGATCTGTAATATCTGCAATGGACTGATCAATGCCTTTTTCTTCAATGTATGCATCGGCTTCGGCCTGGCGAGTTAAATCAGTAGTGGGAATGTAGTAACGGCCCTCTTGGGAAAGACCTTGTTTAACTTCATCAGATACGGATTCATCTGACAGGTACCGCTTGGCAATAGTCCGTTCTTTTTTAGAGGATTCTATGGATTGATTACTTTCTGCGGATTTGGGTGCTGGTTTTTGCTTCTGACTTTTATTTTCAGACGCTTTTACATCCGTCATTTGCGCATAGATTCCCTTCATCTTTGCGTTTAATTCTATCTTAGACGGATTGATATTTTGGTAGATATCATTTAGCCACTTTTTGAAGTTTTCGAATGCCTGTTGTAATTTGGAATTAGGCGCCTGTCCATCTTTCAAATACTGCTCGAAACCACGGGCAAAGTTTTCGCTTGTCTCAACGTTCCATTCTTTTTGACCTGACCATTCTAAAATATCCTTACGTTCTGCTGAGCTTAAATAATTCTCGTATATGTGCGCGAGTTCATGAACCGGTGTGGAGACATCTGGATTGGTTAGCGCGTAAATAATTGCCTGTCCGTTCATCATGTCGCGCATGGCTCCTTTGACCCTCTCTGCGTCACGCTGAAACTTTATTGTCTCCTCTATGGAAACCGCATTATCATCGAACACCACATAAACCTTGCTTCCTTTAGCGCGAGATTTGTCTACAAACATAGCCTCATCGGAATAGGTTATGCCATCAATTCCATTTTCTAATAAGAACTCAGACGCTTGTTTCTGGCCTCCTCTTTCCTTCGCGATTGCATCATACGCCTGCTGGCCAGTCATGCCTTCTACTGAAATACCGGAGTTGGCAAGTTTTTCGACTTGCTTTGCAGTTAACGGGGTATTCCCATCCAAGTAGTCATATTGATCGGGAGACTTGCCTTGGTGGGCGCTGGCTTTGTATGTGAAGGTGCCTAAACCTCTTTTATTTATTTCTTGCTCAAGTGATTCCAGTTGTGATAACTCGTTCGTTGCCTGACTCGCCCCAAAAAGTTTTTTACCCTCTTTTGCCAGCTGATTTTTATATATCGCAAGATCACCTCCAAAGTCATAGGCTAATCGTTCGGCAACATCTATCTTTCCGGCTTTGTATTTTTTGAAAAATTGAGGGAGTATTTTTGAAACAAATGGATAGGTTGCATAACCTCTTGTTGGCCCTTCCTGATCTAAGAAATACAGTCCGTATCCTAGTTTTTGTTGACCAACACCTTTGCCAACTTCACTCAAGCGAAATTTATCAAACAGATATGGGCTTGAGTGGAAGAGTGAAATCTGGTATTTAACGGCTGGGTTTTGCGCTAATGCATCAGCTAACTCCTTATCGGCTTTACTGAATTTAATCTTTTGATATTGCTCTTCGAGCGTTGTGCCTTGTCTATTGGCAATAGCGGAAAGAACGGCATCGTAAACCTCAGCGGTGGACTGGGATTCTTCTTCGGATAGCCCAAACACATCTTGCATTACTTTTTGAACGCTTTTTTTATCAGTGACTTGATCTCCCTCTTCCTTTTTTACGAACTCTGCAAATTCGGTGAGTTTTTCCTTATCGTATCTATTAAATGATTTTATAGACTGATCTATTTCTTTAGCAGTCACGCCAAATCTTTTTCCTTTAAGGTATTCGCGTAATTTTTCGATTACGTTATCTGGAGTTGCTTGCTTAGACTGAATTAATCCCTTGGCAATTTTGAGTAAGGCGTTTTTAATAGATGCCTTGCGGTCTGGGTTGTTTACATTGTTGGTGCCGTATTTTTCCTGATCTTCACGGAGCGTTCCGTCACTCATGGATTTATAATACCCTTGTATGCTTTGGCTGTTGCTTCCGGTTACGATATAATCCAACACATTAACATCTAGGTTTTTTAATGTGCTCGTGGCTTGATTTACCTGAAGAGTGTTATTTTGATTACCGTAAAAAACAACTGACATAACGGTGGCGGATTCGCCTATCCATTGAGTTAATTGTTTTAGGTCAATGCCATCTTGAAACACGTAGTTGCCAACTATTTGATTTTTTATATTAAGTAGTATTACCGCATTCTTTGGCATGGCGGTGTACTGAAGCTGCTGGACAAACGTGGCTATATCTCTTGAGTCTTTAATTTGTGTTTGGGGGACTTTTAAGATAGTTTGCTCATCCATTATATGAGTTTCCAATGGCACTCCATCCTGACGATCTTTCCGCTTATACTGTTTTGAGTTTTTTCCGTTTATGATAGTGTACTCTTTTTTGTAGGTATCCATGATAAGGTGCTCGGAATCTACGCCAATGTCTTGAAGTCCGCTTTTTATCTTGTTGGTAAGGACAATATCTGACTGGCTAGGGTCAAGATTTCCAGAAGGATGATTATGCACCAGGTACACCTTCTTTGAATTGAATTTGGTTACTCCTGCTAAAACTAATTTAGCATCTACTACCGTTCCCGCGGTTACGCCAAGGGAAAGAAACTGAATGTGGCTATTGCCGTCTTGGTCTACGTGAACGGCAAATGAGTGCTCTACCGATTTATCTTCGAGTAGCCTCATTATGTCGGCTACGTCTGCTGCGGATGTTACCCGAGTAGTGCCGGTAAACTGAATGTTTTTGAACTTATTCCAAACGGCCTTTATTGAAGAACCGATACCGTTACTGGGTGAATCTTTCCGTTGTACGGAGGAATTACCTGTGCCGTAGTTGGCGGAAGGGTTTGAGAGGTAGGGTACTCCTTCGGTTGTTTTTTTGGTTTTTTCATCTTTGAATAAGCTATTTTTATCGGCCTCGATTGCTTTCTTTAAACTGCTTTTGGCGGACTCTAGTTCTTGCCTTGCTTTGTCTACTCTGCGCTGAAGCTCGTCTAGTTGTTTTTTGACTTGATCACGGTCTGCTGCGCTCTGTTGGAACAATTTCCCCTCATCGCCATTACGGTTACCGAATATATCAATTTGATCTTCGGTAATTGACTTTGCGAGGGTATCTTTTTTTGCTTTGTACGCTTTTTCGGCTGCCAGTAAGTCTCCCTGAGCTTTATTTATCCGTTGCAGGGCTTCTAACTGGTATGGGCCAAGTAATTCTTGGGAGCCTTCTTCTACTTTCTGCAAGCCGGCTTCAATGTCTACGTTTTCACGATCGAACACGATTAGTTCACCTTCCTGAGTTTCGGTAGAGGGGAGGTAAACGCTATCAAAACCTTCGGTACGTAAACGCTCACGTACCATTTCGGCCAGCTTATCTATACCGGCATCATTAAGGTCATCTATCGATTCGAGTTCGCCAAACGGATTCTCGAGATCGTCTGCCGTAAATTTATCTTTGTTCTCTTGAAGGATTTTGTTTCGTAGCGGAATGATTGCATTCTCATCCTTAAATACAAATGGCTTCTTTATTTTGACGGTTGCCTTCTGCGGAGTGCCTTCGTACCTGTTATCTTTTTCGGTGCTTAGGTATGTGCCCGAGACAAGCCCCTTGCCCATATTTAGGCCGGGAACGTGCGTGAGTGGCTGAGAAGTTATTTCTGCGACTCGCTCTTCGGCACTTGTAGTCTGATCCCCAAACTCTGCCTGAATCGCTCCTCCTTCTGTGCCAGTCTTGCTCTCTTGTCTGCCGCCCTGTTGATCGAGGTTACCAGGAATTGGCTGTAATTCTCCGCCTTGCTCTTGTTGTCCATAAATATCTTCTGTTAAAAGTTGAAATTCGTAATCGCTAAGTTGGTTATTTTCTTGGAAATCAGGATCATTATCAATGTCTTTTTTTACTTTTTCAACATCCAATACGCCATCCACGTAATATTTATCCACAAAACGCCCAACGCTGTCAATAGAACCGTACTTCTCGGCCATATTAGACAAGAAAGCTTTAAGTGTTTTTCGATTAATCCCCTTGCCGGCTATTTTGGTGAATTGATCTGATAGGTCTTTTAGTACTGGGTTTCCTGCGGGAGTGTAGATTGTATTAGGTCCACTGTTGTGGTCCACCATAAATTGCCATACATCATCAGGGGAAATAGATGTTTCGGAGCCATCAAAGGAATGACTAGCCTTTTGAGCAATTTTGTCTATTGGCGTTCCGCTTTTGCTGATCTTGTAGGATTTAGCCATACCCGGACGGATGGCGTTTTTGTCTCCGTATTTGCCAATATTTATACTTTCTTCGAAAGAATTAGCTATGACCACTTCCTTACCAGTCTTGGAAGGATTTTTTACTTCGTTATTGTACTTTTTGGCAATTTCAATAGCTTGCTTCTCCTGCTCATCGGTGAGTGGGGTAGCTTTTTCTGCCTTTGCAATTTCCTTTAGGTCGTCAATACCTTCGGTGACTAAATTAGAAACAGGAGAGGTTTTTTTAACCTCTCCCTTTTCTTGTGGAGTTAGCAGCCCTTCTTGCCGCCCTTGCCCCCCTTGGTTGACTTTGCCATCGGTTGTAGAGATTGGTTTTTTCCCTTCTATCGCGGAGGGGCTTTGCGGTTTTATTTCTTCTGCGTATTTAGCCTTCTGCTCGTTGAAATACTTTTGGCTTTCTTCATCCACGAAAGGATTTTCGCGGTCGAGCATAGGATCGATGTACTGAATGTTTCCGTCAGCGTCTTTCAGTACGTTTTCGCTATGAACATCGCTAAGCCTTACACCTGACTCCGGATTGTAGAATTGATTCTGACCGGGTGAGCCTTCTGGGTGGATTTGATAAAATCCTTTTTCGGCAAGGTTTTGAATTAATTCCTGACGGGGTACTTCGGTACCAATTATTCGGTTTTGCTCTGAGATAGCAGACAGCCTACCACCTGATTTTGTAAAGCCAATTAAATTATATGCAGTGCTGGGGAAAAGTTCTTTTTGAAGTGTAAGCCTATCCCAAAAGTCTGCCCATCCACCGTGATTTGTGAGGCCGTTTACCTTTATGACTTTATCGCCATTTTTGCTTAGGTAAACATCTTGCTCGGCACCACCGGCAAGTTTTTCACCAAACGCTTCTTTAGGATCTTCAATGAAAGTTCCGGTTTTCTTGGCGTAGGCCTCAAGCTCCTGATCTTGATCTTTTTTTAGTTGCCGTTCGCTTCTCTGTGCGCCTTCAGTCGTTGGGCTTGCTTCTTGAACTCCTCGGGTGACATTTTCGGCATCTTCTTGACTGATTCCAGTGATTTCTTGTTGTGCTCCTCGTGCTTCGGGGTCAACTTTATTTTCTTTTCCATCGGGTGCTAAATTAATATTTTCTACTGGTTTTGCAACTTCTTGAGCACTTGGTTGTACTGGTTGAACAACTGTTGGTTGGGCCGCTTCTTCAGGGCGTTGAACAGGGTTACTAGGCGCTTCCTGAGTTGTTGGTTCAATACTCGGTTCATTTTCGTTTTTACTAATTAACTGCGATGTTGCAGACATTCCTCCTCCACCTACGGCACCTGCAAATCCTTCTTGCTTTATCTCTTCAATTTCCTGATCGGTCAAATCATTAGCGGCCTCAAAAATATCATTGTACTTACCGGTTGACATCTTAGCGGCTAGTTTGGTATTTAGCGCCTGTATTGCTTCCGTTCCACCTTCACCAATTGCCCCAGCTGTAATTCCACCAAACCGGCTTTTAAATATTTTGGTAATGAGTTTTACAGAGAGAGATTTTGGTATGAACTTTCCGAATACAGAAAGAGTACCCAGTCCTTCCAGGGCGGTATTAACAGCACCGCTTATATCTGAATTGTCTCTGGCTGTTTTGTCGAGGTCTTCTTTCAGGATTTGCTCTTCCGATTTACCAGTGGCTTTTTCGATTTCTGACAATCCACCTTTGTACGCTTCTCCCTTTTCCATAAGATAGGGAAATATAGGAACTACCATTGCTGGCGCCAGACCGATGACATTACCCATTGCGCCCGCCACGTAAGATGCAGCGGTCGAAATATCTTTGATATCCTTCGTGTCTTGAATTACGCCTTTTGTGTTTTCTGCGGATTCTTTGTCTTGCTGACGGGAGTAATCTAACAAGCCTAGTTTTCGGGTATCAATGGCACCTTCAAAACCTTGCTTTTCTTTTTGAAATGAGTCTGCGCCTACTTTTTTAGAGTAGTTTTCAATGGCCGCTTTGCGCATTTCGTCCGTAACAAATGGCGCCACTGGCCCGGCTGGTGTTGAGGTTGAAGGGTAGGCTTCGTTTACAATTTTATCTTCGAATGCGTTTTTAGAGCGCATCATACCCGCTTCGCCCGCGGCTACCCCGCTTGGCAGCATGTCGGTAAGGGCTGACCATGCCTTTTTACCAAAGTCTACAAAAGGCTTTACAAAGGCGGAGGCACTTTCTAACTCGGCTTCGCGGCCTGTTTTTTTGGGTGTGGTTAACTCCGCGAGCGACTTCTGCTTATCTTGTTCTTCGGTGAGGCCATTGGCCATTACAGGCTCAGCATCTTGAGGAGGCGTCCATTTAACTGGATTATCCTCAACTGCGACTGCATCGGCCGGTGGAGTCCATTTGAGTTTTTTGCCCATTATTTTTTCTTGTAGGTTTTGCCGTCTGGACCCACTAGGGTTTCTCCAGGTTTAAGTTTTGACCACTGGGTATCAAAGTCTTCTTGATTGTTTGCTGGTTGTTCCTTTTGAGCCCCTCTCTCCTTCACGAACTGCATTTTAGGATTATCGCCTTTAATGTCGTTGTTAATTATGTAGCGCCTCAGCTCTGCTAGTCCCTTCTCATTCATAGGAAACTTCTCGCCATTGATTTTCAGGTCATCGGTTCCCAGTTTGCCAAACATGGTCTTATCCACCTCAATCATATCTGCGGGAACTTTAATTCCGTTTTCGCTCAACACTTGTTGCAATTTAGTTGTGGTGTCGCTATCGTCCTTACCTGCTTTTACAGCGGTCTTAATCTGCTCAACTACCCCGTCTATCTTTTCATCGTCTACATGATAGTTCTTCTCTGGCATTTTAGAGTACTCATCTGCAACCTTGGAAAGACTTGAGTTGTATTTTACGATCGCATTTCGGTTGGCCTCATCAAACGGTGCGTATTGGATATCATACTTACCAGTGAATTTATTCTCCTTACCACGAAGGATAATGGATTTCTTCCCGGTGTTTGGATCTGGGCCGAACCCGATCAGGTCTCCGGTTTTGTCTGCCAGTGTTAGTTTTCGATCGGATGCCTTTAGCATCCCCTGAAGATCGACCGATGGCCCCTCTACCGCTACCAGTCCGTTGTTTTTGAAGACTGTGTTGGCATCTTTTGAGATTCGTGTTACCGTGCCTTCGCTTATTTTCGGGGCGGTGTTTTGGTTTCCGTAACCATTTCTTGCGGAGGGGTATTTCATACTGCCTGAAATAGCGTCTCTTTCTGTGATTTGGTTAAATGCGGAAAGGTCTTTTCTCACCTGATCACGAACCATTGGAGCGTATTGCTTGTCGTAGCGTATTTCATTAAACCTCTGAAGTATGTCACCATAATCACCCTCTAGTTTTTCATTAACTGTTGGGTCTGGAGGTATTCTGTTTCCGTTTTTATCGGTGTAACCTTGTTGAATTTGCTGTTTTGCTAGGTCAAAGCGAATCCTGTCTGAATACCTTTCATTTAGAGCCACATCAATCAGTCCTTCGGGAATTTCAGCAACGGCTTTTCCGTCTTTTATAGTCCCGAATCGAGCCTTATTACCTTCCATAACCACATACTGACCTAGAGGGGTATTCATTAGGCCCTGGTAGTTTTGTGTGGCGGCCATTTCCTTAATCGGTTTTACAAAGGCCTCTACATATTTAGATTTATCGAAAACGCGCGGACTTCCAACTAAGTTGTTAAGCCCCTCCATATTGAGGTCTGCTGTCTTCTTGCTTATGGGATAGTTGTACTCTTTAATTTTTGTACTAGCAAATTCATCGTCTGCAAAAGGGTCGGCTTTTATCGATTGCTCAACTTGTTTTTCAAGTTCTACGGAAGCTTTTTGCTTAGCCTGGTTTTGTTGAATTTCATTGAGTTGATCAACCGTGGCCTTGCCTGCGGAGTTAATGTCGTTAGATTGGCCTAGAGCTGTTGAATAATTGGCTAAATAGTTTTGAATGTCGGCAGTTCCCTCTTCAGCAAAGTAATCTCGCCCCTCGTGCTTCATGGTTTTAAGCTTGTCCACATAATCATCACGCATTTTTTGTTGCTCAAGAGCCAACCTTCTTTCATTGGCTTTCTGCATGGCAATTTGCTGCCACGGAACATTAATGGACTTGGCGTCTTGCCAATGTAGGATTTGGGCTAACCCAGTGCCTTCGCGACCTTGAAAGACTGCTTCTCCTGCGTTCATTCTTCGAATGGATTATAATTTCCTTTTTGAAAAAATCCATTTCTCCATCCGTTGCTACCGAGTGCTTGATTTGCTGTGGGCATTGCTGACCCGCTCCCCATTCCATTTGCATCGCTTAGTCCTCTACTGCCCTTAAATAAACCTGCCGATCCCGCTGCGGCTGCTGCCCCCCCTATTTGGCTAAACGCATTCCATAAGGCGTTATCTCCTTGGGCTTCGTTTTGCATAATGGCGCCCTGAAGTGCCGATTTTGAGGCTTCGTATTGCCTACGGTTTGCCATTTGGACGTTGCCCTTTTGAAGCAGTAATTGGGTGTAGTCTTGGTTTGCCCGGTCTTTAAACTGAGCTAAGTTTCTTTGAATGCCTTGATTAGCTATGTTTTGCTGACCTTGAATTGCCATGGCTCCATTCACCAAATTAGTAGATGAGGTAGTGCCTCTGGAAAGATTGGCAAATGCGCTGCCCGCGCTACGTTGAATGTTGGCCTGGTCAATATCTTGACCTGCGTACATAGTGGCATCTTTTCGTTTTTGTGAGTTACCCAAAGCCTCTAGCAAAGCCGGTGAAATAAACTGGCTTTCTTTTAGATTGTTGAGCGCATTTCTTTGCTTATTGGCAAGATTATCTGCCGCAATTTTTTTACCTATGCCGCCTACTAGGGCTGTGCCAGCCCCTATCGCTAATGCCGCTGCAACAAACGCCATAATTTTAAAAGTTTTTTAGTGAGTGGTAATCTTTTATACTCTTCGAAAGTTTTTGAAACGAGCCGGTGTTCAATTTTGTCAATATCTCTCGTTTCCGATGGGTTGGAGTGAATGTTGTACCAGTAAACATCTGTAACGGCTAGGCCAACTCTTTTTATCCCCCTCTCTTGCTCAAAAATACATGGCCCAGTAAGTGTTTGAACTTCGGACATGGTTTCGTTAAAGACCTTTATTGTTCCTTTGGCAATTATGATTATGTGATCCATGTTGTGGATCTTGCCGGTGAATGTCACCCCTTTCGGAACGAACATTTCCCTTACATAAGTACCTGAGCCAAACAAGTGTTTGATGGGTGTGAGTGTATTGTTTCCAAGTTTGACGTTAGGCTGAGACAGTAGCCACTTATCGAAATCAGCTATTTGCTGACGGGATTCCTCTCGCACAATATGCGATTCCTGCACATCTGGAAGAGTTTTAGTTACCATATATGCCCAAAAGTAAAAAATAATAGTTAAAAGTTGTTATTATTTACTAAAATAGTTTAGTTTTGAGCCGATTAATGGTGCTGAAGTAGTAATTCCACGGGGGTTAGTGCTAGTTTCCTCCGTGGTTTTATCCTAAGTCTAGTAAATATTAAATCGCGAGTTGTCTGAAGTTGGTATCAGGGAGGGCTCATAACCCTCTGCGTTAAGCCTCGCGGGTTCAAGTCCCGCACTCGCTACGAAATTTTTTTTATGAAGAGCAGCGCCCGAAAGGGTGATAGGATTGTCAACCGAATTTGGCAAAAACAACGGGAGATATGACCGTAACACAAAATTAAAGGAGCGATAGCGGGGAGTAATTATAAAAGCATTTTTTGAAGTACCATTGAGTGATGCCAGTGGTTTACGGATTTTCTATTTTTTCCACCCCTGACGGGGAGGTCTTGCATCACAGGCCGAACCGTCAGGGGTTTTCTTTTATACTCTTTGGAGTAAAGTATCTGTATGGAAAAATTTTACCATCAGAACAAAAAATTTAAACAGCTAAATGTATCGCTATGGCAAAATACAGAAACATTGCAGTAAAATTCTGGAGTGACGAGTTTGTTGCTGAGGAATTAACGCCTGAGAAAAGGTATTTCTTTCTCTATCTACTAACTAACGAGCACACTACTCAGTGCGGTATCTACGAAATCACAAAGCGGCAAATGGCCTTTGAAACCGGTTATAATGTCGAGACGGTGGAAAAATTGCTTCAGTATTTTGAATTGCATGGCAAGATCAAGTGGAGCAAAGAGACAAACGAAATTGCCATTAAGAACTTCGTAAAGTACAATCCGCAAGGCAGTCCAAAAGTTAAATCATACGTTTCGAAGGAGATCGATGCCGTAAAAGCCAAATCTTTAATTGATTTCGTCTACCTGTCCGAAAATCAAAAAACCGCGAAATCAGAGGAATTATACCCTATCGATACCCTATCGATACCCTATCACAATAAGAATAAGAATAAGAATAAGAACGAGAAGGAGAATAAGAACGAGAACAAGAACGAAAGCGATGTGACCGTTTTGATTTTGCCTGACTTCGAATCCTTTTGGGTTAAATACGATAAAAAAGTAGACCGTCCCAAATGCGAAAAAAAATGGGAAAAAATTAAGCAGGGGGACCGCGAAAAGATTATGCAACATCTGGATAGCTATATTCCATCAACTCCAGATAAAAAGTACAGGAAAAATCCACTCACCTACCTCAATAGCAATTCTTGGGAAAACGAAATAATTTTTAGCAATGAAAATGGAAAGCAAAAAGGATTTGATGCTGCAGCAACCCTCAGCGCTATCTACGGAAATAAATAACGTTGGAAATCATGCTAGTATTATTGTTGGCTTGAAAAGCAGGGTTAGCGATGTGATGTCCAGCCCTTCAATTTTTCAACTCACACACGCTGGAGCCAACCGAAAGGAACTTGAGCAGGTGGTGGCCGTGCTTATTTCGAAATATGCCAACATGCTTACGGTTGGTGGAAACATGAGGCCTGAACACGCAATTGAATATGCTAAAAATATTTTGAATGACTGGCCAACAATGAGCCTGGATGACCTTAATATTTTGCTATCAAACGGAGTAAAGGGAAGGTATAATGAAAAAGGTATAATGCGATTTGATATCGCTGTACTATATGACTGGATAGCCAAATATCAGGACGAGTGGAGTGCTGAATGTGAGCGCGTCCTAAACAAAAGAAAAAGTAATCAAGTAAACATAATTGCGTCCAATCCAGAAACAAATAGGCTAATGGAATCTTTTCTAGATAAACTTTCTGACTTTAAGAGCGCCCCCAAACTAACCGATAAGCAGATAAAAGATTTGGGAATTGAGAGGCCAAGAAAAAAAGCTACAACATTGGTAAGAGAAAAATTCATCATCGAAGGAATGGAGGTTAATGCTGACTCCGAGGAGGAGGCAAGGAAAATATATGATGAATTTAAAAGAACCAGAAAATGAGAAACTTTCAATTACCAACAAGAGATATTTCTGAGGCGCTAGGCAAGCTACCTCCTGCAGCAATTGACCTAGAGGAATCGGTACTTGGCGCATTGATACTTGAAAGAAACGCACTATCATCTGTTGTTGAGATTCTTACGCCAGATCACTTTTACAAAGAGCAGCACAAGGAAATATTCTCTGCAATTATTGAACTTTTTAAGGCATCGGAACCGGTAGATATGCGTACCGTTGTTTACAAGTTAAGAAAAAACGCTAAACTCGAATTAGTAGGAGGGGCTTATTATATTGCCGAACTTACTTCTAAAGTCAGTTCAGCAGCCAACATCGAATACCACGCGCGCATCATCATCGAGATGGCCATCAAGCGCACACTTATTCAAATCGCTTCTAGAGTTCATCAAGACGCTTACGAGGACACGACAGACGTATTCGAATTATTAGACGATACCGAGCAGTCCGTTTTTAAAATCTCCGAATCAAACCTTTCAAAAAACTACGAAAGCGTAAAGGCTTTGATGTATCAAGCTGTGATGGAGATGAAGGATAGAAAAAAATCAATCAATGGGGTAACAGGAGTGGCCAGCGGGTTTCTTCCGCTTGATCGACTCACCTCTGGATGGCAAAAGTCAGACTTGATAATCATTGCAGCTAGGCCAGGCATGTGTAAGACCGCTATGATTGTTTCGGCTTTAAGAAATGCTGCGGTAGATTTTAACATGCCGGTGGCGCTATTCTCACTTGAAATGGGGGCAATTCAACTCATTTATCGAATGATATGCTCAGAAGCAGAAATAGACAGCGAAACCTTGAGGCAAGGAAATTTAGAAGCCCATCATTGGAGCCGGATTATCCATCAAACAGCCAAACTTAGTTCTGCGCCTTTTTTTATTGATGATACACCCGGATTGTCTATAACAGCACTTAGAGCCAAATGTAGAAGGCTTAAAGCAGAACACAACATACAACTGATCGCCATTGACTACTTACAGCTAATGCGCGGTGAAAAATATGGCAACAGAGAGCAGGAAATTGCATCAATTTCGCGGGCACTCAAAGGCATAGCAAAAGAGTTAAATGTGCCTGTGATAGCGCTTTCTCAATTAAGCAGAAGTGTTGAGACTAGAGGAGGAGACAAAAGACCCTTACTATCCGATTTACGAGAGTCTGGATCCATTGAGCAAGACGCTGACATGGTTGCCTTCCTATACCGCCCAGAGTATTACAAGATAACAGAAGATGAGAATGGGATGTCAACACAGGGGCAACTTGAGGTTATTATAGCAAAACACAGAAATGGGTCATTGGATACGGTAAAGCTGAAATTTATTGGGAAGTACACTAAGGTTACGAATTGGAATGACCACCACCAACCTATTCACAAGGCCCCGGAAGGATTTACAAAGATGGAGCCACAAAAACCGTTCAAAGATGACGAAGCACCCTTCTAATTTGTTTCAATTACATTTTGTATTAATTTTACCAACAAAAGTAAATTAAACGTAACATTTTGTTATGATAAACTGCAAAAATGATAACATTTTGGTGAAGATAATCCCCTACAAGGTGAAAACCAAGCTATACATACCCCCTCAGTTCCAAGCAAAGATGAAGCACTTGGTAATGGGCGAAGTGATTAGCGCTGGAGAGGGGACAGAACTTTTGCCCATGCCGGTGAAAGCAGGGAATACAGTTGTATGCCAAAGTACAGACGGATTTGACGTAGAGTTTAATGGTAAGACATATCGATTGATTAAAAACTATAACATCATTTGCGCGAAATGAAACCATTTATAATCGTATGTGCGGCACTTACCATTTTGGCGCTTATTCTAGGCATGGGGAATAATAATAAAAATATGAACTAGAGATGACTCGACAGCCCTTTGAAAACCTAAAGTACAGGATACACAACATTCCGAAGTCTGCGGATTTGTTCGAGGAATTTCCCGAACTAAAAAAGCATAGGGAGAACCTGACGAAGTACGTGGTAAAAGAGGAGGACGGAGAGGTTACGGAATTTGAAGTAGCAAATGTAAATGGACTTATTCGCTACCTGATTTACCTATACGATTCGAAGAGCGACCTAATACGCCAAGAGCCAGAAATTTCAGACCGAAAGAAAAAAGCAAGCGAACTAAGTGGATTTACAGATTTTGAAGAAGAGTATGTTTTAGGAAAAGCGTTTTACTTTTTAACCCGAGTATTTAACGACAGGAAGTTTCGAGAGTGGTGTACCATGCAGCAGGAACTTGAGGAAAAGCAACAAGCCAGATGGAAACCCATTAACGAAGATGACACGAAAGACCAGAAGCAGTTGATGGAGGCCCATGAGAAGAAAGGCAAATTGAGAGACCAAGCAATGGCTATACACAAAGCACTTGATGCACTGGAGAGTGAAATTTTTAGCGATAATGATGATCTAAAAAACGTAGCAAACGACCTATTGACAACACCAGAAAAAATTGCGGCAGCGTATTACTGATAAAAAAGCAACCAAAAAATAGCACCATGAAAACAGTAACGTAGAAATGTTTCAACCCATAGACGGAGGCAGCACACAACGTATTGAATTTGGAGACGAGTTCATAGAAGTCCATTTGCCGCCTATTGGGTACGTTGTTGATAGAATGCCCGACCCCAAGACTGGTAAGCCCAGCGAGAAATTAATAAAATCTGAAATACTATTTGACGACCTTCCACTAGTTGATAAGAAATGGCAAAGAACTACTCTACCAAAGAACTGGAACAAGTGGCTAGAAGAGGAGGCTCTAAATAAGCAACTAAACCCAAATTACTCACACGCAGAAGCTGACTATTTTAGAGCTCAGGAGTGGAGGCGCAGAATAAACGGAGTTTGGATTGCAATAGGAAACAAAGAAAAAAAACCGGTTGAGTACATCTACTTAACAGGTACAGCATATCTTTATTTTAACTGGTGGGACACTGACTTTATCCCCAGGTTCAGGCACGTATACCTAAAAGTGTTCTATGCACTTTCGTATGTAGAGGAAAATCCGTTTTTGTATGGGCTCGCATTAAGCACACTAAGACGTTTTGGAAAGACAGCGATGTTATTCTGTTGGCTCTATGACTTTCCAAGCAGAAATAAAAATGCCTACGGTGGATTTCAGGCTAAGAAATTTAATGACGCCAAAGTTAAGTTTAAGATTAACGTAGTTGACCCATGGAGGAGACTACCGGAATTTTTCAGACCGGAGGTAGACACAGCCGGTACCCAAGTGGGGAGTATAGATTTCCGAAGATCGGCAGGCAAGGGAAAGAAGGCCACAGAGAACTTTGGCGAAGACACCTCACTTCACTCGGCCATTGACTTTAAAGACAGCAGCGAGAGCGCGTATGACCAATCTAAGCTGCATAGGTATGGCATGGAGGAGCCCGGTAAGTGGGAGGAGAGTGACGTATACGCAACCCTTCAAAAGATACAGCCCGCTTTAAAAAACGGAAGCAAGATAATTGGGAAGTGTTTCGCACCCACTACCGTTGAGGAGCTTGAAAAAGGCGGAGACTCATTCATTGAAATGTTTGAAGACAGTTTGCCCAGCTTAATGAAAAAGTTTGATGGCAGAACTAAGAGCGGCCTGATCTCACTATTTATTCCAGCTTATGAAGGATATGTATTTGATGAATTTGGAAGGAGCGTTATTAACGACCCCGACCCAAAAGTAATTGTTTTAGACGAAGACGGTCACCGAATAGAATTTGGCGCAAAGACACAACTATTAAGAGATAGAAAAGTAGTAGAGAATGACCTCCAGGCGCTAACCTCATTGATGCGGAAATTTCCGTGGTCATGGGAGGAGGCAAAAAGTGTTAGTAATGAGTTTTGTCACTTTAACCACATGGTTCTTTCGAAAAGATTACAGGAGCTACGGGGAGCCGAACCGAAGTATATTTTAGGAAACCTAGAGTGGGACAAGAAAGACGGAACGGTTGAATTTTTCAGAGATGACCATAAAGGCAAATTCAAATTTGCCTGGCTACCCGATGAAGAAGGAACAGGTGGAGACATTACCAAGAAATTTAAAATAGTGAACAACGTAGGCGAAGATTGGGATAACGAGAACGGAAAAAAACTCTTTTACCCCAAGAATGACCACCTATTTACTATTGGATGCGACCCGATACGAAACGTAAAAACAGATGACCCCACCGCATCAAAAGCAGCCGCGTATGTTTTTAGAAAATACGATGAAAGCATAGAGCACGGAAGACCAAAGGAACAATGGAGAACACATAAGTTTATTGTTGAGTACCTGGTGAGACCGGACGACTCGGAAGTTTTTCACGAAGACATGATAAAACTTTGCCGATACTTTGGATGCTCAATACTTGCCGAGGACAACGTATCGCTACTAAGACAATACTTTGACATGAGAGGCTACGGAGCCTTTATAATGTACCGCAGGGACTTTAGTGACGACACCCTGGTAGGGGTAAAGAAAGAAGGTAATTACGGAGACAAAGCCGTAGGATCTGACGACACGGTGATTAACAACTACGTGAACAAGTTGCATATGTATTACAACCGATACATACACTTAGTTGTATTTGAAAAACTGATTGAGCAATCTTTAAAATTTAGGATAGCAAAACACTTTATGCAAGATGCGGTAGTGGGAGCTGGATTTACTTTGATAGCAAGCGAACGAATAACAATGGCGCCAAGCGAAGTTACAGGAAGGCCTATTGAACTAGAATTATTCCCCGTGTATGACCAAAGCGGAACCCAAAGTGTAGAAGTTGATATAAGCGAATTAATGTTTTAAAACATGGAACAGACAAACAATTTAGGATTTCCATCGGACATGCTGCCGATGAGAAAAAAGGCATCTAAGGACTGGGCTCTCCAGTTTTCAAAAGCATTTCAAAACTCTAACAAGCCGCTAGTGACATCCGATAATTACATCAAATGGAAAAAATTATCAGAAGGTGAACAGCCCATTGATCAGTATAAGAAGAGTTTAGGTTCGCGACAACGTGCAGGTAAACCAGACATGGCATGGAGAAACCTAGACTACACGATACTTCCGATACTGCCAAAATTTGTAAGGATTTTGAAGAACAAAATTCTAAGCCAGCCAAAAGACTTCAAGATATCCGCAATTGACCCATGGAGCATAAATCAGGAACGTGTACGGAAAAATAAAATTGCTGCCTATGTGGCAAACCAAGAATTAATACAGGCAGCCCAGCAAAACGGAGTGCAAGTTGAATCTCCTTTTGAAGAGGGAGAAGTTACGCCTACCAATTTGAAAGAAGTAGACTTATACGCGGAAGCCTACCCAAAGAACAAGCACGTTGTAGAAATGTACGATGAGATTAAGCAAGCCCACAACGTAAATAATTGGGACAACATTGAGCGTGATCTTGTAGATGAAGAAGTAAAACAGGGATTTATAGGAACACACACTTACGTTGACAGCAAAGGAGTAATAAGAGTAGACCCGGCACGAATAGACAGGATAGTTACCAACCCGTGTGAGAAAAGAGACTTTAGCGACATGACCAGGTGGGGTACGTACATTTACATGACCATTTCTCAACTACGAGTGGCCGCTAAGAATGAAATTGCCAAAGGCGAGATCACCGAAAAACAACTAGCCGAACTAGCTAGTAAAACAGGAAAGGCCTATAATGCCATGAGCACCGACCAGATTTACAACGCCCGAACTTTTGGACTTAACTACCAATGCCCTTATGATAATGAGAAAGTGAAAATACTAAGATGGCAGGCGAAAAGCGCAGACACCATTGCTTACGTAATCTCTAACAAGGACGGACGTATAACTCTGGAGCCGAGAGACAATCCATTTTGGCTTGATAAGAAAGGGGTAACAGATACGCAGTATGAGAACTACCAGAAAGAACAGGGGCTAAACAGAAAGGTTTTAAGAACAGAAATTGAAAACATTTACGAGGCCTGGTATGTATGCGATTCTAATATCGTTTTTAATTACGGACTAAAAGGAGACATTCAAAGAAATATAAACAGTTTGGCAGAAGCTAAGTTTGATTTGAACCTGTATACACTGGATTTCAAATCAATAATAAAAGACCTTGAGTCAGTAGCGCATTCGGCACAATTGAACTGGCTGCAGTATCTACATCACTCAGCCAAAAGCATACCTGACGGAACCGCCATAAATAAACGAGCACTTACTGAAATTACCATTGGTGGTAAAGCTGGAGTAGTTCTTGACGCTTTGGATTTAGTAGACCAGTATGTGCAAACCGGTAATTTAGTTTATACCGACAAGGATAAAAACGGACAGCAGATAAGCATACCATTTCAGCAGCTAAGAGGAGGAGGAAACGAAAAAGCCCTACATCATTTACAAATGGTGTTTCAGTCTATCGATTTAATACGGAATATTCTGGGATTAAATGAAGCCACGGACGCGAGTACTATTAGCCCCGATCAGGGAAAGAGAGTAAGTGAAATGATGGCCGAAAACACGAATACCGCACTGGGAGATTTTTACTACGCCTTCAATTACATCTATGAAGAAACGGCTAAATCTATCGTGAGATTGGTACCAGCCGCCAGAAAGAAGAGAAATCCCGGATACATTGAAGCACTTGGAATGGAAAGTCAACTCTATTCTGAAGCCAATTCGGACATGGACTTTTTGGATTTTGGAATTAGCGTAGACGTGGGATGGAACGAAGAAAAGAAAAACTCTTTGAGAGTAGCTGCGCAATCTAGCCTAAAGGCCGCGGGCGGAACCCTATTACCGCAGGACGTATACATTATCGAGAATGAAAAGAACCCGGAAAGAGCCTTCATGATCCTCGATGCCAAGACTAAGCAAAGGAAGCAGGAGGACGAGCAGGCCGCTTTACGATTACAGCAGATGAATGGTCAAATACAGCAGCAAAGCGCACAAGCGGCAGAACAAGCCAAACAACAGACCCTGCAACTTGCTCACCAATTAGAATCTGAAAAAGCATCTTTCGAAATGCAGAGGTTAGTACAGGAGTATCAATTAAAGGCCATGCTTATTAAACTCGAGAAGGGGCTTGATATGAACAATGAAGATAAGGAAAGGATGACTCAATTACTTTTGAACTCACAGGATAACTTGACTACACTGAAAGCGGCAAACATCTCCGCTCAGGCCAAAGATCAAAAGAAGAAAATGGCTTAAAATAAAAAAGCCCCTTAACTCGGGGCTTTTTTATTTGTCTGAAAAAAATTATTCAGTTTTCGCATCAGCTATCGCCTTTGCTTCTTCGGCTGCTTTGATCTCAGCCTTAATCTTAGCCTCTTCCTCAGCCTTTATTTCGGCTAACTTAGCCTCTTCGGCATCAGCTATCGCCTTTGCTTCTTCGGCCGCCTTAGCCCTTAAAGAGCTCATGAACTTTTGATTTTCTGCGATTTCTACGTCTTGTTGTCTCATACTATAATTGGTTTTGGTTTTTGAAATAAAAAATGGTTTTTAAAATTAGGCCCCCAATGAACATGAGGCCCAACAAAGAAAGGAAGCAACCAACCGCCTTTCAGTTTTTTATTAAGCGTCTACCGCAGCACGGTTTACAGTACCGTTGCTTGAAAAATGCCATGTCTCACCAGCAGGAACAGATATAGACGCACCGTTGGCTAATTGAACACCCAACTTATTCACAATAGCCTCACCAGCCGCGTTCGGGAAAACCGAAACAGGAACAGCAGTTTTGTTTACAACAACCCGTACAGCGCCCTGAGAAACAGCAGGCAATCTAACAGCATCGTTTACGCCCGTTGCAGCAGTAGTGACGATGTTGTAATAGGACACCAAAACAGCCGTTGATGCAATGGTTGTACCGTTGGCCGATAAGGTTAAGTTAACATCAGGAGCCGAGTTGGTATTGGTGGGCTCCATAGCAGTGTTAAACTGAGTGATTGACTCAAAGATTTCAAATTTTGCTCTGGTTCCTGAGCCCGAGGTAATTTTCAAGACCGAACCTCCGCGCTTTAGGTTCTGACGAACCTCATAAGGGCTATTTGTTGCTACTAATCTCCTTTGAGGCTGTGGCAAGTCTACACCCGAGTTAGGTGAAGCCCTGCGTACCGTTACGAATGCGAATCCTTGTTGTGCCATAGTGTTTTAATTTAGTTTGTTTAGTTACGGCAACAAATGTTGAATAATAACTAATCGGTATAACTAAATCTACACTACGTTATAAATAACTTTAAATTAATTTGAGGAGGAAATCTTTTACGTTTTTAGACTGAAAATTCTTCGCCTGGTAGCACAATTGAATAGCAAAAACAACGGTAAGAAGATAGTCCATTCTCTTTTTTCCGCCCTTAATTCTTTGAGGTGGCTTTATGCCAGCATCGGCAAAGAATATATAGTCAACGCCCTTGCAAGACAGTTCTTGGGGCTGCTTTGTGATGTTCATTCTTACCCACTGTGCGTAGTAGTTATTAGAGTAAGGAAAAATGATTTGAAATAACTCTACCGAGCTTACATAAGATGCGTCTTTGAATATGTAAACTTTAATGGGAGTTGTCTCTCTAAACATATCTACAAATCTACACCTTAATGTAAATAAAACAATACATTAGTTCATTAAAATTAACTTTCGGCTCAACCAACCGCACAGTTAAATTTATGGAAACATTTACAGCCGAATCAAAAGTAGAGAGAGTATCGCTAGAAGACTATTTGGCGAAGCAGAATACTGGAGCGCCCGCTGGTAATGAAATCCCTTCCGGCCAAGAAGCGACACCAGTTACCACACTGGTTACCGAAGCCCCAAAGACAGAAGAGAAACCATCTTTTAAAGACGAAGAACTAGTTAAAGTTCTTAACGAACGAGGCATCTCCCTATCAAAGATTGACGACATAAAATTAGCCTTTGAAGAAAGGACTAACCTAAATAAAAGAGTAGAGGAGCTTGATGCGCTGACTAAAAAAGGCCTCGAGTTTCCGAACGAAAAAGCCAAAGCACTATATGAGTTTGCCCAAAAGTTTGATGGCAACGAAATGGCTGCGGCTAAAAGCTATTTGAACCTGGCAGAACTGGACGCGAACGCTGACCCTAAACGATTGCAATTTGAGGATTTTGCTTTGAAGTATCCCCACATCCCTAGAGATGAAGCAAGAGACATATTTGAAGCGCAATATACAGAAGCCTATGGGGATGGGAGCGATCTAAGTTCAGATCCGCTAAGGAAGTTCAAACACGATGAGGCAACCCGTGCAGCAAAGCAGAACATAGATTCTACTTTGAAGGCTTTCAGGGAAGCCAAGTTGCCCGAAACGCAACCAACAGGACCAACACCCGAGCAGTTGGATGCGATTAATAAGGGAATTGAAGGTGGGCTAAAAAACTTGAAGCCTACCGTGGTATTACCAGAGTACAAAACGAAGACAGGGCAAATTGTTCCGAAGGGAGCATTTAATGTAGAGATGAGTCCGGAAGAGGCCTCTGCATTGAAGGCATACGCAGCCAACCCAGAAACTTTTGTAAAAGATTTGGTGAACAGCCACAAAACAGAATCCGGTATAAACTGGAACACCTATCTAAATGATGTGTACCAATTTAAGAACCGCGAAAAAGTACATGCCGATATTTTTTCTCAAGGCATAGAACGAGGTATGGCGATACTGCTAAATCAGATCAACAACACCGGAAAAGAGAAAGTGGTTGATGACGGTAAGGAGACTCCGATTGCGAGATCACAATCAGAGCAGTACGAACAGTCACGAAGACCTGTGTAACTGATTTAAAAATTTAAACAACTAAAAAATGTCATTCCAATCCAATTTAAACATGCCCATACTTACAGGGTATGGTATTTTGGATAGAGAGTTTAGAAAGAAGTTGGGGATGATCTCAACTGCCTATTCTGACTTTTCTATCTTCCGTCAATTGAAAATGCAGAGTAAAATTATGCCCAGTGAGCAAACTGGCCGCTATGATTTTTACTACTTTGAGCAAGCCGATCATTTGAAGTCTAACGCAACGGTAGTTACAGTAGCTAACTTAACGCAAGACACTACGCCATCAGTGAATATTACACTGAGTGCCGCAGATCACTACAACTCTGGCGCAAACTCTTATCCTATTGTGGGTAACATTTGCATCTTTGCGAACCAGGTTACTGGACTTGTTTTCTCGATAAACAGAGCGACACCTAACGCACACGTTGTATTGGTAAAATCTTTGACCAACAGCACTGACGTGCAAACAGCAGCGGTAGTAGGAAGTGTTGTAAACTTTATGGGTATGGCCGTATCTGAGAGGTCTACGAAAGTAGAATCAAGACAGCCACGTATCAACAGGATTAACCAGAAGATACAGATTACCAGAGGTAACTATTCTGCCAGTGACTCATCAATGCAAAACCGGGCTGAGGTAGCAACTATTGACGGCAAACAATATCTTCATTATTTAGGTATTGCCAACACGGCTCAAACTTTTGAGTTTGATGAGGACGCGGCCATGTTAACGGGCCAGAGCAATACAGCAACGGTAACGAACGCTGCGGGTGCAGCCATAAATACTACTCTTGGTTTAATTCCTAACATCAACGCTAACGGTATCACACAAGACTACTACGGTGATGTTGACCTGCCTACTGTACAAGACTGGATGAGCCAGATTGTTGCCAACTACGGTGACGGTGAGTACTTGGGTATGTTGGGGCTTGACTTAGGTTTTGCTTTCCAAAACTACACTGCGGAGCTAGGTAAATACGATGCTGCTTATGCCTTCTTTGGAGGTGGTGCCGAAGGTAAACAACAAGCCATAAACTTTGAGTTTACAGGTATTAAAATGCCTGGTATCGGAATTTCTATTTACGTGAAAGACTGTAAGGCATTTAGCCACTCTGGAAGTTTAGGTAACGACCGGTTGGGCTATAAGGGTAAGGGTGTATTTATCCCTTGCGGATCGGCACTCACTCCGAACACAAATGAGATGCAGCCATACATGAAAGTACGGTATGCTGCGCCAGCAATGGCCGCTCAGTACCTTCAAAATGACGGAGAGATTGCCGTTTGGGAAGATGGCGCAGGAGCACTTACCGGGGCCACCAACGATGTAATGGAGCGTAGCGTGAACATGATTTCATACAAAGCGCTACAAGTATTCAACCTGAGAAAGTTTATGGTTGTAGATAGGGGATTCTAACAATTGAAGTGAGGGTGTTATTTCACCCTCACTTTTTAACTATTAAAACAAAGAAAAAATGCAGCCAAACAAAGTCTTATCAAAAAGTATGCAAGTGAAGCCCTTAGTGGGCGATGAGTATGTGATTTACCGATTGTTGGCATCTGATACCGATAGCCCTAACATAGTAGACGATCAGGGGAAGCCGATAAAGTGTAACCCGGTGAGAGTGCTGGCAAGACAAACTCTTGTGCAGGATTTTGAAACAGGAAACAAAGTGATGATTGGCAATGTGGTAAGCCATAAGCCGATAAAAAAAGAAGATGGATCGTACCGATATGAAGACGTTACAAAATCAATTCGTTTTGATGATGGCTTTTATCGAGTGAATGCCGACCAGAACGCAACGTATGAGTACTTGGAAAGACACAACGCTAATGCTTCAAATATATTCAGAGACAGAAAACAGCCCGCGGTATACTATAAGGTAGACGCCAAAAAGGTTGCCATGACTCTCAACAACAAAAATGCAATGTTGGCAGATGCGTTAAGCTGGGTTTCGAGTGCGGACGACAAGGAGATAAAAGCCATTAATGAGTTTTTGCCTATTGGCAAAAAGCTCAACATGGAAAGTCACTTTGAAGTAATTAAAGGGGAGTTATTTAAGATAACTCTGGAGGACCCTATTATGGTGATGAAGGCAAGCTCAAACCGTGACGCTATTTCTAAAATAGTGGTGATGGAGAGCGAGTACTTCAATATTATTATTTGGGACGAGCAGACTCGGAAATGGTTCTTTAATGAAGAGGGACAAGAAGAGTTGATAACTCTTGAAATTGGTAAGAATAGAATCGGTGGATTAGTAGAATACTTCTTCAGTGGAGCAGAAGGTAAAAAGTGTTACAAGAGAGTAGAGAGCAGGCTTAAAAAGTTTTTGAATATAGGAAACCCAAATAGATGACAACCTACGAACTAGAGCTAGAGTCTGAACAAGTTGATTGCAGCGCTGCTACGATCAAGGATGTAAGCGACTACCAAGGAGAGCTAAGAACAGATAAAGCAAACCTACTGGTAATTGCGAAGATGAGTAGCTCTGGGGTGCCGACATATCTATCAGGAATTGACAACACCGCACCATTGAGTGCTATTGTATGGAATTTCCCCACTGCAACAGACGGATGGTATCGTTTTAATCTGATACGGCTTAGTCTGTACTCAGCATCTCCGGTAAATACACTTGCCGAAGTAAAAGATGGGAACGGAGTGATTACACAATTCGCCACGGTTCTTTACCATACGCCAACATCGCAAGTGGTAAAAGCGAAAACAACGGGAAGCATTTCTGTGCAGCCCGGTGCAGTAGGATGGCAAACGTATTGGGAAGTGATTACCGACCTATCTGTTTTGGTAAGCTATGGAACCATTGAAGTACTGGTAGACGGTCAGTTGATTGATTGCTATCATAGGGATAGGCTGAGAGACCAACTTGACGCCATAAATAGCAAGCCTTGGTTTAGTGATGGTAAAGAGAGGGCCAAACTGTACGAAAAATATTTGCAGTTTGATTCTGATCTAAACGGACTACAGGCATTAAACTCGGAAGGAAGATTTGCCGAAATGGAAGAAGCATGTAGACAGATGGAAGAGATTTACCTATAAAAAATTTGTAAATGGGGTTGCTGTTTGACGATGCCAGGGACATAATTGCGAAGAGCTACCAGAAGCTTGGAGACCTGACCTTATTGCGGATGCGAAACCACAAAAAAGGGTTTGGTAGAAGTGAGAAGCAAAAACGACTTTACCTACAGTCTAGGATTATCATTTTAAATCTTCGGTCTGTACTTGACCATGTGGCCTATGATGTATCCGGTAATGTAAGTTATTTACTAAGAACCACACCCGCTCAGTTAAACCGATTTTTAAAGACTCTGGAAAGCGCTGGGGAACTAGATAAGTACTCAGTAGCGCCTTTGTTGTTTCATAAAGGGAAGCCGTACATTAAGAACATAGGGAAAGACGCACCGCTGACGCAAGTTCAATACTCGGCTGACGGCACTACTTGGCACACCACTTATTTGTCTGGAGATTATTACTTGAGGATATCTACCGATGGAGGCGTGACCTTTAGCCCTGCGGTTTTGTTTTTAGACTACCCGTTGATTAATTCCAAGGTAGCAAAGGCAGGCGATACGATGACTGGGGCCTTGGCCATGTCAAACAATAAAATTACTGGCCTGGGTAATGGGACAAATGCGGCTGATGCAATAAATAAGTCCCAGATGGAAGATTATGCCGCCCAGATGGAAGATTATGCCAATTCATTAGTGGTTGGGCTTTGGGATGACAGAGGTACTTTTAGCGCTGCCGGTGGTAACTACCCTTCAATCGGAGGATCTGGTACAGCGGGCGCAATCAAAAAAGGAGATATCTGGACCATATCGGTAGCTGGCACTTTGCCAACAGGACAAGTAGTTGAAATTGGGGATACCGTAAGAGCACTGATAGACACCCCAGGGAATACTCAAGCTAATTGGAGCATACTTCAGAATAACCTTGGGTATGTTCCTTTGAACAGATCTGGAGACTCAATGACTGGGCCTCTAAACATGGTAGGGAATCAAATCAACAATCTCCCTGGTGCTACTTCAAATGGACAGGCTGTTAGGTTTGAACAATTAGCCCCATTGGCTATTCCGGCAGGTGTTATTGTCATGTGGGCTGGCACAATTGCACCTTCAGGATGGGGATTATGTGATGGAAGCCAGGGTAGACCAGATTTAAGAGGAATGTTTATTGTTGGATACGATCCGTCAGATACGGATTATGATACTATCGGTAAAAGTGCCGGAGAGAAAAAACACGCATTAGGGATTAATGAGATGCCAGCCCATAACCATAACACAGGGTCTTTTGATAAGTTATTAAGAACAAGCATAGTTGGTGAATTTGTTACGCCAACAGGGTATGATAGTGGTGGTTCTGGTACTGAACTTATGATTACAGCTGGAGGTCAAATATCTCCATCTGGAGGAGATGTGCCCCATGAGAACAGGCCACCGTACTATACTTTGGCCTACATCATTAAGCTATGACAGAGATACACACACAAGAAAACGGAATTGTAATGCCAATCGCATTGCCATTAAAAAAGTAACAAATAACAATGCCAACCCCGAGCAAACGATACTTACTAAGAAAACCCCCACTTCAAAAGGTAATTACGCCTAGTGTAAAAAGGAAGACAGTGGACGTAACCGGGGCTGGTATTGTATTGGATTGGGAACTTCTATCGGAAGTTGTTTTTGTGGGAGCAAACTCATCAGGAACTATAACTTCAATAGGGGGCAACAAGACAATTACATCTATAAACCAAGGCAATGCCATAAAAGGCGTTTTCAGCTTTACTATTTCAGCCATTTCTATCCTTACAATGCCAGCCAATTTTTTTATGACGTTGGGGCTTTTGGATTGGGATAACATAACTAAGCAGCTAACGCTATACCCTGGGAAGTACTTATTAAACATGGTAAATGATTCAGCAACCTTTCAACTAACTCTTGATGGACCGCAATAGAATACTCTTTTCGCTTTTATTTATAGCCCCAATACTTTGTCTTGGACAGACTAATGATTTTGAGTGGCTTACACACAAGGTTTGGGATGCCACGGGGACAAATGCCTATACGGCTACAATACCCAAATTAAGTTACTACAAAAAGGATCTTGAATTAAAGATAAAATTTATAAACGCCAATAATAGTAGCTCTGTTACGCTAAACGTAATTGGGACGGGGGGCTCACCAATAGGCACTATTAATTTGCGTAAAGGCGGAACTACCGTTTTGTCGTCTGGTGATCTTGCGGCCGGTGGGACATATACTCTTAGTTACGATGGCACCAACTTTCAGGTGTTGAATGTAGCTGGTAGTGGAGGAGGAGGTGGCGACATGGTACTAGCCTCTACTCAAACTAACACAGGATTAAAAACTTTCCTAAACGGTACTTTAGGGATGCGTAACGTAGCCAATACGTTTACGTCACAGTTTACAAATACTAATAGTGCTGCTAGGACTTATACATTACCTAATTTTACTGGAAGGGTTTTAGTAAATAATCAAGTTTACTACACATCCACAGAGGGAGCTATATCTGACGCGGTATTAACTGAAGGTAGTGTGACTTATGGAACTGACAATACCACAGTCCTTCAAACAATTTTAAACAATGCTTCAGAAACTAATCCTATAACTGTCTACTGGGATGGCAAATATTCCATAAGCTCTACGCTAACAGTCAAGTCTAACACCACGATAATATTTTCGGCTAATGCGGGTGTTATTGCGAGAAATGGGATGAACGCAAATATTTTTCAAAATGCAAATCCCACAGCATCAACAACGCACATAGATCACGATATTTATTTTCTTGGAAACAATTACATCATTAATCACAATAGAGGTTCTCAAAGTCTATCAGAAACAACCGCTCAAGGATGGTTAGTACCGTTTAAAATGGTGGGGGTAGATCACTTAGGAATTTCAGGAGCTACAATTCTAAGCAATGTAACATTTGCTGTTTGGTTTATGAACTGTGATTATTGGTCTGTAAGTGATGTTCTAATTGATTGGACACCATCTCAAACCCAAACCGTTTTGTTTAGAAAGGATGGAATACATATTAGCGGCCCCAGCAAATACGGCTATGTAAGAGACGCGCAGATAAAAGCCAGTGATGACGCGGTAGCCTTAAATGCTGATGACGCGTGGCAATCAACAAACACCGCAGGAATGTGCGCTGCCGCGGGAGTACCTACTTACGATCCATATGCAACGTTTGGAGATATTACCGATGTTGATATAAGAAATGTAACACTACTTCCTGGTAGTGAATTTGGATTTAGACTTTTATCATCTGGGTCAGCCGTAAAGAGAATAACAATATCAAACATAAAGGGGATAACGACTGTATATGGTTTTAACATTAGTAACTGGAATGATGGTTGCCCCAATAATATAGGGCCAGGGTATATAAGTGACGTTACCATTGAAAACTCATCACTAGAGGTAACACCACGCATAGGTTTGAATTATAAAAGTACTTACTATACGATAGGAGGGAATGTATCTAACATTGTTTTTAAGAACATATCCAGAAGTAATTTTACTGCCAATACATTTCCAACATTTATAATTGAAAGGAATTCTAATGTTGAAAATATGTCTATCGAGAATCTCCAAATAACCGGAGGTGTTGATAACTTACCTGTTATAGATGTGTCTGGATTTGTCAAAAACTTATCCATATCTAATTCTAATATAACACAATCATTAACAACAATTACCGCACCGTTGTTAAAGCTAAACTCAACTAATGGAGGTTACATCTCAACACTAAGGTTAGACAATATATTAGCTGATCACATTGATAACTTAATTGATTATTCTAACGGACAAATAGACTACATCAAAGCCACGGGTATAAAACACTCATACCCATCAACGGGTGAGGGGACTTTTTTAATAGGCACTGGTAAGGTCTTAAAAAGTCTGTTTTTGTCTGGGTATACTGGTAAGATTATTTCATCCGGTAGCGGAACGATTACATCAAGTAAAGGAGATGGAACTGTTTTTGGATCAACGTCATCGCCAGTAGAGTATAATGTTTCATCATTTACAGCCCCAAACGGGACATTACTTTCAAGTTACACTCCAGAGCTTGGAGCGGCTTTTGTAAATCAAAACACTTCTGTTTGGGAAATTCAAAACGGGAGACTTATACCAAAAACACCAAACCCGCCCACGAACAATTGGTTTACTATTGCGGACGCAGGATTTACAAACGTGACGTTAAAGGTTACCGTTAGTGTTTCGGCGGCATCGGCTTTAGATATTGCTCAATTTTATTTAAAGTGGACAAACTCAAGTAACTTCGTAGTAATAAATCTTTCAAGATCACTTGCTGGATGCACATTTAATAATATTGTCGGTGGTGTAAATACCACTTTTGGAACTTTTACAACGGCACTCCCAAATGACTCTTTTCCTCATACGGTTCGTGTGGAGGCTAACGGTACTTCCTTTAGGGTATTTTCTGACGAAACCCTTATAGGTACTGGGACATCAGGCACCGCTCAAACTGGTACGGGCGCAGGGTTAGGAACCGCAGGAACCGCATCAGCACCCACAATATTTACTTTTGACAATTACAGTGTTGTAGCCTTTGATTTTGGTATATCTGCTAGTGTCGCCAATCTACCCCAAAGTATAATAAACGGAAACATAACAGCAACAGGAACAATTAATTCTTTTGGAAGTTCAGTTAATAATGCAAGTTATGTAAATATTATTAATCCAAATAGCGGATCAAGTGCAGCTAATGGATTGCTTATAGGGAATGACATATCTAACAATAGTGGGGGTCTTGTTTTTACATCTTCTACTAATACCACTCTTTTAGGAACCCCTGGCGCAAATTCATTAACATTATATACACTTTCTGCTGGTCAAAAACTAGCCTTTGCTACTGTTAGTAATGTAAGACAAATAATAGAAGCTGATGGTAACATTAGTCTATTCAGACCTTATTCACCAGCATCTTATGGAGGCGGTGTAAAAACATTGTACTTTGATCATGCAACAACTAATCCATCAACATCTGTAACAGGTGGTGGAGTAATGTTTGTAAAATCAAGTGATAGTAAACCGTACTGGTGGACAGGAACTACCGAGTATGCAATGACTGGTGGGGCAGGCGGAACCTATTACGCACCAAACACACTTGTAGCCAACGCCACGGACGCGAACTTTACGGCAACGATTAACGGAGTTCACAACATTTTAGACGGGGTTGCAAGCACTAACCGAGTGATAACTATTCCAACGGGTTCAAATGGAGATGTAATGAAGTTCTACAATACGGAAGATACAAGAGTTTGGAGCTTCACGGGTGCGACTGTTTACCTAGCAGATCGCGTAACGGTAGTAACTGAATTACTTTATAACGTTCCATGCCACATGGAGCAAATCGATGGAAGATGGATTATAACTAACTAACTAACAAATGAAAAAAATACTTTTCTTTCTTTTAATCTCAACGGCTGCATTTGGTCAAGCGGGGCCACCTTACAACGGAGCCGGAACTAGACTAAACACGCCACCACAAGGTGACGAAGTTGGCATAGTTGTAAGGCAAGCCCCTCAAGAAATTGATCGTATTGGATTTACAAAAACATTAAGCAACTCGGTAGACTCTGAATGGGGAACAATTGTTGGAGGCATTGGGGCTGGGATGGATGTAGATCAAACTGGTGGAAACTTGATAGTTTTAGCAGGAACAACAGCACGAAGCGAAACTATTATCCGTTCAAACGATTCATGGCAAGGCGGTGTAAGAGTAAGAGCTAGATCAACGCTATCACAACGTAATGCAAACAATAACTTTTTTGTTGAATTAGTAGATGTAATTGGTGATGGGCTAACCTATACCATAAGTTCAGCGACAGCGATTACAGTAACATTTACTGGCAGTCACGGATTTACTTCTGAAAACGTAGGGCAGTCGATGTATTTAGGTTTGTTTTCAGGAACAGGAACATTCCTTTCTGGACGCTACCCTATTGCATCTGTAAGCGGGGACAACATAACATTTACTGTTTCAGGTTTTGCCGCAGGCACAGGGACTTGTTCAGCTTTTGGTTGGAGTTACTATCAGCTACACTACACGGGCGCAACGGCCACGGTTGCAAACTTTGACACGCAACGGAAAGGCTATGCGACAGGCGTTTCATCTCCAACGATCAACACAACCGCTTCACCTGGTCACATAGCAGTTATTACAGGAAATGATTTAGTAGCAACTTTTGCCGATCAGTTAGTTGCTAGTGCTGCTACTATTCAACAAAGCGTAAGAGCGACAAGGGTTGAAAATATTCCTGACGATGTAAATCTAAGGCTTCAAATAAGAATTGCTAACGGATCAACAGCACCAACGGCAACGACTTGGACGATAGGATTTGTAAGTGTTTCTAACTACGCTAATACAGATGTTTCAATTCAGGATGTTAGACCTATGGGAGTTAGTACAGCACTTCCCGTGGAAATACTACGGTCAACAACTAATCCGGTTACTATTTCATCGGGAACAGTAACCGCTAACATTGGAACTGGATCACTAGCGACAGGGACTAACGCCATTGGTGACGTAGGTATTCAATATCGTGCATCTGCAACTGGAGCAGGTACACCAACGGTTTTAAATTCTCCAGCGACCCCAGCGGTTCAAACTGTGAAAGGCACAGCAGGTAGATTGATAGGGTTTTTACTGGTTAATTCAAATGCAGCAACGCGTTATTTAAAAGTTTTTAACGTTGTAACCCCGACATTGGGGACTACACCAGCAACTCTTGACATTCCAATACCATTGAGCAGTAACCCTGTGTTTATCTCTTTTGAAGGAGGTATTGCTTTTGGAACAGCTATCACGGTAGCAATAACTGGAGGTAGGGGTACGACTGATAACACCGCAATTACCTTGAACGATGTAACCGGATTCACTATACACAACTAAAAAAAATAAAACTATGGCAACTTTCACAATTGTATCTGAGGGAACACCAATCATTCCCTACAACCTAAATGTAGTAATCGATGTAAACCACAGTGCTAGTGAAAACAGCCAGTGGGTAACCGCTACTCCTTATCCAAGTCAGGCGTTTTCTGATGCTGTTGATACACATACATCAAACTGGGAAAATGCTATCAAGACAAATTCAGATTTCACAACTCAGGACACTAACAGAAACGGAACGTGGCAAGTTGAGGTTGTCGGACCATTTCCAGAAGACGAGTCAAAAACACTTTATAATCTAGTTACATCATGCACTGTTGAAAACGCTGTTGCAGAAGTTTCAACATCAACTCAAAGCGATAAAACAGGGGCGGAGCTTACAGCAGACCTCCAGTTAGCGGCAGACGCTAAGGAGGTAGAATTTTTCGGAAACAGACCTTCATGGAGTCCGCTACCTTAACATTAACTAAAAATGGAGCATCTACTAATTTTCATCATTCAGATTCTAGGAATCGGATTTAACGCATGGCAAAAAGTCCTTGTACTGGATAAACTATATCCAGACGATACCCTTGAGGACGTGTTCAAACTGTTCTGGAAAACAGACAGGATAACGGTTTTTATCTCTTTGTGGATCATGGCCGCTTATGGACTGTTTTACTTTGTTACTTTAAACTATGCGCCCCCGAGTGTAATCGGCTTCGAATACTTAGACCTGTCATTCTTTGGCGGGGCTTTAGTAATCGGTTACGGAGGTCAGGCAATAGTCTACAAGGCACTAGGTAAAGCGGTCGACATTGCGAACAAGAAAATAGACGAACAAAAATAAATTAAAACTATATGGCAAAGAAAAACAAACCAAAAAAGAAAGTTTTAACGCCTGACACCGTAAACCCCGATCCAACACCACCGCCAAAAGGTAAGAGATGAGATTAACAATTCTTATACTTTTAGGGCTTTCGTATCTACTCAACTCAATAGTATTGGGTTGGGTATATCCGAACGTCTCAACGGATTACGATCAATACATTGCTTTTATAGCAAGCAGAAACAGAGTCTATGAGCTAATGTTTGCGGCTTTCTTTTTATTGACGTTCTTACTATCAGAAAAGATTATGAGAGCCGTTGCCTGTTTTATGTTTTGCATTTCTTTTGGCAGCGCAATAGACAAACTAATAGGCATAACTTGGTATCTTAAAAGCGATGTGGTTTTAATATTTTTGTCATTATTTATAGCCATTTACACCTATGTTAGAGAACTTAAACCAAGAGGTTAAAACATGGGTTTTAAAGCCTTTGATTTGGGCGATGGTGGCAATCTCCATAAAGCTGGCAGTCCAGTCAAGAAAAAACAAAATTACTTTTGGGGTAGCTATTTCAAGTTTCATCACAGGCATAGGATCGGCTTACCTTTTTAGCGACTATGTTTCTGGGGCTTTTAGTCACGAAATGCAACCTTTAATTATAGGGGTTATTGCAATATCAGGCGAAAAGATTGGTGAGTATGTCCTTTACAGGATTAGTTTTAATTCTGTGCTAGACGTTTTGATAAAGATATTTAAGAAATGATATGGTTAATTACCTTCTGGGTACTTGCAGTTGTTTTAGCTTTAAAATGGTTTTACAATCAATTTGATAACGATGAAGGTTGACCAAGCAGGAATAGACTTCCTGCACGAGCGCGAAGGCTACCGATCAAAACCGTACTTGGACACGGTAGGCATCCCAACTATCGGATATGGAAACACCTATTATCCTAACGGCAAAAAAGTAACCATGCAGGATAAACCGTTGACAAAAGAAACGGCTAACGAGTTGTTTAAAATTACTCTTTCTTACTTTGAGGATCAGGTTAATGATTTGGTAAAAAGCAAACTTACACAAAACCAATTTAACGCTTTGGTTTCGTTCACTTACAACGTAGGCGTTGGAAACCTTCAACGATCAACTCTTTTAAAAAGGATCAACGCTAACCCAAACGATCCAACAATTAGGGAGGCTTTCTTGAGATTCAACAAACCCCCGGAAATAATAGTCAGACGTGAAAAGGAGGTTAAACTTTATTTTACAACATGATACAAGAATTTTTAATCCGCAACTGGAAACTCGCTGCAATAGGCGTTCTTTTGGCCACTATTTGGTTTTTATTCCAGTGGGGTAACTCGCAACGGGTGCAAAAAATAGAAGCGGAGAAGCGAGCTGATGCAGCCCAGAGCAATTTTAAAACTATAAGCACAAAGTATGTTAATGCAGAAGGTGATTTAGTTACTATGTCGAATGCTATTTCTTTGGATCGGGCAAACTTTAAAAAGGCTTTGGAGTCGAACGATCTGGCGTGGATCAAGAAATTTAGGAACCATAAAAACACCCAATCTGCTTCGACCTTTGATTCATTCTTTGCGCCTGAAAACAAAATACTAAGGGACACGGTCTATATACCTTGCCAAGATTCGATCAGAGCCTTTAAATACCTTTACAAAGATTCATACAACCACATCGAGGCTACCGTACTTGACACGCCAAAGATAGAAATAAGAGATCGCTACTATGTGATCGTAACTAGATCGAGGCCGAAAAATTGGTTTTTAAAATTGCAATGGAGCAGATGGCAGTTTACGGGGCAGGTAACTAATTTAAACCGATTGATTAAGGTCGATTCAATTAACACTATACTAGTAAAATAGCCGTTTTTAAACGCCTGTTAAAAAGCAGTCTCCGATATAACATTGTTATCGGTCAGTTTGCTTCCCACGATCAGCCAAAGCGCACGGAGGCTTTTTCTTTGGCTGCCCACCGCGCCCGCAAACCGAACCGATAACAACATATTAGCATCATTTGGATTGTTCTTTATTTTCTGCTGTAAAAATTAAAAAAGAAGCCTCCCCGCTTTCTGTTCTAACAAGTTTACCCTGTTCAATCAGCAAGTCTATACGCTGCGTTATATAATCACGTTTTGCGCGTGAGAGCTTACTTTGCTTTTTCTTAATAAGATTGTACTCCTTAACCATAGCGTATAGACTTGCTTCATCTCGCATCCTTTTACCGCTATCATCTTTTGCTGGATAATCCATCCCGCTCATTGCTAAATAGAGCGGTAGTAAACTTGCCATTGCTTTCATCTTCATATATTTTCTTCTTTTTTAATTTTTACATAAGGCCAAACGAACGCTAATATTTGTTCATTATGCACAATTGCCAGCACGACCGATAAAAGGCTGCTGGCACGGAGGCCACGCTCAAATATCATATTTACCACATCTTGTGCATTTACCAAATCCATCATCTGTAATGTAGTAATCATGATCTAAGCCACCGCACACGCCTTTTCCCACCGCACTGCTGGCAACTGCCGCCCCCTCGCTCACGTCCGACCCTTCGGCTTGCATAACAGGCGGGTTTACGTCAGTTTGCTTAAACTGTGCCGCATATTGTTCCATTGCTTTCAAAACTGGTTTGTACCAATCAGCAACTTCTGGTTTAAAAAAAATCTCGTCTAGTACTTCTTCTTTTGTTTTCATTCTTGAATTATTTTAGTTTTTCAAATTGCAAACCGAACGTAAACACGCTACTACGTTATCGGTAATTCAAGTTCATTATTCCAACTGTTGCACCTCTTTTCCCATCACCTCCATATTCTTTTTGCCACCGGCACGGAAGAAATCTACTTCTGTCTTTACCGAGTTTACAATCACGCTGCCAAGACTTGCTATCGCTTTGGCCTTATCGATTGCGGCTTTGCGCGTTTCTTTGTCTTGTGAATCTAGTTCTTGCAGCTCTTCAATGGCGGCAAACATATGGTTGCGCAGGTCTTCAATTTTGTTTTTCATAGGATTTTATTTTACGTTTTAGTTTACTCACTACTCTGATTACTTCTATCACTTCTTTGGGGAATCGTTGTATGCTGTTGCGCAGCATATTGTCATTGAAGGTTAGCAGCTTTAGGTTATCTGGCTGGCAGTTCATTTGATTTCCATCTTTAAAGGCCACTACCATGCCTGCGGGTATGGGGCCATAGTGTTGCTGCCACACATGGCGATGTAATAGCTCCCACTTTGCTTTGCCAACGCGGATATACTGATAACTAAGCCCACTTTTATCTTTTCGTGTGCGCATGGCACCATCATACAATGTGTTGTGTGGTAGTTGGCCTTTCTGAAAAGAAGTTTTCTTTAGCTTCGCAATCATCTCGGGCTTCATCCACGTTTCTATTTTTTTGCCTTTGTTGAATGGCACTTGGCCTTTTTTGAAAACAGTGCCACCGCCCAACTTTTTACCAGGTGTAATTCTTCCGCTGAAGGGAGAGGCCAGGTAATCGGCAGATTTCTTGATACCCAGGTTGTACACTGCCCCGTAAATAGACTCTTTGCTTCGGCTCAGGTGAGCTTGCAATTTGTGCATGGGCAGTACAGGATAGTTGACTTTAAGCCACGCAACCTCTTCTGGTGTCCAGAGTTTTCTCATACTTAAAACTTTGCTGGCTCAGTCTAGGCTCCATCTACTTTCTTCCAGCCCAGTGTGCGCAGGTGTGCCCAGTAGCGTTGCAGCTTGGCTACATCTTCGCTGATAGTTTTCTCGTAGGCTTTGTCGTACACCATTGGGAAGCTGCTCTTGGCTTGCACACCCTTCGTGTCGGCACACGCTGCAAGTATTTGTGCCACGCAGACAGATAGTGGTTGATCTTCATTTTTGAAGTCAAACAAACAATCCTCAATAACATCTTGCAGCTTACCGCTAACAACGTATTGGCGTAATTGTGGCCAGTAGGCAAGGCACTTAACAAGGCCGCTCGAAAATCCAACGCTCATACCAAAGCCTTATTAAGAGCCTTGAAAGCAACCGGCATCTGTCTAATTTGTAAGTGGTCAGGCCATTCGGACATCTCGCCTCCATGACGGTCTGATAACTTCATTTCTTTTGCCAGATATGTGCCGAGTTGCTTGACAAAAATTGCAGTAGTTGGCGTGAAGTCTTTTATCAGTTCTTCAATCCATTCAATCTTGCATGGACGGTATTTGTATTTACCGTTTTCATTTCCGCTTTCGCCACCAATTATTACCCAGTGAATATTTATTAAGTCAATAATATCAATATTCATATCTACACGCTCATGCAGTGGCTCCATTGAAAGGAATCTTACTTTAGTTGGCACTTTCAATAAATCGTAAATCCGGTGCATTCCTTTCGGGCTTCCAACACTTGCACCAAGCCAAACATTATCCCACCCTTCGCCCCAGTCTTTTGGTAAGTGCTCATTAATTCGCTCAGGTCGCTTCGTTAAAATTTGGAAGGTATGCTGTGGGCATTTACGAATAATATCCCAAGCCTCATTTCTGTAGCTATCAATTGCCGGATGAAAGAAATCAGTCAATGATGAAGTGAATATCAATGATGGTTCTTTCAACTTTAACGGCAAATTGAAAACAGTTTTTGTTCTTACAATCTCAAGCGGATTGTAACGGCTACCATCGAATGAATCGCGGTACATGTAGCAATACTTACAATCTTCGTCAACTTTGGTACAGCCACGAGCGACATTCCAAGTTGAGTTAGTCCATTGAATAGCAGATATATTTCCCATAGTTATTAAGTTTAGTGTTTCACCGCTCACACCGCCAAACTGCGCAAGGCCGTGTGGCTCATGTAGTTTAGTATAAGGCCGCCACTGGTCATACACCAGAATCATTGGTGGCAATGCCGCCACCGCGCGACTAACAAATAAGTGTGTTCATAAATTCATACATACCTATTTTCTTATAGTTTTTCCATTTCTCCCTTTCGTTCTGTTCATACATTTCGGTCAATTTATCCCAGTTGTCAACAAGGTTTGACCATGCTTTTGAAAGCGGTTTAAGTTTATGGATCTCTGTTTTCCACTCAGGAAAAGCTTGTAGAAGTTTATAACACCTACTAAAATCGTCAGGGTCGTATGGGTGATTTATAGGATATGGCTTTGTGCTATTCATTAAGCAATTCCACATAGTTTTAGAACTCATGCCTACATGCCCGTTTGAAATCCACCATAAGGCTTTTTCCATAACGTTTTTATTTTGGTCTGCTTCTGGTTCTTTCCATGTTGGTTTGCAATCGGCATGTAGTGAATTGAAAGCGTCAATTTTAGCAGTCATACTTCCTACTCCTTCAATTGGTAGTGGGAACTGCAATGCGTATTCACCACCGCAATGAGTACATAATAACTTTTGATTTCTGATGGTTGTGTGTTTGATTTTAGTTTTATCCATAATTTTCCCCCGCGCTGGGGTATTTAAAATTTAAAGGTTTCTTAGCATTTCAATCTTAGTTCATCTCGTTAGCCGCTTTTACTACGCATACACTAGGTACATTGGCAGCAGTTGGCATTTCCTTACGAAGTGTGGCAAGCCCATCCTTCGCGGTAGCACAAGTAACTAACCTTCCGCAACTTTCACATATTTGATTTTCAAAGTCGGCTGTTACTGTTCGACCAGTTGGCACTTCGCATTGACAGGTTAGTTGCCCAACCACCTTGATGCTGGACAGTTTCTCGTATGCCCACCGCGCACCACATTCAAAACCGTATGCCTGCCCATCATTGTATTGACCGTCATCAAGGTGTTTTGTATATGGAAGTTCATCCAACCGCACTTGAAGAAGTTCCTCGAATTGCGGCACTTGCATAACAACAGGTTTGTTCAATTGCTTAGTGACGGATTCGAGATGGAGATTAGAACTAATAAGCATCCCTATTAATTCCATTTTTGTGCATTTCTTATACATCTCAACTTTCTCATCGTGTGTCTGTTCTACAGTTTGTACCATATAATTTAGTTTAGTGATAACAATCGCAACTGAATAAACTCTTGTTCATTATATGCAAGCGCTACTTTATGACTATTGATTTACGACCATCCCATAAATTAGCATCTAAATCTTTTACCACATTTTCAGCAAACTCAAAAACTTTTTCCTTATTCTCGACTAATCCCGAAACTCTAACAATAGCCTTCCCCTTTTTCATTGATTTACCATTGTTTTTTAGTTCCCATTTAAAAATTCCAACTGAAAAAGTTTTATTCCATCCACTTTCAGTTATTGCAGATTCTTTGTCATAGTCGTGTTTGCCTACAAATTGAATGTGTTCTTTGTTATGCATTTTCGTTTTAATTGCCGCACCAGACTATAACAGATGTTTATTGTTGTGTTTCATAACTCATTACTATTTTATCCCATCAACAAAATCAGCCACACATTTTTGAGCATCCTGCAAATGAATTATTGCTCGCCTTAATTTTATATCCGCCCCCATTTCTTCGACAATAATCATTGCTTCTCTGATAGCTTTTTCCGCTGGAGTCATCTTGTCGAGTTGAATACTTCTTGGTATAATTCCCATTTTACTTAATTGTTATAATTAACTAAGCCTCTCAACGTTAACGCACCCATCATCTTTCCATGTGCGAACTTTGTAGCCAAATTTCCTAGCATGCGCATAAACAGCCGCTTGAGTTCGTTTAGTGACAATTACGTCACCTTTTTTTACTGGAGGCGCGTATAATCTTGGCCTCCCTCTAGTCTCTTTAAACTGTGGTTTTTTCATTTGTTTGTTAATTTACACCACAAAAGTATATTAATATTTACAAAAAGTATTGCAAACGTAACATTAATTTTACATTTTTGCCATTAATAAGGAAATAACTACAAACAAAAACCAAATGAAAAAGATAGCTGTTTACGGAGATCGGATATTGATAAAAGAGGATGAAAGCCGAATCCCCATTACTAAAAGCGGTGTAATTATCCCGGATAGTATTGATCTTAGGCAGTCAACCGGACTTCAGAAACATCTGGTGACTGGCGAGGTGTTGGAGTCGGGTATTGATTGCTCTTATGTAAATAAAGGCGACATAGTAATGTTCGGGAGGGGAGATCTAGCAAAGATTGAATTTAAGGGTACCCATTACCTTATAGTAAGAGAATACGCAATAATACTCAGGATGAATGGCGATGAAGCAGAGTCAGTAAATAATGACCGCATACTACTTATAGCTGAGCCTAGAAGGGAGAAAACAGAGAGTGGTATTTTTATCCCTGACAACGCGGTATATGAGCCTACTGTTGGCGTAGTTATAAAAGTGGGAAGCTCTTGTAAGTGTACTAAGGAGGGAGACAAGATACTCTTTGGCAAGAACGCGGGAATGCCGCTAACACTTAAAGACAAAGAATACGTGATCATCCGGGAGTCAGATACTATTGGTGGATTTAATTAATATGAAATACCACGAACATACTTATAGTTCTGAATCGCTGAAGTTGATCTGCAAAATTTTTATCGGCTGGATTTTAGTGATGTTGTTTATGGGTTTTTTAGTGCATCCATTCTTAAAGAACTCATATTTTGGACTTGGGATCTATCTGCTCGTCAATTATCTGTTTTTAGTTATAGCCGTAATGCAGCTTAGTAAAAAAAGTGAAGATGACCGAACACCAGTTTAGCTTGTTTGGATTCCAAAGGCCAAAAGTTAAAGTTCCTATAAGTAAGGAGCGAATACTTCAAGCTAAAACAGAATTAGAGAAGAGAGACTTTAAGAGTTTTCTTAAAACGCTCAGAGACGTAAGAGAGAGACTTGAAAAATTTGAAAGGAAGTTATGAAATCAGAATCACTCCACTACAAGCCGGTGCAAGAAGCAATCGCCCATAAGCCGACCATACAAGAGCAAATAGATTACCTGCACGAAAATCGTGTAGGATTAGAGAAGGTGATTGAGAATGTGCCAGACATTAAAAAGGCCAGCAGAACAATTGAAATGTTACGTGCTATTGAAGAGAACCTGCGCCTCCTAAACATTTTTAAAAGTGATCAACCAAAAAAATAAATTAGATGACAAGCGAATTTAACATAGGAGGAATTGGATACTTACTTGTAGAAGCTCAAAGCAGATATGAGGATTCTACAGGCGCGAAAGGTATTGGAGGCAAGGATATAGTAGTCGATACTAGATGGGAGCCGCTGAAGTACGTTAAAACATTTGGCAAGGTAGTTCAGATTCCTTACGCCATGGGGCAAAGGCCAATAGATCAAATTCCGGTAGGAATGCCTAGCTACGGGCCAAGACGCGGAGATGTAGAAAACGCCCCTTCAGCTCTTTACTCTACGGGTTCTCAATATAGGTACATAAGGCTTAGCGATGTAGCCCAAGAGGTAAAGATAGGAGACACTTTATGGTTCAATAGAACCGTACTGAATGACACTAACAACATTGTGGACGAGTTTGATCGTGACGGAGTAAAAACATACGTGTTCAAAGTTGACTATGACCTGGCAATTTGCGTTGAGAAAAAAGAGCCTATAATGCTTGGAGGCTGGTGCTTTTTAGAGCCGATCATGGAGAACTGGGATAAGCAATTTATTCCCACCAAATCCTCATTGAAGGATGCGAACGGCAATCCAATACTTAAACCACGAGACCAGTGGCTTCAAATAGCATTACAACCTGAGCAGGAGAAGCTAAGAGCCAGATTAAAATACTTTGGCACTCCATTGAGAGGAGATAAGTTTTACTACTCGAAAGATTCTGAGGTATTTATCAGGAGACAGGTGAGGTGGAGATATCCATACAAAGGGGTTGAATACATGCTGGTTAAGCAGGGGGATATATTTTGTGAGGTTAAAGAGCAATAAAGAGACGGTTTAATTGAATTGCGGGTATACAAAGCACGCAGATTTTGTAGCCGCTAATAACATACTGGGAAGGGCATTCCCATCAGGAGATACAATCGGGGTTACCCGTGGCCTGAGAAGCTCCATCTACAACTTATTGTTTAGATGGAGAGTGTCACAAATCCATTTGACTCAATTGAAGAGCTTGAAGAAATGCAAATGCTCAATTTCCGGTGCAGGCAATACGCAGAGCATAACGGCCACATGAAAAAGTACTGGCCAAAAAATCTTTGTCAAACGCAGTGCGATACTTGTTTGAATGAGATCATTGAATACCATAGGTAGAAGGCAGATAGGAAATTAATTAAGCCCTGATTTTTTACCCCATTAATGTAGCGTAGACATAACAAAGTGTTATGTTTTATTTACCTTTACTATATGGTAAATAAAGCCGAAATAGAACGCAGATTCTGGGGCAAGGTCAACAAATCTACACCTAATGAATGTTGGGAATGGACTGGATGTCTTCGTGGCAAAACAGGGTATGGTGTCATGAAGGTAGGCGATAAAGTGATAGATACGCATCGATTGTCTTACCTCCTCCACAACGATGAGATACCCACAGGATTATTTGTATGCCACACGTGCGATAATCGGAAGTGCGTTAATCCAAATCACTTGTTTGCGGGCACCCCAAAAGAAAATTTTGAAGATGCATTAAGTAAGGGGCGCATAGTTCAAAGATCAAAAATGAGCATTCAAGAATTAAAGCATCCGAGCACAAAGGCGTATGATAGAGGCTGCCGGTGCGATAAGTGTAGATCCTACAAGTCTTTCAAAAACTCAAAAAGGTATATAGTTCAACTGTAAAATATTTTTACATTTAATTTGCTTAATACGGATCACCGAACTAATCTTGTAGCTTGCTTCGTTAGCTCAGCTGATAGAGCATCTCACTTGTAATGAGAGGGTCGCTGGTTTGAATCCGGCACGAAGCTCCTAAAAGAAGAAAGGTCAAAAGCCTTTCTTTTTTTATGCCCTAACTATTGCAAATATATTGCAATAGATTAATTTTATACTTTATAAGTAGTTGATTTACAGAGCGTATGGTTGATTGATACTACTGATTACAAGTCAGTTGCTCTACCAGCTGAGCTAAGGAGGCTTTCTCTGGTGTGTTTTATTCTCATTTAAGCCTACTGATTACAAGTTAGTTTCAGCCAACTGGTGTTTTAGCCCTGCCTGCCAACAGGCAGGTTAGGAGGCTTAAATGAGGCGCAAAAATACGGTAAGTATCGGGTTTTACAAGCCTTGTGTAGGATGATTTAACATTTTTAATTGTTTTTTCAACTGAACTAAATGTTCCCCAGCCTCTTTAATCTTATTGCCATATTCAGCCTTTAATACGCCTGCGTTTTTCGCTCGATCAAAAAACGAAAGGTTGTTCTGCAAAACAGCAATGTCGTTTTCAGCCTTCGATATTTGTTTACGGATCGTTTGCTCTTTGTGATAGATTTTTCGTTCTGCGTCTGGATCGTTTTTGAGTGAGCTTAACTGTATCTCCAACGCTGCCTGTTCTTTGTCGTTAGTACTCACATTCTCCATGGATGAAATGGCTTTGCTTACCAATTCGGTGAAGCGAGATTTGATCGATGCCACCGCTCTTTTTGGAACGAAGCCAAGTGTGTTGAATTTGTTTTGAATCTCTCTTATCTGTTGCAAGGTGCCCGTCTTTTCTGACGAGATGCGCTCAAGCTCTGCAAGCAGAGCTTCTTTTGCAACGAGATTCAACTCCTGTTCCTGATCAGCTTTTTCCAACAACCCTCTACGCTGTCCAAAAAAGTGATCACATGCTTCTTTAAATTGTTGGTATATTTTCTCGCGCCATTTTTCCGGTACAGGCCCCACTTCTTTCCACTGCGATTGAAGATTTTTCAATTCATTGGATGTTTTTTCCCAATCTTGATTCTCTCTTAGCTCAATCGCTCGCTGTACAAGCGCCTCTTTAATTTTTAAATTTTTTACGCGCTCTTCATCCAATTTTTTGAAGAACACATTCTTGTTGTGAAAGAATAATTTAAAGGCAGTCCAGAACTTCTTGTTAAGATCGCGCTGGTGGGCGCGAGGCGCAGCACCCACTGCATCCCATTTTTTCTGTAACTCTAAAATGTCTTTTGTCTTTTGGTTCCAATCTTTTATTCGATCAGAGTTAAAAGTTCCGAAGGCACTCACTTCTTCGTTTAACAAAATTTTTGTTGCCTCGTTTTGTTGAAGTGTCAGGAGAAGATTTGCTGTGTAGACATCTCTTTTTGCATACACCGCATCAGAGGCTGCTTTGAATCGTTGCCACAAAGGTTCTTGTTCTTCTTTCGGAACGGGGCCGATGTGTTTAAATTCATGATGCAGCTCGTTGAGCTCTTTAACGGCTTCTTGAATCGACTTGACATCTGCCAGCTTTTCGGCTCGTACGCACAATTCTTTTTTCGACTCGAGGTTTTTCTTTCGGTCAAGTTCTTTCAGCTCAAAGTAGATGTTGCGATGGTCATAGAATCGGTCAATGATTGCGTTGTAGTTTGCCCAAAGTGTTTTTAGGTGAGTAACTGCGACCGGTCCGCTACTCTTCCATTCTTTTTGAAGCTCTTTAAACTGATGAAATGCCTGAGGTGAATCTTCTCCATCCACAAGCGCTCTCAATTTTTCGAGAATATCATTTTTATGCTTTAGACTTTCGTTTTTGCGATCCTCCAGGCTCTTGTAGAAGCTATTTCGCTTGTCTTTGATGAATTTGAGTGTGGCATCATATAATTGGTCGAGATCGTCTATTCGAAACTCGAAATCTTCTTTTACCCCGCCTTCACTCAAGTACTTTTCAAGAGCCGCTTTTCTTTCATGTTCGCGAATCTCGTCATACAATGGTTTGATTTCTTTCAACAGGCTATCGATTCGCTTGAAGTTGTCTTCTTTCGAAAGATCTTTGACCAAATTGACAAAGTCGAGTTTCTTGTACGTGGTAAAATCAATAGGCTTTTCTTCGGCCAGATCATTGACTTCAATATCTGCATCCAGATGAGCACCACCTGCTGCTTCTGTTTCCTCCATTAATTCGTTTGTCATGATCTTGTCGTTCTCTTCGGGCAACTTGTTTTCATTTGTCATACAGCACTTTTCCACATAAGTGGCCAAAAATACAAAATTTGCTCAATTCATGCTCGGGTCTATCGGGTAATTGGAGTAGACTGAAAACCGCCCACCCAGCTGCTGGAGTGACTTTTTCCACATTTCCTCAGGCGGTGTTTCAAAGATAAGTTCTTGGCTAACCCGATCACTAAGGATCCACGAGTCTGCCTTTATTTCTTCCTCTAGCTGTCCTGGCGACCACCCGCTATAGCCCAAAAAAAACCTGATATCAATGGGGTCTATTTGATTCGTTTCAATGCGAAGCATAAGCTGTTCAAAGTTGCCACCCCAGTAAATCCCTTCTGAAACTAAGATGGCATCCGCCAAATCTGGGATGCGGTGTAGAAAGTGAAGTGTATCTTGCTGAACAGGTCCGCCAATGCAGACTTTTGATTGAAAATTTTGAATACTGTCCATTACTTCTGATACCTCGGTTTCAGAAGGCTTGTTTAATATAAATCCAACGGATCCATCATCATTATGTTCGGTCAATATAATAATTGTACGTTCGAAATTAGGATCGGGTAGATATGGCTCGGAGGCCAGTATTCTACCTTTTGCAGGGATGAGTGTATTCTTGTATTGGAAAAATTCCATAATGCTTCGATTTACGTTCTTGAGCAGACAGAAAAAAAGTTGTTCAACTCTGGTAAAACCGCAGCCAATAAAGTATAGGTATTGCTTAGAACCAAACGAATGATTTGTTAATTTTTCAAAAAAATGGAAAAGGGTATGAAAGGAATAGATGAATTACGAAAAGAGTATTCAAAGGCTTCGTTAGATATCAGTGATGTTAACAAAGATCCCATCGGTCAATTTGATAAATGGTTTAAAGAAGCGCTTGCAGCCGGCATTCCCGAACCAAATGCTTTTACACTTTCGACAATTTCTGAAGGCGGTAGGCCCTCTGCACGAATTGTGCTTTTAAAAGGATTGGATCAGCGACAATTTGTGTTTTACACTAATTATCAGAGCCAGAAAGGGAAGGAGTTGGACAATAATCCAGCCTGTGCATTGACTTTTTTTTGGCCAGAGTTAGAACGTCAGGTGCGAATTGAAGGAATTGCGACACGCGTGCAAGAATCAACATCCGAACAGTATTTTCAAAGCCGTCCGCGAGGCAGTCAAATAGGCGCGTGGGCGTCTCCTCAAAGTTCGGTCATTGCCAATAGAGAAATTCTTGAAGCAAGGGAACGCGAGATGGAGAAAAAATATGAGGGCATGAGTCTGTTACCCAAACCAAAGCAGTGGGGCGGATTTTCGATTACTCCGGTTGAAATTGAATTTTGGCAAGGCCGTGCAAGTAGACTGCACGATCGGGTTGTCTATTACTTAGCCGATGAGAAGTGGACAATTCACCGATTGGCACCATAGCAATGATTCGAAAGGCGTTTCAGGAGGTGTCTTTGTCTACTTAAAAAAGTTCTGCTACGAATGCACGAATTATCACGAATTTTTTGTCTTATCCATTCGCGCTTATTCGTGAAATCACGGCAATAAGGCGAGGCTTTTGAGGATTTTAATGTCTGCCACTAATACACGAATTTACACGAATATTTTGTGGTGCTTATTCGTGTATTAGTGGCGATGAAATAGGACTCGATAGTAGCAAAAAAAGATAGCCTTCCAATTAAGCAAATTACCTTGAATTTTTTGCCGTATTTATTAGTGCCCATTTGTGAATCTGTGGCAATGAAATGGCTACTGGGTAACTCTGCAATTAATAATCTCCCAACGTCTCCTCTAACTGAGCCAATGCTTTTGCCAACTCTTCGTCATTGGGGGCAACGCCATGCCATTTATGTGAGCCCATCATATAATCCACACCAAAACCCATTTCCGTTTTCATCAAATTCAAAATCGGCTTTCCTTTTCCGGCCAACGTTTTTGCCAGCGAAAGGCCATTGACGACTTCCTGCATACTGTTGCCGTTAAATTCTAAGACTGTCCAGCCAAAAGACTCCCACTTTGCTTTTAGGCTCAAAAGAGAAAGAATCTTATCAACCGGGCCATCGATCTGTTGACCATTGTAGTCAATGGTTGCAATGACATTATCCATCTGGTTATGAGCGGCATACATCGCTGCTTCCCAAACTTGCCCTTCTTGCTGCTCGCCATCGCCCATGAGCACATACACCAAATGATTGTCCTTATTCAATTTTTTGGTTTGCGCAGCCCCTAATGCTACCGAAAGTCCCTGACCCAATGAGCCAGAGGCGACACGAATACCTGGCAAGTGTTCGTGAGTAGCTGGGTGCCCTTGTAGTCGAGTGTTCAAGAATCGAAATGTGGCTAGCTCTTTCTTGTCAAAATAACCTGCATGAGCAAGCGTGGAATACCAAACCGGAGAGATGTGACCATTCGAAAGGAAAAATAAATCTTCCCCTTGTCCATCCATATTGAAACTTGGGTTGTGGCGTAGGTGATGAAAATACAACGCCACGAAAAAATCAGCGCAACCCAATGAGCCGCCTGGGTGCCCGCTCTGGCAAGCATGTACAATCCGCACGATGTCTCTTCTGATTTGGGATGCGGTTCTCTCGAGTTGCTGAATATTGGGTAGACTCATTGCAAAAATTTTGGCGAATATATTATTAATTTATCAAGCGATAAATGGCAACGAATTAATAACCTACGGCCTTATCATCTCCCCGCGTATAATCAGCAGCGCCTTCCAGCTTTCCGCCTTTTCTTACAAGAATGGCATCCACCCGTCCAAAGCCGGTTCCCTTAATAAATGTGAAATGGTGGCCCATACCCGCTAGGGTCAAACTATCCTTTTCATTGAGCGCGCCTTTCTCTGGAAGAATGGCGTCAGGCAGCCATTGACTGTGCAGGCGCTTGGCGTTCACGGCCTCCTGCATGGTCATATCAAACTCAATCACATTCAAGATGGCTTGAAAAACCCCCGTGATGATTTTGGTGCCACCGGGCGTTCCGACCACCATGAAGAGCTCTCCATCTTTTTCAACAATGGTGGGCGACATTGCACTAAGCATTCTTTTATTTGGTTCGATTTTGTTCGCGGCACCGCCAATAGCTCCATACATATTAGGTACTCCGGGCTTCATACTGAAATCATCCATCTCGTTGTTCATAAAAAATCCTGAGCCATCAACGACCACGAAGGAGCCGAACCAACCATTTAAAGTAGTTGTAACCGCAACCGCGTTGCCGGTTGGATCAACGATTGAGAAGTGTGTTGTTTCTTCCGATTCATAGCCCGGGATGGAGCCTGACTTTACTTCTGAACTAGGCGTGGCCTTTTCCGGATTAAAGGATTTCATCCGTTCACTGATGTAGCCTTGAGACAACATTTCGGTGCTGGGCACTTTGAAAAAATCAGGATCACCTAAAAACTTTGCACGGTCTGCAAATACTCTTCGTTCAGCCTCAGTCATCAGGTGAATCGCTTTTACAGAATGAAAGCCCCATTCTTTCAATGGGAAAGGCTCAACGGATTTTAACAACTGCAGCAAGCAAATTCCGCCACTCGATGAAGGCGGCATTGAAATAACTTTGTAATCTTTATAATTTGAAATTAATGGTTCACGCCAAGAAGAATGATAGTTTTTTAAATCTTCTAGTGTGATCAATCCTTTTCCTCGCTTCATTTCAGCAACCAGAAGTTCAGCTGTTCTGCCTTCATAAAATCCAGCCCGCCCATTGTCGCGAATCAGTTCTAACGTTGCTGCCATTGCCTCCCAACGAATGGTATCCCCACTTTTCCAATTATCTCGAATGAGAAAAGCGGGCTTCACTGAATTGTACTTTTCAAGATTTTCCTTTGCCTGATTGAACCAACTGGCTTCTCGCTCTGTGAGAGGGAATCCCTTTTTTGCGAGATCGATGGCAGGTTGGACCAGGTCTTGCCAGGGTAATGTGCCAAATTTCTTATGCGCTTCTACCATACCATCTACTGAACCGGGCACACCCGAAGCCAAGTGGCCCTTTAAACTTAAATCAGGAATGACCTCTCCTTTTTCATCCAAATACATGTTTGTAGTTGCAGCGGCAGGCGCTTTTTCACGGAAGTCCAACGTGGCAGATGTTCCGTCTTTCAATCTTACCACCATAAAGCCGCCCCCGCCAATGTTTCCTGCGGCAGGGAAAACTACTGAAAGCGCCAAGTGAGTAGCAATAGCTGCATCGACTGCATTTCCTCCTTTTTTCATGATTGCAACGCCCACTTCCGAAGCAAGTGGATGGGCCGAAACGACCATAGCAGAGTCGGCAATCACCCCGGTTATCCGCGATTGATCTTCTTTGTTTTTTTGACATGCAACGAGCAGAGTGGTGACTAGTAAGAAATACAAGCTCTTCATAGATTTACATTTTGGTTTTGTAGTTTAAATGTATTATTTCGGATCGAACTTTACTATGAGTCTACGAAAAGAAAAAGCAGCCATCTTAAAACTGGCCATATTGGATCACACCATCAAAATGATTGGAACTAAATCGTTCGATAAAATTCATGTGGATGAGATTTGTAAGAAAACGAAAATATCTAAAGTAACACTCTTTAAGTACTTTCCACAGAAAGAAGATCTGCTTTTGTACTATTTTAGAGTCTGGAGTTTAAGGCGCTTAGTGGAGCTAAAGGAGAAGCCAAGAGAGGGCTTGGCTGGTATTCAATTTTTGTTTGATAAAATTAGTGAAGACTTTGATGCTCATCCCGGAATTATTTTAAGTTGGGTGGGCTACCTTTCAGACATGGGGCGAACGATAAAGCCATTTCCGCTAAAGGCTGAAGAGAAAAAATTATTGTTCCCTGAGGTAAAAGACATACAGTTGATTGAGTTACAATCGCTGGATCAGATGATCGAGAAGTTTTCTTTGGAGGCCATATTCAAGAAAGAAATAACCAAAACAACATCTACCCGCGATATCACCAACGCATTTATGGCGCTCTTTTATGGATCTATAATAACTGCCTACATCAACCAGATAAATCCAGCCAAAATGTTTTTTCGCAAAAACATTGAATCGTTACTAAAAGGACTGAGTTAAAAAATACTATTTCATTCTGACAGTCTTTGTCCTTTTCCGCTCAAACATTCGGATATGCCGACTGCCAATCGGGATATCAATGCGATATTTGTTTCCCCTTGCCCATACATGTTGGGAGCGGGGCTTGACTACTTTCGTGCCTCTCGAAGAACCACACGAGAAGAGTAAGATTGCAATAACTGCGAAAACGAGGATACGCATCACTTGTAAACACGAAATTAAACTATTTATAGTATAGTCCCACGTTTCTTTCCCCGATTTGGATTGCAAATTAAATAGAAGCATCTGGTTCAGGGTCTCGAAAACAATTTTTGCACAAAACTAGACCCACAGGAACTCCAAGCTGGCGCTTTTGGATAACCAAAAAAATTGCATCCTATATGCCACTTATTACTCGCTACACTTTTTCAGCATCTCTTCGTTTTGCTTTTTGCCCCAAGTGGGTTTGCGAATGTCTGTATTTGTTTCCGTCTTAAAGTATTCATTTGCTTTTTCAAAGTAGATAAGCGCGGCAGCTTTGCCACCACCATAGGCTTCTGGAGTATAGAACTTACTCATGCCTTCGATGTAATAAATTCTTGGATTTTCTTTGCGAAGTTGCTTGGCCTTGCGAAGGTTGGTACTATACACTTCCATATGTTTTTGCCACGCCTCGGGTTCCAGTCCGATGCGGTTGCTGGAAATCATGGCCAATAGTGCAAATACTTCATCGTTCTCGGCAGCACCGTTTTCTTTGGCTGCCTCTAAACTCTTTTCCGCTTCGTTAAAAAACTGAGCTTTCTTCGCTACGTCCGTCTCAGTAGCACCGGCTATCGTTTTGGCATAGGCGGCATAGTAATGCGATACCCAATCGGTGTTCCACTTTTTGGCAATCAGATCAAAGCGATTGACTGCCGCCATTGTAGCGGTACGATCTCCGGGGTTAAACTGACTTAGCGTTGTTTGAATCGCTTCTTCGATTGTTTGCGCGTGAGCGATCGATGTGAGCGAAAGAAATAATAAGAACATTAGCTTTTTCATAGTGTTGAGTGGCTAGATTGAATATTGATTTGTTTGGCGGTTGCTTAAATGTTTTAAAGTTCATCTCGGTTAAAGGCAGAGACCGAAAAATTCATTCCCACAAAAACGGAGCGGTAGAGTGCAGGCTCGATCGGAAACCGCTGAGTGCCATCGGTCGAATAGCGATAACCAAAAATATTCTTGCGATTGGTCACATTATCTACACCTGCATAGAACACCGCAAACACTTTTTTGATGGTTGTAACATAGCTTATATTCAAAGAGATATTTTCGAAATACGGCACACGATCATTCAGAAACTCAGCACTGTTGGGGTTGTAGTAAGGCCTGCCTGTAGCGAAGGTGTAGGTGGCCGCAATGTTTACTTTCAGTGGTTCAATAAAGTACTTGGCAATCACATTAAGGTTGTGATCAGATATGAACGTGGGCGTGGCACGGGCAGTAAAATTTTCAAATAGCCGCTGAGTGTCCACCCAACTATATGAAATCCAGTAGTCGAGGTTCTCCACTAGTTTACGATCGCGCCAGAAGACATCAATTCCTTGTGCAAAACCACTTCCGGAATTGTCAATGTCACCCGAGATGAATCGAAAGGCATTTGGATTAAACGGCACGTTCAACTCCCTCACTAATCGGTCGTATGATTTGTAGTACCCTTCTACACGAAACGTTTGCTTGTCTGAAATCCATTGATAGTTGGCGATATAGTGGATGGCCCGCTGAAAAATTGCCGACTTGTTAGCGAGCAGATATCGGTTATTCGGATTCTGATAGAAGACGCCACTGGCAATGGATACCTGACTTTGTTTGCCAACTTTGTAAGCGGCCGACAGGCGGGGACTGAGAGCAAATTGGTTTAACAGATCACTGTGCTCTCCGCGTAGCCCGGACTTCACGCCAAATTTGCGCGAAGGTTTCCACTCAAGTTCCGAATAGATGGCCGTTTGCGTCTCGTCAAAACCAGAGTTGAACGCATCAAAGTTTCGTTGCACACTAAAACGTTGCCACTCTGCTCCGGAAAGGAGTTGAAGATTGTTGCTGATTTCAAAACCCAACTCTGTCCGGCCTTGCAAGCGCCATTCTTCCGTTTTAGAAGGAGTTGTTCCGAAGGTTACGTCATCCACATTTCTACCGAGCGAAACAGCCGAAAAAGAATACAACTTGTTGTTAATGTTTTGGAGATAAGAAGCATTGGAGTAGGTATTGTTGTTGCGTATTCCAAAACGAGAACGTTGACTCGCGTTATTGATGTCGGGTATCTCTGTTCCGCTGCTAAATCCACCATGGCTGACCAACAACTTGAAGATATTCTTGTCTCCGTTTTTGTGTACCCATCGCGTTGAGCCAGACACACCCTCGGGTGCTTTGTAGAAATCAAAATTGGTGTTGGCCAGATTATAGAATGGAGCCACGTTGATATAACTTCCCGTTACCTCCAACGAATTTTTTTCAAACACTTTTGCCACCGAGCCAAATAGCCCCGACATGTTAAAGCCAACATTCATGTTGCTCTGTGCGGGCATGTCATTGGTGCTTAATTCCAGCACAGACGACAACGCCTGGCCATACCGCACACTGTAACCACCGCTGCTAAACGAGGTGCCTTTAAATTGAAAGGGAGAGAAGCGACTTCGTTGTGCAATGCCGGGTACATCACTGGTAAAGAAGTTTTGCACAATCATGCCGTCAATGATCACATTGGCTTCGCTAGCATCACCACCGCGCACAAACAAGCCTGTCTGTTCACCCACGCGTGTGGTGCCAGGAAGAGTTTGTATGGCGCCAATGATATCTCCCGCAGCACCAGCCGTAGTTACAATATCTAACGGGCGGAGCACGGCTACCTTGCGGTCGTTGGTAGCTTCAATTATTCCTGCGGATATGACGACCTCTTCCAACTCACTGATTGCTTCTTTTAATTTGAAATTCAGCGTATACGTTTTGTTCTCAAGCACGATTGATTGGTTGATGGTTTCGTAGCCAATGCTTGAAACAACCACTACCTGATTTCCTTTTTCGGAAGTAACAAGTGTATAGCTTCCTTCGGCATTCGCGGAAACGCCATCCAGTGTATTAAGAATGTAGATGCTCGCGCCTGGAAGGGAGTTGCCCTGCTGGTCGGTAATCTTTCCAATTATGGTTGATTGACTCTCGCAGTCAAGACTAACGAGAATGAACAGCACAAATGAGATCAGTAGCCGCATGGTATTTTATTTATGATTGACTGAGGTTGACCGGAAGAGTTGCCGGGAATCAGCTATTTTTTGCTTTAGTGAGCAACGACTTGGCGTAGGTAAAGCCCGCTTCAGCCGCAATGGCTTTTTCGAACGTGGCAATTGCCTTTGCCTTTTCACCCGCTTTGGTGTAGGCTTGACCAAGTAGTGCGAGTGTATCTAGGTAAAGCCAGTTTTTTGAGATGGAAGTTGACTCAAACAATGCAATCGACTTTTCCAATGCAACAATGGCTTCTTTGATATCACCTCCAAAAGAGGAAGGTGTGTAAAACTTGTTGATTCCATAAAACCGCCAGGCTAGGGGAGAGGTCGGTGCAATTTCTTTTGCGTCTGCTGCGAGATTACTGCTTTTGCCACCCAACAACATTCCCTTCATTGGACTATAGGCCATTTGCAATCCTAAAACGGCCGATAACAATCCTTTGCCTTCAGCAGCGGTTGAAGGAAGTTCAATGATTTCTTTGAGCCGATCTTTGGTAGCCGAAACATACTCATCGAATAAATCTTTATCTTCAGTACTCATCGTACTTAGCAACAACCCATAATGAGCCACTCCTAAGCTAAGGTGCGCATGAGCGTCCGTTGGTTTTAGTTTGAACTCAACTGTCGCGAGTTCTACACTCTTTTTCCATAGTTCTTTTTTCTGTGTGATGTAGGCCTGGTACATCAGGTCGTTAACGGGTTGACTCATCGTAGTTGCGCTAATGAGAGTGGAGATGATGAATAATGAAATTGAAACGATTAACTTTTTCATAATTGTAAACTGGTTTATAATGCAAACTAAATGGACAAAAAAAATTATTTGATATAGGTTTTTATTGAGTTGACATAGTCTTCAAATGCCTTAATGCCTTTCTTCGTGATCCGGCAGGTAGTCAATGGCTTTTTTCCCTTGAACGATTTTTCGACTAGTATGTACCCAGCCTCCGAGAGTTTATCCAGTTGCACACTCAAATTACCTGCAGTAGAGTCTGTCTTTTCTTTCAGAAAAACAAAGTCAGCAGAATCTAATCCAAGTAACAACGACATGATGCCAAGCCGGAGTTGTGAGTGGAGTAGGGGATCAAGTTCTTTGAACATAGTTATCGCTTCTGTGATTTTAGCAAGTAACCCGGAACAAGATAACCCAACGTGATCGCTAACGCGGAAAGAAGCGATTGATACTCATTTGAAACGAAGAAACAAGATAAGCCGAAAACAAAGAAGATAACTCCACCGATCATCAGCGGCTTAAATTTTAGAATAACACCCGAAGCCAAAGTAGCCATACTTCCAACCAGTAGAATGATCGGATTGATTTGATAATTGATGAAGCTGCCAAAAAATGGAATGACAACGGCCAGCACCCCAAAACTAACCCACAACGTAATGTTGACCCTTTCGAGGTGCGTAGTCGTGCGTTTCTGCTTATTTCTTTGCCGTGATCCATAAACAAATGAGATGATCCACGCAGGTATCACAATTAGCCATACCGCAAACGGGTAGTCAAACTGTATCTTGATTAAGGTGAAACTTCCGATGTGAGCGACTATCAATACCCAACCCCAAAAGAGGTAATAAAAGGAATTGTCGCGCACGTTGCCCTTTGCCTCGTTGATCATCGCTTGGATCAAATCGAGGCTTTGCTGCGGGCTCAGCTTTTCGTTTTGTGTTTGCATACTTGCTAATAACGGAACAAATGTAAAGTAGTTTACATTGTAAACCAAAAATTTTTAAAAAACTCTGTCCTCGCCAAAAAAAAAGCATTTTCTTATCTTCCAAAGTTGAATACCAAACTGCCGAGTATTTTTGGGAATCTACTTCTTAATCAATTTAATCCTGTGAAACAATCTACCTTCTTGAACTTGAAGAAGGTAAACGCCTTTAATTAGGTGTTCTATGTTAGCCTTGTAAACGTCTCCCGATTTTTCAAAATCGATGGAATTTCTTCGTCCAGCGAGATCAACTAACTGAACATTGGACAGCTCGCCTTTTATCCCAACTAGTTCGAAATAATTTTCGACTGGATTGGGGTAAGAACTTACTGAACTATTAAAGCCCACTAGATCACCGGTCACGATGAGCGGTACATCGGCAGAGAACTCACTTGTACAGTCATCAGTCGTTACCTGCACTTTGTAGATACCGGGCGCTGTAACTGGAAGAGTTGCATTGGTGGCGGAAGGAATAACAGTTCCATTTAAAAACCATTTGTTTCCTGTTTCTGTGTTTGAGGTCAGTATGATGGTTTCAACATTTTTTCCGATGACTGTTACAATTGGCTTAGCAGGCTTTATACAAAAGGAGCGTGTGACCTCTGGCGCAGCATTAAATGAATCATTACCTCCCTGGTTGGCTTTAATGATTGTCCGTCCTGCTTTTACAATCGTTGCTGTGTTGCCGTTAATCGTCACTCTATCAGAGTCTGCTGTGAAGGCCACGACAAGACTTGAAGTGGCTGTTGCTGTCAAAGCAAACGGAGCATCACCAACCGTTTTGTCGGGGATAGCAGTAAACGAAATGGTTTGATTATCCTTTAGGTTAACTTCCACATCAGTCGAGAACTCGCTAACACAATCGTCTTGTGTTACCTGCACCTTGTAGTTACCAAGAGTAGCAGTCGTGAAGGTTGAATTGGTTGCGGAGGCAATCACATTTCCGTTTAGAAACCATTTGTTTCCCTCAGATGCACTAGAAGTAAGTAAAAATGTTCCTATGGCTGGTTGAGTGACGACAACAGTTGGCTTTAAAGGTTTGATGCAAAAGGATTGAGCCACTTCTGGTGCGGCATTAAAAGATGCGCTACCGCCCTGGTTGGCCTTAACGACTACGCGGCCAGCTTTCACAATCGTTGCTGTACTGCCACTAATTGTGACTTTGTCCGAAGTAGTCGAGTAGGATATAGGTAGATTTGAACTTGCTGTTGCCATTAACGCGAATGGAGCATCCCCAACTGTTTTATCTCCTATAGCTGGAAATGTGATAGTCTGCGAATTTACTGGCGGAGTAACTCCCTTTTGATACACTCTCACATAGTCGATCTCCATGGATGATTCTGTAAAAGCAGGATCGATAGTTCCTCCAACGCCTCCCATTGCAATGTTAAGAAGAAGATATTGAGCCTTATCAAATGGCCAGGTACTCGCATTCTTTACAGGTGGGTTGTAGGTGTAAAAGGGTACATCGTCAACTAAAAACTGAATCTTCTCTTCATCCCAAATTATTGAATAGATATGGAATGTAGTGCTTACTTGAGATACATTGATGGTCTTTGTGTTGATGGTATTACCGAAACTGGAGGTGGTATGAATTGAACCATGAATTACATTTGGATTGTTACCCCAGTGTTCCATGATATCAATTTCACCGGTTGCGGGCCAGTTCGTAGTTCCAAATTGACTAGAAAAGAATCCGCCAGGTTCATTGATATTTTTCCCGAGCATCCAAATTGCCGGCCACGTACCTGCACCTGTTGGTAGTTTAGCCCGTGCATCGACCCGCCCATAGGTAAATGCGAATTTGGAGTTTAAGCGCGCAGAAGTGTATTGTTTGGTAAAGCCTTGGTTTGTGAAGCTCTCTTTCTTCGCTACGATTTTCAAAAAGCCATTGGCTACGGATGAATTTTCAATTCGGTTTGTGTAGTGTTGTTGTTCATTGTTAAACCAACTGCCGCCTGCCGGAAGTTGTGTTTGATGAAACCACAAATCAGATGAAATGGGACCTGTACCAGAAAATTCATCAGACCATACCAGCGTGTATCCTCCAGTTTGAGCTAGTGCTGTAGTCCTGAGAAGCAACAAACCGAAAAATATAAAAATTCTCACAGGCGTTTGGATCATTTATTAGCACATTATCAATACTTCAACTTCTCGTCTTTATCCCAAAGACCCCAATACGCTCCTACATCGCCTTCGGCACCAACTTTCCACGATTCATCGAATGACGAAAAGTAGAATATTTCAATGCCATCTTCTGCTGACCACTTTTGGGTGTTGATAAAATACTTCATGAAGTTTTCATCGGAAGGCATGGCTGCGCCAAAGTTGGTACCTTGACTCGGCCAACCTGTTTCACTGATAATCACAGGTTTTCCATTGGCGGCACGCATGGCCTTATTATACATTTCTTTCATGTATAGCAATGAATAGTCAATGTGGCAACCTTCCCAGTAAGGATAGCAATTGGCGAGTACGACATCACATACTGCTGTTATCCGCGGCTTCACTTCAAATTCAAAATAGGCGTCCACATATCCAACGGAAATGCCCGGAATAGCCTGCTTCACTCTATTGATAAATGCGATTAACTCATCTTCGGTTAAATCACCACGAAGCATTACTTCATTACCCACTGCAGCAATATCTACGTAACCTTCTTTCGAAATTTTGATCAGGTTTTCTACTTCCTGTTCATTGATCTTGTCGTCATGACCTAACCAGGCACCCACCAGTGTTTTCATGCCAAGCTCTTTGGCGATTTTCGGAATCAGCTCGTTGCCCTCTGTACACGAGAAGGAGCGAACCCACTTAGTATAGGGCTGAATGATTTCAAGTCTCCTTCTGATTTGCTTCTCAGTAATAATCTCACCTGGCTTTTGTCCTTCTTCATAGGCACTAAAGCCAATTCCATGCATGCCCGCATTCAACGCGTTTCGAAACAGTTCACGCAATGATTCTATTGTAGCACCTTCATACGAAAGTCCTGCCAGCGTTAGTTTCCTTTCTGCTTTTGACGACATAGTTTATTTGTATTTTAGATTTTCATTTTTATCCCATAGCCCCCAGCGTTGACCGACATCTCCTTCGTGACGAACTTTCCATGATTCATCGAACGAGGAGAAATAGAACATTTCGATGTTCTCTTGTTGCGCCCAGTTTTGAGTATTGATAAAATACTTCATGGCATTCTCTTCCGAAGGTTGTGCTTCAGCGTTATTGGTTCCCTGATCGGGCCAACCGGTTTCAGCAATAATAACTTTTTTGCCTCTGGCAGCCTCTTGTGCAACTACGTACATCTGCTTTAAGTAACCGGAAGCTTGATCAATGTGGCTCCCTTCCCAAAACGGATAGCAGTTGGCTAAAACAACATCACAGGCATCTACCAGATCAGCGTGTTCTTTGAACTGAAAATACGCGTCTACATAACCGACCGTTATGTTAGGAAGTGCCTTTTTTACCCGGCTAATATAGTTCAGTAATTCCTGTTTGGTTAAATCATTCCGAAGCAATACTTCGTTACCGACTACTGCAATATCGACATATCCTTGCTGAGCCAGATCTATTAATAGTTTTATCTCTTCTTCATTTTTCGCCTTGTCGCTGTCGATCCACGCGCCTACCATTGTTTTCAGACCTTTTTCGCGAGCCGCTTTGGGAATAAATTCATTACCCTCCGTGCAAGAGAACGAACGCACCCATTTAGTGTGTGGTGCGACTATAGCCATACGCCTTTTAATCTGTTCCTCCGACAGGATATCACCAATATTCTGACCCTCGAGGTAAGGACTAAAACAAATACCGCTCAGCCCATGATTAAGGTTTTTATTAAAATGTTGTTTCACAGCCGAATTGGATAGTGAACTGAAGTTAACATCCGTTGCTAACGCTGGTATTTTATTCAGTGATAGGAATTTTTCTTTTTGATAATAAGATGATGATTTTTTTGTTTTGGCCGCTTCACGTCTATCTAATTCAGCTCGAGTCTCATTGGCACGCTCTTCGGTTACATCATAATTTCGCATGACGTACATGGCAGTCAATGTACCGAGAATTGGAAGTCCTGAGAAGAAAGCTCTCAAGCCATCAATGGCGCCTGCGGGCTGTGTTGGTGCCCCCGAATCAAACCCTACAATGCTCATGATAATACCACTTAGTCCACCAGCGATGGCAAAACCAAACTTCACCATCCACCAATAGATGGCCCCGAAAGTTCCTTCTCTTCGTAAGCCGGTATTGATTTCATCCATATCAATCACATCGGCAGTCATCGACATCATCAACACAAATAAACTTCCGATACCAAACGAGAAAAACGGCAACGCAAAAATGAACATATAAGGTTTGCCCGGAATAAAGAGAAACCACAACATGATGTAACCGATGATAGATACTCCCTGTGAAGCAATGAAGGCTTTCTTTTTACCATACTTTTTCGACAAGCGGGTTACAATTGGAATGACTAAAAAAGTCGTGCCTAGCGCGCCCAAACATCCAAATAGGGTAGGCCAAATACCTGCTGCTCCGGCATCGCCACCAAAGAGATGGTAAACGATGATGAAGAATGAAAATGCGGCAATCGTATTGAAAGCATTGAAAACTAAAAACGTGGCGATACAAAGTTGCCTGAATGGTTTTAGTGATAGTGCCTCCTTAAAACTTAAAATTATTTCTTTGAGACTTGCTCCAATCGTACTAAAGCTTAGTGGAGAATAATTTTCATCAAGGGTTGATTTACCTTTTATGAAGATAGCCGGTACCATGGCACATAGCGCAAATATGATACCTACCCATACTGCAAGTGTTCGGGTAGCTACGTCTGCAGAAACGAAAAGGGTTTTATCATACATGATCACCCAAAACCAGGGAGCGATCACCCATGCCCATTGGCCAATCCATTGGGCAATTGCCATAATGCTTGTGCGCTCATGAAAATCATTGCTCATTTCATAGCCCATCGCCACATAGGGAACACTAAAAAGTGTGAGGCCTAAATAGAATATGAATGACCAAACCATGAAGTAGATAAAATTGTATTCCACACCATCGCTTCGATACAATTGCCACATCACGACGAAGGAGAACCCCATGAGGATGGATCCCCAGAATACGTATTGTCGTCGTCTGCCCCATTTGGATTTTGTATTATCGGAAATGAAGCCCATGATGGGATCCGTAAAAGCATCAAATATTCTGGGAAAGAAGTAGATCGTTCCCCACATCCAGCCAGGAAATCCTAAATCTTGTACCAACACGACCATAAATATTCCTAGCACCGCGGGGAACATTTGATTCGCTAGCATTCCCACACCGAACGCAATTTTTTGACCCATCGGAACTTTACTTGTAATCGTAGACATGGTTTTGGGTTTTAGGATGGATTTACTTTTTATCTATTAAACTCATTCAAATTCGGGATCCCTCGCCCCGTCCTCGTTCCTCGGACACCCCTCTCCCGCGGGAGAGGGGATTGGGGTGAGGGATTTTTTTACTTTATCGGTGGCGCCATTACTTCATTCACTAACATTTTTTCATCTCCATTGTAAGTTTTAATAATCGGCTTGCCAGCACGCATTAGATTTTTAAACACCCCCTGATCGACTAATTTCCACATAGGATATTTTGCTTCACCAGAAAGTCCAAATAATCCAAAATGATTTTCTGAGCCATTCGGATTGGCTGCATCTTTCCACTGTTCATCAAAGGCCTCAAAATAAAAACACGATATACCGGAAGCATTTGTCCACTCGCGCATAAGTTGATAATACTTCCCTTGTTTGTATTCATCGGTGGCCCTTGAGCCTTCTCTTCCATAAAACCCATCGGATGCAGAAGCCCATCCGGTTTCGCCAATATGAATGGGCTTATTTACGCCTAAGCTCTTTACATAGCTCGCAACAGAATCGTATTGCGCTTTGGCAAATGCTACGGCACGCACAATGGCCGCATCTGCTTTTTCGACTTCAGAAAGTTTTGACTCCTCTGCCGGTACTCGCCAAAAATTTGGATTATAATGGGTGTTGTGATAGGGGTATGTGTGCATGGAAATGTAATCCACTGCTTTGATTATCTTCTCGAGATCTTCGCTGTGATAACTGGAGTCACCACCGCCCCAAGAAGCAAAATCGTCAGAGCATGTAATCCAAAGGTTTTTTGGCAGTTTACCTTCGGCCTTTAGCGATTGCACATGTTTCACCCATTTTAAAATTACCGAAGGCTGCACGAAATAACTGGCGGCCCACTTTACCATCGCTTCATTACCTACCGCTAGTATTTTAACGATATCAGGATATTGATTGGCTAGTGCAACGGCTCGTCCGATTTCACCTTCATTTTGTTCGCTTTCGATATTATGATCGGGAGTTTGATCGGTCCAGGCATTTTTACAATCAATCCAGGCACCCAGCATTACGTACATTTCAAAGGAAGGATCAGCCTGCTTTAACTCGTGGATAGCTTTCAATAAATTAGAAGCGTGGGGAAGCTGAACATTGTAGGTGCGCGCGATTTTAATCCCCATGGCCGATAAGATTTTTAAATCTTCTTGTAGTTGAGGGATAGTGGGTTGGAGTTCCCTTGATTTTTCGCGGTAGCCTTCATAGCAAATGGCTAAGTAATCGCGGTTACCTAAAATGTCTTTTGCAGTCACTTCTTTTTGGTTAAGGGATTTATTGGATTGTGTTTTTTGCTTTTGATTACATGAAATGCTTGTCGCCAAAGCCGCTCCGAAACATATTGACTTTAAGATTGACTTCATAGTAGCATTTAGTAATTCTGCTTTGTTGAATTCTTTTTTATTTGTTGTAACTCAATCCATAGCCAATTTGAAAAAGGGGTTTTATGGAGCCATCCCAAAAATTCGGACCATACTTACCTTGATAATCTTCTTCAGAGGTAGGCCATGAATGAGGTAGCTTTCCTTTAAAATTATAATCACCAAACAGGACCTCGGCAATGCCATCGCCTTCCGAGCCCGGGAACCAGGCGGCTACAAAAGCATCAACTTGTTCGAGTTGTTTCGTTACAACCAGTGGCCGTCCTGAAATTAGCACCACCACGGTTTTGATTCCTTTTGCTGTGTACTTATCGACCAGCATTTGATGCTCTGGTGTGAGTGTAAGCTGATATTTGTTCATGACTCCACCAATGTCACCCATAAATTCTGCGTAGGGAGTTTCGCCCACTACAATCACAGCCAAATCTACATTATCGTGATTAGCACTGCCATCTGCATCGTATAAAACTTCTTGCGAAGAGAATTTTCTAAACCCTTCCAAGATGGTTGTAGCACCCGCATAATTTTCCGTCATACCCTGCCAGTTTACTGTCCATCCTCCGGATTGTAAACCGGAGTTGTTAGCAAACTCACCAACCACCACAATTCTCGCATCTTTCTTTAAGGGCAAAACGTTGTTATCGTTCTTCAGTAGCACGAGCGACTCTCGCACGGCTTGACGGGCAACATTGCGATGCGCCTGAATTCCAATCTTTGAGATAAGGGTTAAATCCGGAAAAGGATTATCAAACAGACCTATTCGAAACTTCTGCCTCAGTATTCTGCGAACCGCATCATCAATCCTTGCTTGCGGGATGACTCCACTTAATACACCGTTTCGTACGCCTTCCACATACATGTTGAAATCGCCTTCAACCGCCATTACCACATCTACACCTGCGTTGATAACATCTGTCCCGCCAAAGCGAGAATACGCCTTCCAGTCGGATACAACAATGCCGTCAAATTTCAATGCTCCTTTCAATACATCCGTAATCATAGCTCGGTGCGCATGCATCGGCACGCCATTCAAACTGTTGAATGATGCCATCACGGAACCGACACCAGCTTCAACTGCTGCACGATAGGGGGGAAGCAAGCGTCCGTATATTTCTTCCTCGGTTAATGTGGTGTTACCACCTTCTACTCCAAAATCAGTTGAACCATCACCAATAAAATGTTTGGCTGTAGCTATAAGCGATACAGGTTGGCCAGATGAACCTTGATGACCGCGCACGGAAGCTTTCGTCAACTCGGTTGTAATCTCGGTGCTTTCAGAAAAGGCTTCATACACTCGTCCCCACTTTTCATTATAGGGAATAGCAACACATGGAGAAAAAACCCAGTTGAATCCGGTAGCCCTTGCTTCAATGGCAGTGATGGCTGCGGCATCTTCTACCAGCTTCGCATTTCGCGCTGCACCTAGTCCAATGTTGTGCGGGAAAATGGTTGCTCCGGCATAAGTATTTTGACCATGAATTGCGTCCACACCAAAGAACATTGGAATACCTAATCGAGTGGACAGTGCTAACCATTGAAGTTGAACAAATTTGGCCTGCCATTCGGCTGCATCGTTACCGGGTGTTGGTCCTTGTGTATGAATAATCGAGCCTATGAATTTGGTTCTTATCTCGTCAATGGTAATGTCATCAAAGTGGCGCACTTGTGTCATCTGGCCGATTTTTTCATCTAGGGTCATTTTGGCGAGCAATGATTCCACCTTTTGGTCGATGGATAAGTCGGTTTTGATTTCTTTATTCATCGGTGTTACCTTAAACTATCTTGTTTGATGTGAACAACTATGCGAGTTACATCTCCGGTTCGGCCAAATACTTTTTGACTTAATGTTGTATCCAATTTCATTTGTTCAACTCTGGATACGCCATTGTTTGATATTACTTCCAATGCATTTTCATTAGCCAGTTTGTACACTACTGGTACCTGACAATAGGTAAAACACAATGAATTCTCTTCGAGCGGTAATTCAATCGCATTCCCTTGCACATCAAAATAATTGAAGACTTGGTTCTTCGTCAGGAGTTCAGATTTTTTTAGCATACAGGGATCAAAACCAAGTTGCCCATCTTTTACAACTACACCCAACTCGCCAAAGCGCGATAAAATATCTTCTTTTACCTGGCCGGTCATGCCCGGCTGTTGCGCACCCTTATTGGCAGGTGTATGTGAGTACGGATCGGTTGGGAATGCTCCATAAAGCGTTGGGGGCTTATGTACGCCAATCCCTTCGCTTATCTCGTAGTAATGATCGATTAGTTGACTTACCAATATGTCATTTTCCTTTTCTTGTATGGCTTTCAGGCAGCACTCCTGCACTGCTAGTTGCAACTTAGAAACCATATGCCAGTAGATCGATCCTAATCCCTCGTAGCCAAAGAAAGTGCCTGATCGTCCGGTGAAAGCTTTGTGGTTAAATACACTTTCAAAAATTCGCAGCACTTCTTCTTTGTCTGAAGTAGTTGCTTCAAATTTGTTTAATGCATTTTTAAGATCAGTAGCGTTTTTAAAGTTTCCATTGAAATGAAATCCACCATTGATATCTTGCTCGATAACTTGTGTATTGCCTTCTCGTACAAGCTTAGATAAGAAGCTTGACTTTGCTACATCCGCTTTCGGCAGATTGTTTTTTAGCAAGAAACCGGGCAAATCCTTGTTGGGGTATAGCAGATAACTATACTGATCTTTTCTAAAAAGTGCACTTGATTTTAATCCGTCAAGTGTGGCAAGGACTTCGTTCGATTTTAAATATCCGGAGCTAAGGGCAGCTACCTGTCCTTCCAGCATTTCGCTGAGATAAGAAATAGAAATTTCGGTATTGCCTTCAATCGTCATCAAATTATACGCATGATACAAGTTGTCGTTTCTTTTGTTGGCGCGAATGGTATGTTCCAAGTACCGAAGGGATAAATTGAAGAATGCAATGACATCTTTGGTGGCCAACGCACTTCGTTGGTTGCCAAATGATTGATCATAAATTTGTGTCCGGTACTCACTACCAGCAGTTCCCACGCCATCGAGGATCGTCTTACGATCGTTGTTTGTGATATTGCCTGCCAGTAGGTGCTCATGCTTACTAAATGTTGCCTGGCAATTATCAAAAAACGTTAGCAATTCACTAGAAATAGCTACTTCCTTTGTCGTGCTTCTTTCAAGGATTTCATTGAAAAAGTTTAGAAAACGGTAGAGGTAGAAGAGGGTCACCATCGACACTCCATTTCCAACCAAAGCGTTATTGGCATCATTCCACTCCGGGCGTTGGGTATTCATCCATATGCCGCCTTCAGGGATGAAATTGGATAGTTTGGCGAGAACTGTTGCCAGTATTTTTTCAAGAAAGTTTACATGGTGAATGGCTCCATTTTTATTTTGAAGTAAGGCACAGTCAGCTCCCATAGTTGCCCTGCGTTCGTCTATCGAGTGGTCAAGTTTGCGATCAAAAACAATTGTGTCCTTCGGATTTTGTAAGATGTCTTCGTAGGATTTAATTTTATACGGAACGTTTGCGTAAACAAAAACATCCTCTTTAAGATAACTTGCCAACCTATTGGGTGCATGATTTTCTGAAAACTCGAGAAATTTTAATAGGTAGATAATTTGATGATCACCCCAGTAGCCAATGTATGACCAGGGGTCATCGGCCTCAATTCTTTCCCAGTCGATACCATTCTTGGCAACCCGGTAAGGATTATAGCCATCGAACGTAGAAGCATTTAGGAATTTGAAAATCATTCCATCAATGAAATCAGGGTAGGAGTGAGCCAGTGCCTCCCAGTTTTGAAAAATATCGCGCCAGTTCCCTGCGTAGTCCAACACTTTTGATCCATCATGTTCATTGCGGGTATTGATGGAAAATTGATTCCAGGGTCTGCTGGGATCGCCATGTCTTCTACTGAACTTCAGCGGTAAATACTCCAGGCTTAATCTTATGAAGTCTTTATCGTCAGATTTTAATGCAAGTTCCTTTGCTACAGAAAGTGAAAATTGGTTGGCCAAACTTCTAACACTTTCTTTTTGTCGCGCAGCGACCTGTGGATTAGCTGCAGACAGGTAGGCGCTAAAATCATTTTTTTCAATTTGATAGTTGTTGTCAAATATGCCACCGCGCATGATGTTAAACAGGCCGTTAAAAAAGTGCCTGGTATCTTTTAGTCCATCCGCAGTCAATTGCAGTCCATCTGCGCATGCATTGAGTTGAATGAGTTGTTTTGTGCCGGACTCTATGTCCTCTTTAATTCTAAATCCGAGATGCTTGTCGGTATTTATTGCTTTGGCAATGGCTATGATTTGTGATGCGCTTTTATTCACATCGGCTACAATCATCCACTCCTTTCTACTTTTAGATTCAAGTAGAGCCTCTGCATGAACGAAGTAGGCTCCTTTCTCTGCTTTTATGTCAGTTTCTTCGCTAATGGGCAATCCATTTCTGAAGCTGTCGAGTTGAGAAGAGGAGAGGAGGTGCTTTGCATCATCGATTCCGATTGACCAAGCAATATTTGCTTTTAACGCCTCACTGGGTTCAGCCTTATCTACAATAATGGCACTCAGTGAAAAGACGCCAATTCCGTTTTCCTGATCCAGTTCACTGCGCTTATAGGCATCCACCAAATTACTGGTCTTGCTTTGTAGCGCACTGCCAACACCATAAGGAATAATATTCTGAATGCCATCGATCAGAGAAATGGCTACTTCGGAAGTACTTGCATTTGTTAGCTTACTGGTTTTTACAAAGCCATAAACGTTACTAGAAGTCCACTGGTATTGGAAAGCCAGCTCTAAGTCTTGATTGATCTCTTCGAAAATGATCTTATTGCCGTGAATACTCTTGTATAGATTTCTTTTTAATTGATATAGGTTAGCATAGCGGACAGAAAAAGGTTCCCATAGATTTGCTTTGCCATCTTTTTGGACGCGTATAATTGTTTTCGATCCTGTCAATTCCGCGGACTCGATAATTTTGTCATCCGTATAGTAGGGGAATAAAGCATTTTCAGCATCCTTTCTACCGGCACTTAATCCACCGTTACTGCCAATAAACATCCAGTGATTAGAGTCACTCAGGATGCTCATAAAAAAAGGACGCATCGTATCAACATTTGAAATCTGATAGTAGATTTCGTTTTCGATCTTGACTTCCGTTAGTTGGGTTTGTTCATCTTTTTTCACGCGTTATTGTTTGATCAGTGGTTTTGGTTTGCTAACAATAACAACCAGATCAAATGCGCCAAGACTCGAACAACAATTATTGTGTCAAACCAAAAGCTCCATCCATCCGATTATCGGGCAGGGTCATTTGTTAAATCAGCTTCCTTTTATCTTAGTTGTACACACGCACATAGTCTATTAGGAAAGTCTGTGGAAACACGGTTTCACTATTAGGTGAGCCCACAAAGTTACCACCCACCGCGAGGTTCAAAAGAAGATAAAAGGGTTTGTTAAAAACCCATTCGCCAGGCACATCAGCAGGTGTGATTTGGTTGTATAAGACATTATCAACATAGAAGTTGATGTACTTAGGCCCCCATTCAACTCCGAAAATGTGAAAATCCGTATCAAACCGAGCATTTTTTAGCGTGTAGCTTTTACCGATCGATTGACCGCCAGAATAGCCGGGCCCGTGAACCGTTCCTATCAATATAGATGGGTTCTGTCCGCGATACTCCATGATGTCAATCTCTCCAGCTCCAGGCCATGGATTAGTTTCGATGTCGGCTCCTAACATCCAGAAAGCTGGCCATATCCCTTGACCCCACGGCAATTTCATGCGTGCTTCGAACCGACCATAAGCCTGTTGAAACTTTCCCTTCGTAATTAACCTTGCTGAGGTGTACTCCGCTCCACTGAACGATTCCTTTTCAGCTGTAATCACAAGATTGCCGTCTTTCACTGTAACATTTTTTGAACGATCGGTGTAGAATTGAAGTTCATTGTTTCCCCAACCATTCTGTCCACGCCCTATTTCAAAGCCCCACAAACTTGGATTTGGAACACCGTCTTTGTCAAATTCATCTTGGAGGATAAGTTTTTTGAAAGTCACAACAGTTTGCTTGTCCTCTGTGCAGCCATGAATTGAAGCAAAGAGTGCGATGAACAGAACGGCATTGCCAAGTAATTGGAAGCCATTCGATTTTAATTGATTTATCTTTTTCATCTTTAATTTTTATAGAAGTATAGATTGTCCAACATGAAGTTGATGTTTCCAACAAAGACTATTTGTGCCAGATTATTTTTTTGAGTTGCTATGCTGCCAGTCAGAGGGATATCAATAGAAACCCACTTTCCCTTTTCGATTTGACTTGAAGGGACGGTGTATGTAATTTCTTTATCATCTACTGTCGGACCTCCCGTAAAGATGTCTGTGTTTAGGACTCCATTGGCACCTCGATCTCTTACCTTGATTTGGAAATTGGCACTCGTTGGCTCGTTAGTCCAGATATCCAAGTGTAGAAACTGCATGGAAGTCGCATTGACGGTTGGATTATTAAATTCAATTCCTACGTAGTTTAATTGAGTGTAATACTTCAAATTGTCGTTGTTGATTACGATATCAGTAGTTTTTGTAGTGGACCCTCCATAGAATCCGTTAAAGAAATCAACTGGCACATTTGTGTATGCATTACTAAACAACGAAATGACATTTGCCGCGGGACGATTTGGAGCAGGTAATAGAGGGATATTTCCAGAGGAAATAACTGAAAGAGATCCCTTTGCCTTAACACCATTCAACTCTGCAGTGATTTTTGCGTTGCCTGTACCCAAAACGATGACCACGCCTTGGTCATTTACGCGCGCGACACCCGGATTAGTTGAGTTAAAAGTAAAGTAAGCCGGGGACGCAGTTACAGTTTGATTTTGTCCAGTCGCCAGATTGAAAGTTTGTGTTAAACCTGTTAGTGTTGGATTAGCACCAATAAAAGATGTCTCAACCCTGTCTTCACCATTAAGTATCGATGGCCTTGGCTGAGCAATGGTACCCAACTTTTCATACTTTAATTCATCAATCCAGAATGTATATCCATTATTATTTTCAGGACCTTCTGCATACCAAAACATTCCTTTCTCAACTGTGAGTTTAGATGGGTCAGGAATTGGTATTATGTACTTTGTCCAGGTGGTATTGATTCTCATGTTGTTCAGCGTAGTCAGAAATTTGTTTTCGCCAAAACTGTTTCCGAATCCGATTTCATTAATAGTTGCTGATTGTGTGGCTTTTGCCCAAAAGGTTAGCGCATCGTAGCCAGACAGATCACGACCTCCGTTGTCGGGAAAGATCGCTCCAGCATATGCTCCGGTAGGGTCGCCCACATTGGGAACATCAAAGCGCATTGAAGAAGAACCAGCGTAGCGGGTTTCGGTGTCTACAGTAAATGCATCCAGTTTTGAACCGCCAAAAGGCAAGTATTGAAGGCCACTACTGAAGCCATCAATATAAACAGCTGGATTGTTTGGGTATTTGGCAAGCTTTACCTCATCTGACAATTTTCTCTCACAGCCGGATATAGATATTATGATGAATCCCGTGAGGATTGTGAATACCAGTTTATTTGTTCTCATGTTTTTCATACTTTGAATTTTTATCTTCCAACACTAATGCGCACATAAGTTCTAAACTCCCATTCATTTCCATTCGGGAAACCCACTGGACTTGTGATTGGTGAAGTAGCAAATTCTTGAGTCACGTTGGGCAAGTAACGAGGCGAGTATTTGTCTAATGCACGCCAGGTCATTTGTATGCCGATTGATGTACTAGGAAGGATAAACCAATCTGGTTTCCCAATTGTGGTAGATAGATCAGCCATTAACTGCACAGGGAATGTAAGGTTGAAGTCTCGGTGATAGTCAAAAGGCCCCCAATCATTGAACTTAAGGTGCGAAGCCAGTTTTACTTTTTTATAGATCACTCTGAAATCACCACCAAAACGTTCTATGACTCTTGTGTTAGATCCATTGGCTTGGCCATTTCCACCATACAAATTGGCGATCACGCCCAATCCTGTGCTGACCTTCGACACAATTCGAGTATTGACCTCCCACAAATCTAATGCTGGTGGTGCACCGGCAGCAGCAGTTGGAACCCGTCCAGTTCCGGGGAAAATAATTGCAGCATCTTGTGATGTTGGCAAGTGTCGATAAACAAAACCGACACTGGCTGCAAATTCTGCATCTTCCGATCTGTCGTTGTCCCATTCGTACATCCATGTACCGGGGGTCGGATCAAATGTCAGCAATAGCTCGCCACCAACGGTCTCGCGATTTGATCGTACTACAAAAGGGTCTACCAAAATATTTCGGAGTCTTGCCGGACCTCCTGCATTACCAGGCATTGGGTCTACTAATGGTTTTTGCCACAAAAAATTTGGTGCGATTTGCCATTTGCCAAGAGTGTAAGTAAATCCAGTTAAGATGTTATTCTTGTTTCCGCTGCCACTATCTTTTAGACGCCAGCCGGTAAACGTGGTGGTGTTGTCTGCTCCTCCATTAGCAACAAGTCCCATCGAAGCAGCTTGGGCATACCAGTTTATCCGACCTGACGCATAAGTCAACTTTATCTTGCCTCCCCAAGTATCATTTTCGTTAACCTTGTCAACGTATGTTTGGTAATTTCCTTCTTGCCCACGCACTACTTGAAACTCGCGCCCAACTAGGGGTTGTCCTCCCCAGATACCACCCAACTCTACTTTCAGTTTATCGAATAGCTTTCTTGACATTTGAAGTGTGAACCTTCTTGTCCGTGGCTGCGGAACCGCAAGGGAACTGATTGCGGCACCTGGTTCTTCAAGATCTTCATGGAAGATACCAGTTACATTAGTCTTGCCAACGTTTTTACTGTATTTCAAAAGAATGGCGGGGTTAGCTGCCCACCACAGCTCTCGCCCATAGGCAATTTTTAATCCCTGGAGTGATTTCTTCCCGCTTATCTCAAGCCCTTGTGGCGCGAGCGCGTTATAGATATCAATGTTAGGTCCATAATTCGCTTCAGGGTAAAGGCCAAAGAAATCCCCTTCATATCCCCAATGGTAGTGCCCGGTTCGATAAAATCCTTTGAGATTAAAGAGTCTATGGTTCCAGCTGTATTCTGCACGATAAACCTGAACACGATCTAAAGATGTGGTGACAGTTCCGTTTGGTGTAACTAGTGTTTGGGGACGTCCTCTGTTTTCGTAGAAAATTTCATTTATAGGATTGAGAGCAACGTTGCCGAGGACGTTGAAGGAGACATTAGCACGGAAGTTGGATGCTGGATTTGCTTCGATGCCCACGAAATAGGATTCCATATGATCAAACCCTAACTTGTTAGGATAAGAAGTTTTGGTTGGATCTGCCTTGCTTGGTGTGGTGATGAGTGCCCCTCCAGTCGTAAATGTCGATAGTTCGGCACGTAATTCACTCACTCTTAGTTTTGACGACTGTTCTCCAGCAAGTGCTGCTTTATCACCTCTTGCTTTGATTACTGCGTCCATCAATTGGATGCCGGCAAAATGAATATCTACGCCCTGTAGCGTTACACCCTCGCGATACGGGTTAAGTGTATGGGCTTCTTTAAGCGCATAATAGGCGGCACGTGGGAACAAGGAATATAAACCACGTGGAGTGGTTTGTCCCTTTGCGCAAATGCCAAACCATTCTTCATTCATGTTATTTTCTCCTTTTTTAAAATCGCGTGTGTAGCCGCCATTTGACCAAGAGGCATTGTCATCGTGGAGATCCAGATCCTTCGTCTGGCCAAATTTCCACCAACCATCGCTGAATTGAAATGTAAAACCGCCAAGTGAGTTGTTCGCCTTTCCAAGCCCGGCAGCGTTTTCATAGATTTCTTTCCAGTTGCCTAGCATGAAAAACGCTTGAGACTCCTGATCTTCTGCATTTTCAATCGCATTAAAAGCGTCAGCACCAAACTCTGTAAACAAAATGGGTTTGTTAATCTCATCTTTTACTCGTTGAAAGGCATCACCAAATGAAACACCTCGATACATGTTTGTTCCAAATATGTCGATGGCTTTACATTCCTCCTTGATGATTTCTAAGAACAGTAGATCTCCGTTACAAATTGCCACCGGGTGACCAGCGTCCTTTGCCTTCATAGCTATGGCTGCTTCATTGAACAACTTGTACATAGCTGTTGCGCGGGCGGTTGACTTTCTGTCTTTTACAGGTATGTCTTCGGTTTCAGCTCCTTCCCAAAACAGCCCGTAGTTGTTTTCGTTTCCCAGCAGAAATAATAAGAGTCCGGGAGTGTCTTTGTAATCATCTACCATCTTCGTTACCTCCGCTAATAATAAAGCGCGTACCCTAGGATCTGCGTATTCGGTGTTAGGAGCCCATGCACCATTAATTGTCAAGCCATACCGCCCGAATGAGTGATTGAGCATTGTGTAAATGCCATAGGTTTCATATATGTACTTAATCCACTTTGCAGGAACACCCGTATATTGCCGGATCGTATTGACACCCATGTTTTTCAACAAAGACATTTCTGTATCAAGAGCGGCTTGAATAATGTCGTCAGGCTGGTTCCAAAGGCTGTAGGAAAAGTTGGTGCCAACCGGGAAGTAATCCCAATTCATTCCATTCACCATAAAATCTCGGCCGTTTACCTGGAGTTTCATTCCACGATCGTCCTGTTTTACCGAAACCCGATCGGCTTGACCCCGAAGGGTTTGGGAAACCATCAGAAGGATAGCTATTACGTACAGGTTCTTCATACTTGATTGATTAGGTTTAAAACTAGTTCAGACGATTATCATTTTTCTCCTTTTTTGGAATTACGAAATCGGTTGAAATTTCAGGATACTTGCAGGGATATTCAAAAAAAGAACTACATCAATTCTACTTTATCACTACTACAAAACCTCACCTATATCGATTTAGATCGCTGTAAATGGATACATTTGTTGCACAACGGGCATACAAACAGAAGTTTTATGTGTAATATCGATAGAGTTGTGAAGACCAGCCTTGTCTTCTTGTTTTCGTTACTGTTATCTAAGGGATCCCCAGCATTCTCAGGAAAATACCCTATTAAAAACTTTGCACCTCCGGATTACGGGGCGGGGATCCAAAATATCGACTTTGCCCAAAACAGAGATTTAAGCCTATTCGTTGCCAATAACTTAGGTGTTTTGTCATTCAATGGCACTTCATGGGGAAAGCACGCACTAAATACCGGCAAAAAGCAGCGATCGCTCGCTTTTGACGAAAAAACGAACCGTCTTTATGTGGGGTCTCAAGGTGAATTCGGATTCTTCGAAAGCAACTGGCAGTACGTCTCTCTACTCGATAAAATCCCGGAAAACTTTCTGGATTTTGATGAGGTATGGGATGTCCTTCTGTTCGACTCCAAAGTATATTTCTGCACGTTTCAGGGCATTTATGTGTTTGATGGTGAGTCTATTAATGTGATAAGACGCCCTGGCGGGTTCAATCGTTCGTTTGTAGCAGGGAACAGGCTGTTTACCCAGTCGCCCACTGGTGCGCTTTTTGAGATAGACGGGAATAATCTGGTTTCATTGTCCCAAAATGGACACATAAATCAAGTGGTGGCAGGCGTAGTCCGCACCGAGGCGGGTTATGTTTTCTTTTATAATTCGGGGAAAATTGAGGTTTTGAATTCACCGGGAGGCCTGGAACCCTATACCGAGTTGAAGAAAGTACTTGTTGGAAAGTATGTCAACCACGTTATACAAATTTCAGATAGTAGACTGGTTATATCAACTCAACTTGCAGGGCTGTTTATATATGATCAACTGACCAAGCAAATTGAAAGTATATCTATTTCCGATGGATTAATGTCTAATGCCTGCTTGCGGGTATTCCAGGATTATAGTGGCAACCTCTGGGTAGGTATGCAAAATGGGATTGCGCTCATTGATATCAACTCTCCTTTGCGGCTAGTAAACCAGAATATTGATCTTCAGGGGAGTGGGTATGAGGCTTATGAATTGGAGGAAGGCACCTACTACACAACATCAAATGGGATTTACTATTTGCCCAAGGGTGCACTTAAGAGCCAGTTTTTAATTGGTACAGAGGGTCCTGCCTACGGCATGCAATCAATCAACAATAAACTTTATGCCGGGCACCACACAGGCCTGTTTTTATTGGAACGCGGTAAAGCAGTTAGGCGCGCCTATTGCGAAGGGCTATGGCAAATCAAACAGTTACGATCAAATCCCCAGTTTGCAATAGCCGGCACTTACACCGGCCTCCACCTTTTTCAACTAGATTCGAAGGGTGAATTAAGAGATGTTCAGAAAATTGATGGATTCAATGAATCCAGTCGATTTTTTGAAGAGGATAGAAAAGGGAGAATTTGGGTGGGGCAGTATTACAAGGGACTGTATTTGTTAACTTTGGATAAGTCTCTCACAAAAGCGGTCGCTAGTAAAGTCTCCGAGTCGCATAAGCTTCCGATTCAAAAATACGTTTTTTTGACCAACATTGATGAGGAGATATTTGTGTGTTCTGCCAAGGGGATCTTCAAACTGGATCAGTCAAATGATGAAATTGTCGAAGAAGAGGTGTTCACAAAAGTGGTTGGAAGAAATTGGATTTATCTGCTCGTGCAAGACCGACAGAAAAATGTATACGTCTACTCTGAAAACCTGGCAGGCTTTTTTAAAAAAGTGAGCGCTGAAAACTATGTGTATCTGCCATCTTCCTTATTTCAATTACGTCAATCGTTTAATAATGACTTGCTAAACGTTTCGCGCAATGTTCGGGAAGGTGTTCTTTTCAATGCGAATGAGGGCTTTATCCAGTATTCTTCAGAGCTAGAGGAGGGGGTTTCTACGACCAGTGTGCCACTTTTGAGTCGGGTAGTTAATGTTGCTGAAGATAGTGTACTATACTCAAGAATGCCTTTTCATGTTCGCCCGGAAAAAACGGAACCTATACGTATCACCGAGGGCACACGCGTTTTGCAATTCATCGTTGAATCGTTCAAATTCAAAGATGTTAGCAATCAACAGTTTAGGTATTACTTAAGTGGATTTGACGAAACCTATGGCGAGTGGACTTCAGCCAATTTAAAAGAGTATACAAATCTAAGAGTCGGCAGTTATCAGTTTTATGTCCAAGCATTTAATTCAAAAGGAGAGATTGTGATAAGCCAACCTTTGTTGGTCGAAGTTTCTCCAGCGTTTTATAAAAGCCCACTTGCACGGTTTATTTACTTCGTATTAGTGGTACTTGCTCTCTACATGATTTATAGGTTCCAACGTCAGTACTACCGGAGGAAACAAGCCAGAATGGAACAAGCAAAGCAAAAGGAATTGGGTCAAAAGCAAAAGGAGTTACAACAGTTAAAAGACGAGCAAGTCAAAAATGAATTGATCCACGTAAACACTCTTTTGGCTGCTTCCACCATGAACTTGGTGGTAAAAAATGAGTTTATGGAAACCATCAAGGAAGAGATACGGCAAGCGAAGGCAACCGATAAAGTAGAAGACAAACAACGTGCACTTGAGAAGATTATTAAAGAAATTGATACCACTTTAAAAGTGCAAGAAGACTGGAAACAATTTGAACATCACTTTGATCAAATACATGGCGATTTTCTAAAGAGATTAACCCGAGAGTTCACAGATCTTACACCGGGTGAACAGAAATTGTGTGCGTTTCTGCGCCTTAACATGGATACAAAAGAGATTGCGAATCTAATGGCGATTTCTTCACGTGGTGTGGAAGTAACGAGGTATCGATTACGAAAAAAATTTAAATTGGATACCCATCAAAATCTTTCCAAATTTATTTTGGAGTATTAGTCAGGTAAGCTGCAAGGCTTTTTTGTGTTTCGTTATTATTTGTTCACACTTTTCCTCTGTCCGTTTTAGGAAACTTTACTGGCGGTAGTGGCAATAAAAAAGGATGCAATTTTTGATAACTGCATCCTTCTATTTTGACCGTCTCCTTTTTTTATTACTTGCTAAAGCTAAACACGTGAACCCCACTTACTGATTCGGTTCGGCCAGTCTTTAAAGTGTTTTTGTTCCAAGTCAAACCAAGCTTTAACGAGGTGGCAGTGGCTTCTTGTATTGTGACCACTAAACCATCATCTCTTGTAAATGCCGTGGCTGTCGCAGAGGTGAACGTCCATGTACCTGAAGCTGGCCAAATTGCTGCACCATTCACGGAGGTAAATGATGTGCCCGTAAATGTGATGCCCAGATCTTTATAGGTAACGGTTTTGTCTACACCATCTACGCTCACAGTATTGACTTTCCACGGGGAAGCGGTGAGCACTGCTTTTACTTCCTCTTGCTTAGAAGGAAGCGGAGCGTCACTGTTGTTGCCGCAGTTAGCAAGTAAGGCAATGGCCACTACTGCTATAATCGAAAAAAATAATCTTGATTCAGGTGATTTAAGTGCTTTCATAGTGTTTTTTATGTTAAAGAAGTTTACAAAGCATCGTGGACGATCATCCACGATGCATTAGAAATTTACTTTTTTATTACTTTGATCCGGTGAATGACTGTGCCATCCTGAACTTGAAGTAGGTAAATACCTAGTGTTAGTTGTTCCACATTGGCTCGGTAAACTTCACCACGTTTTTCAAAAAGGATTGGATTTCTTCTTCCGGCTAAATCAACTAATTGCACATTAGACAGTTCTCCTTTTATTCCTGCAAGTTCTAAATAATCTTCTGCGGGGTTCGGGTATACATTTACAGCGTTCCCCTTTCCGGTTAGGTCACCCGTTACAATGAGTGGTACATCGGATGAAAACTCGCTGATACAATCATCAACCGTCACTTGCACTTTATAGATGCCCGGTTGATTGGCAGAGAAGGTGGCATTGGTTGCAGAAGGTATAGCAGTTCCATTTAAGAACCATTTGTTTCCTATGGTTGCGCTTGACGTGAGCGTAATTGTCTCTATGTCCGTTCCTGTTGCAGTGATAGTCGGCTTTGCAGGTTTGATACAGAAAGATCGAGTCACTTCTGGGGCTGCATTAAATGAACTATTGCCCACCTGATTGGCTTTGATGATAGCACGTCCAGCTTTTACAATGGTTACCATGCTACCACTAATCGTCACTTTGTCAGAGTCTGTTGAGTAGGCAACGGCAAGAGTAGAACTTGCTGTTGCTGTTAAAGAGAATGGAGCATTTCCTACAGTTTTATCTGTGATGGCTGGGAAATTAATGGTTTGGTTGCCCTTCACAAGAATCGGTACTTCAGTTGAGAACTCACTAATACAATCGTCCACCGTTACCTGGACTTTGTAGATACCAGCTGTTGTAGTCGAATAGGTTGAATTGGTGGCAGAAGCAATTAGAGTTCCGTCCTTGTACCACTTATTTCCCGCTGTTGCGCTCGAAGTAAGCAAAAATGTGCCAGCGGTGGGTTCTGTGAACGTAACAGTCGGCTTTGCCGGTTTGATGCAAAACGATTGTGTCACTTCTGGTGCCGCAGTGAAAGCTGCGTTGCCAGCTTGGTTTGCTTTAATGATTGCTCGACCAGCTTTTACAATTGTTACATTGCTTCCGCTGATCGTTACTTTGTCAGAATCAGTGGAATAGGCAACAGGCAGATTTGAGCTGGCAGTTGCCGTCAATGCGAAGGCAGCATCTCCAATTGTTTTATCAGAAATAGTAGGGAATGTGATGGTTTGGCTGACAACCGAAACAGTAGTATAAAAATACACATTGTCGATGAACAGGGTACTGGAAGCAGTCGGAAGACCCTTGAAGATAATCTGCGAGATGTTGGACTTTGTAGTCAGTCCGGTGAAGTCTGTGAGAAGGATGTCATAGCCATTCCACTGCCCTTGAATGGGGGCAAAGCTGAGCTCGTGCTCCTTGTCGTCACCGCCACCAAAGGCGTTGTCAGCACCCCAATCGACAAGCTTGACAAAGAATGTGGTCATGTTTGGTGTCCAGGCATCCACGTGAAAGTAGAGCATGCTCGAAGCGTTGATCGAATTAGGGCCAGTAGCCTCCACGCCAACAAAGTCAAGGTTGGTGTAGCGTTTGGTGTCGTTGCCTG
>VYLD01000002.1_pt1 | contig 238453 bp, 211 predicted proteins | sample 5114401 | NCBI WGS metagenome assembly VYLD01 (sample SAMN12291783, study PRJNA351875) | freshwater metagenome | isolation source: freshwater lake | place: USA: Michigan, Gull Lake | collected 2013-08-08 | reverse complement strand
CAGCTCTTGAAGGGCATCATAGCGCTGTTCCGCTACGGCCAAAAATTCCTCCTTGCTCATAGTCTTTTGTTTTTATTTAAATTTACAAAATCGCGACAATTTGAAATGCACCCATTGGAACTGGGAAGTTAAATACAATCTACTTAATATTAACTACTATTTTATGAGTTTACTAAAATACATTGAACGGGTAAAAAGGATGGACGATTTGATTCGAAGAAAAGCAACAGGTGCGCCAGAAAAATTTGCAGAACGGCTTGGAATAAAAAAGACTATGCTTATGGAAGAGTTGCAGGAGTTAAGAGTCTTAGGGGCTCAAGTTGCCTACTGCAAGGTGCGAGAGTCTTACTATTATTTGAATTCATTTGTTTTAAAGATTGGAATAGACAGAAGTGATCAAAAAATTATAAAAGGAGGACAAGCTATTTTATTGAAACTACCAGAGTCCGGTATTGGCGAACTGAAAATTATTTACTTTCATTCAAAGTAAGCAAATCTCAAATGCAGGAGCTAACCCGATCTAGCAAAAGATGATTGATGCAATTTCTTAAGGTTATTCATTTTGAAATGTTCAATATTTTTATTAATGTAGTTTACTTTAATCATGATGCTAATAAAAAACTACCTTCTAGTGGCTTTAAGATCCTTTAAAAAGTTTTTTGCAAGTACACTTCTTAACATGGCATCAATTGCTATTGGGCTAACCTGCTTTCTTGTTATCGGGTTATTCATTGTTACGGAATTATCCTACAATTCTTGCTTCGAGAAAGCCTCTGACATCGCAAGAGTGTCATTGAGCGTGGTGCAAAGCCAAAGTGGGGAAACTACTGATATGGCCTTGGCTAATAATCAGTTAGTGGATGAACTAAGAAACTCATACCCTGAGATTGAAAGAGTTACAGGTGTTGATCCAATACAAGAGAAAGTGAAGGTCTCCTACCATGGGAAATCATTTTATGAGGATGGGTTTGCCTGGGTGGACTCTAGTTACCCGTTGATATTCAACCATAAGTGGTTAAGCGGAAGCCCGCTGCAAGCATTATCAAAACCAAATCAAGTGGTTCTTACAGCTGAATTAGCAATAAAATTATTTGGTTCTGCAAATGCAACTTCTCAAGTAGTTGAAGTGGATGGCGAATCTTTTACTATAACGGGTGTAATCGAGGCATCTCCTTTTAATACTAGTTTCGCTTATAGCGCTCTGCTTTCTAGCAATGTTATAAAGAATGATTGGTGTTTTGTTTATGCTTTGTTTTCGGATAGTCAAAGTATACATGGATTTCAAGGAAAATTGAATCAGCACTTTGAAGATACTATAGGGCCCATCCTAGCGGAAACTGGATTTTCAGGACAATACAATATTGAGCCATTGCAATCGATCCACCTAGGTCCCAATAAATTGTTTGACTCACCAAAGGGTAGCGTGAAAATCTTATCAATACTTTTTGTTATTGCCCTCGTTATATTTTTAATATCGCTTTCAAATCACATCAATCTGTCAATCTCACAAACGATAGCTAGAACGCGTGAAATTGGAATACGCAAATCTTTGGGAGCGTGGATACAGCATATTCTGATTCAGTATTATGTGGAAACAATTCTATTCTTTGTGTTCGCTCTCGCCCTGTCTGGAGTTGGATGTTTTGTTGCTCTTTATTATTTAAGAGAATATAAAGTCGTTGGGTATCTACCACCCATTTTTCTTTGGGTCATTATTCCGTTTGTGACCCTTTTGACTGTCTTGATAGGCAGTCTGATTAGTTCCACTTATGTACTACGCCAGATTACAAGGAATAGCACAATACACCATTTACGATTTTCGGAGATCGAAAAGAGTAAAGGGGTTTTAATGAAAAGCTTAATCATTATTCAAATTGTTGTTTTTGCAGGTTTGAGCTTTACGAGTTTTGTACTGAGAGACCAAATGAGTTTTTTGATCAATGGGAATAGGGGCTTTAACAAAGAGAAGATTTTGGTAATAGATATACCAGCAAACAGTAATGCTTCAGGCAAAATAATAAGAGAATCCTTATTGACCTTTCCTTTTGTTTCTGAGATTTCGGTTATCGGGCATAACTCAAGCCCTTCTAGTGAACTTTTTTTTGATGGGTTTCGGTCCGATTCTGAGGAAGAAGGCATGCTTACAAGAGTCTTTAAATATATTAAAGTGGATCCCTCATATACAGACGTGTTACAACTAACAATCAAAGAAGGACGGGCCTTTAGGGAAGAGGACTTAGACCGTCAATTTATACTCGTGAACCAAATGGTGGTGAACCAAATGGGCTGGAAAACCCCAATAGGGCAATCCTTGTCAGGTAACCAAGTAATTGGTGTGGTCAATGACTTTAGCTTCAATGGTCTACATCGACCAATAGAGCCTCTTGTTATCAAATTAAATGATGAGAACCCTGTTCAAGTACTTCTCAAATACAAATCCCTAGATCAAAATCAGTTAAACCAGATTAAAGAGAAATGGAAATCAGTTTTGAATGATCAGCCATTTGAATATTATTTACTCGATCAACGTATAGCTTTGGAAAACGAAAGAGAAAACCTACTTCAATTTCTAATAGTTTTCTTTTCAGTTATAGCGGGTCTAATAGCTTGTCTGGGTCTCTTTGGATTGATTAATATTGTTCAAGAAAAAAACAGCAAATCCCAAGGCATCAAAAAAATTTTTGGGGCTTCGAACCTATTGCTGGTGTATGAAAGTTGGAAGCGCTTTGGTGTATTGTTCTTCCTTTCGTTTGCAATAGCTTTTCCGTTGACTTGGATCATCACCAGTCGATGGTTATCTACTTTTCCGAACCGAATTACTATAGGCATCCTACCCTTCTTAGAAACAATACTTGTAGTGATTCTTGTTGGTAGTATTACAATCCTATATCATCATATTCGGATAAGCAAACTTTCACCACTAAACATCTTGAGAAATGAATAAAATTCTAATTATTACTGTCATCCTTCATTTACATATCATTGGCTACGCTCAAAAAGTGTTAACAGGGAAAATAGTAGAAAAAAGAACAAATATTGTTGTTCCATACGCAAGCCTAGAAATCAATGACAGCGCCTCCGGAACCGCTTCAGATGAAGCTGGGAAATTTATTCTATCGATTGAAACAACTAAGATCGGAAAAACTTTAAAAGTAAGTAGCATAGGTTATTTGACGAGAAGAATCTCCATTGACAGTCTTCTGGGGTTAAATCAGTCAGAAATCATAATTTCTCTTACCCCTAAAGTTATAAAATTGGAAGAGGTTCTTGTTAAGTCCAAGCCAATTGGCGCAGAAGAAATGGTAAGGGAAGCAATTGAGAATGTAAGCAAGAACTATAACCAACAGCCATTTAACATGGAGTTTTATTCAAACCTTTCCGTCAAGGACACGATCGAAACTGTCTATAAGGTGGAGAGTATCCTTAGTACCTATAGAGCTGGGTACACCCAAGGTGCATTTAATATCTCTAAAATCGTTGAGAAGCGAGAGACGGGTACAAGCCCACTACGTCCTGAGTTGGACAAAAAAAGTAAACAAGAACATTTTGCGTATCACCCTACGTTTCATGTTTTTCTGATCGACCAAATTGGAGTCGGCAGCAGCATGTATACAGTTTTCAATCCGAAAATATTTAAGAAATTAAATTTTAAGACGGTAGCATTTACACAATTTGATAAGGATACGGTTTGTATCATTCACTATGGTCTTAAACCTGGTGAACTGAAAGATGGGAAAATTGAAAAAGAAAAATATTCTGGCACCATATATATTGCAACTAAAAATCTCGCTATCATTAAACACACTCTTTCTGTTGGGAACCACCACAATCCTATAACTATTATTTACAAGGAATATAAAAATCATTATTACCCTTACTCCATCCAGAGTTTGCTTGAGGTTAAGGAAAAAGATAAGCTTTACAAGATTGATCATAAAATATATCTCAAAAAGATTAAACTGGAAAATGTGGAAGTAATCAAAAACGAGCCTAAAAATTGGTACATAGAAAATGTGGCTTTTCAAAAAGATTTTTGGGATAATAATTATCCTAAATAATATTAACAGGTACTAATGAAAATCATTCAAAGTTATTGGTCGCATCCAAATCGAATTAATGAAATCAACGATCCAAATGGGCGCCATAATGGTGGGTGGATACAGCGAGAAAGCAATCTCTTTTGTTGGGCTTTAAGTGTTCTGAAGCTCAGACAATTCTATGATACTGTAGAATTGGTGACAGATTCAGACGGGTGCGCTGAACTAATCCGAGATATTAATTTGCCTTACACGAATGTCTCCACCGAGTTAGACAGGCTCCAAGATGTCCATCCGAATTTGTGGAGCATGGGCAAGCTGTTTGCTTACTCAATACAAAAAGAACATTTTATACATGTAGATGGTGATTTTATCATCTGGAAAGAGTTCCCAAAAGAAATTTGTAATTCAGATGCGGTAGCACAGAACAGAGAAGTAGGTTATCCTTATTATTACTTGATCAAAGATCAAATAAAAGATTTTCACCTCTTACCACCCTCTTTAAATAATTCCCCAATTATTTCAATAAATGCGGGTATTATTGGTGGTAAAAAGATTTTTCTATTTGATAAATTGTATCAGAAAGCAAGTGATTTCATTAGAGTGAACAAAGGTCTTTTTCATACTTGCAATGTAGGATTGTTGAATATCATTGTCGAACAGTTATTGTTTCATGAAATATGTAGCGATGAGAAAATAAATATATCTTATCTTTTTAATCACATGTCAGACGACTTTCATGAGTGTCTTCAGCTGAATGCCGTACCAAGATTTGCTAAATATGTTCATACTATTGGGAGTGCAAAAAGGGATCCATTGACATGTTTGCAAATTGAACACCTACTACAGATTGAATTTCCCCAATTTCACAAAAAAATAATAGACTATTTTTTACAATTAAAAGGTAGTTCTGTTACCAATTCTAGTTTACCAAAATCAGTACGATTGCAGAGACAACAAATTTTTGACAATAGATTAAAATGGATGGGGCTTGGAGAAGAGCAATATTTATCAGTACGATTTCATTTATCACCCACATGCAGGGTATCTTACAATAAAGAAGGTATTCTAACCTTATCATACTTGTGCGTTTTCGAAAACAAAAGAAAGTATTTATTACTAGAAGGTTGGACTGAAATTATTGCTCGGTTTAGCGAGCCACTTTCAATCGAAGAATTAATTTGTCAATTTGAGGAATATCCATTCAAAGATGATGAACTTAAAGAAATACATAAGAATATAGTAAATACACTAACTATTTTTATGTTCTATTATAATGCTATCTCGTTGGTGTAATTTTGTATTTAGCCCGCGCTATCTCGGATTTGTAATGACATGAAAGAAAACTGTAGATAACCATCTCTTGCATTCGATGTTTACTTTCGAAAATCCTATTTAGAGACATGTGAATTATGCTAGAGACAAGATTAAAAAGACTAACGCCTAACTCGCCACCACGATTTAATTTATCAATCTTATCGACTACTGCCTTTATTCGTTCTTTACGTTGCTCAAGTAATTCATAAACACTGAGTAGTTCAGTCTCCCGTCTCGATAAAGCAGATTCAATTTCAATTTTACTTCTCCGAAATTTCTTTGACAGTTCGAGTTTGTTATTGCGTATGGAGCCAAACTCCTCTAGAAAGCTCTGTTCCATACTAGTCATCAGCTCTGCCTTTTGAGAAATTGGTACTGCAAAATCATCCAATACACTATTCACTATAAGCAATGCAATTTTCCAGCGCATAGATTGAAGCTCTGAATAGGAGAGCACACAAATTAAATTCATTACAAAATCACTATCAATGTAAAAATAGTCTTCAACATTCTTCATGTTTGCCTTTCCGTAACGTTGCCATTCCCTATTATATGTGTCCTCTTGTATTTTCCAGCTTTTCTTGTGTTTACTTACCAGGGCATTAATTACAAAAAAATTACTCCTGATCTTTGAAATGCTTTGTTCGGAGGAAAAGACTCTTATGCGCAGATGAAATTGTGGGTCAGCATATCGAATAAAAAACCAACTTAAGGTAACCCCTGCTCTAGACAATTGGTCAAACCATGGCTTGATATGATCCCTTAAAATGTTATCGGCCATTGAACTGTTGCAATATATTTTGAAATAGATGAAATCAAGCCCTCCAGGAGGTATTAATTTTTCAACATTAAATCCAGATTGAGGAACTTCCACTCTATACTTTGATTTAAGATTACTACTCCATAATAATATGATCTCATTCATATAGCCGCTTCCATCGCCATCATGAACAACGCAATCCGTTTGACTAGAGACACTGTTTTCTTGAATAACCAGAAGTCCGTTTTTTTTAAGTTCGTCTATAAAAAGAAGATAGGAATCTTCGTTATATAATTGGATCGGTAATGCATGATCTCCCTGAACTATGACGAAGGAGTTTGGTATCTTATTTTGTATAAAATATTTCTCAATTTCTGTTTTGGGGTCGTCAAAATCTAAAAATGGCACAAAATATTCAAACCGGATTTTCCATGTCGCTTTAGCTAAAATTATGTTTTTGTAGGATACTCTAGGCAAAAAGGGCATCCTTCCTAAGACGCCCCAGTCCCACATTATTGACAGGCCTCTATTCTGATACTCCAGATCACACAGAAACCTGAATATTGGTGTATTGGATTTAGCGTGATTGTATGCCGAGGTAAATATTGGCCTTATTTTTTTATTTAGTCGCCTTGATCTCAATTGAATTCGGCCATTGACTATACTAACAAGAATATCATTCAAGGATATCTGGTTTTCAATGGGCAAACTACTGCTACCAACAATCGGTATTTCATAGCTGGCAATTGCGGGTTTTGAGATCAAATTTGCCGCGCCATCTTCTGGAATAAATAATATTTCGGCTATTATTTCATCATTCACAAACTCCTGCTCAAGACGGGATAGTCTCTTTAGGCAATTTTGTATTTCATGATGTGCGTATGCAAACCTTCCTAGTGGCTTCAAGCCAGCTGGCTCCGTTGATACATGAAATATCTTAGTAGAATCTTGGTTACGAGTAACGCTGATTAGGCTATTTAACATGCCCTCATATTTTAAGTTATTTTCATAACTCTCTTCCTTTTCTTTTAAGTCATTCATGGTAAGGACAATCTCAGTATTGCCTTGATGTATGCAATCAAAATATTTCCGAAGTATCAAATTAAAATTCGAGGAAATTTCTAAACTTTCTGATTGGCTAGTTTCAAGTTCTAAGTTTTTTATGAGGTAATCATCCGCTTGTGAATCTGGGTAATATGGATAGCCAATTCCAACATGCGGATCCATTATCTCCAAAAGAGGCTTTTCCATGCCTTCATACCTCATCTCAAATTCCTCCATAAACGTCTTTAGAGTGTTCACGTTTTCAAATTCATTCTGCTTGATAAGTGACTTAATTAATCGAATTGCAACGGTAAAATTTTCAAAAATTGCTTGGTCTAATTCTATTCTCAAGCCTTCCTTAAACAAGTCAACTTGAACAACGTCAACATTCCTGATTCCTATTGTTTCAGCATCAGAAATGATTTTCTTATACCAAAGATCATTTCTATTTCTCGATTTCCGAACATCGAGAATATCTTCGAGTATTGAGTTTGCCCTATCAAGATGGTCAGGCAAAACCGATTTGTTACCATTTAAGAAAGCTAAAAGTTTCTCACCATAATGAATTCCAGATACAGAAGGTTCTAAGTTTGATATTAAAAGTTTGCTATCGATTAACTGATCAAGATAGTCGGATGCTTCTAAAGGCTCGTAACCCTCGGACACTATTTTAGTTAAAAGCGATTGATAGGCTACTGGGTATTCACAAACTGAACAGATTAATGCCAAAATAGGTACGCTTTCAACACTTGAAATCTTATAGGTTCGGTATGGCTCATAAGAATATTCATAGTACCTTATTTCATCGTTTGAAAGAAATAAAGTATTGTTTTTTGAGAACAGTAGTTTTTTTCGAAGTGGCACATCGTTTAAGACCATTTGATAAACTTGACCAAGAAAGAACATATCGGGTCGGATTAGCCGATTTGATTCAAGGGGCTTGCAAATAGATATTCCAGTATTTTTCGAAATGCCTCCAATTGAAACGCCTGCGCTTGTCCCAAACGGGGTGCAACGAAAAGACATTCTTTTTAAATAGCGAAGTAGAGAAAGCCTAATTTTGAGTTTCTCTTTTTCTGAAACAATTTTATTTTGAATCATCAAGTTAGCATCATTGTATAATGAAGGGGACGAAAGTATGATGGATTCTCTAAATTGTTCGTTTGTTGTAAAGATTCTTACTGGATCGTCAAATTGTCTTGATAAAGGAAATAAGGGGGTCCGGAGAAGAAAAAAATCTAATAACTCCATAAAAGTACTTTGTTATACAAAAAGAGGATTCAGAGCAGAACTACTTAAGGGATTTAGCGCGGCATGATGGACAAGACCGACTCCACTTGCTCCTTCGAGAAGTGACAATTTAGGATGTGGCTTATTCGGTTGATCATGGAATCTTTCGATCTTAAAACACCCTGCATGCGTTTGGTTACCTGTATCTATTGAACGGTCTAATAACTGTTGATGCCAAAATTTATATGCCTCATTTATCGTTTTAGTTCGAAAGTAGTTACGCAAATAGAGATAGCTATATGTTATACCAGCGAGTCCATGACAAATGCCACAATCATAAGTTGACTCCCCATCAGAGTCAACCTCTTTTTTAATGTCCCTTCTAAACAGAGTGGAGTTACAGATAGACAAGGATTTGCTCACGAGGATCGGCTCATTCAGGGTTACACCCGCCTGTAATAGCGCGATAGAAGAACTCAAATCCCCGTAGCACCAAGCGAGTCGATTTGTTCTGTTTTCTGAAAATCCGATTCCATTAACAGTGCAAGGAAATCTAGAATTAAATTCAATCGGATTTTCATTTGCTAGATACCATCTTACAATTCCGCGAAGCATTTGTTCGTATTTATAAAAAGATACCGATAATCTAACTACTTTGCTTAGGAAGCTTATTATCGCCAACATCCCATGTGCCATCCCAAGGTTAAACGGTTGAAGCCCATATCCGAATTTCTCCTCCCATACATACTCTCCTCGGTTATGGATTGCTTTCTTTTCAAGGATCTGACAAATGGATTCAATAATTTGATCACGCTCCTTCGATGGAGGCATTACGAGATATACATTTCCGATGCCAATTAAACCGTATAATAAATCATACCCAATGAGATCATATACTTCTGATGTGTTTGCTAGTTCATGTAGCAACCACGAATCAATGTCATTTTCTAGGTCATTAGAATCAAAAATGTCGAGCGTCTTGAAAGAATTCAGAGTGTAACGTAATCCGGGAAGACCGTCAATTAAACTAAGTAATAACTCTTTATTTCTTGATGAATCAAATAAATTTATGGAAGAATTTAGTCCGCTGACAGCGTATTCAAGAGATTTTTTGTCTGCCGAAGACCTAAAATCATTCAAGCAAAACAGAGACTTCCCTAACTCTCCATTAAAAAGTCCAGGGGTGTTATCGTGTGGCGAATTAAGAATGGCATACTTTATTGCTTCAGTATCTATTGAAATTGCACCGTTCGATATTTCCATAGATGGGTTTGGAACAATTAAAAAGAGAGAAGGTAAACCCCTTCTCTCTTAATTCACATTTTAGCAATGACAACCGTTACCATGGTTGTGGAATCTTGAATTGGTCTTTTGGCAAGACCGATACACAGACCAAGAACAACCAACGCTGTATCCACCTTTTACGTGAACCATCTCCTTGTTACCCAACTTAGTTACGCTAAGCTTGTTTAATGATAACTTTTTCTTTTCCATAAATAGAATTGTTTTTGTTTACCCAGCTTTTTCGGTGTGGCTTTACCGATAAGCAGGACTCAGCCTGCTTACAGTTCAAAAGTAAACCACCACATTCCGATAATACCGAACCAATAATAATTTTGGTATTGCTTTTGAAACTATTGATTTAGATAGGGTGAGTCGCAAAAGCTCTGTCGTCTAATTATACTGGAAACTCAACTTTTTACAAAAAACCAGGACTTCGCAAAAAGTACATGTGTGTGTCTCAAATCATCTACGGATGCAAGAATCAGGTATAAATTTCTAGGCTCAAAGCAACACCAACAAAGAATGGTCATTTATGATTTGCTTCGCCAGCCCAATGGTTCCGTGTTAGCAAGACAATCCAATGAAGGCTTATCTGGCATGAAGTAACTTCCTAACCTGATAAAAGACCCTCTCTAACACCCTTAAGTCCTCGGTAATAATTTCAGTCTCTCCCTGAAGCTGTGGTCTAAAAGAAAGGAGCTTGTTGTGAGTGCTGATCATTCCCTGAGGCAAGCTAATCGCCACAGTATAATTTTCCTTGTCAGGTACTTCAGAGATGGATTCTATTTTGCCCTGCAACATACCAAACTGCTCAAAAGGATAATTGGATAACCGGATGTTCACTGCTTGCCCCACCTTCACTTTGCCAGAACCAAGCACAGGCAATTCTGCTTTTGCTATTTGTTTGTTAGAGGTGGGCAGCAACGCAAACAAAGGCTTTCCATTTTCAATGTATTGATCATTTTCTATAAAGCCGAGATAGGCAACCGTGCCATCGGCAGGCGCGGTAAAAAGAAAATTTTCCTTCCATCCTTTCAATCTGGCGGCCAATTCTTTAATGGCATTTTCGGCACTGGTCTGCAATTGGTTCTCTTCTTTAGTGTGGCTTATTTCCAACTCCGTTACTTGTTTCTCAAGGGCATCGGCTTGCAGTTGGTTAGAGATAATGGATGCCTCCATGCCCTTGAGCCCGCGCTGTTGTAGCAAGTAGGCACTTTTAGTTTTGTTGAAATCAAGCGGGGCAATCACTTTTTGCGCAAGCAAAATGGAATCTGCTTTAAATTGTTGGTAACTGAGAGAACCTTCTTGACTCATCAAGCTCAATTGCTTTTGCAGATTTCGGTTAAGGTTTTTGTAAGACAATACTTGCTTGTTTAAATGAGCGATCTGTTTTTCGTGGAGTTTGGTCTCCGTAAAGGCAATCAAGTCTTGCAAAGATTTAACGGTTGCATTCACATAGCCCTGTAAATCGCCTGCTTTAACATTTTTATCAAGGGCAATAAATAAATCGGTGGTATTGGTATTTGCTTCGTAGCTAGTGAGAGCTGCCTCTAAATAAGCCATATCGGTAAGAGAGGCATTGGTTTGCAAGTGGGCGATCAGATCATTTTTCTGGGCAGTCTCATTGGCCTTTTTCAAAAGAGTTATTTTGCCAACAGCCCGGCTCACCAGGTTAATCGGGGCGGGGTCGGTGGTTACCACCACTTTGGCCTTTATCACATCGGGGTATTTTACAAACCAACTGATGGAGAGCAGCACAACAAAAAGAAAAAAGATCAGCCCAATGCCCCAACGGATTAGCCCGCCAGGCATTTGGGTGATGATTTCTTGTACTTCTTCGCTGCGTATTTCTAGGGCTTCTTTGGTTTGTAGTTCCATAGGTTTTGGTAATCCGTTTTCAAAGCCTCAATATCTGTATTTTAGCTGATAAAAATCGATCGAGTGTCCATGAGTTTTGCTATCGCCAGTGCAAGGCTAGACTTATCTGGCAATTAAGCTATGTTCAAATATTTCGCAAAAGCCGGAAAACTCGCCTCACTTTTATCTTCGAAAGTGTATGCCAATAGAAGCCAAGACTTACCAAAGAGCAGACAGCGAAAGTTAAAGAGTGCTTGGTTGGCTAGGCTAATTAATTCTTAAAGTGCTTCTGAATTTCTGTTTGCGGTACTCTTCTCAAAGAGAGAAATGAAGTTTCCAAGTGATCAAAATCTTTATCGGTGGTAACAAGCTGTAGGTTTAGCAAAGAGGCAGTGGCGGCAATCCACAAATCGTTCTTGCCCATATTACGTGGTGTGGCAAAGGGATATTTTTGATATTCGGGGTGACTGCATTGGCTGTAGGCGTCAATGCCAATGTATGTAGGAAGCAGTGAATTGCTAACATTCATCACATATACCGACTTAAAAAAGCAAACAATATTTGCATTTTGTGTTCCCCCCAACTATTCTGAAAGGCAATGGATTGTGCCTCAGCTATACCTATAAAAGAAACATAGATGTTACTTCCTTTGGGATTAAGATATTCCATTATCCGGTGTGCTGATTTTGATCTGACAATGGCAAGAATGATATTGGTATCAAAAAGCAGATTCATTCTATTTCGTCAGCATCTTAATTGCTTTCTGGTAATCGTCTTCCGAAAGAGGCTCTCCTTTTAAATGATACAATTTCTTCGGGTCATAGCCCTTTAACTTACCGAAAGCTGTTGCCCCTCCCGCGGCCAAAATATCTTCCGGATCATAGCTCTTAAATTTCGGAAAGAAATAAGGTTTTTCTTTTGATGTTGTTTTTGCCTTCACTGTCTTTTCTATAAATGCGTACCAAATATCCCAAAAAAGCAGATGAAAAAGAAACAGTAAAGTCTACAACACGCATATTCACAGCTGTATGGCATTGTAGGCAATCCGTTGGCTAGATCATAGCCACTTTCAAACATAACAGTAATTGTTCAGAAAATACGTGGTTTTCCACGTATCAAATACGGGGAAAAGCACGTTGATAATTGCGAACAAGATATTCACTTTTGCCGTTACTGATATCGTCTCTCGTAAACAGATCATAAAAAGGATGGCATTAATTTAAACTCCTAAGTTTTTGGTTTGTCGTTTTTCTTAATACTTTGCTCCGTCTATGGGTCTATAATCAGGCTATAATTACCTTAAGAAAACTTAACACAAAACCCAATTCCTCTATGAAAATGAAAATGATTTTGATGGCATTGTTGCTTGTTGCAGCGAGTGGTTATGCCCAGAAAAAAGAAAAAACTCCTGCACCCACGTCACCTGAGAAGCAGATTACTGGGTCTCTTACCGCACCCGTTAAGATGACAACGGTGGAAGGAATCACTGAATATCGGTTGGCCAACGGATTGAAAGTGTTATTGTTCCCCGATCCATCTAAGCAAACCATTACGGTAAACATTACTTACATGGTAGGCTCCAAGCATGAGAACTATGGAGAAACGGGAATGGCTCACTTGCTAGAGCATCTGGTGTTCAAAGGGACACCGAATCATCCTGATATTCCGAAAGAATTGACCGAGCACGGATGCCGCCCAAATGGCACAACCTGGGTAGATCGCACCAATTACTATGAAACCTTCAACGCCACCGAAGAAAATTTGAAATGGGCTATTGATCTAGAGGCCGATAGAATGGTCAACTCATACATCGCCAAAAAAGATTTGGATAGTGAGATGACGGTTGTGCGTAACGAATTTGAAAGTGGCGAGAATAGACCTTTCAGTGTCCTATTAGAGCGGGTGATGTCAACAGCTTACTTGTGGCACAATTATGGAAAGTCAACGATTGGCTCAAGAGCAGATATTGAAAATGTGCCCATTGATAAGCTACAGGCATTCTATAAAAAATACTACCAACCTGATAATGCTGTTCTACTGGTCGCTGGGAAATTTGATGAGGCAAAAACACTTGATTTGATTGTTCAAAAATTTGGTCGAGTTCCTAAGCCCGAGCGCCAAATCTCCCAGACCTACACCACCGATCCGGTTCAAGATGGCGAGCGTTCTGTTAGCTTGAAAAGAGTTGGTGACGTACAACTAGTAATGACCGCCTACCATATTCCATCAGGTTCACATCCAGACTATCCTGCAATTGAAGTTCTGTCTAATATTCTTGGCACAGAACCATCAGGTAGACTATACAAGGCACTTGTGGAAACAAAAAAGGCCAGCTCCTCTGGGGCATTCGCTTTTCAATGGAAAGAACCTGGTTTGTTATTGTCTTACGCAGAGCTTCTCAAAGAAAATTCACTGGAAGACGCCAAATCAGCCATGCTAAAAGCCTTAGACGATGTTGCTACAACTACTCCAACGAAAGAAGAGGTAGAGCGGGCTAAAGGCGAAATTCTCAAACAAATTGAATTGGGTTTTAACTCATCTGAACGGATTGGCTTGGAGATAAGTGAGTTCGTTGGAATGGGAGACTGGCGTATGCTCTTTGTAACTAGAGACAGAATAAAAAATGTTTCGTTACTTGATGTGAGGAGAGTCGCCAAACAATATCTAAAGCCAGACAACAGAACAGTCGGGGTTTTTATTCCAACAGAAAAACCAGAGAGGTCTGAAATTCCGGCTACCCCTGATGTAGACGCCATCGTAAAAGATTACAAGGGAACTCAAACCATCGCTCAAGGGGAGGAATTTGATCCTGCTCCGGCCAATATCGAATCACGTACCACACGAATAGAATTACCAAACGGAATGAAAATGGCCATGCTCCCCAAGAAAACCAGGGGCGAGTCAGTAGAAGCTCGTATTACGTTGCGTTTTGGCGATGAAAAATCGTTGATGAATAAGGGCACCGCTGGTGAATATGCAGCGAGCATGCTGAACAAAGGCACGTCCAAGAAAACCCGTCAGCAAATCAAAGATGAGTTTGACAGATTAAAAGCCAATGTGTTTATAGGAGGTGGTGCCACGCAGACATTCATCAACGTAACAACAACGAAGCCTAATTTAGCAGAAGCATTAAAGCTGGTAGGCGAGGTTCTCAAAGATCCTTCTTTTCCTGCCGATGAATTTGAAAAGTTAAAATCAGAAGAATTGGCAAACGTGGAATCACAAAGAAGCGAACCACAAGCCATCGCCTTTAACAAAATACAACGCCACACCACCCCTTATCAAAAAAGTGATCCTCGCTATATCAACACTTTCGATGAAGAGGTGGCATCGATTAAGTCGGTAACGTTGGATGAGGTAAAGTCCTTTTACAAAGAATTCTATGGTGCGAACAATGCCACCATGGCGATTGTTGGAGATTTCGATGCAAATGAGTTGAAGGCTTTGAATACGGAGTTATTTGGCAATTGGAAAAGCGCACAAAGTTTTACGAGAATTGTAAACAAAGCCATTCCTGTTCAAGCAATCAATGAGTCGATAGAAACACCGGATAAGGCCAATGCCTTTTTTGTAGCCGCCTACAACTTTGAGTTTAGCGATTCAAACCCAGATTACCCGGCATTAGTGCTTGGGAATTTTATGTTAGGAGGAGGATTTTTGAATTCTCGATTAGCTACTCGCATCCGACAAAAAGAAGGACTGAGCTATGGAGTTGGTTCGCAATTTAGTGCGGGCACCTTAGACCCGGTTGGTTCATTCTTTGCCTTCGCTATTTACGCACCAGAAAATGTTGAGAAATTGGAGAAGGCCTTTAAAGAAGAAATTGAAAAGGTGACCACCACAGGCTTTACTGCCGAAGAAGTGACCGCTGCGAAATCAGGATGGTCGCAGTCACGTACAGTTAGCAGGGCACAAGATGGTGGGCTCGCTGGCACGTTAAACAACTACTTGTTCTCTAAAAGAGACCTAAAGTGGGACGAAGAGTATGAAAAGAAAGTAATGTCCCTTACACCGGAGCAGATCAATGCAGCCATGAAAAAGCACTTGAAACTGGAGTCGATGAATATTATTAAAGCTGGCGATTTCGCAAAGGCCAAATCAAAGGCAGCGGAGAAGAAGTAATATCCTTTAACTACTTAGCCAAAACCCCCTTATCAGGTTGATGAGGGGGTTTTTTATTGTAGTCTTATTCACATCCCCCGGCAAACCTGTTGGAATTTCCAATAATCCTCAACATCTTTGCAACCCTTTTAGAAAAAGGTATTAATCAAGATATTATGAAATGGTCACAAATTGACTTGTGTAAGACAATGAAATTAGATTTGACCATTCCATGTGACCAAAAAAATAAACATTAACACATGAAACGTACGTATCAGCCTTCCAAGAAGAAAAGAAAGAATAAGCACGGTTTCCGCGAGCGCATGGCCTCTGCCAATGGCCGCAGAGTCTTGGCTAACAGACGTAAAAATGGCAGGAAAAAATTGACTGTTTCCGATGAAGGAACAGCCAAATCAAGGGCAAAATAGTCCGTTCTGAGCCTTTTAGGCTAAAGATGGCTGGCTACTGATCGTTACTAAAATCTCTTTTAACGGTGAACTTTCCTAAGCAGGCCAAGAGCGCGTACCTTCGCACATGACCCGGTTTACCTTCAAAAAAGAAGAAAAACTCACAAGTGAAAAATGGATAAAGGAACTCTTTGAAAAGGGTTCCTCTTTTTATTTGAGCCCATTAAAGGTCATTTACTTGCTCCATCCCAATCAAGACTTGCCCAATCAGGTGTTAATATCGGTACCTACCCGAAATTTCAAGCGTGCCGTTGATCGGAACCGCATCAAAAGGCAGCTTCGGGAAGCCTATCGACTGCACAAGCATCAACTAGACGCAAACCACAAATGGTTGATTGCGTATATTTACTCTGCCAAAGAAATATTGCCTTCGGCCCAGATACACCAAAAGATGCCCTTGACGTTAGCTCGGATAGGAAAAACTATTGTTTGATGAATAAAAAATATAGAGTTACCAGCCTTCTGCTTTTACCTGCGCTAGTCGGCATTTTTGCATTTCGGGCGCCAGCCGAAAAGTACTTCGATATTGCGAAGAGCCTGGATATTTTTGCCACCCTTTTTAAAGAAGTAAACACCTATTATGTTGACGAAGTAGACCCCAAGAAGCTAATCGAGACAGGCATCAATGGCATGTTGGAGCAACTTGATCCCTATACGGATTATATAGCTGAAGAAAATCGAGAAGCATTTAGCATCCAAACAACCGGGCAATATGCGGGCGTGGGTGCCTTAATTGGAATTGTAAATAAGAAAACGGTGATCACCAATCCCTATGCGGGATTCCCAGCACATCGTGCCGGACTAAAAGTCGGTGATGAGTTCATCGCTGTGGACGGCAAAGACGCCCAGGGAAAGTCCACCTCCGAGGTCAGCAACATGCTGAAAGGAAATCCAAAAACGGATGTTGAAATTGCTGTCAAGCGGATGGGGCAAAAAGACCTGATTAAAGTGAAACTAACACGTGAAAAAATAAAAATAAATAACGTCACCTACCAGGGGCTAATCGACACCGACCTTGGGTACATTCGTCTGGAAGAGTTTACTCCAGGTGCTAGCGATGAAGTAAAAGAGGCAGTTCTAAATCTGAAAAAAGCGGGAGCGAAAAAATTAATTCTTGATCTTAGAAACAATCCGGGAGGGTCATTATTCGAAGCCATCAACATTGTTAATATATTTATCCCAAAGGGGAATGAAGTCGTTTCTACCAAAGGCAAAGTAGAAGAATGGAATAAGACCTACACCACGCTCAACGGGTCAATAGACATTGAGACTCCGCTGGTCGTTTTGGCAAATGGCGGAAGTGCATCCGCCTCAGAAATTGTTGCCGGCTCGTTACAGGATTACGATCGCGCAGTATTGGTTGGGCAAAAAACATTTGGTAAAGGACTGGTTCAAACCACTCGTCAGCTATCTTACAACGCACAGCTGAAAGTAACGACTGCCAAGTATTATATTCCGAGCGGGAGATGCATTCAAGCGCTAGACTACAGTCATCGCAAAAGCGATGGTAGCGTAGAGAAATTTGCCGACTCGACAAAAAGCGAATTCAAAACCAAGAATGGCCGAAAGGTATATGATGGTGGCGGCCTTGACCCAGATATACATTTGAAAAAAGAGGCTCCGAGCTCCGCGTTGGTAGAACTAAATAACGCTGGGTATTTATTTGAATACGCAACAAAATATTGCAGTGAAAATCCCATCCCGTCAACACCGTTGAAAAATTTCAGATTGTCTGACAGCGAGTATAAAAAATTTACCGATTGGATGAAAGCACAAAAGTTTTCATATACCACCGAATTGGAGAAAAAGGCAAATGATTTGGTTGCTTCCGCAAAAGCAGAACGGTACTATGAAGATCTTAAACCTTCATTAGCTGAACTTAAGAATAAGATTAACGATTATCATACGGCTGACCTTACTCGCCTGCGCGTAGAAATCTCATCACTGCTGGAAGAAGAGATTGGATTTCACTATCAACTAGGTATTGGCCAGGTCGAAGTTTCGCTTTCCAGAGATAATGAAATTCAAGAAGCAAAGAAAATACTGGGTGATATCGCGGAGTACAAAAGAATATTGTCGCCTCGTTAATGTCATTGCTTCTTAGCATCGAAACTTCAACGTTGGGCTGTTCGGTGGCGTTACACGAACAGGGTAAGTTGCTTCACACTAAAGAAACCCAAGTGCCGCAATCGGCATCATCACAATTGGCTGTCTTGATTCAAAATGTGATCCGTGAAAGTAAGAAAATGCCGAGTGAACTAAAAGGAGTAATGGTAACTGCTGGGCCCGGCTCATATACAGGATTGCGAATTGGTGTGGCTACTGCAAAGGGTCTGTGTTATGCACTCGATATCCCCTTGGTTTCAGTCAATACGTTAGAGCTACTTGCTTATCAATTTATAAAATCGCAAAAATGGGATGTTAGCAAATCGCTACTTTGCCCGATGCTTGATGCCAGGCGAATGGAAGTCTATACGATACTGCTAGATGCTCAGTTGAATATCCTTCGACCCACAGAGGCCAAGGTAATTGATGATACCAGTTACGTTGATCTGCTTGAAAACAACTCGGTTTATTTTTTTGGTGATGGCGCAGCAAAATGTCAGGAATTTATCAAGCATCCCAATGCTCACTTTGTTTCTGATATTATTCCTTTAGCCCGTTACCTTGGCGAAATGGGTTTTGTGAAATGGACAAAAAACCTAGTGGAGGATATCGCTTCATTTGAACCATTCTATTTAAAAGACTTTCTGATTCGCAAACCAATCAGTGCCTAATTATGTTACGTCATCTATGAGCGAGAAAGAAAAAGTTGCTGTGACAGGCGAAATCGTAAATCGGGTAACTGGCAGTGCATTGGTGACACTGGATCTTGAAGAGTACTATACTCCAGGAGAACGCGTGATACTCGACATCAACCCATGGCTTTTTCAAGAACTGATTTTAAAAGAAAAAGATTTTCGAGAGCACATCAAGTCACACAATTGGATTCAATACGAAGGCAAATTGGTAGCCATTATCTGCTCGGCAGACGCGATTGTGCCAACTTGGGCGTATATGCTGGTCACCATTGCGCTGCAGCCCGTTGCCAAGTTTGTATGCTTTGGTTCGATCGATGAGCTCGAGACCCAACTTTATTCACGTGCGCTTAGAGAGATAGATTGGCAAAAATTCAAAAACGCTAAAGTAGTAATCAAAGGATGCAGTAAAGTGGAAGTCCCGATTGCGACTTATGTTGAAGCAACCAACTACCTCCGACCGATCGCAGCAAGCATTATGTTTGGCGAACCCTGTAGCACCGTACCTTTATTCAAAAAGAAAATAATTCAGCAAGCTTGACAAAAAAGGGTTAAGCCAGGAGCATCCGCTAACGGGTAGTCTTTGTACATTTGCAATGTTATCTTTCTTGCTTTGAATCGGCTAAAAAAAATCATTCTTTATTCTCTCGTCACAATTGCGGTGCTTCTTAGTGCAGCATTTGTCTCTGTCTTCCTATTTAAAGACCGAATTCTTCAGCAATTCATTAGAGAGGCCAACAAAAGCTTGAATACGCCAGTAAAGATTGGAAAAATAGACCTTTCAGTGTGGCAAGACTTTCCAAATCTTGCCATTGTGTTTACGGACGTGTACGTGGAAGACAGCCACTCACGCAGTTATCCTTTGTTAACAGCTAAAAAAGTTTCGTTCTCTTTACATGCGTTGGAGGCCTGGAAAGGAAACTATTCAGTTCGCGGATTACAAATCTCGGATAGTGAAACCAATCTGAAAATAGACAAAGAAGGGCTCAACAACTTTACGATTGTAAAACATTCAAAAGACTCTGCCACGAGTGTTATTTCATTTGATTTGAAAAACGTCAAACTTGTAAATACAGTCATCAACTACCAAGACTTACAATCCAATCAACACCATGAATTTTCAAGTGAAGAACTTACTTCTTCCATTGCTATCCGTGGTGATCAATTCGACATAAAAGTGAAAGGCGATGTGCTTGTTGGACAAATTGGCATAGACAACCAACTGTTTCTGCGCGAAAAGAAAATGACGCTTGATGCTGCACTACAGTACAACGACTCGAAGAAAATTGTCGACATCCAATCTGCCACATTAAAGATCAATCGATCGCGTTTTCAAATCACGGGAAACTACTCGTTCAAACAAAAAAACCTGATTGACCTGACAGCAGAAGGAAAGGAAACCGACCTACAAACGCTGATTGCGCTACTACCTGCCTCGACCAGTCAAAAATTACTTGCGTATGAAAGCAAGGGCGATGTCTTTTTTCTCCTGAAACTAAAAGGCGAAATGAGCGATCGAAAAGACCCTTTTGTGAGTGTTCACTTTGGCTGCAAAGACGCTACCTTTTTTCACCCACAGTATAAGTCTAAGGTAGAACATGCCTATCTCGAAGGGTCTTTTGCCAGCCCATCCTTGACAACATTCTCAAAAGCCGAACTATTTCTAAAAGACATGCGTGGCGAACTAAATGGCAAGAGTTTTACCAGCAATCTTACGCTACAAAATTTTGAAGATCCCTATATTCAATTTGATTTCAAGGGCGAGCTAGATGCCGCTTCTTTGGAGAATTTTTATCCGATTGCTGAGGTCCGCGACCTACAAGGAATGGTGGTGGCCGATTTTTCAATAGCAGGCGAAACAAAACTGCTCAAGAAGAAAGCCACGGCACAGCAAGTAAAAACAAATGGCAGCGTAGAATTAAAAGATATTCAATTTGTGTATGGCGAAAAAGGCATTCATCTCAAAGAAGTGAATGGATCGTTGCAATTCAATAACAATGATTTGGCGATGAGTAATTTTCACTTGCTATTCGAGAACAGTGATTTGGCATTGAATGGCTTTTTCAAAAATGTTGTCACCTTTCTGTTGTTTGAAAACCAGCCCATTGGTATTGAAGCCGACCTGAAATCAAACTTTTTAGATGTCGATCAGCTATTTGAACTCGGGTTTGGCGGACTCACGGCAGAAGGTTATCAATTCAATATCTCGCCAAATGTGCTATTCAATTTTAACTGTGATGTAAAAAGCCTGAAATACAAACGTTTTCACCCCAGGAATGTAAAGGGTGATTTACTGGTAAAAAACCAGGTGGCCGTATCAAGAAACATTGCTATGGACGCCATGGGTGGAACCCTGCAATTGAACGGAATTGTTGATGCTAAAAATCCAAAAACAATAGACATCATAAGTGCCTTAAAGCTGGGTGGCATTTACGTGGATAGTGTATTCTATGTGTTCGAAAATTTCTACCAAACGTTTATTGAAGACAAGCATTTAAAAGGGCAGGCTTTCTCAGAAGTCAATCTCGAGATGACGTTGTCTGAAAAACTAAAGTTGATTTCAAAAACACTTACTTCTGATATTAGCGCTACTATTAAAAATGGAGAGTTAAATAATTTTGAACCTCTGCAAGCCCTGAACAAATATTTGGATGATGGCAGCCTAAGCAAACTTCGTTTTGCCGATCTGAAAAATGAAATTCATATCGAAAACGAGACGATCTATATTCCACAGATGGAGATCAAGAGTAACGCCACTACCATTCAGTTAAGCGGCACCCATACTTTCGATCAGCACATCAACTACCGGGTAGTCGCTCCCCTGCGTAGCAAAAAGAAAATCGATCCGGATGAGGCTTTTGGGGCGATTGAAGACACTGGCAAAGGACAAACAAGAGTTTTTCTAAAAATAACTGGCACCACGGATGATTACAAAGTAAGCTATGATCAGGAAGCTGTGAAAAAGAAAATTGTCAGCGACTTAAAAAAAGAAGTGAAAGAATTGAAGGAAGCCTTTCAACTCAAAGGCAAAAAAAAGAAAAAGGAATTGGAGTTGGAGAAAGATGAATATTTTGATTGGGATAATTAGAACTACACAGAAATTCCCTTCGCCAAAGCCCCTGTTGCATACGCACACACTTCTTCCTTTTCATTCATCACCCGGGCAATTCCAAAAATACGCTTGCCAATTACCTCTGTTTGCTCGGTGCGCACAATTACTTTGTCTGCCACTAATGGCTTTACGTAATTGATATTTAGGTTAGAAGTAGCCGTCATACCTTCGGCATAATGGTTTACACCTAGTAGGCCAATCGCCAAATCAACCAACATGGCAATCACCGCTCCATTTACTGCTTCAGTACCTACGCCACCCCGATGCATCTCGGCTACCTCATCAATAAATACCATGGGTTGAGTTGGCATAGATAGGTCTATGCGAATATGCATTTGTTGCAACTGAGCTGAACCGTTAAAGAAGTTTTCCATTTCTTTAAAATTTCCCTTCATGGCGACCTGCCTTAACTTATGCAACTGCGATAAACTCATCAAATGAAGAATAATGCGAATGAAGAAAGAGATAGAAACAAACAAAGGGGAGCATAATAGAGCGTATCATTTTTGCCAAACGAAGTATCCTTCACTTTTTTAAAAATACCTACCCATTTAAAATCTCCTACAAAGCGAACAAGAAAAACAATGCCCATCGCCAATGTCGCGTAGTGAATCACGGGAAGGGTTGTATTCACGAAAATCAACCTGGCATTGACCACATGGACGAAAGCAAATAACCATAGTCCACTTCCAACTATCACGCATGATAAGGCCGAAGTGCTAAATAGCTTCTCACCGGTGGGTTTTGTAGGCACCACTTCATCTGTAGCCCACTTCCCTCCTACTGCCCAATAAAAGTGAAGTGCTCCCAGTAAAAAAAATACAACTGAGTTTACGGTAGCCAATGCAGTCATGGCCTAATTCAATTTTGCCTTCTCTGCTAAAAGAACTCGCACTTGATTCTCTAACGCCATTGCCTTTGGAAAAAGAATTTCATTCTCGATATGCGCATGCATTTGAAGACCTTTCTCAAAGTTGATAAGCTCTGTATAAATCACTTTGATGTGAAGAGGTGCATCTGGTGTAAGGTGATAGTCCTTCGTAATCTTACGAATGCCCTCCATCTCATCATCGTGCGACTCATGCTCGATCGAACAATTCTGTAAGGAGAATTTTTCCATCTGTTGATAAAGTCGAGAAGGGTTATATTTTCCTATTGAAGCCCTTTCCAACATCTTGATGTATTTGAAAAGAGTGTCTTCCTCTTCATAAATATGATGAATGAAATCCTCGAGAAAAAGTGGGTAAAGTGTTTTTAGATCCTTCTCAACAGAAAGGTAGGCAGGGTGCTCTGCCTTAAAGTTTTCGACTAACTTCCCAATGTAGGGTAGCTGATGCTTCACAAATAAAAAGTGGGCATGTTTTAGATACTCAATGATCAAATCGATCGGATACGAAAAAAGCGGAATATCCTCATCTTGAAAATTGCTGCGGGGCGATTCCAACTCGCGCACCAATTGATCGACCTTCAATCCGCGCAACTTACATACTTGTTCTAATGTATGTTCAGCGTATTCATAAAACCGGATGCCGAAATAAAAAAGCACTTGTGCCATTTCATTATCCTGCTCCACCAGCTCCGATATCCGCCTATGCCGCAACAATTGCTTGTCCATGAGGTGTTAAAGATAAAGACCCCTGAGGTTTAGACAAAGAAATGGCCACAGAATGGCTATAAATTCCGCTCGATTTCTTTATGCGTAAGCATTTTTAACGATTTTTGCCATAGAACTTTCAGCAGTATACCTGCGTTTAAAGGCCACAAGTCTACTTCTTGCATATGAGTGAAAATAAAAATTCCAATTATCAGATTAGTTTACCCCTGATTCTGTGTATCGGCCTGGCAGCTGGTGTGCTAATCGGGGCCGGCCTGACCTCAAAATCGGGTGGAAGCGAAGTCAATCAGGATGTACAGAAACTGAGGGAAGTACTTACACTCGTCAAAAAAGAGTACGTAGACGAAACAAAAACAGAAGGCCTTGTGGAAGATGCGATCGCCCACCTACTTGGCCAACTGGATCCTCATTCGGCCTATATATCTGCAAAAGATAGGATCTCTGCCAACGAAGATTTGAAAGGGAATTTTGAAGGCATCGGAATCGAATTTAATATCTTTCATGACACCCTTACTGTCATTACCACCTTGAGTGGTGGCCCATCGGAAGCAGTGGGCTTACGATCGGGCGATAAAATCATCAAAGTAGACGATAAAGTCATTGCAAGCACGAAACTGACCAACCTAGATGTACAACGGTACTTGAAAGGCCCAAAGGGCAGCGAAGTAAAAATCGAAGTGCTTCGAAAGAATAAAAAAGAGCCGATTACCTTCACCATTATTCGTGATAAGATACCTCAATTTTCAGTTGACGCCTCCTACATGGTTGATCAAGAAATTGGATACATTAAAATCAATCGCTTTTCACAGACCACTTACGATGAGATGATGGAAGCGATGGTTAAGTTAAAAAAAGAGGGAATGAAAAAATTAGTGCTCGACTTGCAAGGAAATCCGGGTGGCTATATGGATCAGGCTATTTCTGTGGCTGATGAGTTTCTGCCTGCGGGCGAAAAAATTGTTTTTACCAAAGGGCAGGAAACGAAGTACAACGAAAACGCAATGGCTACTGAAAAGGGTGACTTTGAAAAAGGTGATTTGATTGTTCTGGTAAATGAAGGCAGTGCTTCCGCTTCTGAAATCGTCAGTGGTGCTTTGCAAGATAACGATCGGGCTTTGGTCGTTGGCCGCAGGTCTTTTGGCAAGGGGTTAGTACAACGGCCATTTGATTTGAATGATGGCTCGGAAGTACGACTGACTATATCACGGTACTATACACCCAGCGGCCGCTCAATTCAAAAGCCTTATGAGAACTCAGAAGACTATGACAAGGATATTACCAAGCGCTACAAAAATGGCGAGTTCTTTACGGCCGATAGCGTTAAATTCAACGATTCGTTGAAGTATAAAACACTCAATGGCAGAACCGTTTATGGTGGTGGTGGCATTATGCCCGACTACTTTGTTCCACTCGACACCACACTGACTAGCCGTTACTTCAATGAACTTTCCTATGCCAATGTACTGCGTGAATACGCCTTTAACTATGGGGATCAAAATGGCAAGGCACTAGAGCAAAAAGGGTACAAAGACTACCTGCAAAATTTTGAAGTTGGCGATGTAATGTTAAATCAAGTAGTGGAGTTGGGTAAGAAAAATAACATCAAACCCGACCTGAAAGACCTGAACGCAAACAAAAAGCTTTTTCAGGTTTACTTGAAAGCTGAAATTGCTAGAAAGGTATGGGGCAATAGCGCGTTCTATCCCATCTTCAACGAAACCAACGAAGTACTTCAGCAGGCCATCAAACTATTCGACCGGATTCCGGATTTGGACAAGGGGAAGATGTGAGCTCGGCAACGAGTTGAGATATAAGAAGTTCGAATTTCGAGTTTCCAACTTCGATGTAAAATCTGTAGTTTCGTTAAGTTAATGCTAAAACGATATGTATTATCACCGCCAAGGAAACATCCCACCCAAACGCCACACTCAATTTCGCCAACCAGATGGCAGTTTATATAAAGAAGAACTGGTAAGCTCTGAAGGATTTTCCGGTATCTACTCCAACTTATACCATGTTTATCCGCCCACGCGAATAAAAAAAATAAATCCACCAGAGAAGTATGGAGCAAAAAGAGTAGAAAATTTTGAACTGAAGCAAACGCATTTAAATACCTCCAAAGTAACTACCACTGGGGAGGATTATTTGCCAGCCCGCAAGGTGCTGATGATGAATAACGATTGTTCCATCTCCATTTGTTCACCCAGGAAAAGGAAGATGGATTACTTCTACAAAAATGCGGAAGGCGATGAAGTGCTCTATGTACACGATGGGAAAGGAACGCTTACGTCACCTTACGGAAAATTGGACTTGCGTCAAGGAGATTATATTGTGATCCCTCGCACTGTCATATACAAACTTGAATTTGAAGAAGGTCCTCTTCGCTTACTAATCATTGAATCCGCAGCTCCCATTGAAACTGTTAAGCGCTACCGCAATGATCTTGGTCAATTGTTGGAACATTCACCGTATTGTGAACGAGATATTCGTGCACCCTATGGTTTGGTGACAGATAAAAGTCAAGGGGAATTTTTAGTAAAGATTAAGAAGGAGGGATTTCTCCACAACTACGTTTATGATCATAGTCCGCTGGATGTCATTGGTTGGGATGGATTTCTTTGGCCCTATGCCTTTTCCATTCACGACTTTGAACCAGTGACTGGCCGCATTCATCAACCGCCACCAGTACACCAGACTTTTCAAGCACGCAATTTTGTAATCTGCTCATTCGTACCTCGCTTATTTGACTATCATCCATTGGCAATTCCTGCTCCTTACAACCACAGCAATATTGATAGCGATGAAGTGCTCTACTATGCAGAGGGGAATTTTATGAGCCGCAGAGGCATTGATCGGGGCTCGTTTACGCTACACCCTGGAGGGTTACCACATGGCCCACATCCCGGCACTGTAGAAAAAAGCATTGGCGCAAAAGAAACACATGAGTTAGCGGTAATGATCGATACTTTTCATCCGTTGCATCTAACGGATCAATCGCTGGAGTTTTTAGACAAAAATTATCCAATGAGTTGGACTGATAATGTGGAAGGCGGATTTCATGAAGTGAATACGCCTTAGGGCTGAAAAAATCAAATTAAAAATTACTAAATTGACATGTAAAATTGTGCGATGAAAAATATAAATATTTCAATATCAGAACTTGAGCTTAACAAGTTTGGAATAAAGGATGACAACTTAACATTTTCTGAGTTTGTCGATATTGTGAGCAAAGAACTCACTCGTCAGACATTGCACCGGTGCATTGAACTATCAGAAAAATATGGGCTATCAAAATTGACGATGGAGGAGATAACAAAAGAAGTCAAGGCAGTGAGGAAAAATGCAAAAAATCGTAATTGATACAAATGTTCTAGTCTCAGGACTGATCCAACAAGGATACCCTTATCTGATAGTTAACAATCTATTCATAGAACAAAAAATAAGTTTGTGTGTTTCTTATGAACTTTTGGCCGAATACTATGAGGTGCTAAAAAGGAAAAAATTTAGTAGATATCCGGATTTCCTTAGTAAAGCAGAATCCCTTTTGGCTCAAATCGAAACAAAGTCTATAACATACACACCAAAATTCAAATTAGACATCATTTCCGACAAGGACGATAATAAGCTATTGGAATTGGCAAGCGAATCAATCGCCAATTTTCTAATAACTGGGAATACCAATGATTTTACAATGAAAAAGTATAGACGAACCTCCATCGTCAGTCCAAAAGATTACTGGAACAGTTATAAACCAAAAAATTAAGGATAAAATGCAAACCACCAAAGCTTACGCAGCCTTTAGTGCCACCACGCCACTCGCACCATTTCAATTCGATCGTAGAGAACTGCAGCCTGATGATGTACAGATCGAAATTTTGTATTGTGGCGTTTGTCACAGCGATTTGCATCAGGCGCGCAACGAATGGGGAAACGCGATGTACCCGATGGTGCCGGGTCACGAAATAGTGGGAAAAGTAGCGCGTGTAGGTACAAACGTAAAAAATTTCAAAGTGGGTGAGTTGGCCGGTGTTGGGGTGATGGTAGATTCCTGCCGCACCTGCAAAAATTGTCAAGATGGGCTAGAGCAATATTGTGCAGAAGGAATGACCGGCACATACAATGCCTTTGAGCGCGATGGAAAGACCATTGCACACGGTGGTTACTCGTCTCAAATTGTAACCGATCAAAAATACGTGCTGCATATTTCTGAAAAATTAGATTTGAAAGCAGTAGCTCCGCTGTTATGCGCAGGCATTACTACGTATTCTCCGCTCCGTTATGCGAAAGTGGGCAAGGGAACAAAAGTGGGGATCATTGGTTTGGGCGGATTAGGCCACATGGGATTAAAGTTTGCTGCATCGTTCGGAGCAGAAGTGACATTGATTAGTTCGTCTGCTTCCAAAGAAAAAGATGCGAAGCGATTAGGTGCGCATAATTTTCTCCTCTCGTCAGATGTCAAAGAAATGAAAAAACACTCCAGCTACTTTGATGTGTTGTTAAATACGGTATCTGCCAATCATGACTATTCGCCTTACTTGAAGTTGCTTGATCTAAATGGCACCATGTTGATTGTTGGTATTCCTGCGCAGGCACCTGTAGTTCGGCCTTTTGATATTCTAACCAATCGCAGAAGCATTACTGGCTCATCAATAGGTGGTATCAAAGAAACGCAAGAGATGCTCGACTACTGTGCCGAGAAAAATATTGTGTCGGATATAGAACTGATCTCCATTCAGGAAATCAATACTGCTTACGACCGAATGACGAAGAATGATGTGCGTTATCGTTTTGTCATTGACTTGAAGAGCTTGGCATAGACAAAATCGCTTGCTATTTCATTCGGGTCAAATTTACCCGCTGCACTGATGTAGTTCCGAAGGTTGTCACTTGAGGATGGGTAACGGTCTCCTTTTTTCCTGAGGTAACTTCAAAAATCATTTCCTCACCTCGCAGTTCGTAAGAAGCCGTAAGCATAACTCCTTGTGTCTCAAAAATGCTATACAATTTATTCCCCACGAGATAATCGGTCAGCTCAAGCCCTTCCCCTTCATCGGTTACATACAAGTTCCTGTCCCCATCTTTCAATTTCAATTTATAATCTTTGATCATCGGCATTTTGGCCGACAAGTACTCCATCCGCCAAGTCCACACATGAGTTGCATCTTTGACAACAGTAAGTTTAACTTCAACACTATCGCGCAACCTACCGAGTTGAAAAATATGCATCATGCCTTTCCATGTACCAATACATCTATCGCCAAAGAGAAGTTGCGCAGGACTCGCATTGCAAGCAAACAAAAAAAGATGATTAATATTTTTCGCATAAAGCCCCATTTCGAAGTACCTACACCTTATTTCGCTTCACCAAATATCCAAACAACGCAGCCGTAAAAAACATCAGTATACTGTACAATGCAGCTGGCACACTCATGATTGAATTATTCAATACGCTCAAGGCAATAAAAATTGCCAGTGTTCCATTGTGAATTCCAATCTCCATGCCAATTGCAACAGCTTGCTTCTTTTCTACTCGCCAAACTTGCGGAAGGTAGTAGCCCAAACCCATGCTCAATAGATTAAACACCAATACCGGAAATCCTATTGTGCCAAAATGTGCGGTGAGAATAACACGTTCACGATATACCGCTGCAATGATGATAAGTATTAAAAAAACCGCTGAAAGAATTTTCACGGGTTTATCCATTTTTGTTGCGAATGCAGGAAGTCTACTCTTAATAAGCATACCCAACATCACTGGTACCAAAACGATGGCGAACACTTCTGCCACCTTACTAAATTGCATCGGCACATATTGATCGGTGGTCATGAAATAATTCAATGAAAAATTGACTACCAATGGAAGTGTGAACAAAGTAAGTACACTGTTCACCGCAGTAAGTGTTATGTTGAGCGCCACATCGCCATCTGACAGGTGACTGTATAAATTAGCCGTTGCTCCTCCGGGAGATGCAGCAAGTAACATTAGCCCTACGGCCAGAGCTGGTTCAAGTCCAAATATCTTTGCCACAAAAAAACAAATGGCAGGTAACAATACCATCTGGCATATCAATGCAATCGCTACTGCTTTGGGATACTTTATGACTCTCTTAAAATCATCAATGGAGAGGGCTAAACCCAAGCCCAACATAATAATGCCCAGGGCGATAGGCAGCAATGTGGTGGACAAAAAATTTGATTGCATAATGAATATTTAGTTCTTTTTCTCTTTGCCTAATTCGGGAAGAATAAAATTATCTAGTGGACTTGGTAGCTTCATAGCGGCCTCAATATCCTTCACTGTCCGTGGTGCCAAGACCGACAAGTGTTCATATCCTTCTTTGGTAATGAGGTAGTCATCTTCAATGCGCACTGCGATGCCCCACCACTTCTTATCACATGGCGCACCTTCAGGGATATATATTCCAGGTTCAATAGTAATGATCATGTTCTCTTGCAGCTTGTCATAGGTGCCACGATCATGGACGTCTAAGCCAATGTGGTGGCAACAGCCGTGGGGATAGTATGTATTTTTCTCATCTGGAGTTTTGATGATGCCTAAGTCTGCCAAGCCCTTATTAACTGTGATGCGCGTAGCAATTGTCAATTCCCGAAAGGTAGCGCCCGGCTTGCAAATTTTCATCGCGTCCTCTTGCGCCTTCAGCACCAATTCATAAATCTGCTTTTGTTCAAGAGAGAACTTTCCGTTCACCGGAATTGTGCGTGTGATGTCCGCTGTATAACCGCGATATTCTGCGCCCAAATCCATCAAAATCAATTCTTTGTTAGAGATGTTCGGCTTATAGTTGTCAATATAGTGAAGGATGCATCCGTTGTGCCCTGCGCCTACAATGGAAGGATAGCCCAAATCTTCGGCTTGGTATTTTTTAAAAACGAATTCATGGATGCCCTGTATCTCGCGCTCGCTCATGCCGGGCTTCATGGCCTTCATTACTTCCAATTGCCCCATGCACGAAATCTGTACAGCTCGTTTCACCATATTCAACTCTTCAGGTGTCTTGATGCCCCGCAAGTCATCCATTATCGGATCTAGGCCGGCCATATCTAAGTTGTTTTTAGTCGGCTCCACTGCCAGTGTAATTCCCTTCTTATCAGGATAGTTAACTTTGGTTTTGAATTGAGCTTGTAAATCAAATAGGTCAGATGAATCGCGTGGATCGTTGCGGACATCGTTGAAGAAATCGGTAAAAAGTATTTTGTCAAATTTCGCAAAATTGACATCGTAGCGTTTGAACTCGGTATTGTTAAACGCTTGCGAGAAGCCCAACACATCTTTCACACCCTTCTCGCCCAGTCTGCGACCCGTCCACATTTCTTGTTGTTCGTTGCGGGGTTGCACAAATAAGATTTCGTTGTACTGAGTTCCATTATTGGCTGTTTGGTTGTCTTTAAAAATAAACAACACTGCATCCGGCTCCTTATAGCCACTCAAATAGAAAAAATCTGGGTCTTGGTGAAATACATAATCAACGTCATTCGCCCGATTTCGAATCGGACTTGCAAAAAAAACCGCTACGGAATTAACAGGTAACTTAGCACGCAGCTTTTCTCTTCTGTCTTTGTGAAACTCTTTGGTTAGAAAATCGGTCGGCAAATCTGAATTCTGTGCAACAAGCGGAAAAGCAAACCACAACGCAATTGCAAATAGTGAGTACTTCATATTGGAATTTAGTTTAATCGAAAAATAAACAAATGAACCGACACTTCCAGTTGCAATTACATAAAGAATGAAATTTTGATGTTAGTGGCTTACGAACTACAAGTAGCTAGCGGTTTTCGGCAAAAAATGAATCTTCAGAATTCTCAGTCAAAAAAATCATTCGATGTTTATTGCCACCTGATACAATCATCATTTGACTCGCTGCCGGAGAAGCGGCCTCTTCAAAGAAGTAGTTTTTATCTCGTTCAGGTTCGAAAAACTGATTCCAATAATCTTCTGTCCAACCACTATTTGGTTGAGCGTATTTAAAATATAAGCTTTTGAATTCACCCTTTGAAACTTGCACGTCCATTCAAGGTTTTTTCTATTTGAGCAATAATTCGATATCGGGATCAGATTCGAGATTGTCCATTTGGCGTAATATCCAATTGGATCTTCTTTGCACATAGTTGGAAAGCGGTTTTATCAAATACTTTTTTGGATTCGGAAGTATCGCAGCAATCTGCGCAGCTTCTAAGCGCGTTAATTTCTTAGCCGGCTTTTTGTAGTAGTACCTGCTGGCTGCCTCGATGCCAAAAACTCCCTTGCCCATTTCAGCTACATTTAGGTAGACTTCCAGTATTCGTTCCTTTCCCCAAATCCATTCAATCATAAAGGTGAAATACACCTCGAATCCTTTGCGCACCCAACTACGCCCTTGCCACAAAAAAACATTTTTTGCAACTTGCTGACTGATGGTTGATGCTCCCCGCACTCGCTTCGGTCTCTTTTTGTTGTTCTCTAGTGCTTTCTTTATGCTCTTCAAATCAAAGCCATTATGATCGGGAAACAATTGATCTTCAGACGCCATCACGGCCAGGCCAGCATAACGCGACATCTCATTCTTTGAAACATATTCTCTTTTGAGCCCATACCCCTGAAATATACTACCTAGCTGCGTGAGTGTAACTGGAGGGTCAATCCATTTCAGGGCAATGATGTAGACAAGTTGAGCTAAGAAAACAATCAGTAGGAAATTCCTGATTTTCTTAAAAAGTTTTTTTAGGGAGGAAGAAAAGGTCATTCAAAAAAATCAAATCAGTTTCTTTTCCAACACAACAAACTCCAATTTTTGCTTCGGTATACCCCATCTGGTGTCAGGCACCACAAATGGCTTACGTTCACCTGTTAGTTGGTAGCCATGCCGAACATACCAATCGATTAATTCCTTCCTGACAGATATCACCGTCATAAAGATAGTATTAAGACCAAGCGATCTTGCATGATCTTCCGCTGCGGCCATTAGTCTTTTACCAATGCCTTTACCTTGTGTGTTGGGTGCAACGGACAACATCCCTAAATACAATTTACCTTTTTCGTCCCGCAGCTCAACACACCCTAAAATAACCTTGCCCTCTGAATATTTTAAAATCGTTGCGTTTGGCTTAGTCAGCAGTTCAGCCACGGCTACTTCATCAATGCGAGTACCATCCAATAGATCTGCCTCGGTGGTCCAGCCTTGTTTGGATGAATCCCCACGGTAGGCGGAGTTAACCAGGTGGTTGATGGCGTTGACATCTGCGAGTATTGCTTTCGCTATTATTTGTTCCATCCGTTAAAGATAGCAATCTGAATATACCAAAGTCAAGAGCTTGAGTTTCTTAAAAAAGGCTTAGTGGTTTGCTATGAGAAGTGCTGCATCGACTTGAAAATTTTACTTTGCAGCATCTTCACTAAAATGGTTCCACGGATCAATCTATTTAGCATCTCCATATTTCTTGGATTCGTACAAGCCATTTTTCTGTGTCTGCTTTTCATTTCGAAAGAACACTGAAAGATTAAAGCCAATTTTTTTCAGGGGCTAATGAATTTTGTTTATGTTTTCTTCAATAGAAGGGGATGAGATTTTTTCAGATTCGCATCTTTATTTGTTTTCGAGTTTGTAATTTTTACGCAACGCCTCTAACAACTCACGATTAGCATTTTTATAGTCCATGTATTGCAAATGGGTTGTGCCTCGAATTGTTAATAAATATTGTGATACAATGCCCGAAGATTCTGAGCGATTAAATGATTTTTTATTTTGTATATAAAAAGGTCCCTCAGGAAAGGAATCTTTGCTGATCAAATCAGCAACGGTTAGTTGACCATCATTTGAAACCTTTTCCTGCCATTGATAATCAAAATAATGGATACTTTCTTTCCTTATAAAATTATCTACCACGTTGAACTCTTGCTCATTTCTAATTCTTACACGATTGATGGCAACAGCATATTTGCCTACAGCATTTTGCAGTTTTTTATTTCTATAAAATTTGAAATTGTTTGAATTTTTAAGTTGCATAAGAATACCATCTTGAGGCTCAAAAAGTATGGTACTAACCACTTGATTCGTCCAAAAGGCAGCCTTACCAAATCGCGATCCTAGTTTATCTAAACTGCTATCTCGCATAAAATCTCTTAAATAAACCATTTGCTTTTCTTTTTTCAATCGCAATTCAATCTTTTGCTGAACAACCATTGAATCTGATTTTACTTCCTCGTATAAGCTTTCAGCAAGTTCCTGTGCTTGATTGTTTTCGGTAATATTTTCTCTGATGTTCTCGGCAATAAAGCCCATACTAACAGCAACAAAAATCATAATGCCTTCGAGAACATAGACTTTGATGCTTTTCTTAACAAGACGGGCGTTTTGCTTTTCTTCTATTTTCAATTCGTTTTCCATCTAATATTCCTCGTTTAGTTGTCGAATGAGTTGTGATGCTTTTTGAATTAAACTTTTATGTATTTTTTTCATGCTTATCGATAAACGATACGTGAAAACGAGCTGATTAATGTATTCATTTATGAATTCTCTTTTTAAAGAAATATAATTCGTTTGATTATTGATTGGTCGGTTAACGATCAACGAATCAAAACTGCCAATGATATCTTTTGCATTAATCATTTTTTGTTTCAGCTTTCTCGCATAATCTTGATTATTTAGCAATAGGCTGTTTAAATGATCCACCCTTTTATTTTGTTGGTAGTAGGCTTCTATTGAATCTACCAGTGCTTTATTTTTTATTAATCGCAGAGAGCCTGAATTTTTCAACTGTTCTATAGCACCCGTATGCCCAATAAAAATTAACAGTTGGTTAGAAATATCCATTTTATAGAGCAAAGCAGCAGGAATATTTTACGCATCAGGATTTTCCTTGAAATAGTTTAGTAAATCCATAGCCGATTGCTCTACTTCCATTTTCACCAAATTGCTTTTATTGAGGTAAGTCGTATCCAATTTTAAATCGTTTATCAACGACTTAACATATTCTTCCTCCTGTTTCGTTTCTCCTATGTATTCTCGAATATTTTCAGAAAAAAAGCCCATGCTTACTGCCACAAAAATCATGAGGCCTTCAAGTAAATATTCTTTAAATTTCTTTTTTCCTTTTTCTGGGGCGCTATTTTCTTCCATGGTATTAGTTGCTACTTAATTGATAAAATTCGTCTATCATCTTTTTTATAGAGCTTGCTTTTGTTTGTTGTTTAATAGCTCTTCTGTAAATAACCCTACTAAGGTCACCGATATCGTAAATTTCAATTAAAATTTGGTTCATAATATTTTTACTCGGTTTTAGTAAGCGTAAATGCTTTCCGTTAAGTGACGTTGCGTGGATATCTACATCTTCCTTAAAGAGTTTGGAATATTCTTTTGCATCGAACACATAGGGTAGATCATCCTTTAATTTTGCTTTATATCCTAAAAGTATGTTTTGAAAATAATCCAGTAGCACTATTTCTTTGTAGTAGTCTAACAAGCTATCGGTTATCAGTTTGTTTTTTATCAGCTTCATTTCACTGGCATTCTTTATTTCCTCCATGGTTCTATCAGTAACATAGGCACGTATGCCCTGCTGCCGAATGAGCCTACTTGAAAAACTATAGAAATGGTTGTCATATTTTCCTGTGTTCAGACTGTCTGCTAGTAGCATAACGGAATCTGCAGCTTGAATTGATTGTATCTGAATGGCTCGGACGAGTTTTTCTAAATTTTTCTCGTCTTCTGAAAGATCAGAATAAAATGAGCGTATGTATTTTATCTCTTTTTCATTATCAGCCAAATCTTCCCTGATATTCTCCGCAATAAAGCCCATGCTTACAGCTACGAAAATCATGAGGCCTTCAAGTAAATATTCTTTAAGGCCTTTCTTAACGGAAGGATTTTTACCTTGTTCCATTGGCTATTCTTTTTTTTTATGATATTCTTTATTGATTAGCGTAAGCAATCGTTTCGCCTTTTCATTTCGCTCGGAACCCCATTTCGCTAGTAAATGCAAGGAACCATAATAATATTGAGTTGCCATTAAAAATTCATTAATTACTTGATGATCATCAACAAGTGGTTTAGCGTTAGTTGGCTCTTTTCTGTCTTTGAAAATTTGTAGCATTGTTTTAGCATCGAAAATTTTATTTGCGAGACTAATGTATAAGTTCGCTCTGTGGTCAGTAATAATATTTTGAGAGCTGATTATTTTGATCGAGTTGTAATAATCAGAAATGCTGTCGGCCACATTTCTATGCTGAATCAAGCGAAGATCGCCAGAAGATTTCATTTGATCGTAAGTCCCTTCCCTAAAAATAAGTTTATCAAATTTTACAGTAATCAGTCGTGCATAATAGGAAGCTTTGTTGGTGTTCTTTTCCTTTTTATAGCTACTAAGAATATCTATCAAAGAATCAAACATGAGTAAGTCTTGAGCTAGATTTTCCCTGCTTTTTGAATACATCAAAGTGTCAAATTGAAGATCTTCAACTAACGATTTCATATAGGTTTGCTCTCGTTCGTTATCAGCAGTATTTTCTCTGATGTTCTCAGCAATAAAGCCCATGCTTACAGCCACAAAAATCATGAGGCCCTCGAGTAGATATTCTCTGAAGCTCTTCCTACCTGTGTGACGATAGTTGTGCGTTCCCACGATTTCTCTTTCGCTATAGTCACTGGGGGCAACTCGCTCTGAAGTGTTTTCTAACGGGATGTTGGCGTGAGAACTAGCAAGCTCATCGTCCGGATTACTTATCATTATTTAAACAGGTAGGTATTGTTGTCCTAATATCTGCAAACACAATGTGTTTTTCAAAAATAATGGGAGTTAATTTTTCAATTACCCAAAACTATGCAAACGTAGGGACTGAATTTACGATCTATTCTTTGGCGAGCTGTTAGGTGGATAAAACCTCGCAGGGTGAAAAATAATGATCATCAATTTCTAAATCGCCTGTGAGTTAGGTGTCCTACACCTTGGAGGTGTAGGACACCTCACCAATACTTGCGTATTGATTGCCTTTGTGTATGAACTCAGAAGTTGCTTAATCCCTTGCGAAAATTGTTGTCGTCCAAAACTTCCATCTTTGATAATTATCGTTGAAATTGTGTTGGCATGTATTAGAAGGTGAAAATGGTTCGGCATTAAACACCAGGCTAAAAGATCGCAACACGGAGTCAGATAACGGTCTATTTTACTCAAAAAATATAAATAATTTTCAGGCGCAAAGAAGATGGGTTGTTTATTATTGCCCCTGTTAAAAATATGATAGATCTCGCCTTCTGTAAGAAACATTCCAAAAAATAGCGATTTGAGGAATCTTTCGCAAGACTGGTGCTAGGTGTCCTACACCTTGAAGGTGTAGGCACCTAGCCAACTCGCGTTCGACTTTATAAAATCGGCCTTCTAATCTATAAAAAAAGCCTTCCTCAAGTAGTTCATACCCGTTTCTTTACAGAAAAATAAACGGAATGTGAACCAACAACCACTAATGAACTCCGCCCATCCTTCGCTGAAGCTTCGGATGGCAGAAGGCACGACCTCGACTGGCTGCGCGTCATCGCCATCGCTATCTTACTTTTCTTCCACATGGGCATGTGGTTCAACCACTGGGGTTGGCATGTAAAAAACAATGAATTGAGTTACTCTTTTCAGTATTGGATGGTATTGTCGCACTATTTCAGAATGCCGTTGTTGCTGTTCATATCCGGAGCCGGAACGTACATGGCGATGGGTAAACGCACCCCCAGTCAGTTTCGCGTGGAGCGATTTAAGCGCTTGTTTGTTCCCCTAATTTTTGGGATGCTAGTAATCGTGCCACCTCAGATCTACTACGAGCGAATTGGCCAATATGCAAACTACTGGGAGTTCTATAAAACCGTATTTAGTTTTATCCCCTACCCAAAAGGAAGCTTGAGCTGGCATCGCCTCTGGTTTATTTTATATGTCTTTATTTATTCGCTGATAGCCATTCCGCTTTTGAAGTTCTTGCGATCACCGAATTCAGAGAAACTCAGGACTAAAACTTTACAACTTTTAGGAAGCCCTGCCGGCTTGCTCTTCATTCCTTCCGTTTTCATTTTACTTACTCAGATTTTTTTGCGTCCCCATTTTCCAGAAGAAACACATGACCTAATGAAAGAATGGGCCTACTTCACCTTCTATTTTCTGTTTTTTGTGATGGGCATCATCTGTTATGCCATTCCTCAACTCTGGCAAGCGATTGGCAACAACCGTAAACATTTGCTTATCACGACAATCATCTCACTCATTCCATTTTACATCTGCTACTTTTATTTTCGTGATTTAGCTATTCTTCCCTGGACAGACGATCAAGTCGAAACGATCTTTGATGTGGTAGCTATTTTTGTAAGCTGGTTTACGGTAATCACTATTATTTCGTTTGGTCAGCATTATTTGAATAGGCCGCATCCGTGGCTTTCCAAAATCAGCGAAGGGTTATACCCTTTTTATAATTTACATCAGTCTGTGATTATAGCCATTGGCTACTATGTTTGTCAATGGAACTGGAGCATTGCCGCCAAGTACGGACGTTTTGTTTTCTCACATTAATTAGTTGTGTGGTAATTTACGTGTTATTGATTCGACCATTTAATGCAACCAGATTTCTGTTCGGGATGAAAAAAAAATCTGGTTGATTTGATGTAATTTTAAAAGCAGTTTAGGCACTAATGGTAGAAATGCTTTAGTCCATGACATCGAAAAAGAAAAAATCAAAAATTGTCGGCTTTATCCTACTGATGATACTTTGTGTCGTAATGGGTTTCTTCATCGGTAAACTGGGCTTTCAGGCGGGCAAAAATCTTCCGGGTAGTGTGGTACTGATGGTGGGGATGGCATTCATCCCCGTTTTTTTTCTGGTCATTGGATTTCACGAAGCGGGACATGCCGTAGCGGGGGTGTGGCAGAAGTTTGATTTTCGAATGTATGTAGTGGGCCCATTCATGTGGGATAAAGAACAAGAAGGATGGAAATTCAAATGGAATAAAAATATAAACACCGCAGGCGGAATGGTTATCTGCATGCCTACGGGAACAGAAAATCTAAAAAATCGATTTTCCATTTATGCAGCGGGTGGTCCAATTGCCAGTTTGATTTTAGCGGGATTGTTTTATGGTTTCTACCTGTTGCTTCCCGCTGCGTCTTCACTCGGTTTTCTCTTTTTACTAATTGCCTTTTTCTCCCTTTTGATTTTTGCGGTCACCATCATTCCACTGCACATGGGTGGATTTACATCTGATGGCGGTCGAATACTAAACCTACAACGCGGTGGAGAAGCCGCTCGATTTGAGGTGCTGATGTTAAAAATTCTTTCCCAGAGTTCGGGCGGGGTACGGCCTGGCTTATTAGATTGGAGTGAGTTGGAGGAAGCCAGTCAGCTCGGGGAAAAATTGAATTCACCCTTTGCCGTTTACATCCAAAGTTTTTTCCATCAGTCTGCGTGGGATCAAGGCAATCTTGATTTGGCCGCGCAGCATTTGCTCTCTTATATAGACGACAGCGAAAGCATTCCGGATGGCATTCGGAGTATTGTGTGGCTCGATGCCGCATTCTTTTACGCGGCCGCGAAAAATGATTTAGCAAAAGCACTCGAGTATTGGAATCAATTCAAGCCGTCTGCTATTATTCCAAAAGCACAAGTATTTTCTACTGAGGCAGCAATTTGCATTTTGGAAAATAAATCAGTGGAAGCCAATTCGAAAATTGATTTAGCGTTGGCTGAACTACCAAACATGATGGATCGTGGAACGGCTTTAGCGTTGAAAGATAAACTGCTTTCTTTAAAGAGCCGTCAGCCAAATTAAAAAAGGGAAGGTGCAACACCCTCCCTTTTTCCAAATGCAACTTTTTCAAATTATTCCGCCTCCGGCTCCAGTTTCCACTGTGCTTTTGACCGCCACAAACCAGAGAGCAGCAACTCACGCATGAAAATATATTCCTTCGGCAGCTTATCATACATCCTTTCGAATAGCTCGGCATGAGACAACAATTCTTGTTTCCAAGCCTCCCGGTCGATCATCATCAGTTCTTCAAATTGCTTCTTTGAAAAACCATCCAGTCCTTTCCAGTCGATGTCGTCATAGTGTGGCATCCACCCAATCGGACTTTCTACGGCAGAGGCTTTGCCTTTCACTCGTTGAATGATCCATTTCAAGATGCGCATGTTGTCGCCAAATCCCGGCCAGATGAAATTTCCTTTTTCATCTTTGCGGAACCAGTTGACATTAAAAATGCGAGGGGGAGAAGGTAAGTCGCGACCAAATTGTAACCAGTGATTAAAATAATCTGCCATATGGTATCCACAGAAAGGCAGCATTGCAAACGGATCTCTTCTCACTTTTCCTTGCTCTCCAAAAGCCGCAGCGGTTGTTTCAGAACCCATCGTTGAAGCAGTGTACACCCCATAACTCCAGTTGATCGCCTGGTATACCAACGGAACAGTCGTACTTCTTCTTCCTCCGAAAATGAAGGCACTGATAGGCACGCCATTTGGATTCTCCACCTGCTCATCGATGCAAGGGTTTTGTGTGGCAGGAGCTGTAAAGCGAGAGTTACCATGTGCCACCGGTTTTCCGCTGGTCGGATCCCACTTTTTACCATTCCATCCAATGATGTCTTTAGGAACTTCTTTCGTTAATCCTTCCCACCACACATCTCCATCCGGGGTTACACCCACGTTGGTAAATATTGTATTCTTAGCAATGGACTTGATCGCGTTCGGGTTTGTTTTTTCGTTGGTGCCGGGTGCAACACCAAAATATCCGGCCTCAGGATTGATGGCATAAAGTTGACCATCTTTTCCGGGTTTGATCCACGCGATGTCATCGCCAATGGTTGTGATCTTCCAATCGCTAAATTCCTTTGGCGGAATGAGCATGGCAAAATTTGTTTTTCCGCAAGCACTTGGGAAGGCAGCTGCCAAATACGTTTTTTCTCCATGCGGATCTTCCACACCCATGATCAACATGTGTTCTGCCAACCAACCTTCTTCCTGCGCCATCGTTGACGCAATGCGTAGCGCAAAACATTTCTTTCCCAGCAAGGCGTTGCCGCCATAGCCTGAACCATAACTAACAATGGAACGCTCTTCAGGATAGTGAACGATGTACTTTAAAGTTGGATTGCAAGGCCACTTTGCATCTGCTTGCCCTTTCTCTAAAGGTGCACCTACCGTGTGCAAACATTTTACAAAACTTCCGTTGTCACCCAACACATCAAGTACTCGGTTACCCACACGTGTCATAATGTGCATGTTCACCACTACATATTCTGAATCGGTAATCTCCACTCCTATCTGCGACATGGGCGAACCAATTGGCCCCATACTGAAAGGAATGACATACATCGTACGTCCTTTCATGCTTCCACGCATCACGGGCTCTAGTTCAGCTTTCATTTCGCGTGGATCCTTCCAGTTGTTGGTAGGTCCTGCGTTTTCTTTCCTGCGACTGCATATATAGGTACGATCCTCCACCCGTGCTACATCACTGGGGTCAGAGAAACATGCAAATGAGTTAGGTCGTTTCATTTCATTTAACTTGATGAATGTTCCCTTCGAAACAAGCTGTGCGCATAACTCGTCATACTCTTTCGTTGAACCATCGCACCACCTTACCTGATCGGGGGTTACCAGATTTCTTACTTCTTCCACCCAATTTTTTAGTTCTTGATGATTAGTTTTCATTTGGCTTATGTTTTGGTGTAAACATAGTGACGTGCATGAATCTGCTAAATGAGTTTAGTCATGCCAAAAAGGGAAACATGCGAGGCTAAGAAGTTTTAATCGATTGCGGAAAAATCTACTCCGATTGCGGAACTGATAACAATCATATTTATTTTTCACAACGGTGATAAAAATGATTTGTAGGTTTGAAAGCGTTTCTGATTTCTCTCATGAATAAAGTATCCGTCTTACTTTGTTGCTCTGTTCTATTGTTGTCGAAGCCAATTAACAGCATGGCCCAATCAAAAAATGTCAAAAGTGTAAATCAGTTTTGGCTGGGCTACATGTCTTCTACCAAGCTGAGCGATCACTATTCGTGGTGGAATGACTTTCACTATGTGCCAGAAGGTTTTTTTGTAGCACGCACAGGAATCACACGCCACTTTGCCAGCTTTAACCTGACAGGCGGGTATGCCTTTTTACTGTTACCCCAGTCACAACTGAATCCGATACTTACGAGACGAGAGCATCGGCCATGGGGACAAGTGGTATTTTCCTTTCCTTTGCAACACTCCTATTCGCTCGTGCAGCGTATTCGTTATGATGCGCGTTTTAAACAAGATATTGCTAATAATGAACTTCTGGATGAATACACTTTCACGAACCGTATTCGCTTTCTTACCGCCATTAGGAAAATGATAGGTTCATCGGGAATTCGGAAATGGCAGCCATATGTAGTGGTCGCTGATGAGGTACTTCTTAACTTCGGTGAGTCCGTGGTGAGTACCTTTGATCAGAACCGTATTCAACTATCCTTTGGATTGCAAGGAAAAAATATTCAATATCAGGTGGGATACATGAGTAGATTTGTGCAAACGACACCGACAAGTTATACCCATAATCACACCGTACTTTTTTGGATCACCCACAAATTGACATTCAAGGGACACCATAGCCAACATGAAATAAAAGATGCTACGCCTGGTGATTGATCAATTTGAATATACTAATAAAATCTAGCATGAGTCTACACATCGAAGCAAAAGAGGGAGAGATAGCAAAAACCGTTCTGATCACAGGCGATCCTCTTCGCGCAAAACATCATGCCGAGGCATGGCTTGAAAAACCGTTTTGCTATAATCAGATTCGGGGGATGTTTGGGTATACCGGTATGTATCACGGTAGACCGATTTCCATACAAGGAACCGGCATGGGCATACCCAGCACCGCACTTTACTTGCATGAGTTGATTTGCGAGTATCACGCATCTTGCATTATTCGCGTGGGGACATGTGGAGCGATTCAAGAGAACATTAAACTGGGCCAAGTGATCTTGGCTACGGAATCCGGCACCGACTCTGATGTTGTTAAGCAATACCTTTCACCTTCCTTACGAAATGCGGTGGCTGATCCTTCACTCGTTTCAATAGCAAAAGAAACAGCGCTTAAAGAGAATGTTTCTCTCCTCATCGGAAGCGTTTTTAGCACAGATCTATTTTATAGTGAAGACCCCCATCGGTATGAACCCATCGTGAAGGAGGGAGTGCTTGCGGTAGATATGGAAACCAGTATGCTCTATGCGATGGCAAGTTTTTTTAAGGTTCGTAGTATCTCGTTGCTTACGGTAAGCGATAACATTGTTACCGGTGGAGCCCTGTCCGCAAAGGATCGCGAGCAGCACACAACGGCTATGATTAACCTCGCTCTAAAAATAGCAAGTACTCTTTAAACGATTAAGCCAGCAACGTGAGGAGAATTTGCACAAAAATAATTTTCGTTAAAGTGGCAATAGGAAAAACAGAAGAATAACCAATATTGGGTTGCTCACTTTTAGCTTGTTCGTTTACAAATGCCAACACAGCGGGTTGAGTTTGAAACCCAGCCAGCATACCCGCTAGCTTCGGAAAAGGAATTTTTAAAAACCGATGGCCCACAAAAAGAAATAAGAATCCTATCGAAATAGTAATGCTTGCCCCAATGAGAAAGAAATTGAGCCCCTGATCGCTTTGCGTCATCGTCTCGCGAAAGGCATACCCCGATCGGGTGCCTACACCCGCTAAAAATAACACAAGCCCAAGTTGCCGAATTGTATTGTTGGCACTGTAAGGCATCACAAAAACCAACTTCCCAATTCGATTGACGGAGCCCAGCAGCAATGCCACAATCAATGGGCCACCCGCAATGCCTAATTTTAAAATAATTCCCCCTGGCAACGGGATAGGTATCATTCCAAGAAGAAATCCGGCAGCAACTCCCAGGCCCAAAGTAAGAATATCAACTTCGCTCTGAGCTGCATAGCTATCACCAAAAAACTTACTTGCCGATGCGAGTTCACTTCGTCCTGTCAAAACGCGTACGCGATCACCAAACTGTAAAGTGGTTTCAGCATTTGGCAAAATATCAATGTCGCCTCTCCGGATGCGTGTGATGATGATGCCCATCGTGTGTGGCAAATTAAGATCCTTCAAGGATTGACCAACCAGGTCATGATTAGAAACAAACATCCTTCGCACATCCAGTTGTTGATGATCCATTTCAAGATTGTGCTCACTCCGCGTTCCTAGAAAGTTTAACGCTTTCTCCACTTGCGCTGGTTTACCAACTATCGTCATCAAATCACCATGCTCAAGCAACAAATTATCCAGTGCCAAAAATGAAGTAGTGCCACGCTTCATCCTGCCAAACACAACTTTAAGCCCGTGTTTCATCCTCAGTTCCGCAATAGAAGTACCTACAACGCTGTCATTCGAAACAACTACTGTTGCGTTTGTCAGTTTTTCCGCATCCGCTAGTTGATCGTTCGTTTTTAACGAAGTTTTGAAAATTTTCTGGAACAATACAATGGCGAGAATCATTCCGATCACACCCATCGGGTAGCAAACTGAATAAGCTACTACGGGTTCGGCCAATGCCGATTCAATCAGTGCCACCGGGGCAGACGCTTTGATGAACTCCAAAGAGGCGGCCAGAGAAGGCGTGTTCGTGAGACTACCAGCAAAAATGCCCGCCAGGTAAGAAGATTCGATCGAAGAGAACATTCCAACAACGACAACCACAAAAAAGACTAAAACAATTGCACCGAATGTCAATACATTCTCCTTCCAACCTTTCTTTTTCAAGTTTCCAAAAAATTGTTCACCACTCGAAACCCCGATGCAATAAATGAAAAGCACTAAGCCAATTTCATAGACAATAGCCGGTAGTTTGATGTTGGGAGCTAACGCACCAAACGCCAACCCCGTGAAAAGGATCGATGCAATACCTAAGTTGACACCGGCAATTTTAATTTTGCCAAGGGGCGCACCAACGGCCAAGACCAGAAATAGTAATAGCAAGGATGACTCGCTCAGGAGTTGAAGCATTTGACAAAATCAATCGTGAGGTCGAAAGTTAGTGGTTTGAATTGAATCTGGTAAGAATAAAAGTGTGGACATCCGAATAAGCTCTATCAATAGTGCCCGAAAAAATATCAAGTCTGAAGGGATAGAACTAGTACGAAAGTGGATTGCAGAAATTAAAATAGGTATTCTACTTAGAGAAATCAACAACAAACGAATCTGGAAATTTCTTTTTTAAGTCAACCATCAATCCGTCCGCTTTATCTCGCTTACTGAATCCCACTATCATGATGCTGTAGTATTTTACTCCGTTAACAATTTTTACTTGTACCGCCACCTTCTTTTTATAACTACTCCGCAAGTTGTCCACTATTTTCATGACGTTGACCAATTCTTGATAAGTTCCCAACTGTAGTCCATAACCGGTTGGATTAACCCGTTTGATATCAAATTGGTAGGTTTCTTTATCTTCCACCACCACATGGTCTACCGCGACTGGTTGGGTGTCCTGCTTGCCATCTGTCGCATCAACAATTTCCATCTTTACCTCTGTAGTACCCTGGTTGAAAAAACTCAAACGTTCAGCGGCTGATTTTGATACATCAATGATTCTTCCCTCCACAAATGGACCCCGATCATTGATAGTGACGACAACCGACTCATTGTTGGCTAGATTTGTTACTCGCACTTTGGTGCCAAAAGGCAGTGTCTTGTGTGCCGCGGTCAACCTAGACGCTCGATATTTTTCACCACTTGCAGTGGGGCTGCCTTCAAATTTGTCAGCATAAAACGAGGCCTTCCCCACTTGCACCTGTGCCATAGCCGTTGCTAGACTGAAGCACAAAAGTATCGAAAGGAGTTTTTTCATGTATTCGGAATATGTCTTCGTTAAAATCTAAGTCAATTTATCTTGCCACGAATAACACGAAATTACACGAATTTTATCTTGAATACTTGACCAATTTATTCGTGTTTATTTTTGCATTCGTGGCTAGGTTCTATGCCATGCCTAAGATTAACAAAAAGTGTTTAAGCTATTTTTCGCCTGGATTTCTTTTTCCTGACAATAATTTTTCAATCGCGCTCGTGAGTCTTTTTTGCTTTGTTTCTGGTTTTTTTGCCGACTCTAGCCAAACAACATACTCCTTTCGATTGGTAAATGACAGGCTCTGAAAGAAAACGCCCGCCTTTTTATTTTTACTCAGAAGCTGTTGAAACGCCTTTGGTAGCTCAATCTTCCTTTCTTTGTTAGGCATTGAAAGCGGCAGTCCACTTGGGGTTTTGCGAGTCAATTTTGGTATTTGATCTACCGGCTTAAAGCGCAAAGCAGACCAAGTTTCATCAATAGCAACCTGTGTAACGGGAACAAATTTATTTTTGGCCAGTGGCGACCAACCTGAATCTCTATTAATGTCTGTTTTAATCCCTGATGATTTTTTTGGATAAGCAAACCAAAGTACTCCTTTTGGCCCTAACGATGAAATCGCCTGATCAACCGACATTGAAATATCCTCTTTGTCCTTTACAAAGACTAAAAGCACATCTACCAGCCCATCCTTTTTACGATCTACTTGGCCAAGCCCAATCGGTGCGTTGATCACGGTAACCCTCTTCGCCTTGCTTATCAACAATTTTTTTTCAAGTGCTTTGTCCATAAACTGGCTTCAAGTTAGTAAAAATATTTACGCGCTTTTTCATGTTTCTGCTTCAAACAAAACGCTGCTTTTGAGAATTGGATTGTCGCATTTTATTCTAATGACCAAAATACATCAACTGCTGTTGTCGTATTAAATTTGTTGAAGTATATTTAACATTCATGAGTTCTATATCCTCTGGCAACGTTATTTATCCCATTCTTGAAAAACTGCCAGTGGCCGTTTTTGAGTACACTTATTTTTCAGATGGGCGAAAAGATTTCACCTATATCAGCCCCTATTGCGAGATCTTGTTTGGCTTGACCAGTGAAACCATGCTGGAAGGATCTCTTTCACTGTTCTCCTTTATACACCCTGAAGAAAGGCCATCATTCACTGTAAAATATGAACAGTGGATTAGAAATGCTGAAAATTTTGAATGGGAAGGTCGTGTTTTGCAATCAAACGGAAAAGTGATTTGGGTAAATGCGCGTGCTAATGCAAGTAAACTGGAGAACGGCAATGTGGTATGGAGAGGCGTATTTACCGATGTATCTGCTCGCAGGCAAGCGGAACAAAACATTGCGGAGGCAAACCAACGACTAGAATTGGCAGCAAAGGGCTCTGATCTGGGCATCTGGGACTACCATTTACAAACCAATCAAACATTCATTAATGACCGCTGGCCTGAAATAGTGGGCTATCCTAAAGCTGAGTTGGAGGACATGTTTTGTCATTGTGAGGATTTTATCCATCCAGAAGACAAGGCCGGCTACCAGGAAGTCATTGAAAACCACTTACGGGGCAATTCTGAATACTATGAAAGTGTTTATCGTTTCCAACTAAAAAATGGTGGCTGGAAATGGGTGTTGGAACGAGGGCAAGCAATTGAGCGCGATGCAGCCGGAAATGTCTTACGGACAGCAGGTACACTTCAAGATTTTGACAGGCGAAAAATTGAGGATCATATTACCGTTGAAAAAGAGGGGCGATACAGAAATCTTTTAGAGTCGCTACCATTGGGAGTGGGCATACACCAGAACGGCATTTTGGTGTATGCCAATTCACGTGCTGCTGCCATCATGGGTGCAAGTTCACCGCAAGAACTTTTAGGTAAACCTGTATTGGATTTCGTACACCCAGACTATAAAACGCTTGTGGTCGACCGGATGAAACGTGTTCTGAATGGAGTCTCCGCACCCACAATACAGGAAAAGTATATCAGGTTAGATGGAAAGGAAATTATTGTTGAAACTTCGGCCTTTCCGTTTTCTTACCAAGACAAGCCCGCCATACAGTTGATTATAAAAGATATAACGGAAGAATTTGAATCCAAGCGCGCCATCAGAAAATCAGAAACACTGTTTACACAATTGTTTCACAATTCACCTTTTGGAAAAGTGATGTTAGATGAAAAAGGAAAAGTGTTGTTGGTCAATCAGGGTTTTGAAAAAATGTTTGGCTTTACACAAAATGACCTCACCGGAAAAAGCCTTAACCAATTTATTGTGCCTCTCGATTTAAAAGAAGAAGGAAATGATTTGGATTCTCTCATCTCGGCCAAGCAACTAGTGCGCCTAGAAAGTGCTCGTGTTCGAAAAGATGGTAAGAAGATGTTTGTCATCATCTATGGAGTGCCTATTCTATTAGAAGATAAGACAATTGGTATTTTTGGCTCGTACGTTGATATTACTGAACAAAAGGGAGTTGAGGAAGAGCTAAAAGTGAGAAATGCAGAATTGGACAATTTTGTCTACAAGGTGTCTCACGATTTGCGAGCACCGCTTTCTTCGGTCCTTGGGCTAGTAAATCTGGCTACGTTAGAGGGAAATGACGATAATCTAGCTGACTATGTCAAAATTATTGGCCAAAAAATCAAACAACTAGACAACTTCATCAGCGATGTGTTGAGCCATTCCAAGAACCTAAAACTCGATGTAAAAATCGAAAAAATAGATCTTCAATTGTTGATTGAAAATTCCTTCAAAGATCTCGACTACCTAAAGGGCGCAGATACAATCATTAAGCATTTAGATATTTCAAGCGAAGCATTTTTCAGCGACAAATGGCGGATTGGCGAGATCTTCCGAAATTTGATTTCTAACTCAATAAAGTACCGCGATTTTGAAAAACCAAATGCCGAGATCAGCATCAAGGTGCAAACAAACCCAGATCGGTCGATCATTACTATTTCCGACAATGGTATCGGAATCAGCGTGGCCGATCAAAACAAAATATTCGACATGTTCTACCGCGCCAGCGTCCAGTCTGACGGGTCAGGCCTGGGTCTCTATATTGTTAAAAATGCTGTAGAAAAAATTGGTGGCCTATTGAAAATAACCAGCCAACTCGGCAAGGGAACCACCTTTGAATTAAAGCTCCCCAATCATACCTTCGCGTCAGCTATACCTGATAAAAAATGAATTTTAAAGAAGTGCTGACCAAGGCCGATGAAAGAGAGTTTCTACTCTTCCCTTTAACGCTCTATAAGAACTTGCCGCAATGGATTCGCCCGCTCGATAAAGATGTTGAGAACGTGTTTAACCCCGAAAAAAATAAAACCTACCGACATGGTGAATGTATCCGTTGGGTGCTGAAGAATGATCAAGGAATAGTCATCGGCAGAGTGGCTGCGTTCATCGATCAAAAAACACTGAACAAGGGAAATGACCAGCCTACCGGTGGATTGGGTTTTTTTGAATGCATCAATGACCGCCAGGCAGCGTTTGCGTTGTTTGATCAATGTAAGAACTGGATCGAATCAAAAGGAGCTCAAGCGATGGATGGACCTATCAATTTCGGAAGTCGTGATCGGTGGTGGGGATTGCTCATTGATGGCTTTGAACGTGAGCCGAATTACCAATGCAACTACAACCCTCCTTACTATAAGGATTTTTTCGAGACATATGGATTTAAAGAGTATTTCAAACAATTGACTTTTGCTCGAAAAATTATCGATCCGCTTTCGCCCAAACTAGCCTATAAAGCCGATTTGATTGCCAAAGATCCTGACTATGAATTTCGTCATTTGCGTAAAGATGAAATCGGAAAACTCGGAGAATACCTTCGCACCGTGTATAATAAAGCTTGGGCCAATAGGGCAGAAAATCCGGAGATCAATTCGCAGCAAGCGGCTCTCATCGTAAAGCAAATGAAGCCCATACTTGATGAGAAGCTTTTGTATTTCGGCTTCTACAAAGGCGAGCCCATTTCATTCTTCCTTTCACTACCGGAAATCAACCAAATATTTAAGCATGTAAATGGAAAATTGGACTGGCTGGGTAAGGTGAAGTTTGTTTGGTACCAATTCCGAAAAATAAACACTAAGGCATTTGGTATTTTGTTTGGTGTTGTGCCCGAACATCAGGGGAAAGGAGCCGATGGCGCGATGATTCTGGCCGCTCGTAAAGTATTGCAAGATGAATACAAACGTTATGACGAATATGAGATGAATTGGATTGGTGACTTTAATCCAAAAATGATTACAGTAGTAGAACAAGTTGGTGGATTCGTTTCAAAAACGCATATTACCTACCGAAAACTATTTGACGAATCGAAGCCGTTTAGGCGACACCCTATTTTAAACTAAGCATGACGCCACCAGAAGAACAAGAAGAAACCAGATCAAGTTTTCTATTTCGTAACCTGTTTAAAGGATTAGCGTGGTTTGCAGTAATCATCACGATTTTTGTTTTGATGGAAGGGTACATCCAGCAGAATTTTAGAGAACACATCGATACCATTCGGGCCAACCCGGGTATACTATACGGCATCTATACTCTTTCAGAAATTATCTTTGGCATTTTGCCTCCCGAAATTTTCATGATGATCTGGATCCTCGATAACATCGATTTGAGCGGGTTTGTAACCAACTTAACAATTCTCACGGTCATCTCCTACGGAGCAGGAATCTTAGGCTACTACATTGGGAAAGTGTTTTCTAAAACAAAATTCTATCAAGAGCGCATTCGCGAAAAATATTTGAAACAGTACGAGGGCAAATTAAAAACCTATGGCGGCTATTTGGTTTTTGTGGGTGCGGTGACTCCCGTTCCTTTTTCAGCTACTTGCATGTTGGCTGGCTCAGTCAACCTGAGCATCAAGCACTTTTTGTTGATTTGCATCACCCGCGTGCTCCGCTTTGCGGCCTATGGCGCAGTGGTCTGGAATGCACCCGAATGGTTTAGCGGTTTGACCCAAGGAATTTAAGATTCGTGGTGTTTTTCGATTGAACAATCGCTTTTTCACTATTGTAAGGAGAACCTCTATTCAAACAGTTATAGTCTCTCAAACTAAAATTAGCTTCTTAACCTAGAACCCACTAGTTTTGCCCCGCAAATAATCACTCGTAAATTATTTGCCATGGCTCACGATCCCTCCAAATTTCTTTTTGAAGCATTGACCTATGATGATGTGCTTCTTGTTCCTGCTTACAGTGACGTTTTACCCCGCGAAACAAGCACAGCGGGCTATTTGACGAAAAACATAAAGCTCAACATCCCCTTGATTTCTGCTGCCATGGACACGGTGACGGAGGCTCAGTTGGCCATCAGCATGGCGCTAGAGGGTGGCCTCGGGTTCATTCACAAAAATATGACCATTGCGGAGCAGGCTGACCAAGTGCGCAAGGTAAAGCGATCTCAAAGTGGGATGATCCTGGATCCGATCACGTTGAGAGTGAATTCTACCGTACGCGATGCCGAGAAAATTATGCGTGAAAATAAAATTGGCGGCATTCCGGTCATTGATGAAAATGGGAAATTGGTTGGCATCATCACCAATCGCGATTTGCGTTTTCAAAAAGACATGAATAGGCCGATTGCAGAAATCATGACGAAAGACAACTTGATCACCGCACCGGAAGGAATCACGTTGGCGAAAGCGGAAATCCTTTTGCAGAATTATAAAATTGAAAAGCTTCCAATTGTCAGCAAAAGAGGGAAACTTACCGGACTTGTCACTTACAAGGACATTTTAAAAAAGAAAAACAAACCGAACGCCTGCCACGATGAGTATGGAAGACTACGAGTCGGAGCAGCTGTAGGCGTGACCGCTGATATGCTCGAACGTATTGAGGCACTAAAAAATTCAGGTGTTGACGTAATTAGCATCGACACCGCACATGGACATTCTAAAGGAGTGATAGATGCGGCTAAACGAGTTAAAAGAAAATATCCTTCACTTGAATTGATCGTTGGAAACATTGCCACCGGTGCTGCCGCTAAGGCATTGGCCAAGGCAGGTGCAGATACCGTAAAAGTGGGCGTGGGCCCTGGCAGCATTTGTACTACTCGTATTGTGGCGGGCATCGGTCTACCTCAGCTGTCAGCAGTGTATGAATCTGCAAAAGCCTTGAAAGGTTCTGATGTAAATGTGATTGCCGATGGTGGTATCCGTTTTTCCGGGGATATTGTAAAAGCGCTTGCGGCAGGTGCTGATAGCGTCATGATTGGCTCACTGCTGGCTGGCACAGAAGAAGCCCCTGGTGAAATGATCATTTATGAAGGACGAAAGTTCAAATCCTACCGCGGCATGGGCTCGATGGAAGCCATGGACGATGGATCTAAAGACCGCTATTTCCAGGATGCAGAAGATGATATCAAAAAGCTAGTGCCAGAAGGAATTTCCGGTCGCGTTCCATTCAAAGGCTCAGTCGCAGAAGTGCTGTATCAATTAGTAGGAGGATTAAAAGCCGGAATGGGTTATTGTGGCGCAAAGAATCTCGACAAACTCAAATCAGCCAAGTTCGTGAAAATTACGGCTGCTGGAGTGCATGAAAGCCATCCGCATGATGTTACGATTACCAGAGAGGCACCGAATTATAGTAGGAAGTAGACTTTTAACTCAAAATAGATTCCGTGTTTTAGCGCGGATTTATTAATTATTATTGCAAGCCAGTCGTCTAATTGATTGGCTTTTTCTTGGTATACGCATGTTCAAAACAAAAGCCTTAACTCGCCTCACTTCCATGGGCGCCCTCATTTTTTGGGTGGTTTTGGCTTTTTCTGATATTACCGTTCTCTTTAGCGACATTAAATCGCTGCCCTCTGACGTACCTCAGTGGCTCCCGCAAGTCATGCTGGATCTCTTTATTATTTCACTTTTTTACTATTACAAATTCAAAATAGAACGAGATGAAAGCCTCAATTTCACCGACCTGCTTTGGAAGGTTTTTGCCACTGGACTAATTGCTACTGTTATCTCATTGGCCGTTCGTCTCCTACTGTTTTTGCTGGGCAGCACACCCCTACCCACTAACATTCTTTTCATCGATCTGGTCTACCAAATTAATCTGGGCTTGTTCATCAATTTTTTGTTGGCTGCCTACACTTCGTGGAAGCGTTTAATCCTGTATCAAAAATCAAAATGGTTAATCAGGGCATGGTTTGCTTTCGAACTACTACTCCTTTGCATTTTGGTCTATGATAGCATCCACATTGTAGTCTCCTCAACGCTATCAAATACCGCAATTGTATTGGTGTGTGCGCTTGGGCTTGTTCTATCATTCAATATGCGGTGGGTCGCCTATCTCAATTTTAAACAGAAATGGACAAGTCTATTACTACTGCTGCTATCTATTTTTTACCTGGTCTATTTTCTTTACTCCGTCACCGTTTGGTCAGACTCTATAAGTCAACAATCAACAGCATTTATCGATTTTCAGAGTCATATTTTCAGCATCGCACTGTTGGCATTTGTAATTACCTATATTACGTTCTCCTTTCTGGTTGTCCTCTTCAACTTGCCTACGTCCTCCGTCTTTGAACAAAAATTGGAGGAGGTCGTGAGCTTTCAACGGATCAGCCAATCCATACAAACAGAGCAAAATGAGGAAAGTGTTTACAATATTCTTTTGGAAAGTTCGGTAAGTGCCGTTTTCGCAGACGCTGCATGGTTAGAAATGAAGGCTACTGACAGCGAGCAGAAGTTGTACACCCATAAGATCACTGCCCAAGAGTCAAAAGACATTCGAGCACATCTGGAAAAAAATAAAATCAAAGGGGCGTTGGATCAAAGTAGTGACAAAACAAAAAATCTCTCCAAACACTTAGGCACTTTGAAGAATTCGCGCTTCCGCTCGTTGTTGGCTTTCCCGATTAAAGTAAAAGAAGAAACCATTGGCACATTGGCACTACTGAAAGAATTGCCTGAGGGGTTTAATAAAGAGATGACTCGTATTGTATCGGCCTTTGCCAATCAAGCAGGCATTTCTATTGAGAACTTCCGCCTGATGGAGGAGGCGTTTCAAAATGCGCGATACAAGGAGGAGTTAAAAATCGCCAAAACAGTTCAACAAAGTCTACTGCCCACCAAACTAGAAACAAATCTTGATTTCGAGATCTCGGCATTTTCCGCATCAGCCGATGAAGTGGGTGGAGATTACTACGATACACTTCGGATCAACGAACATGAAGTAGCGTTGATCATTGCTGACGTCTCAGGCAAGGGAACCACTGCCGCCTTTCACATGTCGCAGATGAAGGGCATTTTTCATAGCCTGGCGCAACAAGGGCCAACGCCAAAAGATTTTATGGCAAAGGCGAATAAAGCGCTGGTGTATTGTCTCGAGCGGGGCTCATTTATTTCCGCTACTTATTTTGTCATCAACACGCTAACTAAAAAAGTACACTACTCACGAGCCGGCCATTGCCCGGTACTCTATCACCAAGCCGCTAAAAACCAATCCGTTTTCTTAAAAGACAAAGGCACTGCATTGGGCATGGTGCGCAGTCTGGACTATATCAATTTTGTAGAGAATCAAGAAATTGATTATCAACCCGGAGATGTGATGGTGCTGTATACCGATGGCATCACGGAGGCTAAAAATGGGAAAGGCGAGGAATTCGGTGGCGAACGCCTGGCTAGCGCACTACACGAATCCGCACAAAAAAGTTCAAAGGAAATTGAAGAAAATGTAATTAAACGTCTGTATGAATTTTCTGGAACGGAAGATATCAATGACGATTATACATCTATGACTGTCAGATTCCGATAATCGAAAACAATAAAAAACATAACCCGTTAGAATACTATGGTTCATATTAAAAGACTACAAGAAGAGGGAGCTGATATCATCGCCATAATTGGCGAAATTGACGCTAGCTCTTCTATTGAACTGGATTTGGCGATTGCCAAAAGCGTAGGTGATGGCTACCGAAAGATTTTAGTGGACTGCAGTGGATTGGAGTACATTTCTTCTGCCGGCCTAGGCGTATTTATGTCCTACATCGAAGAATTGAAAGACAAAAAAGTATACCTCGTACTCTTCGCTTTAAAAGAGCGAGTGTTAAATACATTTAGCATTTTGGGGTTGGCCGATTTGCTAAACATACGTGAAACCAAATCAGACGCAAAAAAATTGGCAGATGAGTTATCAGTATAACATCGGCTGTAGCCTGAACAACCTAAAGGGCGTGCGCGAGTTCATTCGTAACTCGCTCAAGGGGCAAGGTGTTTCCGATCTTGAGATGGGTGCCATTGTGCTGGCTCTGGATGAAATGTGCTCTAACCTGATGATTCATGCACACCATTGTAATCCTGATCACAAGATTTCAATGAATATCCACATTGCCGGGCACCATCAATTCGTGTTTGAAATAGTAGATGATGGTTCTATGTTTGATATTAACCAATACAAAGAACAGGAACTGGATAGCTTAGTACACGAGAAGCGAAAAGGTGGACTGGGCATTCGGTTGGTAAAATCAATTATGGATAAGGTTGAGTATTTGCACGAAGACGGTAAAAATATCTGCCGGCTCACGAAGACGATATAGAAATTACCTTGCGTTTTCGAAACCCGCTAACTCCAAATTTTCCATTATTTTTGCAACTCTATTTTTTTCTGTTTCCATGCACAACCGCTTGCTGATTCTCCTTTTTTGCTTTGTTTCGTTCTTGGCTCTTGGTCAAGCGCCAAAACAAACCAAAACAGAAGTGCTTTTTACCGTGAATAAAACACCAGTTTCATCGGATGAATTTGTTTATCTCTACAAGAAAAATCACCAAAATAAACCAGAAGATTTTACCGAAGTAAAAATCAATGAGTACTTAAATCTATTTATCAATTTCAAGCTGAAGGTGGCGGAAGCCAGAACGTTGGGGATGGATACAACGGCTAAGTTTATTAAAGAGTTTAAGACCTACCGCGAAGACCTAAAGAAACCCTACCGTGCAGAACCCGATGCTCTGGAAAGGCTGACAAAGGAAGCTTACGAGCATTTAACTCAAGAAGTGAGAGCTTCCCATATTCTCATCAACCTTAAGCCGGACGCATTTCCTTCCGACACACTAAATGCCTACGCAAAAATTGATATTATTAAAAAACGAATTGAAGCCGGTGAAGATTTTGAAAAGCTGGCGCGCGAACTTTCCGAAGACCCATCCGCCAAGTACAATGGCGGAGATCTCGGTTACTTTACTGCTATGCAAATGGTTTACCCATTTGAAGAGGCCGCCTATAAAACCGACAAAGGTAAAATGTCCAACATCGTGCGTACACGTTTTGGATATCACCTGATAAAAGTGATCGATAAAAAACCAGCTCGTGGTGAAGTTGAAGTTGCGCATATTCTTTTAAGAAACGAAACAGCAGATGACGCCAAAACAAAAAACAAAGCCTTTGAAATTTTTGATCAATTGAAAGCGGGTAGGCCATGGGATGAGCTTTGCAAAGAGAATTCGCAAGACGCGAATACAAAAGATACGGGTGGAAAACTGAGGCCTTTCGGAGTGGGTGCTTTAGCGTCCGTGCCAGAGTTTGAAAGCACCGCCTTCGCACTCGCTAAACCGGGAGACATCTCAGATCCGTTTAAATCTTCGATTGGTTGGCATATCGTCCGTTTGGATAAGAAAATACCTCTTCCATCTTACGCTGAAATGGTAGAATCATTAAAACGAAAAGTTACCCGTGATGAACGTCTACAGATTTCTCAACAAGCTCTAGCGACCAAGAGAAGAAAAGATTTTGGTTTTGAGGAAATAGCGGAAAACAAAAGATTTATTTTTGATTTGGCCGATACAATGCTTACGAAAGGAAAGTGGCAGTACAAAGGCGATAAAGCATCGCTCGCCAAACCAATTTTTAGAATTCAGTCTAAAAACGTTACGATCGGTGAATTTGTCACTTACGTAAAGGTCCATCAGGCGCAGTCCACAATGATTCCGGCTGCACACATTAACCAGCTATACAACTTTTTTGTTGACGATGTCATCACATTGGTTGAAGAGGAAAACCTAATCAGAGACAAGCCCGAGTTTAAAAATTTGTTGACTGAATACCGCGAGGGCATTCTCTTCTTTGAAATCATGGAAAAAGAAATTTGGAATAAAGCCTCGCAAGACACTTCCGGCCAACGCGGCTTTTATGAAAGAAATAAAACAAAATACGTAGGCGGAAACCGTGTAGAAGCGCGCATTTTTTCAACTCCCGATAAAAATCTAATCACCGATTTCAAAAAGAAAATCGAGAAAGGGGACACCATTCAAAATGTCGATATCAAAAAATTCAAATCCGTACAGGGATTTCGGAATTATGAAAAAGGCGAAAGCAAAATTATTGATAACGTCACTTGGTCGTCCGGATTACATGAAACCGAAACAGATAAGACTTTCCACTTAGTAGAAATAAACAGGTTGGTGGCGCCAGGTATCAAGAGCTTTGAAGAAGCTCGTGCCAGCATCATTTCTGACTTTCAAAACGAATTAGAGCAAAACTGGATAGCTTTGTTAAGAAAAAAATATCCGGTGGAAATAAATCAAAAGGTGAAAAAGAGCGTTTTAACAGCACTTGTTAAAAAATGAAGATCCATCGCCTGCAAACGGTCACTTTTTGCTGCATTCTGGGGATGCTCGCCTCTTCGTGCGATTTGATTCAAATTAAAAGAGGAAAAAAAGGTTCTGACGAATCAAGAAAGCCAGTTGCTCGAGTGAATCAATCCTTTTTGTACCTGGACGAATTGAAAGGCATAGTCCCCAAAGATGCTACAGCAACTGACAGTGCCGCCAGAATCTCCTCTTACGTGACCAGTTGGATCCGCAAACAACTGCTCTTAAATGAGGCAGCGAAGAACATCGACATCAACGAAGCCGAAGTAGAACGGAGGGTGGAGGAGTATCGATACAGCCTTATTGGGTACGAATTCCAAAATTTCTACATCAAAAAAAACCTAAACGATTCAGTATCTTCCACTGAGATTGCCGCTTATTACAAAACTCATCTTGATAACTTCGTTTTGAAACAAAACATTGTGCAGGGCACTTATATAAAGGTTCCAAAAACGGCACCGCGCATTCAGCGGATTAAACCGCTCGTTTTTTCAAACAAGGCGAAGGAAATGGAGGAATTAAAATCCTATTGCCTCAGTTTTTCTGCAGAGTATCAATTACCCGATTCAACATGGATTGAACTTGATAAGCTCGTGGCAAACTCTCCGATGGCGACCATTCCTGATAAAATCCAGTTTTTGCGCAACTACCGCTACTACGAAACCAATGACCAGGATTTTCTCTATTTCCTGAAAGTTGATGCCTTTAAAATTGTAGACAATGTATCGCCTGTTGAATTCGTAGAGAGCGAAATCAAAAACATTATTTTAAACAAAAGAAAAGTAGAACTTGCCAAAAAATTGGAGGACGAGGTATATGAAAATGGTGTTAAACGAAAGGAATTTGAGGTTTTTAATCCTTAACCTATTCTTTCTGGCTGTAAGTCTGCAACTTCCCGCGCAGGAAAAGGAGAAAACAGGCTTCGTGGTGGATAAAATCATCGCCAAGGTTGACAACTATATTGTAATCAAATCAGAGCTGGAGTCCGCTTATCAAGGTTATATAGCGGAAGGTAATCAGCAATCAGAGGATGCAAAATGTCAGCTTTTCAATCGATTAATAATGAACAAGCTGATGGTTGCCAAAGCAGCCATTGACTCTGTATTGGTTACCGACTTCGAAGTGGATCAAAATACCAGTCAGCGTATGAATGCAATTCTGCAAAACTCAGGTAACTCGCCTGAGGAGCTAGAACGCAGATACGGTAAAAGCTTAGAGCAAATTAGAGTTGAATTGAGAGATCAGATCAGAGAGCAATTATTGGCTCGCGAAATGACCGGTCGCATTACAAAAGACTTAAAAATCACGCCCGCTGAAGTAAAACGGTTTTATAATAAGATACCGCAAGACAGCTTGCCATTCTACTCATCAGATGTAGAAATCGGCCAGATTGTAAAAGTGGCAAAGATCAGTGATGCCCAGAAAGAGGAATCGAAGGCAAGATTAAGAGAGCTTCGTGAGCGCATTTTAAACGGAGAAGATTTCAATGCGTTGGCTCAGAAATATTCAGAAGATCCTTCAGCGCGATCCAATGGCGGGGAAATGGGTTTTGTTGGTCGTGGAGCAATGGTGCCTCAGTTTGAGGCCATGGGCTTTAAGCTGCGCAAAGGAGAAATTTCCCAACCCTTTGAATCGCCTTTTGGCATACACATTATGCAATTAATTGACAGAAGAGGAAATGAATATAACTCACGGCATATTCTCCTGCTTGGCAATCCCTCAGTGGATGATATAGCGAAGGCTGAGAAATATCTCGATAGCCTGAGGAGAAAAATTGTAAAAGACAGCATCAAGTTTGAATATGCTGCTAAAGAATATTCTGACGATACACCCACAAAGGGGCGAGGTGGCTTTTTCACAGATGCAGACGGTGGCCTTCACGTCTCGCTTCGTGAAATTGACCCGGTAGTTTACCTGGCGATTGATACTATGAAAGTGGGTTCTATTTCAAAACCACTTACCTATCGCACAGAAGAAGGAAAAGAGGCCGCTCGCATCCTCTATTTCAAAGCGAAACTCCCACCCCACCAAGCAAATCTAAAAGATGACTGGCATCGGATTCAATCGGCCGCACTGGCTGAAAAGAAGGATAAAATAATCGAAAAGTGGTTTGTAAAATCAAGGCAAGATGTTTTTATCAACATAGATCCGGCCTACAACTATTGTAAAATTTTAGAGTAGCAAAAAAGTAGGCAGTAGGTAAGAGCAATAGGCAATGGTGACGTTGACAATTTACAAAAAGGCAATTGACAAAGCTTCAGAATATCCATGAGATATTTGCTTTCAATAAATAGTAAATAAGTGTCCAAGCGAAAATTCTGACTTCTACATTCTGACTTCTTTTCTATCGAGAATAAACACAAGAAAATGGCAAAACAGTTTACCAATGACGTTGAAGCAGCCGATGCTCTTGCTCAGATGTATTTAAATCTCAAAAAAGAGATTGCAAAAATAGTAATAGGGCAAGATGACGTTGTTCGCTTGATATTAACAGGCATTTTTTGTCAAGGACATTCGCTACTGATCGGAGTTCCCGGATTGGCGAAAACGTTACTCGTTCAAACCATTTCCACTTCGCTTGATCTGCAGTTTAAACGCATTCAATTTACACCGGATCTGATGCCCTCCGATATTGTAGGTGCAGAAACCATGGATAAGGAGCGCAATTTTCAATTTGTAAAAGGACCCATTTTTGCAAATATTATTTTGGCTGACGAAATCAATCGTACGCCACCAAAAACCCAAGCTGCGTTGTTGGAGTCAATGCAAGAATATGCGGTAACTATAGCAGGAAATAATTATCCTTTGCCGAGACCTTTCTTTGTATTGGCTACACAAAATCCAATCGAACAAGAGGGAACCTATCCATTGCCTGAGGCACAACTGGATCGGTTTATGTTTAATATTTTCTTAGACTATCCCACCTACCAACAAGAAATAAGCATTGTAAAAAATACAACTGCCGATGTTACTCAACAGGTTTCTAAAACGCTAAACGCGGAAGAGATTACTGCCTTTCAGCACCTGGTACGAAGAGTGCCCATTGCTGATAATGTCGTAGAGTATGCCGTCAAGCTGGTGCAGTCAACCAGACCTGGACAAAACGGCTCGGCCATTGCGAATGACTTACTAGAGTGGGGTGCCGGGCCAAGAGCTTCTCAGTTTTTAGTATTAGGAGCCAAATGCAATGCGTTGATCAATGGTAAGTATTCGCCCGATATTGAAGATGTGCAGGCTGTCGCTAAACCCGTTTTGCGTCACCGCCTGGTAAGAAACTTCAAAGCTGAAGCAGAGGGAATTACCGTGGACGGAATCATTGAGAAGCTGATGGCTTAGCTTTGTTTTTCCTTGAACGGAATAATTTCAAAATCTTCGGCTTTGGAGAAATCCGCAAATACCTGCCGAATAAAATCATTGGGTACTGCTAGTTTCCTTTTGGTCATATCTATCCATGCGCCATCCATGTTTAACCCAAATTTTACAGTAGCAAAATTTGCAAGCGGTTGACGCAACATACATAGCATTTTGGTCAAGGTTGACCCTGAAAAAGCCCTTTTTGGGCTTTCTTCGCCCCCCCGGGCAGTTTTGCAGCCAATGGCAAAATCTGGGCCAAATCAACTAACACCTTATCTTCAAATTTTTTTTCTCTTTTAAAGAGTGCCTCTTCACAAAAGAGAATAGGGTAGATTCGCAATTCTTCAAATTTTAAATTGGTTGACCCCGGCTGCGAAAAACAGGCGATACGAGTTGTGGCTCCAAGGTTGTAATTTGCGGAGTGGCGTAGGTGTCTGTTTTGATCTATGTCAGATCAGCGCACTTGACTGGGTATTTCAAAATTTATCACAAATGGCACTAGCCTAATTTAGCATACTGAAACTGTTTGTGCCTCAATTTTTTATATAAGAAAAGTTTGCGGGTCGGCCCTCTATTGGTGTTAACTTTTGACTAGCGTTAATAAAATTGGATGTGAATTATTTTTGCTTTTAAACAAATTGATGTATACTTAGATCAAATATTTCATAATTTTTATCAGCTAGTTGTACTAGGTTTTGCAAAAAAAATGCTAAAGAGTGGTATTTAAATAAAAAATGTTATGCTGTTTCGTTACATAAAAAAGAATGGGCTTATTATTGTTATCGCTATAGTATCACTTCTAATAGGCATATCTACGATATCATTCTTTCTGAATCGTCAAATAATGGCTAAAAGCGTCCTTCTTAAGAGCCAAGCAGATAAAATTACTTTTTTTTCAAAGGAAATTTATATGAATACCCTTAGTAATGCAGATAAAGGGCTTCGCGCCTACGCATTAACCCGTTCGGATATTCATCTGGGTCACTTTAACTACAGCCTTAATAGTAGAAACAGAGCGTTTGATAGCCTTACCTTTTACTTAAATCTACAAAGAGTTGCCGTGCCTAGTGCCGGAGAATCCATTGATTCCTACCTGAAGGAAGAAGGTGAACTGCAAGAAATTCTGAATGAATATTTAGACCTATGTGTGTATATGGCCGGCTTGGTAAAAAAAGACAGTATGAACGAGTTTATGATGTTGCTTAATCAAGATAACGGAATAAAGCCAGGAACTGCTTGGGATAAATTTAACACCAGGTTAACCACCTTCGAAAAGAGCTTAACTCAGGAAGCACAGCGGAGGTATGAAAATGCTATCAGTGCAAACGCAACCATTCAATTTATACTACTATTGGTTGGCTTGCCTTCACTCTATTGGATGGTAGTTTCATTAAGGAGAATAGACTCATCGAGGAACAAAGTGCTTGAGGATTTAAGAGCTAGTAATATTAAATACTTGTTTAATCCGGGGGAAATGCAAGTGGACTCGGAAAAGGATGCAATAAAGGTGTCAATAGAGAATTTGAGGAAAGCGTCAACCTTCGTTAAAAATGTGGCCAACGGGAACTACACCTTACTATGGGAGGGGCTTACTGATGACAATGTTCATTTGAATAAGGAGACTTTGGTAGGGGAATTGTTAAAAATGCAGAATCAAATTAAGGCTGCTACGGACGCAGAACAAAAGAGGACTTGGGCAAACGAAGGTCTAAATCTTCTCGGAAGCATTTTACAAAAAGAAACCAATCAAGATTTAATGGCAGATAAGTTCTTGTCAGAGCTTGTTAAATATCTCAAAGCCAATCAAGGAGCCCTGTTTGTTGTAGATGATTCCATTTCTGAAAATCCTAAGTTAAAATTAAGATCAACTTATGCCTATAACAGAAAAAAATTCATTAGTAAGGATATTTTTCCTGGAGAAGGAATTGCCGGACAAGCATGGCTTGAAAAGGAGACCATCTACCTTCGTGAGATTCCTGGCGACTACGTTAAAATCACTTCAGGGCTTGGGGAAGCGCCACCTAATAATGTACTGATAGTTCCATTAAAAGATGACAAAGGAAATATACAGGGCATTCTTGAATTGGCATCCTTTAAAATTTTCTTGCAAGAAGAAATTAGTTTTGTCGAACGAATAGCCGAGACGTTGGCAATTACACTCTCGTCTGCAAAAGGTTTGCAACAAACTAATAATTTACTTAGAGATACCCAGCTTTTAACAGAGCAAATGCGGGCCCAAGAAGAAGAAATGAAGCAAAATATGGAGGAATTAACAGCCACTCAAGAAGAAATGGTGCGTAAGCAATTAGAAAGCAAGAATTTATTGGCTAGCTTAGATTCCTCATTTTGTATAATTGAACTTGATGCTGATCGCCGGATTACCAGGGTCAACGAAAAGATGCTTAAACTAACAAAATACACGTTTACTGATTTGGATGGAAAAGACTTTTTAGGAATTCTGAGAGAAAATGAAAGCATTTTTATCCAGTGGCAAAAACTGGAAAATGGAGAGTCACTGGATGGCAATTTCATTTTAATCAATAAGGATGGATCCTCCACTAAGACGGATGGTATTCTTATACCGATAAATGGTCAATTAGAAAAACTTGATAAGATTTTATTTATGGCGAGACCCGTTGAGTAGTCTTTAAAATTGCAGATTCACAATAACAAAGAGCCAACAGCCTATTTCTATAACTTTAAACGTATTGAATCAACGAATCTTTCTCTACGCCATTAGATCGCGCAAGATTGAAACCTAATCAATTAAAATGTTTTATTCAAGAAGCAAACTTCGCTAATCTTCTTGTTGGTAACCGTGTAAATTGCTATAGCTTCATTTATCCAATTGTCTTTGTAACCAGTGATCCGTTCATAGTCAATAATTTTATTGCCAAAAACTATCCGCTTGACAATTTCACATTTCAACAGCGGAGCTGCATTAAAAGACCGTTCGTATTTCTCTCTCATTTTTTGCTTTCCTACGTAGTTAAGGGTATTTGGATAGGAAAGAACCCTTACGCTGTCACTATACGATTCTAAGAACCCATTCACATCCTTATTGTTCCATGCTATCAATTGATCATTGGCCAATTGTTCCCCTATTCTTTCTGTTTCTTTAATCTTCGTATCTACTTCTTTGATCTTAGCGGCTATTTCTTCCTTTGTCTGTGAAAACCCGGTATGTGAAAGAACAAAGAAAAGTAGTAAGTGCGTGAGAATTGAGTGTTGCATTTTCATAACGATTCATTTTTTGTGATACAAATTCAAAACTAGTAAAATTTCAAATCTAGTAGCTAGACTTAATTGATTAGTTCTCTAACAACAGATAATGATTTCAACTCACTAAAGTTTTCAACATGAGAGGCGTAAAAGCGAAGCAACACATCCAATAAATTTCTTCGCTGAACCTGATTCATCTGTATTACAAAACCAAATTCAGCTGTAAGAAGGTCTTCCAGAATTTTTTCTTCTTTATCGTCAGCAAAAAAAGGTGTTAAGATTTCCTCGGGTTGGTGAACGCCAAAGCCCAAATGACGGCTCAACTTTATCAAGAATAACAAATGAAAATTTTCTATGTTTTGCCTAAGAACATCCAATGAAATAAACGCATGAAATAAAAACTGCCCTAGTTCTTGGGTGTGCGATTGTTCCTTCACAGCACGATTTATTACTTCTGTCAAGAAAAGAGCAATGGTTGATTTCTTAAAGTCTGTCGTTAGTGTTTGGTAGGGATGAAAACACTTCACTTCCTTTATCCGCAAGATATTGGCATTTTCTTTATGATATACCACCATCTCTAATAAAGTGAGCGGTTGATACAAAGCAATTTTGCCTTTTCCTGTTTTGCTGCGTGCGCTATTAACGATGTAAGTCTGCAAACCAAAATGCTCAGTGAATATTGTAACGATAATGGATGACTCGGCATATTTGGTAAATCGAAAAACGATACCGCGCGTTTTGTGGAGCATGATCTAGTTCTTCGACCCGTCCACGAACGCCTTCCTGCTCCGCGCTTCGTATTTATCCTTTTCACCTAGCAGTACCTGCGATTTGTTTTCCGCCAGGCGAAATGAAAAAGAAGCGAGTTCTCCGGTTTGAGCACAAATGGCATGGACTTTTGTCACAAATTCAGCTACGGCTAACAGATTCGGCATGGGGCCAAAAGGGTTGCCTTTATAGTCCATGTCCAACCCTGCCACGATTACCCTCTTGCCGCTATTGGCTAGGGTGTTGCAAACATCTACTATCGCGTCATCAAAAAACTGAGCCTCATCTACCCCTACCACATCGCAATCACCTGCCAACAACAAAATATCTCCTGCAAAATTTACCGGGGTCGAACGAATTTCACGTTCACTATGAGACACGATCTTTTGCTCGTCATAGCGTTTATCTATCACCGGCTTGAATATTTCAACCTTTTGTTTAGCAATTAACGCCCTATTGAGTCTCCGAATCAGCTCTTCCGTTTTCCCGGAAAACATGCAGCCACTTATGACCTCGATCCAACCATTTTTATCGGGCTGGCTGTTCCTACCAATATGGGGTTCAACAAACATACTGCAAGGTAAAAAATCGAATGGAAGTATTAGTCATCTGGCTAGTGGGCCGATCTGATCATGCCAGTTTCATTGTTTTTATAGCCCATTATCTATAGTTGACGTGTGGCAATTTACCCTCTTCAGGAACGCGAATTACAATATCTCCCATTAGTCTTGACTGACAAGCAAGTCGATCACCTGGAGCAAGTCCTCCTTGATGCAGATATTTTTTTTCCGCCAAACTAGGCTCACTCAAATTCTCCGCTCCCCTAATAACAATCATCTTACAGGTAGTGCACCGACCCTTTCCTCCACAAGCATGCATCCAGTCGATAAAATGGCTGTGCAAAATGGCTAATACCGACTTAGAAAGATCATTGGTAACAACTTCTTTTACACCAAGGTTTTCTATTACTATCTTTACCATCCTTACGCTTTGCCCCGTCTACAAATTTATGGATGAAAAAATAAGCACCAAAGCCATCAACGAATACAGTCAAGCCTATGCGGCAAAACTGGCGGATCAATTTTTCGCAAAAAAACAGCAAATATCGGGTGTTGAAATTTTGTCTCTTTGTGATGTCAAGCAAGTCAATCTGTTTGTCATTCAAGAACTGATGAACATATGGACCCACGAAACCGAAAAAATTAAAAGCCCTTTTTTTGACTATGAAACAAGTGAAGTAAAGGCCGCGCTAATCCAATTTCAAAATGTGCTTTCCAACCATATCTCTGTTGGGAGAACCGCATTTCAGCCTCTTTTGCAATCCTCGATCGCAAAGGCGATTCAGGTAATTATTGCCCCTTATGATTTCTATTCTGAAACACTGGAAAGCTATGGGAAAGGCTACCTCAAAACGGAAGTGTTACGCAAAGAATTAAAGTACTTGAAGATAAACAAGGCACCGCTGGAAAATCTATTGGCAAAGCTAGAAGATCGAAAGTCGGAATTGATTACAGGCAACGAAGCCTTTGCCTTGCTGGATCACATCTTGGAGGAAGTAAACTTCACGCCAGAAGATCTAGATCAATACGTGAGCCAGTTTTCGAAATTGTTGCCATTGAAAGTTGACTCTTTCTTTGAGCCAAAATCACCTAGCGCAACGCCCGAGCAAAAATTAGCAGTGCAAGCAAAAGCATTCTCAGAGCTGCCTTTTTTTGAAAAGGAGGTCAAATCCTTTGTTCCTCCGAAACCAAGACCAAACCGATTCAGGGACAGCCTCACTATCAATCAGAAATTTATGTTTACCAAAATCCTCTTTAAGGGAGATTTTGAGATCTTCTCCGGAGAGATTGAAAAAATTGAAGCATTGCCTTCGTTGAATCATGTGTTGGCCTATCTGGGTGAACGCTATCCCGCATGGGATCGGGAAAGTGAGGAGTATGAAGAGTTTTTAGAGGTGCTACAAAAACGCTTTAGTCAATAGTAGCTTTATACGCGCTGCAGCACCTGACTTCTGTGCGCGTCCAGCTTCAACAAAACAAACAATAGAATTGTAAACCCCCATAGCGAAGAACCACCATAACTAAAGAACGGTAGAGGAATTCCGATAACGGGAAACAAACCGACCGTCATACCAATGTTAATGGCAAAATGGAAAAACAAAATGCAAGCAACACTGTAACCATAGGCTCGGGCAAACCGACTCTTTTGTCTTTCCGCCAAGAATATAACCCGTAGCAGTAGCGCGACAAAAAGTCCAATCACGACCAAGCTGCCTATCCATCCAAACTCCTCACCTATTGTGCAAAAAATAAAATCTGTGCTTTGCTTCGGCACAAAGTCAAATTTAGTTTGCGTCCCTCTCAAAAAGCCTTTACCATTAAGCCCTCCACTTCCGATTGCAATTTTCGATTGTGTCACGTTCCATCCTACGCCCAAAGGATCAATATCCGGATTGACTAATACTTTCACCCTGTTTTGTTGATGCGGTTTTAACACATTATTGACCACATAGTCGACACTCACAATGACGCCACTAATCAACAATGCACCAATAACCAAAATAGCAATTCGCTTAAATTTTTTCTTGCCAAAAGAAATCAACAAAATCAGAATTATAGCAATGGCTGCGTGCAAATAAAGAGGATTGGGAATCAAAAGCGTTAACACAAAAATCGTTGCTGCGCATACCCCAACGATCAAAAGAAAAGGAGACATTCCTTCTCTATAAAATACCAATACAAAAGAAGTAAAAACCAGCGCTGTACCTGTATCTTTTTGTAACTGTATGAGAATGATGGGAACTCCAATCAACGCAAATAAAACAGCCTGATTGCGTAGGTTGTCCATTCGGAAACCTACCGATCCAATATACTTTGCTACCGCCAATGCCGTAATGAATTTTGCAAACTCAGAGGGTTGAACACCAAAAGAGCCGATCCCAATCCACGCCTTATTTCCTCCTACCTCTTTCCCGATGAAAGGAATTAGAAAGAGAAGCACCAATATCAAGCCATAAAAAAGATAAGCAAAGGTTTCATAGAAACGCATGTCGATAATGATGATCATAATTACAATCACCGCTGCCGCAGCAATAAACATTAACTGCCGACCCGAACTCAGCGATAAATCCCAAATAGTTTGGTCAGCGGTTTCATCGTAAATCGCAGCAAAAATATTGAGCCAGCCTAGCGTGACTAGCGCCACAAACAAGAGGATCGTGGTCCAATCAAGCTTTACCGATATGTCATCTTCCCTCCTCAATTTTTTTGATCTAAGAATTTACCGGCCAACACATAGTCTTCAATAAACTGACGTTTTGTTTTGCCTAACATATATTTCTCAATCATCAAACTGGCAATAGAGGCGGCTGCACGTGCCCCTTGGCCGGCATCTTCCACATAAACCGAGATTGCGATTTTAGGATTATCCCTTGGGGCAAAAGCAATAAACACGGAGTGTGCGGGAAGCGGATCATTTTGTACTGTGCCGGTCTTTCCACACACAATAATATCTGCTAGTCGCGCCCTGTACTGCCCAGTTCCAGACTCTACCACTTGTTGCATCGCATCGACAGCAATTCTAAAGTAAGAAGAGTCAATAGTTGTATAGTGTCGTTCGATATATTTCGGCAAGGGCTTGCCATTTTTGCCAATTGCCTTTATCAAATGAGGTGTGTAATAGTAGCCGCGATTGGCGATGATAGCAGCAAAGTTTGCCATCTGTATTGGCACTACCAGATTTTCTCCTTCCCCTATTGCTATGGAATAGATGTTTGAAAATTTCCAGGGGCGATTGTCATAGGCTTGATCATAATAGGCAGGCGTTGGAATTAATCCTCCTTTTTCATTGGGAAGGTCAATGCCTAAATTACTTCCAAATCCAAAACTGTTAATGTGTTTGTTCCATTCCGCAAGGCCGATGCGAGTGTCTTCAAAAGGTGAATTGGAAACGCCTTTGTTCAACATCTTTCGAAGCACACCCAAAAAATAAGGGTTACAAGAATTTGCAATGGCTCCCCTTAAGTCCTGGTTATCATGCCCGGCATGGCAACCGATTAAAGACTTGTCACATCGGAAGCGTGTTTCTGGTGTAATCACTTTTTCTTGAAGAGCCGTCATCGCTTGGGCAATTTTGAAAATAGATCCCGGGCGGTATTGCGCCATCAATGGTCTATTGAATAAAGGCTTCAGGGTATCATTGCTGATCAATCGAAAATTAGAACTGTACTTGCTACCCGTAAGAAGATTAGGATCGTAAGAAGGTCCCGAAACCAATGCCAATACTTCTCCCGATGAAGGTTCAATGGCGGCAATACTCCCAGATTTACCTTTCATCAGCAGTTCTCCATACTGTTGTAAATCTAAGTCAATGCCAGAGACCAAATCCTGACCTGGAATTGCCAAGGTATCATACGCTCCGTTTTTGAAGGAGCCTTTTTCAACACCCTTTACATTCCGAAGTTTAAATCGCACACCACGCTTTCCCCTTAACTGTTCTTCATAATAGGATTCAATTCCACTCTGCCCAATGTAGTCACCTTGACGATAGAACGTCTTTTCATCCCTTTCCAATTGATCTTTGCTTAGTTCACTTACATAACCAAGTGCATTAGCTAATGCGCTGGTCGTATAGGCACGGGTCGTTCTTGACTCAATATAAAAACCAGAGAATTCATCTAATCGATCTTGAACCCGGGCAAAATCCAGGTTAGAAAGTTGATCAATAAAGAGAGTTGGTTTTACTGGTGAATACTCCTTCCTCTTTTTCATCTCTTTAAACTTCAGCCGCAGATCTTCCCTTGAGAGTTCAAAAACCTGGCAAAATTTAGTGGAGTCGAAATTCTTGATATCTTTTACAATTGCCGTCAGGTCATATTCTGGCGTGTTGTAAACAATAAGTTTTCCATGCCGATCGGTGATCAAGCCGCGGAAAGGATATTCTACTTGACGCAGAATTGCATTACTGTCGGCCAACTCTGCATACTTGTTGTCAAGCACCTGAATAAAAAATAATTTGACTAGGAAGATCAAGCCAACCAACACAAAAACAAGTTGTATTATTTCACGCCTTCCTTCGTTCATCTGCGTCTATCTAAAGAAAGATATTGAAATAACAGCATCACCGTCATGGTAAAAAGCAAACTACTGATAACTTTCAACATCGTGTGCCAAAACATCGTAAAACCCGATGCCTCAACAAAGAAAAGAACCAAATGATGAACAAAGACGAGTGGCAGAGTGTATACCAAAAACCACTGCAATCCATTGGCTGACAACGTAGGAGGCGTTCCAATATCATATCCGCCTTGTGGTGTGATTGTGACAAGCCAATAATTTCTCAAATAGGCTAACAACACGAGAGCCATCGTATGGAGGCCCAAGCTATTGTAGAAAATATCAACTGAAATCCCCAGCAGAAAAGCAATCAACATCAGGCGTAAATTGCTCATTTCTACAGGCAGGAGAAGAATAAACGCTACATATAAAAAACAAAATGACGTATTAAAGAGAACCAAATTTTTTAGCAGTACGACCTGTAAAATGAGGTAAACAAAGAATAAAACGATTTGTAAAATTCCTCCGCGTATCATTTCGGATCGCCTATTGTTTTTTGTTCTAACGAATCTTTCTCGATTTTCAAATTGCTCCTAACCACCTCCACAAACGACAAATTGCCAAAATCTTGTGATAACGCGACTTTAATAGAATGAAATTGAGCTTCTTCGTTCAGTTTAAAACTACTAATTGTTCCTATCACAATTCCTTCGGGAAATACCGAATTGTATCCCGAGGTAACAATGGTATCTCCTACTTTCAATTCAACGTGCCGAGGAATATACTTGAGATCAATAAATCGGGTGTCTGTTCCATCCCATTGCACCGTTCCAAAGTGACCCGTACGCTTAATCACGCTTGAAACTTGTTCGTCAATATTTAACAATGATATCAGCACTGCATAATGTTCTGAAACTGATTTCACTTTGCCTACCGCTCCCCTTTGACTAATGGCTGCCATTCCAGCCTGCAATCCATCATCCCTCCCTTTGTTGATGGTAATAAAATTCTTGTAGTAACGGGTAGAGTTATTAACCACTTTGGCACTGATAAAATCAAAACGATTGATAATCGTAGAGTCTCCAAAGAGGCTAAGTTCTCTAGCTAACAAGATTTGATCTTGTTGACTTAGCTTTTTTCTAAGTCTGCTATTTTCTATAGCCAGATCGCTATTGATGTCTCGTAAAGAAAAATACTCCCGAATATTCTGAGAGGTGCTGATAATGCTTGCCGCAATCTGATTTGATGTATTGAAATAGGTGGTACTCTGGTATTGATTGTTCTCAACAAGCAGCCACACACTAGCTAACTCTAAAAACAGAAAAGTGAAAAAAGCCCTATACTCAAAAAGGAATTTAAGGAGCCGTTCCATTCACTTAAGTCATCAATACTTTCCGATAATGGTTAAGATTTTTCAAAGCCGCACCCGTGCCTCTGACAACCGCCCGAAGAGGGTCTTCCGCAACGTGTATCGGCAGTTTGGTTTTCAATGAAAGTCGCTTATCCAGACCACGTAACATGGCTCCACCACCTGTTAGATAAATCCCTTGCTCATAGATATCGGCAGATAGCTCGGGTGGAGATAATTCCAACGCTTTTAACACCGCTTCTTCCAACTTAGATATTGATTTGTCCAATGCAAAGGCCACTTCTGAATAGGAAATCTTGATCGTCTTTGGAATACCTGTCATCAAATCACGACCTCGGATTTCATAATCGTCCGGGCCATCATCTAATTCAGTCAACGCAGACCCCACTTCAATTTTTACACGCTCAGCAGAACGCTCACCAATCAACAAGTTGTGCTGCCTGCGCATGTAATCTAGAATATCCCGGTTGAATGTGTCTCCGGCAATTCGAATTGATTGATCACAAACAATTCCTGACAAAGCAATAACAGCAATATCTGTTGTTCCCCCACCAATGTCCACGATCATATTGCCAATCGGCTGCTCAATGTCGATCCCAATCCCGATGGCTGCAGCGATCGGCTCGTGAATCATATACACCTCCTTGGCATTCGCGTGCTCTGCAGAGTCACGGACTGCACGCTTTTCAACTTCAGTGATCGCTGATGGAATGCAGATGACCATCCGGAGAGAAGGCGGGAACAATCTTTTGCCTGTGTCTATAAGCTTAATCATGCCGCGGATCATCATCTCTGCCGCATGGAAATCAGCTATCACCCCCTCTTTAAGAGGTCGAATGGTTTTAATATTGTCGTGTGTCTTCTCATGCATCTGCATGGCCTCTCGCCCAATGGCCAACACTTTGTTTGTCGTTTTATCGATAGCGATAATGCTCGGCTCATCTACCACCACCTTGTCTTTATGAATAATCAGCGTATTGGCTGTGCCCAGATCGATGGCGATGTCTTGGGTAAAAAAATCGAATAGTCCCATTTAGTTATCTCCTCTAAAATAAAAATTTTGAAAGCCCGAAATTACAGAAATAATCCGGTGATTTTTAAAGTGAAATCGCCTAATAACTTACGTGCTAGTGTTTAAAATGCCTCACCCCTGTAAACACCATTGCCATTCCATGCTGATCACAAAAATCGATCGACTCTTGATCCTTAATGGAGCCTCCAGGCTGAATGACTGCTCTTACGCCCTGTTTGTAAGCTATTTCAACACAATCTGGGAAAGGGAAGAAAGCATCTGAGGCCATAACAGAATTCTTTACATCAAAACCAAACGCAGCAGCTTTGTCAATAGCTTGTCGCAACGCATCTACCCTGCTGGTTTGCCCCACACCACTAGAGAGCATTTGGCCATCTACTGCCAGAATGATCGTGTTGGATTTGGTGTGTTTGCAAACTTTGCTGGCAAATAAAAGAGCTTTTACTTCAGAAGTAGTAGGCTCTACCTTAGTGACTGTTTTTAAATCTCCTTTGGCGTCTGTTTTGAAGTCCACGTCTTGTTCAATTACGCCATTTAACAAGCTCTTGAATTGCTTGGTTGCTGTGAGCGCCTTCTTTTGCCGCAAAATCATCCGATTCTTTTTGGATCGCAAAAGTTGAAGAGCGTTTACATCGTAGTCTGGTGCGATTAGTATCTCAAAAAAGAGCTTATTGATTTCTTCGGCAGCTGCAAGGTCGATGGGTTGATTGGTTATCAACACTCCGCCAAAAGCAGAAATAGTATCTGCCTGAAATGCTTTTAGGTAGGCTTCTTTGACAGATGAACCAGTTGCCACCCCGCACGCATTTGTATGTTTGATTATCACAAAAGCCGTCTCCCCTTCAAACTCCATTACCAGGTTTACAGCGGCATCTACGTCCACCAAATTATTATAAGAAAGCTCTTTGCCGTTCAACTTCTGAAACAGCGATTCCAATTCACCATAATAGACGCCTTTTTGATGTGGGTTCTCCCCGTAGCGCAGTACTTGTCCATTTTGAAAGCTGCTCTTGAAACTGGGCAATTGTTGCTCTTGATTGAAATAGTTGAATATAGCGGAATCGTAATGCGAGGTTACGTCAAAAGCCTTAGCTGCAAAACGTTTGCGATCTGCTAACTCAGTGGCCGCATGGTTTCTCTCCAATAACTCCAAAAGCTCTGCATATTGATTTCTAGAAGAGACAATCAAAACGTCATTGAAATTTTTGGCTGCGCCACGAATGAGCGATATCCCACCAATATCAATCTTCTCAACAATCTCATCTTCGCTGCCGCCCTTGGCCACGGTTTCCTCAAAGGGATATAAGTCTACAATCACTAAATCAATGGGCGCTATTTTGTATTCATTAGCTTGCTTTAAATCGCCTGCGTCCTCCCTGCGATAAAGGATTCCACCGAACACCGCTGGGTGAAGGGTTTTTACTCGACCACCAAAAATGGAGGGATACCCGGTCAGTTGCTCTACTGGAATTACTTTGTACCCCAATTTCTCAATAAACTCTTGAGTGCCCCCTGTTGAGACAAATTCGACTTTGTTTTTGGCAAGCGAATGTATGATTGGTTCTAAATTGTCTTTGTAATAAACAGAAATGAGTGCGCGGGTAATCTTTCTAGACATAACTCTTTTTCAGGATTTGAGAAAGCACCAAGTTGAAGCAAAAGCTACAGTAACTTGAAGTTCCTATTCAAATTTTTAAATCAGCAAATTTTTAAATCAACTCAGCCCATGTAAAAAATCTCTCTCCTCGAACGCCTCTGCTTCCACAGAAAAATCATCAGCGTCCAAATAAGCGGGAAATCTATCGCGGTAGGCCTGCAACGCATTACTACTTAGCTCGATCGTTTTAATAGATTCAATACCTTCTACAGTAAAAATTGAATCGCCTTTAGGGCCGATGATTGATGACTGGCCGTTGTATTCAATACCGTTCCCATCAATTCCTACCCGATTGACGCCCACAGCATAACTCAAATTTTCGATGGCGCGGGCGCGTAGTAAAGTCTCCCAGGCAGTCGACCGAACCATAGGCCAGTTGGCCACATAAATCATCAAATCATACGATAACTTCTTCAACGAAGGATTCCACCGATTGCGACTCCAAACGGGAAAACGCAAGTCATAACAGATAAGCGGACAAATCCGCCAGCCTTTCCAATGCCCTATCAACAGACTCTCTCCCTGCGCGTATACTTGTTGCTCTTCGGCCATGCGGAACAAATGGCGCTTATCATAAGTCTTGAAATTGCCACCCGGCTCCATCCAGAGCAAACGGTTATAAAATCGATCGTGCACGTTTGCAATAAAGCTGCCTAAGATCAAGGCTCCTGTTTGATCGGCCATCTGCTTCATCCACTTGAAGGTGCGCATATTCATGTGCTCCGCCAGTTTATTGGCCTTCATGGTAAACCCTGTGGTAAACATTTCCGGTAAAATGATCACGTCAGTGGATTGACCAATGCGCCATATCTTTTCCTCAAAAGAGGCCAAATTAGCCCCTATATCTTCCCAATGAAGGTCAGATTGAATGATGGTAACTCTTAAATCCTGCATATTTGCCCCGAAACGGAATGCAAAGAAAACCAATTTAAATTGAAAATAGGATAATTTGAAGATTTGAAAATTAGTCAATTGAGAATGGGAGAATCCACACTATTCATAAAGATTCTAATCCCCAAATTTTCAACTTAGCTAATGGCGGAAGTAAGAAAATCATTCAATGGCTTGAGCGTCTTGCAAACCTCAGTCAGCTTTTTGACAAACTTCTTATCTGCCACTTCTTTGTCAGAAAAATAGTGCGACACAATGAAACTCTTATGCCTAAGCCAATCCACATGAGGATGGTCTTTTGGGTAACCTTTTGGCGCTTTTTTTAGGCTATCAAAATCATCAAGGCCTTTCGGAAATATTCTTCTAAATTTTTTATCAGAAAGCACCCTCTTCAATGACTCGGGGTTATAGTCAATCTCTTGCCGGATTTTTGCAAGCTTCTCTGCATCGGGCATGTAAAAGCCGCCAGCAACAAAACTTTGATTGTTAGGCTGAATGTGAACATAAAATCCGGGCTCTTGCTCCATTTTCCCTTTGGAAGAAAATCCAGCTCCCATATTTATCTTATAAGGCTTTTTGTCTTGGCTGAATCGCACATCGCGATAAATACGGAAGCCTAATTTTCTTGGATTTAGCCCAGCCAAACTTTCATCAAATTTTAGCAACTCACTGTGCAGTGATTCCAAAAAATCTTCAAAAGCCAACTTCGCTTCCAGGTACTTTGGCTTGTTTTTTTCAAACCACTCACGATTGTTGTTTTTGGCGAGAGATTTTAGGAAAGTCAATATTGTCTCTAAATTCATACTATGGCTTAATGATTTGGAGGTCATACCTGTTTATTTGTTTATCACTAGTGATAAGAGGAATATTTTCAATCACCGACTGAGCAATCAAAAGCCTATCAAAAGGGTCGTGATGAATAAATTCTAATGATGAAATTCCGTGGATATGATTTGTTTTGATGGGCATTGCATCAAAGTCGTTTTCAATCTCTTTGTATAGATTTTCTAGGGTCTTTAGTTTTCCGAGTGAAGTTTTAATGACCATTTCCCAAATAACCACATCGCTTACAAAAACAGAATTGTTTCTATCGCTAATTAAGGCAATTGTTGAATTTTTTATCTTTTTTGGCTCTTGGTACCACCAAATCACAACGTGAGTATCGAGTAGAAGCCTCATTTCATATATTCTTCAAATCCCTGAGGAGTTTCATCAAAATCAGGCGCCACCCAAATTTTTCCTTTCAGTTTGCCAGGCACTCTGTCCCCTTTCTCTTTGCCGATTTTGTTAAGTGACACAACAGGCTTTCCATTTCGCGCAATTACTATCTTTTCACCTTTCAGCACTCTTTCAATAAGGGAGGATAGATTTGTCTTTGCCTTATGAATGTTTATCGTTTCCATTTAGCTAAGTTAGCTAAGTTGAAATTAAAAACAAATCGATTCCAGTATTCTCATAGAAAAACAACAACTCCCTCCAGCCCCATTCCCCTTGAAGCTTTCACTAAAATAGTCGAGTCTGTTTTTGGATTTTTCTTTAATTCGTCAATAAGTAATTCTCGAGTTTCAAAATGACGAGCAGCAGGACACTCCTCTTTCGCTGCGCGGATCAGAGTTCCACAAAGATAAACACGGTCCAATTTTTTTTCTTGAAGAAGCTTCCCCAGCGTTCGATGTTCCTTTTCTGCCTCTTCTTCTAGTTCATACATATCCCCCAAGATGGCCACTTTGTTTTTTGCTTTCATACCCGCCAAACTTTCGACAGCCGCTTGCATGGAGCTCGGGTTTGCGTTGTAAGCATCCAAGATTATTGTATTTGTTCCTTTCTGAATGATCTGCGACCGCATGTTACCAGGTACGTACTCGACAACTGCCTGTTCAGCTTTTCCCGGCTCTACACCAAAATAGTTGCCAATGCACAACGCTGCCGCTATGTTTTCAAAATTGTAACTGCCAATCATTTGGGTGTTTAAGATCGTTCCTTCTTCCGTTTGGATTTTTATAAACGGATCCGCGCTAATCAATTCGCATTGATAGTAATCGCCCTTGGCAGGATAGAAAATCGGGTTTTTAAATCGCTTTGCCATATTGGCCAAAATCGGGTTTTGAGAGTTTATGAAAACGACCCCATCCTGTGTGATCAAATGTTGATACAACTCTGACTTTCCGCGAATGATGTTTTCAAAGCCGCCAAACGTTCCAATGTGAGCCTTCCCAATATTGGTGATAAAACCATGAGTGGGCTTAGCAATGGAACTGAGTAACGCTATTTCTCCAACATGATTTGCGCCCATCTCTATAATCGCTATCTCCACGGAAGAATCAATCGACAAAATAGTGAGCGGCACTCCAATGTGATTATTCAGGTTCCCTTTAGTAGCCAGCGTTATATACTTTTTGCTCAACACCGCGTTTAACAATTCCTTGCTGGTGGTTTTTCCATTCGACCCGGTGAGGCAAATGACTGGGATTTTTAGTTGATCGCGGTGATGTCTCGCTAATTGTTGTAAAGTGGTTAGTACATCTTCCACTAAAATGGTTCGATCGTCCGTGGCATATTCCTTTTCGTCCACTACCGCATAAATTGCTCCCTTGGCAATTGCTTCTTGGGCAAGCGCATTAGCATTGTATTTCGGTCCTTTGATGGCGAAAAAGAGAGAGCCCGGAGCAATTTGTCTGGTGTCGGTAGAAACCTTGCCACTTTTTAGGTAGAGCTGGTATAGAGAGGCGATATCCATAATTGATTGCAGTGGGCTAAAGCTAAAAATTCAATTTATCTTGCTGCAAAGATAACAGGCATCGGTCGATCCACGTTTTAAACCCGGTATGTATAAACGTTTTTATTTGGTAGGCCTGTTTTTGATAGCATGGGGCTTTTCTCTGGCTCAGTTTACCTACAAACTAGATCAGACCATTAAAGGTGAAATTGATGGGAAGGGGTTGGACTTAATGTGGGCGGGCGGGCTAAATGCAGCTCAGATAAATACGATGGATCTCAATGGAGATGGTCGCGAGGATGTTGTTGTTTTTGATCGGACCGCCAACAAAGTGATCACCTACCTAGCTCAAGGCAATGCACTTCAATACGCGCCTGACTATGAATCGCTTTTTCCAACAGATATCTCCCAATGGATGTTGTTGCGTGATTTTAATTGTGATGGCAAGAAAGACATCTTTACCAGCGACCCTTTTGGCATTATTGTCTTCGTGAACACCACAAAGCCCGGTAAACAACTCTCCTGGCGCGCCTATAACCCTGGCTTCCCATTGCTTACCGCTGGTTTTAGTTCTAATATCAATCTGAAAGTAAATGAAAGCGATATCCCCGCGATTGATGACGTGGATGGCGATGGAGACTTGGACATTTTGAATGTCCGGTTTGTGGGAATCGGTACAGTAGAGTGGCACAAAAATTTAAGCATAGAACGTACGGGTCGCTGTGATTCCATGCAACTGCAACGGATCACCCAGACGTGGGGAGAGTTTGAAGATTGCGCCTGCGGAAAGATTTCATTTTCGGGTGGAAAAACATGTGATCAATTATTGAACGGAGGGCGAAGCCAGCATACAGGCGGCAAGGCTTTGTTGTCTATTGATTTGAATAATGATGGAATTCGCGAACTTTTTTTTTCTGAAGAATCCTGCACAAACCTTTATCTACTCTCGAACACTGGTTCCGTTGCCAATCCGCTCATGTCGGGTTTTTCAAATTTCCCGGCCGGAAATTCACTTGTGATGCCCTTTTTTCCAACCCCTTACTATGAAGATGTAGATTTTGACGGTCTTCGCGACTTGGTGGTCTCTCCGAATCTATCTTCACGAAACTCGTTGTCCAGTGATTTTTCAAAATCGCTGTTGCTTTATAAGAATACCGGCACAGCTCAAGTGCCACAATTTACGCTAACGAAAAACAATTTTTTGCAGGAGCAAATGATTGACGTGGGTGATTTTTCGGTTCCCGCATTTTTTGATTTTGATGGAGATGGAGATCAAGACTTATTCGTATCAACCTACATTAAAGGGACGTCCGCCACTATTTTTCAATTTGAAAACATTAATACCGCAGCGGTTCCTTACTTCAAACGGATTAGCGATGATTTTTTTGGGTTATCGGTGTTGAATTCCTACAATCTTAAAATTCAATTTGCGGATATGAATGCCGATGGAAAGATGGATCTCGCGTTCAGCAGCACAAGCAAAGTAAACGGAAGAACGACACTTCGGTATATTGTCAATTCAGCGAATGACAGATTCCTGGTCGAAGATGCAACGCCAAAACCTACCAACTTGAGTCTCAGTCTCGGTGAGAATTGGATAGTAGTGGACGTAGAACAAGATGGACAAACGGATATTCTGGTAGGCAATGACACCGGTGGTGTTGAGTTTTGGAAAAACCAAGGTACCCCTGACACCAACACATATACGATGATCTCGTCCAATTTCCTTGGCTTTGGCAGTAGTACCGACAGACAAAATCTTTCTTTTGCTATAGCCGATCTGGATGCCGATGGAAAAGCAGATCTTGTAACCGGTGATCAACGTGGTGTACTTTCTATTTATCGTGACTTCCGCACGATCACCAGCGATGCACAACGCGTGACAAAGATTCTGTTCAATGAGCTAACCAATGAGTACGAAAGCCGAAACTTGGGCGGGCGAATTTGGCCAACAACCGCCAATCTCTTTAACAGCACCAAACCCGCAATCATTGTAGGTAACCTTCTGGGCGGGCTAATGATCTTACGGAATGACGAGGGCACGGAACTCCCACCAGAGCCAGCCGTTTCTATTTTTCCCAATCCTTACAACTTCAGCAATACTTCTCCTTTGAAAGTAAAATCAGATCGAGATGTGTTTGTTCGTTTCTACAATACATTGGGCCAGCCTTTGTCGGAGAATTATTTTGTGCCGGCTAACCAAGATTATCCCATCAATATGACACTGCTACCTGCCGGTGTGTATATTGCGCAGTTTTTATGGAATGGGAAAACCTATTCCAGACGTTTTGTAGTCTACTAACCTCGCACTTCATTCATCTGCATGAGTACTATTGCTTTTATCTTCGACATGGACGGTGTGATCATCGACAGCAACCCCTTTCACAAAGTTGCTTTGCATCAGTTTTGTGAAAAATATGGCTACCATTTAACAGAAGAACAACTACGCAACAGAATTTATGGGCGTACTAATAAGCAATGGATCACCAACCTCTTCGAAAGAGAGCTAAGCCCGGAAGAGCTACATCTGTTTGCCGAAGAAAAAGAAGGGCTATTCCGTAATCTATATCAAAATGATATTAAGGCCTTGGCAGGCCTCAATCAGTTTTTGGAAAAGATGGATGCGCTAAAATTGTCGCGGGCTATTGGCACGTCAGCTCCTCGTAGTAATGTTGATTTCGTGATGGCTAAAACAAACCTGAGTCAGTATTTTCCCACCATTCTAGACGATTCATTTGTTGAACATGGAAAACCCAACCCTGAAATTTATATAAAGTGTGCTGCTGCGTTGGGGTATCCGCCCTCCCATTGCATTGTTTTTGAAGATTCCATCTCAGGCGTAGCAGCTGGCAAGGCCTCGGGCGCAAAGGTAGTGGGCGTGGCCACCACCCATACCCACAAAGAACTGGCCGAAACAGACTATATCATCGATGATTTCACAAATCTAGATCCTGTCCATTTAATCAGCAGTGTGTTCAAAACACCACATTAGTGGGGTGCAGAAGGCATTTATTCAAATTGCTCGGTTATTTCTTCCCTGTCCTTGCTTAATTGAGGTTGTTTTGCCGATATTTGCAATCCCTTTTTGAAAAGGGCTAAAAAACGAAGATTTATGGCACGGGTTTGTCAAATTACAGGAAAAAGACCTCAAACGGGTAACAATGTTTCGCACGCTAATAACAAAACGAAGCGGAAATTCTACCCTAATCTCCAAACAAAGAAATTCTTTATTCCTGAGGAGGATAAGTGGGTCACCTTAAAAGTATCAACCAAAGCGATCAAAACGATCAATTTGAGAGGTATTTCAGCCGTTTTGAAAGAGGCAAAAGAAAAAGGCACGTTTACAGCCTAACATTTTTAACATAGTTACACCATGGCAAGGAACAAAAACAGAATACAAGTAATTTTAGAGTGTACCGAGCACAAAGCAAGCGGTATGCCTGGCATGAGTCGCCACATTACTACTAAGAATCGCAAGAATACAACTGAGCGGATTGAGCTTAAGAAGTACAATCCTATCTTGAAAAAACAAACCATCCACAAAGAAATTAAATAACCATGGCAAAGAAAGTTGTTGCATCGCTCAAGAAGACAGACGGTAAAAACTACGCAAAGGTTATCCGTGCGGTAAGATCAGAGAAGACAGGTTCTTACATCTTCAAAGAAGAAATCGTTACTACTGATTTGGTGAAGGAAGTACTCGCCAAAAAGTAATTTGATTACATAAATTTATAACGAAGTCCCCTTGAGGGACTTTTTTGTTTACCCTTTCAACCATGTCTTTTTTAGGAAATCTCTTTTCAAAGGAAAACCAGCCTGACCGGCCCGCCTCCCGTAGCCTTGCGGAGGGCAGGCAGGCAGGAAAACAATCTCTCGACCAAGGTCTTGAGAAGTCGAAAGAGAATTTTTTTAGCAAGCTTGGAAAAGCGATTGCGGGAAAATCTTCTGTTGACGAGGAAGTATTGGACCAACTGGAAGAGATCCTTATCTCTTCGGATGTAGGCGTAGACACCACGCTAAAAATTATTGGGCGCATCCAGGCGAGAGTGGCTCGAGATAAATATGTAGGCACAGCCGAGCTAGACTCTATTCTAAAACAAGAAATAGCGCACCTGCTTTCTGAAAACAATACAGAAGACCTGGCGGACTTTGAAACGCCTACAGGAAAAAAGCCTTACGTTCTTTTAGTAGTAGGCGTAAATGGAGTTGGCAAAACTACTACAATTGGAAAATTAGCCGCTCAATTTAAGAAAAGAGGAAAATCGGTTGTCCTTGGTGCAGCCGATACCTTTCGGGCTGCGGCTGTTGATCAACTAAAATTGTGGGGCGAGCGAGTCGGTGTCCCAGTCATTTCAAAAGGAATGAACACAGACCCATCTGCTGTGGCTTTTGAAGCGGTTGAAAAAGGGGTTGAGTTAGGAGCTGATGTCATTATCATCGATACCGCAGGTAGACTTCACACCAAAATAAACTTGATGCAAGAGCTTTCAAAGATTAAACGTGTCATCCAAAAAGTGATTCCAGATGCCCCACACGATGTGATGCTGGTGTTGGATGGAAGCACGGGTCAAAATGCAGTTGTACAAGCACGAGAGTTTACCAAAGCAACAGATGTAACCTGTTTAGCCATTACTAAGTTAGATGGCACCGCCAAAGGTGGCGTAGTGATAGGTATCTCTGACGAATTCAAGATACCGGTTAAGTACATTGGCGTAGGTGAAAAAATTGACGATCTCCAAGCCTTTAACAAGAAGGAGTTTGTGGATTCGCTGTTTAAGAGATCGATACCTTAAAAATAATTCTCCACAGCAAATCGATACTGGTCGATAAATATCTTTTTGAAAGCCTGAACATTATTCATTTCGTAAAAAAGTAAGATCGCCTTCTTATATTCGCTCGGGCTAATGCTGCGGTAGGAAAGTGGGCATTTATTTGCAGCCATCAAAAGCGCATTAGCCGTCAGCCTTGCTGTTCTTTTATTTCCGTCATCAAAGGGTTGTATGTAACTTATTAAAAGTAATGCTCTCAGCGCTTTCTCAAACACATTTTCAACATCATTTACCGACTTACATAAGTTTTCAACAGCTTCTTCTATTACAAACTGATTGTCGGGTGGAGTATACTTTGTCCCTGTAATTCTTACCTGTCGATTTCGGATTGATTTGGCGATGCCCAATTTTTGCGTAAGTAACGTATGTATATCAATAATTTTTTTGATCGCCAATCGATTGAACAAGTCTGCATTTTCTCTAGTGTATTCAATAGCTGCTTTGTGGTTCAAGAGCATGACTGCCTCTTCTTGGGTGTGGTTGGGGGCTGCAATATTGTATTTCAATAGTTGTTCAGTATCTAACAAATCATATGTATTGCCTTCTATTTGTGATGATTTCCAAGACAACTCAATCATCAACCTTTCAAATTCTCGTTTATAGTTTGTAGCCGAAATGTCTTTTATTTTCTTTTGATAGGATGCTGTGAGTTTATCCAATAAAGTGATTTCGCTCTTGGTGAACAAAGGCACACTTTTAAAGCTCTCAAAAATGGATGGATTGTACTTATCTAAGATTTTACGACTGTCAACATCAATCTTGAAATAATCATCTACGCTGATTTTAGCATGAACTAGCCCTTTCAAGTTTACCCGGTATTTTGTGCGTGGGCCGTTTCCTTCCGAAAGAATAAAATTGCTCTTCTTTAACTTTACCAGCTGCCGATTCATTGTAGGGATCGAAACCTTTTTGTCTGCTTTTTCTAAAATTGAAGAAATACCGATCGGTTCATTTTTTAGTATGATCCAGAATATCTCTTGTTGACGCAGTGTATCCATGTGCTAATCCTATCATAAACATATAAAAATCCTATCAATATGATGAATTTAATCAATGGGAGTGATAGGATTAGTTGCGGATCGTATTCGATTGGGTTTAAAAACCTAATTCTTTACTCTGAGATTCGGGGTCTCTCGCCAGGCAAATCTCCAGAAAAGCTGATAATTGAAACCCCAGTAGGGCGTTTCAGAAATAATTCCATACCCGGGCATATCGTAAGGTTGTAAGGCACCACCTCCGCTTGCAGAGGGCGCAAACTTTATTCGAGCGGTATAGCCCATCCAAAAGCCACCCACAATCTTTACTCGCAAACCAGAGGTCACCTCTATCCAATTGCCGCTTACACTACTATTGGTTTCGTTGCCGACAATCCCACCAAAGCCTGGGTAAAAAGTGCTGTTCTGATATTGAACCGATTCATTGAAGGAAGATAGCCCATACCGCAAACCAATAAAAAACATATTCTTATCGGGATCCTTCAACAAAAAATTGATGTCGACCCCTACTCGCAGGTAGTTCCCCGCATTTTGATAGTTACCATTACCCAACAATTGATTGGTGGCCCAGTATCCGTAATCTACTGTGAAATAGTACCGTGAAAAATCAGTGTCAAAATTAATCTCCCAACCTTTGAATGCGTTTTCCCTGCTTCGAATTATTGAAATCGCATCAAATCCGACTCGCAAGCCAGTTGGAAAATATCTATTCTTTAAGGTGTCAGCCCGAGTTGCAGGCTTCTCTTGACCGAAGCTTGAAACCGCACAGGCAATAGCAAGGAATATACTAAAAAAATACTTGCACATTAGTAGTTCCTTTTAGCAGGCGATTGCTGACCAATTTGTACTTAGTCGAATCATAATTTGTTTTTTGAATCTTCAGATCCAGAAAGTAGGTATAGGCGCCACATCTGGGTGCGATAACTACACTTTCGCTGGCGTAGCTAAACTCGATGCTGTCTTTTCGGGTAATCACACCAGATGTTGATCGAATATTAAAAACATATTTCATCGTTTTCACTCGTGGATCGACCGGCAAAGTAACCGAGCTAAAGGTTTGACCGAGTTTGTACTTGATGTAGGCGGTATCTATCCCTGAAACAATTACAGAATTGAATACCAACGCAGAGTCCACCACAGTTCTAACCTGAGTGGTGGGATTAGTCTTTGTTTGTTTGAACTCAATTTTGACTGCACTTGAAGCCGTGATTAGGCAATCGGGCTCATTAAAACATGAGACGCCAAACAATATTATCAACAAAAAAAAGAGAATTCGAGCCATTACTTTAGCAGCAAATATACTTCAACCACTGTGCCAACTTCCGTTCCGCAGCGCGTATTTTTCTTAAATTTGCCCCCTTATTACAAGAAATTGAAAACGAAAGGCGTTAAAAAGACGAAAGTCAATATCGTTACACTAGGTTGTTCTAAAAACCTCGTGGATTCGGAAGTATTGCTGACTCAATTAAAAGGTAATGGCATTGACGCCACCCACGAGTCAAAAAAAGATGATTCCAATATTGTCGTAATCAATACTTGTGGATTTATTGACAACGCCAAACAGGAATCAATCGATACTATTCTGCGCTATGTGGATGCCAAAGAAGAAGGATTGGTAGAAAAGGTGTATGTAACAGGCTGCCTTTCGCAACGCTACAGTCACGATTTAGAAAAAGAAATTCCGGAAGTGGACGCGTGGTTTGGTACACGTGATTTATCTCGACTACTAAAACAATTGAATGCCAATTACAAACATGAATTAGTCGGGGAACGCATTCTTACCAATCCCAGCCATTTTGCTTACCTGAAAATATCAGAAGGATGCGACCGCCCTTGTTCGTTTTGTGCCATTCCATTGATGCGCGGCAAACACGTTTCGCGGCCAATGGAAGAATTAGTGCTGGAGGCAAAAAATCTGGCAAAAAACGGAACCAAAGAACTACTACTCATTGCACAAGATTCTACCTATTACGGATTAGACATTTATAAAAAACGCAACCTCTCGGATCTTCTGAAAAAACTTTCAGATGTAGAAGGTATCGATTGGATTCGATTGCATTATGCCTTCCCGATGGGTTTCCCGTTAGACGTTTTGGAAACCATGGCTGGGAGAGATAATATTTGCAACTACCTTGACATTCCACTTCAGCACGGCTCCTCTGAAATGTTGAAAATGATGAGGCGCGGCATCACTCGCGAAAAAACGGAAGAACTTTTGCAGACCATTCGGGCGAAAGTGCCGGGCATTGCCATTCGCACGACTTTTATTGCCGGGCACCCTGGTGAATCAGAAGCTTACTTTGAAGAGATGATGCGATTTGTAGAGCATTCTCGTTTCGATCGATTAGGCGTGTTTCCCTATTCACATGAAGAAAACACCCACTCACATTCTTTTGCGGATGATGTTCCGGCTGTTGTAAAACAAGAGCGTGTAGATTCGTTGATGGAATTACAACAAGGCATTTCATTAGAATTAAATCAAGCTAAAGTAGGTAAGACATTTAAAGTGCTGATCGACCATAAAGAAGGTGGAAGTTTCATTGGACGAACAGAGCATGATTCACCTGAGGTTGACAACGAAGTTATCTTTGAAGGTACAAATGAGTATTTAAGGATTGGGGATTTTGTACAAGCCAAAGTCACCAGTGCCAACGAGTTTGATTTAATGGCACAGGTCGTTTAGAATTTTTTAACAAATCAACCGTTCGTGTCAAGAACTTAAGTTCCCAACCAGCCGTTAGTTGCAAGTATGCCTAATAATTATCTGATTTGTTGCTGATACTTGTACTGCGTAGCTTTCGTAAAAAATGAATCCATCAATTTAAGTGCAAGATGAGAAGTTGTCAAATAAACTTATCAGCGAAGTAGTATGAAGACAAGAAAGATTGACTTTACCGATACCCACGCATTTAGTCCCTTCTTTCTCGATTACATCAATCAAAAAGATACCCTTAAAAAATTCTATTCTCGATTCCCTTCAGTCGCAAGCTTCAAAGACCAAATCAAGGAGAAATCCAATTTCCCCCAGGAAAAACGACTGTCCTTGGCAAAGGAATTAACTGATCAATATAGCAACCTAACCATCACCGAAAAGGTAAAAGAGAATATTTACTCACTGGAGGATTCTAAGACATTTACTGTGACTACGGGTCACCAATTAAATATTTTCACCGGTCCTCTTTATTTCATTTACAAGATTATCACGGTAATCAACGCGTGCAAAGAACTAAAGGCAACCTATCCGGCCTATCATTTTGTGCCGGTTTATTGGATGGCTTCTGAAGACCATGACTATGAAGAGATCAAATATTTTCGCTTGTACGGAAAAAAATATGTTTGGAGTACCGAACAGCAAGGCGCAGTAGGCAGATTTTACACGAAAGAATTAAAGAATCTTTTCAATGAAATACCTGGAGAAATATCCTTTTTTAAGGAGGCCTATACCAAGAGTAAAAATCTATCGCAAGCCGTGCGTCATTATGTCAATGCATTATTTGGTGGAGAAGGGTTGGTGGTAGTAGATGCCGATAATCGCGAATTGAAAAAATCGTTCGCGCATGTTATAAAGGATGACCTGTTCAAACACAGCGCAAAGTCTTTGGTTGATCATGCCACACAAGAACTTCAAAGCAGCGGCTATCATACACAAGTCAATGCCCGTGAGATAAACTTTTTCTATTTGATTGATGGGCTGCGCAGTCGACTAGAAAAAACAGCTGACGGATTTCAAGTAGTGGACTCAACGTTGAAATTTTCAGATGCAGAAGTGGAGAAAATGATTTTGGATGAGCCTGAAAAATTTAGCCCAAATGTTGTTTTGCGTCCTTTGTATCAAGAGGTGATTTTACCCAACCTGGCCTATTGTGGCGGCCCGGCCGAGTTGGTGTATTGGCTCCAGTTGAAAGGTGTGTTCGAAAAATTTGAAACTCCTTTTCCTATTCTTCTCCCACGATCTTTTGCGATGGTGATGGATGAGCCAACGATGAAAAAATTTGAAAAAACAAAATTAGAGATCAAGGATTTATTTGAAGAGAAAAACTATTTATTTAATCATTGGATTGCGCAGAATAGCAATCATCAACTTTCGTTAGGCAAAGAATTAGAAACCATTCAACATATCCTGGATGAAGTAAAAGAACGCGCCACTAAAATCGATGCTACGCTTTCGAAATTCGTTGGCGCGGAAACACAAAGAGCCGTCAATGGACTAGAGAAAATCGAGAAGAAAATGCTACGGGCAGAAAAGCGTCTACATGCTGACAAACTTCGACAAATTGAAGCCGTGAAGGATTCGCTGTTCCCAAACGGAAGTTTACAAGAACGCACGGACAACTTTTTAAACTTCTATCAAAGCGATCCGTCTTTCATCCGGAAGGCGATCGATCATCTCGCCCCATTTGATTTTAAGTTCAATGTGCTGATCTATGACTAAAGAGGAGGCTCGAAAAGCATTTCTTCAGAAGAGGCTTGCCCTATCCGAGGGTGCCTATCAGCAACTTAATTTTCAACTTTACAATCAGTTCTTTGCTCAGATTGACCTTTCATTCATCAAGTGCATCCATATTTTTTTGCCCATCGAAAGTAAAAAAGAACCCGACACGTGGCCAATTATTGATCGTATTCGAAGAGAATTCCCGCACGTTCGAATATCCATTCCTAAAGTGATTGGTGATCAGTTGGAAAATATCTATTTCGAAGGGCTTCATCAACTCAAAAAAAACAAGTGGGGAATATTGGAGCCAGAACAGGGAGTTCCTACTCCCACTGAAAAAATTGACATGGTGATTGTTCCTCTCCTGGCAGTTGACAACAACGGGCACCGTGTTGGTTATGGCAAAGGATTTTATGATCGGTTTTTGGCAGAGTGCCGAATACGCTGTCAGCGAGTCGGAATTTCATTTTTCCCGCCAATAGACGTGATTGAAGATGTAGATGAAAATGACATTGTGCTTAGCCATTGTATTACGCCACGTCAATTTTTTGCTTTCGGCAATATGCTTTGATTTTGAATATCTAAAAGGTAATTTTAATACTTCATTCTTGCATCCCTATGAAAAATGAAGAGAAAATAATTGAATTATTGGCTGAATATCTTCAAAAGACTGATAGAATTTTAGATCGGCTAGATAGCCACGATCATTTGTTTGGAGAAATCTTAAAAAGAATTGACATCAGTTCACAGCAAATCCATCAACTACAAACCGAAACTAAAGAACTACGAAGTGAATCTCTCAAACATGATATCAAAAACGATGTTTTGCTGAGGGAGATATTATCCATCTCGAAACGGGTAATGACGTTGGAAGAAAAGAATAATCTTTTTGGTTAACAAATTGTACCGCTGGCTCCTTAGTTCCTCGGTTTCTTGTGCAACGGGTTGAAAACTTTCAATGCAGTTTAAAATCTGCATTTTTCTTTCGTTAGTGGCTGTCCCAGGGTAGCTTTAGGAAGTGTTTGTCAGAAGAAAACCTAGTAAGGGCGGAGTTGTAAGTATCCAACTTTTCAGCAATATCCATGGTAAGTACTCGGTTGTAAAAACGATTGGAAGTTCAAAAGACCCTGAACAAATACATACTCTAGTTGCCGAAGGCGAGCAATACATCTCTTCATTTACAAAGCAATCGAAAATCAATTTCGAAATTGAAAACGAGCGAGTTATAATCGATTTGTTTTTCAAAGGCATTGACGCTATTCGGTTAGTGCGGCCAGAACTTCTGTTGGGCAAATTGTTTGATGAGATCGGGTTCAATAAAATCAGTAGTGAACTCTTGCGTCCGTTGGGATTCCCCAGAACTAGAACAAGAATATGGCGACAAAGCGAAGCGGCTTCTTGAAAAATTGATTCTTGACAAAAACGTTGAAGTACAAATACAGGGAAAGGATCGCCTGGGAAACCGTTTGGGGATTATCTTGATTGATGGAGAAGACCCTCGTGAAAAATTACTGGAAGAAGGCTTGGCTTGGACATCTGAAAGGAATCCGATTGAAGCATTTGAAACGATTAAGGAGAAATCAAAAGAAAAACGAAAAGGACTTTGGAAAGAAATCGAACCTACGCCTCCCTGGATTTTTCGCAGACAACAAACGATGCTGCAGTTCAAGACGGGCTAGAAAATAAACACAACTTTTTTTCGTTATCCCTCCACTATGCAAAATAAGTGGAGGTTTTACGCCTTCGCGGCAATGGTATTGCCGCTCTGGGCTCATGGACAAAACAATACCTTAGGTGACCGCACTACAACTAGCGCGTTTGAAGAGACACAAAAACACTCTCATCGCGTTCACTTCTCTCGAAAAGAAAAAAGAAGACAACGTCTTTTGTTCAAAAAACCGAAAGTGGAAAACACCGCGCGTTACGAATTCTATAAGCGCGTAGAAGAAGCTGCGAAAGAGAAACAACGCATCTTGAAGAAACTGTCTAAACCACAATATTCCAACTTCGCTTACTTTGGACATAAGAACAAGCCAAAACGAAATAAGCCCTATGCGATGAAGTACTGCAAAGAATGCGGGATTAGGCACTAACGATTGATGATTTGTGATTTACGATTGGGGAGCGTTATATTTGTTTACTTATGAAAACCACTGATATACGCCAAAAGCTTCATCACTACATCGAAACCGCCAAGGATAAAAAGGTAAAAGCAATCTATGCGATGGTGGAAGATGAGATACAAGAAACTTATGATCACTGGAATGACGAAGAGTTTTTGTCTGAGCTAAGGAGAAGGCAAGAATCCTATACCTCTGGCAAAGCAAAGACTTATACATTGTCAGAAACGATGAGTGAGATTAAGCAAGCCATAAAGAGAGTAAACAAAAAAGGTGAATAGGCTTGTAATACTTGACGATGCCAAAGTTGAGTGGAAAAATTCTGTTTTATGGTATGAAGATCAACGCTCTGGATTGGGAACTCGCTTTGCGGAAGTCATTGAAAAGAAGATTGAGTTAATTTCAAATTCGCCTGAACAATTCCCCATAAGGAAACACCATATGCGTGAAGCTGTTGTTAGTGTTTTCCCGTTTAGTATCGTTTTTGAATTCCATCGAAAAAGTGGCATCGTTACTATTATTTCCATTTTTCATAATAGGCAGAATCCGAACAAAAAATTTATACGAAGGAAAAAATAGCTTTTGGAAACCCTCAACCGCTACATCGAACACACAAACCTGAGCCCTACGCTTACCATCAAAGACATTGATCATCTGGTAGCAGTGGCGAAGCAACATCATTTTCTAGGTGTTTGCGTTCCACCATTCTGGGTCAAGCGCGCCAAACGTGAAATTGGGGACCACCAAATCCTTCTAGTCACAGTGGCCGGCTTCCCGTTGGGCTACTCAATGACAGAAACCAAACTGGAAGAAATCAAAAGCGCCATTGACAATGGGGCAGACGAAGTAGATGTGGTCTGGAATATTTCTTCGTTTAAATCAGGAAATCCCTGGACGAAAATTGAGATCGCCAAGTGCAGCAAGCTTGTCCACGGCTATCAAAAAGCATTAAAAGTAATTATCGAAACGGCCTATCTGTCAGACGATGAAATTGTGGAGGCCTGCAAAATATGTGTAGATGCAGGCGCTGATTTTGTTAAAACATCTACAGGCTTTGCGCCAAGTGGCGCAAAAGTTGAACACATTCAATTGATGAAAAAATCTGTGCCTGGTGGCGTAGGCATTAAAGCATCCGGTGGAATCAAAACCAAAGAACAAGCAATCCAATTAATTGAAGCAGGAGCTGATCGCCTAGGCACATCTTCGGGCATTGCTATTGTGGCCATATAGATTTAGATCAGTAACTTAGCGTTTCTAAACAAATGCTATGAGTCATTTTTTATCCAATCTATTCCCCGAAGAATCATCTATACCTGAACAATATCAACTGCGCGCCTATGTAGAACAGCGCGAATACCTCATTAACGGTCAACTGCGGCAGTGGACAGGCACGCTCAACCCCGTGGCCAGCCCGGTCTATATTAAGAAAGGCGAGACGTTAACTCAAAAAATAATTGGAAGCACGCCCCTCCTCACGAAGTATGAGGCATTGGAAGCACTCGATGCGGCCGTTACTGCTTACGATTTGGGGCATGGAACTTGGCCCACAATGGGCGTGGCCAAACGCATTGAACACATCGAAAAATTTTTGGCCGCGATGCGAACGAAACGAGCTGAAGTAGTAAAGCTGTTGATATGGGAGATTGGAAAATCCTTGAAGGATTCAGAAAAAGAATTTGATCGCACTTGCGATTATATTGTAGAAACCATCAAAGCGCTCAAAGAGCAAGACAGAAGATCTGCGAACTTAATCGAAGAACAAGGTTTTCTCGGGCAAATAAGGAGAGTGCCGCTGGGCGTTGCGCTTTGTATGGGTCCTTTTAATTATCCGCTTAACGAAACTTTCACTACGCTAATACCGGCCCTCATCATGGGTAATACCGTAGTTTTTAAACCTGCTAAATACGGAGTATTACTAGTAAAACCTTTACTGGAGGCGTTCCGGGAGAGTTTCCCTGCCGGAGTCATTAACATTATTTATGGCCGTGGACGTGACACAGTTGGCGCCTTAATGGAAACAGGAAAGATTGACGTGTTTGCTTTCATCGGCACAAACAAAGGAGCAAACGATTTAAAAAGACTCCACCCCAAACCACACCGCTTGCGCTCCATTCTTGGGCTTGATGCAAAAAACCCGGCCATCGTATTATCCGATGCCGATTTGACAAACGCTGTTGCCGAGTGCATCACCGGTTCACTTTCATTCAACGGCCAGCGCTGCACGGCACTCAAAATTTTATTTGTACATCAATCTATCGTAGCCGAATTCACAAAGCGTTATCTCGAAGAGTTGAAAAAGTTGAAACCCGGTATGCCGTGGGAAGCGGGAGTTGGGCTAACGCCTTTACCTGAACCCGGTAAGACTGACTATTTGAAAGGACTTGTAGACAACGCGAAGCTACATGGCGCAAAAGTGATGAACGAAAATGGAGGTGAAATTTTCCAATCGTATTTTCACCCAGCCGTTTTGTATCCGGTAAACGAAAAGATGAATATCTATCACGAAGAACAATTTGGTCCCATCGTACCCATCGTCCCCTTTACTGACGATGAAGAGCCCATAAACTATTTACTGAACTCACAGTTTGGGCAGCAGGCCAGCTTGTTTGGAAAAGATTCGAAGCGGTTGGCAAAGGTGATGGATGCATTGGTAAACCAAGTGGGTCGAATAAACCTGAACACCCAATCGCAACGCGGACCAGATACGTTTCCGTTCAATGGAAGAAAAGACTCAGCAGAAGGAACTCTTTCGATTGCAGATGCACTGAGGGTGTTTTCAATCCGCACGATAGTTGCTACAAAGGGCACCGATGACAACAAACAAATTTTTAATTCCATTATCCGCAACCGCGAGTCAGACTTTTTGAGTACGGATTATATTTTATAGGATAAATGGAAACCGAGAATAACATTGAGTCAGAAAAATCATGCGCTGAATTACTGACTTATATATTTTCTGATTTCGAAAACTTTCTGAAACGAATCGCCCCAGATGGGTGGAATAACTCCGAATTTAGAAAGTTCTATCATCCAACACCAGAACAACAATTTGATGAATACAAAACACTATCAAACAACCTAGCCAAGCTGTCGAAAAAACCCATTACTGATGGCGATAAAACACTACTCGATTTTCAAAAAGAATATGTAGATGAGCCAGCGAAAGAACCAGAAGAGTGTATTGAAATATTGGGCAATGCAGTGTATGATGTTTTCTCCAACAATCACGAAGTAATTAGTGCATCCAAAAAAGTTTATGACCTTGGCTCTATGCGCGGAAGCGCAGGCTCTATTGCAGATTTTTTAAATTCGTTTTTTACAGAGTATCGATTCAATTTCGATTACATCGATTTTTATATGGGGACAATATTTTTGCGAGAACGCGCAGACATGACACCTTTCTATGAGTATGTTTTTAACAAACTGAAAGAAAAAGATTGTTCGTGGAAATACTCCTTTCCCCGACTTTATCTTTTAGATTTCAAAAAAGCACAAGAAGTAGACACATCTCCCGAAAAGTATAACCCAGAAGAGTCGTTGCTAAAAGAACTAGAGAGGAAGAAAGAAAAAGATAAGATCGAAAAAATGCGTCAAGAATTAGATGACGCATACCTAGAAGAATTGGAAGAAGCAAAATATAAACCACTCCCTAAAGTTGTGCAAGCATACAAGAATATCTTTGGTTTTTTGCCAGAAGGTTTTCTTCAATAATTTAATCTTATTCAAATAGTATACAGGCCTTTCTTTCAGAAGAGTAATTCCATTCCGTTAAGACATGTATCCTGCCAGATGATGATTTAGAAGATTACTGCGGATGATAAATCGCCTTCGCTTCCTTAAAAACCTCCTCTTTGTTGAGTGTCATCGGCTTTGTTTTCTGCTGCACAAACAATTCTATTTGCTGCCCGCAACAACACAAATAGGCCGTAAATTCTCATTCCTCATTTTTTTGTTTGTAAAGCACTACTACTTCAAGTGCTGTGAAGGCACCATAACAACCTAGATAAAAAACCGCATTGCTATTGGCCCCAGCCGGATCCAACTTCAACAGAATAACGATAGCAACACCGCTAATGATAATTTTTAAAACAACCGACATCAAAAAAGTTCTGACAAATTCAGTTGGGTCAGCGAGTGTGATTTTATGAAGTACAAAGTAGACTAAAACAGTTGTCAAGGCAAAGAAGAGCAATATTTCCATCCAATATGAAGGGGGCCGATCAACGAGAGAATAGACTTCCAACAATCGTAATGTTAAACCAATCAATAAGGCCAACAGTATCGTCATTCCCGTAAAAAAAAGAAAGCGCTTGCTACTCATTGATGGATCGATTGATTCGATAGATCATTCCGCCAAAGGACGCAAAAACAAAAAGAAGTAAAAACAGCGGGAAGGTGAACGAAAAATACTGGTCAATTTTAAAACCGAGCCACCCAAAAAATCCGATGGTGGCCAATAGCTGAACCCCAAGGCTGCTGTACTTTAGAAATAGGTTGGGTTCTTTCTCTCGACTCATGATACTACTTTATGATTTGCCTAGGTGTCTTGTTAGAAAAGATACATAGTACGCAGTAAAACAAAAAGCTGTGGGTTGGTACCCACAGCTCTGCTTGTTCAATTATCTTTTTCTGAATTCAGGTAGTCCAAAATTAGTTCAACCGAATCTCTTGCGCATGCGGGGTTCTTGCGCCATTCTCTCCCAATTTAATATCTTTAATAGGAGATCCCATTTTGCAGCTGCCATTAAAAAGCGCACCGGGCTCTACTACTAATTTGCCCGTGCTGATATCTCCGTGAATTACGGCTGTCGACTTCAACACCAACATTTCAGAAACGTCAATTTTCCCTCTCACCTCACCCTCCAGGTCAGCATTTTGTGCGATGATGTTGCCTTCCACATGGCTGGCATTACCTAATGCGATTTTTGACTTTGACTTGATGTTTCCTATAATACGACCCTCGATGCGTATGTTGCCGTATGTCTCAATATTTCCTTCCAATACTGTTCCCTTACCAATTACGTTACTGGAATTGCTGATTTCGTCAGCGGCTCTTTTTTGCTCTTTAGAAGTTAGCATGGCATGTAGTTTAAAAAGTTACAAATTCTTGGGGGTCAAGTGAATTGCCGTTGTGCCACAGTTCAAAATGTAAATGTGATCCATCGGTCATCTCTCCACTGTTGCCAACTATAGAGATAATTTCCCCTGCGTTGACAAAACTACCAACTTTTTTTAATAATCCCGCATTGTGCTTATACACCGAGACGAGGTTTCCCCTATGCTGTACTGCAATAACGTACCCAGAATCCTGGGTCCACGAGGCCAACACCACAGTTCCTTCTGCTACGCACTTGACAGGCTCGTTGGTTTTTGCCACAATATCGATTCCAAAATGGAGCTTTTTGGCATCATACTTATCGCTAACAAAGCCTGAAATAGGTGTAAAGAAGAAGAAACCCTGTAGCTCCCGGTACTTCCTATCATTTAGGGAAACCACCGAAAACTCGGTTTGCTCAAACTCCTTTCTGAATTGGGAGTCCTCGGCTGTTAACTTCAAGTCGGCCGTTTTCTTTACCGGCATATTATCACCACCCAATAGCTTAACTGGATCGACAAAGCCACTTGAGGTATCTCCACTAAGGATTCGCTGCAAATTCTGAATAAAAAGATCCTTACGGTCGACCTCGAGAGAGAGCGAGTCAACCTTGATAGCTAAAGCATATAACTTCTTGTTTTGCTCCGTCTGCTCGTATTTCGGGTCAAACCATTTAGAAAGCAAGGTCTTTGATAAAAAAAGACTGCCCACAAAAATCACCAGAAATGCGGCAGCTGCTACCAATAAAAACTTCGCATAGGTGAAACCAAAGGAGGTCTTCTCAGCGAGATTATCTTCATTACGAATAACCAGTTGGTATTTGTTGGTCAATCGCTCCGATATGGTTTTCTTTGGCTTCAAACTCGTTTTTTTTGCAAAATTAGGCAATCCCAACAATATATGATTGATTCACAGTTTTTTACATTTACAATAAGGATCGAATTTGCCCGTTAAGATTAGTTCATGAGATTGGTTACAAGTAGTGTATGGATAAGGTTGGCAGATAGTAGCAAGCTGCTTTTTCCAATTTTCATTCTTGCGCTAGCTGCTTGTTGGTTTTCGGGTTGCTCCATCGAACAAAACACAATTACGAGCAATGCCTTCCATAACCTGACCGCTCATTACAATGGCTACTATTACGCCCGCGAAAAAGCGCGTGAAGTTGAAAAAACAATTTTAAAAACACTGGATGACGACCCGACCCAGGTGTTGCGCATTTTTCCAGCGCTAGATACCATAAAAGCAAAAAGTTATAAAAAAGACACCGATGAAATCATCAAGATGGCGTCCATCTCAATTCAACGCCATCCCAACAGTAAATGGGTAGATGACAACTACGTGATGGTGGGTCTTGCACGTTTATATGCTTGTGATTTTCAAAATGCCATCCTCACATTCAAGTACGTCAACACAAAAAGTCCTTCCTACGAAACGCGCCATACTGCGTTGCTTTATTTACTGCGAACGTTCACCGAGCAAGGAGATTTTGACCGGGCTGAAGAAGTTTTTCGATTTCTGGATAAGGAAAAACTGATCAGCAAACAGAACGCAAAAAAGCTGTACCTAGAGAAAGCCTACTTTTATCAAATTCGAAATGATTACGATAACATGGTGCAAAATCTTTCAAAGGCCGACTCACTTTTGTCGCGGGTAGATCGAAAAGGAAGAATCTATTTTATCATTGGCCAAGTCTATCAAAAACTCGGTTTTAATTCGGAGGCCTACAACTTCTACCGTAAATGCTTAGCCACAAATCCCGACTATGAGATTGACTTCTATGCGCGATTGAACATGGCACAAGTTGCTCGCCTGCAAGATAAACGCGATGTGCGTTTGGTGCGAAAGCAATTTGACAAAATGCTTACAGATAGCAAAAACCTGGAGTTCAAAGACAAAATTTATTTTGAGTGGGGAGAGTTTGAGCGCAAGCAAGGAAATTTAGCAGAGGCTATATCCAACTATAAGTACGCGGCCCATGCCGGCAAAAGCAAACGAATCCAAGGCAACGCTTATCTTCGAATCGGTCAGCTTCAATTCGATTCGTTGAAAAAATACAGTCTCGCAAAACTATACTATGACAGCGCAGTTGGCGCACTGCCAAAAGACTTTGAAAATTATGAAGCGATCAAAAAACGTCAAAAAATCCTTGGCGAATTTGCAGGCTACACAGAGACGATTGCTCTCAACGACAGTCTTCTTACCCTCGCTTCATTTGATTCCCTAACGCTTCGAAAGAGACTTGATTCTGTCTTTGCCGCCCGCGACAAAAAATTGGCTGCGTTAAAAAAGAAACGAAAAAAGGCTGAAAGTGGAAACTCAGGGGGCGGGAACCAAAACAATTCTTTTTTCAACAATGCTCCTTCGAGCGCCACTTCTGATTGGTATTTTGGGAATAGTGCACTAGTAGCAACGGGGCAAAATGAGTTTCAACGGATTTGGGGTGGCGTGGCGCTGGAAGACAATTGGCGAAGATCCAACAAAGCAACGGTGACGCCCGATGCCACAGGGGTTTCTTTGCGAACTGCCGAGGAGTTACCAAAAAATACTGCAGTGGCTAGTGTGGAGAAGCCAGAAGAAAAATTGGACGAAGCCGGCCAACTAATTGCCCAACTACCCACCACTGACAAGAAAAAAGAAGAAGCATTGGCAGCGATTGAAAAGGCCTATTTCAAGTTGGGAGACTTGTTCTATTTTCAGCTCGATGAAAAACAAAATGCTGCTGCATCCTATGAAAAACTGTTGAGCCGGTTTCCCTTATCTGATTTTAGACCAGAAGCCCTTTACAAACTCTATCTTATCCACCAGGAGACAGATGCAGAGAAAGCTGGGGCGTATGCACAACAGCTGAAAGATGTCTACCCCAATTCTACATTCGCAAAAATTTTGGTTAATCCAAACTACCTAAAAGAGACAAGTGTTGCGGCCGAAAAACAAAAGTTGATTTACAAAGAAGCTTACAGCTACTTCCAACAAGACAATCTGCGCATGTCGCGCGAAAAAATAAATCAGGCCCTTCAAGTGGGAGAAACTGGGTTTACACCTCAGCTTGAATTATTAAAGGTATTGATTACCGGCAAAACGGAGGACGTCACTCGTTATCAATTCGAGCTGGAGAGTTTTATCAAGCGCTACCCTACTGAGCCGACTAAAGCATACGCGGAACAGTTGTTGGCGGCTTCAAAGGCACTGCTGGAAAAACTGGAGAAGGCAAAAGGAATTCGGTATAGTGCAAACGTGGAGGGTATTCACTATTTTGTTACATTATATACCACCAGTGACCGAATCACCAACACAGTAGTGGATGCGCTGGAAAAATTCAATGAAACACAGTGGGCAAAGTATAAATTAACGACCAGCAACCTGGCATTGAATGATGAGAAGTTGGTTACCATGGTTGTCGAGTTCCCCGACCGCGAAACAGCACTCAGTTATTACGACAAGTTTCTCGCCCAACTATCGATCGCAAAGCCATTTTCCAACTATAAATTCTATAATTTTGTAATCACTAAAGATAATTTCCAAACCTTCTACCGAACCAAAGCACTCGATGAGTACCTCACGTTCTTCAACCGAAACTATCAAAAACAAAATCAATAAACTGTTTCAGACAAAGAAACCCTGGATACCCAAGGCAATCAAGTACGTCTGGATCGCGTTCCTTTGTTTTTTCCTTGGCTTTCCGCTTTACATTTTGTCCGTAAAGGCCGACCTTTTTGGTTTGTTTGGAGGTATGCCTAGTTTAGCCGAAATCGAAAATCCAGACAATGATTTATCTTCAGAAGTTCTCTCAGCAGATGGCGTTTCACTTGGACGCTATTTTCGCTACAACCGTAGTCAAATACACTATGAAGAACTATCGGAAGATTTAATTAATACACTTTTAATCTCAGAAGATCATCGGTTCTATGATCACTCCGGACTCGATCTACCCGCCTTTTTTCGTGTATTCAAAGGGTTGATTACTTTCAATCCGGCCGGGGGGGGGAGTACGTTGACTCAACAACTCGCGAAGAATCTTTATACGCTCAATCCAGATAAAGGCCTTGATGGACTTTTGGCCAAATTAGGGAAATACCCCCGAAGGATTATTCAAAAAACAAAGGAATGGGTTATTGCCATCAATCTCGAAGAAAACTTTACGAAGAAAGAGATCATTGCCATGTATCTCAATACAAGTAATTTCAGTAGCAATGCATTTGGCATAAAGGTGGCGGCAGAAACCTATTTCGATAAGGAACCCGATAGCCTCAACTTACAAGAATCCGCAATCCTGGTAGGCATGTTACAAGCTCCCTCATTTTACAATCCTAAACGTAATCCAAACAATGCGTTGGGCAAACGAAATGAAGTGCTCTATAAAGTTTATAAACATGGTTATAAAATAAACACGAAGGAGAAGTTTGACTCCATCAAGAGTTTGCCCATCGAACTTAACTATAGTGTTCAAAATCAAAACGAAGGATTAGCTCCCTACTTCAGAACCGTGTTGAGCAACTATCTCCAGCAATATTGCAATGCGAGAGGAATTGATTTGTATAACGCAGGATTAAAAGTCTACACAACAATTGACAGCCGTCTACAAAAATACGCGGAGGAAGCGGTAGCAGAACATATGGCAGTGCTACAAGCACAATTTTACCAGGAATGGAAAAGGCGCAATCGCAATCCTTGGTCGGACGAAGATGGTCGTGAGATCAAGGACTTTTTGAAAAAGCGAATTAAAAAGACAGATGCATATGCGATCTATGCAGATAAATATGGAGAAGATTCGGACTCGTTAAAAATCATGCTGAAGTTAAAAAAGCCTATGAGTGTGTTCTCTTGGAAAGGCGATCGAGACACGCTGTTCAGCAGCATGGATTCGTTGGACTATCACATGCGTTTTCTACAGACCGGAATGATGGCGATGGATCCCAACTCGGGTCACATTAAAGCATGGGTAGGTGGCATTGATCACAAATACTTCAAGTTCGATCACGTGAAACAAGGGAAAAGACAACCCGGATCTACGTTTAAGCCTTTCATCTATGGACTTGCGATGGAATCTGACTATTCTCCTTGTTACAAACTGAAAGATATCTCACCACAGTTTAAGATAGAAGGTCAACCTGATTGGTATCCCTTCAATGCGGAGGGTGATAAAGGGTTTGGAGAAGAGATGACTATTCGACAAGCCATGGCGCAATCAAAAAACTCTATCACTGCACAAATGATGCAAGCACTTGGAGCTGAGAACGTAGTCGAATTTGCTCATCGGGTTGGAATTGAAAGTGAACTGGATGCTGTTCCTTCACTTTGTTTAGGCACCAGCGATGTTTCGTTGTTTGAATTGGTTGGAGCCTACAGCACTTTCGTGAATGGAGGAATTAATACACAACCTTTTTTCATCACACGAATTGAAGATAAAAATGGAAATGTCATTGAAAATTTTGTACCAAAAACAAAGCAGGCTATTAATGAGCAGACCGCCTACAAGATGATCTACATGTTAAAAGGTGGAGTTGAAGAGAGAGGTGGCACGTCACAGGGTCTTACTTATGATTTGCGTGTGGACAATGAAATTGGAGGGAAAACAGGAACTACCAATGATGCATCTGATGGATGGTACATGGGCGTAACTCATAACTTAGTAACAGGCGTATGGGTAGGTGGGGATGAGCGAGGCATCCGTTTCCCCTCGTGGGCTTTTGGTCAAGGTGGAAAAACGGCACGTCCAATCTGGGATAAATTTATGGTTAAAACATATGCTGACCCTAAGACCGGCATTGCCAAAGGCTTTTTCAAACGGCCAAGCAGTGGTGTAGATGTTTCGTTTGACTGCAGCAAAAATTCTGATCTGCCCGACTCTGTCCGAAAGGTAGATGAGAAACCGTGGGACATTAAAAATTAATCATTCAAAATTCAAGATTCAAGACCCTCCTTCACCTCTTTTTCAATTTTTGAACTTTGAATTTTGAATCTTTAACTATGTTGAAAGATCAAATAGCTTCTCTCCCCGATTCTCCCGGAGTTTATCGGTACTACAACAAAGAAGGCTTATTGATTTATGTCGGAAAAGCCAAGAGCTTGAAGAAACGCGTATCCAGTTACTTCACCAAGCAATCGCAATACAATCGCAAAACCGAGAAGCTAGTTTCGGAAATTGTTACACTTGAGTATACGCTAGCGAATACGGAGTTTGATGCGCTGCTACTTGAGAATAATCTCATCAAACAAAATCAGCCGAAGTACAATATCTTACTCAAAGACGATAAAACGTTTCCTTATCTCTGTATTCTAAAAGAACGTTTTCCGAGAATCATTTCTACCCGTAAATACATCGCGAAACAGGGCGAATACTTTGGGCCGTATTCCAGTGTGGGCGCCATGAACAGTGTGCTGGAGTTAGTGAGACAATTGTACTCAATCCGTACCTGCTCGCTCCTTCTTTCAAAAGAAAACATTGAAGAGAAAAAATTTAAAGTGTGTCTGGAGTTTCACATAGGTAATTGCAAGGGCCCTTGCGAAGGACTGCAGGAAGAATCCGTGTACAATGAAGAAATAGCTCAGGCACGCTATATTTTAAAAGGCAACCTCAGTATTGTGGAAGAATATTTTGCTAACCAAATGAAGTTGGCCGCTGAACAACTTGAATTTGAAAAAGCAGGCTTTTATAAATTCAAACTGGAGAAACTTGAAAATTTCCAAACTAAGTCACTCGTAGTAAACCGCAAACTCACTGATATTGATGTCGTCACGATTGCCAGTAGCGAAACGGATGCGTTCATCAATTACTTACAGATCAAAGAGGGCGCCATCATCTTTTCGAAAAATCTGGAAATCAAAAAAAAATTGGACGAACCCGATGAAGAGATCTTGAGCATGGCTGTACAAGAATTGCGCAGCGAACACCGCAGCAACAACCCGGAAGTATTTACCAACAAAGAGCTGTCCGTAAAGTCAGATGACTTTGAAAACATCGTGCCACAGATAGGTGATAAGAAAAAATTAGTCGATTTATCGCTCAAGAACGCATTGTATTTAAAACGAGAGCGCGAGATCAACAAAGAAGAGCGCAAGACCAAGAAGAACGAAGTGCTTCACATCCTTCAGGAAAATCTACGCCTCAATCAATACCCAAAAATTATTGAGTGCTTTGATAACTCCAACTTTCAAGGCACCAATCCGGTGGCTGCGATGGTACGTTTTGTAGATGGCAAGCCCGACAAAAAAGGGTATCGTCATTTTAATATTAAAACAGTTGTGGGTCCAGATGACTTTGCTTCCATGAAAGAAATTGTGGGAAGACGTTACAAGCGCATCATGGAAGAAGAAGGCGAATACCCCCAATTAATTATTGTTGATGGCGGCAAAGGCCAGCTGAGTAGCGCCTGTGAAGCCTTACAAGAACTTGGACTGTATGGAAAAATACCGATTGTGGGTATTGCCAAACGCTTGGAAGAAATTTACTATCCTGACGACTCGCTGCCCTTACTCATTAGTAAAAAGTCACCAGCTCTCTTACTGATTCAGCGCATTCGCGATGAGGCACACCGTTTTGGCATCACCTTTCACCGACTTAAAAGAAGCAACTCCACTTTCGTGACAGAGCTCGAAAGTATTCCGGGAATAGGAAAAAAAACTGCCGACAAGTTGCTGGCTCATTTTAGATCCTTTAAAAAAATTAAAGAAGCTACCTTGGACGAATTAAAAGAAGTGGTGGGCGAAGCGGCCGCGAAGAAAATTGTTGGCCACGGAAAAGAATAGTTGCCACGAATACACGAATTTACACGAATTGTTTACCGCCATTTGTGATCATTGGTTTATTCGTAGCAAAAAGTAGTTCCATTTACATTTGTTTGTTTACCAGCGGAGACACTTTCGTTCCGATCAAGTTAATCGCTTCCATCAAACTAGAATAGTTGCCACGAATACACGAATTTACACTAATTGTTTACCAGCTGAGACACTTTTGTTTCGATCAAATTAATCGCGTCCATCAATCTAGAATAGTTGCCACGAATGCACGATTTTACACTAATTGTTTACCAGCGGAGACACTTTTATTCCGATCAGATTAATCGCGTCCATCAATCTAGAATAGTTGCAACGAATACACGAATTGTTTACCGCCATTTGTGATCATTGGTTTATTCGTAGCAAAAAGTAGTGCCCTTTACATTTGTTTGTTTACCAGCGGAGACACTTTTGTTCCGATCAAATTAATCGCGTCCATCAATTTTGCATGAGACAGACCGGCATTGTCCATTTGAAAAGACACGCGCGATAATCCACCAAGGGCATTGCTGTGACGGATAATTTTTTCGGCTACTTCCTCAGCACTGCCCACCAAGAAGGCGCCAAGCGGACCACGTTGTGCTTCAAAGCCTGACTTAGTTACTGGCGGCCATCCTCTTTCTTTTCCGATTCGTGTAAACATCTCTGCATAGCCGGGGTAATAATCGGCAACGGCTTGCTCAGTAGTGGATGTTACATACCCAAGTGAGTGCAAGCCAACTTTTAATTTCTCCGGAGAATGCCCAGCTTTCTTTCCCGCTTGCCTATACAAATCTACCAAAGGGCGAAAGCGATGAGTATCGCCACCAATGATGGCGACCATCAACGGCAGTCCAAGCATCCCGGCTCCTGCAAAAGACTCAGGCGTGCCACCGACACCTAACCAGATGGGAAATGGCTTCTGCACCGGCCTTGGATAAACCGATTGATTTTTCAAAGCTGGTCGAAACTGACCCGACCAATTGACAACCTCATTTTCTCTGATGTTGAGCAAAAGCTCCAGCTTCTCCGCAAAGAGATCATCGTAGTCTTGTAAGTTTAATCCGAACAATGGAAATGATTCAATGAAAGATCCACGTCCGACCACCATCTCTGCTCTACCTTGAGAAACCAAATCCAGCGTAGCAAAGTTTTGGAAAACGCGAACCGGGTCAGCTGCACTCAGTACGGTAACCGCACTCGTCAATCGAATACGTTTTGTTCTGGCCGCAGCGGCAGCGAGTATCACGGTAGGCGCAGAATCTAAAAACTCTTTGCGATGATGTTCTCCTATCCCAAATACGTCAAGACCCGCTTGATCTGCGAATTCGATGCGCTCAATCAATTCGGTGATGGCTTGTACGCTGCTCGTCTTAACTGTGCCATCACTTGCCATGTTGCTGGCAAAACTGTCTATTCCTATTTCCATTTACTCCTACACAAAAGTGTTTTCATAAAAGCCCTAAGATAACAGATGCTGTCCGGCAAATCTTCTGAGCAATAAGAATATTGAAGTGATCAATTTGATTCGTTCACTTTTTGCAGCTTGGCAAAGGTGGCGATTTTCGCCATCCAGATAATCTATCAAGATGTCTGTGGAGCACTGAACCACTCCCGATTTTCATCAGTATCAAACCCGTGTTACTACCATTTCCTCCTGCTATTCTTTCACCCAGCTTGTGTTTTTCGGGTCAACATGAATTAGCTATGGTACTTTAAATGAAACCGAGTTGGCCGAGGTGCTATTTAAATTGGGAAATATCTTTGGTCCTGTTGTGGTTTCCTGATATTCGTTACTCCAAAAAGCGTCACCATACACTTTTACATATACAGTTTGACCACTGGTAAAACCCCAGGTGATTAAATTAGCTGAAGTAAGTGGTGCCTGATAAGGGTTTGTCTGTGATATATATCCGCTCGATACATAGCTGTAATTATCTTTACTCACTGTTGCAGATGGCGATAAAAAATATCGAATATACCTGGTGTTGCCCAGAGAGCCTGCCGGATTCGTTGTAACGGCTACCAAAATAGTTGAACCGTCTTGAGAAGTTGTAAGGTTGGTAACGGTTGTTGTAGATACTTTACCCAGTGATGGTGTGTTGGCGAGAAAGGTTGAAGATCCATCTGTTGTAGAATGTACAACACCCGGTTTTTTATATGTGCCATAACCGGCTTTTTCGTAAATCAGCGTGTACGTGCCGAACGGCACATCAGCTAATACAAATTTACCACTGGCGTCTGTCGTAGCAGATATCAAAGGCGAACTTCCCTGAACACTCACCTGCATGCCCGAATTGCCTGCCAGCGAAATAGCTTCATCATACAGGCTTACAAACCCGATTATATCTGCCTCGGTAGCGGGTACAATAGTGTCTGTGCTGCTTTCTTTGCATGACAGAAAACTAACCAGCAACAATAAAAAAGAGTATTTTTTGAGCATATCCTTTTAAATTTTTTTGATAAAAGTAGGCAAATATTCCAAAAACTTCGCTCTCCCATATTCAAAAAATTAGCAGAACAAATGAGGGAAACTGAGTAAACTGCCTTCCGGAAATTTATCCATCGCAAATTTGTTTTTTTGAATGAGAATCATAAAGAAATTGACTAAGTGACCAGCTGATCAGTTTGTATGTCGTCTTAATGTTTTGATTGTTTTTCCGTACAATGACTGCTGTATCGGTATTTATGCTTGCCTATGATAGTTGTACTTGGACTATGGTTAGCTTCGAAGCCGCGTCCTACCCGTCCACAGCGCCTCGCAGAGTCGGGTATCCGACACCAAACGCTGAACGAAGATTTACGTTTTGGGCTACACGTCACCACACCATTGGACATTTTGTTGGCAGTTGTCTGCTGAGATAAAAGCTGTCTGCGTAAACCAAAATTGTCACAAAGCGGATTCAATTATTCTCTTTCGCTTCAGTCGCAGCTTTCATCGCCATCTCTGCTTGCTGCATTGCTCTATGAGCTTCCGCAATCGAAATACGTCTTTGCATCTCTGCTTCTTTTTGACTTTGCACCGCTTGGATCTCTGCTTCTCTTGCTTTTTCGGCATTCTCAATGGCAAGAGCTTCTTGTTCGTCTGCTATTTCCTTTTGGAAATACGCATAAGTCATTGAAGAAAATGATACAATAGTTAGAAGTCCGATGATTAAATTTTTTTTCATCCTATAAGTCTCTAATTTTTTACTGTCGTTTTACTGTACAAATAATCTGCGGTGACAAATTCTTCAACGTGTGCAAATTTTCATTGGGAGATTATTGACCTAAATTTAGTTTTTTAGTCGTCATTTTCCTCGGAGCAGACGCAATTGCTTGTAACGTGAGTATTTGCGTTCGAGCGGGGCTTCCGAAGCCGCGTCCTGTCCCACGAAACCAAGCGTTGAACGAAGATAACACTTATAACTTACACGTCACCGCGCTATTGCAGAAGCATTTTGTTACCGCCAGTGCCCTTCCTTCTTGTCAGCCGTTGTTTGAAGTCCACCATGTAAAGTTGTCTGAAATTATAATTTCATTTTTTTCTAAATGATGTGTCGTCTTCATTGGAATTACCCTGAAGTCCAAATTGTATTTGTGGGCAAGATGTCTTATTTCAGAAGTGTCGTCATATGTCAACATATACTTACCGTTCAGCTTTGACGTCAAGAAAAATAGTTTTTCGTGGTCAATGTCAAAGTGAGTGTAAAGACGTTTTCCTGCAACTGTGTAAGGAGGATCAATGAAGAAATAAGCGCTTGGGTTGTCTCTACTATCTTCTAAGATTTCAAAAGCGTCTCCATTTATAAAATGTATTTTACTCTTCACATAGTCAATTGCAATTATTCTGTCGTGTAGTGTCTTAGGATACCAACGAGAAGAAATTCCTTTTCCGTTTTCTCCGTTTTTTATCATTCCTGAACCTTTGGCAAGAATGCCTCCATGAAAGATTCTATTTTTCAGGATTGTACAAAACGCAACGTCATGAATTTTCTTATTGGGCTTGTCGAATTCTATCTTAACGTTTTCATGATTAAGGTCAAATTTCAAGATCTTCTCCGCAAGCGACTTATTTTTTCCGTTTAATATTACTTCCCATACGGCAGCAATTTCTTCGTCCATCTCGACCATTGTTATGTGGTCAGCCAATTTCTCAAATGCTGCTGTCAAACTAACAATACCACCGCCAGCAAATGGTTCAATTAAAATGTTTGCCGATTTATGATTTTGTTTCAACCATTGTCTAACCGTTGGAATTAACCATGTCTTTCCACCTGGATATCTGAATGGACTTCGCTGTGGAACTGAGGCGACATTTATTACCGCACTTCCTGTCGGAGTTTCTGGAATGTCAAAAATATTTAGTTGACTTCTCATTCCGCAACAATGTTTTCAAGATTGTCAGGGTCAGTCTTTCCAGCTCGCTTTGCATCAAGTTTCTTCTGAAGTATTTTAGTAAACTCTTTTATTGAACCCGCTTCAAATTTTGCGATCTGTTCTAAGGCTTTTGCAAACTTGGTATAAACTACTCTTTGTAGTTTTAGCTCTAGGGTTCTGCTCTTCTTTACTGGAACAAGATCATAAAGGAAAAAAGCAAAATCAGATTCTGCTTTTTCAAACTCTGGTAATTCTGGTAGAGTGTTATAAAAACTAGTTTGCAGAGCAACAACTTGCATTTTCTTCCACTGTTTTAAGATAGAACCTTTCGCAATTATTTGAGGAATGAGTCTTTTTCTTGATGATGAAAGATAGTCCGGCTTTGGAAACTTAAACGCTTGAGGCCAAGTAAAACCGGGCGAAGGATTTTCTAAACAAGCTGTAAAAGGCCCTGTTAAATTTCCCGAAATGTAAACTGCTTGAACCTCTAATGAACCAAAATCAACAACACGACCTTTGTCGTCATATGAAACAAGGACGTAGTCAATATTTCCTGCTGACTTACCATGTTTATCTTTTAGGCGAACTTCACCCACATGTGTCCATGTTGCCTTTTTATCAAAAATGAAACCAGCGGCATCGCTAATAATACTCCAGTCTTCCCTAGATCTTATTGGACAAATGATTACAGGTTTTTCTTTATGATGTAAGCTGCAAACTCCTACTGGGAACTCTATACTATTTTTAGTGCAGTTGGAAACTATGTTATTGAATGGACAAAGCTTATTGTCTCTATACCGCTTTGCTCTTTCCGACTCGTTATCTATAGGAAACCCAAAGACTTCTGCCAAAGGTTGTTGGGTAGGTGCTTTTTCATTAATCATTCCTCAAATTTAATCAAATCTCGGAGTTTTTGAACCCGAATTTTACCCTGTACTAGAGTCTTTAGTGTCTGACTGTCAACCAATTAATTTCTTGTCTGCGGAACAAGAATTTTTAAATTTGGTCGTCACTGTCTGCGGACTCGGGGCATTGGCAGTAACATTAGGATACCCGCAACTCAGTTGCGGGTATCCACCAAAAATAGGAAATAGCCTCAATGGAGTTGCGGCTATTTCGTCATTATCCGCTAGTTGAACTCCTTCGGATAGAGGGGTTTCAGCGTTTATCTGTCTAAATAGTGACCAGATGAAACTGCACTCTGGAATCGGCCAGGCCTGCCTGCCGGACAGGCAGGGATAGCAGCGAAAAGCCCAAAGTGCGTTGGGCTTTGCGATTTGGCAGGACTTGTAGCGAATAGCCCGGCCATGACGCCCCGGTCATGGGGTCGCATTGTTACAATCTATTGGAATACACTTCCATTTTCAGATCTACTGCAACTCACTACACTCATCTTACAACTCATATCAATGTGTTTGGCCGGAGGGCAACGCCAAACCACCTTTGTGCCGTTAAGCACCTCAAACAAGTTGACTTATGAAAATTTTCGCATCGATCATCCTTTTGGCCATTAGCATCTCTGTGTGTGGGCAAGACGACATCTACTCTTCCAACCGCACCGATCGCAAAACTACCTTCCGTCACTCCAACGGGGTATCCAGTTTCAACGTGGAGATGCGTGGCAAGATTGAAATATCCGACAATGACAAAGACATTAAAAGCATGTCGCCCGATGGATACCTGGAGATTACCAAAACAGTCTTTGGAAGCAGGCGCTCCATCGTGATTACGCCCGAAGGCAATGGCCTGAAGCGTGAGTACTACGAGGGCCGTTCTAAAGTGGCTTTTGAACCGGAGGGGCGCAAATGGCTCTCAGAAATTATGCTGGAGTTGGTGCGCACCACTACCATTGGTGCCGAAAGTCGCGTCAATCGCTTTTATAAACAAGGGGGCACCACTTCTGTGGTGAACGAAATCAGGAATTTAGAAAGTGATCATGTGAAGGCACACTATGCTTCGCTGCTGATGAAACAAAATGTGCCAGTAGCAGAATATGGAATGATCGCCAATGGCATATCCGGCACGATAGATTCAGATCACTACATGGCGGAGTTTTTAAAAAACAACGTGGAGAAATTCATGCAGAGCAAACAAGCCACCGAAGCATTATTTGCTGCTACTCGCAGAATGGACTCAGACCATTACAAAACGGAAGTGATCAAGGAGGCATTGCACAGTGGACCTGTGTCCCTGGAAAGTGTCCGGATCATTATGCAGGCTACCGGCAACATGAACTCCGACCATTACAAAACAGAAGTAATGACTTCACTGCTCAGGCAAACGAACCTAACGGATGGCGTAGTAGGTGAGATGATCAACACCACCAAAACCATTGGCTCTGATCACTATCGCAGTGTGGTGCTTAACAAAGCGTTGGCTATGCGTGGACTTTCGGCCGCTTCCTATCAAAAGGCTATTGAATCCATCAAAGACATTGAGAGCGATCACTACAAAGCTGAAGTGCTCACGAACCTATTGCAAAAAAATCTTTCTGCAGAAGCATTGAACAATTTAATTCCAACGATCTCTACCATCGAGTCGGATCACTACATTACCAATGTGGCGAATGAAATTGTGAAACGTCAAATATTGTCAGATGAGTCTTTTCAAAAATTGATGGAGGCAGTGAGCGGCAATGGAAGCGATCACTACATGTCTGTATTCTTACAAACAGCTCTGGAACGACCAAACTTAACAAAGCAAAATATCCTATCTGTATTGCAAGCCACGTCAAAGATTGGCTCGGATCACTATATCACCGAAGTGTTAACAGATGCAGCTTACAAGATAAAATTGATGAACGATGCTTCGTTGAAGGAGGCTTACCGCACGGCAGCCAAGCGGGTTGACTCGGAGACCTACTACGGCCGCATCATTCGGGCGATTGAATAACCAGTTGCGTTTGAGATTCAACCCGATCTTCACCGTCTTCAAAGCGATTGCTTCAAAAAATGATTTCAGTTAGTTCTATGATGACGAAAATCCATATCTTCAAGTCGTCATGCGCCTTCCAACTAGTAACATCCTGCCCGTCATGAGAAAGTATGGGTTGCTTGCCCTCGGTTGTACGGGGCTGGGCGTGTTGCTTTTCGTCTTTATCTACTACAGCGAAAATGGCTCGTTGGCTTCCGCCCGGTTGCTTTGGAAGAAGTATCTAATGTTCATCGCTCTCACAAACGCGATCGGTTTTTCTATTTTTCAGATCGATCGACTGTTCAACCACATCATTGATTGGAAGAATAATTTTCTCGTTCGCTTTATGGGCGGCTTATTGGCGAATATTTTGTTGGTGGCTCTTTTTATCAATTTGACAGGTAACTATTTCTTTGGGTTGACGGCCGAAGAGATACTAAAGCTGACCATCGTCTTTACACTCGTTGTATTTATTTACGAGATATTCTATGGATTGTTTTATTCATACTATCACTATGCCGTCACGCAAGCTGAGCAACTGAAATCGGACAGGTGGCAGCTCGAGTTGCAGTTTGAATCGTTGAAGAATCAAATCAGTCCGCATTACCTATTCAACTGTCTGAACACGGTTTCTTCTCTGCTTTTTAAAGACACACGAGTGGCGGAGGAATTTATTCGCAGAATGGCCGATACGTTTCGCTATGTGCTGTCGCACCAAAAACAAAAACTGGTTTCCTTGCGAGAAGAACTGGAGTTTGTAAAGGCCTATTATTTTTTACTGCAAGTGAGATACGAGTATCACTTAAGGCTCGATATCAATATCCCACAGAATATTCTGGATAGCCAGGTGCCTCCGATGACGCTACAATTATTGGTGGAGAATGCAGTGAAGCACAACAAGATCAGCAAAGAAACACCTTTGTTTGTGTACATCAGCGCACAAGATAATACTCATATTCTGATCTCTAACTCCAAAACAACGGCCGCACAGCCCATCACCAGTTTTCGGGTTGGATTGGAGAACATTCACAAACGGTATCGATTTTTTACCGCGGAGAAAGTCATCGTTAAGGATGATGACAAATTTTTGGTGCAATTGCCCGTGTTGAAAAAAGAAAAACTGAAATTGGCAAGAGCATGAAGAAGATATTTATTCACAATCCCTTTTTCCGCATGCTGGCGCCACCTGTATTTGGTGTGTTTGCCTATCTCATTATTCTTCTGATCAACAATAACGTAGCCCAAATCGCAACGCTTGCTAGCAACCAGGAAGTATATGTCAGCATTGTCTTGAGTCTGATTTCATTTGAGTCGATGCGGTTGACAATTGTTTTGTTGAGTAAGTTTTCAAAAAGTGCTTCGAACCCCATCGCCATTCAAGTGGCAGCCACTACATTGGTGAGCGTGGCGATGGTGCTATTGGCCATCTCGCAGTATTACCAATGGGTCATCGGGTTCGATATCAGTCAACGGGAGCTGTGGATCTTCGGAATTATTTTCGTGCTCACGGCTCTACTGTACAATTCACTGTATGTGGGCAATCAATACCTTCATTTAGAAAACACTCTTCGAATAGAACAAGAGCATAAATTGCGCGAGAGTCTGGAGTTAGAATTTCTATCGTTTCGTCAGGATATCAATCCGGATCTATTATACGATAGCTTGGAAGAATTGATTTTGTGCATCCATAAAAAAACAGACACAGCCGAAGAGTTAATAGATAGCCTGGCCGCTCTGTATCGCTACCAATTGATCCATCGACAAAAAGAGTTTGTGAAACTATCCGAAGAGATTCACGCCATTCAACACCAAATCCGATTGGCGAACCAAAAACATAAAAATGCTATTCGCTGGATCAACAAAATGGAGAACGCGGAAAGAGTTGAATTGATGCCGGGCGCATTGATTACCGCCATAGACAGCGTGCTTCGAAATACGCTCATTTCATCCGATACGCCACTAACACTCATGCTTTCACAAGAAGATGAAGAGTATTTCGTACTACACCATGAACTGAACGACAAACTCCAACTTCATCCAGACAGCCTGGAGGCTTTTCAACGTTTACAGAGATCCTATTCTGTTTATAGCGACCGCCCCTTTGTACAAGTGAAGGCGGGGCGAGAAAATTATATTAAATTTCCGATGATCACCGTAGATCATTCTATTGCTGAACCCGCATGAGCTTGTCGCTAAACATACTGATTGTAGAAGACGAAACCCCAGCGGCCGAAAAGTTGGAGCGTTATCTTCAACGATACAGTACGGATATTAAAGTAAAGGCTGTGTGCGACTCTGTAGAAAATTCCATTGCTTGGCTAAAAGAAAATCAATCATCCATCGATTTGGTTTTTATGGACATTCAACTGAAGGATGGCTTGAGCTTCGATATCTTTAAAGAAGTAGCGGTTCAAAAACCGGTTATTTTTGTAACGGCCTACAATGAATATGCACTAGAGGCTTTTAAAGTAAATAGCATTGATTACCTGCTAAAACCGGTTACGTTCACTGATCTCAGTGCCAGCCTGCAAAAATTTGAAAACCTTCGTGCACAGATGGCGACCACGGAAGCCAAACAAGAGAAAATAAAATCGTTAGCGGAAAGCAGCACCGTTAAAACCTACAAAGAACGCTTTATGGTAAAAGTGGGCGACCACATTCGTTCCATCACAATCGACCAGGTACTTTTCTTCTTTGCAGATGGAAGAGACGTTTACCTGGTGACGACCCAACTTAGAAAATTCATCATCGATTTTACGTTGGAGGCACTGGAAGAAGTATTGCATCCAAAAAATTTCTTTCGGGTGAACCGTTCATATATTGTGCACATCCCCTTCATTCAAGATGTGGTGATGTATTCAAACAGTCGTTTAAAAATATCTACGCAACCTGCCTGGGACAAAGAAATCATTGTGAGCCGCGAAAAGGTGAGCGAGTTCAAAGACTGGTTTGATGGTGTGCATTAGCTGGGGATATAATAAAATGCATTGTCACGCAAAGGCGCAGAGGCGCAAAGTTTGGCCACCTTTCACTTCAAGTTTTTATCGACTTTGCGTGGACGTTACATGAAAGTTCTCAAACCTCTCTACATTCTCTTTCGTCTTTGCGCCTTCGCGTGAAATTTTTCAAAAATGGGTGTACTTTTGATTTCACCACTATTTGCAATGCAAATGTTACCTTTAAATCTACTATTCAAATTTTCGAGCATTTAACGATAAGTCTATTCCCTGCATATGAAAAGAAAAACCGTGTTCACTATCATTATTGCAGTTTTGGGCATATTAGCGTTATACATCCTTAATACACTATACAGTGCTGGTGCTTTCAAAACACTGAAGCCGCACTTAGAAGGAACCATCAAAACGATTTACACCACCATGCCCGGCACAGAAGACATGGATGTCGACTACCAAAAAGGATTATTGTTTATTTCGGCCACCGATCGATGGGAACAATTGAAAGGCAAACCGGTAAAAGGAGGAATCTATCTACTGCAACTTGATTCCGGCATAGCTCCCAGAAAATTACCCACTACCTATAAAGGGGTATTTCGCCCACATGGCATTTCATTTTTCTCGAAAGGGGGTGGTGACTACTTATTCGTAGTAAATCATCCCAGCAATGACGAAAACTATGTAGAGCTATTTCAATTCAGCAATGACACGTTGTTTCACCAAAAATCATTCTCCGATCCCTCCATGTGTTGCCCCAATGATGTGGTGAGCATAGAGACAGACAAGTTCTACGTTACGAATGATCATGGTACGAAAAAAGGAAAAATGCGCATGATGGAAGACTACTTACGAATCCCTTGGTCCTATCTGCTTTACTATGACGGAGCACAATTTAAGAAAGCTTACGAAGGATTGACGTATGGAAATGGGGTGAACGTTTCAAATGATGGAAGCAAATTGTACGTGACGCATACCACCGGAAGAGAGCTTCTCACTTTTAGTAGAAACAAAGAAACCGGTGAATTGAAATTACTTGACAAGTTAAATCTTCAATCAGGTCTTGATAATATTCATGTCGATGATGAAAACAACCTGTGGATTGCCTCTCACCCAAAAATGTTAAAATTCATTGGGCATGCTAAAGATTCAATCAATAAATCTCCGTCTCAAGTGTTTAAACTAATCCCCGCAACAAATGGCACAAACTATATCGTTGAAGAAGTTTACCTAAATGAAGGCGAGCAACTTTCAGGATCCAGCGTAGCGGTTCATTACAAGACTGATTTCTTTGTTGGTGTGGTCTTCGATCACAAAGTGCTACGAGCCACGTTAACAAAGAAGCCCTGAGTAATTGCTCAAAGTGCTGTAAAGAAATACAGACTTGTCTAGCATCGGAAACAACTTACGGCCGGCAACTCACTCTTTTGTATCCATTGACATGCAATGAGAGCGGAGCTGAACTAGTAAGCGATGTGGGTTAAAATCAATTAATTTTAATTCCAATCGAAATTTGAATAGTCGTATTGGTAGTTATGTCTGATTTTTGAACAATCGCTGAAGGATTTGACTTTACTATCTCCGTTAGCCCCCAGTTATATCGAGCGTTAATAACCACCATTCCAAAATCTGCGCCCAATCCACCGACCAATCCAAAGTCAGTCTTGTTCAGTGAAGCAATAACATTTGAGCTCGACCCGCCTGCTGAAAAATTAGCTGACGTGATAATACCTAGTTGGGCTCCAAGTTGCAAAAAGATAATTTTGGTTTCATAGATATTTACCAATACTGGTATGTTGATGTAATTGTAATCAACCTGCCCGCTACTAAATTTCGCTCCTTGCGCTGAATAAAGAACTTCTGGCGCGAGCTTAATGTTTTCTGACAAGTTAATAAGGAGAAAGATTCCTGCATGAAACCCTGGTTTGTACGAATAATCGTCCCCAGATATAGATGAATAATTCAGACCCGCTTTCAATCCAAATTTCTGAGCGCACGCTGACCCAACTCCAACTATAAGAAAGAATAATATCAACACCCGCTTCACTGTAAAACATTTAGAATTTACTGTGCTCTTCAAAATATAAAAAATCTAATCGCACTTTAAGGGACGAATCTGCAAAAAAAAATTACAAACCAAAATGAAAAACCGTTTACATATCTTTCTTCGCTAGTGGTGGAATTACACCCATGTTATACCAGGTAAAAGCATACTGATCAGCTGTTCCTTCTATCGCCTTCGATAAATTGGACGATCCGTGCCCTGATTTCGTTTCAATGCGGATCAGTACTGGATTATCACCGACATGATTTTCTTGCAATACTGCCGCAAACTTGAACGAGTGCGCAGGCACAACGCGATCATCGTGATCCGCTGTTGTTACCATCGTAGCGGGGTAAGATGTATTCGGCTTTAAAGCGTGTACTGGTGAATACTTTTGTAAGTACTCAAACATTTCTTTGGAATCATCAGCAGTACCGTAGTCATAAGCCCATCCTGCACCAGCTGTAAATTTATGATAGCGCAACATATCCATTACCCCCACGGCAGGTAATGCGACTTTCATCAAATCAGGCCGTTGAGCCATCGTTGCTCCAACTAACAGACCTCCGTTAGATCCACCTGAAATCGCTAAGTATTGATTAGAGGTATATTTTTCTGCGATCAAGTATTCTCCGGCTGCAATAAAGTCATCAAACACATTCTGCTTATTCATTTTGGTACCAGCCAGATGCCACTTCTCTCCATATTCGCCACCGCCACGCAAATTGGGCTGTGCATAAACCCCACCGTTCTCTAACCAAACAATACGAGATGTATTGAAAGAAGGCGTAAGGCTAATGCCGAACCCACCGTAAGCATAAAGCATTGTTGGATTTTTGCCATTCAACTCCAACCCTTTCTTATGCACAATAAACATCGGCACCTTTGTTCCATCTTTGCTGGTATAAAATACTTGCTTGGTCTCATAGTCCTCAGGGTTGAAATCAACTTTTGGCTTTTCATAGAGTGTTGACTTACCTGATGCAATATCGTATTTAAAAATAGAAGAAGGATAGGTAAACGAAGTGAAGGTATAGTAAATCTGTTTGTCTGCGACTTTACCCCCAAACCCTCCAGCTGTTCCAATACCCGGTAATTCTACTTCTCTTTCCAGTTTTCCTGCAAAGTCAAATTGCTTAATCAATGTCTTTGCATCTTTCAAATAATTCACAAACATTTTTTTGTTCGCAGTGCCTACACCCTGCATTGCATTGTCAGTTTCGGGTACCAGATCTTTCCAGTTTTCTATTCCAGGCTTTGCAAAGTCAACCGATACAATTTTGTTGTTGGGAGCATTCAGATTCGTCTGGATGATTAGGCGCGAACCATCATTGTCTACCAGATTATGATCATTGTCAAAATTGCCAACTACGGTCACTAATTTTCCTTTAGGATCCTTTAAGTCTTGAACGTATAATTCGTTTCCAGTTGTGCTGGTGGAAGCAGACACAATTAAAAAACGTTCATCTTCTGTTAACCCTGCGCCTACATATCTGCGAGGCGTTTTCTCTCCACCAAAAATCAACTGATCTGTACTTTGCTTGGTGGCCAGTTTATGAAAATATAATTTATGAAATTGTGTCTTCGCAGAGAGTTCGCTGCCTTTTGGCTTATCGTAACTGCTATAATAAAATCCTTCGTTGCCCTTCCAGGCAAGTCCACTAAACTTTACATCCCGCAAGGTGTCTTCGACTACCGTTTTATCGGTCGTCTTTATGACGATCACTTTTCTCCAATCAGAACCGCCTTCCGAAATTTGGTAGGCAGCTAAAGAGCCGTCTTTTGAAAAAGATATTCCCGCCATCGAGGTGGTTCCGTCTTTCGAAAAAGTATTAGGGTCTAAAAATAATTCAGGTGTTCCGTCTTCGCCCTTCTCACGGTATAAGGCACTTTGATTTTGGAGTCCGTCATTCTTGTAGAAGTAATAGAAATCACCTTCTTTAAAAGGCGCGCTGAGTCGTTCGTAGTTATAGAGTGCCTCCAACCTTTTTTTGATTGTCGCTCGGTAGGGAATCTTATCTAGAAACCCAAAGGTGATTTCGTTTTGAGCTTTGACCCAATCGCCTGTCGCCTTGGCCGTATCGTTCTCCAACCACCGATAGGGATCATTGACGGGCGTCCCAAATAATGTGTCGATCGTATTGATTTTTTCAGTTGGTGGATACTTCATGAGTGAAACTTTTTCTTTGGGTGACGAACAACCTGCTAGTAAACCGGTTGCGATGAGCAAAATGGAGATTTTATGCATGGCTATTAATTTTGAAACTACAAGTTAACAATTGGTTGCTATCGGGCAATTGACTTTATTACCAATGATAAATATCAAGTATGAAAGCCCAAAAAACTCTGCTAATCGGAAACATCGTTGCGCTAGCCGCTGTGCTGACTGTTAACGCCTTGGCCAACATTCTGCCGATTAACGGGATGAATACCGGTCAAATCTCCAATTTATATCCAAGCTTATTCACCCCGGCTGGCTTTACTTTTTCCATCTGGAGCATTATCTACTTACTATTGATTGCATTTGCGGTTGGTCAATTTGTAATCAAAGACAAACCGTATTTCAAAGAACTCTCGCTTTGGTTTCTGCTTTCCTGCCTGGCCAATGCCAGCTGGATTTTGGTGTGGCATTATTTATTTACAGCTGCTTCGGTAGTGTTTATGTTGATCTTGTTGTACTCGCTGACGCGGATTTTTCTGCTCCTACAAAGTAATGAGTTTACCAAAACCGAATGGCTAGTGATAAAACTACCCTTTCTATTTTATCTCTCTTGGATTTGTGTGGCCACCATTGCCAATATCTCGACATTATTGATCTCTTTGAATTGGCACGGAGGATTCTTGACAGAAGAATACTGGACGGTTGCTATGATCTGCATCGCTACTTTACTGGGATTGTATATCGCCTTTACATTTAAAGAACCGGCATTTCTCCTTGTGCTAATGTGGGCCTTCTTTGGCATTTACAGCCGCTGGGCAGAAACCGATTATGAATTGATTTCTAATGCAGCCAGAATTGCTGCGATTACACTAGCCGGTGTGTTTGGCAAGCTAATAGTGGATAGCAGGAAGACTTCAAAGGTTTGAACTCCAAAAAGTTGATTCAGAACACAACTAGCTGTTTACCGCTTCGTCCATATCTTTCAATTGAATGGCCAGCGCATGGGTGGATAGATAGATTTCGCGCAGTGACATTCCTAACGAAATGAGAAGTGAAATTAACGAACCGCTAAATATGAATTTGGCAATTAGCACTTCTCCATAGAACAGCGAAAACATACAAAGCACGCTCAAGAACAAAGCAAAAATGCTGAACATTTGCATGTTGCGAATAAGGTGAACCCGAATGCGAAGACTTTTTATTTGATCGACAATTCTTTTGTCGTGATCATCTCTGTACTGTGCTGCGAGCTTTCGGATCAGGCCCGCTACTGCCAAAAATCGATTGGTGTAGGCCAATAAAACTAACGAGACAGTTGGGAAAAGTAATGCTGGGGTCGTGAGGGTAAGTTCCATTCTAGATCCCGGTGCTACTCATTGCCATCGTCTTTGAAATACTTATCCTCATCAAAATCCTTGGGGTCTTTTTTGATAATAGGGCCAATTTCCAAAATCTTAAATTCTGTTCTTCTGTTTCGTTGCCTTCCTTCTGGATTGTCTGTACCATCGGGGTTGGTGTTCCTTGCAATAGGTTTAGACTCACCATAGCCTTTCGCCACCAGTCGCTCAGTAGCGATGCCTTTACGAATTAGGTAGTTCACAGTGGATTCTGCTCGTCTCTGTGATAACTCAATATTGTACACTTCTGAAGCCACGCTGTCGGTGTGCGAGCCCATTTCTATTTTTATCTCTGGATTATCGTTCAAAAGTTCAACCAATTTATCGAGTTCCTTGGCGGCATCTGTTCTGATGTCGGCCATATTGTATTCGAAATAAATATTCTTCAATACGAAGATTTTGTTTTTCTCTAGCCTATCCAGGACTAGGAGAGTATCCAGCGTTACATTTGTCACTAATTCTTTGAGTGACTCAAGCGGTATTGATTTACCAATGGTCGTATAGGGTTGTCGCTTGATGATATATCCATCGTGATCACCCAACAATACGTAGTTTTCATTTTCATACACACGAAACAAAAACTTACCATCGTTACCAGTAACAAATTCCTGCATCACGTCTCCCCCCTGATCTAGCAAACTTACTTTCGTGTCAGCTAAAATTTCCCGGGTGCTGTCCTTTCGCATGTTGTAGGTGATACCTTGTAAAGAGTAATTAACCACCTTTAGATTAGGGTCATCGTTTACAAACGTATACACATCATCATCTCCCTTGCCGCCTTCGCGGTTGGATGTAAAGAACCCGCGATCGGGTTTAAATAAATATATTCCAAAGTCATCGCTGGTCGAGTTCATTGGCTGACCCAAATTCTCTATCTGTGTTTTGCCATTTGCCCGGTTGACAACAAAGACGTCCAGCATACCGTAGCCAGGATGTCCATCGGAAGAGAAATAAAGTCTGCTATTATCGGCCATATAGGGGAAGGTATCATCACCGGCAGTGTTAATGTCGGGTCCCAGATTTTTTATCTTACCAAAACGGCCACGACTATCCATTTGAGCTGAATAGATATCCAAACCGCCATAACCTCCTTTGCGGTTAGATGAAAAGTAAAGTGTTCTTCCATCAGGGCTTAGCGCAGGAGTCGATTCCCAGCTGTTTGGCTGATTGATATTGATCGGAACTGGTTCACCCCATTGTCCGTTGCGAAAACGTGAAAGATAGAGGTCAACATCACTGGCACCCTTTCGCTTGCCGGTATTACCTCTTGCAAAAATCATTAACTTCCCGTCTGGAGTAAATGTTATACATCCTGTGTTCACATCAGAGGCGTTAATCAATTTTGGCAAGGGCTTTAGCGTATTTAACTCCACATTAGCTCCCTTCGTGTCTACCTGATAAATGTCGGTGAAGGGCGTGCCTGAGGCTTCGTAGATACGCGCATTTGATCGGGATGACGCGAAGTACAAAACGCCATTGGAATAGGCGGGTGCATATTCTGCAAAACGGGTGTTCAACGATTCCAATTCCTTCACCCTATAATAACTCTTCTTCTCCGAAAGTTTGTCGAGGTATTGTAACCCTTCCAACTCTTTGCGCGCCCGATCCTTTATTTTCTCATCTTCTGAAGACGATTCCAATTCATCGAGTGTTTTTTTTGCCTCCTCGTATTTTGCGTTGGCCTGAAGTGCTTTCGCATAGTAAAGGAGAACCGAGTCTTTCACAATCCCCGGACCGCCCGCCTTGGCATAATAGGGTTCAGATTCTTTGATTCGATTGGAAAGCCGATACGATTCTGCCACAAAATAATTTGCCTTGCCATTTTTTGGTTGCCGGGCAAGCACTCCCTTGTAATACTTAATTACCTTTTCATACTTGGCGTATTTGAATGCCGTCTTCACCTTTTTCTCTGGACTGCAAGAAAAAAGAAGCAGAAGTAAAATACCAGTGCAAAAACTTACTTTCATCTGAAATATAGGCTTACGAAAACCTGCACGAAATTACGAAATTAAACGTCTATACGGTTAACGATGATTTCGGTAAATATTTTACCAGCCATGACTTTTCTACCGGAATTTCCCACTGTTTTTCGAAGTCTGCTTTGGTAGCCACTAAATTGTTGAAGGTTCTAGTTGCACCGTTCAATTGACCGCTTTCAAAAAGGCTCTTAAGTTCCAATCTTGGAAACAACTTGACCTCACTATTTAAAAGGAAGGCAACTTGAGAAGAGTCCAAAAAATCAACACCTAATTCCGAATGATAGCCTTTCAAAATACGCACAGATCCATCGATGGAACAACCACTGGCGCTGTGCACACCCTCATCCACGCCTACTATGAGGAACTGGTTGTATTCGATCTTAAACGAAGAATGTAAGGCCTGTCCATGCGCCTCCCATTGTTTGCAGAATGCTTGTTGACTGCTGCATACTTCTTCAGCTTCTGCGTCAGTTAATTTACGGCTGGCTTGGTAGACCCAAATTCGAGCATGATCTGGAAGTGAGTGGAATGGGACGTACATCTTGTGTTTGTATAATTTATAAACCCTGTGCCTCTGCAATAAGTTCGGCTAGATCCTTCACGGTTACACCACTCTCTTTTTCTTTGTTCTTCACGCCATCGGTCATCATCGTCATACAAAACGGGCAAGCAACTGCAATGGTTGTTGCCCCGGTTGACAGCGCGTCTTCCGTGCGGGCAACATTGATGTCCTTTTTGCCTTTCTCTGGCTCTTTGAACATTTGGGCGCCACCGGCACCACAACATAATCCTGTGGTACGGCACTTTTTCATTTCTACTAAATCCGCATCGAGGGCTTCAAGTACGCTCCGGGGTGCTTCATAGATGTTGTTGGCCCTACCCAAGTAACAAGAATCATGGTAGGTGATTTTTCTTCCCTTAAACGAACCTCCCTCTGACAACTTAATTTTTCCCTCGTTAATTAGTTGCTGTAGAAAAGTAGAGTGATGGATTACTTCATAGTTACCACCTAATTCTGGGTATTCATTCTTGATGGTGTTAAAACAATGAGGGCAGGCAGTCACAATTTTTTTTACTTGATAGCCATTCAATACTTGAATATTGCTCATCGCCTGCATCTGAAAAAGGAATTCGTTACCCGCTCTGCGGGCCGGGTCACCCGTGCATGTTTCCTCTGTTCCTAGAACCGCAAACTTCACTCCAACTGAATTCAAAATCTTTACGAATGCCTTTGTCACTCGCTTGGCGCGATCGTCAAACGATCCGGCACAGCCCACCCAAAATAATACTTCGGGGCTTTCGCCTTTTGCGGTGAGTTCGGCCATTGTAGGGACATTCATTCTGCGGTTGAATTAGATGATGAATACTTATTTCTCAATTGTCAAATTACTTTTCGTCTTTCGCCCAGTTGAATCGGTCGCTTGGAGAAAATTTCCATGGCGCAAAACTGGTTTCAATATTTTGAAACATGCTGTTCCATTGAGCCGGTGCCCCCGATTCTTCCATCGAAACATACCTCCTCAACTCCAAAATAATCTCCAATGGATTAATCAAAACGGGGCATGCTTCAACACAAGCATTGCAGCTCGTGCACGCATTGATTTCTTCTTTCGTGATGTAGTCACCCAACAGTGATTTACCATCTTGCAAGCCCGGGCCACCGACTGCTACGCTCTTTCCAACTTCTTCCATCCGATCGCGGGTGTCCATCATTATTTTACGTGGTGATAACTTCTTACCCGTCAAATTTGCAGGGCACTCTGACGTGCATCGACCGCATTCGGTGCAGGCGTAAGCGGCAATCAAATTATGTTGCGTTAGATCATTCACATCTTTTGCTCCAAATCGTCCTGGAGTAGCCTGGGCCGGTGGAGCTTCTGTTGTAAGACCAAGCATTGACTTCACTTCGTTGGTAACAACCGGCATATTATTGATATGCCCTTTTGGTTCCAACTTAGCAACGTAGGTATTGACAAATGCTAAAAAAATATGAAGGTGTTTTGAATAGGTTACATACAGCGTAAACCCTAAAATGCCAACAATGTGAAACCACCAAGCAAAGCGCTCAATAAAAACAAGTGTTTTGGTATTGAAACCTTGGAATGCAGGCATCAAATAAGAACTAAAAAAGAGTGAGCCTGTCGACACGTAGTGGTCGTTACGGGTTTGTAGTAATTGATCCGTTGCATTCATGGTCAGTATTGCCACCATTAAAACGAACTCAATTGTCAAAATCAAATTGGCATCTAACCTCGGCCACTGGGTCATTTCAGCGGACTGAAAACGTTCAATTTTCATGACATTTCTTCGAACTAGAAATACCACGCAGGCGAGCAAAACAGCAACGGCTAAAAACTCGAAAATATTCATCAAGACATTGTAACCCCCCCCTAAGTAAGGGGCGAAAACGCGGTGTGTACCGAAAATACCGTCAATAACAAATTCGAGTACCTCCAAATTGATGATCAAAAAGCCGGCATAAATGAGAAAATGAAAAAAAGCAGGAACCAATCGTTTGAACATCTTCCGCTGGCCAAAAGCAACTAAAAGAACATTTTTTATCCTTTGTGAGTTGGAACCACTCACTTTTTGCTCTTTGCCCAACCTGATGTTCGAACTAATCCGAAATACTCGCTTCCGGATGAAAAATCCGGCTATACCTAATACAGCCAAAAAAAGAATTTGTTGAGCTATTACCATGAGTCAAACTTAGGAATTCAATCTCATTAGGGCAATTTAGGCCACACCGAGAATGATAAATAATTTTTGTTGTTTAACCTTTTAAGCAAACGACAGGTTTTCAAATTGACATAATTCTATTACTTTTGTCGCCCCAGACGGAAGGACTGGGTCAATTATTAAGGTGACGTAGCTCAGTTGGTAGAGCAAAGGACTGAAAATCCTTGTGTCGGGGGTTCAATTCCCTCCGTCACCACAATCCTGACAGGTAAAGCCCCGTCAGGATTTTTTGTTTGATGCCGTATGGTTGTCAGAACGCATTCCTACCCAGAGGTAGTAAAGGCAATGAAATTAAGCTAATTCACTAGCTTTATTACACGACCATTAGCCATTGGCTATTGATAAGGCTGCAATGTAGCTAGTTGTCCAGGCGGCCTGGAAATTAAATCCCCCGGTTTCTCCATCAAGGTTCAAAACTTCGCCTGCAAAGTAGAGTCCGGGCATTTTTTTGCTCTGCATCGTTTCCAACTCAATTTCATCCAGATTGACACCTCCGCACGTTACAAATTCCTCCTTAAAAGTAGTTTTGCCTTTAATGTGAAAGGGGCAGCGAATTAAATACTCGATCAGTTTATTGATATCCCTGTTGGAGGCATCACCCCACAACTTCATTTTATCAATCTCCGATAACTCAGCGAGACGTTCCCACAATCTTTGAGGGAGCCCAAAAAAAGGGTTGGTAAAAATTTTTTGTTTCCCATGTTCTGATTTATGTGTTTGAAAAATAGCTCTCACTTCATCCTCACCAAGTTTACCAGTCCAATTGACCAGAGCTGTAAATGTGTAATTCAGTTGATGAAGAAATTCTGCCGCCCAAGCAGAAAGTTTTATAACAGCAGGACCGCTGAGCCCCCAATGAGTAATCAATACGGGGCCTCGTTCACTTAATTTTGTTGTGGCAATCTTTACTTCGGCATCGGGCACAGCAACGCCCATGAGATCTGTAAACCTTTTGCCCGTATCGTTGAACGTGAATAGCGATGGAATGAGCGGATTAATGGTGTGGCCTAGATTTTCAATCCATTGGTAGTGTGAACTCTGAGGATGTCCGCCCATGGCGATCAATACTTTTCGAGCGTGATACATCTGATCATGCGTAGCCGAAATTAAAAAGTGATCGTTTTCCCAACTGAGTTTTTCTACACCGCAATTCGTTTTTATTTGTATGTTGAATTTCTTGACTTCTGAAAGAAAGCAGTCGATGATCGTTTGAGAGTTGTCGGATACAGGAAACATTCGCCCGTCCTCTTCTGTTTTCAAATGAATTCCTAACTGCTCAAACCAATCAACGGTGTTTTTTGCGTCAAATGTTCGGAACAACTTTTTCAACTGCTTTTGCCCACGAGGATAGTGCTGTGATAGAGGCGTGGGTTCAAAACAATGCTGGGTAACGTTGCAACGCCCGCCTCCTGAAATTTTTACTTTAGATAAAAGCTTTGGGGATTTTTCTAGAATAAGGATTTTCAGTTTTGGATTTTGCCGGGCTGCATTGATGGCCCCAAAGAAACCAGCTGCTCCTCCTCCTACTACAATAAGATCAATTATTTTGTGATCAGACAAATTTGAGCGGTTAACGAATGTCGTCTATCAAAAATCTAACACTACTTGATTTCTCAGAATGTCGTCTAGCGTGTCTCTCTTCCGAATTAACTGTGCCTTGCCTTCTAATACCAGTACTTCGGCAGGTCGAAAACGCGAATTGTAGTTAGACGCCATCGAATATCCGTAAGCACCAGCATTTTTTAGCACCAGCAAATCACCTTCTCTCACCTCATTCATTTTGCGATCGGCACCAAAGGTGTCGGTTTCACAAATGTTGCCAACGACAGTATACACTTTCTGCTGTCCATTGGGATTGGAAGTGTTTACAATGTCATGGTAAGCCTCATACATCATCGGCCGAATGAGATGATTGAGGCCTGAGTTTACACCTACAAACGTAACGGAGGGAGTAGATTTTACCACATTGGCATTCACGAATAAATAGCCCGCCTCACTCACTAAGTATTTTCCCGGCTCGATCCACAGTTCCAGCTGCTTGCCGTAACTGTGATAGAATTCTTTAAAGGCTTTTCCCAGCTTCAACCCTAAATCGTAAACATTCGTCACCATGTCTCCTTCTTTGTAGGCGACCTTAAAACCACTTCCAAAGTCAATAAATTTTAAAGCCGAAAAATCCCGTGCAACGCCAAAAAGGATTTCGGCCATTTTCAAAAACACCTCTGTTTCTGTGATCTCTGATCCTGTGTGGATGTGCAAGCCATTAACGGTGATACTATATTGTTGAACCAACTGCATGATCTGAGGCAATTGGTAAACCGAGATCCCAAATTTTGAATTGCCATGGCCGGTGGAAATCTTATAGTTTCCTCCGGCTAAAATATGCGGATTGAGGCGAATACAGCAGGGATAAGTGCTCCCGTATTTTCTACCAAATTTCTCCAGGACAGAAAGATTGTCCAGATTAATATTCAGCCCCAAGTCAACACCAGCAACGATCTCTTCGAAATCTACACAGTTAGGGGTAAACATGATTTCTTCTGGCTTAAATCCAGCATCCAAAGTAATATGTGCCTCTTGAAGCGATACTACGTCCACGCCTGCTCCGTACTTCTTCAATAATTTCAAGATTGAAATATTCGTGAGCGCCTTGGCTGCGTATTTTACTTTTACTTGATTCTCGGAAAAAGCATTCTTTAAACTCTGCAGTTGTTGTATGATCTTCTTTCCATCGTAAACATACAAGGGAGTGCCAAATTCTTTACAAATCTCGGACACATCCAGCCCCTGAATCTGATACTGATTGTTAACTAGCTCCATGCGCAAATGTAAAGCGCAAATATACTCGCTTTGATTGTATAAGCACGGGCGTTTTTTTGCGTTATCTTGCGTCATGGATTTGTTCTTTCGTACCGCTGGGATAGGTGAGCCTCTGGTTATTTTACATGGCCTTTTTGGTTCGTCCGACAATTGGTTTTCATTATCGAAGGTTTTTGCGGAGTCTTTCTGTGTGTACACTATTGATCAACGGAATCATGGCCAGTCTCCCCAGAGTGAGGACTTCAATTATCAGCTACTAGCAGAAGATCTTGAACAATTTCTAGTAAAACACTCCCTCAAAAATCCTATCGTGATCGGCCATTCCATGGGCGGCAAGACGGCCATGAACTTGGCAATTAAAAATCCGTCAGCGATTGGCAAATTGATTGTGGTGGATATAGCACCAAAGTCATACCCTGTCCACCATGATCATATTTTAGAAGGATTAACTTCCATTCCGCTTTCAACGCTTTCGTCCAGAACAGAAGCAGATCAGATTCTTTCTGAATACGTGCCCGAGCCAGATGTTCGTCAGTTTTTGCTCAAGAATTTATCTCGCAATGGGGAAGGTAAATTTGAATGGAAGATTAACTTGGCATCCATTCAAAACCATATCGAAGAAATTGGAATGGGCATGCAATACCAGGGGGTTTTTGAAAAGCCAACCCTATTCATCAATGGTGCAAGGTCAAACTACTTTAAGGCCGGTGATGAAGTCTTGGTTAAAACACTTTTCCCGGCCGCACAGATTGCAACCATTGATGCCAGCCATTGGGTGCAAGCTGAAAAACCCGAAGAATTTGTACGAGTCGTCTTAAATTTTTTGAAAGATTAGCACCGTTCCCTTCCATATTGCCAAACTGTATTTGATACCTAATGTGATTTCAGAGGGTACGCAATTCGATGTAATTCCACCTCATGTGATTAAGGCACTAAAGTCTATATCCCATTTTTTAGTAGAAGATGTGCGCACGGCTAGAAGGTATTTGAGTAGTCTAAAAATTTATGATTCCATTGACCGGCTCCATTTTGAGGTGTTAAATAAAGACACCAAAGAAATAGATCTGGCAGAAATGATGAAGCCACTATTGTCGGGCAATTACATGGGCATTATTTCCGAATCTGGCTGCCCCGGAGTTGCCGACCCGGGAGCAAAGGCCGTGGCGTTTGCTCACCAAAGAAACATTCAAGTCATTCCATTGGTGGGCCCCTCCTCTATTTTACTGGGGTTGATGGCTTCGGGTCTTAACGGTCAAAAATTCGCTTTTCATGGGTATTTGCCTATCGATGGCAAGGAGGCCATTAAAACAATAAAAGATCTTGAACGCGAATCAAAGCAAAAACAGCAAACCCAGATTTTCATCGAAACGCCCTTTAGAAATAATCAAGTTTTCGATCACTTTCTGAATTCACTTGATCAAGACACTCTGCTTACGATTGCGATCGATATAGCCGGAGACAAAGAAAATATTCGAACCAAATCGGTTCGGGACTGGAAGGCCTTTAAGCCTGTCCTGCCAAAAGCACCCTCTATTTTCTTGTTTGGCCAAACGATTTGAAAGGGAGGTCAACTCTCCGATAATCAAATTAATTCCTATTTTTGCGGCTCATAAAAAACAAACCAAAAATGGCTTATTTATTCACTTCCGAATCAGTTTCCGAAGGGCATCCCGACAAAGTTGCTGATCAAATCTCAGACGCGCTGATTGACTATTTTCTTGCCTATGATGCCAACTCCAAAGTAGCCTGCGAAACATTGGTTACCACAGGTCAGGTTGTATTAGCTGGCGAAGTAAAGTCAGAGGCATACCTGGATGTACAAGACATAGCGCGCGAAGTGATTCGCAAAATAGGTTATACTAAGAGTGAATACATGTTCGAGGCGAACAGCTGCGGAATTTTTTCGGCCATTCACGAACAATCTGCCGACATCAACCAAGGTGTTGAACGCAAGAAAAAAGAAGATCAGGGTGCCGGGGATCAAGGTATGATGTTCGGTTATGCCACCAACGAGACAGACAACTTTATGCCGCTTCCCCTTGAACTGGCGCATCTATTGTTGCGCGAGCTTGCTGTTATTCGCAGGGAGGGGAAAGTGATGACTTACTTACGACCAGATGCAAAATCGCAAGTGACTATCGAGTATAGCGATGATAACAAGCCTCAACGTATTGATGCCATCGTCATTTCTACTCAACACGATGACTTCGCGAAAGATGCGATTATGTTAAAGAAGATCAAGGATGATATGATCAACATTCTTGTTCCGCGCATCATGAAGAAGTTGCCTAAGCGCGTACAAAATCTTTTCAACACCGATATCAAGTATTTCATTAACCCTACCGGAAAATTCGTAATTGGCGGGCCACACGGAGACACTGGCTTAACGGGTAGAAAAATTATTGTAGATACCTACGGAGGCAAAGGCGCCCATGGTGGAGGTGCATTTTCCGGAAAAGATCCGAGCAAAGTCGATCGCTCAGCAGCATATGCAACTCGCCACATTGCTAAGAATTTAGTAGCTGCAGGTGTTTGTGACGAAGTACTGGTTCAAGTTGCCTATGCGATTGGTGTAGCAAAGCCTGTAGGTTTGTATGTAAACACACATGGAACCGCCAAGGTAAGTATGACCGATGGAGAGATTGCTAAAAAAATTGAAAAAGTGTTTGATATGCGCCCTTACTTTATTGAAGAGCGCTTTAAGTTAAGAACTCCAATCTATTCTGAAACCGCTGCCTATGGCCACATGGGGCGTGAGTCGAAAGTAGTTGAGAAGATTTTCAACAAAGGCAAGAAGAGTGAAAAACGTGTCAAAGTTGAGCTTTTCCCGTGGGAAAAGTTAGACTATGTGGAGCAACTAAAGAAAGCGTTTAAGATTTAACTGGCTGTTGCCTGGTCATCAAAGTAGCCGATGAATTGGTCATTGCCGAATTGGCAGATCGATTCATCGGCTTACTAATTTTAGACAGTCATAATTTCCGCTTCCTTTTTTCGTAGGAAGGCATCAATCTTCAGCATGAACTCATCCGTAAGTTTCTGCACTGTCTCTTCTGCATTTTTTACATCATCTTCAGAAACCCCCTTTATTTTTTTTAAGCTTTCGTTCGTCTCTTTGCGGATACTACGAATACTAACTTTGCCCTGCTCGCATTCGTGGCTAACCTGTTTTACCAATTGCTTGCGTCTCTCCTCGGTAAGCATTGGTATGTTGATAATAACTTGTTGCCCATCATTTTGAGGTGTCAAGCCGAGATTTGCGTTAATGATAGCCTTCTCAATTTCCTGGATCAATCCCTTCTCCCACGGCCGGATGAATAGTGTTCGGGCATCAGGAGTAGTGATTGACGAAACCTGGCTAAGAGGGCTCATCGCACCGTAGTAGGATACCAATAAGCCGTCAAGCATTGACGGATTTGCTTTACCTGCTCTTATTTTACTCAATTCGAGTGAGAGGTGATTGAGTGCCTTGTTCATTTGATCCTTGGCCTCGTCTAAATAGAGTTCAATTTCTTCCATACGTCATTTTTGATTTAAGAATTATGATCTTAGATTTAGATAGGTCTTCTAATCATTTTCAAATCAATGAATTTTCAAATTAACTAATTAGTGTTCCCGCTTCTTCGCCTTGTGCTATCTTCAGAAGATTCCCTTTTTTGTTCATATCGAAAACAATGATGGGCAGTTTGTTTTCTTGACAGAGTGTAAAGGCTGTCATATCCATAATATTCAAGTTCTTTTCATAAGCTTCCTGAAAGGAAAGTGTTTTGTAGCGAACGGCATCCGGATATTTTTCCGGATCTTTTGTGTAGACGCCATCTACTCTTGTTCCTTTTAGCACAACATCTGCCTGAATTTCAATCGCACGCAAACTAGCCGTTGAATCGGTAGTAAAATAAGGGTTGCCTATGCCCGCCCCAAAAATTACAATTCTATTTTTCTCGAGATGACGAATAGCTCGTCTTCTAATAAAGGGCTCGCACACTTGCTCCATCTTGATACCGGCCAACAGCCTTGTATATAATCCGTGTCGTTCCAGTGCGCTCTGTAAAGCCATTGCATTAATTACGGTGGCCAACATCCCCATGTAATCGCCTTGCACCCTATCAATTCCAAGAGCCTCAGCCTGCCCCCCTCTAAAAATATTTCCTCCTCCTATCACAATCGCTATTTGCACCCCTTGATCTTTGAGTGCTTTGATCTCTGCTGAATATTGCTCGAGCACTGCTGGATCAATATTGCTGTTTTTAGAGCCCATTAAGGCCTCTCCACTCAATTTAAGAACAATGCGTTTGTATTTCATTTGTGTTTTGTAGGGGCTAAAACCTCGTAAATATGCATTGATTTTTAGAATTTCCCAGAGGGGTAAAATCAACTATTTTCTTTGCAGCCGGATCAATTGTTCTTTCCAGACAAGCTTACCTCGTTTGTTCTCCAGTTCTTTTCTAACCATAATATTTTCTGTAGCACTTACAAACAACCTGGTCGTCACAGAATCAAATTCTACGGCATCATAAAACTGACGTTCGAACACAAAAACCGAATCAACCGAGAGGGTTGAAGTCAATTGCAAGCGAGGCAATATCTCACGAATGCACATTTGATATTTTCCTCTTTCATCTTCACCATCCCTGCAAAAACCCGGTTTATTCAATTCGAATAAATCATTATTTATGAAGAGCAAATTTCTCTTGCGATAGATGGAAACTACCTTAATAGCTCCTTCTAACTCTTTTTCGTTTTCGATCGAGGCCCATCCTTTCAGTTGATTGCCGGTAAACTTCTTGACGATAAGAGAGTACTCAGTTGGCGCAGCCCCGGCACTTTCCCGCAAATAGGTTGCTTCTTGAAGGCCGATCACGCCTTTGCTGAGATAAATGAGTAAAAACGGAATAAAGAAGAATGAAAATAATAGGTAAGAAAAACCAACGAGACGATACCTCAACGTTAACCTGCCAAGCCCATTGGCTAGTCGCAAGGGTAAATCTTTCAGGTACGGAATCGGGAGAAAAATCAGCACGCCAATAAAGTTGAAAAGGAAATGAGCAATAGCTATACTGATTGCAGCATTGGAATTAAATGTAGCCGCAATAAACGCAGTGATGGTTGTTCCAATATTAGCACCTAAAATAAACGGCACTGCTGACTTTAACTTCACTACCTTTTTTGCAACCAGTGGAACAACCAACGAGGTGGTGACAGTGCTAGATCTGATGGCGGCTGTGGTGAGTAATCCCCAGGTAAATGATTTCAGTGTATTCTTAAAAAAGAAACGTTGAAATTTTTCTGGAGAGCCAAAACCTAAAATGTTTGTAATTACTTTCCTAAAAAAAAGAATCGATCCAAAGAGTAAGACAATGGAAAAAATTCCTAGCACAAAACCATTGCCGATGGTTTCCGTCAACAAAGAAATAATCCACTCAAACCGACCGCCCAAAAAGGAAAAATTCACATGAATGGTGCCGGAAGGCTCATGGAAAAAATTAGTGGCAATACTTTTCGACATCCCCGATAGAAATCCAAAATAATACTCAAGCGGAAAAAGAATTACGGTCGTTAGGATGTTGAAAAAATCATGGTAGGTTCCGGCTGCTACTGCGCGCCTGAATTCCTTTTTCTTGGTTATAAAACCCAAAGAAACAATGGTGCTGGTGATGGTCGTTCCAATGTTGGCGCCCATGATAATCGGGATAGCTGCTTGCAGTGAAATAGATCCGGATGCAACCAACGCCACGACCATCGAGGTGGTGGCCGAGCTGCTTTGGATAATGGCAGTTACCAGCAGCCCTATAAACAAACCAGTAAATGGATTTGAGGTTGCCAACAAAATGGTCTCTGTTGCAACCTTTCCCAACTGTTGCAACGATGCAATCATCAGGTCAAGGGAGAACAGGAAAACGAGCAAAGCGGCAAGAATGTAGGCCGCATTTCGGAGGTAAATTTTCCAAGGGTGTAATGCGCTTGGCTCTTGTTTTTCTGTAGGTGTGATTTCCTCCATGCTTATCGAGTAAATATAAGCAGTAGTGGAATAATACGTTCGATTGGTAACTTTAATTTAATCCGCAATCGCCAATGACCTCGACAATTATGCTCTGAGTTGGGCAATGGCCATCCAAGCCATCAGTCCAGGAGCGAGCGTCAATGCATCTTCATCTATATCAAACGTAGGTGTGTGAACGTAAGATGTTATCCCCTTTGACTCGTTTCGGGTGCCAAGGCGATAGAAGGAAGCCGGTATAACCTGAGAATAATAGGCAAAATCCTCCGAGCCTAATGTGAGGTCAATGTCGACCACATTTTCCTTTCCCACATATTCTTCCGCAGCTTGTTTAATTGACCTTGTTAGCATTGGGTCATTTTCCAGGCAGGGATACCCGTGGTGAATATCCACCTCACACTCCCCGCCCATTCCTTCTGCAATGCTTTCTGCCATTTTTTTGATTTTTCGCAACCCTTCTTCACGCCAGCGTTCATCCAAAGCCCGGAATGTTCCAGCAATGTTTACCTCATCGGGAATGATATTAGTTGCTCCGTCTGCGGTGATCTTTCCAAATGTTAGTACAGTAGGATGTTTGGGGCTTGCATTTCGGCTGATGATTTGCTGCAATGCAATGATGATGTGGGAAGCTATAACTACCGGATCGATTGTTAACTCGGGTGTGGCACCATGTCCTCCTTTGCCCACCACGCGTAAATAAATTTCATCGCTGCTGGCCATATACTTCCCCTCGCGAAAGCCGATTTTACCAACCGGTAGTAGTGGAAACACATGCTGACCAAGAATGGCTGATGGCGCAGGATTTTCCAGTACACCCTCCTTAATCATGATAGAAGCGCCACCTGGATTCTTTTCTTCCCCTGGCTGAAAAATCAGCTTGACGGATCCTTCAAATTGATTTTTAATTTCATTCAATATTTTGGCAGTTCCAAGCAACGAGGCAGTATGCACATCGTGACCGCAGGCATGCATGACTCCTTTGTTGGTTGATTTGTACTCTTTGGAATTGATCTCTTGAATCGGTAACGCATCAATATCCGCGCGTAACGCGATGATCTTTTTAGTTGGATTTTTACCTTCAATAATGGCTACCACCCCGGTTCCTGCTATACCCTCATGGACCTGTATCCCAAAAGAAAGAAGCTGCTTGGCAATAAACTTGGCCGTATTATACTCTTGATAGGAAAGCTCAGGATGGGCGTGCAAATGCCTTCTGAAAGAGACTACCTCATTGGCATAAGCAGAAGAGTACTGTTGGATTTCTTTGAGAAGGGACATAAAACAAAAGTAGAGAAACGAAAAGCTATTTAATCATAATTCGTTCCGGCACTAATATCGCATTGGCAAAAACCCTCTTTAGCCGATATAGATCCCTTTGCGCTTCCAAACGGGTAAAATACTTGCCGACCGTTACTCTAAATTTGGGCTGCTGATATTGCACATTGGCTTTTAAATCCGGTATAAGCTCGGACATCTTCGTTTTTGTGTTTAATGCCTCTTCTTTCTTCTGACCGGAATAAATTTGAATGGTATGACCATCAACAAATTTTCTGGTGAGGTTGAATTTGTCAATGCTATCTAATATCGCATCTACTTTTTCGTTCACTGCGAACTGAACCGGCACTGAGGGAGCCTGGCTCTTGACTCGTAGACTATCTTTTGGACTAATCGTTTCAACATTTACTTTCGGCCGAAGTGAGCTAAGGTCTTCATAGTACGGCTTTGTGGGTCGCTGCGCTTGGCAAGAGGTGATCCACAAAAAAAAGAAGATAGAAGTCAGAATGTGGAAGTCAGAAACGGAGATTCCAACTTCTGACTTCTGACTTTTGACTTCTATTTTTCTGTATCCTGTGTTCATTGCTCAATGACAATACATCTCCCCGCTTGAATATCTTCTTCAACTTTTTTGTATTTCACATCTTTTAACACGCGTCCATCGGGATATTGCACTGTCACCTTATCATTTCTGCCAGCTATCTTTTCCGACTTTACAGGCATTACCTTCTCCTCCGTCTTTTGTTGCTGAGGTTGTGTTCCTCCTCCTTGTAGTAAAGAACGTGATTCTTCTTTTTGTTCGCTTAGCCGCTGGCGCTTTTGCGCCCTCGCTTCCTGCACCTGGTCTGAATCTTGAACCGGAATGTCACCTTTCATTAAAAAGGAGGCTGTCTCTTCATTCACCTTAGCAATAAATCGTTTGAATGCCTCAAACCCCTCGAACTTGTAAATTAACAATGGATCTTTCTGTTCATAGACAGCGTTTTGCACTGACTGCTTTAGATCATCCATATCGCGTAAATGTTCCTTCCACTGCTGATCAATAATAGCCAGCGTGATCATTTTTTCCATCGCCTTGATCAGTTCGCTATTCTTTGTCTCCACACACTTTTTCAAGTTGGCAGCAACTCCGATTTGCTTAGTGCCATCTGTAAATGGAATCAAAATATCCTGAATAGTGGCGCCACGTGTTCGGTAGATGTCATTGATAAACGGCAACGCCTTTTCAGCCGCGATTTTATTCTTGTGGGTATACTGCTTCAAGGCCTCATCATACAATCGCTCACTGATAACCGCTTGGTCTAACTTCGCAAACTCATCAGCGGTTATAGCGAAGTCTACACCTAATGTTCGCAGTGCATTGATTTTGAAATCCTCGAGATTCTCTGCTGCTTTACCATTGGCCACCACGTCATCGCACGTATCAAAAAGCATGGTGAGAATATCCAGTTGCAGGCGTTCTCCGAAAAGAGCATTACGTCTTCTCTTATAAATAACTTCCCGTTGTGAGTTCATCACGTTGTCGTATTCCAACAAGCGCTTACGAATACCGAAGTTGTTTTCTTCTACTTTTTTTTGCGCCCGTTCAATTGAGCTCGTGACCATGGAATGCGAAATCACTTCACCCTCTTTCAACCCCAACCGATCCATGATACGCGCAATGCGTTCAGGCATGAACAACCGCATTAGGTTGTCTTCTAGCGAAACGTAAAACTGTGACGAACCAGGATCGCCTTGACGACCAGACCGGCCCCTTAACTGCCGGTCCACCCTACGTGATTCATGCCGCTCAGTGCCTATGATAGCAAGACCACCCGCGGCACGAGACTCCGGTGTGAGTTTAATATCCGTACCGCGACCCGCCATGTTGGTGGCAATGGTCACTGTTCCAGGCTTACCGGCTTCTGCCACAATCTCAGCCTCGCGCTGATGTTGCTTGGCATTCAGCACCTGGTGCTTTATTTTTTTCATGGTGAGCAATCGACTCACCAATTCTGAAATTTCAACCGAGGTAGTTCCCACTAGCACAGGCCGCCCAGCTGCCGTCAGTTTTACAATTTCTTCTACAACGGCATTGAACTTTTCGCGCATGGTTTTGAAGACTAAATCGTCTTGGTCCTTGCGGGTGGCTGGCTTATTGGTTGGTATTACAACTACATCCAACTTATAGATATCCCAAAGTTCGCCCGCCTCTGTTTCAGCTGTTCCAGTCATACCGGCCAGCTTATGATACATGCGAAAATAGTTTTGCAATGTAATGGTGGCATAGGTTTGTGTGGCGTCCTCTACCTTTACATTTTCCTTTGCTTCAATGGCCTGGTGCAATCCATCCGAATATCTTCTGCCGTCAAGCACGCGGCCTGTTTGCTCATCGACAATTTTCACCTTCCCATCCACAATGATGTACTCGGTATCCTTTTCAAAAAGTGTATACGCTTTTAATAGTTGGTTAACGCTATGAATGCGCTGCGACTTCGTAGAATAATCACGGATGAGTTCTTCCTTTTTTTGAAATCGCTGTTCATCGGTAAGTGCGGCATCCTTCTCTAGCTTATTCAACTCAATACCGATTTCTGGCATGATAAAGAACTTTGGATCTTCTCCCTCACCAGTGATTAAATCAATTCCTTTTTCAGTCAGGTCTACACTATTGTCTTTCTCATCGATCACAAAATACAAAGGCGCATCTGCCACTGGCATCTCCTTCTTGTTGTCTTGCAGATGGAAATTTTCTGTTTTCTGTAAGATTGATTTGTTACCCATCTCACTCAACATCTTGATGAGTGGCTTATATTTCGGCATCGCCCTGTATGCTCTAAACAAAGACAAACCTCCGTCTTTTTCCATGCCGTCAGCGATCTGCTTCTTCGCATCGTTGAGATACTGATTGACTAACTTTTTCTGAGCTTCTACCAACTTATTGATCCGTGGTTTAAGGTCATAAAACTCGTGTTCGTCACCGCGCGGCACGGGACCAGAAATGATCAGAGGCGTACGAGCCTCATCGATCAAAACACTGTCAACCTCATCAACCATGGCATAGTGATGACCTCGCTGTACCAATTCCTCGGTCTCTCGCGACATGTTATCGCGCAGATAATCAAATCCAAATTCGTTGTTGGTTCCGTAACAAATGTCAGCTCGGTAAGCATCGCGTCTGGCTATCGAGTTGGGTTCATGTTTGTCGATACAATCCACCGACAAACCATGAAACTGAAAAATGGGCCCCATCCATTCACTATCACGCCTCGCCAGGTAATCGTTGACTGTAACGATATGAACACCTCTTCTGGCTAGCGCATTCAAGAATGCCGGAAATGTTGCTACTAACGTCTTTCCTTCACCGGTTGCCATCTCGGCCACCTTACCTTCATGTAATGCAATACCACCGATGATCTGCACTTCATAATGCACCATATCCCAGGTGGTGAGGTTTCCGGCAGCCATCCACTGACGGCTCCATTGTGCCTTGTCACCATTTATTTTAACATTGGCATGCTTTGCTGATATAAGCCGATCAAATTCAGTGGCAGTGACTTCCAGGTATTCATTATCCTTAAACCTTCTGGCTGTCTCGCGAATAATGGCGAAAGCGCGAGGTAATACCTCTACCAAAACCTTCTCTAATTCTTTATTGCGATCCTTTTCAATCTGATCAATCTGGTTGAAAATGGCTTCCTTCTCGCTAATGTCTTTGTCAGGGTCATCGGCAATTTGCTTGTGCAATGCTGCCAACTGATCATCGATCGATTTGAGTTTTTGATTAATCTCTTCCTGGATAGATTGTGTACGAGCTCGCAACTCGTCATGTGTGATAGAGATCAGCTTTTCGCCTTCCTGTTTGGTTGCCTCTACGAGCGGCATCATCCGCTTAATATCCTTCTCTGACTTGGTGCCAAATAGCTTGGCGATAAGTTTTAACATAAAATGGTCAATGGTCGATGTAAATAGTCAATTTTCGCCCTCGCAAAAGGCTTCAAAGTTAATGGAATTTGGGGTGCAATTATAGTTCCAAGATGCCCTCAAACACCTTTTTGGCAGGCCCAATCAGATAAACATCTGTAAACAAGCCATCCTGACTTGATTTGAACTCAACGGAAAGCAAACCGCCTAGTGTCTGGATGCTGACTGGGGACGTATACCCCTGAAATGATGAAGCTAAAGCCGCGGCTGTTGCCCCAGTTCCACATGATAATGTCTCATCCTCTACTCCTCGTTCATAAGTCCGTACAAAAATAGTGTTGTTTGGTAAGAGTTGCACGAAATTCGCGTTAGTGCCGCCCGGTTTAAATGGTTCGCTGAATCTGATTTTCCTTCCTTCTTCAACCACGGGGAAATTGTTTGTTTCGTCAACAATTTGTATCAGATGCGGAGATCCAGTATTGATAAAAATGTTTTTCCCAATACTTCTAGTCTCTTTAACATCATTCATCTTAAGCCGGACGATATGATTGGAAAGCAAGTTCGCTTCATGCAAACCATCGTAAGCATTGAACGTGGCGTGACTCTTTATCATTCCCAACTCTGATGCCATCGTTACTGCTGCCCTGCTTCCATTGCCACACAAGCTAGGTGTGCCATCGTTGTTGAAATAAATTAAATTGAAATCATACGTGGGGTGTTTTTCGATCAGCATCAGTCCGTCTGCCCCAACCCCAAACTTTCGATCACAAATTCTTTTTACTTGATCTTCTGAAAATGAATATACCCCTGAACGATTGTCGATGATGACAAAATCGTTTCCCGTGGCTTCGTATTTTTGAAAAGGTATTTTCATCAGTTAAAATGGGGGTAGTAAGCTGGATAATGGATATCAGGAACGTTGAAGAACGTCCAGTATCTAATTCATTTTACTTCTTCATAGTCGATATAATCGCCCCCCTTAATGGTGCCATTTCGCTTCTCCTTCTTTGCATCTGTAGATTGGGTATTTTCCGGTTTTCTGTATTGTGTCCGTGACTGTTGCGAAGCTGCGCCCGCCCGAAAGAACAACCCTCCGATTTTATAAAAAACATAGGCGATAATCCCGAGGCTAAGAAGGAACTTGAACATAGTCGAATTTCTTGAATGCAAAGACAAAAATAACAATAGAATTAGAAGAACGGAAAAAGTGCTCTTCCGGTTCGATTTGGACTGCTAAAAACCCAAAGAATGAAACCTCTAAAAAAGAGGTATTTCTATAATCAGAATCCAAAACTAAGGTTGAACGACCCTATTCAACAATGGACAATTCACTATTTGATTTCCTATCTTTAATTGCAAATAGAAAAAATATGCCTTCGATTGACTGGAAAAAAGAACTCAAACCATTGATCAAAAAATATGGGGGTCGCCAACATCCTCTTGCCTATCGAAACGTCTTTGAATTAGTTGTCATGGTTATTCTTGCCGCTCAGGATGCTGATCGCAACATTAACAAAATTGCACCTGCCCTTTTCGATGCGATCCCGGACATCAAAGCGCTGGCAAACGCTAGCGCGGAAGACGTCTACCCTTTTCTAAGCAAGGTTCGAAACTTTAGAAATAAAACAAATTGGTTGCTGGAGTTAGCCAAGACCGTAAAAGAAAACAAAAACATCCCTAAAACCTTAGAAGAGCTGACAGCATTACCCGGAATTGGTCGAAAATCTGCTAATGTGATCATGAACAAATTGGGGCTAAAACCAGAAGGCGTCATTGTCGATCTTCACGTAGTGCGCGTTGCCCCCAGATTGGGAATTGCGCAGGGAACGGACCCCAAGAAGTTGGAAAAGCAGTTGATGGAAAGGATCGATTCTAAAGACTGGGGAAAGGCAGGAATGGCGATTTCATCTCTCGGAAGAGAAACTTGCCGACCAACCAACCCGAAATGTGATGAGTGTACAATGAATGCTATTTGCCAATTTCATAAACAATAGATCGACTGTTGATAAGCAGAGGCAAAAATTTCAGTCCTGTGAAGTTGTAGAAGGCCTACCGTTTTTTCTTTGTGCATCAGAAGCTTCTTTCATTTTTTGAAAAGCCTCGGATTTAGAAATCGGCCTTGAATTTTCTAAAAAATGTTTCCAGACCTTTTCTTTGTCTTCTACATCAAACGGATTTGGTGGAATGTTGGATATACTGTTCTGAATCATATGCCAAAGATGCAAAAAAAATTAGCCCTTACAGTAGTTTGATTCTATTTCGCTTTCATTGGCAACCTTCATTTGAAGAATTTGCCTTTTATTCTCTATAAGCCTAGATGCTATCAGCAAAATCCTCTTCTTACTACTATAGCCCGTTTCTACGTTATAGAACAATTCTTTTGGGTATCCTTCTACCTCCTTTAACCTCGACCTTTCATTTTTCAATACACTAACTATTTCTGCTAGCGAGATACCGTCTGGATCAGTTGAGAAATTTATTTCAGAAATATCAAGATCTAAATCCATGCTTATCGGCTCAAATACAGATTCCGCTCGTTGTAAATATTCAAGAAGTAATCATCCATTAAATCGTCAATGAAATAAATCGCCTCACCCGTAGATTTCATCTCTGGGCCAAGTTCTTTGTTCACTTCAGGGAATTTGCTAAATGAGAAAACGGGAACCTTTATCGCATACCCTTTTTTAGTTGGATTGAAATTGAAATCACCTACTTTCTTCTCGCCCAACATTACTTTGGTGGCATAATTCACGTAAGGCTCATCATATGCTTTGCAAATAAAAGGAACCGTGCGAGATGCCCGGGGATTTGCTTCAATAATGTAGACTTTGTCGTTTTTGATGGCGAATTGAATGTTAATCAAGCCGACTGTTTTTAGCGCAATTGCAATTCGTTTGGTATAGGTTTCTATTTGCTTGATGACGAAGTCGCCCAGGTTGTAGGGCGGCAACACTGCATATGAATCACCGGAATGAATACCCGCAGGCTCAATGTGCTGCATAATCCCAATGATGTAGACATCTTCTCCATCACAGATCGCATCTGCCTCTGCCTCGATGGCACCATCAAGGAAATGATCTAACAATACTTTATTTTCGGGAAGGTGTTTCCAAATATCCAGAATATGGTTTTCAAGTTCGGTTTCGTTGATCACAATTTTCATACTCTGACCCCCCAGCACGTAAGACGGGCGAACTAATAATGGAAAGCCAATGGTCTTTGAAACTTCGAGTGCTTCATCCGCATCCGTTGCAACTCCAAAGGTCGGATATGGAATATTGAGATCTTTTAACAGCGTTGAAAAACTTCCGCGATCTTCTGCCAGATCAAGTGCCTCATAAGAAGTACCCATAATCCGGACCCCATACTTACTCAATTTTTCAGCCAGTTTTAAAGCTGTCTGTCCTCCTAGTTGTACAATTACACCAACCGGTTTTTCGTGTTGAATAATATCCCACAGGTGTTCCCAGAATACCGGCTCGAAATAAAGTTTATCGGCAATATCAAAATCGGTGGAGACCGTTTCCGGATTGCAATTAATCATGATGGCTTCATACCCACATTCTTTGGCTGCTAAAATTCCATGCACACATGAATAATCAAACTCAATTCCCTGGCCAATGCGATTGGGGCCAGAGCCCAAGACAATAACCTTCTTTTTATCTGACGGGATGGATTCGTTTTCCGTATCGAACGTAGAGTAGTAGTAAGGCGTCTTTGCTTCAAACTCAGCCGCACACGTATCCACTAACTTGAACACTCGATTGATACCCATCTCTCTTCTCTTCAAATGGACTTCGCTTTCGAGGCAATCCATCAGGTGAGCTAACTGGCGATCAGCATATCCTTTTTCCTTTGCCGTGCGCATTAAATCCACTGGGATGTTATCAAGGCTATGTTTTTCAATTTCGTTTTCAAGCTCGATTAAATCCCAAATCTGTTCTAAAAACCACTTGTCGATTTTTGTCAGATTTTGAATTGTCTTCATAGAGATCCCCAGCTTCATCGCATCGTAAATGTGAAAAAGACGATTCCAACTCGGGTGCTCCAGGCTATACAAAATATCCGCTTGCTTGGTCAATTCTTTTCCATCCGCACCGAGTCCGTTTCGTCTGATCTCCAAACTCTGACAAGCCTTTTGTAGCGCTTCCTGAAAATTTCGACCAATACCCATTACCTCGCCCACGGATTTCATTTGCAATCCAAGCTTGCGGTCTGCACCTGGAAATTTGTCAAAATTCCAGCGAGGAATTTTCACGATCACATAATCCAACGCTGGCTCGAAGTAGGCGGTCGTTGTGCCCGTGATGGCATTTGACAGCTCATCGAGGTTATAACCAATCGCCAGTTTCGCGGCTATTTTTGCAATGGGGTATCCTGTCGCTTTCGAAGCGAGAGCAGATGAACGAGAGACGCGGGGGTTTATCTCAATCCCAATGATATCGTCATTATCTGGATTCACTGAAAATTGGACGTTACAACCTCCGGCAAATTGGCCTATGCCATTCATCATTTTTATCGCGAGATCACGCATGCGCTGGTAGACGGTGTCAGGCAAAGTCATGGCAGGAGCCACCGTGATGGAATCACCTGTGTGTATACCCATCGGATCAAAATTCTCAATCGAACAAATAATAATCACGTTGCCGATTCCATCACGCAGCAACTCCAATTCGTACTCCTTCCAGCCCATAATGCTTTGCTCCACCAATACCTCATGGATAGGCGAAGCCTGCAATCCTCTATTCAACGCGTGGTCAAAATCTTCTGCCTTCTGAACAAAACCGCCTCCGGTGCCTCCCAATGTAAAAGATGGACGGATCACAAGTGGAAATCCAATTTCCTGTGCTATTTCCTTTCCCTTCAAAAAAGAAGTGGCCGTTGCGCCCTTACAAACACCGACATTAAGTTCAATCATCTTCAATCGAAACTTCTCACGGTCTTCCGTGGTCTCGATCGCCTTGATGTCAACCCCAATTATTTTTACACCATAATGCTCCCAAATCCCTGCTTTATCACAGTCGATACAAAGATTCAACGCGGTTTGACCACCCATCGTAGGCAGCACAGCATCTACATGATGTTTCTCGAGTATTTCCTTTATGTACTTCTTCTCCAAGGGTTTAAGGTAGACATGATCGGCAGTCACCTTGTCCGTCATAATAGTTGCCGGATTGGAGTTGATTAATATTACTTCGATGCCCTCTTCGCGTAGTGAACGAGCGGCCTGCGACCCTGCATAGTCAAATTCACATGCTTGGCCAATGATAATTGGCCCACTTCCGATGATGAGGACTGAACGAATACTGCGATCTCTTGGCATGGATGGGTTGGATAAATCGAGCCTGCCTGCTCCGCCAAATGGCGGATTCGGCAAAGGCAGGCAAAAATAAGAAGGTTGAGAACCCAATCCTCTCATTTTGAAAATTATATTCTTGAAAATCTAGAGAAATAAAAAAGGAGGCCTAGACCTCCCTTTTTGATGCTGGCTATCGATCAATCAATTCAATTTGAAAAACTTTTTTGTGATGATTGATCCACCTACTTCTGCTTTAATAATATAGAGACCACCGGGAAGGTCACCAACCAAAAATTCCTTCTCAACTGACTTTGCAACCGGCTGAACAACTACATTTTGATGAACGCCCCCCTGCGCACTTACAAATTGAAGCTGAACAGGCATATCATCCAGCGTACTAAACTTTACTGTCACTATTGACCCGTTGGTGGGATTCGGATAAATGCTAAATGAGTTTTCAAAAAGTGATTTTTCAATTCCTGTAATTGGCCCTTGAATACTCAGGTTATCAATAGCCCAACCCCAAGCATTAACGGTCGCGTTTGCATTCATCCGGAATCTGATTAACACTTGATCTCCGCTTTTGAAATTCCCGTTTTGTAACAGGTTGACAACCCTCGATTTGAACAAAGAAGAAGTGCCATTTGATTTGGCATTGTAAACTGTAAGCCAAGTTGACTGACCGGAGGAGCTATACTCGGTCAAAAATGGTAACCAAGTAATGCCATTATCTTTTGAACCCTCAACATTAACATAGTCGTTGAGCGGCTCTACAATAGCAACTTCATCAAAAGCTAAATACGGGTTGGAAGAACCAAGTGTGATAGGCTTAGTCAATGTATATGCAAATGCAGATGTTGAATTTGTCAATCCAAATCCATTTAGGTAAGGATGTGAACTATGAATAGCACCATTGCTAAATCCGCTAAGTGTGGAAACCGAAAAGTAGTTGCCAACGAAATCGGTGTTCGCAGAATTGAAATCAGAAATGTACTGATTGACAGCTGAGCCCAATGTAATGATCGGTACCTTCAAAAAATCACTTGAGGGCAAAACCACTTCATTGTCCAAATTATCCGAGGATTTAATCCTGTATTGGATTACATCCCCAACAGAAAGAGCAGATACACCCAGATCTAATGTGTACTGACTTACTCCACTAGAGATAGTAAAGGGCACCGAAACGATAGATCCAGCATTTACTTTGTATTCGATCGCCAGTGTCTTTAAACCACTTCCGTCAGTGGCCGCTACGGTGAACGACAGCGGTGTGGCAGTTCCTATTTTATAGTCCACATGATTGTGAGCAAGATTTGGCGGAACATCATCAATTTGAATTTTCAGGTTGTCAATTGCCCAACCCCAACCGGCTGCACCAGGGTCACTGAACAATCTAAAACGAATAAGCACTTCGTCACCTGCTTTGAAACTAGTCAGAAGATTTAATGAACGCGGCCTAAAAAGTGATGGGTCGCCCACCCCCTGAGAAATACCATTAATAACTGAGCTATTGTATTTGGTTAGCCAATCAGTGTTATCTCGAGAATCGTATCCAACGCCAATTGCTTTCCAGTTTTTTCCCCCATCAATAGATCCTTCGGTCACCACATAATCATAAAACTCTGGCGTACCAAATGCAAAATTTGGTTCTCCTGGTTCCACCAACACGATTTCGTCAAATCGAATGGTAGCATCCTGGGCTTTAACACGAATTGGAACTCGCAATTGATAACTAAAATTTAGACTTCCGGTTCCCGCCTCTGGGTATGGATGCTGCGAATGTATCGCCCCGTTCGCAAAACCTGCAGGTTGTGAAATGGTGTATCCGTTGCCAAAGAAATCAGTGGTAGGGCTATCAAAATTATTCGCATATGTGTTTTGTGCTGGTGCAGTTCCTATGACAGCCACTTCATAAAACGTTGTGGCTGTTGGGGCAGACGCTTGGTTCAATTTTGACGAATTATCGGTGGCTGTGATTCGATAACTTATTGTTGTGCCATCCAGCAACCCAGTAGTCGGAATCACTGCCTTGTACAAACTAAGTGTGTCGTTGTCTTGCACCATAGCAAGATTTTGAAGGGCACCTGCGTTTATTCTGTATGCCATGATGGCGCCCTGAATAGCAATGTTATCGGTGATAGTCGCATTCAACGACAGGTTGGTAGTTCCTTCGCTGATAAAATCTTTAGGCGTATGAACAATAACCGGAACAACATTGTCGGGGCCTGCAATAAATTGAAACGAAGATTGAAGATCGCTTTGCCCAGGGCGAATAATCTGACCAGGCTTACTAAAGGTTCTATTTTGCCCTTTATAGGTGTCTGTTGCAACCAAATAATAATTATATGTAGTTGGATTTACAGATTGAGTCGGCTTAGGAATAACAAAGCTATATTGATTGCCCGTGGTGGGTACTTGAGTTAACTCAACCTCTGTACCACCGTTGATTTGATATCTAAGTTTAAGTTGATTACTAATAGTATATGCAGCAGTGCCATCTGGACCAGCCTCTACAGATATTACAAAATCATTTGAAGTGCTCTCTGTATCTTTAAGAGGTGTATGCGTAATAACTGGAGCTACCCAGCCCATATCTGCGAACATATTTAAAACAATTTCTCCTGGGTTCAACGTGGCCTGCCCCAAATCTAGTTGGGGCCGCATCAATCTGTCATCGCTACCTGCATAGGTGGCCTGGTCTAAGTGCGCAATGCTGGATCCTCCGTCCCATGTAGCTGGCGCATATAATTTGGGCTTGGATGCTGCCAGGCCAATTAAACTTCTTGCGGGGTTATAAATCACATTGTTGCTAGTCAATGAATTATTTAAATCCACTGTATTGTTGGTTAGATTTAACAAGCGATTACCCGCTCCCGTTTCAACTCCTACATCCAGAATGATTGGAGTTGGGTTGGATTGAACACCATATGAACCTACTCCATTTTCAATATCAAAAGAATCTGTGAATCCTAGTCCATGGCCAATTTCATGTAAGACAACGGTTGTAAAGTTATAGGTATTTGGCACCGGACTATCTACAAAACTCCACCTTGTTTGCGAGCTGTTGAAAAAAGCATAAATGTCGTAGTTGTCACCAGTGGTGGGATTAGGATCTTGATTGAGTTTCTTTCCTGCCAATTTCTCGGCAAGGGCAACCGGATAAAAAACATTCAACTTTGGTGCGCCATCAAAATTCGCAAAAGCATTTCCCCATGTTGCAGATCCTAATACATTTGGGTCTTGTGAAACCCACGCGGCTCGGATATTTATCCGAACTGATGATTGAACCAGGGTTTTCCAGATGTCAACAGCTCGTTGAAAAGACGCTTGCGCATCTGAAGGAAAGTTGACGTAATCCACGTTTATATCTGCTGTTTGAACACGTGAACCTGTGTTCGACATGACCTTTGGCGCCAAATAAACAGGATGATTTTCATTGCTTCCATAGCAAACAATTTTTCCCTTTGGCTTTGCCACTAGTTGACGGAAACCTTTGGAGTTTATATTTTGGGAAAACGCACCCAGAGAACCAAGCACAAAAATCAACCCGATACTAATCTTCTTTTTCATCTTGCTAACTTTTAAACAATTAACTACATTTCCTACCAGTTGTTTTTCGCAATTTTCTCCACCTCATTCCACACTCTCCACACATTTTTATAGCAAATCTTCTCAATATCCTGCTCTGTATATCCCCGCTTCAAAAGTACATAAATCAGATTCGGATATTGCGATACATCTTTCAATCCGGTGGGTAAACTGTCACCCACCCCATCAAAATCAGAACCAATCCCCACGTGGTTAATACCAGCAACCTTCACTACGTGATCGATGTGATTGGCCACGATCTCTACATCTGCAAAAAGTGAAGGGTTTGTTTTCCTAAATTCTTCGATCACAGGCTTGGCCAAAGAATCGCTCATTTTCATTTTCTTCTCTTCCAGCAAAGCTGTTAGCTTTTTACGATTGATGTCGTTTTCTGCTCTGACAGTAGAATCCAAAAAGGTGGAACCAAAATTAATTTGAATCACCCCATTGTGTTCACCGAGCTTTTTAATCATATCATCGCTCATATTGCGAATAAAGCCGGGCGTATAAATCCGGCAGGACGAATGAGAAGCAATACAAGGAGCCTTGGACAGTTTCATCACTTGGTAAAACGTGCTGTCTGATACGTGCGAAATGTCGACCATGATGCCTGTCTTGTTCATTTCAGCAACTACCTCTCTTCCAAACGGACTTAGGCCATTCCAGGTTCTTGTGGTGTCATAGGAAGAATCGCAAATCTGATTGTCCTTACCATGGGTGAGCGTAATATAGCGGATGCCTCGATCGTAAAAATATTTTACATTCCTTAAATCATCTCCGATGGGTGCACCATTTTCCATGCCCAGCGGCAATGAAATTTTCCCAGCTTTGAAATTGGCCTCCACCTCTGCCGGTGTATTGGCACGGGCAAATTTATCTGGAATTTGGGCAGCAATACCATCGATCATGTTGATCAGCGAGTCTGCCAAACCCTTTCCTTTATCTGGTTGCAACTGATAAGAAGACGGAATGTAGATGGACATGAATGGCGCATCCAGTCCACCTTTCTTCGCTCGTTCGTAGTCAAAATCGCCTTCTTTTGTCGATACCGGGATGCCCATGTATTCCCGATCCAATTTGAAGTTTTTTACTTTTAATCGGTAGGGTAAATCTACGTGCCCATCGGTAATGATAAATTTATGAGCTAACTCATCTGCATAGGCTCTCAACTGCGCGTCATCCATCCGATCAACTGGCTTTTTTTCAGCACAACTAAAAAGGCACAAGACAAAGCAGAAGGACATCAGGGCGTTGATTTTCATTTTTAGAGATAAAAGCTCAAGTTAATTAATTTTTCTATTCCCATTTATTGAATTTTATCCGCCAATGCACCAGGCAATTGGAACGTTAAAAAAGTGCAGTTATTCAGCTGTTACTGTCAGTTTCCATCTTAATGTGTAGTTTTAAGACTACAAATACTTGCTTATGATTATCATTGCAGATAGTGGTGGGTCAAAAATTGACTGGCGATTCCTAAAGGCAGATCGAACCATCGCGCAAGCCAACAGCCCTGGCTTTAATCCTTACTACCAGCCGATTGATCATTTAGAGAAGATAATAAATGAATCATTGTTCCCGCAAATCAATGAGCCTGTCACAAAGATTTTTTACTACGGCACGGGTGTATCGTCAGAAAAAAATCAACAATTGATTCAGTCGGCATTTGCTGAACATTTTGGCTCGGCAAAAATTGAAATTGGGTGGGACTTGTTGGCTGCCGGTCGTGCGCTTTGTGGCCAAGAGGCTGGAATAGCTTGCATCTTGGGTACTGGCTCCAATTCTTGCCAATATGATGGGAAGGAAATTGTAGACAATGTTGCAAATCTAGGCTGGATACTGGCCGATGAGGGCTCAGGGTCTTACTTGGGTAAGCAAATAGTATTTGACTACTTCCGAAAAAATATGCCTGATACATTGGCAGCGCAATTTCATGCAAGATTCCCCTGGACACGCGAAGAAGTATTGGAGAAAGTGTATCAACAGGAAAAACCAAGCGCTTTTCTGGCCAGTTTTGCCAAATTTATATTCCAGCATCTGAATGAGCCTTATTGTTATAAACTCGTCTATAACAGCTTTTCTGACTTTTATGAAAATAATGTTATGAGGTATTCGGATTACAAAAAGTTGAAAGTCCATTTTACAGGATCCATCGCACTCTACTTCAGCGATGTACTGCGGCAAGTGGCCAATGACAAAGGTGTTACTGTGAAAAACATTTTAGAAGGACCCATTGCAGGACTTACACTTTATCACCAAAAGGATTTATGATTTTAATTTTTGAATGCTGAACTTTGAACCCTGAATTGCACTCATTAGCGCCAGAATACCAAGCCCCGATAAACTTTGAGCACGACTGAATCTTCTTCGCACTACAGCCAACTGGAAACCATGGGCTTGCCCGAACTACTCGCAAGTATAAACCGCGAAGATAGTGGTGTGCCCGCAGCCGTTGGAAAAGTCATTCCTAAAATACAAGCATTGGTCGAAGCGATTGGTGAAAAAATGAAATCGGGCGGCCGCCTATTTTACATAGGTGCTGGCACGAGTGGCCGATTGGGTGTACTTGATGCCTCTGAAATACCACCCACCTACGGAGTGCCTCAAGGAAAAGTAATCGGCTTGATAGCAGGCGGAGATATGGCGATTCGTGAGGCCGTAGAAAATGCGGAGGATGATGCCTCTCAGGCCTGGAAAGATTTGCTAAAACATTCTATAAGTGAAAAAGATGTTTTGGTGGGCATCGCTGCGTCTGGCCGGACGCCATATGTAATTGGAGGGGTGAGAACCGCCAGAGAAAATGGTATCATTACAGGCTGCATCACATGCAATACTGGCAGCGAACTGGCCGCCAGCGTAGATTACCCTATTGAGGTAGTCGTGGGACCCGAGTTTGTCACCGGAAGTACGCGCATGAAGGCGGGTACGGCCCAGAAACTTGTTTTAAATATGATCTCTACGGCTGCTATGATCCAATTAGGCAGGGTAAAAGGAAACAAAATGGTAGACATGCAGTTGACCAATCACAAACTCGTCAACCGCGGAGTTAAAATGATCATGGACGAACTGAAAGTAAGCGAGCAAGAAGCAAGTGACTTACTTTCTCGTTTTGGAAATGTGCGAAAGGCGATTGAAAGTAAACGATAAGCCTTCCAATTCTTTGTCATCAATCTGTTAACAAAAGTGCATCAAATTCTGCCCTTTGAAAATTGGCTAAAATATTACGATTCATCGACCGATGAACGTTCTCCATTTTTTGAAAAAGAATACAACTTCGACCTTTATTCTGAGACTATTTACGGGTACTACATTGACCCCTCGTGGGACTATTTTGGTTCGGAGACTTTGTATTTAAAAATCTTATACGCAGACTATGATGAAGGGTTTGCCATCCTTGAATTTTTGGGCGAATGGAATGATACCATCGAAAACGATATCATGACACTGAAGCGAAATTTTATCGAATTGCTAGCTCACGAAGGAATAAACAAGTATATATTGATCGGAGAGAACATTCTCAATTTTCATGGTTCTGATGACTTGTATTACGAAGAGTGGTTTGAAGATGTTGAAGAGGGATGGATTGCCGCGGTGTGTTTCCCGGATTTCATTCAACAAGAATTGCGGAAATATCGGGTAGATAACTATATCAATATGGGTGGCACATTACAAATTGAAATATGGCGCACTTTGCATCCACTGCAATTCTACCAATTGGTGAGTCAATTAATCCAGCGAAGGCTTGGCTGATTTAGGACATTTAGGACACTGGCTCTTTTTGTGAGTTCTTTCTTGAATATCTACCATGATAAAAAAATGGCAGATGCCCTTGTTTGGAACATCCGCCATCTCAATTTAATTAGAAAGATACTTACTCTAGTCTAAAACTAATTGGAAGAGTAAATTTAGACTTAACCGGTTTACCTCCAACTTTTGCAGGATTCCAACGGGGGCTGCTCAATAATATCCTGCGAGCTTCATCCTGAAATCCGTAGATAGTTGGTTCATAACGAAATGTTACATCTGTAGGATTACCTTGCTCATCAAGAAAAACAGTTGGATAAACAGTTCTTGATTGACGTGCCTCTAAAGCCTTTTCAGGATACTGCAAATTTTCGCTTAGGTACTTGTCCAAAGCCTTTTCCCCACCTGGAAAACTTGCAGGTTCATCTGTGATAAAAAAATACATCTGCACATCATGAACCACTATCACCTCTGGTTCAGCAGCAGGTGCTGGCGTAGGGGCAGGTATTACGTCTGTAGATTCAAAAATCGGATCAGAGTCAACCGATACCTTGTTGGTGCCCACTTTTTTTGACGCAGTGTTTGGAGTGCCCTTAGCTTTATTATGCTTAGCAGCATAAAAAGCAACGATCGCTGCGGTATCAATTTCAGCGGGCACAATTACAGTAACTGTATCTGTTTTGGGAATCGAATCTGAAGCCGTCTGATCTTCAGCTTTTTTACCAGGGTTGCAGGCTTGAGCTAGTACTAGCAATCCTAATGCGTACATGAATACTTGTTTTTTCATTTTTTTCGATTTTGTGTTTAGGTGTAGGGAGGTTTAGATTTGGTTTAAAATTACTACAATTTCTTTATTTTGAAACTCTTGTGTAAAAAAAGGGCGGTGTAGTTTAAGAATTCGCTCGTCCGAAAGGCGTTAAACTCGGTTAATAATAATCCCATTAATATGCGCTTCTTCAAACGGTTGAAGGGCTTCGGTGTGGTTTTCAAATTTCATTCAGAAAGAGTTGCGGAAATACTGCGAAGGACTGGGTGAGTTTTCCTTATAGAAGTGCCAACTGCGCGCTGCCCACTTCTGCGTCACCTGGAACAAGGTATTGACGTTTTGTTTTTAACTCCTGACAAAGAACACGCGTTCTCTTGCTAACGCCTTTCTTGAACCACCTGCCATGAAAACTAAAAATGCTTCCTTGGGGCAATTCACTAACTAAAACAGCCTTGTTGGATTTATCATCATATGCCCGAAAAAGTGCCGTGAGTTCCGAATCTGAAAAACTAGATGCTTTGGGATTGGCCATGTGCTTTCTTAACCCCTTCAGCAATGGCAAAGGAAAAATAATTGGGTCCAAGACTGGCACCATCAACTCCTGAAACACAGCTTTCCACTCTTTCCCATGCGCGCTCACACGATGACCAAATTGAAGGTGAACTTTTAGATGCGCCACCTCGTGGATATAGGTGGTAAGAAAAAGATAGGGGTGAATATCTTGGTTAATCGTTATCTGCTGAGTTTGTCCGGGGCGATACGTGAAATCGCCCACCTTAGACAGTCGCGCCTTTCTCAACTTGAAATTAAAGCGGTAGGATTCCCACAGTGAAAACGTGTAATCCACAGATGCCGTTGGGACGTGCTTTTCTAAAATCTGCCTTACTTCTTTTGAATTCATAGAAATAAAAAAAGGCTTTATCTCTAAAGCCTTCCCGGGAAAACAATCTTGTGAGATTGATTACTTTACGGCAGCAGAATCAACTGCAACAGCAGCAGAGTCAACAACTACAGGAGCAGCTGCAGCGATAGAATCGGCTATTCTGATTGAATCAGCCTTTGCTTGTGCAGCAGCCTCTTCAGCTTTTTTGCCACCACCGCAAGCAACCATTGCTACTGCAAAGCCACATACGATAACAGATGCGATAAATTTTTTCATAGTTTACTGGTTATTAAAATTTGCGCAAAGGTAGCAAATTGTGTCATATTAGAAGCTGATAGTAAGAAAATATTGCAATTTGATGAAAGATAGCCTCCAAAAATGACCACTCTACCAGGCATTAGGATAACTCAATCGTTTGTTGAATTATTTCTTTCGGAAGAAAAGTCGGATGGGTACGCCTTCAAAGCCAAATTTTTCGCGTAGCCTATTTTCCAGAAAACGTTGATAAGACTCCTGAATGTACTGGGGAAGATTACAGAAAAAAGCGAAGGAGGGTGATCGAGCAGTGACCTGAGTTATGTATTTTATTTGAATATGCTTACCCTTGATAGCCGGAGGCGGGTAATGAACAATTTCAGGCAGCATAGCGTCATTCAACTCTGAAGTCGGTATGCGCCTGGTTTTATTCTTGTACACTTCTACAGCTTTTTCCATTACCTGGAAGATTCGCTGCTTGGTCAAAGCAGACGCAAAAAGTATCGGCAGATAATCGATGGGTGCCAGCTTCTCTTGAATGTCTTTCTTAAACTTATCTGCGGTTTTGGTATCCTTTTCTATTAGATCCCATTTATTGATCATCACAACAATTCCTTTCGTCTGCTTTTGGGCAAGGACAATGATATTCACATCCTGCGACTCCAGGCCGCGCTCAGCATCAATCACCACGATACACACATCACTCTCTTCCAATGCACGCAACGAACGAAGTACAGAATAAAACTCAATGTCTTCCGTTACTTTACTTTTCTTTCTGATACCAGCCGTATCAATGAGAATGAAATCATTCCCGAACATTTTATAACGCGAATGAATGGCATCACGGGTAGTGCCCGCCTCTTCGGTTACGATGCTCCTTTCATTTCCCAGAAGTACATTTAGCAAGGACGATTTTCCGGAATTAGGTCTTCCAACAATTGCAATTTTGGGAATACCAGCGTCAGGATCTTCCACGCCTTCCTCAGGAAAAATTTTGACCAGTTCGTCTAATAGCTCTCCAGAGCCAGATCCATTCTCTGCAGATATGGGATAAACCTCGCCCAGGTTCAGTTCGTAAAACTCATTCGCTTCAATAGCCTTTGCAGGGGTATCAACTTTATTGGCCGCAACAAATACGGGTTTCTTTGATTTACGAATCACCTTGGCAAACTCTTTATCATAACCTGTCAACCCGTCTTTACAATCCACCATGAAAATAACGGCCGAACATTCTTCAAGCGCTAACTCTACCTGCCTGCGAATGGCAGACTCAAATTTATCATCCGAGCCGGTAACGTAACCACCTGTATCTATGACCGTAAAAAATTTATCTGTCCACTGCGCATAGCCATAGTGCCGGTCACGGGTAACACCCGGCATGTCATCCATGATTGCCTGCCTTTGTTCTACCAAACGGTTAAAAAAAGTTGATTTACCCACATTGGGTCTGCCTACTATTGCTACAATGTTTGCCATTCGTTAATGCTCAATTTTCGATGCGCAAATTTGCCGATTAGAATCCGAATTGTCATTGACGAATTGGCTAATCGACCCATTGCCCAATTATTCTATGTATCCAAAATGTTTCAACTTCAATTTCTCTTTTCGCCAATTGTTGGCCACTTTCACATGAGTCTCTAAGAACACCTGCTTACCGAAGAATGCTTCCATACTAGCTCTCGCCTCGGTTCCAACTTTTTTCAGAGAGCTCCCTGCTTTTCCTATCAAAATTCCCTTTTGCGAATCACGCTCCACGTAGATAGTGGCTCGAATTTTTATAATCTTCTCGCTTTCTTTAAATTCTTCAATACTAACAGCAGAGCTATATGGAATCTCCTGGCTGTAGTTCATAAATATTTTTTCCCGAATCATCTCGGCTGAGAAGAAACGTTGACTCCTATCAGTGAGATCGTCTTTTGGATAATAGGCCGGATGCTCTGGCAAGTACTTTTTAATAGTAGGTAAGAGTTGTTCCAGGTTGATTTCCTGTAATGCTGAAACGGCTATTATTTCTTCGGCTTTTATATATTCCCTCCAGTAATCAATTTTGTCTTTTACCTGAGAGCCCACCGCTAGATCCGCTTTATTGATAATTAGTAAAATGGGCGTGGTAATATTTTTAAATGGGGCAAAGAGCAGCTCATCATACTTTTCGCCTAACTCAACAATCAACAAAATCAGATCAGCGTCTTCCAATGACACTTTAACATACCCCATCATCGCTTCGTGCAATTCGTACTTAGGCTCTAAGATTCCCGGGGTATCAGAATAGACAATTTGAAAATCGTCACCGTTTAAAATACCCATGATTCGATGCCGGGTGGTTTGGGCTTTGGGTGTAATAATCGACAGGTTTTCCCCAACCAATTTGTTCATTAGGCTCGACTTACCCACGTTCGGCTTGCCTACAATACTTACAAAACCAGATTTATGGGGGGTTGACATGCGGTTTAAGAATAAAAAACCCCTGACTCAAACAGAGTCTGGGGTTTTAGTAGCGGGGACAGGACTCGAACCTGTGACCTTTGGGTTATGAGCCCAACGAGCTACCAACTGCTCCACCCCGCGATTTGGATGGCAAAAGTAGAACCAAAGGGATTAATAAACAAGCACACACCAAAAGGAAAGCTTCTCAAGGAGAGAGGTGTCTTCCCGAAAATGGATTTACCGGGTCCTGAGTTGTAGTAAAGACAACCCAATTCATATCTTCAAAAAAGTGGCTAATCCCTTGAATTTCTGAGTAATGTTGATCATTCATCCCTAACAAGCGCACCATTGTAAACGGTCGTTTCGACTGGCATAGCGATTGGATAACTTGGATAACATCAACGAAACCTTCAGCCGTGAAAATTTTCATCATTATTTGTACCTCCATTCTTATTTTAACAGGGCCCTTGTCAATCGCTACCACAAAGCACATCAGCCCAGAAATCACAACATTAACAACTAAGGATTTGCTGGTGTTGAGAGCGACCCGAAAGTTCAAAGGTGCCGAAATTGAAGTGTTTTCATCCTCCGGCTATTTGGTTACATCTGGAAAATTAAACAAGAGAAAGATGATTATCGACTTCAAAAATGTAAGAAGCGGCTCCTACCTGATTCGAGTAAAAAAGGGCAACACGCAAGAGGAATTTAGTTTTACAAAACAATAAAAGAGATCTGTTAAAAATGAAAGCAATCAAGTCTTCGCTGAACCTATTGGTTTATTTGATTTTACTTGCTTGGTAATAAATCTGCTTTTTTTCGAAAGTCGGAAATCAAAAGCAAACCAAAAAAGGTAATAATGCCATTGATAATCAATACCTCAATACCAATCTTATAGCCTCCGAACCAATTCTGTGAATTGGCACTTAATGTATAGGAGAGCGCTGGCGCCAATACACAAACGAAAGGAACAAGCACTCCTTTGATCTTCCATTTTGTTAATAACCCAAAAGAGAAAAGCCCCAACAATGGGCCATAGGTATACGCGGCCACGCTGAGCACCGCATCAATAACAGATTTCTTATTCACCTCTTTGAAAATAATGATGATCAACAGGAACAACACAGAGAAGCCCAAGTGAACCATAAATTTTTGCTGCTGTTTCACCTTCTCTGGTTTCGTTTTAAAATGAAGGAAATCTATACAAAACGAGGTAGTCAATCCTGCTAAAGCAGAATCTGCGCTCGCATAAGAGGAAGCCGTTATTCCCAAAAGAAACAAAATGCCAACCAGGCCACCCAACTCGTTAAAGGCAAGGCGTGGATAAAGCTCATCTGATAAGGCAGGTATCGGTAGCCCCTTTTGAGAGCTATACAAATAAAGCAAGGCGCCTAATGTGAGGAACAAAAGATTGACAACTACCAATGTAAGGCTGAACCAAAACATATTCTTTTGGGCATCTTTCAATGTTTTGCAGGTTAGATTTTTCTGCATGATCTCTTGGTCCATTCCGGTCATTGTAATAGCAATGAATGCACCTCCCAAAAATTGTTTGGGGAAAAATAACGTTGAGTTAACATCATCAAAATAAAAAATTCTGGAAAGGCCTGCGGCTTGAATGGAATCAACCATGCTTGAAAAAGAAAAATCTAGCTTATCAGCAATTTGCCAAACTGTAACAGCCACTGCGGTCACCAAGAAAAGAGTCTGAAAAGAGTCGGTCCAAACAATTGTTTTTACGCCCCCTTTAAATGTATAAATCCAAATTAGTCCGATCGTTGTGGCAACAGTCACGATGAAGGGCACGCCCCACGCATCAAATAAAAAGAGTTGTAAAACAGTGGCCGCCAAAAATAGCCTAAGCGAAGATCCAATAGTCCTCGAAACCAAGAAAAAGAAAGCTCCGGTTTTATAGGACCAGTTGTCAAAACGCTGCTCTAGGTATGTATAAATCGAGATAACGTTGAGTCGATAATACAGAGGCATCAACACTCCAATAATCACCCAGTAGCCCACTAAGTATCCAAGCACAATTTGAAAATAACCAAACCCAATTTTGCCCACATTTCCCGGTACAGAGACAAATGTTACTCCTGACAAAGAAGAGCCGATCATACCGAACGCGACAAGGTACCAAGGTGACTGACGATTTCCGGTAAAGAAGGTATTGCTATCCGCACCTTTTGAGGTGAAATAGGAGATGATAATTAGTGCTAAAAAATAGACAACTAAAATAGAGGCGACTAAAACTGGCGACATACACTAAGCATTAAGTATGGCAAACTACGCTAAGTTGTTTACAAATAAAACTGAAATGAGGTTGAGCATCCCAATCGAACTGATTGCAGTTTACTATAGGTTTCTTTTTTTCTCGTGGAACGCACCCTTGAATTCAGGATCTTCATAGCGTTTTTGACGATCAATTTCTCTCGCCATATCTTGCAACTCCTCTCGAGGCGTTTCAGCAATTAAAACCTGATCAGGAAGTTTTTTTATTGGAATTCTCTCTCGAATTATTTTTTCGATTTTATCGATATGGTATTTCTCTGAATCAGTAACGAGTGTAATCGCTTTGCCACTTTGAAAAGCACGGCCCGTGCGGCCGATACGATGCACATAGTCCTCATAAACAATAGGCACATCAAAATTAATTACATGCGACACATTGGTAACATCTATTCCACGTGAAGCAACATCGGTAGAAACCAGTACTCGTAGCTTGCCATCCTTAAATTCAGTCACTGCGTTGATCCGACTATTTTGACCTTTGTTGGAATGAACCACCTTGGCAGGACCATATCCTTTACGTTCTATGAATTTAAAAATATCGTTGGCCGCATCTTTGGTGCGGGCAAATACCATTACCCGATTGAAAACTTCTTTGTCCTGAAGCACAAATTCCAAAAAATTAATCTTCGTGCGAGAGTTCGGCATCCAATACAGTTCTTGCTCTACTTTTGAAGGCACAGTTGCCGGTGGTGTAATCTCAACACGTACTGGGAATTCTAAAAATTCCTGTGACAGGCGCTCAACGCGTTGAGGAAAGGTAGCGGAGAACAATAGGTTTTGTCTTTTTGATGGAATCACTTCAAATATCTTTCGGAGTTGAGGCATAAAACCCATATCGAGCATCCGATCTGCCTCATCCAAAACCAACGTTTTAATTTGCTTGGACGTAAGTTCATTACGTTGATATAATTCCAAAAATCTTCCGGGCGTGGCAACAACAATGTCAACTCCGGCTTTGATATTGTCAATTTGTGTTTTAGGTCCAACTCCTCCATAAAGATGTACTGTCCTCAAGTCGGTGTACTTCGAAAGTGCAGCAACCTGGGCGGCAACTTGAACGACCAGCTCTTTCGTTGGCACAAGGATTAATACCCGGGGATCAGTTCCCTGTGCAAATTTAGCTTTCATTAAAACAGGCAGTAGGTATGCGGCTGTTTTACCGGTACCGGTCTGCGCAATGCCAATTACCTGCTGTCCGCCTAAAATAAGTGGAATACACTTTTCCTGAACTTCTGTGGGATTCGCAAAGCCCGCATCTACTACCGCATCTAGTAGTTGTTTATTCAGTTTAAAATCGAGCCAATTCATAGAGTAGGCGTTGGAAGTGAGAGCCCAAGTCACAAGCCCCGAATTTCGAGCTTTGAGCGGCTCTCAACTCGGAGCTTAAAGCTCAAAGCCATTTATCTTTACAAGGTAATGAATATTACACTCATAACGAACTCAAAAATAGGCAGGACGGGCGAAAGGCTGCTTTTCCTTCGAGGCTAGCTTTGCGATTTGAAATTGGCTACCTACATTTGCAGTCCTTTTCGAGTTACGCGGGTGATCAATCCTCCTTCGCTAAAGCTCCGGAAGCAAGACGGTGGATGTAGTTCAGTTGGTTAGAATGCTAGATTGTGATTCTGGAGGTCGCGGGTTCGAGCCCCGTCATTCACCCTTCAATAAGCCCCGAGAAACTCGGGGTTTTTTCATTCAAATGGAATTTTACGTATACATCGTTCAAACTGAAAAAGACGGTTCTTTCTATTTCGGTCAAACTAATAATCTAGAGAACCGACTAACAAGACACAATGCTGGTTCCGAAAAATATACCAGTAAGAAAACTCCATGGAAATTATTTTGGCACACCAAAGTAAGTTCGCGTGCTGAGGCAATGAAGTTGGAAAAAAAGCTCAAGAACTTGAAGTCTACTAAAAGGATGATGGAGTTTAGTGACAACTATCGAGAGAATCCGCTTTCATAGCTATGCACCATTCGAGTGCCGTGGCAAAGCCACGAGCATGCTCGTCCCGCCTCGGGACGACACCCCGTCATTCACCCCTTCAAAGCTTTTCAGAAATGAAAAGTTTTTTATTTTGGATTAACCTAGCTCTTTTTTTGCTTCGAACAAGAGTTCTTCCCGATCAATCGGAACAACCCCCACATGTTGGCACACCAAGCCTCCACCTTAATTAGAATGCGAAGCAATCAATGGAGGAGATAAATTCAACGCCAAACAGAGCAATGTAATACTCACTACTGTATCACCTGCACCAGAAACATCTGCGATTTCACGGGCATGAGCAGCAATTTCCACTTTTTGGTTTTGGTAATCAATTTATACTGCATATTCCTCCGTCCCTTGTTGGTGTTGCGCGCAGGCAAAGCGAGCGGCCGCAACAACAAGCGTGGTGTTCTCTCCCTTCGTGTTGAGTCAAAAATACCCAATCTTTTTCGTACTTCTCATAAAACCTTGCGCTCGAATATTTGTAATCCGCAGGGTACTGGCAGAAGCCTGCCTTCACTGGGTTGTTGTGTATGTAATCGAGTTTCTGATCAAATACTTCAGGCTTCCACAACGGCACACCCAACGAGTTCCGTTCCCACACTTGGTACCTCCTGTCTTTTGCGTTGACCAATAGCTCGTCAAGCAGTTTCGATTTTTCGGTTTTCATTGCTTTCAAAATCTGCTGGCTTGTGTATTTCAAAAAGTCTCGCTGCACATTTGCCTTTTTGTGTTCGCTCATCATTTGCCATATCAAATGGAAATGGTTGCTCATAATGACGAACGCGTAAACATAAATACGGTTTGATTCGGCAAGATTGGTGAGGCTTTCTGTGAAGATTTCCTTAAATCTGTCATCTTACAAAACGGTCTTCCACTCCAAACAAGTGATGGTCAAAAACTCGGTATGTGCTTTCGAGATTATAGTCTCTTGTTTCATCAATACAAAATTAACGAAAGCACCTATTATTTGAGTTCATCTCGCTTGTTGGTGAGCCAACGCGCTACTGCTCACGCACAACACTAGCAAGGGCGGGGATTTTTTGCTTAACTCAAAACCCATCCAATTGTTACTGTCCGCTGACTGGCAACTTAACTCGTTTTGAACTGCAACAGCGTTTGCTGTCTGCGAAAAATCCAGGGAGGCGTAGGTTCGCTTTCTTTCCAAAGTCCTTTTCGCTTTTCTTTCGATTTTTCTTTTATTGTTTCTAGGGACTCAATGGGATTTTTTTCAGATGTCCAGGCTAGTCCTTCTTCCAACAATTTTTCACGAGGGTCTTCCCCATCGACTAAAATGATCCCGAGGCGATTGCCCAGACGATCTTTTCCCTGTATTTGTACCTCAACATTTTTATCAAGAATCAATTTCTCAAGTAAACGCTTGGCTTTGTCACCGTATTCTTGCTCTAGTTCTGGGGAGTCAATTCCAAACAAGAAAATTTTGTAGGTCTCATTTTCACCTGTAAATACTTCCAGTGTATTCCCATCGATCACCGTGATCACCTTTCCTGAGATCACGTCAGTTGCCAACAAACAAACGGGCAGCAGTAAACCTAAAATCCCGATCGCCACGCTTTTCATATTCATTTTGGTTTTAGTATTCATGCAGTAAAGATTATGACCGTAACCTACAATTCACCGACCAAAACTACCCTTTGCTGACAGACGTAAGATTGAAGATTGGATTTGGTGCTCGTGTTTAGTTTTGAGCTTTATTTGGCAATAAAAGTTCAACGCCTTTATGCAACCCAAAATAATGGAAGTACTGTTTCGATAAAATCAGGTGACTTTATACCAATGGATGGGAAAAGAAATCCCAAATTGGAATTATTTTTTATTGCAATACTGATCGATCGAGTACTTAACTTTTGTATCCCCCAGTTCGAGTGCCTTTTTCCAGTCCGCGCACGCCTCATTCTTTTTACCCAATTGATAATTGAAATTACCTCTTTGCTTGTGGTAGGAAGCATCTTTGGGCTTGATGGCAATGGCATCATCTAAATCGGAAATTCCCGCGCCATAATCCCCTAATTCTGCTTTACAGGCAGCTCTGCCATAAAAGGCAGAGGCATCTTTTGGATTTAGTTTGATAGCTTTATCGTAGTCCGTTTTAGCCGACTCAAATTCTCCATTTTCCTCTTTTATCAGACCGCTATTGTAATACAAATCAGCGTTGTTTGGATCAAGCGCAATCGCTTTGGCAATATTATCTAACGCGCCTTTTCGATTCCCTAATCCAAGATAAGCGTTTGCCCGCTCTTGAAAAAGCGCAATGGTATTTTCGCCTGCCTTCAACGCTTCGTCAAAATCTCGAACAGACAATTGAAACTCCTGTTGCTCTAGCAGCGACTTGCCTTTTTTGAACAATACCTCTTTGCTGCGATTCCCTCCAGCGATGGCTTTTTCCAGGTATTCCTGTGCCAGGACGTAGTTCTTCATTTCGAAATATGCTTCTCCAAGCTTTTGGTAGAAATTCCCGTCTGGTTTTTCAGTTAGTTTTTCAAGTAAGCGAAGATCTTTTATTGCTTCATCGTATTTCTTAAGTTTCAAATAGGCGGCAGCTCTGTTGTCGTGCGCTTTCGCATAATCACTTTTCTTTCCAATTGCTGTGCCGAAATCTGCTATTGCGTCCTCATATTTTTCAATATTGAAATAGGCTTTTCCACGATTATTAAAAATCACTTCATCGGTGATTCCGCTACGAATGGCTTGTGAATAATCTTCTATAGCACCCGCAAAATCATTGGTTAAGAATTTGGCGTCACCGCGGTGGTAGTAGGCGGCCATCAATTTTGGATTTTTCTCGAGCGCTGCATTAAAATCCGATAAAGAACCACTTACGTCTTTGTTACTGAGTTTGCACACACCTCGCATATCAAATACTGTCCCCTCCTGATATCCTCCAGCAATTGCTTTTTCCAGATCAGGTAGAGCAGCAGTATACTCCTTCGCATTGAAACGACACGCGCCACGCCTAAAGAAGATGTCGGCAGAAGTTTCACCAAGCTCAATAGCCTTTGTAAAATCAACAACTGCTTTGACAAAGTCCTGGGTTTCAAAAAAGCAAACTCCGCGAGCCGAATAGGCTTGCTTGACAATTGGATTGGTGGATTGGTCGTTTTCGCGACCTTCAAAGGATTTCGATAAATCATCGATGGCAGCTTTGTACTCTTTTTGCTCAAACCGTGCAAGTCCTAAAAGTGCGAAGTCATCAGCATTCGCAGCACCTGCGGTTGCCACAATGGTAAGATCGGCAACCACCTTGGCCCAATCTTTCAATTGAAAGTTTACAGCCGCTCTGTTTTTCAATGCTTGGGAATAGTTTGCTTTGATTTGAAGGGATTTGTCAAAATCAGCTAGCGACTCTTTGACTAAATTCAAATTTAGTTTGGCTTTGCCACGGTTGTTGAACACGATCTCATCGGAAGCGCCAAAGGAAATGGCTTTGTCGTAGGCATCTATCGCACCTCTATAGTTTTTCTCCTTGAAACGTCCATTGCCAACTTGGAAATACACATCCTTGTTTTTGCTTCCAGCAATCGAAGCTTTTTCAAGATTGAGTAACCCTTCTGTGTTCTTTTGTTGTTGCATGTAAGCAAGACCTAAAAACTCCAGTGTGGCAACATCGGGCGCACCCTTTTGCGCTACCTTTTCTAAATCAGTGATCGAGCTTGTAAAGTCTTGCGTCTGGAAATTTGCCTTCCCTCTTTTTTCATAAAGACCTATTTCTTTTTCACCACTGGCTTCCGCTGTTGTTAACGCATCAATAGCGGGCTTCCATTCTTTGGCATCATATTGCAGGAACCCAAGGTAGAGGCTTACTTTGCCATCTTTCAATCCTGATTTTACGACACTTTCGAATATTAACTTTGCCCCGTCTTTGTCGCTGGTCGAATATTTTGAAATGCCCAACATTTTTTGAACTTCAATTGATTCGTCTCCACTTTTCCTGACTTTCTCCAGATCTTCTAGAGCACCTTGATAACTTGCTAAGGTGAAACGAAGTGTTCCCCGATTAAGCAAGGCTTTGGAGTAATCGCCCTTCAAAGAAATGGCTTTGTCGAAATCAAGCAATGCACCTTTCGTATCGCCCAGATTAAATTTTGCTTTTCCACGGTTGTTAAAAACGACTGCATCGGCAACGGGGAATGTTGCAGCCTTGTCGTAAAACTTAATAGCGTTTGCGAAATCATTCTTTAAGAATTTGGCATCAGCAACGTTTTTAAATGCATCAAAATCGATGGCACCTAATGCGATGGCTTTTTCTAAATCGACTATGGCATTGTCAATAGCTTTCAGGTTGAATGCTGAATTTCCTTTGTAGAGATAAACTTCTTTGGTAGCCACACCCAACGTAATGGCACGACTTAGTGATGCAATAGCGCCTTTGTCATCCTTGGTGAAGTATTGTGCCGTGCCGAGTTGCTCAAATATTTCTTTGTCGCTTGCTCCCAACGAAACGGCCGCCCCCAACGCGTTAGCACTTCCTTGATAGTCCTTCAGTTTTCCTAGACTAATGCCTAATTCGCGAAAGACCTCTTTGTCCTTTACGCCCTTTGATACCACTTTGTTGAGAGCTTCAGCACACCCTTTGAAATCGCCAATGTTGAATTTGGCGGTTCCAATTTGCTGAAAGATACTTTCATCGCTGCGGCCCGCGGAAATAATTCTCTCAAAATCAGCAATTGCTCCTTTCCAGTCCTTCAGTTCGAATCTTGTATGGGCACGGTTTTCCAGTGCTTTGTCGTAGTCTGGTTTTAATTTCAGCGCTTCATCAAAATCGCCCAGCGCACCAGCGAAATCTTTTAATGTGACTTTTGCTTTTCCTCTATTGTTAAAAAGCACATAGTCTTTTTTGCCAGTAGCAAACGCTTTGTCATAGTTGGTAATCGCTTCTTTATAGTTCTCAATTCGAAACTTGGCATTGCCAAGGTTGGCAAACGTCTCAAACTGGTTGACGCCTAGCTGAATGGCTTTTTCTAAATCTGAAATGCACCCTTGGAAATCTTCCAGTTTGTATCTCGTATTTCCGCGAAACTGAAAAACTTCTCCGGTGTTGACCCGCAGTTTTACGGCTTCGTCAAAATCTGTCTTCGCGGTTTCGAATTCACCCAATTGGAAGTGTGCAATTCCCCGTTTAGCAAACACTTCTTTATTACTAAAACCGGTTGTAATTAACTGTGAAAATTGAACGGAGGCCTCCTGATAATTCCCTTTTCTTAAATTATCCAGGGCGGTTTTGTAAAACACCTGCTGTAAAGAATCTTGGTTCTGTGCGATTGATAAAAAGGGCAATAGCGATATGAAAACGAAGAGGAAACGCATAGCTATGAATTGAGTCTGTAAAAGTAGAAAAATCGTAAGCCGTAATTGACATAAATGAGCCACAACCTTACGTGGGCTGGTTTTAATCTACTTCTGACCTTCTGGCAAAACAATCACCTAGTTTGTAGCGACTGTATACAAATAGTAAAGGGCAAAACTGATAGCTGCCGCTATGAGCAGGTATCCAAATACACGACCGCGGTTGTAGTATCCTTTTACATTCATTTTAAGAGCCTCGAGAAAATACTGTCGGGGAATAGTAGGGATAACAAGTAAACAAGTAGGCACGAGACAAGCAGGTATCCGAGAATACGAGTTCGCTGGTAGTAGAATTTCACTGGTAGCATTCTCATAATTACCTGATTTTAAATTTGATACCAGCAATGTACAAATTAATACTTAAAATCTTCAAAAGCACCGATGATCTAACCGTAATAGACGCCCAGCAGCTTCTGTATTCGCGCAGTAGCTTTCTTGTAACACCCAGGCTGGGCGCTAAATTTCAGCTGGGCTTGACAGTAATGTGGGTTTGGGAAGCCTGATTGGTAACGGCTAATCCTTTTGGGAGCGCAATTTCTGGTATTGCCTGTCCCTTGTGAAACTTTTTGTGCTGATAATCACCACCCCGTTTTTACCTTTCTCGCCATAGGGTTCTATTGCCTTCTTATCCTTAAGAACTTCAATTGATTCGATATCCTCAGGTTTCACTTTGCCTAAGTCACTCCCTGGCAGTTCTATGTCGTCTAAAATAAATAACGGACCCGTTTTTGCTAATGCAATTGCGGGTGGATTAAAGGTCAGTCCCTTATTTGCTTTTGTTGTTGCAATGACAACACCACCAGCGCCCTTTTTGCCATAAAGGCGTTCACCATCCACTTCGTTTAATATTTCTAGTTTTTCGAGATCATTGGCATCTAACTTAACCAGCGCTAGACTATCGACAAGTTCCATTCCGTTAAGAATATAGAGTTGATTTGGCTTAACAAGTTTCCATTCTTTCTTAGTGTCAGTAGGCTGGATGATCCTAACGCTTTGTGCAAACGAGTGGACGAAGGCAAGTACAGCGCAAGTGATCAGGTAAAAAATTTTTTTCATGGCAGTGTCAATTTTATAAATAAAGATACTGATTTTTTTATCATTGATAGTTGTCTACTATGTGTTGACTAATGATCTTGTAGAGCTCAGCTACTGATTCATCTTCTTTTAAAAACTCGAGATGTTTGTCCAAAATCTCCAGATCTCCTCTACTTGCGGGGCCCGTTTGGGCATTATTGGGTCCAATGGCCAAACTTTTTTGAACCGTTTCAGTAATAAGTGGTTTAAGCCACTCAAAATCCAAACTGTTTTGTTGAAGGATACTCTTCGAAATGGCCAACATATGGTTTGTAAAATTAGAGGCAAACACAGCCGCTACATGCAAGGCGACCCGATCGCCAGATCCGATTTTCACTACCTGATTACTAATCGCTTTTGCCATCAATAGCAAGAACTGATCCGTCTCTTGATTTTGGCTTTCGATAAAAATAGGGATGCTTTTAAAGTCAACTTTCTTCTGCTTGCTAAATGATTGAAGTGGATAGAACACTCCCAGGTTCGGAGTAGCAGAAAATTCGAGTTCGCTTAGTGGCTGACTGCCAGAGGTATGTACTAAAATGGCCTCTTCCGGTAAAATGATTTCCTGGGCAATACTTTTAATGACATCATCACTTGTTGCTATAATGAAAATGGATGAGCTACTGGTTGAAAAGTCAAGTGAGGCTTTTACTTCAGCTTGGTATAAACGCGAGGTCAACTGTTCAGCATGTCGAGGATTACGACTATAAACCTCTTTTACTACAAACCCAACATTGTCTAGAGCGGGAGCCAAATGCCAGGCCAAATTTCCCGAGCCAATAAACGAAACGGTTACTTCTCTTCTCATTCAATAAAACTAATTAAATATGATGAAAGTCAGCGTGGAGCATAAAATTCACCTCTATCTTTCGGTCATAAATTATAAAAAAATGAGTCAGTTTGTTTCAGCGGACGAAGCCGTAAAATTAATCCGATCAGGCGACAGGGTATTTGTTCATGGCAGTGCAGCTACGCCAACACTATTGTTAGATGCGCTGGCTAAGCGGTCACCTGAGTTGAGGGAGGTCGAGTTGGTTGCCATCAGCATGTTAGGAAATCAGGAAATTGCCAAGCCAATTTATAGCGATAGCTTTTATTTTAATTCACTTTTTGTTTCTGCCACTATTCGGGAAGCAGTGCATGATGGACGGGGTGATTACATCCCGATCTTCTTAAGCGAGATTTCCAGACTATTTGAAAAAAAGCTACTGCCGCTCGATGTGGCATTGATCCACGTTTCGCCACCAGATAAACATGGCTTTTGTTCGATGGGCGTTTCTGTTGATGTCGTTAAGTCTGCGGCCAAATATGCCAAAAAGCTGATTGCTCAAGTTAACCCCAATATGCCGCGCACACACGGAGATGGTTTTATCCATGTGAGCCGATTTGATGCAATAGTGGAATGTACGGATGCGCTTCCAGAAGTTTCCTATTCTAGTCAACTGACCGAAGAAGATCTGACGATTGGAAGGAACATTGCATCATTGGTGGAAGATCGCTCTACACTTCAATTAGGGATTGGATCCATTCCGGACGCAGCCTTAAAAGCCATGGGGCATTGCAAAGATCTTGGCATTCACACGGAAATGTTTTCAGATGGCGTTATGGATCTGATCAAACAAGGCGTGGTCACCAATGCGTACAAAAAGAAGCATCCGGGCAAAGTGGTTTCTGGTTTTACTATTGGTTCAAAAGAATTGTATGCCTTTTTGGATGATAATCCGCAGTTTGCCTTTTTGGAAGCGAGCTACGTAAATGATACGCGAGTGATTCGTGCAAACTCGAAAGTGGTTGCCATTAATAGCGCCATTGAAGTAGACATTACAGGCCAGGTGTGTGCAGACTCAATTGGTACGTATCAATATTCTGGCGTGGGCGGACAAATGGATTTTATACGCGGGGCAGCTTTGTCTGATGGAGGAAAACCAATTATTGCGCTAGTTTCGGCTACAAAGAAGGGCGTTTCGAAAATTGTACCCGAGATAAAATCGGGGGCTGGTGTTGTCACAACCCGGGCCCACATGCATTACTTGGTCACTGAATTTGGGACGGCTTATTTATATGGAAAAAATTTGCGTCAGCGAGCTTATGAGATTTTAAAGGTTTCTCATCCCAATCATAGAGAAAGTTTAGAAAAAATAATCGTTAAGCGATTTGGCACCAGGATGCACCCAGTACACTAATGGTCACCTTGCACCGTTCAGGCGAATGATTCGGTTTTCGGACGATTAGCTATTTACCGTAGCTCGACAGATTTCAGTTAATTTATTCACAACAAAATCAATCTCTTCAGGGGTATTGTATTTGCTAAACGAAAAACGAATGGCTCCCCGTTTTGATTCTGGGTATAATGCGCCCAAGACATGCGAACCGGTAGAAGCACCACTAGAACAGGCACTACCACCGGATGCGGAAATCCCTTGCATGTCTAAATTGAAAAGCAACATTTCATTTTCTTCTGATTCGGGCAAGCACACATTAAGAACAGTATACAGACTCCTCTCTAAGTTTGCAGAATCACCATGAAAGTCAACACCCGGAATGGATGCTCTCAATTTTTCAATCATGTACAACTTTAATTTCTTGATTTGACTTTCGTGCTCGTCCATTTCGCGATAGCAGATTTCAAGAGCTTTTGCTAAACCAATAATTCCATAAACATTCTCTGTGCCACCGCGCATGTTTCGTTCTTGCGCTCCTCCATGAATGAGTTGATGGATTTTTTTGTCTTTGTTGATGTACATGAAACCCACTCCCTTTGGCCCATGAAACTTATGTGCGGCTGCTGTTAAGCCGTGTACTTTCAGTTTCTTCATGTCATGGCGATAATGCCCCATCGTCTGTACGGTATCTGATTGAAAGTAGGCGTTGTATCTGCTACAGAGTTCTCCCACTTTTTCCAAGTCCAGGATATTGCCAATTTCATTGTTGGCATGCATGAGCGAAACGATTGCTTTAGGGTATGCCTTTAGTAGTTCTTCCAAATGCACATAGTCGACATGGCCTTTTTCGTCAAGCTTTACATAATGCAATTTTATTTTACCTTCCTTTTCTAAGGTTCCAAGTGTGTGAGTTACGGCATGATGTTCAATGGGAGTAGAAATAGCATGTTCAAGCTGATACGTATCGATGCTACATTGAATGAGTGTATTGTCTGCTTCCGTACCTCCGGAGGTGAAGATGATTTCACCGGGCGTACAGTTAAGTAATTCGGCTACTTTTTTTCTGGCTGATTCGATGGCTGCACGCACTTTGCGCCCATGAGCGTGAGTGGAAGAAGGATTACCAAAATCTTCCAACATAAAAGGTTTCATGGCCTCAAATACTTCCGGATCGAGTGGCGTGGTGGCCGCGTTGTCAAGGTAGACTCTCATGAGCGGTTCTTTACTATATGTACTTTTTCATCTCCAGCTTTCTGCTTCTTTTTCCAGTTCTTCAATAGTTTGGTACTTCCCCATGGCAACCTCATCTTCTGCATGCTCTACCATTTTTATAAAATCTTTCTGAGTTATGGCTTTTCCATTGGCTTCATAGCCTACCACAGGATTACTTCCACTTTGTAACAAATCTCGTACTTGTTCAATTAATTTTGTGTCGCCAATTTGAATCAATTGTTCAATCAACAATAATTTTTCCGTCTGTATGTCCATAACTGTCGAATTTACGTAGTGCAAGTTACAAAATCTTTACTTTGAATCTTAGCCTTCAATTCTTAATTACATCTTGAATTTCTCTAATGATTTTCTTTGCCAACTCATCAGCCTTCTTTTCATTTTCGGACTCAGCATAAATACGAATAATCGGTTCGGTGTTGCTCTTGCGCAAATGCACCCACTCTTTCTCTTTTTCAAAATCGATCTTCACGCCATCGGCAGTATTTATTTTTTCTTGCGCATATTTATTTTTAACCTTTTCCAATACATCATCCACATTGATCTGCGGAGTAAGCTCAATTTTATTTTTGGAAATGAAATAATTAGGATATGTTTTGCGCAACTCGGAAGCCGTCATTTTTGATTTGGCCAAATGAGTTAGAAATAGCGCAATGCCCATGAGTGCATCACGACCATAGTGCAATTCAGGAAAAATCACTCCCCCATTGCCTTCTCCACCTATTACAGCTTTGGTTTGCTTCATCGCAGTCACCACATTCACTTCGCCTACAGAAGCTGCCGTATATTTTCCTTTTGCTTTTTCTGTCACATCACGCAGTGCGCGAGTAGAAGAAAGATTGGAAACCGTGTTACCTTTTCGTCTGGTCAATACGTAATCGGCCACAGCTACTAATGTGTATTCTTCACCAAATGGTTTTCCATCTTCTTGAATCAGTGCTAAGCGATCTACATCCGGATCTACTACGATCCCTAAATCATATTTTTCCTTTTTTACTTCCCGGCAAATGGCTTTGATATTTTCAGGAAGCGGCTCAGGATTGTGGGGAAATTTTCCTGTTGGCTCGCAGTACAATTTCTTTACCTTCTTTACACCAAGTGCTTTCAATAGCTCGGGAACTGAAATGCCACCTGTAGAATTAACTGCATCTACTACAATTTTGAATTTTGATTTTTGAATGGCTTTTTTGTCGACCAACTTATTTTTCAGAATAAGCTCGATGTGTTTTTTGATATACTTGTTTTTCTTTTCGTAGCTACCCAGTTTTTCTACTGGGGCAAAGTCGAAACTCTCGTCAGCAGCGATTTTTAAAATGGTTGCGCCATCTTCCGCGGATATGAATTCCCCTTTTTCATTCAGCAGTTTCAGTGCATTCCATTGAATAGGATTGTGACTTGCTGTCAAAATAATACCACCACCTGCTTTTTCCAAAGGGACAGCTATTTCAACGGTTGGGGTGGTGGATAGTCCAAGATCAATCACATCCAAACCCAGGCCTTGCAACGTTGCGCTGACCAAGTTGCTTACCATTTCACCTGAAATGCGGGCATCGCGCCCAATTACAATTCTTTCCTGCCCGTCCGGCAGGCGGGTGCCTTGCCGGGATTTTGCCCAAGTGCCGAAGGCTGCTGCAAATTTGACAGTATCAACAGGAGTAAGGGCATCGCCCGGTTTGCCACCAATGGTGCCGCGAATGCCGGAAATAGATTTAATAAGGGTCACGAAATTGAGTTAAAATGTGACCGCGAAGTTAAGTTTCTTTTGATGTCTATAAAAGGATCAAATTGTTGGGTTTAAACGAGAAACACTAACCTTTCTTGACTTCAGGAAATGATTCAGCCTTCTCAGGATCGCCACAGGCCTCACCCGCACCCACCACCTTTCCACAATACCCACAGGTAATTCCTTCTTTGGCGAGGAAAGGGCTTTGCGTGGCACAGGTGCCTCTGAACTCACCATCCTTAATAAATAGCAAACGCACCGACATCAGTAAAAAGAATACTGCAAAGACACCTAGGGAAAGAAGAACAACTGTCATATCGTGTATAACTTTTATAGTTTCTTTAGTATCAGGTACAAAGATAGTCAAAATGATTCTTTTGGCATGGTTAAGTTGTGGGGACGTTTAGTAAAATCTATTTTTACTTCATAAAATGCTTGTATGGTTTTAAATACTTTACCCAATCTATTCCTATCAGTTCTATTGATCATCGTTAGTTCTACTTTATCTTTATATGGTCAGAAAAGAGCCAATCACTGGCCTTTTGCGGACTACGAGCTTAATTTCACCAACAAAAAGGTGAATGTAACGAGAGCATATGCTTCTCGCCTGAATAGAGGGATGGGGGTGATAAGTGATGAAAACGGAAATCTTGTTATGTACACGGACGGGTATTCTGTTTTCAACAAAGATCACCAACAAATGCAGAATGGCTCAGCACTCATGCCAAGTACTAATAATACAAGCACACAAGAGTCAATAATTATACCCAAGCCAGGTTCAAATAATATATTTTATATTTTTTCGGTAGATCCATGGAATGGACAAACTACCTCTGGCTTATACTATTCCATTGTGGATGTATCAAGAAATGGAGGGTTAGGCGAAGTTGTTACAAAGGGAGTTAGGTTAATTCAAAATACTTCCAATAAACTAAGTGCCACACTTCATGAAAACGGTAGGGATGTGTGGGTGATTACGCATGAAAACAACTCCAATAAGTATTTCGTGTTGCAAATCACCGAGATGGGGATATCTTCTACGATCAAGGAGCAGCGACTTGGGGCAAGCCATGCTTATTGGGGTGGTCAGCTCAAATTTTCTCCCGATGGCCGGAAAGTAGCAGTAAATTACACCGACCCAGTACGCGGCATGACTCTTTTTAAATTCGATAAATTGTCAGGGCTTCTTACTGATGTTATTGACTTCTCTATTGATGGCCTTAATGTACCGATTGCGGTTGGACTCGAGTTCTCTAGTGATGCCACTAAATTGTATGGGCCTGGAGATTATTCTGTAATACAATATGATGTCTCGATGTGGGATTACAATAAAATCAGGGACTCTCGGTATCGAGTTTCAGGTAATATTTTATACAATAGTTTAAGGCAATTTCAACTCGCGCCAGACGGAAAAATCTATATTACCAAGGGAGGAGGTGGAGGAGGGACACAACATTTAGGTGTAGTTGAGAACCCTAACTCTCGAGGGTCCGAAGTAGTGGTAAAAGAAAACGGTTTATACCTTATGGGGGGTGATTCTTTTGTTAATTACACCCCAAATTTCATTCAAAACTACTTTTATAAAACCAGTTTCAAATACGAAGGTCATTGCCAGTCTACCCCAATCAGCTTTGTTATTACTAATGAATATCATGTGGACTCAGTTCTTTGGAGTTTTGGAGAAGGGAGTACATCCAAGTTGCGAAAACCTCAGTTCAATTATACGTCACCTGGAAAATATAAAGTAACTCTATTTTCATATTATTCTGGCATTGCTGACACAGTCCAACAAGAACTTACCATTGACCCTTTTACAAAATTCAATTTGGGCAACGACACTTCGGTATGCCGAAATTCTAAGTTTTTGGTAAAAGAAAAGTTTGCTTCTTATAGATGGAATACTGGAGATACTACTCAATTTATCAGGATTCAGAAACAGGGACGTCTTAAACTGACTGCTACTAATGCATTGGGCTGTGCTTTCAAAGATTCTGTTTTGATAACGGTAAAAGAATTGCCAGTCGTAAACTTATCAGATACAGTTCAAATGAGAGACCTGAAAACAGTTGAATTGGTACCTGGCTCCTTTGCTTCCTATTCGTGGAGCACAGGAAAAACTACGCCAACAATCTCGATAAGCGCTGAAGGATGGTATTCCGTTGAAGTAAAAGACGCTTTTGGTTGCGCTGCAGCAAAATCTACTTTCGTTAAAAGTGATGTTCCGCAAATATTCACGTCTGCTCCAAAGTGGTTTCGACTTAACCCGCTGCCTTCTGGTAGTGCTGGAACTGATATATACTTTCTGGATGAACAAATCGGTTTTATCGTTAATGGAAAGGAACTATTGCGATCCAAAGATAAAGGCAATTCGTGGACAATTCAAATGAAAGCTACAAACGGAAGGCGAATTTCATTTAAGGGTTCTATTGGATATATCGTGGGCGACAACGGTACCGTATTTAAGTCCACACATGGCGGTGACGGTTGGAATAAACTAACCTTTCCATCTATAGATGCGCTTAACGCAGTTACAGTAATCCACTCAGATACTTTACTAATCACCAGCGACAACAAACTTTTTACATCTAATGATGGTGGGCAAAGCTGGAAAGTCAGCAGCATTAGTAGTGTGGATATTGAAGATTCATATTTTACCACCAGTAAGATTGGCCATATTGCTTGCAAAAACGGAAAGATACTTAAAACGACTGATGGCGGTTTGACATGGAGAACTATTCTAAGCACCAACTCCATTCCATCAAATTTCTTTAGGATTAAATTCGTAAACAACCTGATAGGATATGCCTCTAGAGAACATAGTGAGATATACAAAACTGTTGATGGTGGCGAAAGTTGGAACAGGACACAGTATTCACCAGATGCCGCATACGGGATGCAATTTCTGAATGAGAAAGTTGGGTTTATAGCAGGCCAACATGGAGCCATAAGTAAAACAATTGACGGAGGGCAAACTTGGAGTTGGGCGGGCTTTGATGGAAGAAAATATGGCAATGACTTATATTCAATTTTTTTCGTTGATGAAAATCAAGGATATGCATCTGGGCTCGGAGGCCGAATTATTAGAACCTATGATGGTGGCAAAACTTGGAATGAATATGCCGCAACTTACAGTGCTATTAAACAACTCAGGTTCACATCTCAGAACGTTGGTTATTTTCTGACCAGCAATGTACTTTATAAGACAATTGATAAAGGCAAAAATTGGCTTAAGTTAGGTGGCCCGCTGCCAACCCAAAAGACTATTGCATTCGATTTTGTGAATGACAACACTGGATTTGCAATAGTTGGTGGCGATCCGTCAACCTCCGCTAATAGCGGAATGGTATACGTTACCACCAACGGTGGGGTCTCCTGGACAAAGGCACACACAAACTATCAATTATCCAGCGAAGACCTTCGTTGCATCAGTTTTATTAATGAATCAACAGGTTTTGTTAGTGGAGGATTTAATTTCAGGACGGTTCTAAAAACTTCGGATGGGGGAAAAAATTGGTCTCCTGTTTTCACAAAGAACTTCGGGCAGATTCAATTTCTAAACAAGAATACAGGGTATGCAAGAGATGTCGGGTATTCTTACAATCGTATCTATAAAACTGTGGACGGTGGTAATAATTGGGGTGTTATTTTTGAAATCGAGCAAGAAATTAATTCACTTTATTTCCTTAACGAGTCGATTGGGTTCTTTGTTGGCAATAGCGGTCTAATGTACAAAACCATCGATGGTGGATTAAATTGGGAAAAGCTAACTCCACCTTACCTGTACTTCAAAGATGTGAAATTCCGAAATGAAAAGTTTGGCTATATCGTAGATGATTATGGGCAGGTATATTTAACAATGGATGGTGGATTAAGCTGGACAAACGACCTTCAAGGGTCTGGAATTTTAGGACTTGATTTTTTTGGCGATGACGCTTATGCATATGGAAATTTTGGTTCAATACTTCGAAGTAATATCGGCTTTAATGCTGAAGTATCTCTTCAGCCGTTAAGTCTTGAGAACTTGACCTCATCTACTGCACAAGTTCGAACTTCTATATATTCTAGTTTAAACTTGGTTTCAACTCCACTAATGGCGGAAATTCGTAAACAAGGGACTGTTTATGGTAACCCAATTGAAATCAAACGACTTAATGGATTTGTAAATGAATCACTTATTTATGAATTCAAAAATCTAGAACCTGAGGTTATTTATTTCTGTAGATTAAAAGTTGTAGCTAATACTAATTCATCTTCTACTACTGAGTTCTCATTTAAAACTCCTGGAACAATTACTGGTTTAGAAGCTGATTCAGAGGATATTCGCATTTACCCAAATCCAATACATGATTACATCATAATTGAACTTAAGAATGAATATGCAGAGATGGTCTTTGCATATACAATTGTGAATCTACTTGGGCAAGCAGTGGCCGAAGGTTTCTTAACGGGACAACAGTCGATTGAAGTTTCCAAATTAAATTCCGGTCTTTATATTATAAATATCACCAACTCTAAAAAGACCTTCAGCCAAAGGCTTGTGAAGGAATAAGTTTCTCTAGAATAACATTAGATTTTTGTAGAGTTAAACTCTTCACTTATAAAGTTCGATAAATGAATAAACCCTTCTCCCTGCCCGACCCCAATCGAGAAGCCAAATTAAAAGCATTTGATAGGTTGCTTACCGTGATGAATGAATTGCGTGAGAACTGCCCGTGGGATAAAAAACAAACCTTGGAAAGCTTGCGTCACTTGACGGTGGAGGAAACGTATGAGCTTTCGGATGCGATATTGGAGGGTGATCTTAACGAAGTGAAAAAGGAACTGGGCGATGTGATGTTACACTTGGCATTTTATGCGCGCATAGCTTCGGAACTGAAAGCATTCGACATGGCCGATGTGCTAAATGGCATTTGCGATAAATTGATTGAGCGGCATCCGCATGTGTATGGCGATGTAGTGGCCGATGATGAAAAAGCTGTGAAGGAAAACTGGGAAAAGATAAAACTACGAACAGGGAACAAATCGGTGCTAGAAGGTGTGCCTAAGTCTTTACCCGCGATGTTCAAAGCGATTCGCATTCAAGACAAGGCTCGCGGGGTTGGTTTTGACTGGGAGCGCAAAGAGCAAGTATGGGAAAAGGTAGAGGAGGAAATGAATGAGTTTAAAAATGAGTTTGATGGAAAGCCTGTTGAGTTAATCGATAAGGAAAAGGTGATGGCTGAGTTTGGCGACTTACTTTTTTCATTGGTTAACTATGCAAGGTTTGTAAACATCGATCCGGAAGAAGCACTGGAGCGTACCAATAAGAAGTTTATCAAGCGCTTTCAATATCTGGAAACAGAGTCTGCGAAGGACGGCAAAAGGATGGGGGAGATGAGTTTGGCAGAAATGGATGTGTATTGGAATAGGGCAAAAGGGGCTTAAAATTACTGCTATAGCAGTAATTTTAAATGATCTATTTTCAATAAGTACTTCTGTAACTATTTATAAATCTTTTTACTGCTATAGCAGTAATTATTTACTATCTATAGATACTTATATAATTTTATGCCTATTTTTACTGCTATAACAGTAAAATATGTTAAATCAACCTGAGCTTGGCAACTACATTCGTGCTCATCGCAAAAAGAGTGGACTGACACAAGTTCAACTGGCAGAGATGGTAGGGGTGGGAAAGTCGGTGATATATGACTTAGAAAAAGGAAAAGAAACGGTTCGGTTATCTACCCTTGTTAAAATACTGTCAGGGTTGAACATCAAAGTAAAATTGCAAAGCCCGCTCGACCAATCATTATGAGAAAGGCAGCCGTATTTTTTGATAGTACATTGGCAGGTTATCTGACGGAAACAGATCGGAAGGAATATCGATTTGAATATCTGGAAGGTTATCAAGGTGGTGCTATATCGCTGACGATGCCAGTGAGTAAAATGAAATTTGAATTCGAAAGCTTTCCCGCATTTTTTGATGGGCTTTTACCAGAAGGGCAACAGTTAGAAGGCTTACTTCGCCAAAACAAAATTGATCGAACAGACAATTTCAGTCAATTGATGGCAGTAGGTGAAGATTTAGTTGGAGCGGTGAGTGTCAAACCGATAATCGAATGAATCGCTGCCCGATTACCTATGAACTATGTGGCGAGCAGAAGTATTCAGCCCAAGGACTTAAGTTATTGTCTCCAAAGTTGAAAGACTTACTTGATTTCCCTTATAACAAAGGTGATCAATTAAAAGAGGCGATGGCAAGAGCTACTAAAATGTCAATACAGGGTGTTCAGCCCAAGTTGAGTGTTCGACTAAATGTATCTGCTGGGATTTTTGAAATAGCCGATCAAGGAGGTACTTTTATTATTAAGCCTCAAAATGATTTGTATGAGGAGTTGCCGGAGAATGAAGACCTTACAATGCGGCTCGCAGCATTTGCGGGGATTGAAATTCCGCTTCATGGGATGATCTATTCAAAAGATGGCTCGCGTTCTTATTTCATCAAACGATTTGACCGATTGCCAAAAAAGAAAAGGGTAGCGGTTGAGGATTTTGCCCAACTAACTGGACAGACAAGAGAAACAAAATATAGTTCATCCATGGAAAAAGTGGCTGGCGTACTAGATCAGTTCTGTACCTTTCCACTGATAGAAAAACAAAAGCTATTTAGGCTTACGATCTTCAACTTTCTCTGCGGGAATGAAGATATGCATTTGAAGAATTTTTCGTTGATCAGGCGAAATGGAAAAGTTGAAATATCTCCCTCGTATGACCTATTGAACACAACTATTGCGATGCCCAATCCACAAGAAGAGTTTGCCCTTACCTTGGCAGGTAGGAAAAGCAAAATCACGAAGGAAAATCTAATCGATTATTTTGGGAGTGAAAGGCTTGGGCTGACATCAATCATTATCAAAAAAACACTTCAGGAAATAGAGAATCAAAAATTGAAGTGGTACAAACAGATACAGATTAGTTTCCTTTCAGAAGAAATGAAAAAAAAGTATGTTGAGTTAATGAGCCTCAGATGGGCAAGGATTTTCACGACAATCAAAAAGTAATACCAATGGGCAGAATCCTCGCTATCGATTATGGAATGAAACGCACGGGCTTAGCCGTGACCGATCCGCTGCGCATTATTGCTACCGCATTAGACACAGTTGGCACTGATGAATTAATCGACTATTTAAAAAAGTATTTTTTAAAGGAAACCGTTGACGAAATTGTGATAGGTATGCCGAAGCGATTGAACAACGAGGATTCCGATACAGCACCTCTTGTTCGAAAGTTCGTAGAGGTTTTCAAAATTACTTTTCCAGACAAGCCCATTGCATTGGCCGATGAACGGTTCACCAGTAGTCAAGCGCAACGAACGATGATTGACGGAGGAATGAAAAAGAAGGATAGGCAAGTAAAAGGCAATGTAGATAAAATCAGTGCTACGCTTATTTTACAAAACTATCTTCAATCGAAAGGATATTGAGAGTTGCGATAAATACTTGTCAATTCCTACCTTTGCATTTTATTTTCATGATATGGTTTACCCGATTGTAATGTATGGCGATCCTGTTTTGCGCAAGAAAGCAAAGGACATCGTGAAGGGCGAAATGGATGTGAAGGCGTTTGCGGAAGATATGTTTGAAACGATGGCCGCTGCTCATGGAATTGGATTGGCTGCTCCGCAAATAGGAAAGAGCATCCGCCTTTTTGTGGTAGACGGAACGGTGTTGGAAGAAAAGCCAGAATTAAAGGATTTCAGAAAGATATTCATCAATCCGATTATATTAGAGGAAACAGGCGAAGAATGGGATTTCGAGGAAGGTTGTCTGAGTATCCCAAATATACGCGAGGACATATGGCGTCAGGAAAGGATTCGGATTCGGTACTTTGACGAAAACTGGATTCAGCACGAAGAAGAATTTGACGATATGAAGGCGCGTATCATCCAGCATGAGTACGACCATATAGAAGGTAAATTATTCATCGATTATCTCACTCCTCTTAAAAAGAAAATTTTAAAGGGGAAATTAGCAGATATCAGCAAAGGAGATGTTGACACAGAATACCGAATACTCGCGCCCTTGAGAAAGTAATTCAAGCTTCAAAGCTCAAAGAGAGCAGATGTAACTTTGAATTTTGAACATTGAATTTTATGAATGTAAAATCCCGCCTTCCTGAAGTAGGCACCTCTATTTTTAGCGTCATGTCAAAGATGGCGCTGGAGCATCAGGCGATTAACTTGTCTCAGGGATTTCCTGATTTTCCCGTATCGGAAAAACTGATAGACCTCATTCACCAAAATATGAAAGACGGGCACAACCAGTACGCACCCATGCCGGGCGTGCCGTCCTTGCGAAAAATAATTGCAGAGGTCATCACGTCTACTTACCAGCGACCTACAGACTTTGAAACAGAAGTTACTGTCACTGCGGGTGGCACAGAAGCTATCTTTTCTACGATTGCTGCTTTAATTGGATCAAATGATGAAGTGATCTTATTTGATCCGGCCTATGATTGTTATGATCCCGCCATTCGACTTAACGGAGGAATTCCTATTCATCTTAATCTTAAGCCACCGCATTTTGCCATTGATTGGCAAGAGGTCCAAGACAAAATTACACCGAACACAAAAATGATTATGGTGAACACACCGCATAATCCAAGCGGAGCAGTGTTGAATGATTCGGATATGTTAGCCTTGCAGGAAATAGCGCTTAAACATAATCTGATTGTCTTGAGTGATGAAGTGTATGAACGTATTATTTTTGACGGAATACAACATCAGTCGATTCTCCGATATCCAACATTAGCTAAACAAGTTGTTGCCGTTTTTTCTTTTGGAAAGACGTTTCATGCCACAGGCTGGAAAATTGGCTATACAGTAGCCTCGGAAGAATTGACTCGAGAAATTAGAAAAACACATCAGTTCATTACGTTTAGTGTAAATACACCCATTCAATTTGCGTTGGCAGAATACTTAAACGATCCAGAGAATTATCTGAATCTCGGGAAATTCTATCAGCAAAAGCGTGATTTCTTTTTGAATCAGATAAAAGGCTCTTCCCTAAAACCTCTTCCCTGTTTTGGGAGCTATTTTCAATTGCTGTCATACGAAGGGGTGTCTACCAAAAGTGAAATGGAAATGGCGGCCTGGATGACTAAGGAGAAAAAATTGGCCCCTATCCCTGTTTCTGCTTTTTACAAGGACGGCTCAGATCAAAAACTACTTCGATTTTGTTTTGCGAAAAGTGACACGACACTGGAAAGTGCAGGAAAGATTCTGCGAATGATTTAACCAAATCTACTGTTGAACGAAATCTGCTGGTCGTTTGTGCTTCCATCGCTTGTGTGACCACAACCAATATTCTGGCTGGTTGATAATATCATTCTCTAACAGACTGTTCATTCTTTTGGTGATCTCCCCGTAGTTTGTTTTTGCCGGTTCCTGTATCGCTTCCACAAATTCCGTTGTATAATGCCCTCTGCTTAGTTTATTGATTCGCGCGTAGACGACTGGAAAATTGTATTCTTTCGCATATTTTTCGGCTCCAAAAAGCATGGCGGTGTCTTGATTTAAAAAAGTAGCCCAGTAACTGTTTTTCGCTGAACCAGGAGATTGGTCAATGCCGAAGATGATCGTACGAAGTGGAGCGTTCATCTTTTTGAATTCTTCTTCTACGCTCGTGGTGGAAATCATTTCCAAACCATATTTACTTCTTGATTCACGCATTTTTTTATCAAAGAATAAACTGGTAAGCGGCTTATAAATAGCAACTGCTTTGTGTTTAAGAGGGCCATCAATGGCCATGGCAAAGAGTTCCCAATTGTTATAATGACCACCAGCCATGATAACATTCTTGCCTTGATCATAAAAGCGATCAATAAATTCAGGATTGATTACTTTCATTCGCTCATTCACTTCCTCCTGCGAAATAGTAAACACCTTTAGGCTTTCTACCACCAAATCGCAAAAATGCCGATAAAAATCACTTACAATTTGCAAATGTTCATTCGTGGTTTTCTCTGGAAAGGAATTAGCCATATTTTGAAGTACGACCTTTTTGCGATAACCGATCATTTTAAATAAAACAACATAAAGGCCATCCGATAGCACGTAGAGTAGACGAAACGGCAAATGCGAAACAGGGATGATCACCCCATAGTAGAAGAATGCAGTAAGAAATCTCATAGACTAGGTTCGCTGCAAGTTGGTAATTATTTTCTGATTTGAGCTTTTTACTGTGAATTTCCGTGGTATGTTCTGTCGAGATTTGCTAGCATTGTATTTTATTTTGTTTCAAGTTATGAGTACAGAAATAATTCTTCGCTACGTTCGCTTCATAAGCATATTCGCCATTGTCGGGTCTTAGATTTCTGATTACCTGTTGCTTAAGAAGGAACTTACGCGGCAAGAGCTAGATCGCCTCTAACGTGTCGATGCGGTCGATGTTATTGCTGACGTTGTTTTGGTAGCCGCTGGGCTGACCCTGTGGCTTGGCAGCCTAGACAAGCGAGCCGATTACCATTCGAAAAATTGGATTTTTCTCACCAAGATTGGTTTGTTTTCTTTGATTGGGATATTGTCTATTTATCCAACCGTGTTCTTTGTTAAGAGTCGAAAAGGTAACCCCGAAGAAGAAATACAAATCCAATCAGCTATTTTTTGGATGCTGCGACTAGAGTTGCTTTTGCCATTTATTATCCCACTACTGGCAGGGTTGATGGCCAGAGGAGTAGGCTTTTTCGGATAAAGGCCAGATTGCCCAAATAAAAAAACCCAGAGAAATTAATCTCTAGGTTTTTTTGGCAGAGGAAGAGGGATTCGAACCCCCGGACCCCGTGAAGGGTCTCCGGTTTTCAAGACCGGTGCAATAAACCGCTCTACCATTCCTCTGTTTTACTCTCTGTAGCCTTGGCGAAAGAAAGTTTTTAGCGATTTAGGATTGCAAAAGTAACCGTTATTTTGTTTTTGGCAAATGCCTTGCTTCACTCTTCACTAAAATCAAGAAAAGTCTTTTTGATCTCCTTGTTGTCAAACTTGGGCTGAGCGGTCTGTTCTGCGCTCAACTCCAAAAACTCCAACTTTTGGTTATTAATGATGGGTAGCAATTTGTCTCGGTCAACATCAAAAGTCTTCTCTCTTCGTGCTGACTTCAGGGCATATTTTCGGGCAAAATTGTCGCCTTCCAATTGAAGTTGGTTGCGGATTTCAACGTTGATTTTTAGTTTATCTAAAATCTCGTTTTTTGATTTTCCAATTACCTCGGTTGCTTCTAATGTTCCCAGCGTTAACACTGTCGTTCCCCCAATGGCCGAAACTGCCCTATAGCTGTTTTGATCATTGGAAAGTATAACAGGTGATAAGCCAGTAGTGGCGCCAAGGGAAGCGTTTAAAATCGCCCGATGCTTTTTTCCTTTTTTAGCTTGCTTAAGGGTTTTGCTAAGTTTTTCATGATTTTCATCCAAACGGTCAATAAGAGCTTTGGCGCTCACGAGTGAGTTCTTGTATTTCTGAAACAACGACTTGTCTTTTTCTTCCAGGTTCTCGGTATCAACGACTTTGATTTTTGCATGGCGTTCAACCCGATTGCCCGATTTATCCAAAATGAAAAAAGTGAGACGGAACGTTTTCGTTTTCTCAGATTCGTCAACAAAGCCGTAGCCAGGTAGCCAGGTAAACTCACCTTGTGCAGAGTTGCTCTTTTGCAGAGCGCTCTCAGGGACACCGCTGTCAGAAGCTACAAAGCCAAAGTTTGTCAGGTTTTCGTCTCCGTTGGGATCTGAGGCGTAAATCTTAATGTTTAAGCGTTCATCTTCTTTTATGGTAAAGACTGAATCTCCCGGAAGCAAAAGCAAATCGGGAGGAAGGTCTAGCTGCGTCTGGGCAATCCTAATTCGCGCCTTTGTCTCCAGTTTATCGGGTTGGTCTTGCGCGACAAACTCGACTGCCAACGGATTGTTTTTTAGTGCAATGAATTGATTGCGCGAAGGATTCCACGTGATAAGACCTTGAGATGAAAAATGCATTCCTTCGGGCATTTGCGAAACAATGGGTTTATAACTTATGGGATCGCCATCGAGGTCAGTTACATAGTCATCTGAAATCTGGTATTGATTCTGAGTAGATTGCTTGACATAGAATGTTGGCAGATCATCGACTATGGGTGGACGGTTTTGGTGGAACACGAGAAAAGAAACTGACTTTCGGATGCGATGCCCACTCTTCCATTCCGCTTGAAACAAAAGAGAAATCTCTTTTTGTTTTTCTAGTCGATCTACGAGATCGAAAGAGGGTGTCCACGAAAAATGCCCTAATGTGTCAAATGTAACCCGATAGCCATTTACTCCTTCCAGCGTGTATTTCGGTTTTTCTGCTTCCGTCACATCTAGTTTAAAGGAAAACGTCTGACCCTCCCTCAGTTCCGTCCAATTCTCGGCAGATGGAAAAATGAAACTTTGACTGCTCAGAAAGCCCGGTAGTAACAAAAGAAAAACAAAACACCTGTACATTCAACTTAGTATTTTAATGCCTGCAAATCTAGCTCAAGGATATCTCTTTTGGATAGGAAATATCTATTCCATCTCTTTTTTTTCCTCCAAAAAGGTAGCTTACTTTGAGGGAATGACCGCAAGAAAGCTGCCCGTCTCAACACAGAAAAAAGAGAATAATTTCTTTGCTGATGTGTATGAGGTAGTACGTCTAGTACCGAAAGGACGCGTAACTAGCTATGGAGCCATCGCAAATTACCTGGGAACCAAAATGAGTGCGCGCATGGTAGGTTGGGCGATGAATGCGGCCCACACAGAAAAAGGAGTTGCCGCACACAGGGTTGTCAATCGGCACGGGCTACTAACTGGCAAGCATCATTTTTCCCCGCCCAGCGCCATGCAAAAGAGCCTCGAGAAAGAAGGCGTGAAAGTGGTCAAGGATCAGGTTCAAGATTTTGACAAAAAATTTTGGGATCCGGCAAAGGAGTTATTATAAAAATAAAAAGCGAACAATTTTTTCTGCATGATAATCGATTTACGAAGTGATACGGTGACCAAGCCAACACCAGCTATGAAAGAGGCTATGTTTGCAGCGCCAGTGGGCGATGATGTGTTTGGTGAGGATCCTACAGTAAATAAACTAGAAGAAAAATGCGCGGCCTTGCTTGGGATGGATGCAGCCGTGTATTGCCCCAGCGGTACCATGACCAATCAAATTGGAATCAATGTTCTTACGCAGCCTTACGATGAGGTGATCTGTTACAAAGGCGCCCACATTTATAAATACGAGGGCGGTGGGCTGATGGGCAATAGCCATGTTAGTGTGAGGCTATTAGCCGGTGACCGCGGAAGAGTTTCGGTCGATGAAATTGCGGCCAACATTAACAACGATGATCAACATTATCCACGCACAGCTGTCGTGGCTTTGGAAAACACGGTAGTTCGCGAAGCGGGAAGTTTTTATTCGCTGAAGGATATTGAGAAGATAAGTGCATTCGCTCGTTCTAAAAACTTGCACATGCACTTAGATGGAGCAAGGTTGTTCAATGCGTTAGTAGCCACAGGAGAAGATGCAGGCGACTATGGTAGATACTTCGACACGATTTCGATCTGCCTCTCCAAAGGATTAGGTGCGCCTGTTGGTTCCGTTTTGGTTTGCAAAAAAGAGTTTGCAAAAAAGGCGCGCAGGATGCGAAAAGTATTTGGTGGAGCTTGGCGGCAAGCAGGCTTTCTGGCAGCGGCTGGAATTTATGCGCTCGACAATCACATTGGCAGGTTGAAGGAGGATCATGCACGCGCAAAAGTGATTGGCGAATGTCTCCAACAACTTTCGTTTGTTAAGTCAGTGATGCCCGTAGATACCAATATTGTTATTTTTGAACTGGAGTCCAGTGTAAGTCCCGCGTTGTTTCTTGAGAAAATCGGAGAGCACCAAATAAAGGCACTGGCATTTAGTGCCAATGAAGTCAGAATGGTCACACATTTGGATTTTGATGACGCCATGCTTCAAAGTACTATCACCATATTAAATCAACTTCACTTCTCATGATGGAGGAGTTAGGAAAATCAATGCCGGTATCGGAGGGCATGATTGATGCCGAGCAAAAGGGCTTTGCGATCAATGTGTTGTTTCTTTTGTTTTTCATTTAGTAAATGCTGAACTCTTCTACGCCACTAGCTGAACGCATGCGACCTTCTAAGTTAGAAGACTTAGTAGGACAAAGTCATTTAGTGGGGATGAACGGAATTATTAGAATAGCGATTGAAACCGGCAATGTGCCTTCCATGATTTTGTGGGGGCCACCCGGTGTGGGCAAAACAACGATCGCAAACATTATCGCCAATGAGGTTAAGCGACCGTTTCATATTTTGAGTGCCGTCAGTGCGGGTGTGAAAGATGTGCGCGAGGTGATTGAAAAAGCGAAGTACAGCAATCGTGCTATTTTGTTTATCGATGAGATTCATCGCTTTAATAAATCGCAACAGGATGCGTTGCTTGGTGCCGTGGAGAAAGGAACCATTACACTGATTGGAGCCACTACAGAAAATCCTTCTTTTGAAGTGAACTCAGCGTTACTTTCCCGATGCCAAGTATATGTACTAAAATCATTGACTGATGATGAATTGATTCAATTGGCCGAACATGCACTTAGTCACGATGGAAGTCTAAAGAAGCGTTCCATTAAAATCAAGGAAAGACAGGCGCTCATTGCTATTTCAGGAGGAGATGCACGAAAACTGCTCAATTTGGTTGATTTGATTGCGGAAGCCATTGCAGGTGATGTAATCGTAACCGATGAGCTAGTGATGAACCTGGCCCAAAAACATATTACCATCTATGACAAAAACGGTGAGCAACATTACGATATTATTTCTGCCTTTATCAAGTCAATTCGTGGCAGTGATCCGAACGCGGCCGTCTACTACTTAGCTCGGATGATTGAAGGTGGTGAAGATGTGAAATTTATTGCGCGGAGAATGGTAATTCTAGCTTCTGAAGATATTGGCAATGCCAATCCAACGGCTTTGGTAATGGCAACCACCACTTTTCAAGCTGTTAATTTGATCGGCTACCCGGAAGCAAGAATAATCCTTGCGCAATGCGCTACCTACTTAGCCAGCTCTGCAAAGAGTAACGCAAGTTATATGGCAATTGAATTGGCATTAAAATCTGTGCGTGAAACAGGCGATCTATCAGTACCTTTGGCAATTCGAAATGCGCCTACTAAGTTGATGAAGGATTTGGATTACGGTAAGAACTACCAATATGCCCATGGATTTGAGGGGAATTTTGCTAATATGGAATTTTTGCCAGAACAAATTAAAGGGACTAAATTCTACGACCCGGGAAATAATACGCGCGAGCTGGAAATGAGAAGTCACCTCAGGAAACTTTGGAAGGAAAAATATGGATACTAGAAGGGATGATCATGAAAGCCCTTACAAAATATGAATAAGTGAAAAGCCTTCAATTTGAGTCATCACCATTTTATATTCTTCTTTGCCTGGCGGTAGGACTAGGATATTCTTTTCTATTGTACAACGCAAAGGCACCTTGGTCGAAAAGAGTAAATCAATTTCTATTTGTCTTGCGGGCAATACTGGTTGCGCTTCTTGCCGTTTTGTTGTTGGGCCCCATTTTAAAGATTACTACTAATGTCGTTGAAAAACCAACGCTGGCTTTTTTGATTGATAACTCCCGCTCCGTGCAAGAGTCCACGGATTCTGTCGCGCGCGGACGCCTCATAAGCGAAATAGAAGTTAGCAAGACGAAATTTCGGGCGCTGGGTTACGAAGTTACCACAACAAACTTGGATAACAGTCCGGCCGAAAAATTTCAGTTCACAAGCCCGACATCTGACCTGGCCTCAGCTATACGCGGTGTTGCTGCTCGCTATGAAGGAAAGAATTTGGCAGGCATCATATTGATTTCGGATGGCATCTACAATAATGGAACATCACCACTTTATTCAACGGGCCGTGTGCCCATTTCCACAGTCGGTGTGGGAGACACAACGAATCGCGTTGATCTGGTGCTAAAAAATGTTGCCTACAACAAGATTACTTATCAGGGAAACAAATTTCCCGTCCGTGCTGAAGTGATAGTTCAGGGATTGCCAAACCAGAAGGTAACGATCTCGGTTTTAAAGAATGGCAAGGTACTTTCCACCCAACAAAAGGATTCAGGCACAAATTCATTCCTTGGCTTTGACTTTTCAATTGAAGCGTTAGAAAAAGGTATTCAACGGTTAGATGTTGTGGTAGAACCTGTTCGGGGAGAAGCATCACTAAAAAATAACAGATCTAGTTTTTTTGTGGAGGTAGTCGAAGGGCGAAAGAAGATTTTGTTGATTGCTCCAGCTCCTCACCCAGATATAAAAGCCATCAAAGCCGTAGTAGACAATAACTTCAATTATGAGTTAGTCGTACACATTCCGGGAGTGACGGAACTGAACCCTTCCATGCTTAAACCGAATGCTGCTGAATTGGTCATTTTTCATCAAGTGGCAGATCGCAACAACAGAACCGCAAGTTTGTACCAACAATTTAAAAATTCATCAGCATCGTTACTGTTGATTATTGGAATGCAATCCAATTTACGTCAACTCGTTGCTAATCAGATTCCGTTAAATTTTGAAGGCAATGGGCAATGGGACGAGGTGACACCAGTAATAAATACAACCTTTCGCGACTTTAACTTTTTGGAGAATAGCAATGGCGTGTTTACAAAGTATCCACCTCTGAATGTGCCCTTCGGAAAATTTTCGTTCCCCACAAATGCGTCTATTTTGTTGTATCAACGAATAGGAAGTGTGGCAACCGACCGACCCTTGTTACTCACTTGGGCAGAAGACAAACATAAGGTGGCAGCAATCGTAGGAGAAGGATTTTGGAAATGGAGAATGAGTGAGTATAGCAACACAGAAAAAACAATTGTATTTGATGATGTGTTCTCTAAACTGATCCAATACCTAAGCACGTTGGAGGACAAACGAAAATTCAAAAGTTTTGCGATTCAGAACGAATTCAGTGAAGCAACACCAGTGGTTATCGAAAGTCAACTATACAATGATTTATTCGAACCGATTTATGGCAACACTATCGCAATTGAATTAAAGAACGAAAAGGGGGAAATTACTTCTTATCAGTACACCACAAGCCCTGGCGGCAGTCGTTATCAAATAGGTGGCTTGGTTGAAGGTGTATATCAATTCAAATCTTCTACTGACATTCAGGGAAAGCGTGAACAGGTTGGTGGGCAGTTTTTAGTAACCGCACAAAATATTGAATCTCAAAATCTCACCGCAGATTTTGGATTGCTAAGGAAGTTGTCACTAGCGACAGGTGGTAAATTTTATCTGGCTAACGAAATTACCCAGCTAAAAACCGATGTTGAAAACGAGAAGCCCCAAGCCATTATTCGATCTAACGAGTCATTCAATTCACTGATTAACTTGAAATGGTTTTGCTTTCTGTTGCTTGCTCTAATTGCTACCGAATGGTTTTTTAGAAAGTATCACGGAGGCTACTGATTTCGTTTATTGCATAAAGTTCAATTGCAGAAGGGCGCGAGAATAACTTCTTTTTTGTTGCCGATTAACAGGTTTCTCCCATTAGATTTATTACAAATAATAGAATTTTATATTGAAATTTGTAATATTATGGCCTATTTTTGCAAAAATGAAGACCTAAAATGCGTATAGTGACTTATAAAAGGATAACGGCATTTTCAGAATTACATCCCGATTCCGAAACCTCTTTAAACTTTTGGTACCATACCGTGACGAAAAAAAATTGGGAGAATCTGAACGATCTTAGGCTAGATTTTAATAAAGTTGACTACGTGGGGAATCATCGTTTCGTTTTCAATATCAAAGGAAATGATTACCGATTGGTAGCTATTATTTCATTTAATGCGAAAAAAGTTTACATCAGGTTTATCGGTACACACGCAGACTATGATAAGATTAAGGAAATTGAAAATATTTGACTTATGATAAAGACAGAAAAGGACTACAACGCTATTGTTGAGCGCGTGGAAGAACTTCTACAAAACCCAGATAATATTGAAAACAAAGACGCGAAAGGGTATGTAGAACTAAATGTATTGTCTGACCTCGTTGCAGAATATGAAGAACGAAACTATACGGTAAAGAAAAGCTCGCTTGTCGAAGTTCTGAAGTTGCGTATGGTCGAGATGGAGTTGAATCAAAAACGACTATCCGAGCTTTTGGGGGTGAGTACATCCAGAGTAAGTGAATACCTTAATGGCAAGAGCGAACCCACTTTAAAAGTAGCTAGGGAAATAAGCCTAAAGCTTGGAATAGATGCTTCTATTGTTCTTGGAATTTAGTTCATACGTATTAGTGATTTTTCTGCTACTTGCTCTCACCGAATGGTTTTTTAGAAAGTATTACGGAGGTTACTGATTTTATAAAAAAAGTCAGGTATTGCGCCTGACTTTTTTTAAGCATTTCCAAGGCTGGTTTATTTTAGCTTCTGCGCGTCCTTGTGCATTTTGATTTGTTGATCTAGTTGTTTCTTATCACCCACTAGTACGAGCGTCATGTCCTCATATTTAAAATGATCTTTTGTTATTTGCGACACCTTCTCGGGTGTCACCGCATAGATGTTCTTTACTCTATCGGTCAGATAGCTCTCGTCCAATTCGTGTAGATCAATAAAGTTAAGTTGACTGATAATTCCGCCCGGGTTTGAATTTTGCAAAACGAACGTTCCGGCCATATAGCGCTGAATCCCTTCTAATTCTTCTTTGGAAGGATTCTCTGTTTGTAACTTTTTTATCTCTTTTGAAATTTCGCGCAATGACTCTCCCGTATGTTCACTAGTTACATCTGCTTCCTCGTACCAAAGGGAAACTCCTTTTCGGTTTTGTATTGTACTATAGGGTGAATAGGTATATCCTTTGTCTTCTCGAATGTTACTCGTAATTCGAGAACCGAAAGAACCACCAAGTAGTGAGTTGGTAACTTGAAGAGCCATGTAGTCCTTGTCCTTTGGTGTCAGTGTTGGCAATCCGAGAATAACCGTTGTTTGAGGTGCGTCCTTACGATCGATCATCGCAATCTCGTTTGTGCGCGTGGGAGTAGCAGCCGGGAAATCAATTTCGGCACCAGCTTTCCAGGGGGTAAAAGAATCATTAATTGCCTTGTTTACTTCGACTTCATCAAATTTTCCAACTACGTAAATGACTGAACGCTTCGCGCCAAAATTTTTCTCAAAAAAGTTTTTTGCTTTTGCAGCCGTGTAGCTATCGATCATTTCTGCTGTTGGGTAGTACCTGCCATACGGGTGATCTTTGTAGACGATCTGGAAAAATCTTTCAGTGGCTTGAGATTGGGGAACAGACTTCTGAACCGTCAGTTGCCTTTTTAAATCCGCTTTTAATCGATCTACTTCCTTTGCAGGAAGAGCCGGATTCATCACTAAGTCAGCAATGACTCGCACGAGTTCTGGGACAAACTCCGACAACACAGAGCCGCTAATCGTAACATTATCCATTCCTGTGCTTACATTGATGTTTCCGCCCATACCCGCCACCTTTTTAGAAATTTCTTTAAAGGTTTTGGTGGTGGTTCCTTCCTTCATCAACAAACCAGTCAGGTCAGCCAACCAAACTTCGTTTGCAGATTCATGAATATTTCCAGTTTTGATAATTAATTGCACCTCTGCTTTTGGTACAGCGCCATATTGAACCAATGTAGAGCGAAGGCCATTGGGAAGTTGGCTCACTTTCTTCTCTGGAAGTTTAAAATCTTTTGGCGTACCACCTGCAGGAGGTGTTTGTTTTTGCGCCTCGCTTTGATAAACGAAAGTGAGACAAAGCAAAAAGCCGATTGTGATCTTCAATGCATTTTTCATTTTACTTCAGCTTTAGGGTCAATAATTAAGATAGTACGATTTGTAGCCCGCAAATATTCAGTGGCTGTCTTTTTAATTAATTCAGGAGTCACTTTTTTAAACTCGTCTTCCAACGTATTTAATCTGGAAGGATCGTCATCAAAGAGCGCAAAACTCGCCAGCATATCTGCACGTCCGATGCCGAAGAATCCGCCAAGGTCATCATAAAGTTTAGACCTCATTTTTACGACTGCCAGGTCAATGTCTTCTTGCGTCACATTTTTCTGAATGTCGTCAACGGCCTTGTTAACCTCGAATAGGATTGAATCTGGCGATACATTCGCATCATAAATCAAATCAGCCATCCATATCATGGGGCCACTATAGTTAAACATATTCCCTAAGTAATTAATCCCGCCACTTATTCCGCCTGTATATCCTTTGCCTTGAACAAGAGCGAGGTATAGCTTGCTATCTTCACCCTGTACTAACATTTGATCAATTAAGCCCATCGCAAAATACTCTGGGCTGTTTCGTTCAGGCATTTTATAGGCAAAAGCTATAGCCGGTTTGTTCGCGAGTTTATCTTCTTTAGTGAAACGTTTTTCTTTTTCTTGTCTGGGTTCAGAAATATCTGGTTTGGGTGGGAGTTGGGAAGCTGGTATTTCTCCAAAATATTTTTCAACCCACTGTTTGGCTTCTGCTATTTCAAAGTCGCCAACGATAGCCAGCGAGGCATTGTTGGGTGCATAAAACGTGTTGAAAAAATTATCTACGTCTTCCAATTTTGCAGAGTCAAGGTCTTTTAAATCCCCGTAGAAGTTGTGGGCGTTGTGCCAATTCTCATTCGCGTATTGCGGCATATCCAACCACGGGAATCCGCCATATGGCTGATTCAAAACATTAACCTTTACTTCATTTTTTACCACACCTTGCTGGTTGGTAAGATTCTCTTGCGTAATAGCAAGACCTTTCATTCGATCGGCTTCTGCCCAAATCGCTGTCTCGAGTTTATGGGCTGGCATTACCTCAAAATAATTAGTAAAATCAAACCGAGTGGATCCGTTCAGGATACCCCCATTTTGTTGTACCAATTTGATGAACTCCATTTTTCCAAGATTTTGAGAGCCTTGAAACATCATGTGTTCAAACAAGTGAGCAAATCCTGTTCGGTTTTTTGGCTCGATTCGAAAACCGATGTTGTAATAGACAGCAACGGCTACCGTGGGCGCAGTTTTGTCTTGCGACAAGGCCACTTTTAGTCCGTTCTTTAATTTGTAGTATTCTACAGGGACTTTAAATGTGTTAGAGGCTTCCTCTTTTTTCTGATCGCAGCTTCCTAGAAAAATCAGGAGTGCCATTGCGATCATGGTGATAGGTTTGTTTTTGATCGATTTGTTCATATGGTTTGGATAATTTTTGTTTAGATGTATAAAAAAGAGATAAAGTTTGCCCAACGCTTTTGGTAGAGCTGGAATAATTGGATTTTTTTGATCAATTCTATTTCAGATTTTTCGCCACCTCGTCCCAGTTAATGGTATTCCACCAATTGGCTACATACTCATTACGTTTGTTTTGGTACTTCAAATAGTAGGCGTGTTCCCACACATCTAAAGCCAAAACGGGCGTGCCTTTCAATTCACTCATATCCATCAATGGATTGTCTTGATTGGGCGTAGAACCAATTTTTAATTTTCCTCCATCATTTACTAACCACGCCCATCCCGAACCAAATCGCTTCATAGCGGCATCATTAAATTGTTCTTTGAATTTGTCGAAAGAGCCAAACGCACCGTTGAGGGCATCACTCACTTTGCCAGCGGGAACTCCGCCACCGTTTGGCTTCATCGCTTGCCAAAAAAAGTTATGATTGTACACACCGCCACCGTTGTTACGTGCTTTTGCGGATAGCTTGGAGGCGTTCGCAAAAAAGTCTTTTTCGTTTTCGTAGACAATCTTGTCTGCAGCTATCGCTTCGTTCACATTCTTTACATAGGTAGCGTGATGCTTTCCATAGTGGATTTCCATCGTTAGGGCATCGATATTTGGCTCCAATGCGTTGAAGGCGTATGGTAGGGGAATCTGTGCGAACTGTAGGGTAGTGGTGGCAGGTGCTTGCGCGGTTGACTCAGTAAAAATAAATGAAGTCCCTACCGCTACCGCAGCAGAGGCCCTTACTGAATCTTTAATAAATTTCCTTCTCGTGGTGCTCATTTTTTCAATTGGTTTAGTTGAAAGCAGAAAAATAACCTAGGTTGGACAATAGCTAACCTTACAATTTTTGATATCCTAAATTTACTTAAAAAATAGATAGCTTGCATTATACAACTCAAACAGCTATGACTGATATATTATACGATCAAGTACCCTCTTTGGATTTGGCCGATTTTACAGGCGGTGACCCTATTAAAAGAGAGAAATTTGTTGCGGATCTAGGTGCTGCCTACAAAGACATTGGCTTTGTGGCGATCCGAAATCACTACCTCACGGATGATTTATCGGCTAGATTGTATGATGTGATCAAGAGGTTTTTTGCGTTGCCCGATTCGGCTAAACAACGATATGAAATAGAAGGGTTGGCCGGTCAGCGGGGCTACATTGGTAAGGGGAAAGAACATGCGAAGGGGCGCAACACCGGTGATTTGAAGGAGTTTTATCATGTAGGGCAGGAAGTGTTAGGTGGAGATCCAATTAAGAAGGAGTATCCTGACAATATCTGGCCTACCGAATTACCAGAGTTTGAGTCGATCGCTCTCGATGTTTATCAACGACTTGAACAAACAGGGGTGCAGATGTTGAGAGCAATTGCTCTCTATCTCCAGTTGCCGGAAAACTACTTTGATCAAAGGGTGAAGCATGGGAATAGTATTCTACGACCAATCCATTATTTTCCTATTGAAAATCCAGATGCTGTTCCAGCGGATGCTGTACGTGCAGCGGAGCATGGCGATATCAACTTGATCACTCTTTTGATGGGCGCCAGCGCAGATGGACTGCAAGTATTGAGACGTGACGGAAAGTGGATACCCATTACGGCATTGCCAGAACAATTGGTTGTAAATGTGGGAGATATGCTTGAGCGATTGACCAATAAAAAATTGAAATCAACGATTCACCGTGTAGTCAACCCACCGCGCAGTCAAATGAACAAGCCAAGGTATTCTATTCCTTTTTTTATGCATCCCCGCTCAGAGATGAGCTTGGCAGCATTACCGGGTTGTGTGGATGAGGCAAATCCTAAGATGTGGGATGATATCACCGCTGGCGATTTTCTGAATCAACGGTTGTGCGAAATTGGATTGAAGAAGTAACTCAACTTGGTCAAGCATATTTCTTATCGAGGTTTTTTAAAAGACGTTTTACTGCTGTCTGTTTCTAGCTTTGGAGGGCCTCAGGCTCACCTTGCCCATTTTCAGAATGTCTTGGCCACGAAGAAGAACTATGTTACTGAGAGCGACCTGCTGGAGTTAAATGCACTTTGTCAAGTCTTGCCGGGTCCCACATCCACACAGACTATTTCTGCAGTTGGCTACAAATTGGGCGGACCTGGCTTGGCCTATCTTACATTGTTGATTTGGATGTTGCCGTCAGTGACCATCATGACCGTTGCCGGTCTGTTGATTGGAAGTTTTGAATCGAAAAATATCTCCCTGGCCTTTACGCGATTTATACAACCCATGGCCGTTGGACTGGTAGCTTATGCCGCCTATTCAATTGGCTTAAAATCCATCACCCGATTTAGAGCTGCGTTAATCATGATTGGTGCTGGCGTGGCCGCCTATTTTATTAATACACCCTTCGTTTTTCCGGTCACACTATTGATTGCGGGTTCTCTGACAGCGTTTAACTACAAGGCACATCCAAGAGAAGCAAAAAAGAAATTTGAAGTCCGATGGGCCAATTTTTTACTTTGGCTCGGTGTACTCGTGCTGGCGGCTGTGTTGGGAAGCGTCACTAAATCAAATCCTTCTTTTTTGCCCATTCGACTATTCGAAAACTTTTATCGCAACGGAAGCTTGATTTTTGGAGGAGGGCAGGTTTTGACACCCTTGCTTTATACGGAGTTTGTTCAATACGCACCTAAGCAATACCTCACGCACGAGGAGTTTCTTTCCGGCTATGCGTTGGCACAATCACTGCCAGGGCCGGTGTTTTCATTTGCTGCATACATTGGCAGTTTAGCGATGCGAGACGGAGGAACAAGCGGAGCAATCTTCGGTGCGTTGATGTCAGCAGCCGGCATATTCTTGCCGGGTACTTTTCTTATTTTTTTTATGACTCGCATTTGGGATAGCCTCAAAAAGTACAGGCCGATAAGGGCTTCTCTTGAAGGTATTCATGCCGCCAGCGCAGGATTGGTGGCCGCTGCAGCTATTCTATTGTTTCAACCACTTCAAGCCAATCTGCTAAATGTAACGTTTACAATCGCATCTTTTTGTTTGGTGGCCTTTACTAAGATACCTTCCTGGGCAGTGATACTGGTGGGGCTAGTTCTAGGTTTCGTACTAAAATAAAAAGCCCCATCTGTGGGGCTCTTTAAACTTTCAAAAAAACTGAGGATTAACCTAGTTTGAAAATAATAGGGAGAGTATAGCGTTGCTTTACTGCTTTACCGCGTTGTTTTCCAGGATTCCAAGGTGGCGCAGATTGCATCACACGAGCTGCTTCTTCATCACAACCGGCTCCAATGCCTTTAATGATCTTTACATCATTAATGGATCCGTCTTTTCCAATTACAAACTGTACGAAAACCTTCCCCTCTACACCCATTCTGCGAGCCTGAGCAGGATATTTCATTTTGTCACCAACATACTTGTAAAAGGCAGGAAGACCTCCTTTTGGAGTAGCTGTTTCTTCCACCACTGAGAAGATCTCTTCTACTTCTTCTTTTGGCTCTTCGGCTACAACTGTCACAGCTTCTACTTTTGTATCTTCCGTTACTTCCACATCAAACTTGATGTTTAGGTCTTCTTTAATCTCTTCTTCATCCGGAACCTCTACAATTTGAGGCTGCTGAATAACGGGTGCTGGTGGAGGTGGTTGCTCGGTTGGCGGCACTTCAAGCATTTCCTCAAATGTATTCGTGCTTTTGTTTGTGAGCAAGTCCAACTTCTCATCGTAGCTCTTCCATTCGAAGGCCATGACGGTGAGGGACATTGTTAACAAGAGACCTATGCTGAAATACAGCCCAGTCTTCTTCGTCAAATCTGCTTTTTCTGACTTTTTCGCTTCCATTTTTATCAGTTTAGGATTTCAAATATAGGAATAGAATCCATTTGTGCATACCAAGTAACAAAAAGGGAGAAAATTTTTTCCCTTTTTTATGACTTTGGCATTTCCTAACTAGACAAGGAACGAAAATCGGGGCTACTCAACTTTTACATTTTGAAGCTAATTGGCATTATGCAGCGCTGTTTTACTGCTTTTCCTCTTTGTTTGCCGGGTTTCCATGAAGGAGCATTTTGCATGACCCGCACCGCTTCTTCATCGCAGCCTGAGCCAATACCTCTCAAAACGTTCACTTCACTTATTTTTCCGTTTTTGTCAACCACAAAAGAAAGCGTCACTTTGCCCTCCACGCCCAGTCTCCTTGCCTGTGCCGGATACCTCATATTATCCACCAAATACTTGTAAAAGGCGGGCATTCCCCCATTGGGCATGGCAGATTCCTCTACAATTGTAAAAATTTCATCTACTTCTTCTTCTGCCTCCGCAACCGCCACTGAAGCAACTTCTATTCTTGGAGACTCATTATCTAAGTCAATGTTCAGATTTTCTTGAATCTCTTCTTCATCCGGTACTTCTACAATTTTTGGCTGTTGTATGACTGGTGCAAGCGGTGGTAGTTGTTGGGTGGTAGGCACCTCAATCATTTCTTCGAACGTGTTGGTACTTTTTGCAGACAGCAAGTCCACTTTTTCATCGGTCTGTTTCCATTCAAATGCCATGAGAGCTACCGAAAGGGCTGAAAAAAGACCAATACTGAAGAAAAGACCGCGTTTGTTTGACAAATCTGCCTTCTGTGTTTTTTTTGATTCCATACTAATCCATATTATTTTGGTATGGAGTGGTTACGGCATCTAGTCGGTAAGGTTTTAGAATGAAGTGCTTATTTTGTTGCGTAAAAACCAAAAATTATTTTCTACTCCCGTAGAAAAGCGTAAAATAGAAGGTTGGAAAAACGGCTCGGTTTTCAGCTTTAGGCATTAAGACAACCTCGCTAAAATAGGCGTCTACTAAAACGCCCACCTCAAATCCTGTTACTTGACTCTTAACCACTCCTAGTTCAAAATTGATTCCGGCTTTAATATTTCCGCCAAATTGAATTTTTGAATCTCCTAGCCCTTGAAAAAGGTAGCCTGTGCCCAGTATTCTACCTATCGCGTGGTCTTCATTAACGGTTCCATCTGGATTGTAAGGAGTATACTGTTCACTCTTTGTATTATTGAAACTTTGGTTACTTACCAAACGCTCAATATAGTAAGGAGCAACAATTCCAATACTTGGTCCCGCGGCCAACACTGCTTTTATTTCTATGCCCTGTTGGGGAGCTTTTGTGAAAAGGACTACATCTCGACCGTACTGGAAGCGAAGCGCATAGAGATAATTACTCTTTCCGGCAATAAACGAATTGCCAGTAATGCCCGACTGAACCCTTACTTCTTGTGGGTTCTTCACATTCATAATCTCCAAACCATACGTTTTGAAGATACGCTCATTAATTCGGGTGGCTTTCTTAAAAACAAAACCACCTATTAAACCGCCTGAGGAATTTTTATTTATACCCCACGTAAACTCGGAGTTGTATTCATAGCTATCTTGGGTTTGGCTCATTGCTGTAAAAGCGAAAGCCAGAAATAGGAAGCCCGTTATTTGTATTTTTTTTGTCATTGCTGAACCTAGAATGTCGAAATTTAAGGTAAATAGCCAACGAAAAAAAACACGGTAAAGTTTAACACTATGGAAACAATTATGGCAGAGGCAGAATATGTTGGTGGGTTGCGCACAAAGGCTACCCACCTAAGATCTGGAAATGCGATCACTACAGATGCCCCGGTAGATAACAATGGCAAGGGAGAGGCATTTAGTCCAACTGATCTGGTCAGCGCTGCGCTCTGTAGTTGCATGATGACGATCATGGGAATTGTAGCTGAGCGTGAAGGAGTGAATCTGACCGGCTTGAAATCTGAGGTCGTAAAGGTGATGAACAGTACTCCCCGAAAAATCGCTGAAATAAAAATTCATTTTACCTACCCGGGGCTATTGGCATCGGAGGAACAGAAGCAAAAGTTAAAAAATGCAGCTCGTACTTGCCCAGTGGCATTGAGCCTTTCGGCCGATTTAAAACAAACTATTTCTTTTGATTTTTAACTAGCCTTTCAAGAGTTTTTCAATTTCTGTTTTGATGGCCGGGTAGTTGATATCAAAATGCGAGGTATCGTATACTGATTTTTCATTTTGTATAATCAGTACTTGAGGCGATTGGTGTTCTACCTGAAATTTTTCAGCAATTTGCCTTGAGAGTTGACGGTAAGAAAGTAAATCGAGGTAGTAGGTTTGTGTACCAGCAACTTCTTCGCTTTTCCAATTTCTTTCTAGTCGGTTGAGCGCTGTATTGCTAATAGAGCAGGTCGTACTATGCTTAAACAACACAATCGGCTTTGTCCGCGAGGCGCTTGTTGCTTCTGCTAGTTTCTCTTCTGAATCTAAATGAATCCAATTCATACTTTCTAATCGTAAAGGTCTTTCCACAATTCGCGCTCTTTTTTGTCGTAGCGCGGCCGTCTTACTTTTTCTTTCACAGCAGTAGGCTGTGTATCACTTTTCTTGAATAGCCGAGACCACCACAACTTGGCATTTGTCAAAATAGTTCGCTCTTGCTTCACATTGTTGATACGTCCATGGGCGAACTTCGCGTCAGGATGCAAGTTGCTTCGGTGAGGCTTACTCATGTTTAGATTTCCTTGGTAGTTGGAAATCTTTGCGTAGGCCTTTCCAGGCACAATCACTTTTAGTGCATCCTTGCTACTCTTTGGGTTATGTCGATAGTTTTTTGTGAGACGAGTTCGTCCTTGGTATTTATTACCTTCTGCAAAAGTGCGATTCGGGCGTACAACGTCTAATGCAAATTTGCTACTGCTTGGGTTGTGCTTGTAGTCCCAAATCATTTTCATTCGTCCAACGTACTCGCTGGCTTTCACTGTTGCCGAAGAAGGGCCAATAGCTCTTAGCGCTCCCGGTTTTGCGTTTGGATTCTTTTCGTATTTAGCTCGCCTCACTTTTATTTGAAAGCCCTCTGCTGCAAAAGCACCTTTCCCCGGCTCTCTTTTCTTTATCGAACTTTTTGAGGCAAGACGGTTTTGATTATAGTCTTCTTGTTTCACTTTTGTCTGAAAACCTTCTGCCAAATATGCGCCTTTTTCCGGTTCTCGCTTTTTGGTAGAACTACGTGCCGAGCGTGGATTTTGTGCAAAGTCATGTTGTTTCACTTTTACTTGTAATCCTTCCACTTCAAATGCTCCCTTTTTCGGCTCTTTTTTCTTTAGCGATAACCTGGAAGTTTTTTCATTCTGGACATAATCTTCCTTTTGTTTTACTTTCCCTGAATAAATAGCAGCTTTTGCGTTACTGGACAGTGGAGTGCGACCATCAATTGGTTTTCCATCGTTATTCCAAAACTTTCGTTCGCCCCCGCGTCCGCCTTTTTTTGGTTTTCTCAACTTTAGAAAACCCGTGAACTCTTCACCTTGATCCCGTAAGGTGAATACATCTGATGATTTCAAGTTTCCGCTGTATGTACCTGCTTTTGCCGCACCGGATGCGGGTATTCGAACCGCTATTGCGTTGCCCCCATTATTTCTAGACCTTAACTTGAAGCTAGCATGAGCTTTGATTGGTTTCTTAGCTTTAATAAAGCCGGTGAATCCTTCACCCTGATCGCTAAAGCCGTGGGCTTGTGCTGATTTCAAGTTGCCACTATACGCCCCCGCTTTTGCAGCACCGGAACTCGGTATTCGAACCGCTATTGCGTTGCCCCCATTATTTCTAGACCTTAACTTGAAGCTAGCATGAGCTTTGATTGGTTTCTTAGCTTTGATAAAGCCAGTGAATCCTTCGCCCTGATCGCTAAAGCCGTGGGCTCGCGCTGATTTCAAGTTTCCACTATATGTTCCTGCTTTTGCAGCATCCGATGTTGGCATTCTGACGGCTATTGCATTGCCTCCATTGTTTCTTGATCTCTTGTTGGCGTTGGCGGCACCACCCGCTCTTAACCCTCTACTCTTAGCACTTCGAGAATACCCAAAACCACCCTTTTTTGTTTGCCTACTTCTTAAGTCTCCAGAGTACCCGGTACCTTGTCTTTGAAAAAGGGTTGAAAGCTCCCATCTTTTACTCGATCCTTGGTAGTACCCTGCCTTCGCTGCAGCGGTCGAAGGTGTCCTTACTGCAATTGCATTACCTCCGTTATTTCTTGACTGTCGCCAGATTCTACTAGCACCTCTTTGAGGTCGCTTTGTTTTGCTATTTCCAGCATAACCGGTTCCCCGCCTCGAGAATGGTTGAGTTGCCTCCCAATTTTTACGTCTGCCTCGAAAACTTCCAAAGTTGCTTCCGCTAGCCGGACGTTTGACTCCGATGGGCGTTCGATTCGGCTTGCTCCTACTAGGTTGTTCCCAAGGAATGAAACGTTGCTTTAAATTATGATTTCGGATTTTAGAATAGTTTTTTCGGATTGGTTTTTTGGAAACATCTCCGCGCCAGGCTCGCTCACGTTGCCTGTTTTCTGGAATATAGCCGGGAAAAACCGGCTCGCCACTAGTTTTGTCTCCAAATTTGCCCTGCCCGTAATAGGGGTCAGTTTGAGGCGTAATTTCCGGCTTTGGGCTCCTAAAATTCTTTCTGCGAAGTGGTCGGCCTGAAATATCTTTTGTTGAGCTTACTTCACCTCTTGGAGACGAGGTGACCCAGTACAATTTTTTTTTCCTTGGTGAAAAGAACTGTCTAGTCGTTGCTTGGCGCCTTGCGCTTGCTTGTCCGGCACCGGATGAAGATTTTTCTCGAAAACGAAATCTTTCAACCCGACCTTTACGCTGAAAATCTTTACGCTGAAAATACTGTTCTTCCTTTCTTGGTTTTCGCGAGGGATTATTGACGTAGGGGCCTCTGTTTGGATAAACATTGTTTCTAGCCATTTGTGCAGACGAAGATCTAATTCTAGCCCTGCGTCCACCTATTGGTTTGCCCGGCCTCTCACCCCGCCCTGAAATCCTGCCCTGATAGGGAGAAGAGGCCACTATTACTGCCCTTGCTGCCGCTGATTTGTTCTTTGTGCGTAGTCTTCGGCCTGAAATGTCTCTGGAAACTGACCTTATCTTTTTTTCTTTCTTCGGTTTTGATTTTTGGGAAATACTTGGAAACGGACTAATCGGCTTATCTCCCTTCGTATTTTGTGCAAAAGTGGAGCTGCAAATAAAAAAGAGTAAAATCATCCCAATCCACCGCCAAGTGAAGTAATGCTTAGGCTTTTCTACATGTGCGTTCAATGTCACCCGTTTAAACATGCTAATGTAGTGAAAAATGGGGTTTGGCCGGCCGGAAATGAATCTTCTCGAAACCCAGAAAAAAAATGTAGCACACAAAACCTTTTTACCTGTTAATTCGTAATATTGATATAATATCATTTTAATATCATATATATGAATAACGAAAAAAGTTACTCGCCCGCCTCTGGTTATTTGATGGTTTTGATCTGTTTTGGCATTTTGACACTAGGGATAGCGGGTTTGATTGCAGCCCAGAGTCCACTTTTTATTTTGTTCGTTTTCACGGGTATTATGATAATGCCCGGTTTCTTCTTTTTGAACCCGAATAGCTCCATGGTGTTGGTGTTGTTTGGCGATTACCGTGGCACGGTGAAGTCAAGCGGATTCTTTTGGGTGAATCCGTTATTCAGCAGAAAAAAAATCTCTCTTCGTGCGCGCAACTTTGATAGCGAAAAAATCAAGGTGAACGATAAGGTCGGAAACCCGATCCAAATCGGAGTAATCTTGGTTTGGCAGGTAAAGGATACTTACAAAGCTGCTTTTGAAGTGGACAACTATGAAAACTTTGTGCGGATTCAAAGCGATGCTGCGGTACGCACGTTGGCAGGAATGTACCCCTATGATAATTTTGACAATGATGCGGAGATGACGCTGAGATCGGGTCATACGGAGGTTAATCAAGCACTAGAGGAAACGCTAAGGAATCGATTGGACATCGCGGGGATTTATGTAATCGAAGCAAGGATTGGCTATTTAGCGTACGCTCCCGAAATTGCTGGAGCCATGTTAAGAAGACAACAAGCAACAGCGGTCGTAGCGGCTAGATTCAAAATAGTGGAAGGTGCTGTAAGCATGGTTCAAATGGCATTGGAACATTTAAAAGAGCAAAACATAATTGAGTTGGACGAAGAGAAAAAAGCGGCCATGGTAAGTAACTTGATGGTTGTGCTTTGTGCTGACAAAGATGTCAATCCAGTTATCAATACCGGAACACTTAATCAGTGATGGTAAGTTATGGCACAGAAAAAACCATTTGTTCTGCGATTAGATCCTGAAATACTAAAGGCTGTGGAAAAATGGGCAGCCGATGAGTTTCGCAGCACAAATGGTCAATTGGAATGGATTATTAGCAAGGCATTAAAAGAAGAAGGAAGAGCGAAGTTGAAGGAAAAAACCCAATAGAAGATATTTCACGAGGCCCACACTTCAGTCCCCCTATTTTTAAATGAAATCTTTGATTAATATTTTAACAAGTCTTCGATCTTTCCCCTCAACCTTCCTTTTGGTAAGAAATTATTTTCCAGCGTAGGAGCAAAAGGGATGGCGGTGTCCAAACTTGCAACGCGCATAACTGGCGCGTCAAGGTGGTTGAATAGGTGCTCATTGATCCACGCAGATATTTCGGCTCCAATCCCCCCTGTCAGCGTATCTTCATGTAGGATCAAAATACGATTCGTCTTCTTCACCGTCTGCTCGACAGAAAGTTTGTCCCACGGCAGCAACGTGCGCAAATCCAACACATCAGCACTCACTTCTGGCATGGTTTGTAAAATTTCTTTCGCCCAATGAATGCCCATGCCATAGGTAATAATAGAAAGATCACTTCCTTCACTTACCAGTTTGGCTTTGCCGATTTCAACTGTATAATAATCATCAGGTACTTCATCTTTTACAGAACGGTACAAGACCTTGTGTTCAAAAAACAGATACGGATTAGGGTCTTCAAGCGCAGCGCACAATAGACCCTTCGCATCATACGGATTTGAAGGATAAACGATTTTCAAACCTGGTGTGTGAAAGAACCATGCCTCGTTGCTTTGAGAATGAAATGGCCCCGCAGCGGTGCCTGCGCCTGTAGGCATACGAACAACTACGTCTGCTGCTTGACCCCAGCGCCAGTGAATCTTAGCGAGATTGTTTATGATTTGATTGAAACCTTCTGTGACAAAATCGGCAAATTGCATCTCGACCATCGCCTTCATCCCGTTGATAGAAAGGCCGAGCCCAGAGCCAACAATCGCTGCTTCGCAGAGGGGAGTGTTGCGTACTCTTTCTTTGCCAAACTTGTCTACAAAGCCTTCTGTAATTTTAAATACGCCACCGTAATCGGCAATATCCTGGCCCATCAAAACTAAATTGGAATGCTTTTCCATGCTTAATCGCAGGCCATCGCTAATAGCATCTATAAACCGTTTCTCACTTTTCTTTTCTGATGTAGGCTCAATCACTTGTTGAACAAACGGAGCATATACATCATTCAATTCTGTTGCTGTATCTGCTACGGGGTGTGTTTCCTCAAAAGCAACTGCTAACCCTTCTTCAATTTCTTTTTTTATTTTTTTGCGGAGGGCATCCACCCACTTTTGATCAATTACTTTTTCATCTAGCAAATACTTTTCAAAATTTTCAACCGGATCTTTTTTAGCCCATTCTTCCATCAATTTCTTGGGGACATACTTAGTGCCACTTGCTTCTTCGTGACCACGCATCCGGAAAGTCATGCACTCTAACAATATTGGCCTCGGATTTTTTCTCAAACTCTCGGCAAGGGACTTCACCGTGTCATATACTTCCAGCACGTTGTTTCCGTCTACCTGAACTCCTTCAATTCCATAGCCAATTGCTTTGTCTATAAATTGTTTGCAACGAAATTGTTCGCTGCTGGGTGTCGACAACCCATATCCATTGTTTTCAATGACAAAAATCACAGGAAGGTCCCACACGGCAGCGACATTAACAGCTTCATGAAAATCACCCTGACTGGTGCCCCCATCGCCATTAAAGACAACAGTTACTTTTCCTTCTTTCTTTAATTTGGAGGCAAGCGCAATCCCGTCCGCTACGCCATTCTGCGGACCCAGGTGTGAAATCATTCCTACAATATGATGTTCATTTGTTCCAAAGTGAAAAGAGCGATCGCGGCCTTTGGTATAGCCACTTTGCGTGCCCTGCCACTGTGCAAACAGTTTTTCAAAAGGCATGTTCCGACCTGTAAAAACGCCCAGGTTGCGATGCATGGGAAGAATGTATTCGTCTTTTTCCAGAGCAGCTGTGATGCCTACCGAAATTGCCTCCTGACCAATTCCACTAAACCATTTGCTGATTTTACTTTGGCGAAGTAAGATCAGCATCTTTTCTTCAATCAAGCGAGGTTTTGCCAACCGCTCGTAGAGATTTGAAAGAGTTTGATCGGAATGTTTTTTGCGGAGGAATTTCATAGCAAAAGTATAGCCACAAAATTAATGGAGTTTTGTTCTCCAAAAATTATCAAACAAATGGTAAAAAATGAAAGTTAAGCTACAAATTCTTTATCCCTAATCAACTCAAGGTCTGGCTTGCTCTCATCGGTGAGTTTCACTTTGCCACGCTCATTTCGGGTAATGCGGGAATAAAGCGAAATATTTTTATCGAAAAGAAACTGAAAGAAAAGCTTTGTCCAGGATTGGTGTGACTTTAATGAGTCATAATAATCCGGAGCTTGTTTTTTTAATGCCGGAAGTTTGTTCCAGGGTACTGAGGGGAAGTCGTGATGTTCATTATGGTAGCCCACGTTGAACGCCAGCTTGTTCAACGGGCCATAATAACTATAGGTTTCCTGATTTTGGTCAAGCGTCAAATAGTGTTCTTGTATCCATCTGGCGCCAAGCGGATGCAAGCCAACCGAAAAGAAAAAACTCACCAGCATAAAGATCAGTGCCTTTGGCCCGAAGAACACCCAGATGGCAACATTAAAGGCAATCTGAACAACCCAATTTGTGATGATCCAACCATCCACTGGCTTTATTTCTTTCAAGCGGAAAGTTCGTGCTACTTGAAAGGCAGGAAATAGCAATAACCAAAATGCTTTACCCAATGTAGTATTATTGATTAATCTTGCTTCCCAGAAATCCGGAAGATCTGCATCCAATTCATGTACACCCTGAAAAGAATGGTGTTTGATATGGTAACGAAAAAAGGAAATGGCACTTGGCATCGTGTGCGGTAAATTGGCAATGATGCCAGCAATGTAATTGGCACCTTTGCTTTTGAATAAAAGATGATGAGAGCATTCGTGAATCATTACGAAGAGGGCATGATTGAAGAACGCCCCCACCACATAGGCGACTAAAATAACCATCCACCAAGGACTGTCTTTTAACAAGTAAGACATTGCTATCATTCCCCCCACCAGACCAAAAATGGCAAGCAACGTCAAAGGATTTTTGCCAAAAAGCTGCTTCACTTCCGGATGATGTGAAAGAATTTCTTTGGTGCGAATGCGGTGTGGTTCCGGGCTGTTTGAGAAATGAAAATCAGTGGCGGTCATAAATTCAAAATGAATTGTAAAGGTACTTATTTCATTTAACATATTTGCAAACGCAATGTTTGAAAAGGTCATAAACTTTGGAGTTATCGGCATGTAGAAATAGACATCCATCAAGAAATCCAAAAACTAACGTTATTTTTGAAGCCCATGATACAATTTGAGGAGTTTACACTTGACAATGGATTGCGCGTAATTGTGCACGAGGATCATACTGTACAATTGGCGGTCATGAATATTTTGTATGATGTGGGTTCTCGGGACGAAGATCCAACGAAAACGGGGTTCGCGCACTTGTTTGAACATTTGATGTTTGGAGGATCAACAAATGTGCCTAGCTATGACGAACCTCTCCAACTGGTTGGAGGAGAAAACAATGCTTTTACCAGCACCGATATCACCAACTATTACCTAACGGTGCCTGCTGCCAACTTAGAGACCGGATTTTGGTTGGAGAGTGACCGGATGATGAGCTTGTCTTTTGATCCGAACGTTTTGGAAGTGCAACGTAAGGTGGTGATAGAGGAATTTAAACAGCGCTATTTAAATCAACCCTATGGTGATGTATGGTTGAAACTTCGACCGCTTGCCTATGAAAAGCATCCGTACCAGTGGGCAACGATTGGCAAAGAGATTAGCCACATTGAAAATGCTACACTACAAGATGTAAAGACTTTTTTCTACAGGCATTATCTGCCAAATAATGCGGTACTAGTGGTGGCCGGAAATGTGACGTTAGATCAGGTTAAAAAATTATCCCAAAAATGGTTCGGCCTAATTCCCTCTGGTGTCAAAGAAAAACGAAATTTGTCGTTGGAGCCACCTCAAACGAAAAAGAAAGTGGAGGAGGTAGAAGCGAAAGTGCCTGCCCACGCGATCTATAAGACGTGGCACATGTGCGGCAGGTTTGACAATGATTATTACGCTACTGATTTCTTAAGTGATATTTTGAGTAGAGGGCATTCCAGTCGATTGTATCAGACGCTTGTACAAGAGCGGGAAATTTTCAGCTCCATTTCTTCTTTTGTGATGGGGACGGTAGATCCAGGCTTGTTTGTGGTGAGTGGCAGAGTGCGAGAAGGGATTGATTTAAAAGCGGCCGAAAAGGAAATTGACCAGGTTCTTCAAAAAGTAGTAAAAGAGGGCGTGACTGAGATGGAACTTGAAAAAGTAAAAAATCAGGCAGAGGCAAGTCTACAATTTGGCGAGGTAGAGGTATTAAACCGGGCAATGAATTTAGCTTTCGCTTCTCTTTCGGGTGATCCGGGTTTAGTGAATAGAGAAGCGCAATTGATGGAGCGTATTTCTGCGGCTGATTTGCAACGAGTGGCCTCTTCCATTTTGCGCGAAGAGAATGCTAGTGTATTGTATTACCACTCGATCAAATAACGATGAAGCTCCGTGTAGGTCTTGGTTTTGATGTTCATCAATTGGTAGAAGGGCGTGACTTTTGGTTAGGAGGAATTGTCATTCCATCAACTAAGGGAGCACTCGGTCACTCTGATGCCGATGTATTGATTCACGCCATTTGTGATGCATTGCTTGGTGCCGCCAACCTACGCGATATTGGATTCCACTATTCCAATAAAGACCCGCGATGGGCCGGAAAAGATTCTAAATTCTTTTTGCAGGATGTAACCCGCATGTTGGCTGATCGCGGCTGGCAAATTGAGAATGTTGATTGCACCATTATTTTGGAGAATCCTAAAATCAATCCGCATATTCCGGAGATGAAGAAAGTCCTTGCTCCGTTAATGAATATTTTGGAAGAAGACGTATCCATCAAAGCCACCACCAATGAAACCATGGGGTATGTGGGGCGTGGAGAAGGGATTAATGCGATGGCAGTGGCTTTAATCAAGAAGGAATAAGGTGGATGAACTGATCGTCATTTACACTGAAGACGGATCAACTTCGTTGTTTCATAATGGGCTGCAAGAGACCTATCATTCTGTTCACGGAGCCATTCAAGAATCACAGCATGTTTTTATTGAGGCAGGTTTACATCATTGGCTGCGGGTTTCAAAACGACAAACTATTTCCATTTTGGAAATAGGATTCGGCACCGGCCTCAATGCATTACTTACCGCTTTAGCCGCAGAAAAAGTGGGCGTTGAAATTGAATATCAGACAATCGAGGCGTTCCCATTGACAATGGAGATGGTAACTCTTCTTAACTATCCTGTCATCATAGGTACAGACAATGCAAAATCTGTTTTTGAAAACCTGCATCAAGCTGATTGGAACCAGCCTAAAAAATTGTCACCGTATTTCGATTTTCTCAAGCGTGATTTGAGATTGCAAGAGGCAGATTTTTCCAATGAAACATTTGATTTAATTTTTTTTGATGCGTTCGGGCCAGACAAACAACCAGATATGTGGGAGCGCAGTAATCTCGTTAAACTGGCACGAGCGATGAAACCGCAGGGTGTATTCGTCACCTATTCCGCAAAAGGTCAGTTGAAAAGAGACTTGGTTTCACTGGGGCTTTTGGTGGAGAAGATACCTGGCCCTCCCGGAAAACGAGAGATGATTCGAGCCACGAAGCCTTAGCCAAGAGCTTCCACTTCTTCCACTTCCTCAGGCATCATTTTCTTAAATAAATTTTCGATGCCGGCTTTTAATGTGATCGTGGATGACGGGCAACCACTGCAAGATCCTTGAAGTGTTACCGTTACTTTTTTGTCTTTTAATGAATGAAATGTGATAGCTCCTCCGTCTTGTTCTACTGCCGGACGGATGTATTCATCTAATATTGTTTTGATTTTTTTAATCGTTTCCGTTTCCTCCTGCTCCTCAGCAGTGGGAGCTTTCATATCAAGAATGAGCTTACCCGATTCCAAGAAACCCTGTATGTGTTTTTTCAACGTTTCCTGAATTTCAATCCATTCAACTTCTTCTTTTTTGGTAACGGTTACAAAATTGCTGGCGTAAAAAACACGATCCACAAAGGGGTACATAAATAACTCTTGTGCCAGCGGAGCGTTTTCTGCCGCAGTTGGAGTTGGGAAATCAAAGCTCATCCCCTCGGGTACCAACATCTCATTCAGCACAAATTTGAGCGAATTGGGATTCGGGTTGGACTCCAGGTATATATGAATAGCTTTTGGCGCAGGTTTTAGCATAAAACGATTTATTGACCCAACAAAACTAGCCAAATAAAGTTCGCATCAACATACTATTTTACAATACTCCGGTCTGGTTTCAGCCAAAAAAATTGAATAGCCTCAATCAATTGATTTTGATTAGCTCTATCTCGAAAACAAGCGTTGCATAAGGAGGGATTTGACTCCCTGCCCCGCGATCTCCATAGCCTAGATTTTCAGGAATGAATAAAACCCACTTGTCTCCCTCGCGCATGAGCTGTAATGCTTCTGTCCAGCCTGCAATAACTTGAGTTACCCCAAACGTAGCTGGACTGCCACGCCTTACCGAACTGTCAAACTCCGTACCATCCAATAACTTTCCTGTATAGTGCACGGTCACCTGGTCGTTAGTGGTGGGTGTTTTTCCCTTACCCACGGTTAGTACTTGATATTGCAACCCGCTGGCTGTGGTGGTTACGTCAGGCTTCGTCTTGTTCTCAAGAAGAAAACGTTCGCCTTCTTCGCGTGCTTTCATCGATTTTAGCTTAGAAGCTTCTTGCATATATTGTTGCACAATGCTCGAACACTCGGGTTGTTGCATTAAAAGCGGCTTGTTATTGAAAACATCTTTGATGGCACCTACAATCACATCCAACGAAAGTGAATCGCCACCTTGGGCTTTGATGTTGGAGGCAATTAACACACCTAGACCATAGCTTGCCTTAGTATGTTTATCGGTTAACTGTAGGACCGGTTTTTTCAAATTCTCAACCTCCATTTTTAGATTTTTTGATTCTTCCGTTAGTTGAAGTACTTGACTTTGGAGTTCTTTTTTGGATTGCGCAAACGCTAGCGAGTTAACAACAATCAGGATAGTAGTTAATGCGAAATTCTTCATTGGCTTTCTTAATAATAAGTCGGCAAATAACGAAAAACTTTCGGACTAAAATTAGATAGAGTGACTTTCACTCAAGGTTACAGATTACCTATGCTTTTCCAATGGTGAACAGTAAATTCTTTATAGTTCTTCCCTTCGTCTCCCGAATACACCAATTTTCCTCCAATCTGCCCCGTTAATTTCTCCCAATAATTCAAGCCCTTGAAAAAATCCAAATTGAGTGTGGCTGCCGATTTTATTTCTACCGGAATTTGGGTGCTTCCGTTATCGATTAGAACATCTACCTCGTTGCCGCTGCTATCGCGCCAATAAAATAAGTTGCTGCGCAGGCCTTTATTGAATCGATTCTTTAATAATTCAGTTATGATAAAATTTTCAAACAACGGCCCTCTGTAGCCATGGTTGGTAAGTTCATTGGCATTTTTAATTCCTAACAGGTAGCATGCCAACCCCGTATCATAAAAATATAGTTTAGATGTTTTGGTCAATCGTTTATTAAAGTTTTTGTAGTAAGGCGGAAGCGTATACACGATGTAACTTGCTTGCAAAACTCCAAGCCACGACTGTACAGTTTTATAATCTACTCCTGTATCGTTGGCTAGATTTGTTAAATTGATTTGCTGACCTATTCGCCCGGCACACAGGTATAAAAAACGCTGAAAAATGTTTAGGTCAGAAATATTTTTTATCAGCCTCACGTCTCGTTCTACATATGTGCGCAAATAGCCGGCAACCCAATCTGCTGGGTTTGCTCGATCATGTACTAGGGCAGGATAGCCTCCTAAAAAGATATGTTCTTCTAATGAAGTTGGCGGCTGGGGGCAAATCTCACTTTCGTGAATAGAGAATGGAAGCAAATCCAAATAGCCGACCCTGCCGGCCAACGATTGTGAAATTGATTCAAGCAGCAGGAAATTGTTCGATCCGGTAAGAATGAATTTTCCTTTTTCACTACTCCCATCTAAAATGCCCTGTAGGTAAGAAAATAGTTCGGGCGCTTTTTGTACTTCATCTAATATAGCACCCTGCGGAAAGGCGTTGAGAAAACTCACAGGGTCTGCCAAAGCCAGGTTTCTAGCAGTGGGGTTTTCAAGTGAGACATATGGCTTTTCTGGAAAAAACGATTTTGCGAGGGTGGTTTTTCCACTTTGTCGTGGGCCAGTAATGGCAATTGCCTTAAACGAGACGGTAATCCTTTTTAATAGCTCAGATGAATCCCTGGAAATCATTTATGCAAATTAGGAATTCAATTCCTAATTTGCAAAGTAAAATGATAATCAGTATGTTACGATATATTTTCAGCCTCCCCTAGTGAATTTTCCCACTTGCTCTGACCTAGGCAAATAATGTTGCCCATCTAGGCTTTTGTAAGTTTCCTACGAGGTGTGGTTACTGCTTCGTAAACTTAAACACATGCCTGCCTTTAATCCCCTCAGCCCGGCCGGGGCTATAATCGGTGGTGGTCCAATCGAAGGTTAACGTCATTTGCGTATCGCTTGGAAATTCAACATCGATAACAACCCCATCGTCACGCTTTACTTGGGTTTCAGTTTTTTCTGTAAATGTTCCGCTAGCTGGCCATAGCGGCTTAGCATCTCCAGTGGAAGTGGCTGTGTAGGCCACGGGACTGGCGGCAGTAAGAGGGAGTGTTAATTTTAACGATGTATAGTAGCCGGTTCGGTCAACCCCATCTACTGTTACGGTAGAAATCAACCATGTTTTGCCAGCCATTTTTTCGATAATGCCGGGAGGGGCTGGTTCCCCATCGGGGGCACAACCCCAAATCATCAAACAGGCCCCCAAAAGTATAACGCTAAAAAAGTAGCGGGCAGTAGTTAGTATTGTTTTCATAGTCTTCTTTTCTGTAGTTTATTTTGCTTTACTGTTTTACGAACCGTAAATACTCGCGCTTGCCTTCGCTTTGCACTTGCAACAAATACAAGCCGCTGCTGAGACCGGCTACAAAAACAGCACGGCCACTTTCAACTCCCAGCCACTCGGTGGGCAAGCTGTGGGTTGTGCCCGTTATGGACATGACAGCGATAGTCGCCTGCTCGCTGATGCCGCGCACGATTAGCTTGTCTTGAGCAGGATTAGGGTAAAGCTGAAGGCCACTCGCCTGGCCTGCTATGTCGCCCGTAACTATCGCCATAAAGGGATCTGACATGGTGCTTACGCAAGGGCCGCCCGGAAGCGTAACCGTCACCTGCACGGTGTAAGAGCCCTGACCATTTATTTTATATGTTTTATTGGTGGCCCCGGCTATGGCCGTGCCATTTAAAAACCACTGGTTGCCCGCATCCGCACTGGAGGTAAGTGTTTGGTTGCCATTTGCTATGTTGGTAAACGTAATGATTGGCTTGGTAGCCGTTGGCAGTAATATGGCCGCAGTATGTGCCGAAGAACAACCAACTCCATTTTTGGTAATAACCAGATAGGTGCCGGCGGCCAAGCCCGATTTTATATTCTGGGGCTGGAAGGTAGCGCCATTATCAAAGCTAAAGGTTCCGTTGGGGTTTTGCGAGGTAACCGTAATAGCCCCAGTAAGCACCTCGCACGTAGGCTGGGTAATGGTTATAGCCGGTGCAGGCAAGGATGGAAGAGGAGCATCTCCATAACGCAGTGGGGTATTTCTATTGGTAGTCGTTCCATCGCCCAGTTGGGAAGTGTTATTATTCCCCCAAGCCCAGAGGGTGCCGTCTTGCTTGATGCCCAAGCTGTGAAAGTAGCTTGCCGTTATGCTTCGCCAGGTATCGTTGCCTATTTTTACCGGGCTGGCTTTGCCGCCAGTCGTTCCATCGCCCAGTTGACCGGTTTCATTTTTTCCCCAAGCCCACAGGGTGCCGTCTTGCTTTATGCCCAGTGTGTGAAATGTGCCTGCCTGTATGTTCAGCCAACTATCAGTGCCTATCTTCACAGGGCTGGTTTTGTCGGCAGTCGTTCCATCGCCCAGTTGACCGTGGTTATTTTTCCCCCAAGCCCACAGGGTGCCATCTTGCTTTATGCCCAGGCTGTGATAGAACCCCCCTCCCCCCACGCTCTGCCAGATATCGGTGCCTATCTTTACCGGGCTGGTTTTTTTGGCAGGCGTTCCATCGCCCAATTGGCCATGTACATTATCCCCCCAACCCCACAGCGTGCCTTCTTGCTTTACGCCCAGACTGTGATTGCCACCTGCCGTTACGCTTCGCCAAGTGTCAGTACTTATCTTTACCGGGCTGGTTCTGTAGTCAGTCGTTCCATCGCCCAGTTGGCCATCTAAATTTAGCCCCCACGCCCACAGGGTGCCATCTTGTTTTATTCCCAAGCTGTGATAGTAGCCTGTTGCTATGCTTAACCAGGTATCGTTGCCTATTTTTACCGGGCTGTTTTTGCGGTTACTCGTTCCATCGCCCAGTTGGCCATATAAATTATCCCCCCACGCCCAAAGGGTGCCGTCTTGCTTTATGGCTAGGGTGAGAAGTGGGCCTGCCGCTATGCTTAACCAAGTGTCAGTGCCTATCTTTACCGGGCTGGTTTTGTTGGCAGTCGTTCCATCGCCCAGTTGACCCTTTGAATTATCCCCCCACGCCCACAGGGTGCCGTCTTGTTTTATTCCCACGCTATGATAGAAACCTGCTGCCACGCTTTTCCATTGGTCCACAATAGCTGTGTTTACTACCACCGCTAGGCGGGGTGTGCTTTCGCAGCCGTTGGCACTTTGGGCTACATAATAGGTGCCCGAGGCCAAGGCCGTGGTGGGGCTTAGGGCTTGGCCACCTGCTGCTGCACTGTACCACACTAGTGTGCCGGTGCCAGTGGCGGTAAGGTCGGCCACGGTGTTGGCCTGGCAGAAGTCTTGCGGGGTAGGTGCTGTTGGTGCCACGGTAGTGTTTACAGTGGTGGTAATGGCCGAGGCCAAGCGGCTGGTGCTTTCGCAGCCGTTGGCATTCTGGGTGGCGTAATAGGTAGTGCCGGTGGTAAGCAACGTAGCGCCCCCCAAGGCAGTGCCACCTGTGGGTGTGGTGTACCATTTAATGTTAGTGCCGGTGGCCTTTAGGTCAAAAACGGTTGCCCCTGCGCAAAAGGTTTGCGTGGCACTGCCAGTGGGTATGGCCGAGGGGGTGGTGCTGATGGTTGCCGTTACTTGCAGGCGTCCGGTGCTTTCGCAACCATTTTCGGCTTGGCTAGCGTAGTAGGCAGTGCCACTCGTAAGGGCCGTGGTGTTGGTTAGTGGGGAGCCACCAGAGGTTACATTGTACCATCGAATGGAAGCTGTTGCCGAAGTTCCCGTGGCTACTAAATTAGCAACGGTTGCCGTGTTGCAAAATACCTGATTTGCCAAACCAGTTGGAGCATCCAGAGAATTGACCGAAACGGAAACAAGTAATCGCTGGGTGCTCTCGCAGCCATTTACAGTTTGGCTGGCAAAATAATAATCATTGGAGAGTGCATCGGTGCTGGCTAAGGGTGTGCCGCCAACGGGATCGCGATACCACTTAATAGCAGTGCCGGTGGCCACTAACTGGGCTACGGTTGCTCCATTGCAAAAAGTTTGCAAAAAGTCGCTTGTCGAGGGCGGTGCGGTGGTATTGAGGGAAACAACAATGGCCAGGCGCGCTAGGCTCTCGCAGCCGTTTACGGTTTGACTGGCAAAATAATTTCCATTGGATAATGAAGTGGTGCCGGCCAATGGCGAACCACCTGTTGCTGCACTATACCATTGGATAGCGGTGCCTGTAGCAGTCAAATTGGCAACTGTTGCGGAGTTACAAAATGCCTGGGTAGTGTTGCCCGTTGGGGCTGCAGTGGTGTTGAGGGTTACCGCAACCTGTAATCGTGCGGTGCTTTCGCAGCTGTTCAGAGTTTGACTGGCAAAATAATTTCCATTAGATAATGAAGTGGTGCCGGCCAATGGTGAACCACCTGTGGCTGCACTATACCATTGGATAGCCGTGCCTGTGGCAGTTAAGTTGGCTATGGTTGCGGCATTGCAAAAAGTTTGTGTTGCATTACCCGTAGGTGCAGCGGTCGTGTTGATGGTTACTGCAACAGCCAGGCGGGTGGTGCTTTCGCAACTGTTCAGGGTTTGGCTGGCAAAATAATTTCCATTAGATAATGAAGTGGCGCCAAGCAAGGGCGAGCCACCTGTAGCCGCGCTATACCATTGGATAGCGGTGCCTGTGGCAGTCAAATTGGCTACTGTTGCGGAGTTACAAAATGCCTGGGTAGCGTTGCCCGTTGGGGCAGCGGTGGTGTTGATGGTTACGGCTACGACCAATCGGGTAGCGCTTTCGCAACTGTTCAGCGTTTGGCTGGCAAAATAATTTCCATTGGATAGTGAAGTGGTGCCAAGCAAGGGTGAGCCACCAGTAGCCGCGCTATACCATTGGATAGCGGTGCCGGTGGCAGTTAAGTTGGCTATGGTTGCGGCATTGCAAAAAGTTTGTGTTGCGTTGCCCGTTGGAGGAGGGGTGGTGTTGATGGTTACGGCAACGGCCAAGCGGGTGGCACTTTCTACTCCGGTTATGGTCTGGCTCGCGTAATAAATTCCAGTTGCTAAGGCAGTTGTGTTGTTTAGCAGCGTACCCCCGGTTGGGGCATCGTACCATTTAATAGAGGTTCCTGTTGCGGCTAGGTTAGCAACCGTTGCGGCATTGCAAAAAGATTGGTTGGCGTTTCCCGTTGGAGGAGGAGTGCCGCCTTCAGATAAATCATTTACTGTAATGGTGAACTGCTTTTCGAAAAAAAGACCGCCCGCATCCGTGCTTCTGATGCGAATGGAGTAGCTGCTTTTTGTTTCAAAATCGAACACTTCAAAATTGACCAATTGAGCGCCTGTTACGGTCACTATCTCAAACGAGGCATTGTCAGTGCTGCCTGTTCCGGCAACCAGCGTATAGGTAAAGGTGTCTCCGGCATTCGCATCAACGGTACCCAAATTACCCACTATGGTAAAACCTGGTGCATTTTCATCAATAGTGGTGTTGGAGAGCGTAATGTCGGTAGGCGCTGTGTTTCCACCTCCGCCACCCCCACCAGCGAGAGAAGTTGTCAATTGAAAAGTTGGGGGCAACTCATTATCGAATCGAATAAATACATCGGCACCAGGTAGAACACCCGACACAAGAGCGCTACCTGAACCTGGAATAGATGCGCCTACCAAAACAAGGCTTGCGCAAGTGCCTGAAAAAGCCTGAATCTCCGAGCCGGTTGCGGTAATCAATAAATTGCGTTGGGCTCCAGAGGGCATTACGAAACGATACCAGTATTCTAATTGCCCAATTTCGGTTACGGTCTGCGTGCCTTCGGCAACCAGTAATCTAGCTGTGCTGCATTCCTCGTTTTGGGCTAGCAGGTGCCCTGAAGTAAGGCAAAGCATGGCCATTGAGCAGGCAAAAATGAATTTTTTGAGTCTGTGTGGAGTCATTGGAATGGGTTTTTGAAACTTTGCTGTAAAAGTAGGTTTCATGCGACAGGGCGCTATACTCCAATCTGACAATTCGCTGCTCCAATGCGACAGATTTTACAAAAGTTGAGAGGGAGAATGGCCATAAATTTTTTTAAAGGCCTCTGAGAATTTTCCGGCATGGGTGTACCCCAGTTTAAGGGCTACTTCTTTAACAGGCAATTGTTGCTCTTGGATCATTTGTTTGGCATAGGCCATTTGCTTGCGCACAAAATAATGGTAGAGTGTGCACCCATAGGTTGATTTGAAATCGGCCTTGAGCTTGGTTTGTGAGATGCCCACTTGTGTAGCCAAATGGCTAATGCTTGGAAATTGTTTGAACATGGCTTCGTTTAAGAGATACTCGGCCTTTACTACCCTGCGTTTGTCTCGCTCGGGCAATGCAACAGTGGTCGGCTTCGATGCCCCCCGGCCAAGCTCATTTACGAAGGCGGATAGTAATTCTAGCGTGCGGCTCTTTAGCAACAACAAATCGCTTACCCCGTTTTCATCTTTCTCTAAAATGCTGTTCACCAATTTGAGATACACGTCTTTTTTGCTCTCTAAAAAATTGGAGAGAAAAAGGCATTCGCTCGAAGAGTTGAAAAAATCTGCCAACGTAGGATTTTGCATAACACCATGAGTAGCAATGTTTTGGTGCATCCAGTCATCGGTGAAATAGATATTTATGAAAATGGACTTCTGCCCCTTGAAATGCGAGTTAAGTGCCTGTGCCCCCGCCTTCACCAAAAACCAAGATCGGTCCTGGCTTTCAACATCGAAGTTAATCTTCGGAAATTTGACGAGCCTCGTGTCTTTATTGATGTACAGGGAAAGGGAATGGTAGATGGCCTCTATGCCCGGTTCATAGTGCAACTTAAAACTAACGTTTTTCTTTACTTCAAAATCAGAAAGAATAACCCACAGTCCCTCTTCTAGTTTTTGATAATGTCCCGTTCCTTTAATGAACAAATTGCTAGTACTGAAGAATTTTTTTTTGGCATCGTGCTTAGTAAAGGGCATGTAGCTAAAACTTGCTAACATGAGCTCAGGCGAGTTGGCTATGTAGGGCAATTCGTAAAATCCATCACTGTACGTGAACAGGTACTTTTTTATTCGACCCAACCAATTGGCCACTATGTTCTGAATACCTGTGTTCACGTGTATTTTGTGGCTTGTAAAAGGCAGAATTTTAGCATGCAATTTAATGCCTGCCTTTTTGCAAAACTAATGGACTAGCGCAAGGCCTTAGGTAATTTAAGATTTTATGTTATACAACACATATAAATTCCTTTACTTCCTTTCGTGGAAATCTTTGTGCCTGAGTGCCTTTGTGGCCTGATTTCATTTATTTCTTTTTTGCCACGAAGCCTCAATGCCACAAAGAAATCAGAAAGTGCGTAACATCAGTTAAGATAGGAGATTAGAATTTAATTTAAGTCAAATCTTCCCTTCACCAAGCTCTCCTTCCCACTTACTGACCACGGCCGTGGCGATACTATTCCCTACTACATTTGTTGCGCTGCGGCCCATATCAAGCAATGGATCTATGCCCAAAAGTAAGGCAAGTCCGGCCTCGGGAATGTTAAATGTGGCCAACGTCCCTGCAATCACTACCAACGAAGCGCGCGGCACACCCGCGATGCCTTTGCTGGTAAGCATCAAAACTAACAGCATGCTGACTTGAGTAGAAAACGGTAAATCAATTCCGTATGATTGTGCAATAAAAAGCGAAGCAAATGTCATATACATCATGCTGCCGTCTAAGTTAAAGGAGTAACCCAGTGGCAATACGAAACTCACGATTTTGTCTTTGCAGCCAAATTTTTGCAACAGCTCCATTGTTTTTGGAAAAGCAGCTTCGCTACTGCTTGTGCTAAATGCCAGTAAAATCGGCTCTTTCATTTTTCGAAGTAATTCGATTACACGCTTTCCGATAATCACAGATCCTGCCAACGCTAACACAATCCACAAAATCAACAAGCCCGAATAAAATTCAGTAATGAAAATAGAATAGGTTTTTAAAATGCCCAGTCCTTGCTTGGCGATGATGGCGGTCATTGCCCCAAATACGGCCACGGGTGCGAAATTCATCACGTAACCGGTTACTTTAAGAATGACATGAGCGATCGCATCCATTGCTTTGATTACGATTTTTCCTTGTTCGCCAATAGCCGCAGTAGCTACGCCAAAGAAAAGAGAGAACACCACGATTTGGAGAATTTCATTTTTGGCCATTGCATCAATCACACTGGCTGGAAAAACATGGTACAAGAAATCCTTCAATGAAAGACTGTTGTGAGCGAGTCCGATATCAGTGCCCGCATCGGGCAAGGGTAAATTCATGGCAATACCTGGTTTGAAAATATTAACCAAGATCATTCCGAGCAACAGACTCGTCAGCGATGCTCCAATAAACCACAAAAGAGTTTTGCCACCAATACGGCCAACAGAATTGATATCTCCCAACTTGGCCACACCCACAACCAAAGTTGTAAACACAAGCGGAGCAACAATCATTTTAATTAAGCGAAGGAAAACGTCTGCGAGAATGGAAAACGGTTCCACTTTTTTATCGCGGGCAGAGATCACCGCACTGCGTTCTTTTATAATTGATTTTTTTTGTTGCTCCAATTTTACATTGGCAATGCTATCTTTTGATTGCGAAAGTTGGTGCTGCACTTGCTGAAAGCTGACCTCAAGGGATTCCAACTTTTTATTCTCGTCCGCTACATAGTTTTTATTCAATAAGAAACCCAGGCCAATACCAATTATTAAGGCGATGATGATATAGAGAGTGAGGCGGCTTTTGGTTTTTGGTTGGGGACTTTCCATAGTGCGTTAAGGTAGTACAGTTTTTTCGACTGTGATAAAAAATGAATCTATTTTGGCTTGAAGCTCAATTGTTTCCTGTAAGGCCGTTGCCATTTTGCAATAGTGACCAGGGTCTTCCATCAGGCGGCCTTTACGGTCTTTCAGGTATTTTTCCATAACTTGGTAGCCTCCTATGTGGTAGTTCCACACTTCTGGGGAAACACCCTCAAAATAATTCTTCTCGTTGATGAATACCATTTGTCTTTCTTCATCAAACTTGGGTTTTTCTATGCGATCATCTCCTTTGCCTTTGTATTTGGCTATCGGTTTGTTCAATGCTTTGCTTTTCAGCAAATGCAGTTCGGTAAGTTGCTCGCCTAACTCTGCCAGTTGCAAAAACAATTTGAAATCCGATGTAAATGGTATGCGCGGGAAATCTATCTTTAAAAACTCCGCATACTTCTCACGATAGGTGTTGCTGTAAAGGATGGCGTAGCAATAATGGAGAGTGTTCTCGGGTGTAAATCCCTCACCCCGTCCTGTGGACGCCCCTCTCCCTCGGGAGAGGGGAAGGGGTGAGGGGTTAAACTTCTTTTTGTAAGCTTTCTCCAGCTTTTCTAACACCTCTTTGCTGATGTTGGGCTTGCGGCCATCTTTGCCATAACTCTCTTCTGGCTCAAAGAGCATCATGGTTTGAGTCTTGCGTTTGGGCTCGGTGGGTTTATAAAGGTAAAGGGGAAAGAGATTACCGCTACCGTACCGACCTGCATTTCCGGTAAGATTTACATCAGCTAAATATTCCGAAATAAAAATGTGTTTAAACCCATCTTGAGCTTGTCGCGAACAAACAATGCCCAAATTTTCCTTAAGCATATGGCTCATGACGTCTCTCCTAGGCCTATCAATCAACTCGTCTGAATAAACAATCGTTCTAATGTCAAATGGGCGAAAACTAATTTGATTGAATTTTTCAAAGATGTGTTTGTCGCTCTGAATCTTGTCTCGAGTTTTAGAAATATTCCATGTTGAGCTGTTCTTTAAATTATATGCTTCGGATAGAAAATCCTCGTGAAATTTTAGATTTGTAAACTGCCTTAGCCTTCCCTCAAGTTCACTTGCTTTAAATGAGATTACAAAGTCATCCCGATGGGTTTTTATTCCTGTTGAATTAATCGGAAAGACATCAACAATTGATGGCCAGCCTTCGTAATATTTTATTTTGGTAATCTCAAAAGGCTTAAGCATGTACCAAGGTTTCATTGGCTTGATCCGAGAATAGCTTTGTGGTTTAAACTTGGCTTTTTCCAACCATTCATACTTCTCACTACGCTTACCAAATATATCTTGGTGTAAAACCTTAGTTTGAGATAATTTAAATCTCTTAACTAAAACAACAATTGCTGTTCCCCGCCTAATATCAAAAACATTTTCATCTATACCACCAGCTGGATTAATTTCTCCTTTTTGACTGTTACCGTGCAAATCAATGACGTAAATCTCATTGAAGGTGTTCATTAAGCTTTGCCGCATTCCACGAAACGTGGGATTATCCAAATAACTATGATTGGTAATCATGCCCACAATGCCCTGCCCTGCTTTCTGGATTTTCCATTGAGAGAAACGGAGGAATTTCACATAATCATCTTGTAATAACTTTGAATTGCGTTCACCTAATGGTTGCCCATCAACTTTGTAATAAGAGGTGGCTCCATCCAAGTCTTCTTTTAATAATTTCTCAGTCCACTCATTGTAGTTGGCTGAGTTGGCAGAATAGGGCGGGTTGCCAAGAATCACCAAAATTGGATCATGTCGTTTTACCTTGCCTGCCTTATGGCTTTCGTCACTCAAACTTTCCAAGCCGGGTATTTCGGTCTGCGCCAAATCTTCCATGTCCAGCGTATTGGTGAGAAACAAATTGAAGCGGTCATCGTCCTTCATTTTGTAGCCCAACTCTTCCAGCAAAAAGGCAATCTTAATATGCCCAATGGCATAAGGTGCCATCATTAATTCAAAAGCAAAGTAGTGTTTGAGTATGTGGTTTTGAAAAAACTGGTTGAGACCACCTTCGCCATATTTTTCGGTAAACTCTTTCACTGCCAGTTTGATGGCTTCGGCTGGGAAAGTAAGAGTTCCGCCAGCGGGGTCAAGCAAGGTTACTTCTTTGCTCGCTAATCCATCTTGCAAATCAAAATGCGTTTTGAGTAAATCGTGAATGGCCCGCACAATATATTTTACTACCGGCTCTGGTGTGTAATAAACTCCACGTTTCTCACGTGTAGCAGGGTCGTAAATGTTTAGAAATGTTTCGTAGAAGTGAACAATGGGGTCTTCGCCTTTTCCTTTTCGGTAGTACTCGTGCAAAATACTACTCACATCGGCTGCTTGCAGCACTTCGGCAATATCATCGATAATCACCTCCATAGCGATGGGCAATTTTTTGCCGAGCGAAATGAATTGAAACACATCGCGCAAAATACCAATGGTTTGAGGGATCAATTCAAAAGCTAATTTTCGATTGAATTTCCCATTCGCACGAGTACGTGCAGCAAACAAACCATAGGTAATTGTTTGGCTATAGATGTCGGCAAAGCCATCTTCCTTTAAATCGGCAATCAAATATCTTTTGAAGGCGGTATAAAATCCATAGAGCGGCCCTTTGCCTTTTTGTTCTTCTTCTAATTCAATAGTTACAACTTCATCGCGCAAGAAGCGAGTACGCTTGGCCAACTCGCTGGCGAGCGATTCGGCAGTAAAAACTTTGGGTAGGGTAAAAGAAAAGTATTTGTTAAGGAGAGCAAGAAGCTTTTCTTCATTTTCAACGGGAGGAACTGTTTTTAATCGCTTGGCAATGAAAGGCCGACCAATGGAAACTTTGTCGATAAGCTGGCCATTTCTGAAAAGCCTGAATTCGTAGAAATCGGTTAAGATAAGATTAGGAAATACTCCTCTGTAGCGTTTAAGCTGTTCGGAGTTTTCGATGACATCTAAATTCTCGCCTGGTTTTTTTGCTTCTATGTAGCCTACAATGCTTTGTTGGCCATCCCAAATTCGAAAGTCGGGGTTACCCGCTTCGGTTTTCTTGGGCAGCGTTGTGATTTGAATTTTCTTACGGCCAATCCTTTCAGCAAAAGTTTCAACAAACGAAGAAAGGTTTGAGTAATAGCTTTCTTCGCGGGCATCGCCCTGTGCGGTGGTATCGGCTATTTTTTTAAGGTAGTCTTGTAGCATGCGCTAGCGCAAGATAACATTTCTTTTTTCAGATGTGTTATGTTTGCCACTGTCGGAAATGGCCTTGATAGGGCGCTGAACTTACGCTTTGATTTGGCTTTGGTTGTCGTGCTTGTTTTGCTTTTTTCTCATCCGATAATCATCAATCATAAAGTAGACTCTAATTCCGGAAACCGTAAGAGCGCCAACGAAACCGATCACAAAAAACGCTACCAGAATGGTCATAACACGGCTTTACAGTCGATTCACTTTTGCTCTCAACAGAAAATCCACCAAGACCAATGCAGCCATGGCTTCTACAATTGGCACGGCCCGAGGCACTACACACGGGTCGTGCCTTCCTTTGCCAGATACGATCGCGTCATTTCCATCTTTATCAACTGTATGTTGATCTTGCATAATAGTGGCTACCGGTTTGAAGGCCACGTTAAAATAGATATCTTCTCCATTGCTGATACCGCCTTGTACCCCACCGGAGTGATTTGTCTTGGTTCGTATCCTTCCACCTTCGTTGTAAAACGCATCGTTATGTTGTGAGCCCCGCAGTTGCACACCTTCAAAACCGCTGCCATATTCAAAACCCTTCACCGCATTGATGCTCAACATAGCTTTGCCCAACTCGGCATGAAGTTTATCAAAAACTGGCTCGCCCAAACCAACAGGCGTGTTTTTGATCACACAGGTAACAATGCCACCAATTGTGTCGCGGTCTAAGCGCACTTGGTCAATTAAGGCAATCATTTTTTCTGCTATTGCAGGATCGGGGCACCGGATAATATTATCTTCTGTTGTTGAAAGATCTAACGCAGTATAATGCGGAGCTTTCAATTCACCTACTTGTGATACAAAGGCATTTATCTCAATCCGATATTTTCTTAAAAACAACTTAGCAATCGCTCCAGCTGCTACTCGTGCGGCTGTTTCGCGGGCCGAACTTCTGCCTCCCCCACGATAATCACGAATCCCATATTTTTCTTGATAAGTAAAATCGGCATGAGAGGGACGAAAAGTATTTTCAATATGACTGTAATCTTTGCTGCGCTGATCTTGGTTTTCGATCACTATCGCTATAGGTGCTCCAGTTGTTTTTCCTTCAAATACTCCAGAGAGAATTTTAAAAGTGTCGTCTTCTTTCCGTTGCGTTGTAATTTTTGATTGGCCGGGCTTCCTTCGGTTTAATTCGGCTTGAATAAATGCCTCGTCTATTTCCAGCCCTGCCGGACAGCCATCAATGACCACACCTATTGCCAGTCCATGACTTTCTCCGAACGTGCTGATCTTAAAAAGAGTACCGTAGGTATTGCCCATTATTTTTTTACAATCAAATAGACGGATGCCGCTAAGATGAGCAAGATAAAAACATTTAGAGCAATTTTTAGCTGATTGGCGGAAGTGATGGTTTTTAGCGTATTGTCTGTGACATCCATTCGATCGTAAAACGAGCCGAGGTCGTTGCTTTCAATGGCTTGATTTTTTTGACTTTCTCCTTGCACTGTGACTAGTTCTTTCGACTGAAGTGTATCATATTTTTTGGTAGTTGGATTAAAAAACACCCATTGAAAATAATTTTTCAATGCAAAAGATCCAGGCTCTTTGGGAATGATAAAATAGCTGAATGTTTTTTTGCCCGTGATATGCCCCACCTCGCGGTTGATATTTTGTTTAATATTTGGCTCGTAAAATTCAAAGCTATTGTCGCTGGTAACTCTCGGTTTTTCAATCCCAGATATGTTTCCCTCTCCAAAGATGGTAAAGTCATAACCTACACTCTGACCTGTTTCCAGATCGTTTTTGGCAAGTCTTTCTTCTAATCGGTAATCACCAACCGCCACCACATCACTCAGTGGATGAGGAGGAAGGTCTTTCACTTTCACGGTTTTGGCTTTGGAGTAGAACGTCTTAAAATCTTCTTGTCTATTTTGCCCAAAGAAAGACGGATTTTTAGCCACTTTAAACTTAATCATCTCCAACCCTACACTCGGAAAAACAACAGGCTGGTTGTTGAGTGGATAGAAAGTAGCTTGATAAATCTTGTATTGGGTGTAATTTTTGCCGTTGATTTCGATTGGCTCTCCTTCTATGCTCTCAATATTGAAATTCTCTTCCCAGCAAGTGGAAGGTTTCAATTTTTTAAGAATGTCAGCAAGTTGTTTTCCCAATTCGTGAAATTGCATGGGCGCACGATTACTTTCGGCCACCAGAAACGAAAGAGTAGCTGTAAAAGCTTCACCCACATAAACTTCGTCTTTTGTGGTTGTCAACGCGAGTAGCGCTTCTTCTTTTACATCAACAAACTCGGTAGCGCCTCGCCCGAAAAAATCTTCGCGGGGATCGCGGTCAAAAAAGCTTCTAAAAGGATCGGTTTGCTGCACTTGAACAGGCGGGCCGATTTTCAGCTTTTTCCCATTAACTGAGTACACTTGGTCATTTACTTTCATTTTAAAAGACGGAATAGTGAATGTCCCCTGTCGAGTAGGCACGTAGGTCATGATAATGCTTTGGGAAGAGCTCATTTGGCCATTCACAATACTCGTTTGAGAACTGGATGAGGTGCCTCTTTTTTGCAACCCTTCAATATCGGGGAAGTTATCGTAGCTTTTAAGGCGGTCGTTATTGACCGTGATCGTGATGGTCCAGGCTTGGTTTTCACCAATTTCTCCCGGCCCGAGTTCAATCTGAACATTTTGTGCCTTCGCACAAAAGCCCAACGTGAGTAGGCTCAAAATCAAAAAACCGCTTCTTACCATAAATTTCAAGGTTGCAAGTAGCATCGCAACAAGTTGCAATACAAAATTAAAATCTTCTTTTTTAGTATTAAATCTGTTTTGTACTTTCAAGTCTCAATACGATTTGAAGGGCGTTTGAAATAAGTCAAATTGGCTAAGCAACTTAAGACTAATCTCAACGTTTTAAATTCTCAACATTGAACCACGTACTTTAAACAACGAATGAAAATGCTCAATTATGTCAAAAACATACTCAGCCGAGTAAGTTTTGACGCACGGCTCTTTGAAAAGGAGCTGAGAAAAGCTATCAGAGTATTGATAGCGGAGGAGATTCAGGAGCTCAGAAATTGGTGTTATGCCAATTATGGGAATGAGCACCGGGCCATTTTGAACCGGTGTTTTGTGATCGCTTGAAATTGTAAAAACGAAAAAGGAAACCCTGGCGGATAAGCCGGGGTTTTTTGTTTCTACTGGATTTCATCCCACCCGTTAGTGTAAAAAACAGCCTCTTAAAGCTGCCTTTTTGTATATTTCACGCCTAGACTACATTTTATGAGGCAGACTTTATTCTTCTTTTTTCTGTTGAATTCGATGATTGGCGTTGCACAACGCGCCATTGATCCTTCAGATATTTATCGACTCAAATCAGTTAGCGACCCACAAGTTTCGCCTGAGGGAAAATGGGTGGCTTATGTGTTATCCACACCGGATTCGGCCAAAGACAAATCAGATTCCGATATTTGGATGATAAGTTGGGATGGGAAGGAAACGGTGAAGCTGACCGCCAGCAAGGAGAGTGAAAGTCGACCTCGTTGGTCTCCGGATGGAAAATATTTAACCTTTATGTCTTCGCGCTACGAAACTAAATCATCTCAGATTTGGAGAATGGACAGACGTGGAGGAGAAGCTGAAAAACTGACAGAATTAAAATACAGTATCAGTGACTATGTGTGGAGCCCTGATGCCAAAAAGATAGTGCTGGTTATACAAGATCAGGAGTCGAGCGATGAAGCTGAAAAGAAAAAATCCGCGAAACCGATCATGATCGATCGCTATCATTTTAAATCAGATGCGGGTGGCTATCTGGAGCGTAAGCGTAGCCATCTGTATGTTTTTGATCTTGAAACAAAGAAGTTGGATACACTTACCAAGGGCGATTATGACGAAGGGAATCCGGTGTGGTCTCCAGACGGTAAAAAAATAGCTTTTGTCAGCAACCGAAGTGCTGATCCTGATCGCAATGGAAACACTGATATTTGGGTAATGGAAGCAACAAAAAACGCGTCCATCAAACAACTCACAACCTGGCAGGATTCAGACAACAGCCCCGCATGGAGTCCGGACGGCAAATACATCGCATATTTAAAATCGCAAACACCGGGCTATGACATTTATGATCAGCCCCAGCTAGCATTAGTTCCTGCTGAAGGAGGTTCGTCTAAAATTTTAAATGCAAAATTAGATCGCGATGTATCAGCTCCTCGTTGGTCTGCCGACAGTAAGTCCGTTTATACTGTAGTTGACGATGATCGAAGAGCCCATGTAGTTTCCTTTGATTTGGATGGAAATATGAAAAAGTTAACCTCGGGCGATCGTACGTTTGGGGCACTACAGTCGGCAGCTAATAACAATTGGGTAGCACTTTCAAGTGATGCGTCCACACCCAATGAGATTTACACGGTTGAAGGAGAATCGACTCGCAGACTCACCCACGTCCATAACGATTTTCTAAAGCCCTTAGCGTTGGCTTCTGTAGAGGGGTTCACCTCCAAAAGTAAGGATGGCACGACAGTGAATAGTCTACTGTTCTGGCCGGCCAATCAGCCAAAGGACAAGAAGTTGCCATTGGTATTATGGATACATGGCGGCCCTACCGCACAAGATGATTTTGGTTTTGATTTAACGCCTCAGGTTTTAGCTGCAAAGGGGTATGCTGTTGCGTGCGTAAACTACCGCGGCAGTAGTGGCAGAGGAATGGCTTTTAGCAAGGCCATCTTCGCAGATTGGGGGAACAAAGAAGTGATGGATTTGATTGGTGCGGTTGATCACTTAATCAACACTGGAAAAGTAGATGCGGATAAGTTAGGCATTGGCGGGTGGAGTTATGGCGGAATTCTTACAGATTATGTAACCGCTACTGATCCACGTTTCAAAGCTGCTGCCAGCGGAGCCGGAAGTGCTTTGCAACTTTCATTGTATGGCTCTGATCAATACATTGCCCAGTATGAAAATGAGCTAGGTGTTCCTTGGAAAAACATGGACAAGTGGATGAAAGTATCTTATCCTTTTCTAAACGTTGAAAAAATCAAAGCGCCCACACTCTATATGGTGGGTGAGAAAGATTTTAATGTGCCTGCGGCCGGTAGCGAACAGATGTATCAGGCATTGAAATCCTTGGGTGTACCGACCCAATTCGTTGTGTATCCCGGACAGCACCACGGAATTGGCATCCCGAGTTATCAGAAAGATCGATTGGTGAGGTACTTGGATTGGTATGGAAAGTATTTGAAAGGAGATGACCTAAAGGAAAAGCTCCCCCAGAAAAAGTAGTTGCTAGCCAAGAAATTCTCCCAGACCTTGCCGCATAACAAAAGGTTCTGATCCGGTAAAATCCACGATGGTAGAAGGCACATTGCCGCCTTGGCCACCATGCACAATAAGGTCTACCCGGTTTTTAAAGTCCTCGTAAATTTCTTCCGGGTCGGTTGTATATTCTTTTATCTGATCGTCATCTTTAATGGAGGACGTGATGAGTGGATTGCCCAACTGCTTTACAATGGCCAACGGAATACGATGGTCAGGTATGCGTATTCCCACTGTCTTTTTATTTACACCTAAAATTTTTGGAACGTTTGAATTTGACTCGAAAATAAATGTGAAGGGGCCGGGCAATAGTTTTTTCAACACCTTAAACGCAGGCGTATCCAGCCGCTTTACATATTCCGAAATATGGCTCAGGTCGTTACAGATAAATGATAAATTCATTTTCTGAGGTTTGTTGCCTGCCTGTCGAGCAGACAGGTCTTCAATTTGGCAGAGTTTTTCAACGGCTCGCTTGTTCTTAAGGTCGCAGCCGATACCATAGATGGTATCGGTGGGGTAAACAATTACGCCCCCACCAAGTAAAACCTCAACAACGCGATTTATTTTTCTCGGTTCGGGGTTGATTGGATGAATGACTAGAAGTTCGGCAGGCATAGTAGTTTCATCAGCAAGTTAATTAATTCCCACCGCTTGTTAGAAGCTAACTTGATTGAACCCAGATTTTGCAATTGGTTGCAAAATCTGCCCGGAGGGCTGAAGAATACTTACGGTAACGTCAGTATTTTCAGGGTTAACCTTGACCAAAATGCCATGCATTTTGCGCCAACCGCAGGCAAATTTTGCTACTGCAAAATTTGGGTTGAAAGACGCCTTAAAATAATCACGGTAACGTAGAATATATGTTGGAGAGTCAGACGCTGCCTTATCGGATCTAAAACTTTCGTAAATTTTTCCATTTTACAAATTACCTTTGCGCGCAACATATGTTGGCAACTAATAGAACGACAATGAAAAAATTGGCTCAGTTCCTCAAAAAAAATTCAATTCTAGTACCCATAGTGTTTCTTGGCATTTTAATTTTTGTAAGCGCAGCAACCGGGTACTACAACAACCTGGTGATGATTGCTACGGTTAAAACCAAAGAGGAAACCGCATCTATAAAGGAGAACATGAACTTCATTATCCGCGGCATAGTGCAGCGCGCAGATATTAGCGTGAGGGGTTTTTCTGTAGCTAAAGATGAACGCTTGCTTAAACCTTACACAATTGCGCAGGAGGTTTTCAATAAGACTTTTGGCGACCTAAATAGACAATTGTCATCTCAAAATATCGAGGTTGAGGGACTTCAAAAAATACGAAATGCAGTTAGCAACTATCTGGTTTTTTCCGGAGAGATGATCGAAGCAATTAAGGTGGATAGCATGGATACCTTTCGTACTATGTTTAAAGAAGATAGGGGCACCGCGCTTTGGTATGAATATGATGCGGTTGCAAAGAAAATAAATGCCCACCAAGATAAGCTGAATACGGTTGCCCAGGAGCGATATGAAAATGCGATGGCTCGAAATGGTTGGATACAAGCATTTCTCGTGTTATTTGGCATCCCTACACTTATTTTTATTGTTGTGCGATTAGTGAAGCAAACCAATCAACGAAAAAAATTATTGCTCGAGTTTGATAAAAGTAACCGAACCTTTTTGTTTGACGATGGCAATGAAATTACGGACGGGTCAGAAGCACTTTATATTGACCGATCTATTTCGAGTTTTAAAGATGCCGCAAATTTTGTTACGCAACTTACCGAGGGCAATTTGGACGTTACGTGGCGAGGCGTGAATGAAAGAAATGGAATGTTAAACAAAGAAAACCTCTCGGGAAAACTTACCGCACTTAAAGATCAATTAAAAGCGGCAAGGCGAGAAGAGGAAAAACGAAATTGGCTAAACTCCGGTCTTGCAAAGTTCAATGAACTAGTTCGCAACCACCAGAACTCAATGGACGATCTATCTTATCAAACTATTTTTTTCTTGTGCCGACACTTGAAAGCGGTGCAGGGTAGTCTTTTCGTGCGAAAGAAAGAAGGTGAGAAGACTCGGTTAGAACTGTCCTCTTGCTTTGCTTACGATCGGAAGAAGTATGTTTCCAAAACTATTGAGCCGGGCGTAGGTCTGATCGGCCAAGTTTATCTTGAAGGTGAAACCACTCTGGTTACGGACTTGCCGAACAATTATACATCTATTACCTCTGGACTGGGTGAAGCTACGCCCACTTGTCTTGTTATTGTGCCGATGAAATTTAATGATGAGATAGAAGCCCTGGTAGAACTAGCAGGTTTTCATAAATGGCAAAAACATGAAATTGAGTTCCTAGAAAAAGCGGGAGGGTTTGTGGCCTCGGTAATCAATAGCGTAACCGTTGCACAAAAAATGAAAGATATGCTGATGGAAACACAAGCGCAAACGGAGCGATTGAAATCGCAGGAAGAAGAGTTAAGGCAAAACTTGGAAGAAATGCAGGCCACGCAAGAACAACTGATACGAAGTAAAAACCAATGATTTTAAAATCACACTCAACACGGTGGAATTACTTTTTGTATTTTTGTTGTTCATTTTGTTTCTATGGCTGAAGTAAAAAAGAGCAAGTTGGTTTTCTTTTTGGTGGGTTCTGTATTGCTCATCTCGTTTACGTTTTATGCCTACCAAATTGTTTATGTCCCAAATATTTTGGTTGAGCGTGACGACCGTGTTTTTATCATCAAGCCTGGAACTACCTATCGGTCAGTGCTGACCGATTTGGGAAAAGGAAACTTTGTGAACGATATGGTCTCATTCAGTTTTTTGGCTCGCCTGTCAGGCTATGATGAAAAGATAATCCCTGGACGATTTGTTCTTCGAAAAGGGATGACCAATCTGCAAGCCATTAAGGTGTTGAAGTCGGGTAAGCAAGAACCAGTCAGAGTTACGTTTTCTTATGTACGCCTCACCGATGAGTTAGCAGAAAAACTAACGAAAAACATAGGTGTTTCGCCAGATGAGTTTAAAGAAGCACTAGACGACTTTGTTGAATCAAATCAGGAAGGCTTCACTAAAGAAAATATTCGCAGTATGTTTTTGCCCAATACCTACGAGGTTTATTTCAATGTAACCCCGAGCGAATTGATTGAACGGATGCATCAGGAGTATCTCAAATTTTGGAATGAAGACCGTACCGCCAAAGCAAAAAAACTTGGACTGACTCCCATTGAAGTTTCCATTCTTGCATCTATTGTACAAGCAGAAACGGTGAAACAAGACGAGGCTCCTGTGATTGCCGGGCTGTATCTCAATCGGTTAAAAAAAGATATTGCGTTGCAAGCCGACCCGACTTTGGTTTATGCTTCAGGTGATTTTTCATTGAAGAGAATTTATAACGGCCACAAAGAAATCAAGTCGCCATACAACACATACAAATACCCCGGCCTTCCTCCCGGCCCAATCAACGTACCGCAAATCGCCAATATCGATGCCGTGCTCAATTACACTCCCTCGGATTACTACTACATGTGCGCCAAAGAAGATTTTTCAGGCTTTCATAACTTTGCAGCAAATTTGAGCGAGCATAACATAAATGCGCGTAAGTATCAAAAAGCGTTGACTGCAGAAATGAAAAAGGCAGAAGCCAACAAAAAATAATGTATACCTCTGAAACATTTGTGCGCGTGCGCTATGGTGAAACTGACCAAATGGGCTATGTGTACTATGGCGTGTATGCCATGTACTATGAGGTAGGCCGTGTGGAGAGTTTACGCCAATTAGGACTTACTTATAAGAAACTGGAAGACGATGGGGTAATGATGCCTGTGTTAGAGAATCATTCAAAGTATCACCAAGCCGCGTTGTACGATGATCATTTGAAAATTGTAACAACCATTCAAGAAAAACCGAGTGTACGTATTCGATTTAACTATTCCATTTACAATGGAGAAAGCAAGTTAATCCACGAAGGCGAGACACACCTGGCATTTGTAGATAAAAAATCAGGCAAGCCATGCAGACCTCCTCAGGCGTTTATGGAAGTGTTGAAACCTTTCTTCTAGTTAGATTTAGAGAGTCTGGCCATTTGAAAATTTGAAAATGGGGAATCGCTGGTTATGTTTGAGTGTAATTCAAAAGGGTACTAACAGACTTTCATTTTTAAATTGACGAATCTTCCAATTTTCAAATTAAAAAAGTGAAGTACGTCACGAGAAAAAAGATTCTAACATTTTCTACAGCGCGTTCTGGCCGGACGTGGATGAAGCGTATCAAGTTTAAGAAGTACGACAACCTTTCACTCTATAAGTTTTTTAAAATCTTTACACATAATTTGGAGGAAGATGAAATAGGCGATCGCGCCAATGGAGTGGCCTACAATTTTATCTTGGCTACTTTCCCCGCAATAATTTTTTTGTTCACGCTTCTACCCTATATCAACGTCTATTTCCCGGATATCACCACCGAAACGATTATGGATTTCATCAAAGAATTGGTGCCACCATCTATGTACGGAGCCATTGCATCTACTGTTTTCGATATACTCAGTAACCAGCGGGGCGGCTTGCTGACTTTCGGTTTTCTTTTTGCGGTATACCTTTCTAGCAATGGTATGTTGGCGTTGATGCGGTCATTCAATGCCTGTTATCGGACGGTGGAGCGCAGACATTGGCTTCGCATGAGATTGACTTCGTTGGCATTGACGCTCATGTTGGCGCTTGTGTTGTTCTCGGCTGTTATTTTGTTGGTGGTTGGCCAGTTTTCATTGGACTATGTGCTGTCACATATCGAAGACTTTAGTCATCTAAATTTGGATAGCTTCACGATTTATTTGTTGCTGCTTTTACGATTCGTTGTCATCTTCATTGTGTTCTTTATTGCTATTTCGTTCATTTATTATTTTGGCCCGGCCGTTCATTACAACTGGAAATTCTTTTCTATTGGCTCTTTGCTTGCCACGTTGGCCATCATTGGTCTTTCCTATGGATTTTCGGTTTACATCACCAACTTCGGCAGTTACAATAAAGTATATGGCTCTATCGGGGCATTGATTGCGCTAATGATTTGGATTCAATTGGTGACGGTGATTTTGCTTTACGGTTATGAAATTAACGCCAGCCTGCATTATGGTGGCAAAGTAGAGGCAGTAAATGCTCACCAACGAAAACAAAAAATCCATAAGTCGATGAGATAACTGGTGAGCGATCCAGCCAAAAATTTGGCCACGAATGCACAAATAAACTCAAATACATTCGATGTGGAATTCGTGAAATTTCGTGTTATTCGTGGCAAGATGAATCCTGTAGTATAAGTACAAGAAAGTATTTTTGGTTTAAAGGTTAAACCATTTGAGGCAAGAAGCTCCACACGGCAAAAGACAGTAAATCACTGGTTGGAAATGGAAAAGATCGTATGAATCCACAAATTGAAAAGCTATTTACAATCGCCAATAAGCCTGAGCGGCTGATTATTGGTTTGATGTCGGGCACTTCATTAGACGGATTGGATGTAGCATTGTGCCGCTTTCGCGGGAAGGGATTAGAAACCGAAATAGAATTAGTCGCTTTTGAAACAGTCTCTTATGATTCAGAATTCAAAGACGAAATCAAATCGGTATTTTCGAAGCAGCAAGTGAGTTTGGAGAAAGTGTGTTTGCTAAATCCGTGGGTTGGGCTGTATCACGCAGAACTGATATTGAGGTGCCTTGCTAAGTGGAAGGTTGACCCTACCGATATTGATTTGATTGCGAGTCACGGGCAGACGATCTATCATGCTCCAAAGTTGTTACACGGTCAACAAAAGTTTGGAAACGCTACACTTCAAATCGGTGATGGTGATCATATCGCACATGCCACCGGAGTTGTTACACTGAGCGATTTTCGACAAAAACATATTGCGGGTGGTGGCGAAGGCGCGCCACTTGCTGCCTATGGCGACTTCCTTATTTTTTCTAAAAGAGATGAAGATCGCATCATGCTGAATATTGGCGGAATTGCCAACTTCACCTATCTGCCCGGAAATCTAAATGCCGATGAGGTTTTTTGTACAGATGTTGGGCCAGGCAATACGATGATGGACGCACTCATTCAACAAAATTTTCCGGGCAAGTTCTTTGACGAAAATGCCGAAGTGGCAAAACGCGGTAGCTTGAATAATGCTTTGTTGAGGGAACTTAAAGGTCATCTCTTTTTTATGCAACCCTTTCCAAAAACCACAGGACCAGAGTTGTTCAATTTGAATTACCTCGACAACGCAAAGAAAAAATCGAATACGCAACAGTTGTCGCCCGAGGACACGTTGGCAACACTCAACCGTTTTTCGGCAGACATGATCGTAGAGGGGATCAAAAAAAGTACGGGCGATAAAACTAACATCAAGCTCTTTTCTAGCGGGGGTGGCATGCACAATCCATTGCTGATGGAGAATATTAAATGTCAGTTGCCAGGCTTTTCGTTTTTAACCACACACGACCTTCACATCAATCCCGATGCGAAGGAAGCGGTACTATTTGCTACACTTGCCAATGAGTGTGTTTGTGGAGGGGGCGTGCCATACGGGTCGGGCAGAAATGGAATTCCTTCTGTTTCAATGGGAAAAATTTCTTTCCCGAATTGATTCGATAATCTTTAGGCTTCCGCTACAAAACTTCTAGTCCTTTTGCTTTGAAAGGAAGAACTTTTGAATGACTTGGGTCAAGCTCTGTGATCAATGTATGGATCGATTCTATCGGACAGATATTAAAACGTTGCGATGAATTAATTTTTTCAGAAATAGTTAGCACCACAATTTTTTTGGCAGACTCCAGCATAGCTTTTTTTAGCTGCACCACATCCCAGTCAAATTCAGCGAGGCCCGTTTCAGCATCTAAATTGCCCATACCCATAAAACACAAATCGGCTTTCACTTGTGACAACGTGCGGATGGCATCGCCACCAACAGCAATTTGCGCGTCTTTCGAAAGTTTGCCACCCACAAAAATAGTTTCGATGGAAGGATGCTCAAGCAATTGCATGGCAACGGGTAGGCTTGGTGTAAAGATCGTGAGTTTAAGGTGATCGGGAAGAAGACGGGCTACTTCAAGGTTTGTAGTGCCCCCAGACATAATAACAACCATGTTATCTACCAGCAACTGGCGCGCCTTTTCGGCAATTACCGACTTGTCTTCATGTGCGTAGATTTGATCTTCGCGGTACGTATAAACGTGGAAAGAGTTTGAAATAGCTCCACCGTGTACCTTTTTTACTTTGCCTTGCTCGTCCAGGTAATTCAAGTCTCTGCGAACAGTATCTTCAGAGACAGATAGCTTTTGGGCAATGTCTAGCAGTTGAACCCTGTTGCGGATCTTTACTTCGTTGACTATGTAATTCAGTCGCTCTTCTTTGAGCATAGGTCAGGCTTATTGCACGATTTTACATAAAATATTTTACAATCGTTTGCAATTCTAGAAAAAAAACGCAAATTCAAGCCAATGTTTACGGTCTTTTGCTGCTTTTGGCAATGGGCGTAGCCAGACAAATAACCTCTTTTCACCTTAAACTATTTTTCATGATAAACATTTACAAGCAAAAAAGGCACAGCCTATGTAGCATGGGGCTGGTTTTTCTCTTGGCTTTCACTACGCTTCAAGCGCAGGCGCAAGAGGTAGTAGTTACCGGAAAGGTAACGGATGCAGAAACACAACAGGGGTTGCCCGGTGCTGCCGTTCGGGTAGTGGGTACTACTAACGGGACAGTTACCGACACAGACGGAAACTTTTCGTTGAGTGTGGCTTCCAGCGGTTTGGTAAAAATTGAAATCAGCTTTGTAGGGTATGCGTCAGTAACTACCGAGTTGGCAAATGGTTCAACGGTAATCAATGTGGCTTTAAAACCAGAGTACAGTGCTTTGGACGAAGTTGTCGTAACAGGATCTACGTTGAAATCGGCTAAACGTGAATTGGGAAACAATATAACCTCGGTTAGTTCTTCAATGATCGAGCGATCGGGTGCAAACAATCTATTTAATGCGTTGCAAGGCAAAGTACCAGGCGCACAGATCACTCAAAACTCAGGTGATCCTGCTGGTGGGATGACGATTCGCTTGCGCGGTGTAAAATCTCTATCTGGTCCTTCTGACCCACTCTATGTAATTGATGGTGTAATTGTTAGTAATTCCACTGCCAACGTTTCTCAAACTGCATTAGGAAACCAAGTAGGCGAGGCCGCGGTTGGTAATAACCGATTAGTAGATATTAATCCATCAGATATTGAGACCTTGAATGTTATCAACGGAGCTGCCGCAGCTGCGCAGTATGGTTCAAGAGCATCTAATGGGGTAGTTTTGATTACGACCAAGAAGGGCAAATCAGGCGCGCCAAGAATCTCATTCTCGACTAGTGTAACGATGAATGAGCTTAGAAAAAAAGTACCTATTAGTACGTATGGAAAGCAATTCGGTAGCGTTGGTTTGCGTCTTCACCCTATTCAACCTCTAAGTACCGCTTGGCCGGCACTTCCCGGAGAAACGTTTGTACCCGTAACCAGAGAGAATGTTGTAAGCAACTTAAGAACAAATTTAGTTGATGTGACAAGATATGACTACCAAGATCAAATTTTCCAAAAAGGCTATGGTACTGATAACAACCTGTCGATCAATGGTGGTAACGACAAGACTCAGTATTTCGCATCAATTTCCTATTCGCGCAACGAGGGTATTATTAGGGGTACTGATTTTACGCGTTATAATATTCGCACAAGAATCGAACAGCGCCTAGCTGATTGGGCAAAGATGAGTGTAGGATTATCATATGCCAATACGTTCAGCAACGAAAAGGCAAATGGTAATGTTTTCTATAGTCCGATCAACTCGATCAATATCACCAACAATATTTATGATATCACACAAAGAAATCCCGCCAATGGGAAACTACAAGCAGTAGAAGCTACTCGAGTGAACCCTCTTTCTACGATTGAAGATATGAATTTCACACAGGCGGTAAATCGAACTGTAAACGATCTTCAACTCAATCTAACTCCAATAAAAGGGCTCGGCATTGACTGGATTATCGGAGTTGATGCGTTTACGCAAAATGGAAGAGGGTTGATTAGGCCATATCCCTACCAAGCGGTCGCGGGTTTACCTGCGGAACGATACCCAACAGGCTATGCTTCAAATGCTAGTAATTCGGTTTTGCAGTTTAATACTGACTTGAATGTTTCTTACGAGAAACAATTAACTTCCGACTTGAAATTAAATGCAATTATTGGGGGGAGTTACCAATATCAGCGGACTGACTTCCAAAGAGCTAGCGGTGAGGGGGTAAACGCACTAATTGAAACCATAAGTGGTGCGAGTTCTGCTGTGACAGCTGGCTACGGATTACCACAATTTAGTTTGAGCGGATATTTTGCTCAAGCCACGTTAGGTTATAAGAACTTAGCTTTCATTACGGCTGCGGTCCGTAGAGACCAGTCTTCCATTTTTTCAGAGAGTGAAAGAACTCAAACCTATCCAAAAGTAAGTGGCAGTTTTGTTGTTTCTGATTTAGACTTCTGGAAGAATACAATTTCTGCGAGTACGGTCAGTTCGTTAAAGTTGAGGAGTTCTTGGGGACAAGCAGGTAACTTGGTTGGACTCGATCCATTCTCTCGCTTTTGGCAATTTCAGCCAACTCCTTATTTGGGACGAAACACAATTGTGCCTAGTTCGCAGCTTGCTAACCCAAATGTTCGACCTGAGCTAATGAGCGAATTTGAGTTTGGAACCGACATTGCTTTTTGGAACAATAGAGTCAATTTAGGAGCAACATTTTATAACCAAAGTATTAGCGATTTAGTTGTTAGCAGAGGCACGGCATCATCTGAGGGTGGATTAAGTATCGTCAATAACGTAGGCACGATGGAGAATAACGGTTTTGAGATTTCGTTAAACATTGTACCGATTAAAACACAGAACTTCACTTGGGATGTTACCTTTATATATAATCAAAATAGAAACAAAGTTACTAAGCTCGGAAGTCCAACTATTTCTATAGGTAACTCTGCAGGTGCTCCAGTATTTTTGATTGAAGGTGCGCCAGCAAGTGTATTTTATGGAACAACCATCGCTCGAGATGGAAACGGAAATCCTTTGCTAACACCCCAAGGCTTTTTACAAAATGAAAGAGGTGTACAAAGTTCTTTAACACCACTTACATACGCACAAGCTAGAGACGCGGTAACGGGACAACCGGTATTTGGCCCAGGGGTAGGTGCAGTTAGAACAATTATTGGAGATCCTAATCCCGATTGGACTGGCTCGTTAATGAGCAATCTTTCCTACAAAAATTTGAGTTTCAATTTTTTGTTGGATGCGGTACAGGGCGTGGAAGTTTTTAATGCCGATAAACGTACGCGTGAAAATGTGGGCATAGGGCCAATTGCTGAGCAAGAGATGAAAGGAGAAATAGTGCGTGGGTACATTTTTGCCATTGGGCCAATAGAAGAGTGGAGAGTTGACAATGGTTCATTTGTGAAGGTGCGCGAGATAGGATTGTCCTACAATTTAAAAAACCCTATCAAAGGCATCAATAGTGTAAATATAGGTTTGTCCGGAAGGAACCTGATTTCGTGGGATAGCTATAATGGGTATGACCCTGAAACAAATGCCGGAGGCAATAGTGACCGCGTACGGGGCGTTGACTTTGGTAATGTGCCTATTCCTCGAACATATAAGGCTCAAATCACCTTTTCATTCTAACACCTTAAATCAATTGATGATATGAAAAAGTTTATAAACACAGTCGTTTTGATAGCGGTGTTCCTGTTTGCGTCTTGCAATCAAGAGTTCACCAACCCGAGTTCTGCTACCCAGACTCAGGTGGTTTCTGACGTTATCGGTTTGATAACAGTAGCGAATGGGCTTTCTTTTAAATATTCTATTTCAAGACAGTCCCCCAATTATACATTACCAACAACTAGCGGACTGTTGACAAAGGAGTTGCTAGTGCTGAATGCAGGCAACACAGATGAACAGAATTTGTTTTTGGGAGGCGCATCTGTTTTAGGTAATAATGGCGTGATATCTAATCTTTGGAATCAATGTAATTTAGTTCGCTCAAATGCCGATTTGATTTTGTCTAATTTGAACTTTGCTTCTGACCAAGGCATGAAAGGTGCCTTACAAGCCCATGCCTCAATTTTCAAAGCAATGGCCTTAGGCAATTTGGCGATGTTTTGGCAACAAGCACCGATTACAAATGGAACAAGTGCAACTCAGGCAAATGGATCTAGCGCTCCATTTGTACCCAGATTGTCGGTATTAAATGAAGCCATAGCCATTCTTGAGTCCGCACGTACAGAACTAGCTAAAGCTCCCATATCGTCCGAATTTTCTGCAGGTATAGTGCCTGGTATTGACTATGGAAATACGATAAATGCGCTAATCGCACGTTATGCGTTGATGGCAGGTGACAATGACAAAGCATTAGCTGCAGCCAACTTAGTATCGCTGGCTATAACTGTTAAATCCGAGTTTCGGCATGACGATTTGACGCGCAATGCCTTGTTTGAAAGCAGCTTTGGAAATAGAAATGTTTCAGAACCCTTTAACCGCAAATTTTCTCTTCCTTTAGCATTAGAGACTCCACTGTCAGATGGACGGATCGCTTTCTTTTACAGCGCAGGCGCACCTCTGAACTTAGGGCGGGCAAGTTTCTTCACATCAAATTCAAGTGTGTTGCCAGTCTATCGTGCTGGAGAAGTTACGTTGATCAAAGCAGAAGCCTTCGCCAGGAAAAATGACTTGTCAAACGCGACCACTGAACTAAATAGAATTTTGCAAAAGCTGCCCGCTGGTGATTCGTACGGTATTGGTGCCAATCAGCCTGCCTATAGTGGTGCAAATACACAAGGCGCAATTTTGGATGAAATTTATAAGCAAAGATGCATCGAACTCTATTTGACTGGCATGAGGTTAGAAGATAGCCGAAGGTTCGGTCGACCTGCTTCAGAAAGGAGTCGTGACTTTTTGCCTTATCCATTTTCAGAGAGAGACAACAATCCAAACACACCAGCAGATCCTGCGAACTAATTACCAGATAGTTGTAAAAAAAGAAAGGCGCTCAACGAGCGCCTTTCTTTTTTTAATCTGAGTTGATTGACAAAAACCCCTAGTTGCCGTTGGTCAAAATACTTTGTTATTGTTGGTCTCCCGACCAACAATCTTGTTGTTGCTGAAAGACAGGACATTTCAGGTTTGGAAGCGGAATTCAATGAGCATTGATTTAATACGCGATTGGTTCTTCAAGCAAAAGTTTGAGTATCTTCACAACAATCCTTGCCAGCCGCATTGGCAGCTGGCAACACTATCTGAAGATTACAAGTATAGCTCTGCAAGTTTCTATGA